>JAESFX010000026.1_pt1 | contig 435473 bp, 395 predicted proteins | sample 9269501 | NCBI WGS metagenome assembly JAESFX01 (sample SAMN14515570, study PRJNA621655) | algae metagenome | isolation source: Desmonostoc geniculatum HA4340-LM1 and co-occurring heterotrophs from cave... | place: USA: Maniniholo cave, Kauai, Hawaii | collected 2009-07-28
TCCACAGCTATACGCCGGTCTACAAGGGGGTAGCACGGCCTTGGCATGCGGGTATCCTCTATGGGCAAGCGGTCGGGTTTGCGGGCCGGATGATGCGCGCGCTCGCGCAGGAAGGGGGGTTTGTGATAGGCGACAACCAACCCTACCAGATCGACAATGACGATTACACCGTGCCGGTGCATGGTGACGCACGCGGACTGCCTGGCTTGCTGATCGAGGTGCGGCACGACCTGATCTCTACTGTACCCGGCGTTGCCGAATGGGCGGTGCGGCTGGAGCGATGCCTACGCCTGTCGATGGAAACCGGCAAATGAACGGGCTCTACGCCCGCGACTCGGCCTCGGTCGCAGGATTGCAGAAGCTTCGGTTCTTTCCGCAGGCGGTGGTTGGCGGCAAGGGCGCAATTCTGCGTACGGATGACGGGCGCGCGTTGATCGACCTGTCGGCGACCTGGGGCGCGGCAAGCCTTGGCTATGGCCACCCCGCGCTGGTGGCAGCGGTCAGCGCCGCCGTTGCCAATCCCGCCGGTGCATCAGTCCTGTCTGCGGCAAACGCCCCGGCCACCGCGCTGGTAGACGAATTTTGGGCACGTGGCCTTGAGAGGTGTGACCATCCGCTAGGGCCGCGAGCGAGCAGAAAGTCGCAACGGGCGGAGAGCCGCCTGACGGCAGTGCGGCGCGGCAGATGCAGCAACAAAGCAAAAGCAGCCTTTTGTGGAGGCTCCAGCTTCGAACCCTTCGACGGGCGGATGGCGGGCGTTCGTTGCGCCAAAAACGACTGTCTGGATTCAGAGCGAGCGCCCTTTCTGATAGGATCAAGGGCACGATTTCAGCAAAGGCGGCGGAACCGATCAGCGATCACGTCAAGGACTTCCGCCGGATCGCGTTTCCACCAGTTTTCGGCCGAGAATATCTCCACTTCGCAGAGACCAGTGTATCCAGTCCGATCCTCGACTGCTGTGCGGATTGCCCGCAGGTCTGCGATGCCGTCGCCCATCATACCGCGGTCAAGGAGCATGTGGCGGGTGATTTCCAGCCAGTCGCAGAGGTGATAGCCCAGCACCCTGCCACGCGCGGCGGTCAGGCTTTCAGCCAGCGTCCGGTCCCACCAGACATGATAGACATCGACGGCGATGCCGACGTTCGGTGCCGCCACCTGGTCGCAGACACTCAGCGCATCTGCGACGGTGAAGAGGCAAGTTCGGTTGCCACCGAACATGGGGTTCAGCGGTTCCAGCGCAAGGGATACGCTGCACTCGGCGGCGTATGGGGCAAGGTCGGCCACCCGGCCGGCAAGGATCTTCTGGGTCTCGATCACGCCCTTCGTTCCGGGCTCCGTGCCCCCGGTGACGATGGTAAGGACCCTTGCCCCAAGATCTGCGGCCATGTCGATGCTGGCACGCGCCTCGTCCTGAAGCCGTTCGGGACGTTCGCTGCCCACGATATAGGGCGTGCGGCACAGACCCACGACCTGCATTCCGGCCCCGCGGACACGATTGCCGATGTCCACTGCGCGGGTGCCGATCTCGCGCCGCCAGAAAACGATGCCGCCATAGCCGCGTTCGGCACAGGCGTCGATAACGCGTTCGGGCGACCACCCAGCCCCAGCACCGTCCAAGTTGTGGCCCAGGCTTGCAGTGTTCAGAGCCAAGGCCGAATGGTCATTGGTGAAGTCCCTCACATCACGCCCCGTAGAGCGTGAGGAGTTTCTTCATCCGGTCCACCGCAAGGTCTGGGTCGCGCAGCAGGCCGCAGCCATCGGCAAGCCGGAATACATCGGTGAAATAAGGTAGGGGCCGCATCGCCTGAGCGCCATTCAGCATGATGAAATGGTCCTGGAAACCGTTCAGCCACGCCAGAAAGACCACACCGGTCTTGTAGTATTGCGTCGGCGCCCGGAAAATCAGCCGTGCCAGTGGAACGGTCGGATCCATGACGCGGTGAAAGCCCGCCATGTCGCCTTGGCCGAGGAGCCCGACAGCATGGGCCGCGGCGGGGGCCAGCGGGTCGAAGATGCCCAGAAGCGCATGGCTGTAACCCTTATCATCGCCCGCGATCAGCTCGGGATAGTTGAAGTCGTCCCCGGTATACATCTTCACGCCTGCCGGCAGGCGGCGGCGCATCAGAATTTCCTTGTCCTTGTCCAAAAGGCTGATCTTGATGCCATCCACCTTGGCGGTATTGCGGTGGATCACCTCGAGCGCCGTCTCAAGGGCGTCTTCAAAGCGGGGAGAGCCCCAGTAGCCGGCCAGGTGCGGATCAAACATGTCCCCAAGCCAGTGCAGGATGACCGGCTTGTCGCAGGCGGCGAGCACGCGGTCATAGACCTGGACGTAATCCGCCGATCCCCTTGCCACCCGCGCCAGCGCGCGGCTGGCCATGAGGATGATCCGCGCGTCCAGTTGCTGTATCGCTTCGACCTGCTCCAGATAGGCGCGGATCACGTCGTCGAGGCTGCGTGTATCGGCGGGGTTCAACTGGTCGGTGCCGCAGCCATTGGCGACCATCGCTTCGGGAAGCTCTGCCCGCGTCCGGCGGATCAACTCCAGCGCGCCCTGCCAGTCAAGGCCCATGCCGCGCTGAGCCGTATCCATCGCCTCGGCGATCCCGAGGCCCAGTCCGTGAAGGTGGTGGCGAAACGCCATTGTCTTCGCCCAGTCAACCGAGGCACGTCCTGATGGGTCGCTTTCGGCGAAGGGATCGGCGACCACATGCGCGGCAGAATAGACCACGCGGGCAGCGTCGCGCCCAAGGCGACCCGCAGCAATCGGCCTGCCGGACAGGGTGTAGTCCGTCATCCGGCCAATGGGATCAGGGAGCGAGATTTTCATGGCCTGTCCTTTCAGAAGCGGGGAAGGAGCATGCCGCCATCGACGGAAATGACATGTCCGGTGGTGTAGGGAAGCCGGTTGGTGGCAAGGCTTGCGACGACACGGGCCACATCTTCGGGCTGGCCGACCCAGGGAAACAGGCAAAGCCCATCCAGCGCGCGCTGCCTGTAGCTGTCGATGACGGGTGCGGTCATCGGGGTTTCGATCAGGCCAGGCTGGACATCGTAGACGGCGATGCCCTCGGGTCCAAGCCGAGCCGCGAAGCACTTGGAGATCATCGCAGCCGCCGCTTTCGAGGCGCAGTATTCGCTGCGCGGTACAGCGACCGCCGTGGCATTCGACGAGGTGACATTGATGATCGACCGCAGGCGCGCCGGGTCATTCGGTTGCGCCAGAAGCCGTCGCGCCGCCACTTGACACAGGAAGAAGACGGCCTTGGCGTTGACCGTAATGCAACGGTCAAAGCTGGCTTCCGTCACATCCAGAGGGTCGCCGCGCTGCATAACGCCGACCCCCGCATTGTTGACAAGCGCCGAGAGCGGGCCGAGCTTCTTCTCAACTCTGTCCAGCGCCGGACCATGGGCTTCGAGGTCGCTGACGTCGAAAGGGATCGCCAAGGCATGGGCGCCGGTCTTGGCAATTTCCTGGACGGTTGCGTCGAGGTCTGCCCCAGGCGCGGCATCGTTCACGGCAAGATCAAAGCCGTTGCGCGCCAGTTCCAGCGCGATGGCACGGCCGATCCCTCTGCTTGCGCCGGTGACGAGGGCTACGGGTCGCCCCATGGTCACCTCCCGCCTGTGGAAAAGGCTGAGCGGTGGGGTGCTTTCAGGGCACCTTGGTCATGTGTGAAGCATTTCGTTGCAGCACCGATCCGCAACGGAGACCCTAGAGTTCGAGGTCGCATACGAAGATCCCCGCTGTCCCACCGTCAAGGCTTGCCATGATCCGCCTGCCGATTGCCTTGTGGGTTTCGTTGGCAAGGTAGGCATCGCGCGCCTGAACATCGCGAAAGTCGATCCAGAACATGTCGGTCAGGCCATGCACGAGGGGTGTCTCGGGTGAGATGTTCCGGCCTGTCTGGAAATCTTCCATACCGTCAATCTGGGTTCGCAAGCCGGCAAGATCGTGCATCAGGGCGTCGCGCGCCTGTTGCGGCACGCTGTCCGCGTATTTCAGGAAAACGAGATGTCTGATCACCCCAACGCCCTTTCGATCCGCAATTTCGTGCCATCTGCGACAAACAATGACTTGATAACTCACCAGAGAGTGAGTTATCAAGTCCGAAAATGAGGGTGGGTCAGATTGTCTGGCACGCTGACTATCACGAGCGAGGGCACATGTCGGTCTATGATGAAGGGGTGTTCGCGCGTGGGTTCGGAACGTTTCCCTTGCATGGCGAAGGTTTGACTCAGGCTGTGCGCGATGCCATCGAGGTTGGCTATCGCGCTTTCGATACCGCGCAGTGGTACGGCAATGAGGCAGACCTTGGCGCTGCGCTGAAGAACGCCAGGGTGTCGCGCGATGAGGTGTTGATCACCACCAAAGTCCATCCTGAAAACATGGTCCCTGCGCGTTTCCTGCCCTCGGTGGAACAAAGCCTGCGGGACCTGAGAGTCGAGGTCATTGATGTCCTGCTTCTGCACTGGCCACCCAACGATGGGCCGGTCGAGCCGTCGCTTGAGCTATTGCAGGAAGCGCATCGTCGCGGCTACGCGCGGCATATCGGAGTGTCGAACTACACGACGGCGATGATGCGAAAGGCCTTGGCGGTCCTAAATGTTCCGCTTGCGGTCAATCAGGTGGAGTTCCATGCCCTGCTTGATCAGTCGAAGCTTCTTGCTGCCTCGGCCGAAACCGGCATCCGATTGTCCTCTTACTGCTCGCTCGCGCGCGGAGAGGTCTTCAAGTATCCGGTTCTGGCGGAAATCGGCGCAGTAGCAGGCAAGTCAGCGGCGCAAGTGGCTTTGCGGTGGATCCTGCAAAAGGGCTTGGCGCTGAACACCATGTCAACCCGCCGAGAGAACATGCAGGCAAACTTCGACATCGTCGACTTCCAACTGACCCACGACGAAATGCGGCAGATCGATTCCCTGACCTCGGGAAACTTCCGGATCAGCAACATCGATGTTGTCCCCTATGCCCCGACCTGGGACTGACGGTCCGCCTGAGGTGGCGTGAAGGGCGAGTTGACAGAGGATCGAATCTCTGTAACTCTCCGGTGAGTGAATAAGGCAGTCAGTGAGGACCACAACGTGATCGAGGTGTCGGCCAGAGAGGCTGCCGGGACTATCCGGGATGGCGACGTGGTCGCGATTACCGGAAATGGCGGCGGTATGCTGGAGGCGGACGCGATCTTTGCGGCTATCGAGGAACGGTTTCTGGCGACGGGCCATCCGCGCGATCTGGTTCTGGTGCATGCGCTGGGGGTTGGTGACGGCATGACGCGCGGGGTGAACCGATTTGCCCATCAGGGCATGGTGAAGCGCGTGATTGGCGGCCATTGGTCGTGGTCGCCGCGAATGCAGGCCCTGGCGCGCGAGAACCGGATCGAGGCATTTACCCTTCCCTCTGGGGTCATCTCTTTGTTGATGCGGGAAACCGGGGCGAACCGTCCGGGACTTATCACGCGGGTCGGACTGAATACCGCCTATGATCCGCGCTTTGGCGGCGGGGCGGCAAACGAAGCGGCCCGGAAGGCGGGACCGATCAGCGAGATCGTCACTCTCGGGGGCGAGGATTACATCCGCTATCTGCCGATCCGCCCGAATGTTGCGATCGTTCGCGGCACCTATTGCGATGAGCAGGGGAATATCTCCTGCGCGGAAGAGGCGGGTGATCTTGATGCCCATGTCGTGGCGCTCAGCGCCCGTAATTCGGGCGGCCGGGTGCTGGCGCAAGTTCGTGAGAAGCGGCGGGGCAAGGACTGCCTTGCCCGCCTCGTGCAGATCCCGGGCGTGCTGGTCGATCAGGTTGTTCTGGCACCGGACCAGCCCCAGACCCACGCTGGCGGCTACGAACCAAGCCTTGCGGGCCTGCCCCATGTGAGCGAGGTCATGGCCGCAAAGTTTGACGGGCTTGCCCTGCCGACCAGCGCACGCGCCGTGATTGCCCGGCGGGCCTCAATCGAGATCAGCGCGGGGCAATCGGTCAACTTCGGTTTTGGCATTCCGGGCGGCATTGCTGCTGTCCTTGCCGCTCAGGCCCGGTTGAAGGACATCTGGCTGACAGTGGAACAGGGCATCCACAATGGCCAGTTGATCGACGGAGCGCTGTTTGGTGCAGCGGCCTTTCCCAGCGCCATCATGCGGTCCACCGACCAGTTTGACTTCTACAGTGGCGGCGGCGTTGACATGGCCTTTCTTGGCGCTGGCGAAGTGGATGCCGGGGGCAATGTGAACGTGTCGCGTCTGGGGCAAGATGTCGTCGGCCCCGGCGGATTCGTGGACATCTCGCAGGGGGCGAAGGCGGTTGTATTCTGTGGCACGTTCGAGACGGGCGGTCTTGATATCAAAGTCGGTGACGGCATTCTGACCATCGCGCGTGAAGGGCGTATTCCGAAATTCGTGGAGCGCGTCCGCGAGGTGACCTTTTGTGGCCCCGCTGCCAGCAGCCGCGCGAAGCCCATTACCTATGTGACGGAGCGCGCAGTTTTTAAACTGACCCCCGAGGGCGTGACGCTGGTAGAAATCGCACCAGGGATCGAGCTGCAACGGCATGTTCTGGACCGTATGGCGTTCCGGCCGGTGATCTCGGCCAATCTTGCGCTCATGGACCCGAGTTGCTTCGTCAGCGATGCATCCGGGGCGGAAACCCGAGTTGAAAAGGCGGGCGCTGGCCATGCTTGACCAAGCTGAACGCATCTTCGCCGCGCCGACGCGATACCGGAACTTCATCAACGGACGGTTCACCGAGGCCGAAGGCGGCAGCGTCATCTCGCGCGAAAGCCCAGCGCATGGACGGGTTGTCAGCCACTATCCGGCATCGTCGCGGGCAGATGCCGAGGCCGCGATCGCCGCGGCGCGGGCCAGCTTCGACACCGGAACCTGGGCTTTTGCATATGGCGGCGATCGGGCGCGCGTCCTGCGCTCGGTGGCTGAGGCCCTGCGGAGCAATGCCGACGAACTGGCCCTGATCGAGACGCTTGAGACATCAAAGCCGTTGGCTGCCTCGAAAGGCGAGGTTCTGTTTGCGGCCGAGCTTTGGGACTATGCCGCCGGTGCCGCCCGCACGCTGCACGGTGACAGCCACAACACACTGGGCGATACTATGCTTGGCCTTGTGCTACGCGAAGCGATTGGGGTCGTCGGGATCATCACGCCCTGGAACTTTCCCCTGCTGATCCTGTCAGAGCGGCTGCCCTTTGCGTTGGCGGCGGGGTGTTCCGTTGTGGTCAAGCCCAGCGAGTTCACCTCGGGCACCGCGCTGATGTTGGGCCGCTACCTGAAAGAGGCAGGGCTGCCGGACGGGGTTTGCAACATCGTGGCGGGCACGGGCGACCCTGTGGGCCAGGCGCTTCTTGATAGCGACGATGTGGATATGGTGGCCTTCACCGGATCAACCCGCGTCGGGCGGGCGGCCATTGCGGCCTCGGCGGGAAACATCAAGAAGCTGTCTCTGGAACTGGGGGGGAAATCACCCTCGGTCGTGTTTGCGGACTGCGATCTGGAGGCCGCAGTGGACGGGGTCATCAAGGCCGCGACGATCAACATGGGCGAATGCTGCATCGCAGGTTCGCGCCTTCTGGTCGAGGCAGGGATTGCCGAGGCTTTCCAGACCCGCCTTGCCGAAAGGCTGCAACACCTGCGGATGGGGGATCCGCTGGAGCCGTCGTCGCGGATCGGGGCGATTATCAACCGGGCGCAGTTCGACCGGATCGCCGCCTCGGTCCGCGACGGCGTGCAGAACGGTGCGCGGATCGTCTGTGGGGGCGACCCCGAAAACCATTCAGGGCTCTTCTACCCGCCCACGGTACTGGCGGATGTGACGCCCGAGATGGCCGTAGCGCGGCAAGAAATCTTTGGGCCTGTCCTTGCGGTGATGCCATTCAACGATCTGGACGCGGCGATCCGGCTGGCAAACGACTCGGAGTATGGGCTTGCCGCCTATGTCTGGACCAATAACCTGTCCAAGGCGCTGGCCTGTTCGCGGCGCATCAGGGCTGGGCGGGTCTGGGTCAACTCGGCCCTGCAAGGCTACCCGGAGCTGCCTTTGGGCGGGTTCAAGCAATCCGGCAACGGGCGCGAAACGGGCCGTTACGGGATCGAGGAATACACCGAACTCAAGTCCGTCCATCTGCATATCGGCAGCCAGGCCGAGCGCTGGGTGGAGGGGACATGACAGGGGTCAACGAAACGATGGGGCGGGGCGTGATCCCGGGTTGGTACGGAAATGGCTGATGTGGTCCTGAAAAACGTGCGCAAGTCCTATGGCCTGGCCGATGTCATCAAGGGCGTCGATCTGGAAGCCAAGCACGGCGAGTTCGTCGTGTTCGTTGGTCCGTCCGGATGCGGCAAATCCACGCTGCTGCGGATGATCTGCGGGCTTGAAAAGATCACGTCCGGCCAGCTTCTTATTGGCGACGAGGACATGAGTGATGTGGAGGCATCGGATCGCGGCACTGCGATGGTGTTCCAGTCTTACGCGCTTTACCCGCACATGACGGTCGCCGAGAACATGAGCTTTGGTCTGCGGATGGCCAAGACTGCAGAGGCGGTGGTGGAAAAGCGCGTCAAGCGGGCTGCCGAAATCCTGCAGATCACCCACCTTCTGCAGCGCAAGCCAAAGGACATGTCAGGCGGGCAACGGCAGCGGGTGGCGATCGGGCGCGCGATCGTGCGCGAACCGAAGGTGTTCCTGTTCGACGAACCCTTGTCAAACCTCGACGCCGAATTGCGTGTGCAGATGCGGGTGGAGCTGTCCAAGCTGCACAACGAGATCGGCGCCACGATGATTTACGTCACCCACGATCAGGTCGAGGCGATGACCATGGCCGACAAGATCGTCGTGCTGCGCGACGGGAAGGTTGAACAGATCGGGTCACCGCTTGATCTTTACACCTCGCCTGACAACCAGTTCGTCGCGGGCTTCATCGGCTCTCCGCGGATGAACTTCATGACGGCGTGCGTGGTAGGTCGTACCCAGACCGGCGCGCAGGTATCGGTGCCAGATGCGCCCGACCATATCCTGCAGATCCCGCTAAGAGAAACTGCGTCGGTCGTTCCCGGTCAGGATGTGACCGTCGGCATCAGGCCTGAACATTTCCTGGGAACACCCGCAGGTTCCGGCCTGGAAGTGCGGATCGACGTGGTCGAGAACCTTGGGGGCATCGCCTATGCCTACGGCCAGACCAAAGCCGCGCAGGACGTCATCATCAAGGCCGACAGCGAACGGCCGCCACGGTCCGGCATGACCGTGACCGCTATGATCCGGGATGAATACTGCCACCTCTTCGACAGCAACGGCAGGACGCTCAGCACCTCAGCCGGTGTCGTCCGCGGCCACGAGGCGGCAGCATGATGGACACTTCGGCCAAGCCCCTGCCTGCGGGGAAGTATTTCCACGACGACCTGCATGTCGGCGCTTTCTTTCGCACGGGGCGGATCACGGTGACCGAGGCGCATATCGTGGCGTTTGCCGGCATGTCGGGCGACTTCTTCGACGTTCACATGGATGACACCTTCGCGCGGGAACAGGGCTTTCCCGGACGGATCGCCCACGGGCTGCTTGGACTTTGCCTTGTCGACGGCTTGAAGAACCGGGCCGAAGCGCAGTTGCAGGCGGTGGCCTCGCTGGGCTGGAACACATGGTCGTTCAAGACGCCAATCTTCGCCGGGGACAGTATCTCGGCCACGATCAGGGTCGCAGAGATGCGCCTGACATCATCGGGCGACCGGGGAGTCGTTCAGCTGGAGTTCGAAGTTACCAATCAGGATGGCGTGACGGTGCAGTCGGGACGAAACGCACTTCTGATGCGTAGAAACAAGCAGGTCTGAAGCTTTGGAGTAAAGTAACTCACCAGTGAGTCACTTCAGGGCGCAGGTTACCCGCTTTGGCGGGCAAGGGGTTGGCCAAGCCGATTTGGTCGAGGATCTGGTCCGCAGAAAGCGGCCGGTAGAATGGGGAGGAAGGAAGATGAAATACCTCAAGACAGCGGTGTGCGCCGCAGCGCTGACGGTTTTTGCGACGTCGGTCTTCGCACGCGATCTGGTGATGAATGCCAACACGTCGGACCCGGCCCAGAAGCAGGCGATGGAAGACCTGATCGCCGATTTCGAGGCGGCGTATCCCGAGATCGACGTCAAGTTCAACCTCTATGACCACGAAGCCTTCAAGGTGGCCATGCGGAACTTCCTGACCTCGGACGCGCCGGACCTGATCACCTGGAACGCCGGCAACCGGATGAAAGTCTTCGTAGATCTGGGCCTTCTGGAGGATGTCTCGGATGTCTGGGCGGCGGAAGGTCTGGCCGAAAAGATGCCAGCCGTCCTGACGGCCTCATCGGTAGACGGCAAGCAGTATGCCGTGCCGTATGCCTATTACGCCTGGGGCTTTTACTATCGGAAAGACCTGTTCGAAAAGGCCGGGATCGCCAAGACGCCAGAAACATGGGAAGAGCTGCTGGAAATCGGCGCGCAACTGAACGCTGCCGGTATCACGCCAGTCACCATCGGATCGAAAGAACTGTGGCCGACCGCCGGCTGGTTCGACTTCCTGAACATGCGGGTCAACGGCGGCCAATTCCATGCCGAACTGATGGACGGGAAGGTTGCCTACACCGATGATCGGGTGAAGGCCGTCTTCCAGAAATGGGGCGAGCTGGTCAACGCGGGCTTCTTCATCGAAAACCACCCCGCCTATTCGTTTCAGGAAGCGCTGCCCTTCATGAATCAGGGCGACGCCGCGATGTATCTGCTTGCACCCTTCATCGTCTCGATGTTCCCCGAGGATGTGCGCGCACAGGTCGAATGGTTCCCCTTCCCGATCATCGACCCCGCAGTGGGCATCTGGGAAGACGCGCCGACCGACGCCTTCATGATCCCCAAGAACGCGACGAACAAAGAGGACGCGCGGCTTTTCCTCGCCTTCGCGGCGCAGGCCGATGTGCAGACCAAGACGGCTGGCACGCTCGACATGCTACCGCCGAACGTGGGCGCCTCGGTCAAGGATGACCGCTTCGCGAAGGGCGGATTCGAGCAGCTTGGGAAGGCCAGCGGGATCATGCAATTTTATGACCGCGACACCGATCCGGCGCTGGCCAAGGTCGGGATGGAGGGCTTCCAGGAGTTCATGCAGAACCCCGACCGGCTCGACGCGATCCTTGAGCGCATCGAGGCAGAGCGCGAGCGGATCTACGGCAAGCTTTAAGCATAGCATCCTGGGATCGGCGCGCCTTGCGCCGGTCCCTTTTCGACGGGGGCTAAACGATGGCGGACATCCAGGCAGGGGCCAAATACAGGCGGCGCAAGACGGGCACGTTCCTCAGCAGGAACAAGCTGGTCATCATGCCGCTTGTCTTCATCGCACCGGCCTTTGCGATGTTCTCGCTGTTCGTGATCTGGCCGATCCTGCAGTCCGTCTGGCTGTCCTTCTACGAATGGCAGGGCATTGGGCCGAAGACCTGGATCGGCCTTGACAACTACCGAGAGCTTTGGGGTGACCGGGTGTTCTGGACCTCGCTCGTCAACAACATCTACTGGCTGGTGCTGTTCCTGCTGGCGCCCGTGTTCGGCCTATTTATAGCGCTGTTCCTAAACCAGAATGTCTATGGCATCCGGCTGGTCAAATCCCTATTCTTCTTCCCCTTTGTCGTGTCGCAGATCGTCGTAGGGATGATCTTTGCCTGGTTTTATGACCCGGCATTCGGATTGCTGGCCACCTTGCTAAAACCCTTGGGGCTCAGCATCCCGGCGATCCTTGCTGACGAGAACTGGGCCACCTTCGGCATCATCGCCGCGGGCCTTTGGCCACAGACAGCCTATTGCATGATCCTTTACCTCACCGGCCTGAACAGCGTGAACCCCGAGATGATCGAGGCTGCACGCCTTGACGGGGCGAAGGGTTGGCGCCTGCTGGTAAAGATCGTTCTCCCGCAATTGCGCGCGGCGACCTTCATCGCGCTGGTCGTGACAGTGATCGGCGCGCTTCGGTCCTTCGACCTGGTCGCGGTGATGACCAGTGGCGGCCCCTACAACTCGTCCAACGTGCTGGCCTACTACATGTACGACAACGCGATCTCGCGCTATCGGATGGGCTATGCCTCGGCCATCGCGACGATCCTGTTCCTCATCATGGATATCTACATCGCCTGGTTCCTGATGCGACTGCTCCGGAACGAGAAGGGAGCTCGCTGATGTTTCCCCGTCCTATTCAGGAGACCAGCCGCCGCCGGCAACTGATGTACAAGGTGGCCCTGCCGATTTCCTTGGTCATCTGGCTTCTGCCGATGATCGCGATCATCGCGACGGCGGGACGGTCACTGTCGGACCTCAACCGCGGGAACTATTGGGGCGTTCCCAGCGAATGGGCCTTTGTCGACAACTTCTCGGCCGTCTTCGGCTCGTCTTCGATTGGCGTCTACCTACTGAACAGCATCTTCATTACGCTGCCATCGATCGTTGGCGCCTTGTTCCTGTCCACCCTGGCAGGGGCCGGGCTTGCGCTTTACAAGTTTCGCGGCCGCTTTCTGATCCTTGCCCTGTTCATCGCGGGGAACTTTGTCCCGTTCCAGATCCTGATGATCCCCGTCCGGCAACTGACGCTGGACCTTGGCATCTACGACACCTACTGGGGCGTGATCCTGTTCCAGATCGCGTTCCAGACCGGCTTCTGCACTTTCTTCATGCGCAACTTCATCGCCGATCTGCCTTTTGAACTGGTCGAGGCGGCGCGGGCGGAAGGTGTGGGCGAATGGAAGATCCTGATCCATGTCATCGTGCCGCTTGTCCGTCCGGCTTTGGCCGCGCTTGCGGTGCTTCAGTTCACCTTCATCTGGAACGATTTCTTTTGGCCTCTCATCCTCATCCAGTCCGATGAGCTTCGTCCGATTACACTTGGGCTGACGGTGCTCAAGGGGCAATACATCTCGTCCTTTAATCTTCTTGCCGCCGGGTCGTTGATTGCCGCCCTCCCCCCCGTCATGATGTTCTTCGCAATGCAGCGGCACTTCATCGCCGGGCTTACGCTAGGCGCCAGCAAGGGCTGATCTGCGAATGAACAGTATGGGGTTTGACATGATCGAAGCAGAGGGCACGACAGCCAGGGTAAGGCGTACCGGGCGGAATGCGGACCAGGCAAAGGCGGATCTGCTGGAATCGGCGCGGCGTGAATTTGCGGACAAGGGCTTTGCTCTGGCCGGTATCGAAGCCATCGCCGAGCCGACTGGGCTGAACAAGAAGATGATCTACCACTACTTCGGGTCAAAGGAAGATCTCTACATCGCGGTCTTGGAAGAGGCCTATCTTGGCATTCGCAAGATGGAAGAGGCGCTGCCGCTTGACGATCTTGAGCCACTGGAGGCGATCCAGAGGCTGGTGGAAGCGACGTGGGACTATTACGTTGCCAACCCCGATTTCATCGCATTGGTGAATCAGGAAAATCTGCTGGGCGCGACCTACCTCAAGAAGTCAGGGATCGTGAAGCGCCGGACAAGCGTCCTTCTGGGGCGCGTGACGGCGATCCTGACGAAGGGCGTGGAACAGGGCAAGATCCGCCCCGGCATAGACCCGATGCAGCTTAACCATTCGATTGCAGCGCTTGGATTCTACTACCTGAACAACCGCTTCACCAACTCTCAGATCTACAATTTCGACCACATGACAAGCGATGCGTTGGCCGCCAGACGCGCCTTCATCGTCGATTTCGTCCTGCGGGCGATCATGTCCAAGGAGGAAATCGCCCGACGCGGGCGATGAGGAAACATGCCGGATGCAGGATACAGCCACATCATCGTCGGGGGTGGAACGGCAGGCTGCGTCCTTGCCGCGCGACTGAGCGAAACACTCACGAACCGTGTCCTGCTGCTGGAAGCCGGAAGCCGCGACTGGCACCCCTACATTCACATGCCGGTCGGGTTTGCCAAGATGACGGGAAGCGGTCTGACCTGGGGATACCAGACCGTGCCACAGCGCCATGCGGGGAACCGCCGGATTCCTTACGCACAGGGGCGCGTTCTGGGCGGCGGCAGTTCGGTCAACGCCGAAGTCTTTACGCGCGGCGTCCTGCAAGACTATGACCGCTGGGCGAACGAGGAAGGTTGCCCGGGCTGGTCCTTCAGCGAGGTTCAGCCCTACTTTCTGCGATCCGAGGGGAACACCGCACTGGCCGACAGCTGGCATGGCACCGAGGGGCCATTGGGGGTGTCGAACATCGCCGATCCCCAGCCCATGACACGGGCTTTCGTCATGGCCTGCCAGCAGTACGGAATCCCCTACAACCACGATTTCAACGGTCCGGTACAGGCGGGTGCCGGTTACTATCAGCTCAATGTAGTCAACGGACGCCGCTGTTCCGCCGCGCGTGGCTACCTTCATCCGGCCCGGCATCGTGCCAACCTGACCGTCCTGACTCGGGCGGTAAGCCAGCGGCTGCTGTTCAACGGCATCCGTGCGACCGGGGTCGAGTTCCGGCACCGGGGCCGGATCGAGACCGCCCATGCCGATTGCGAGGTCATCGTGACTTCCGGTGCAATCGGTTCACCGAAACTTCTCATGCTGTCGGGCATCGGCCCCGCCGACCACCTTCGGACGCTGGGTATCGACGTCCGCGCCGATATCGCGCAGGTCGGTTCCAACCTATCCGACCATGTGAACATCGACCTTGTGGCCGAGCTTCACGGCCATCAAAGCCTGGACAAGTACCGCAAGCCGCACCTCGCCGCCTGGGCAGGTCTGCAATATGCCCTGTTTCGCAGCGGGCCAGTGGCAAGCAATGTCGTTGAAGGTGGTCTTTTCTGGTTTTCGGGTGATGACAGGGCGATCCCGGACCTGCAGTTTCACTTCCTTGCCGGAGCATCGGCCGAAGACGGGGTGGCAGGGGTGGCGCCCGGGCGTTCGGGGATCACCCTCAATTGCTACGGTCTGCGACCCAAGGCGCGCGGGACAGTCCGGCTCGCCTCGGGCGACCCTGCCATGCCGCCGCTTATCGACCCCAATTTCATGGGGCACCCGGACGATCTGGAAACGACTGTTCAGGGCCTGAAGACCAGCCTCGAAATCTTCAGGCAATCGGCCCTTGCCAGATATGTCCGCCGGATCGTGCTGCCTGACGCATCGGTCAGGACCGATGACGACCTTCGCAGCTTCGTGCGAAATCACTGTCGGACCTCTTATCACCCGGTGGGAACCTGCCGGATGGGATCGGACGACGAAAGCGTCGTCGACCCCCAGCTGAAACTTCGCGGCTTTGAAGGCCTGCGGGTCTGTGACAGCAGCGTGTTTCCAAGCCTTGTCGGTTCGAACACCAATGCCCCGACGGCGATGCTGGCTGAAAAGGCCAGCGATCTCATTTCTCAGGGTGTTCTCAGAAGTAACTGACCTGCTAGCGTGTGGACGAGGAAATTCGGGGTCGGGTGCGACCTCCAATTGAACGATGGGGTGTGGCGGCAGCAGTCCAACCACTACTGGGTGGGCACCGCAATCGTGCGTTCAGAACTGTGGGGCTTTCGCGCGACGTCGTATTCAAGTCCACCCGGCGCACGACCGCCGCTGTCCAGTGGCTCGTGCAGGTTCAGCAGATCGCTAGACAGAGCGGATTCGTGGTCCCCGAGATGATTGAGAGTTGCAACGGCCAACTCGTCGAGGACGGCTGGACATGTGAAACTCATATGGACGGCATCCCGTTCGCTCCTGACGAGATGCCCACAATTCTTCCGCTCGTGTCAAGTTTCCACACCGCAACTGCCGATGTGGCGCAGCGGCCGGGATTTCTCTCATCCAGAGCGCTGCTCAACGATGTTTCCGGAGGGGATGTCGATCTGGAAGCAATGCCAACCGAACTGGTTGCGCGCTGCCGAAGGACTTGGCGCGCCGTCTCCGACCGGAAAGAGGCGATCATCCATGGCGACCTCAACTCTGGAAACTTGATCAGGTGTCTGGATAGCCGCGTCGCCGTCATCGACTGGGACGAATGTCGCCGTGACCTGATCTTGTTCGATCTGGTGCCTTTGGGAGAGGGAGACGAAGACGAGCGCAAGGCACGTCTGGCTTGGGAAATAGCATGTTCATGGGTTGTGGAACCAGATTATGCTAAAGGGATCGCAACACAACTGTGAGCAGCCGTCTTCTTCGTCCCGCAAAGCGAGCATGGTGGCTGCGGTCTTGCTGCACAGTACATGAGCGGCGGCTCTGGGGAAGGCGGTGAAGCAGGATCCTGGCCGGACGGCCGTCCGTTAAGGGCCGGAATTTCCAGTGACAGCGTTGTTCTGGGGCCGGAACGTCTTTGACGTGACCCGATCCAGCCGAACCCGCTTCCCCGCTAATCAGGGCGAAATGAGCTTGAGCCGAATTAGAAGCTCAGCCAGACCCGGCTCAACCCCGGCTGCCCGCAACAAGTGATCGAGCCCGATTTTCTTCTGAAGGTCCGCCGCCGACATGTTTTTGTGATAGCCGGCCCAGAGGGCGGAAAGCGCAGCCAGTGACCTGCCACGGGGCGGGTCATCATGTTCGTGACCGGCGAAATGGCGAAGCAAGAGACCTTCGAAATCCGGGCGCTGCCAGATCGCGATCATCCCGTTCCTGGCCAGGATCGTCCTCGCCTCGAGGCCGCCGTCCAGTAGCTCCGGCAACCGGTCGGTATCCAACATGACCGCCTGCGCCGTGAATGGGCCACCCCGCCTGATCTCTTCCGCCAGCTTGCGCTCCGCCTTCTTCGCGAGCTCTTGCGGATCGCCGGCCGGCCGGAGGTTAACAGGGACCACATGAAACTTGGCTCCGCTCGCGTCAACCAGCCGCTGAAGCAGAGCGCCGTAGCCCTGCTCGCTCTCCCCTTCGCAACCTAGGAAAACCCTTGCCCGCCGCTCTATGACCCGACGCCCCCTCATCCGATGCTCGGGACCCCGCCGTAGATCCCGCCGAGGTAGTTCTGCAGGAAATTCTCGTCGCGTCTGATCCCCTTGATGTCGCCGAGGCCATAGATCTGGGTCGCCCCGTCCGCTGCCTTCTCACAGAAAAGGACCTCTTCCTTCAGGAGCCCGTCGAGCAGGGACACGGCGTGGCAGCTCATCCAAAGCTGCGCGCCATAAGGATTTCGCTCCGGATCCGCGAACCATCGAAGGATCTCCGGGAGAACGGAAGGGTGAATCGCCACGTCCAGTTCGTCAATCACCGCCACTCCCCCGAGCGCTAGCGCCCGGTGGATGGTGGGGTAGATCCGGAAAAACTGCTGGGTCCCGTGGCTTTCGAAGAACATCCGGATCGGCTGGTCGAGCCCGACATGCGTGAAGCTCGCCACTGGGCCACCATTCTCTGCCAGGATCTGGACCTGGTCGACCCCTAGATCGATGCGCCGGATGTCACGGTTCAGTGCACTCAGGAGCTCCGGATTTCGCGCGTAGCCGGTCAGCAGGTCGAAGTCGTTCCGCTCAAACCGGGTCAGCAGGATGTTCGTGTCTACCGCGTTCGCAGCCTGCAAGAAGCTCAGCGCCAACCGGTTGTTGAGCTGTCCCAGCGTGGCGATGACGCTCGCGTCCGGCCGCAAAATGCTTTCGAGAACTGTGATCTCCCGTCCATGCCCGAGCCATGGCGCGACCCTCACCGCTCCCGCCCCGTCGCGCTCGAACACACGAACCAACCTGGCCGAGCCGCACGGTCGATAGTGCATGCTCTCGTGAAGAACCCGGTCTTCCCCGCCACTTCGGGAGCCGAGCTCAAGTGAATAGACGTACGGGCAGGTTTTCGTCGCCCCATCAGTGAGAGGCTCCTCAATCCCCGCGAAGGTGATCGATAGCTTGGTAGGCATTGAGCCCTGGGCCTCGGTGAGGAACTTCTGGTAGGGTAGAAGGGTCCGCGCCTTGTGCTCGAAGCTGAACTGCACGAACCAGCTGAGGAAGGCTATAGCCCGCAGGACGTTCGACTTTCCCGAGGCGTTTGCCCCGTAAATTGCGATCACACGGGGCGCACGATCCTCTGACCCATTGTGGATCTTGACGAGACGTCCGGCTTCCTCAGGAACCTTTCGTCCGACGGTCAGGTCAATCACCTGCCGCTCCCGAACAGAGTAGAAGTTCGCGATTTCGAGCTTATAGATCATATTTGCCTCCAAAGCCACATGTAGATCACTGGGGATAAGTTTTCAACGAAATTTCCGCAAAATTGTCCCTCAAATAGCCGCTTCTGGCGATCCATGGCGCAGCTTCTACCCTGCGCTGCTGTCAGACCGCTTTCTGCCCACTTGGTCGATTCTGCGATAATGCAACAAATCCTGATGCCGAAGAGCGAACGGCTGCTAGGTATTCAGCCATGGCTGTCTCGCGCAGATTTCGCTGCGCTCGGGTTGAGCGACGGCACTGGAGAATGCTGCTGCGCAGTAATTGGGGAGTCTGATCGGCCGCTAAGGGCCGAAAGCAGATTTCGGCAGTGTGGAGCAGTAGATGCAGTAACATCGGAAAGGCAGCCGTTCGTGCGGGCTAGAGCATGCTCGCCACTTGATCGCGGCATGGCGCTACGACTACAACCATCACCGCCCGCATACGTGCCTCGGCTGCCTCACCCCGCGGGAGTTCCTCAGCCGGTCAACAAAGGACCAAACCCTGAACAGAACTAACTTCTGAACGAGGACAAACCGGGGAGCAGGTCAAATGCGACACTCTCCGTTGTGCCTGCAGGGGCGCGTAAGGCGTTCTAAAGTGATTTGATGCTGGAGCGGCGGACCGGGATCGAACCGGCGACCGTCGGACTGGAGATCAGTTGCTCTGCCAACTGAGCTACCGCCGCGATTGGCGCTTCCGGCAGGACTTGAACCTGGCAGCCGTCCGGTTGGAAGTCGGATGCTCTATCCAGTTGAGTTGCGGAAGCTTCGGTCAACCCCGTCCTCGTCTCATGGATGATTTGAGCATTGCAATTACGTGCCCCGATTTCCGATCCCGGTAAGGTGTTGCAGGTCCATGCAGAATGGCAATGGATATGTTAGATGTCCCAAATTAGGAGAATCTCGGGCCAGCGCAGACCTTCAGCAGGGCGGTTCGCTGGAGATATCCCGGGCGCAGTCGTCTGCAGACAGATCGCCCGCTTCTCCTCATCCGCCCAAAGCGGCTTTGTCCGACGCGCCACAACTGCACCTTGGTGACCAATAACGATAGTGAACACTATCCGACACCATCATCGCGCGGCAGAGCAGTCACCCTGGACGCTTACGCCGGATCGGCGAGGCCAGCGCGACTTGTCCCTGCTAGTCGCCCGTACCCCAGCCTTGATGCCAATCATGGAACGCCTGAGGGCGAGCTGAAGCAGACCGAGCAGGCGGACCTTCTGGCTGCGCAGCTGCGCGTTGTCAGCGGCACCCGGTTCAGATTGCCACCGGCTTGAGGAGGGTATGCAGTTGTTCCAGAGAAGCCCCCTTGCCGTACCGCTCCCGGTCCAGCGCGTGACCCATCAGGTCGCGCCGGATCCTCTCGTCGATGCCGGCCTCAAGCATCCGGTCTTCGAACGCATGTCTGAGACTGTAGAGGCTGTGCTCCTCGGTTTCGAGCAGCCCGTTTTCCCGGAGATACTTGTTGATGGTGTCGGTCAGGCTGGGGCTGTCTGCATACCGTGGGAACCCGTTCTTGCACTCCCGGAAGGCTTCGAGGCTCACACCCAGAAGCGGGATCACGCGCCGGGCATTGGCGGATTTCAGGGCGCGACCGACAGGCTCGATGCTGATATGCGGTATATTCGTGTCCAGCCTGATCTGTGCGGCCGTCAGCACCGCCCCCTCGCTTGGCCGGTACCCGGTGTTGACCATCCCCAGAAGGATGCACCTGGCCTGCGTGTTGAGCCCGGCAAGGGCGCCGGGGGCCAGCAGCTTGTCGCTGATCCATGCCCTGCTGAACGGCGGCCGGCTGCGCTTCTCGCCTTCGTTGAGGGCGAGGCCTCTGGTGCTGAACTTCACATCATCGAGCTTGCCCTGAGAGGTGGCAACAGCCCGCAAGGTGGAAGTGACGTAGACCATGTCTTTGTTGGCGCTGTTGGCGGTGATGCCCTTTTTTGCCATCCGCTCCACCCACCAGGCCCGGAACTCGAAGAGATCGGCGGTGGTGACATCAAGGTATGGCTTTTCCCCGATGACACTGACGAAGTTGCGGATCGCCTTGATCCTCGGGTTCTTGGCCCGCCTGATCTGATCCTCGGATTTGCCGATGAACCGGGCAGCCTCGACCTTCCAGTAGGTGTCCAGAGCATTGCTTACGGAGAGGGCAGGGATAGGAACACCTCCCAGCAGGGCCTCAGCCTCGCCCAGGTCGATCTCGCCCCTACGGTTCACTACCGCCTCGATGCGCTGCAGCAGTTCCTCAAGCGGCAGCCGGGCAACCTGGTCGGCGGGGTAGTAGGTGCGGCCCCGGCGCTGCGCCAGACGCTTCGCGGCCTTGAGACGTTCGGCCCCTTCGGTGGTGGCGCCATCGAGCTTGGCTTCCCAGGCCTCGATCATTTCAGCCCAGACCACGGCGGCCTTGGCGCGCGCCGTGGTCTCGCTATCGGTGTGCAAGCTGATGCTGACGTGAAGGCGAGGCTCCACCTCCTTAAACCGGAGGGGAACGCGGCGGCGCAAATGGAAGGCAGATCCACGGCGTTGCAGCTTCATACAGTGACATGATGCAGAACTCAAAAAAAATGCAACCATTAATGTGATGCAAAATGTGTTGCAAACCTTGCCTGTGACTCAGTCACTTCGCTGAATATTCTATGTTTCTGAGCCGGAGAGCAGTGTATCTGACGGACACCTCGACCGCCAATTTCCCTCGCGAAAGCGTTCTCCCGATCCGGCTCAGGCCGGATTTTTCCGTTGTTTTCGAGGGTTGTACGGGAGGGGCTGTGAACCGGCTATCGCGCCAGGTTGCGTAGAAGTGGTCTCTATGGGCCGACATTCTCTGGACCTGTTGACTGCCCCACTTTAGTCAACAGCTTGTAAGTCATTGCCAAAGAATAGCTTTTAGGGGCCGGGTTTTGGGGTTGGATCAACGCCTTCCTCTTGGCATCGAAAGGATCGAGGGCTGAGGGATCATAGCGCCCAACCGTCTGTGTCAACGCCGGCTTCTGCCAGGTGAGCAAGGCGCCCAACTTGGCCCTCAGGAGCTGCTGGCGTTGCGGGTCCGCTTCAAAGTAGGTCAGGGTGTCGTCTGGCATCGTTCCGCCTCCCTTTGCCAACTGATTCCTGTTGCGTCTGTGAAGCTTGATTGAGAACCATTCGCCGCCCAAGCAGTTTCGGCCGATGTCGCGATTTGACCGGCCCTGTCCGGCTTTGGCATCAAATGTCATAATTTTCAAATACTTGTAGAAATGATATGGTTTGCCCTGCGGCCGGACGAACAGGCTGGATGGTAATGCGCGCGAAGCCTCGGCAGGCAAGCCGTCATGGCACGCGCCATCTTCCAGCCCTCAAAGGTGCGCCACACATGCCCAGAATGTGGTCTGAACCGGCATGATCCCGACGCGATCCACTGCAAGCATTGCGGAGAGCCGCTGAAGATCGAGACGGAAGGCGTTAGCGGAATCTGAGCGGGCTGGCGTGCCTTGTATGGCGGAGCCTGAGCAGATGGATGAGACCGTGAGGTACTGTCAGAAGAGCTTTACTTGCCGCTCGATGGGCGGGACCAATAGCTTGGCCGCATGACAAACCGTTCGTCCTTTCGCTGCTTCAAAACGAGCCAGAGATCATCCGTCTGGCGGTGATGTCCAAAATCCGCTTCCCCTTGTCGCGGCGTAGCGTTGAGGACCCGCCCCGCTCTGCCGATCTCACCGAATGGCGCGGCCTTCTCTCTGCCTGATCACCAGGTGGGGTAGGGGCAACGGGGACTGGTTCGCATTTGTCTGACAACGCCAGTGAAACACATCCGGCTGATCAGATTGGCCAATGGGAGTTTTGAATGGGCGCGGCCGCGCGGAAGTGCTAATCCCGCCGGCAAACCCAAGGGCCAGAGCATGACACTGCCTCAACTTTTGACCTTTGCGATCCTCTTTGCCACGATCGCACTGTTTCTTTGGGGCCGGTTGCGCCATGACATTGTGGCCCTCATGTCGCTTATGTCGTGTGTCGTTGTGGGCCTGGTCCCCGCCGCCGATGCGTTTGCAGGGTTTGGCCATCCGGCTGTTATCTCGGTTGCCTGCGTCTTGGTGTTGAGCAAGGGTCTGCAGAACACCGGGGCCGTCGACTGGCTGGCGAGCCGTGTTCTGCCGCGCGAAGCGGGACGGTTGACCAGCATGGCCGCCATCACCGGATTGGGCGCAATCCTCTCGGGCTTCATGAACAATGTTGGCGCGATGGCTCTTCTGATGCCGATCGCAGTGCAGGTCTCCCGCAGGCTGGGGCTGGCACCGGGGCAGGTCCTGATGCCGCTAGCGTTTGGCACGATACTCGGGGGTATGACCACCCTGATTGGGACACCGCCCAACCTGATTGTCTCGGGCTTCCGGCTTGAAGCCGGCTCTGGCCATTTTGGGATGTTTGACTTTGCTCCCGTTGGCGCCGCTGTAGCACTGACGGGCGTTGCATTTATTGTGTTGTTAGGTTGGCGTCTGGTACCTGTCCGTAAATCGCTAGCAGATGGCAACTTCGAAACAGGCAACTATTTTGCCGAAGTGCGCGTGCCAAAGGGCTCGGCGGCAGTCGGGATAACCCTTCGCACCTTCGAGAAAGGTATTGAATCCAGTGGTGCGCAGATCGTCGCCCTTGTCCGAGGGGACGTGCGCCTCACCGCACCACATGGTGGTCGGCATATCCACGAGCGGGATATCCTGGTTCTCGAGGCCGACGTCGAGTCGTTGGCAAAGGCCTTGTCAGCCTACGGCATCACTCTGGCGGAACAAGATTTGGCGCGGGAGAAGAACAAGGCCGATGCGGCGGCACCCAGCGTTGCAACCGAAGCCACGGACGAAGGCGCAACCAAACGCGACGAGGACATTGTCTTGCGCGAGGTCGCCGTGCTGCCGGGCTCGTCGATTGTCGGATCCTCTGCCAGTGAACTGCGCTTGCGCACGCGATACGGGCTGAACTTGCTGGCCGTTGCCCGCGAAGGCAACAGGCCCATGGAGCGCCTGCGTACGCTTTCGATCAAATCGGGTGATCTTCTGCTGGTGCAGGGCCCCGCAGAAGTAATGGCCGACTTCATCAACGAGACAGGTTGCGTGCCGCTGGGCGAGCGTGACCTTCGTCTTCCCGACAAGCGAATGGCTGTCTTTGCAGGCGCAATCATGGTCGGATCCGTCGGCATCGTTGCAACTGGGCTGCTGCCGGCGGCAGTTGCCTTTACCCTCGGGATAATCGCATCGATGCTGCTTCGGACTGTGCCCCCGCGCCAAGTTTATACCACGATTGACTGGCCGGTCATCGTGCTTCTTGCCGCGCTGATCCCTGTGGCGGGTGCCATGCAATCCTCCGGCGCGGCGGATGTCATGGCGCGCTTTCTGGTTGACACGGTTGCCCAGGGCAATGCTGTTGCGTCACTCGCCGTGGTTCTCGTTGCGACCATGTTTCTGTCCGATGTAATGAACAATGCCGCTACCGCTGCAGTTCTGAGCCCCATAGCTCTCGGCCTTGCCACCGCACTTGGCGTGAATCCTGACAGCTTCCTGATGGCGGTCGCAATCGGCGCATCATGTGCCTTCCTTACCCCTATCGGTCACCAGAACAACACCCTGATCCTGGGCCCCGGCGGATTTCGCTTTGGAGACTATTGGAAACTTGGATTGCCTTTGGAGCTCTTGGTACTGGCGCTGAGCATTCCGCTCCTGCTGATCGTTTGGCCTTTGTAGCCGTCAGGATAGTGTTGTTGCGGTGGAAGTCGCTAAGCCCCATTTTGGTCTTACACAGCCCTAGTAGGCGTGCTGGTGGACATCCAAGAGCATCTCGCGAGTTTGAAATATTATAGGCTCGCGCCACAAAAGGTCGGCTCTGCGCCAGCTGCGGGCGTGCCATCTGGAGCTTGACGCGTTGGTCTGACAGCACCTGCTGGTTTGCATCCCCAGCATCGACGTGCCAACTTTGAGGGTGAGGGGGACAACGCATGGATTTGATCGACCCCACCATCCTTACCGCGGTAAAGGACTTGTGGCGCGGCTTCGAGTTGATGCTGAAGTCGCTGCTTCTGCCCCCGCAGCAATTGCAGATTGCGATAATGGTGGCTGCGATGGCGTTGGCCTATGGACTCTCGCTGCTTGCGAGCCCGGCCATGGAACGCTCACTGCGGGGCTTGGAAAACCGGCCCAAATGGCAGTTGCGCACTTTGGTGCAACTTCGCCGCAGCTTGCGCGGGATTTTCTTCGTTCTGCTGGTCTGGCTAGCCGTCGTAGTGATTGCCCATTTGTCGCCGTTCCCGTCGCGCCGCTATCTGATGCAGCTTGTAGCTTCGATCGCTGCGGCCTGGGTAACAATCAGTCTTGTGGCGCGACTGATACGTAACCGCTTGCTGCGGAAGATCGTGGTCTATGGTGCGACAGTTTGGGTCACGATCCACTTCCTCGGCTTCATGGACCCCGCCACAGCATTTCTTGACAGTATTGCCATCCAGTTCGGCGAGTTCCGCCTATCGATTTTGTCGGTGATCAAAGCGCTGGTGGTCACGGGCGTCCTGTTCGCATTGGCGCGGATGGTGGCCTCGGGCACGGCGCGGCGTATCCGGGCGAATCCCGATATCAGCCCGTCAATGCGCGAACTGTCGGTGAAGGCCATCCAGATTATCCTTTTTGGTACGGCCTTCTTTGTCGGCCTAAAGGCGGTCGGCTTCGATCTGACCGGGCTTGCAGTGCTGTCGGGTGCGATAGGTATCGGCCTTGGCTTCGGTCTTCAAAAGGTTGTTTCGAACCTTGTCTCGGGCGTGATCATCCTTCTGGACAAGTCGATCAAGCCCGGCGATGTGATCAGCCTTGGCGATACCTTTGGCTGGATCGAGAGTTTGGGAGCGCGCTATGTGTCGGTGGTCACTCGTGACGGCAAGGAATATTTGATCCCGAATGAGGATCTGATCACGGGCCAAGTGGTCAACTGGTCGCATTCCAACGACTTTGTGCGACTGGACCTGTATTTCGGCACGTCGTATGGAGACGATCCGCATGTGGTGCGGAAGTTGGCAATGGCGGCGGCCGAATCTGCCGACCGCGTGTTGAAAGAGCGCCCGGCGGTCTGCCATATCGTGGGATTCGGTGACAGTTCGGTGGATTACATCCTGCGGTTCTGGATTTCCGACCCATCGTCTGGGCTGACCAATATCCGGGGCAATGTCTATCTGGCGCTTTGGGATACCTTCAAGATAAACGGGATATCGATCCCCTTTCCACAGCGTGAAGTGCGGGTGCTTGGCGAAGAGCGGTCTGAGACTGCGCCGCGCGTCCCAAGGTCTGTGGCGGACTGACAGCGAATGGGTGTTGTCAGAGGAAACTAGTTTGCTAGCCCTTTGGTCTTTTGGTTCTTGGATTGCGAGGTGTTTTCAAAAGAAATTTCATTGCGGCGGGGCAGGGAGATTGGTTTCCTTTGCGGGTAACCAAACGTTCCCAAACGAGACCAGCGCCGCCGCGCCCGCCGAGTGGCGCTAGCTACTCTCCGCCTGATCGATCCCTGCGGCTGGGGAATAGGAGACTGGTTGGCGTTCGCCCGATGGCACCCGTCAGGGTACTAGCTTGTAGTAGGCGCGTAGTGTGTCAATCCATGAACGATTGACCTTGTCAAAATGCTCCAGCGGCGGTGAGTCACGCAGCAACGTCTCGGTTACTTCCATCACCACATGTGTGCCGCCCTTGGCCAGATAGCGGAAAAGGTCGAAGGGGACGACCATCTGCCGTGCAGCGAGAAATTTTCCCGTGTCGATCACCAAGTGCGATATGCGGCCGGTTGCAGGATCGAACAGGAGATCGATGAGGGTGCCGACTTCCCCGCTCTGCCCGAAGACTGGCAGGCCGACCCAATCATTCAGCCGCTCAAAGCCGTCCACTTTCAGATTTCCCGGTGCATCGGTGTCGGCCGGAACGGCATTTTGATCCAGCGGGCGAAAGGCTCCGAAGTGCCCGCCTAGAGGGCCAATCATGATTGTCGGCACCGTTCCAATCGGCATTGATGCCAAGGAATTGGGATCCAGCCATTCCGGCGCGGCCTCTATGGCGGCAGGGCTGATCTCGACGGGCCATGTTCGGGTCGTTTCGTCGGGTTCGCCCATCAGGCGTGATGAAACAATCACTTCGCGCCGTTCGAACCAACCTCCTACGTCGAGAGCGACGTAGCGCAGCACACCCTCATCCGGATCGAAAAAGACTTCTGTCAGCGCGAAATTGGCGTCCTTGGACGTGGCGGTATAGCGAAGCATGTCGGTCATCGCGAAAACCGGCGGCGCTTCGGTCGCGCGTGACGTGTCGTTGGGGTCTTTGGATTTAAGCACGATCATTGTCGGCCTCCTTCTTGACTTGAGCCGAGGCGAGCAACGTGAAGACAAGCTTGCCGCCCAGGATGTTTCCGATGCATGCGGGCAGAAGCCATATACTGAAGTCATTGCTGCGCTACAGTTGGCGGCCACGATAGCGCTTGGCCGAGGGCGAACCTGACCCGCTGATCTTCGGTCAACCCGCCGCTCCAACCTTCAGGCGGCCGAGCATTTAGACAGGTTTGCCCATCAACTCGAGCAAACTAAGCTCTCAGGTCAGCCAATCAATGTGATCAGCCTCATCCATAAAGCTGCCCTCGAAAGGGGAAATGTGTATTACCCGATCCTTTAGTCAGAATAGTCGAATTCCCCTTGAACTGCAACCTCAAGCTATTGTTTTGTTTGGTATTGACAGAAACGCGGTGGGAAATCAGACCCTTATGGCAAACATCTTGTTCGGGCTTTTTCCATCGTCGGGCAGGCTAACCCGCACCGCCGCTCACACCGAGACCTTCTCGCGGCCTGATCGGTGTAGGGTAGAGGTAGCGGCGACTGCTTCACATCCGACGGAAAGCATCGCTTTCGAAGTTTGCTGGCTGAAAGTTGGGGTGCAGTTCAAATCTGACGCGCCTATGCCGTTGAGTTTGCAACAGCCTGAAGGCGTCGACGGTCGTCTGGATTCTGCAGCAAGCGTTCTGCTCGTTCCAAGGCGACATTCAGCTGTCGACGGGCAGCAACGCGAGACGAGTCTGGCCCGGTATCGGCAAGAGCCTGCAGCGCCTTCACCAAGCGCAACAGGACGTCGACTTGCCCGCCGCCATCCCGTCCAATCAGATTGAAGGCATCTTCAAACAAGTCATCTTGTTGCAGAGCTGGCACTCTGATGCGTGGGTATTTGGCTTCGGTTTGCGCAGCCTGCGTCCACGCTTCGCCGCAATAGCTCAGAAGGCGCGTCTGTCGGCCTATGACGTCAATTGCTGTTCCTGGATCGTTGACGGCAGGTGAAAGGGCACGTAGCGCAACTTCACTCAGCACCACTAGACCAAAGCGGGGATCCTGATCGTATGTACGGATCGAACCGATGGTGAACGCCTTTCGTATCCGGTCGATTGCGTGATCGGGCAGAAGCTTCGAGCTGAATGGCACGGAAGCGAGGACGGTGTTTTGGTATACAAACGTGCCGGACAACACATGCACATCAATATCAATGTCCATCTCGTCACTTTGTTCGCACAGGGCGGAGGTATCGATGAACTGAACGTAGCCGACGCAGGCTGCAAGGATCGGAAAGCCCTCTCGCGGGGCAAGAAGGGCGTTTCCGCCAAGAAACGGCAGGTCAGCCTGCGCCTGCATGGCCTTCTTCGTCGCGTCTTCGATCCGAGATATCGTATCGGCGACACGGCCAAGTTGCGTCAGTCGATCTATCCAGCGCAGCAGGGCCAGGACGATCAGGAAAATCACCACGAGAGTGACGGCAAACAGGACAACCCGCCCTTCCGGCCCGTACGCGCTGACCTTGAGCGCGATTAGCCCGACAATACTGAACAAGAACGAGCCGACGAACGTTGACAAGGCATGCTGGACCACCTGATCTTCGGTCAGCAGGGGCGTCGCACGAGGTGTCGCATGGGATGTAGCGCCGGCATAGGCCGCCGTCAGTGCTCCGACAGAAAAGGTGGTGACGGCGAGCATGCTGGACGCAACAATGGTAAGCAAGCTGTCAATGGCGTCAGAACTGATGTCGAAAGGTGCTTTTCCGGGAAAGACTTGAGAACTCGCTGAAGCAAGCAGTGCCGCTGCCACCCCGGCCAGGGCATAAAGGGCAACCCGTATCCAGAGAGTTCTTCGGATGCGCGACAAGATCCACATGAGTTTCGACATTTGGTCACTCCGCTTCCGACCCCAAGGGTTGCATTGCATCCAAGGTCGTCAAACCGCTGCAAGGCACCCGGACCGTGACGGCAAGGGGTCCGGCACAGTTTGTGGCATGATCACGTCGATGGCCAGAGCAGTACACCGGGTGTGTCGGGGGTCAGTTCGTAAACGGACGCAGTTAAGCTTACGCCTATAGTGAGGACGCCAGGTCCGGAATTCCTTCGAGATCTCTCAATATATGGCTCGGCCTGTGGGCCAGACGGTCCACCGGATCACCGGCGCGGTTCACCCAAGCTGTGTGGAACCCGTATCCGGCAGATGCAGCGGCGTCCCATCCGTTAGACGACACGAACAAGACTTGGTCAGGGATGCAGGAGAATTCCGCACCGACGAGATCATAGACTTTCTTATGCGGCTTGAAGATCCCGACGCTTTCCACCGACAGCAAGCCGTCCAGATACCCACGCAATCCAGCACTCTCAACGGCCCCTTCAAGCATGGCCGGCGAGCCATTTGACAAGATTCCGCAGGTCATGCCTGCGGCCTTCAAACGAGCCAGTATGGCCGGTACCTCTGGATAGGCGGAAAGCTTCCAGTACAGCGCAAGAAGACGTTCCCGCAGGTCAGGTTCTTCCAGTCCTGAGGCCTCCATGGCCCAGTCCAACCCGTCTTGCGTTACTGCCCAGAAATCAGTGTGTTCACCTGATATTGAACGTAGCCATGTGTATTGCAGCTGCTTGAGGCGCCAATCGTTGGCCACTTTTTGCCAGACCTTGGCAAAGCCATCGCGGCCGGATTCCTCGGCCACGCGTCTAGCCGCAGAGTTGACGTCAAAAAGCGTCCCATAGGCGTCGAAAATGCAAGTCGTGATGGCCACTGGATCCTCCGATACTGTGCACAGTCGCACAAAGGCGAAGGCGGCGAAAAGAGTCGGAATTCACATGTACCAAGTGATTGCCTTCTGGTCATGAGCGCTCGGTCTGATCGCACTGCCGCCAGCTTGGAGTGTGTACCGCAAAGCCCACGTAAAGGCATCTGAGTTTCGGCGCTTCCTGCGTTTTCCCGAACTTGGCAAGCGCCGGATCGGCTTGGACCCGCCGCGTTTCCAGCGGGCGCTCAGGCCTCATTCAGGATCGAACCCAGGAATTCGCGGGTGCGGTCATTGACCGGCGCGGTAAACAAGTCTTCTGGCGTGCCTTCCTCGCAGATGCGGCCTCGGTCGAAGAACAGCACCCGGTCCGAGATTTCGCGGGCGAAGCGCATCTCGTGCGTGACCAGCAGCATGGTCAGGTCATGCTCTTCCGCCAGTTTGCCGATCACGGTCAGCACCTCACCGACCAGTTCCGGGTCAAGCGCAGAAGTCGGCTCGTCGAAAAGCAGGATGTTGGGCCGCATCGCCAGCGCACGCGCAATGCCGACACGCTGCTGTTGGCCACCGGACAGCTGGTGGGGATATTTCGCCGCCTGATCGGCCAGCCCGACAAGGTCCAGCAGGTCTTCGGCGCGAGCCTTGGCCTCTGCCTGGCTCAAACCCAGCACCTTGACCGGCGCTTCGGTGATGTTGCGCAGCACGGTCATGTGCGGGAACAGGTTGAAGCTCTGAAACACCATGCCAAGCTGGGCGCGCATCTTGCGCAGATGCGCCTCGCTTGCGGGTTTCAGGTCCGGCCCCTCATGCCATAGCGGCTCGCCGTCGACCGTCACCACACCGCCCTCGATGCCCTCCAGCGTCATCAGGATGCGCAGCACGGTGGATTTTCCCGACCCGGATGGGCCGATGATCGACACTTTTTCCCCACGCCGCACGGTGAAATCAAGTTCGTCCAGTACGGTGACGTCGCCGAACCGCTTCACGACCTTGTCGAATTTGATGATCGTATCGCTCATTTCAAAGGTATTCCCTGTTGGGGCAGCCAGTTGCCGAGCAGGCGCAGACCTGCCGACGCCACCAGCGTCATGATGAGGTAAAGGCCGCCGACCATCGACAGCGGGATGAGATAGTTGAAGGTCCGGTCCCCGATGATCCGCCCGACGTTGAGCATTTCCAACACCGTCACGACGGACAGCACCGGCACGTCCTTCATGATCGACACCAGATAATTGCCCATTGCAGGCACGATGCGCGGAACGGCCTGTGGGACGATCACATGGGTGAAGGTCCGGATGGTGGTCAGGTTCAGCGCCCGTGCCGCTTCGCGCTGGTCGCGTCCGATCGCTTCAAGCCCGGCGCGGTACACTTCGGAGGTGTAGGCGCTGTATTGCAGACCAAGGGCCAGCGCGCCGGTCATGAACGCCGGCAGGATGATGCCGAACTCCGGTAGCACATAGTAGAGAAAGAACAGCTGCACGATCAGCGGCGTGTCGCGCAAGAATTCGGTGAAGACCTTGGCAGGCCACGAAACGAACCGTGACGGCGCGCCCTTCAGAACGGCCCAGATCAGGCCCAGAACCAGCGCCACGAAGAACCCGATCACCGTGGCCTGGATCGTCACCCACATGCCGATGAGCAGGATCGGCAGGATCGAGACGGCAAAGGCAAGCGGGCCGGACGTATCCCATTCAATTCCAAACAGCATGTGTCAGACCTCCGCCTTGCGCCAGCGGCCGACCCGGTGTTCAAGCCCCCGCATCATCGCTGTGAGAACGAGCGCCATGCCAAAATACATCAGCAGCAGCATCGAATAGATCGTCGTGCTGTCTTGGGTGAAGTTGCGCAGTTGCTCGGCACGAAACGTCATGTCGCCCAGACTGATCAGCGACACGAGCGCGGTATCTTTCAGGTTCTGCACCGCCAAATTGCCAAAGGACGGCATCATTTCCGGCAGCGCCTGCGGGATCGTCACATTGGTCAGCGTCTGGAGGCGGGAAAAATTGAGCGCGCGGGCGGCCTCATGCTGGCCCTTTCCGACTGACTGGATCGCGCCGCGCACGACCTCTGCCCCGTAGGCGCCGATATTCAGGCCAAGCGCAAGCACCCCGGCCACGACCGGCGGCAGGCGCAGGTCAAGGCCGATCGCCTGGCCGGCCACGGGGAGCGCGAAGTACAGCCAGAACAACTGCACCAGAAGCGACGTGCCGCGAAACACCTCGATGTAGGTGACCGACACAGCGCGAAGCAGCGGATTGACCGAGAGTTTGCCCACCCCTGCCGCGAAGGCCAGCAGCGTGCCGAGGAGTGTGGAATACAGCGTCAGCTGGACGGTGACCCAAGCGCCCTCCAACAAGGGGGGTAAGTATTCTGTCCAGTGCATATGCAGTTTCCTGACGGTCGCTAATGAGAAACGGGCAGGCACCGTGGTGCCTGCCTGTCATAGTGTTTGTGTGTCCAAGGGCGGCTCAGGCGCCGCAAAGCTCTGCCGTGTTCCGTGCACCTGAGCCTGCAATGTCGGACTCAGCAAAGCCGTAGCCGGTCAGGATCGCCTCCCATTCCGGGGTGCCCTTGAACTCGGCCAGAGCTTCGTTCACCGCGTCGCGCAGGTCTTCGCTGTCGCGGCTGAAAGTGAAGCCACCCCAGCTGCGCACCTCTTCTCCGCCAATCACCGGATCGACAAAGCCTGTTGCGACTTCCACCCGGTCGCTGCTGCCAGCCAGACCGCTGGCGGTCAGGCTAGTGGCGGCATAGGCGTCGGCACGGCCAGTCGACACGACCGAGATCGCATCGGCATTGGCGGAAATCATCACAAGGCTGCCCTCATCGACGCCAAGCTCCTGCATCATTTCCAGCTGGTCTGCCCCCGCCATGATCGCGACTTTCAGATCAGGCTTTTCAGCGAAATCGGCATATGAAGTGATGCCGTTGGGATTCCCGGCGGCCACAAGCAGCCCTTCCCCGTACGAGGTGTTGGGTTCAGAGAACAGGACCTCGCTGCAACGGTCGGGCAGGATCGCCATTTCGGCCGCGACCATGTCGAAGCGGTCAGCCTTGAGCCCCGGGATCAGCGAGGAAAACCCGGTGGTGACCCATTCAATGTTCTCGATGCCGAGTTCGGCCATGATCGCCTTGGCGACATCGGGGCCGGCACCCAACGCCTCGCCATTGGGATCGATGTAGCCGTAGGGAATCTCGTTGGCGACAGCGATGCGGATGGTGCCCGACTCGCGGATTTCTTCCAGGGTTGCCGCGGCAAGGCTGCTTGCGGTCAGGGCAATGGCAGAGACCGACAACGCGGCCAGTGTGAAGGTACGGGTCATGATGACTCTCCTGTTTCGGTTGATAGGGTGGCCCGGGCGCCCAGCGGTGCCCTTGCCACAAGGATGGTCACGCCGCGCGGTGCAGCGGGACCTCGGCAGTTTCGCTTTCGATTTCGATCAGGGCGCGGTGCATCGCTATGATGGCGGCGTCATGGTCGGCATCCTCGACCACAACCTGGATATCGACCTTGCGCATCGGATCATGAATCCCCAGCGGCACGATGCCCGCCGCATCAAGCACCTTGACGATCCGGGGCAAAAGCGACGCATCGCGCAGGTTGCGCCCGATGGCCGCGATCAGCGCAACCTTGCGCAAGGACAGGTCCGCGGTGGGAAAGGCACGGGACAGGTCTGTCTCGGCCTGCCGGATGTTCTTCAGCGAGCCCTTGACGAAATGCGTGATGGTGTTGGCGTTGGAAATCTTTGAAACGATCCAGACATTGTGCCGCGTCAGGGCCTCCAGAACCTGCGCGTCATAACCCTTGACGCCAACCATGTCCTGGTCGTGGAATTCGAAGGCGAACACCTCGCGCAGGCCTGTGATCATTTGAGCGCGAGGGCTGGGCTGTTCGGTGGCTTCCTCCGCCCAGATCACCGTGCCGTCATGCGCGGGGTCGAAGGCGTTCTTGACCCGCAGCGGTATGCCTGCCTGCCGCAACGATTTCGCGGCGCGGGGATGGATCGCCTCCATCCCGAGATTGGCAAGCTGGTCGGCCACGTCCCAGTTGGTGCGCCCCACGATGCGGACATTCTTCACGCCCACAATGCGCGGATCGGCCGAGGACAGGTGGAATTCCTTGTGAATGATCGCCTCGCTCGCGCCTGTCACGGCGGCGACGCGCGACAGCGTGACCTCGCTGTAACCGCGGTCATAGGTGCCCATAAGCACCTCGCGGCATTGGGCATATCCGGTGACAATCGGCAATTCGCGGGTCAGGTCGATCGTCGCGAATGCGGAGCGGATGCAGGCATTCAGGTCATCCGTACCTTCCTGACGCCAGCCGGTCAGATCGACCAGCCGCGCGTTGACACCGTGCTGCCTCAGCAACAGCACCGTGTTGAAGGCCGACTGCGCCTCGCCCAGGGATGCCAGCATCTCGCGCACCGTCAGCAGGTGATGATCAAGCTGGAAGTGGCCGAACGAGCAGATCCGCCCTAGATCGACCAAGCAGGATCTTACGCCCTCGATCCGTTCGTGGATAAAGGCATCCGCAGTCTGGCGCGCGCCATCGTCGGCAAAGACCGCCGCGTTCTGCGCCAGCATCTTCGCGCCCAGTGTGGTCAGCGCGTCGTTCCAGTCCTGCCCCCCTTCGGTATCGGCGAAGCGTGCATAGACTCCAGCCTCGCCCGTCTTCTTGTGTTCCAGCAGCGCATCCGTAATGCCGGCATAGGCCGAGACGATGATGATCCGGTTGTAAAGCGCGTCGCCGGACCGCCCGTTGACAAGGACGGTATCAAGCAGTTCCGGCGTGCGGGACATGGCTGTGCCACCGATCTTTTCAACCGTGTGGCGGGAGGGGGGCTGTGTCTTGGTCATGGGGGCTCCATGCGCCGCCCGGCGGGTGCCGGGGACGCTTTGGTCGGTGTTGTGCGGATGGTTACAAAAGCGGGCCGGTCTCGATTTGGATCGGCGCGGTGGGCGAACGCTCGCTCAGGAAGGCGGGGCGCGGCGCTTTGGCGGCGAAAGGCTCCTCCAGGCGATTGGACCAGGCATTATAGACAAAGAACGCATTGGACCGCGCAAAGGGCGTGATGTTGCCGTTCGAACCATGCAACGTATTGCAGTCGAACAGGATCACGGTACCTGCCGATCCCGCCGCGAAGTCAATTCCATTGGTATCGGCCATTCTGGTCAGGCTGTCCTGCGAGGGAACACCGATTTCCTGCTTCTTCAGCGAATTCTCGTGGTTCCTTTCAGGGGTTTCCCCGGCGCAGGCGACAAAGGTCCGGTGCGACCCAGGGATCAGCATCAGCGGCCCGTTCAGCGCGTTATTGTCCGACAGCAGAACCGAAGCCGAGACGGCGCGCATCCGGGGCATGCCGTCCTCGGCGTGCCATGTCTCGAAATCCGAATGCCAGTAGAACTCCTTGCCGGTGAAGCCGGGTTTGTAGTTCAGCCGTGACTGGTGCAGATACAGATCATCGCCCAGCAGGTGGCGCACGATGCCCGCGATGCGGCTGTCGCGGGCCAGCCGGTCGAACAGCGCATTGTGCCGGTCAAGCCGGAACACCGTGCGGATCGCATCCGAACCCGGCTCAGTGATCTTGTCCTGCGGATCGACCACCGTCCGCCCTGACCGCAGCGCGGCCGAAATAGCCTGCAGCCCCGCCACCTCGGCCGGGCTGAACAAGTCTTTCAGCACCAGATAGCCGGTGTCGGAATAGGATTGCAGTTGGGCTTGAGTCAGGGGTGCCTCGGGGGTCCAATCGGACCAGACCACGGGGTCGCTGCGCTCTGTCCACTGTTCGGCGGCAAGGCGGGTAGGGTAGGCGTCGGGAGAACGGCTTTGTCGGGCGAGCATATTCATCGCTTTGATATCCTTTGGAAACTTGTAGGTCAGACGCCCGTTCAGGCGTCTTCAGTGATCGGCGCGTAAGAGCCGTCAGCCCGGTGGACCTCTTGCCCGGTGACGGGCGGGTTGAAGCAGCATGCCATGACCAGTTCGGTCGTGGCCGACAGGCAGTGCCGGTCGTGCTTGTCCAGCGCGTACATCACGCCCGGACGGATCGGATGGACTTCGCCGGTCGCGATATCCTGAATGCTGCCCTCGCCCGAAATGCAGTAGACGCTTTCGAAATGATGCTTGTATTCAAACTCGTGCGAGGTGCCGGCGAACAGGCGGGTGATGTGGAAGCTGAAGCCCATGCCGTCCTCGGCCAGCAGAAGACGCGTGCTGTCCCAGCCCCTTGTAGCGACAAGCCGGTCGGACTCGCGGGCCTTGTTCAGGTCTCTGACGATCATGATGATCTCCCTTTATTCTGCGGCGATGCGCTGGCTGGCCAAGACCGCGTCGAAGGCGGTTGCGAGGGTATCAAGGCCAGCGCGGAACTGCGCTTCGCGGATGGTGAGTGGGGCAAGCACCTTGACGACCTCGTCATGGCTGCCGGATGTCTCGATGATCAGGCCTTGCCGGAAACAGGCGGCGCAGACGGCTGCGGCAACCTCGCCGCTGCCCGTGTCCACCCCCAGCATCATCCCGCGCCCCCGCAGGCCAAGGCCGTGGGCCTGCGCAATCCGGCCCAGGCGTTCGGCCAGAACATCGGCCTTCGCGGCGACGTCCAGGGCGAATTCATCCGTCGCCCAGAATTTCTCCAGCGCAGCGCGGGCCGTGACGAAGGCATGGTTGTTGCCACGGAAGGTGCCGTTGTGCTCTGCCGGCGTCCAGATGTCGTGTTGCGGCTTGATCAGCGTCAACGCCATCGGCAGGCCCATGCCCGAAATCGATTTGGCCAGTGTCACGATGTCGGGTGAAAGGCCCATGCCTTCGAACGAGAAGAACCCGCCGGTTCGACCGCAGCCGGCCTGAATGTCGTCAATAATGAACAGCGCGCCGTGGGCCTTTGCCAGTGCCTCGATCTGGCGGAGCCATTCAGGGGAGGCCGCGTTCAGCCCACCCTCACCCTGTACGGTTTCAACAATGATGGCTGCAGGCGCGTCGATACCGCTGGAGGGATCGGCAAGCTGCTGTTCCAGCAGATCTGCGGTGTTGATGTCGCGGCCAAAGTACCCGTCAAACGCTGCATGTGTCACGCCAGACAGCGGTGTTGCCGCCCCGCCGCGGTGCTTGCTATTGCCGGTTGCCGCAAGAGCGCCCAACGTGACTCCGTGAAATCCATTGGTGAAAGCGATGATGTTGGTGCGCCCGGTCACCTTGCGCGCCAGCTTCATCGCGGCCTCGACCGCGTTTGCCCCAGTGGGCCCGGTGAACTGGACGCGGTAATCCATGCCGCGCGGTTCCAGGATCAGCGTCTCGAACTTGGACAGGAACTGCGCCTTCGCGTCGGTGAACATGTCCAAACCCTGCGCGATTCCGTCCTGCGCGATGTAGTCGAGCAAGGCGCGCTTCAGATCCGGGTCGTTGTGTCCGTAGTTCAGCGACGAGCAACCGGACAGGAAGTCCGTATGTGCGACGCCGTCCGCATCATAGATCGTCGCCCCGACGGCCTTGTTGAAAAGTCTGGGAAAGCTGCGGGAATAGGAGCGCACGCCGCTTTCGCGACGGTCGAAAAGGGGTGTAACGCTATCAATTGATACGTTTTTCATAGATCAGGTTCTCCGGATATCGGATTCTGGTGAATGGATGGACGGTTGCCGTCAGGCAGCCCGTGCCGCATGCGCGCCGCTTGCGTCGAACGGCCCAATGGTCACGCGGATCTCGCTTTCGTGCTGGCCGTCCAGATGAGTGTCTCGCAGGAAATGCGGCCTTGAGCTAAGGTCTGCGTCCAGTCCCCGTGCTACCTTGCGAAACAACGACCATGAGGCGGCATTGGTTTTCGTGATCGTGCATTCGACATGGCGCAGCCTGGCATTCTTTGGTCGCGCCAGCACCGAAGCGATCAGCCGCTGACCCAGCCCTTGCCCGCGGGCCGATCTGGCCACGCAGATCTGCCAGACGAACAGCGTGTCAGGTAGGGCCGGCGGCGTATAGCCGGACATCCAGCCGACGATTTCACCTTCAATTTCGGCCAGCGCGCAGGTCTCGGCAAAGTGGCTGCATTGCAGCAGGTTGCAGTAGAGCGAGTTGGTATCGAGCGCCGCAGCATCATCGATCAGCCGCCATATCTGCGGCCCGTCTTCGGGCCGGGGCGTCCGGATCACAAGCCCGCTCCCTTGGTTCCTTGTCTTGAGCTGTTCATCCATCGTTCTGCGCTTGGCCTCACTCTGTCCTCACCATCGTTTCGCGATATAATAGTTAGTAAAAACTAAATGTAAAGCACGAATTGTGTCCCGCGGGTGCGCTGGGAAGGCCTTAAGTATATGCTTTATCTTTGTATGTCCCCTCTGGATGGCGCTGCAAAGTGCTTAGTTGAGGCGAAAGATATTGTGGTCCCGATAGTCATTTGTTATTGTTTGGCATAATTGTCCGTGGGGTCGGAAGCACGACATGGTGACGGTGGCTCTTGTTTAACTGTCGCCCCAAAGCTATCTCGTGACCCTGACCTGATGAGGGAGCCCGGCCTTGGAGCATCGCACCAAGCTTGCACTGACCGCGATGCGGAAAATCCTTCGGACGACCGAACGGAACAGCAAGGCATTGCTGCACGCGACCGGACTTACGCCCTCGCAGCTTATCCTCATGCATGTGCTGGAAGAAGGCGGGGAAAAGACGGCGGGGGACGTCGCGGCGCGGATGGGCATCACACAGGCGACCACCACCGTACTGATTCAGAAGCTGGAAAGTCTCGGCATGGTGGAGCGGCGCAAGGGTGATGCCGACCGTCGTCAGTCCTGGCTCTCACTTACGCCGAAGGGCACCCACATCCTGACGATCACGCCGGACGGGACGCACAGCCGGTTTCATCGGGAATTCAGCGCGCTGCAGGATTGGGAACAGATGATGCTCATTGCCGCGCTCGAACGCGTCGCCGCGATGCTTGGAGACACAGATGCGGATGCTGCTGCAATCGTGGACTCCACGCCAAGCCTTTCCGCAGACAGCTGATGGGATCGACGGACCAGACGGAATCCCTCGATCCGCGCCGAAGTTTCCCTGGGCGAAAAGCTCTTCAGGGGGGCGTTGACAGATTACCCGTCCGGCGAGGAGCACTACCCTTTGACAAGTTAGAATACAGTCGCGTTTGCATCGTTCGGGATTCGAACTGTTAGTTGGACGAAACAAAATCAGTACGTTAGCAGGCAGAAAAGGTTGGATCCCAGTGGCTTTTCCTCCGCCAACGCGACCCCGATCCAACTTTCTCTGGCTCCAAAGGGTTGCGACCGGAGCGTTAACGACTCCTTGACTACGGTATTGCGATACGCCCGTCATCCTGCTGACGGTCAAGTTTGCATGGCGTCATGCGCTGCCCCAGTATCTGCAGGTTCTGGAAACCTACGCCTTTCGCGCGTCTGACTTCAAATTCGTCGACGCCACCTTCGGCCCGCTGACCGACATAGCACTGACCGACGATACGGGTTACGCGCCGTCCGAGCTCGGCATGTTGCCGCCGATCAGGGTGCATTGCCTCTTGGGGAATGATGCAAAGCCTTTTGAATTCTTCGAACAAGAAGCCAAGTAACGGTCTTCCTGCCCAGAGAAGGTTGGACGGCAGTCCGTCCAGCGATAACAGGGAGTTTTTTGCGTTTCGCGCGCGACAGCAGGCTATCAGGGGCTATCGTGTCGCCTAGCACCCGCTGAAGACACGCAAAATCAACGGCTTGGCTGGACGGAACCGCCTTTCCTGCTGAACTTCTGCCCCGGATCGACATCGCCAAGGTGACCGGGGTTCGGCCGGGCTATGAGGATCGGTCGGGCTATACTGACGGCCTCTGCAACTCGATCGCTGCTCGCGGCCTGATCGAAGGCTGGGGTGGGCGGCGGAGACTGGTTCACATTTGGCTGAAAGCACCCCTGACACCGCTCAGGTCGCACGGCACTTGATCGGCAGGCATGTTGGGGCGAAGCTCACTCACAAAGACAGGGTCACTTGGGGATTGTCGGTTGGGAGAATATCGGATCATGCGTGGCAGGCCATTCTTACTTGCTTCATTTCTGGCAATTTCCAACTTGGAGGCTGCGCCGGCAACTGCTGATGTGGTGTCCGCAGATGAATCCCATTTTTGCGTTATAGATGAAACGATTTGCTTTGAAGATGTATCAAGTATCCTACGCCTGCCTGACCTGACCGGGGAAAGAATTGAATATAGTGGGCAGACATGGTCCATTTCATGGGGCGACGCGAACGGAAACCTTTGGCCTGATCTGTATTTGAACCACCATACAGACCGAAGCACGAATGAGCGTTTTCCAAGGTCTCATCTTATACTTGATCTGGGCAAGGACCCTGCAGCATGGGAGTTTCGTGAGCTTGGGAAAGGCGATCAGCACTCGGCCTTGTTCATTGATCTTGATAGGGACGGAGACGAGGAAATCCTTGAGCTGATCGGTGGCAGGTCAGGAGCGGCGTCGTTCGAAGATAGAAATTCGATGAACGTGGTTCACAAACTTGGAACAGATCCGGTTTCGGCTGCAAGTCCGGTTGAAATGGCAATCGAACTTGGACTAGCCTACCCTGGGGCCCGCGGAAGGTCTGCCGTACCGCTAGTCCGAAATGGCGAGCTTAGCCTGCTGCTGATCAATGCATCGCGACAGGATGGTTTGGCGGGCACCGCACTTTTCCGCCGTACTGCGTCAGGAAAATTTGTTCCCGACGAAAGTGCGTTTACCACGGCTGAATGTACCCTGCCAAAGGATTGCAAGGACGTTGATTTCAATATTGGTGTCTATGGTGAGGCTACAGCGTTTCATGCAAATGATGACAATCTTGTAGATCTGTTTTTCTATGGGCGGGGAAACAAAAGCTCTGGCCGGCTCTTCCTTGCGTCGGCAGATGCAGAAGGAAATCATTCCTACAGCAATTCTGGTAATTTCGTCGTAAACAGCAGCGATGTTTCGGTCTCAGATTTTGACAATGACGGGAACTTCGAACTGATATTTGCAAATAGAAGAGGTGTAAATTTTGTGAGATTTGAAGGGGACACTGTCCTCGGAAGTGTGATACCAAGTGAAAAGGAGAATCCTATAGGTCTTGTCACAGGGGATCTGAACAATGACAAATATATGGATATTGCAGTCTACTACAGAACAGGAAGAAACGGACCATTTCGATTCTCAATCCTGATTAACGATGGCGGCGGAAACTTCTTCAAAAGCGAATTTCTGGATGATGCGAACCGGGGAGATGCCAGAAATATGTCCATTGCTGACTATAATCTGGATGGCGCCCTTGATCTTATTTTTTCCGATGGTAGGGGCGATGATGAGGAAGCCAAGGTCTATGGTGGCTACACTCTGCTTAAGGGGATGACTGAGAATAATTGGCTCCAGGTGGATTTGATTGATCCGCAGATGTTGCGTGGACTTGGTGCGCGCGTGACGGTCATCACAAGCGATGGAACACGTATGCAACGTGGTCAGTATTTTGGTGTCCACTCCGAAGTGCAGGACTTCAAGAGGCTTCATTTTGGATTGGGAGACTCGGCGGAGGTAACGGTTGCGGTTAAGTGGGCAGACGGGACTGAGAAACTCTTGGATAAAGTAAAGGCCAATCAGATCATCTCCATTTCGCAGTGAACCATACTCGAGAACAGAAGAAGCGAGGCAAAGAGTGATTTCGCTTTTTGGGGCGCAGGCCAAGCGCTTGCCTTTTCCTTCCTTCAACGCCAGCCCAGAGATCATCCGCTTGGCGGTGATGCTCGAAATCCGCTTCCCCACGCATAAGCGGCCAGCGCTGCCGCTCTTGTCGATCGGCGCGATCTCCTGGCATCCTGATGCAAGGATGGGGGACTTGGATAATCTGCGCTTGCTCAGTCCCGGCCAGACCCGACTGAATGCGACCGTGCAGCGCTTTCTTGCTTGGCAAGATTGTTCTGAAGTCGGTCAGCCGTGGCACGGCGATGCCCTGCCGCAAGCAGGTCCCCAATTTTGCGGTACAGTTCCTCCGCCCTTTCATGCGTAGCGGGCAGGTGTGGCGAAAGACTGAGCGCCCGCTGAGTATAGGCAATGGCCAGCGCTGTGAGTCCCGCCTTTCCGGCAACCTCTGCAGCAATCTGCCAATGGTCGATGACTTGCGGAGCATGTTGTGCCGCGGCTTCGGCTGTCGAAAGCGCCTGTGACAGCTTTCCTTGCGAAAGGAGGGGAGCAATGAGATTGGACAATGGCTCCGACTTGGTTGGATCGATTGCCAGCGCTGACTGAAGCGCATCGCTACCATCCCGGCCTTGTCGGACCAGAACCTCTCCCAGAAGCATCAGCTTTTTCGGGTCCTGGGAGTCTAGCGCAACCGCCCTGCGGACATCTCTTAAAACACGGCTTGCACGATCACGCCCCTTGTTTTCATCAAGCGCCTTGCGAACCCGCAGTTGGGCGCGGTCTGCCTTGGTTTGCCGACCAAGTCCGCGCAAAAGCCCCAGGAACTGGCAAAGAGCGACGACAAAACCAACAGCGACGGTGGTGGATTCCCTGCTTTCGTCAAACTCATGAACGGCAACTAGGCCCTTCTTTGGAAAGATATATCGCTGAAAGAGCCGAGACCATAGCCGCCCCAGATTCCAGGGTGCTCCCGGTTTAGAGCGGAAGTTCGAGTGATCTGACAGACGGACACCACGCCTGTAGTCGTCGAGGATCAACGTCCAAAGGCTGCTGGGCTCCTTGTGTGTCGTCAAGACATCCGGTGCCCAGACACAGGGTTCCAGGATGTCTACGATCTGGTTGAGGGCTGAATCCTCAGCGACACGCAGTCCGGTAGGAAAGTAGCCGGCAAGAGCCAAGGCATCGCGTTTGTACGATCGGCCATAATGTGAGACCTCGGCCAGTTTCGTTGAAGGGCTGCGGGTGTGGTAGCGCGCTCCAATCGAAGCAACAGCAAGAACACCTGAGCCAGTCTCGGGTACGATGGGATTGGAAACGGATCTTGCGCCCGCATCATGCTCTCGCAGCCGACCGGAGACCCAACCGGGCAAAGCCTGACAATCGCCCGCCAAAAAGCCAATGATTTCCCCGCGCGAGGCGTCAATCCCAATGTTCCGTGCCGCACCCACAAAGAGATGAGTATCCGTCGTGATCAGGCGGATGTAATCCAGATGCTCGGCAAGGACGCTTTCTACTGCGCCGCCGCCTGAGTTCACCACTATGATTTCACAAGGGGGCTCTTGTGCACGCAGAGAAGACACGGCAGTAGCAAGCTCTGCGGGTGCCTTGTACCCGATGACCACGACCGACATCGGTGCCTTGGCAACCTTCGTTCCTTCTCGACAAGTTGCGGCTCCTGGCACCCATCGGCGCCACTGTGCTTCCACACGGCTAAAGTCTTCGTCCGGGCGCGAGATCTCGGATTGCAGGTCACGCGACAGGAGGCTGTCACCAACCAGCTCTCGCAATCGAGCAAAATCAGACAAGAGACCCGGTCTATCACCAATAGCGGCTGCTGCCCTACCGCGGACGTAGAGCGCAAGCCCGGTGCCGGGCGATCGGTCAAGTGCGGTCGAAGCCAGCACGATGGCACGCTGCATGTCGCCAGCAGTCAGGGCCACCATCGCGGCCATTGGCAGAAAGTCTGGATCGTCAGGATGGGATCTTGCGAGATCTTCAAGTGCAAAACTGGCCGGACCGTGACCGCATTTCCGAAGGACTTCACCCAAATATTTCAGTCTGGCTTCAAGCGGGTCTGGGACGATTTTCCCGATCTTGCCCGGATCTGGCGACCAGAGGCCATGATCCTCTACGAAGACAGGTTGAAAGTCTCGGCCCCTTGGGATCCTTTCAAGCACCATACCGCGCTCGTCATCGAGAAAGTCGTAGCCGATCGCCTGAAACTCTCGGGTTGGATCGGCAGCGGCGTAGAGTTCACGGCGCAGGCGGCGACGTTCAGGCGTTGCCATCCGAAGATGATAGATGTTGGTCTCAGCGTCCCGCACGCGAAGACCTCGCCGGTCTGCGATCCAATCCCCATGAAGAGCCAAGTGCAGATCCCGACGAATGGCGCTGGCGGGCAAGAGAGAAAGGCGCGTCTTTCGGCCCCAAATTCCATCAATTCGGTAACTGTTTGCAGTGAACATTTCTCGGTACGAAAAGGCCCACAGGTTTGCTTCACCCAGTGCCAGCATTTTCGGAAGCCGCACGGCAAGATCTGCCTCAAATCTTTCGTCTGGATCGGCAGCCAATATCCACTGGGCGCCCATCTCTCGCGCCTTGGCAAGAAGCCGGTTGCGTCGCTCGGGCTCTGAGCTCAACTCGTCCGTTGCTCCACGATCATCCCATGCCACATAACCGCTGACAAACGGACGGATGTTGGCGATGAAATCGGGCACCAGATGGGCTTCGTGTCGATAGGAGAAGACAGCAATTACAACGGGTGATCCTGCTTGAACTTCCTTGAACAGCTTGCAGTCTAACATAGGCGGTTCCGATGCATGTCACCTCAAGCAGGCCTTTACAGCCTCAGACTTAGCCGAGATTTCCCAACAGTCTGCCGCAGGGCGTCACGCTGTATCGATTGGTTCAACGGGTCAAGAGCTGTCGTCCGAAGAAGCCGGCCTGAATCGGGGCAATGTCACCAGCTGAAGGAGCCTTGTCGGAACAACTTTGCCATGGCCGGGATGGTCGACCACGTTCGCCTCGCAGAATGCCCCCTTTCCGGCACTTTAAAGCAAGATCCGAGATCATCCATCAGGTGGTTTTGCTCTGCGTCCGCTTCCCTTTGTCGCGGCTCAGTGTCGAAGACCTCTTGCGCGACCGCGGCTTCGAGATCAGCCAAAACGCTGTTTTGGCCTCGTTCCATGTAGGCCGACAGCTTTGCTGGGGGTCTCAGCATTGCTGCATTCGACAGGTGGGCCAGGCGTTTGCCTGCCTCAGATTGACCCGCGTTGCGCCGGAAACAAGCCTTTACCCGTCCACAATGCGAACAGATTTTATTATCAAGTTTTGCAACCATTAGGGCAGGCAGTCCGCCGGCCGCACGCTTGGATTGATGCAGAGGAGAATGCCTGTGACCTACTCTACAGCCCACGAGAATGCGTTCAGCCCAACGGCACAGCATGCAACTGATGAGAGGACCGCTTACGCAACCGGTTACAGCGAAGGTTTCGCCTGTGGCCTTATCTCTGACGCTCAGGCCCCTGCGGCGTTGATCCAGACAAGCTTCGACCATCCGGCGTATTTCAGTGGTTACGCTGACGGCAAAGCTGATGGCGCTCAGTGCAGGGTCTGAAAGGCGGTCAGACCCCTTTTGACGGCGTTGGCACAGAAAGCCGGTTTGTCGGGGCTGCAGAAAGCGCTCATCGCAGTTTCAGGGGTGGTGGCGAGCCATTCCCGGACCATTGCTGCCGCAAACAATCAGAGTGGAGAAAAATGACATCCCAACTTCCCGATTGGTCCGTTGACCAATGGTTCAACACGACAAAGCCGATCTCCCTGTCCGACCTGCGCGGCAAAGTCGTGGTGAACTGCATGGACGGCCGGTGCATTTCATGACGAGGTCCAAGCAAATGGAGGCCGTTCCGCTCGCCTGTCATGATGATCAAACGCTCCCCCTTCGGCTACTTCAAACCAGTCAAGAGATCATCCTGCTGTCGGTGACGCTCTTCTTCCGGTTCCCACCTGCAAGCAAACCCGCGCAGCCGCTCTCGCTGAGTGGCGCGGCTTCTAGCGGCGTTTCCCGTGCTGGGTTTGGAATATCGGCGACTCGTTCCAGTTGCTTTGGTCTGACCGATCATTGGAACAGTCTCGTGGATGTTTGCCGCGGCTCGAAATACCTTTCGCTATGACTGCGTTCCGATAAGGTCTCCCAAGGAGACGGCCGCGTGGTCCACAGCGTTGACTGGAGGCGCGGTGAGGGGGGCAGCAGGATGGACATCGGGCGCTGGCTTCGCGACCTCGGGCTTGACCGCTATGCCGGAGCCTTTCAGGAGGCTGAGATCGATGCGGTGACCCTGCCCGAACTGACCGAAGACGACCTCCGCGAGCTTGGGCTGCCGCTGGGACCGCGCAAGCAGGTGCTGAAGGCAATCGCGGCACTGCGCGTGGCGCCAGAAGCGGCGCGCCTGTCGCCCGCTTCGCCTTCTGTCCAGGCTCACGAAGCGGAGCGCCGCCAGCTTACGGTGATGTTTGTCGATCTTGTAGGGTCGACGGCGTTGTCGGCCCGGCTTGACCCAGAGGACATGCAGACGGTGATCCGCGCGTATCAGAACGCTGTGGCGGACGAGATCGCGCGGGTCGAGGGACATGTCGCGAAGTTCATGGGGGATGGGGTGCTGGCCTATTTCGGCTGGCCGCACGCGCACGAGGATGAGGCCGAGCGGGCGGCGCGGGCGGGCCTTGCCATCGCAGCCAAAGTCGCGACCCTTACCGGAGGTGGCGCCCCGATGGCCTGCCGCATCGGGATCGCCACCGGACTTGTGGTGGTGGGGGAACTGATCGGCGAGGGCTCGGCGCAGGAACGCGCTGTGGTCGGTGACACGCCGAACCTCGCCGCACGGCTGCAGGAGGTGGCGAGATCGGGACAGGTGGTCGTTGCAGAGGCGACGCGTCGGCTGTTGGGCGGGGCCTTCGAAACACGTGATCTTGGGCAACTGTCACTTAAGGGACTTTCCGATCCGGCACCGGCTTTTCTTGTAACGGCCGAGCGCGCGATGGAAAGCCGCTTCGCTGCCCGCTCGGCGGCCGACCCGCAATTGCCCGAGGCGCCCATGATCGGCCGGGATGCCGAACTCGGGGTGATGCGCGACCGCTGGACGGCGGCTTGCGCGGGGCAGGGACAGGTCGTGTTCCTGTCGGGCGAGGCGGGCATCGGCAAGTCGCGCGTGGTACAGGGGCTGATCGCGGCGGCCCCGCAGGCGCATGCCCAGATCGTCTGGCAGTGCTCTCCCTACCATGCCGAAACAACCCTTCATCCCGCAATTCGGCAGATCGCCCGTGCTGCGGGATTTGCGCTTGGCGAAGACGAGGCTGTCCGCGCAGGCCGCCTAGAAGCGCTTCTGGCGCGCGACGGGGTCAGTGGCGCGCCGGCGATGCTTGTTGCGGTGTTGATGGGGCTCGCCCCGCCGCTGCCGATGTCAGCGGCCCAGGCGCGCGCTCGCACACTTGACGCGCTGATCCTATGGCTTGAATCGATGGCGCGCCGGGGGCCGGTGTTATGGGTGCTGGAGGATGCCCATTGGATTGACCCGACCACCCTTGAACTCGTGGATCTTGCGCTTGAGCGGATTGCGCAGGCGCGCGTGCTGGCGCTCGTGACCGCCCGCCCGACCTTCCAGCATGGCTTCGGCGGCCACCCGATCGTCACCCGGCTGTCGCTCAATCGGCTCGGGCGAGAGGCGGTTCAGACCATTGTGGGGCGCATCACGGGGGGCAAGCCACTGCCCAAGGTGCTGCTGGAAGAGATCGCAGCACGGACAGACGGGGTGCCCCTTTACGTTGAGGAAATGACCAAGGCGATGCTGGAGTCCGGTGTGCTGCGCGAGACGGCCGAGGCCTGGGTGCTCGACGGTGCCCTTGATCGGCTGGCAATCCCGACCTCGTTGCACGACTCTCTGATGGCGCGGCTTGACCGGCTGCAACCGGTGAAGGAAGTAGCGCAGACTGCAGCCGTGATCGGGCGTGCCTTTGACCATGCAACGCTCGCATCGCTTTCCCCGCTGCCCGAGGCAGAGCTAGGTCAGGCGCTGGATCGGTTGGTGGCAGCGGAGCTCGTCTTCCGTCGAGGCCTCGCGCCTGATGCGAGCTACCTGTTCAAGCACGCGTTGGTGCGGGACGCCGCCTATGAAAGCCTGCTCCGCAGCAGGCGGCAGGTCCTTCATCGAAAACTGGTCGACATTCTGCAAGCGGCAGGCGCCGAGCCAGAGTTGCTTGCCCAGCATGCACAAGCTGGCGGCGAGACCGCTCGCGCGGTCACCTGGTGGCGGGCTGCGGCTGGCGCCGCGGTTGGTCGGGCGTCCTTCGGCGAGGCGGAAACGCATCTTGCCGCGGCCGAGGCGCTTTTGCTGGGCATCGAGGACGACGCGCTGCGCCGGCGCGAGGCCGCGGGAGTTGCCGTTGCGCGTGCCTTGGCGTCGCTTGTGCAGCACGGCTATAGCGATGCCCGCACAGTAGGCCTCTATGCCACCGCAACTGCACTCGCTCGCGTCGGTGACGACCCAGATCTGAGGGTTCAGGCCGAATATGGGGTCTGGGCGGGCCATCATGTCTCGGAGGATGTCGGTGCTGCGCTTGGCGTGGCGGAGCGGCTACTGGATGACGCGACGCAGGCCACCGACGGCGACATGAAGATGATGGCGCTGAGGTTTCGCGCAGTCACCCTGACGATGGCCGGCAGGCTGGACGAGGGATGCGCGGCCTTCACAGCCGCCGAGGCGCTTTATGTGCCATCCCGCCATCGTGCGCTGACGGCAACCACCGGAACCGACCCGATCGTGGGCATTTACAGCTATCGTGCAATGGCAGAACTGGCCCTCGGCTATCCGGACCGCGCGGCCAAAATGTCAGCCTCGGCTCAAAGCCTTGCGAAGCTGACCAACTCGCTGAATGCCCATGCATATGCCCTCTGGCATATGGCGGCGGTTGCCGCATACGCGCGTCGGTCAGAGCGCGCCATCGTGGTCGGCCGAGAGCTTTGCGCGCTGTCGCAGGAGCGCGGAATGGCCCTTTGGGGTGCGCTCGGGCCAGGGATCGTGGGCATCGGACTGCTCGAAGCCGGGGACGTCGATGGGGCGCTGGCAGAGTTTGCGCGTTTTCTGGAAGGACTTGAGGTTTCCGGAGCCGGGCTTCTGGTGACACTCTCCAAGGCCGCAATGGCTGAAGCGATGGCACGTGACGGCGACGTAAGCGCCATCGCCACGGCCGAGGCGGCGGAGGCCCATGCGCGGAGGACAGGTGCGCTTTATGGGCTTGCCGAGGCGCAGCGTCGCCGGGGTGTTGTCTTGCGCCTGCTGCGCCCGGATGCGCAGGCCGACGCCGAGGCCGCGTTTCGCGCGGCAATGGCAACGGCGCAGGCGCAGAATGCGCGCTTGTGGGAGTTGCGCGCTGCCTGCGACCTTGTCCGCCTGCTTGAAGTGCAAGGGCGGGGCTCAGAGGGGATGGCAACTCTTCAGCCCCTCTACGGCGTATTCAACGAGGGGTTTGACAGCCCAGACCTCGCCGACGCCCGGCATCTGATCGCAACGTTGGCTTGACAGCCGACCCAGAAGTCCCAGCCCGTCCTACGTCCGCCATGTGCAAACGGTCACCCTTGCACAAGAAAACCAGCCAAAAACCTTAATGTTCCACCATCTCGAACAAATTGCGGACAGCTTTGGCAGCAAAGTCAAAGTTACCAATTTCCCAGGATGGAGAACCACCATGAAGACGTCGTTTCTTGTTTCCTTCGGAGCCACCCTCGGGGTGCTGGCTGCGACCGCTGCAATGGCCTCGACTGTCACCACCGGGTATGGCAGGCCGCTACTGGTTGAAACCGAAGTGTCCGTCGCGGCCTGCGGCGACGTCGCTTTCAGCACCTGGACGGATGCGCAAAGCTGGCATGATGCGTTGGCCGGCAAGCGTTCCCATGATCGTGTCGTTCAGGCAAGCTGGCACAATGCATTGGCCAACAAGCGTGCGAATGATCGCGCTGTCATCCTTGCCAGCGCCGAGCGCTGCGCCCTGACCAATTGATAGGCCCGGCTGACGCATGGGTTGGCAGGTCGGGTGTTGTCAGAGTATCCGTCTTGATCAAGCGCTAGAGGTTTCCCGGTAGCGGTTGTCCCGGATGGAGGGCGTTGGTTGTGCCAACCTTGGTTTCAGCCTTTTTTGATCAGTGTTATGCTGAAGCTCGCGGTTGTTGAACTGAGGTAAGGTCAGAATCAACGCAGAGTCCGTTCTAGCAAGTTCGATTTCAGTCGAATTTACGTCATTCGGTATTCGAACTGGTAGTTCGAATTACAATATCAATATGTTGCCGCGTGGAGAAGGTTGGATGCCAGTGGCTTTTCCTTCCCCACTTGCCGTTGCGAGCTACTGCCACCCGCTTGCAGGGCGCGCGCCCTTACCAGGGGGTTGTCGGTCCTGCGCGGCCGGGTGGCACCGTCGGGAACAGGCATCTCTCTCCGCTTACCGCGATTAACTCGGCCGATGAGCACCGCCTCGCCGATGTGGACACAGTTGTTGATCGTCCGCTAGATGAATGTCTTGCCATCCGGGAGCCACGACTGGTCGTGAAACCGCGCTCGCGCGCTCAAACTCCGCAAACGAGAGTGGAATGTTGAGTGTCAGGCACTTCATGGAGGTTGTTGTATTGAAGTTCTGCTTGTCCGCCGCGAAAGTGAGATCATTGCGGCCGAACGCCTCGACCAATTCATATAAAATCATAATAGAACGGGACAGACGCTCAGCCTAATCGATAGGTGGAGCAGGAGGAACGGAGACTGGTTTGCATTTGTCTGAAAGCACCAAAGAGAGTCCGCTGACGCAAAAAAGCGCTTGATCTGCGGGCGTGACCAAGCTCAAATACAATCGAGTGGGCGGCCACATCGCGTATGTAGAAGTAATCGGGTTTACGAAAGTGACATGGCTTGCCTACGGTGACTAACACGCTGGTGTTCTGCTGCTTATTCGGCGCCATGCTTGCGAGCGTTGTTTGCGCTGAACAGCCTAAGCCTCCCAATATATCGACTTTGGCCCCAGATGAGGAGGTGAAACCTTTGAATAATGAAGAGATGATTGACCCACAGGGGCAGACAATTCTGATCACTGGTATTCGCATAACACAAGGGAATGCGGTAGATTGTCCGCAATTGCGCGACGATGCCGGTGTGGTTCACACTGTATCCTATTTGTCACCCGCCGCAAAGATCGGGTCACGGGTTGCGCTGTCTGGCACTTATGGAGTTACGACACACTGCCTCGGAAAAGTTCTTGTTGTTCGCGACGAGAAGATTCTTGGAAACTGAGACCGTGGTTCAAATCGATAGACTAACATCTGTGCGTATCAAGTTTGGCGACAATCGTCGTGCCGTGTTGCGCCGCTATGCAGGAGAACGATCATATGCCTATCCCATCTGATCCGCTTTTGGCCCAGCAATGGCACCTAAACAACCCCAACTCAGATCTGCTCGATCTAAACGTATTTGGTGTATGGGATCCTGCGGGAGGCGGACAGTCCTACACAGGGGCTGGTACGCTCGTTGTCGTCATTGATGATGGCTTTGACTACAATCATTCAGACTTCACTAATTACGATCAATCCCTTGACTATGACTTTGAATTCAATATCAATGATCCGCTTGGCGACATTTGGGATGCGCATGGGACGGCTGTTGCTGGAATAATCGGTGCCGCAGCAAACGGAAGCGGTGCAGTCGGGATCGCTTTTGATGCAACCATGGTTGGCTATCGCCCAGTTGGCTTAATCTCTGACGCCTATCTGCAGGATATCCGGGATGCAATCTACCATTCTGCAGTAAGCGCACTGGCCGATGTCGTCAATATAAGTCAGGGTATTGCCAACCTTTCCAGCAGCGAATTTGGGTCCGGCTTTAACAGTCTGCGCTTTGACGAAATTGAGGCCTCAATTGAAACGGCAGTGGATAGCGGTCGCGGCGGGCTTGGAACAACGATCGTAAAGTCTGCTGGGAACTCCCGCGCTTCCAACTACGATGTCAATGCTGACGACTGGACAAATGACACACGACAGGTGGTTGTCGCCGCCGTAAATCAAGATGGTTTTGTATCGCACTATTCGAGTTACGGAGCGGCAATTCTGGTTTCAGGTTTTGGCACTCCCGGCGAAGTCGTTACGACAGACCGTGTCGGATCGGCGGGATACACTGGCACAGATTTCCATTACGGCTTTAACGGCACATCTTCGGCAGCACCGATGGTCGCGGGGGTTGTCGCTCTGATGTATGAGGCGGCGCCGGGGCTGGGATGGCGGGATGTGCAGTCCATTCTGGCTGCTTCCGCTCGCCACGTTGGCTCCGAGATTGGCGATGCCATCGCCGGTTTCGAGCGGTATGCATGGGAATGGAATGCCTCCACGACCTGGAACGGTGGTGGCATGCATTTCAGCAATGATTATGGCTATGGCCTTGTTGATGCGTTGGCAGCGGTTCGGTTGGCCGAAACTTGGCTTTTCGGTGGCCAGGTTGCGCAGGTCAGCGGCAATGAATTTTCCAATACTATTGATATCCTCAACGTGGCCACAGTTATTCCTGACAACAATTCGACAGGTCGAAGCTTCAGCGGCACTGTGGGCTTCGATGACGTTGTCGAACGGGTTGCTGTGCAGATTACTTTCTCAACAACGTTTGTCGGCGACCTTGAAGTCTATCTCATTTCCCCGGATGGCGTGGTCAGCGAGCTCATTAGTCAAACCGGCCGTGGGGCGGACTACAATGGAACATGGACATTTGAATCGCAGGCGTTCAGAGGCGAACGTGCTGGTGGTACCTGGTCTGTCAGGGTGGTAGATTCGGCAATTGGAGATGCACTGGTCGTTTCTGACATCGTAATCACGACCTTTGGCACCGCATCCACCAATGACCGCTATGTCTTCACGAATGCATATTCGGATTTTGCCGGATTAGGCGGCCATTTGACGGCCGTTACTGACACAAATGGTGGAGTGGATACAGTAAACGCCTCCGCGGTTTCATCAAACTCGGTGATTCGCCTCAATGGTTTGGCCGGTTTGATCGATGGTGTCGCCGTGTCCTTCGCCAATATTGAGCATGCCATCGGGGGTGATGGCTCGGATCAGATATATGGTAACGGAGGGAACAATTCCCTTTATGGCATGCGTGGCAATGATCTGCTTGATGGCATGGGCGGGAGGGACACTCTGGTTGGTTCCGTTGGCAACGATACTTATGTCACCGACGGTGGCGACACGATCACAGAAAACGCAGGCGAGGGGACCGATACCGTGCAGTCGTCGGTCAGTTTCACGCTCGGTACAAATCTCGAGAATCTCATCCTGACGGGGACCGGCAACATCACCGGTACCGGCAATGCGCTGGCCAACATCCTGACCGGCAATGCCGGGAACAACCTGCTAAGCGGCGGGCTTGGCAATGACACGCTGAACGGCGGTGCAGGCAACGATACCCTCAACGGCAGTGCGGGTAATGATACGATGGTCGGTGGGGCAGGCAACGACATCTATCTGGTCTCATCCACGGGCGACCGGGTGTTCGAGACGACGACGACCACCAGCACCACCGACGCGGGTGGCATCGACACGGTGCAAAGCTCGGTCACATTCAGCCTGGATAGCAGCGCGGGGGTCCGCTTCGTCGAGAACCTGACGCTGACCGGCACCGGCAACATCACCGGCACTGGCAATTCCCTTGCCAACATCCTGACCGGCAATGCCGGGAACAACCTGCTGCGTGGCGGTTCGGGCAACGACACGCTGAACGGCGGAGCGGGTAACGACACGCTAAACGGCGGTGCTGGCAATGATACGATGGTTGGTGGGGCAGGCAACGACGTCTATCTGGTCTCATCCACGGGCGACCGGGTGTTCGAGACGACGACGACCACCGGCACCACGAACGCGGGCGGCATCGACACGGTGCAAAGCTCGGTCACATTCAGTCTAGATAGCAGCGCGGGGGTCCGCTTCGTCGAGAACCTGACGCTGACCGGGACCGGCAACATCAACGGCACTGGCAATGCGCTTGCCAATACGATCATCGGCAATTCGGGCGCGAACGAAATCAACGGCGGCTCCGGCAACGATACGCTGACGGGTGGCAGCGGGTCTGACAGCTTTGTTTTCAACACAGCGCTTGGGTCCGGCAATGTGGACGAGATTACCGACTTCAACGTTCTGGCCGACACGATCCGGCTGGAGAATGCGATCTTCATCGGTCTCGCGGGCGGAACCCTTGCCGCATCGGCCTTCGCGCTGAACACGTCGGGCAATGCGACCGATGCGAGCGACCGGATCATCTATGAAAGCGATACCGGAAACCTTTACTTCGATCGCGACGGAACAGGTGCGGCGGCAAGGGTGCATTTCGCCACACTGGACACCGGTCTTGCACTGACAAACGCGGATTTCTTCGTGTTCTGACGTGGCGCGGGGAAACCGCGCGCGTTCGGCAGGACCCTCAGCTCGATGGCGATCAACTGAACGGTACTGGCAAGGGCCCAGCAATCAAAACACCGAGGGACTCCTTTGATCCGTCGGTGGCTGGTTTGAGGCCCCGTCGGCTGCCTTGTCGGTCGATGGCGTCTGCCCTGTTGCAGGCTCAACGGCGGGGGGCGGATCATGCGCCTCGCCTGCCTTTTCTGCAGCCTCGTCTTCTGCTTGTGCAGCCTCTTCTTCTGCCCTTCGCTTTTTCGAAGCCATTTCTTCCCGCTTCCGGGCGCGTTCCTGCTCTTCCATATCGGCCTGAAGCGCCTTTTCGGCGTCCAGTTCAATAAAGCGGCGGGTGATCTGATCGAGGTTCTGATCGAACCAGTCCGCCATTGCTTCCTCTTCCTTCAGCGATACCTCGAGCGCGGCGCAAATCTCTGATCTTCCTGCCATTTCTGCCAGAACAATCAACGTCTTGTACGTCGCGATCTCGAGATGCTCCGTCATCATGTCGGCCACGATAGCCTTGAGCACCGCGTCTGAACTCAAGCCCTGCACCGAGGATTGCCCAAGCCCCATGACACTCAGCAGGGCATCCTTGACCATGGACGTCGAACTGCCACAGGCGACCAGCGCAGTCTGAAGTCGGTTGGCCTGTTGGCGGCTTTCAACGATGTGTTGCGCGATCCTTGCATGCAGTTCCGGATAATCCGCCAGCAAGCCCAGTTGTGACTTTAGAACTGCAACAACCTGCTTTTCCAAGGCATGCGCGTTGCGCAGGTTGGCGACAAGCGTTTCTTCCGCAACTCTTTGTACGGGCGGCTGTCCGGGCATGTTTTCGGTAGACATGAGACACACTCCTGTTTGCTGCAGGGTCAACCTTGAAATCGACCGAAGGTTCCGGTTTGGGTGTCCACCTCATGCGAAAATAAAGATACGGGCCGCTCGGAGGGTGCGGTGGCGCTACGCTCATCCTGCACTTGTCCGGGAACAATTTGCCGACCTCAGCGTTGACTGCACTGCAACAGAAAAACGCGCGAAGCTGCCGGCATGCAGCCTGGCGCTGCGCGAAGTTGGAGAGTTCCCGTGGACCGCCTGAGCATTGTCCTGACCCTTGCCGTTGGCGCAGTCGTGACCGGTGCCCTTGTAACGCTGGTCCTTTCCTTCGGTTGGTACTCGTGGCCGGCAATAGGCATGGCTGCGGGTATTGGCGTGGCAATCACCTGGCCGGCAAGCTACGCAATCTCGCGCCGGATCAAGCGTCAGGACCCGCATCGGGACGCAACAAAGGTTGACGAGGTCGAAAGCCTCATACCAGACCCGGCCGCTCCAGAGGTCTGACGCATCGTGCTGCACGGCCGGTCTGGGAGAAATCGGTGCAATCAGGCGTGGCGTGGATTGTTGTCGCCAGATCCAGAACCTTGGTGGCAACGTCCGCTCGCTGTAACCGGGCCCCTAAGAAGGCTGGCCAAACAAGGCGTCGTCCGACACTTCCAACTTTCCTGACAGGACGCTGCAATCCAGGGTCTCGATCAGGGACGCAGTCACAGGCTCATTCAGCCATCTTGCCAGCCGACCGGTCTTGTGGTGGCCGATCACCACCAACTCTGCACTGATTTCCTTCGCCACATCAGCAATGCACGTCGCAGGGTCTCCCCTTTTCAAGACGGTCTTGTGGGCCAGCCCGAGTTTTGTCAGCCGTTCCGAGCCTTCGGTGAGCACCTTTTGGTATTCTTCGCTCTGCTCGTGCTGGACGTAGATCACACCGACTTCGACCGCGAGCGGCACGCGTGCGGGTTCAACAACCGCCAGCAAGACGACGTCCGACCGAAACGTCTTTGCCAGCATGGCTCCTTCACGCAGGGCAAGCCGACCTTCGCGCGTGCCATCATAGGCCAAGAGGATTGTCCGATACATCCGTACCTCCGATCATTCCAACGGGCATCTGCCGGCAATCAGTGTACCCGATCCGGTACCAAAGGGCCATTCTCCGGCGGCAGACAGCAGGGAGGATGCAGTTCACAGCAAACGCTTGCTTTGGAAAGATCAAGTTTCTACTCCTGCAGTTGCGCACAGATCAGCAAGGAATTTGAAATGACCAGTGTTCTATCGCGGGCTACGTCCATGGCGGGTCTCAGCCTTCTGCTGCTTTCGGTGTCCGTCGGTGCAGCGTTCGCGCAAGGCGACAAGTGGACCTGCACAGCGGACAATATGAAGAGTGGCTCATACCGTGGTGGGAAGACTGCCAAGATCCATCTCAAGCCGTACAAGAACGGTGCAGCATATCCCGTGACGATCGTTTCGGAGACGGAGGTCACCGGAGTCACCAAGGACGGAACACCGTTTACGTGTGTGAAGTCCTGACAGCACGCCGACCGCGCGATCCAATGCGCAACGCCCTAAAGGCAGATGCGCGGGTCACATAGCGTTGCCTTCGTCGAGTTGCGCAAGCGACACCATGATTTGCCGCAACTGCTTGCTGCGAACAATTTGTCGCGGGTGGTGGTGACGATGGTGTTGCCTTACCGAGGTTGGCTGTCTTCAGGTTGATTGTCCTGAAGCTGTGCCACGATGTTCCGGGCGTGCCGAACCAGTTCGGCACTGCGCGTACGGGGATGCGTTCTTTCTTCGTCCAGTACAAGGCGTGCCCAACGCAATCGCACCGCGTCTCGCTTGGCCTGACGGGACGCGCCATACCAGTCTTTCTGATCATGGATGCGCTGCGCTTCCCGATGGTTGGTGGCCTGAGGACTACCGTGGGACATGAATTCACCCTTTTTAGAGTGTTTCAGAAACCGACGCCGCCTCTGACGATGTCAGAGCGCGGCGCACCGATGTGACTAAACCGCTCTGCGCAGAAAATGTTCCGTCGCAATCTTGCAGAAATGCAGCCCTCTGAGGGCTGTGGGTCTTTGGCCCCCTCCGACCACCACCGCCTACCGGGCTTTGATCGGGAACACCTGCCCCAAGGTGGCGTCACTGTCTGGCAAGAACGCCCCCTGACAGGAACCACCTCAACGATCTGACGTTTGCCAAGCGTTCAGGTGCATCCTGAGATGGCTGAAAGCCAGGATCAAGCGGGAGATCGTGTCCGCCCACACCATAGACGGCAAGTTCCAGCCTCGGATCATGTCAGAATTCACAATCGAAGAGTTCTGCCGGGCACTTACACTCGGCGATATCGAGGTTGCGGCGGTGTAGCCGCGCAGCGCTGACGCAGGATCGGCAAACCGCCGACGGTCAAGCAGACCCGCGGCACCGTCGTTCGATCACGCGGCAGATCGGCAAGAAACTGTGGGTCACAATTCGCGAGGATACAAGGCGACCTTGACATATGCGAGCGTTGTGGACGTTCGCCCCGCTCCATGTCTTGGTCTAGAACCACCCTGCAGCGGTAGCCCGCACCAGAAGCGCCACGTCTCCGGCCAGACGCGTGCCGGAGCCTTTGCCTGCTGGCACCGCCGTGATCGTAAAGTCCGTCAGCGCTGCATCATCAGGTCTGGGACGGCGTGGGTTCCGCTGCACCGGGGCGGACAAAACCCTGTATGCGGTTCATGTTCTGAACCAAGAAGAACGGCCCGGTTGAGCCCGGTGCCGAGATGAAGAGATCCCCGTACTGCTTCAGGAAATCCTGGAACACCGGCCCGTTGACATGGGCCAGAAATGCCGCCTCATCCTTGTAGATCTCGACGAACACGACGGTGTCCGGCGTTGACGGTGGGACGGACCCCTCCGCCCCGGAATGCACGATGTAACCCCAGGTGTCTTGTTCGTTCTGAAACACGGCATCGGCCAGTTTGGTCAGCGCAGCCTCTGCCTCGGTCGCACAGCCCGGCTTCAGATACCATGTCACGACTGCTGAATACATTTGTCTGCCCCCCGGGGCTTGCTACGGATGTCCGTCGCAAGAAAATCTGAACGAAAAGTGCTGTCAGGTGGTGTCCGCAGACGTTCGCTTGAGACGGGCCGCGCTGTCAACCGGCGTCGCGGTTCCGGCGATCTGAGCGGGTTATGTTCGGGCTTCCGGCGGGTTCTCACGCTGCCTGCGCGGCCAGAAAGGCCCGCAGACGGTCAGTTTGCGGGTTCTGCAGCACATCGCGGGGGCTGCCTTCTTCGCCGATGACGCCCTGGTTCAGGAACACAACCTTGTTGGCCACGTCGCGGGCGAAGTTCATCTCATGCGTCACGACGATCATGGTCCGCCCCTCTTCCGCAAGGCTGCGCATGACGCGCAAAACCTCGCCCACCAGTTCGGGGTCAAGGGCGCTGGTCGGTTCGTCGAACAGCATCAACTCGGGTTCCATCGCCAGCGCCCGGGCGATGGCGACGCGCTGCTGCTCGCCCCCCGAAAGGAAGCCGGGATAGGCGTCCTTGCGGTGCGACAGGCCCACGCGGGCAAGGTAGGCCTGCGCGCGCTCGGTCGCTTCGGCGCGGGAAAGGCCTTTCACCCGGATCGGCCCCAGCATGACGTTTTCCTGCGCGGTCATGTGGGACCAGAGGTTGAACTGCTGAAAGACCATCGTCACCCGGGCGCGGTAGTGGCGCAAGGTGGCCTCGTCGGCCACGATCAGATCCCCGGCCCGGTCCTTGCGGCAGTCCAGCGGCACGCCTTCCATGGCGATGGTGCCGGAGGTGGGGCGTTCCAGAAAGTTCAGGCAGCGCAGGAACGTGCTTTTCCCTGACCCGGAGGAGCCGATCATCGAGATCACGTCGCCCTTGTGGGCCGTCAAGGTGATGCCTTTCAGAACCTCGACAGCGCCGAAGGACTTGCGGATATGGGTCGCGGTCAGCATGGCAGTCATGTGTGGTCCCTCAAGGGCTGAGAAGCGGGCCGTGGCGGAAGGCGTGGGCCCCGGCGATCTTGCCCAGCCGCTTGCCCACCTCGGTGATGCGGGTGGCGGGGCGGGCGAAGAAGATGCCTGACGTTTGGGCGCGCACGGGATGCACTGCGCCGGTCAGCGGATCGGTGATTTCGGCGACGGTCTGGCCTGCGGTGACCTGTTCGCCCAGACCGACGGCATAAGACAGAAGGCCCGCGACGGGGGCGGTCAGCGCCTCGGACCCGGCGAGGGGCGTGGGTTCGCAGGCGGGCGGGGGCAGGCCAACTGGTCCCACGACCACGCCAAGGTGGCGCAGGTAGTCGAGGATCGCCCCCGCATCCTGCGCGCCAAGCGTGCGGCTGACATCGGCGCGACCGCGCAGCTCCAGCGTACAACTGGCGCAGGCAGGCGGGATGAGATGGTCGGGAAAGCGTTGGGCAAGGTCAAGCCATGGCCGGACCACCGCCTCGTCAAACGGATTGCCGCCTGAAACCTCGGCCACCAGAAGCGCGCGGCAGCCAGTCAGCGCCGCCAATGGGCGCATCAGGTCAAGCGAGGTGGGCTGGGTGTATAGATGCACCTCTGCCTCGCCGTCGCAATGCAGGTCAAGGACCACATCCGCCGGGATCGCCAGTCGCAGCAGGGCATGGCGCAACGCATCGGCCGGATCGACAGGGGTGGTATCCATCAGGGCCGCCAGAAGTGCGGCACGAACCAGGGCAGCGTTGCTGTCTGCATCGGGGCCAAGCCGCCCGTTCAGATGCGCCGCCGCCGCATCGGCCAGATCGGGGAAGGCCCGGTTGAAGTTCCGCCCGTCATAAAGGTCAAACCGCCCGGTGATGTCGCCGTGGATGAACTGTCCCAGGCCCATGGGATTTGCGGCTGGAAGGACGGTGACATGGCCGACAAGCCGCCCGGCAGCCTCTTCTTCGCCCAGCCGATCCGCCAGCATCCGGGCGGCCAGCATCCCCGGCGCCTCATCGGCATGCAGGCCGCCTTGCACATGCACATGCGGCCGCGCCTTGGGGTCGCCGAAGGTTGCCCAGGTCAGTGTGTGGGTCGTGCCGGGGCCGCGACCGGCGAATGTCAGGGTATGGTCAGGCATTGGCAGGGGCTTTTTCGGGTCTGGGCGCTGCAATGGTGATGCTGGCTGCAGGGTCAAGGTGGCGCAGGTAGTGCTTTTCCAGCATCCTGAACCCTCGCGTCAGGATCAGGGTCAGCACAAGGTAGAACACTGCCGCCATGCCGAAACTTTCTGGCACGACGAGGTAGTTGGTGTAGACATCCCGCGCCACGCGCAGGATTTCCACGATGGTCACGGTACTGGCCAAAGCGGTTGCATGCATCATCTGCACGATCTCGTTGCCGTATTGCGGCAGGGCGCGGCGCCATGCCCCGGGCCAGAACACATCGCGGAACACCTGAAACCGGCTAAGGCCAATGGCCCGCGCGGCCTCGATCTCGCCCATCGGGGTGGCGCGGATGGCGCCGGCGAACATCTCGGTCGTGTAGGCCGTGGTATTGAGCGTGAAGGCCAGCCACGCGCAGACCCATGGGCTGCGCAGATAGGGCCACAGCGCGCTGTCGCGGATCAGGTCGAACTGCGGCAGGCCGTAGTAGATGATGAACAGCTGCACCAGAAGCGGCGTGCCCCGGATGACATAGGTGAACAGCCACACCGGGACGCGCAGCCAGGGGTTTGACGAGGCCCGCGCGACGGCCAGCGGAATTGACAGCACCAGCCCCGATGCGACCGAGATCACCAAAAGGATCAGGGTGATCTGCAGGCCTTCAAGAAAGGCGGGAAAGGTCTCGACAATGATCGACCAGTTGATCACCGCGCCACCTCGCGCCGCACACCGCGGGAAAAGCGCCGCTCCAGCGCGGTCAGAGCCAGGATGGAAACGGTGGTGACGGCAAGATAGATCGCCCCGGTCAGGGCGTAGAAGGTGAACGGCTCACGCGTGGCAGCCGAGGCAAGGCCCGCGCGGTGGACCATGTCGTCAAGCCCGATGATCGACACCAGTGCTGTGGCCTTCAGCATCACCAGCCAGTTGTTGGTGAACCCCGGAATGGCATGCCGCACCATCTGCGGCAGGACGATGAAGCGTACCACCTGTATCCGGCCAAGGCCGCAGGCATGGCCCGCCTCGATCTGACCACGCGGGATGGCCAGGATGGCACCCCGGAACGTCTCGGTCAGGTAGGCGCCGAAGACAAAACCGAGGGTCAGCGTGCCGGCAAGGAAGGGGTTGATGTCGATGTAGCCCCAGCCCTGAGCATCGGCGAGCCGGTTGAGCATGATCTGCCCGCCGTAAAAGACGCAAAGCATCAGCAGGATATCCGGCAGCGACCGTACTACGGTGGTATAGGCGGTGGCCCCCCAGCGCAGCCCGGGCGAGGCGGACAGTTTGGCCAGCGCACCCGCCATGCCGAAAACGCATGCCACCAGCAGCGACACCGAGGCGACGGACAGGGTCACCCCCAGCCCGTCCAGGATCATCGGCAGATATCCGTGAAACATGCCGCCCTCCCCATTCAAGACTGGCTGAAAAAATGACACCGGCCCGCAAGCGCCCCTGCGCTGCGGGCCGGCAGGTACCGCCTTACTGCGAGACCGCCTGCGGGCGGACGTCGAAGTCGAAGTACTGGTCCGCGATGGTGGCATAGGTGCCGTCCGCCATCAGCTCGGCTAGGGCTGCGTTGATCTTGCCCTTCAATTCTTCCTCACCCTTGCGCAGTGCGATGCCCACGCCGCCATCGGTGCTTTGGGTCAAGGAGATCGGCTCCCCCACCTGGGCGAAACCTTCGCCTTCGGGCGTCTTGAGGAAGCTTTCCGCCGACACGACCGAAGAGCCAAAGGCGATGTCGCCGCGCCCCGAGGCCAGTTCCAGATAGACGGCGGTTTCCTTGTCGACGAGGAGAGTGTCGCTTTCGGGATAGTTCGCGGCGATGTAATCGGCGCGCGGGCTGTTGCGCAGCACGATGATGGTCTTGCCGGTCAGGTCTTCCGGGGTATAGCCGGTAAAGGCGCCTTCCTTGGCGATGAAACGCGAGGGCACGTCATAATAGGGATCGGAAAAATCCACGGCCTCTTTCCGCTTTTCGGTGATGGTCATCGAAGCGACGATGATGTCGAACTTCTTCGCGTTCAGCGCCGGGATCATGCCGTCCCATTCCTGCTGGACCATCTCGCAGGGCACTTCCATCCGATCGCACAGCGCATTGGCGATATCGATGTCAAAGCCCGAAAGCGTGCCATCGGCGGCGACCAGGCTGAAGGGCGGATAGTTGCCCTCGACGCCGATCCGCAGGGTATCGGCATGGGCGGCAAAGGTGCTGAGAAGCAGGGCGGCAACTGTGGTTGCAAACTTGAAGCGCATGAATGGAACTCTCCCGTTGGGTTTTCATTGGACTTGACGATGGCAATACACTTTCACACAGTCAATAGGTGAAAAAAATAATGTCACCCTCGCCGACTTCCTGGTCTGCTGATGCCGACCGCCGGTTCATCTCGTCCCCGCTTGGTCAGCAGGTTCTTGCGCTGCTGTCATCGGGTTCGCCGTCGCAGAAAAGCCTGTCGGAATTCGTGCTGCGCGATCCGGTGTTCATGGCAACCCACGGGATCGAAGAGGTCGCCCGCCAGTCGGGGATTTCGCCAAGCACGATAAGCCGTTACGTGCGCGACCTTGGGTTGGCGGGCTACGCCGAATTCCGCACGGCAGTAGGCGAAACTGTGCATGCGCTGATCGCTCCGGTGACCAAGCTGGGCGCCCGTCTGGCCGAGGTCGACCCCGAGCGGGGCGCGGCCGAGGCCAGCCTTGCCTCGGCGATGCGCAGTCTGGAAGGCCTTGCCGATCCGTCAACGGCAGCCATGATCCGCGCCGCTGCCCTGCGTCTGAAAGAGGCACGGTATGTCTGGGTGATGGGCTTCGGCCTCTCTGCCCATCTGGCAGCGATTCTGTCCCTGGGACTGCAACCCTACCGTGACGGGGTCGTGAACGTGGTGCAGTTCGGCGGCACCGAGAATGCGGCCGGCCGCCTTATGGGGGCGGGGGCTGGCGACGTTGTCGTGACCTTGGCCTTCCCGCGCTATTCGGCCGATGTGACCGACCTTGCCCGGGTCGCGCGCAAGGCTGGCGCTCGGATCATCTCCATCACCGACTCCATGGCTTCTCCCCTTGCGGCGGTCACGGATGACATTCTTCTCACCCCCGCACCGCATCCGCTGTTCTCCTCCTCCTCGCTGCCGGCACTTGCCGTGATCGAGGCGCTGGTATCCGAGTTTCTGGTGTCTGACCCGGCCCATGTCGAGCGTGCCAGCCGACTGGCCGCGTCGCTTGCGGCCTATATCGCCTCGCAACCGTAAGGCCCGGTTGTGGATGCCTTATCAGTGCCTTAGCCGCAGGCGGGGCAGGGGGAGCGGAACCCGGATCGCGCTTGTTTGGCAGCACCAACGTCGCGGCCGGGAAGGCACTTCCGCACTGGAGGTTTCCTGATGATCCTGCGCCGGTCGACGCCGGTGAAACTGGGTCGTTCGGGTCGTTGATCGCATCAGTATGACGGCGGATGTCACAGATCTATTACAAAAGAGCAATATTACCGACATCGAGAAAACCTAGTGCAAGGGCAGGCCGAGTCGACTGGCCATAAGCTCATCAGGAGAGTCACATGAAACTCACACACTTTACGACTTCCGCGCTGGCAATCGCGGCCTTCTCAGCTGGAGCTGCGGCAGCCCGTGACCAGGTGCAGATCACCGGTTCGTCCACCGTGCTGCCCTATGCCACGATCGTTGCCGAAGCGTTCGGCGAAAACTTCGACTTCCCGACCCCGGTCGTGGAAGGCGGCGGCTCGGGTGCCGGCCGTGCGAAAATGTGTGAAGGCGTGGGCGAAAACACCGTCGACATCGCCAACTCCTCCTCGCGCATCAGCCAGAAGGACCTTGATACCTGCGCCGCAAATGGCGTGGCCGAAGTCATGGAAGTCCGCATCGGCTATGACGGGATCGTCTTCGCTTCGGACGTCGCTGGTCCGGCTTTCGCCTTCACCCCGGCCGACATCTATAACGCCATCGGCGAGCAAGTCCTGAAGGACGGCGCGCTGGTTGCCAACCCACACACCCAGTGGTCCGAGTTCAACCCGAACCTGCCCGCCCAGGACATCCTGATGCTGGTTCCGGGTACCAAGCACGGCACTCGTGAAGTGTTCGACATCCGCGTGATCATCGCTGGCTGCGAAGAGTCGGGCGCGATGAAGGCCATGATGGATGCCGGCATGGACGAAGATGCCGCCGAAGACGGCTGCATGAAGCTGCGCACCGACGGCCGTTCGGTCGACATCGACGGCGACTACACCGAGACGCTGGCCCGTCTGGATGCCAACAAGAACGCCGTCGGCGTGTTCGGCCTATCGTTCTACCAGAACAACACCGACAAGCTGCAGGTTGCCACGATGTCGGGCATCGTTCCCTCGACCGAGTCGATCGCTTCGGGTGAATACCCGGTGTCGCGTCCGCTCTACTTCTACGTCAAGCTGGCGCACATGGACGTGATCCCCGGCCTGAAAGAGTACGTCGAGTTCTTCGTGTCCAACGACATGGCTGGCCCGGATGGCCCGCTGGCCCAGTACGGCCTCGTCTCCGACCCGGAACTGGCCGCGACGCAGGCGATGGTTGCCGCGCGCACGCCGATGGCTCCGCTGGAATGATCTGACTTTGGCTCGGGGCGGCACTCCGGTGCCGCCCCGATCTGCTTCTTCAGCCGGACGGGGTTTTCCATGTCGGTCTTTTTTCTGCTTGTGGTCATCGCGGCCCTGTCCGTCACGGGTTATGTCCTTTGCCGGCAACGCGCGCTGAAAAGCGTTGATGGCAACATCCGCCGCCTGCACTCCCTTCCCGGCTATTATGGCTGGTTCGGCTTCATCCTCGCCTCGGTGCCTGCCCTTATCGCCCTTGCCCTGTGGCTGATCATCCAGCCCATGGTGATCGAGCGGCAGCTGAGCGGCTTCTTCCCCGCCGAAATGGTTGAGGACGCTTCGACCCGGACCCTGCTGTTCGCAGACGTTCGCCGCGTCGCCGCAGGTCTTGATACCGCCGTTGCGCAAGGCGCGATGACGGAAGAGCAGGCTGAACGCGTCCGCACCGAATTTGGCAGCGTCCGGGACCGCCTGGCCGCTGTGGGCGTGGCCCTTGGTGCCGAAGTCACGCCGGAAGTACTGGCTGCAGCACAGGAATACCGCGAAATGGCGCGGGTTGGCGTGGTTGGCCGTGCCATCCTGACTGTCATCCTGTCCATCGCCGGTCTGATCTTCGCCATTCGCGCCACTGGCCCCGACTTCCGCGCCCGCAACCGGGTCGAACAGGTTGTGCTGGCGCTTCTCATCCTGTCCTCGACCATCGCGATCCTGACAACGGTGGGGATCGTGCTGTCGATGCTGTCGGAATCGCTGCGCTTCTTCACGATGTACCCGGCGGCGGATTTCTTCTTCAACCTCACCTGGTCGCCCAACTTCCGCGGCAATTCCGAACTGGGGCTGATCCCGCTGCTTTGGGGCACGCTTTACATCAGCCTGATCTCGATGCTGGTGGCGGTGCCTATCGGCCTCTTCGCGGCGATCTATCTGGCGGAATATGCGTCTAACCGGGTGCGGTCGGTGGTCAAGCCGCTGATCGAGGTGATTGCCGGCATCCCGACCGTGGTCTTCGGCCTTTTCGCGCTGGTGACGGTCGGCCCCTTTCTGCGCGACTACTTTGCCCAGCCCTTCGGCTTTGGCAACTCGGGTTCGTCCGTGATGACTGCGGGCATCGTGATCGGCATCCTGAACATTCCGTTCATCTCGTCGCTTGCCGATGACATCATCAACGCGGTGCCGCAGTCGATGCGGGACGGGTCGCTTGGCCTTGGCGCGACCAAATCGGAAACCATCAAGAAGGTCGTGCTGCCCGCCGCCCTGCCCGGGATCATGGGCGCGGTCCTGATGGCCGCCAGCCGCGCGATTGGCGAGACGATGATCGTGACCATGGGCGCCGGTGCAGCGGCGCGGCTTGACCTCAATCCGTTCGAGGCGATGACGACGATCACCGTCAAGATCGTCAGCCAGTTGACCGGCGACACCGAATTCAACTCACCCGAGACGCTGGTGGCCTTCGCGCTGGGGATGTCGCTGTTCGTCATCACCCTTTGCCTCAACATCCTCGCCCTCTGGATCGTGCGGAAATACCGGGAGCAATACGAATGACCGACACCGCCGCCGCAGGCAGCTTTCCCGCCGCCAAACCGAAAAGCTCGCTGTTCGTGCAGGATGACCTGACACGCCGCCGCAATGCCGCCGAGACGCGGTTCAAGTATTACGGCGTCGTGGCTATCATCCTTAGCCTTTCGGTGCTGGCGGTGATGCTGTTCACCATCTTCCGCGATGGCACTTCGGCCTTCCGGCAGGCCAGCCTGTCCTTTCCGATCACGCTTGAGGCGGACATCCTTGACCCCAACGGCGCGCGCGATCCGGCTGATCTGGCCAAGGTCACGACCATTGGCTACGGCAACCTGATCGGCCAGCAGTTCGCGAATTTCCTGACCGCCGAAGGGATTACGGTTGAAGGGATCAGCGACAAGGATATTTCCGGCATGGTGTCGCGCGATGCGCCGGGTCGGCTGCGAGACATGGTGCTCGCGGACCCCTCGCTCATCGGCCAGACCATCGACTTCAACGCCTATGCCACGGGCCGGATCGACGGCTACATCAAGGGCCGGGTGACGCTTGAAACCGCAACCCTCGATTCCAACGTATCGCTGGAGCAGTTGCAACTGGCCGACCAGTTGATCGCGGCGGGTATCCTGTCCTCTGCCTTCAACTCGGGCTTCCTGACCAACCCGGATGCATCCGACCAGAGGCCGGAATCGGCGGGGCTGGGTGTGGCGATCATCGGATCGCTCTACATGATGATGCTGGTCCTGATCTTCACCTTGCCGGTTGGCGTGGCGGCCTCGATCTACCTTGAGGAATTCGCGCCGAAGAACCGCCTTACCGACCTGATCGAGGTGAACATCTCGAACCTCGCCGCCGTGCCGTCGATCGTGTTCGGTATCCTTGGCCTTGCGATCTTCATCAACTTCGCCGGTCTGCCGCAGTCGTCCTCGCTGGTCGGTGCGCTGGTGATCTCGCTCATGACCCTGCCCACGATCATCATCGCCACCCGCGCCGCGATCCGGGCCGTGCCACCGTCAATCCGCGATGCGGCGCTGGGTGTGGGCGCGTCGAAGATGCAGACCGTGTTCCACCATGTTCTGCCCTTGGCGATGCCCGGCATCCTGACCGGCACCATCCTTGGCCTTGCCAGCGCGCTGGGCGAGACGGCGCCGCTGCTGCTGATCGGGATGGTGGCCTTTGTCACCAACTATCCCGCCGGTCCGTTCGAGGGCGGGGTGATGGACCCCGCGACCGCCCTGCCGGTGCAGGTCTATTCCTGGGCCTCCCGCTCGGACCCGGCCTTCATCGAACGGTCCTCGGGCGCGATCATCGTCCTGCTGGCGTTTCTTGTCGTCATGAACGTTGCGGCTATCCTGCTGCGCCGCAAATTTGAACGTCGTTGGTAGAAAAGGGACTTGCGATGAACGATCTGACCCGGACCGGCCTTGAATCTGGCACTGCTGTCGCCAAGGTTCTGGCCCGCGGAGTGAATGTTCACTACGGCCAGTCCCACGCGATCAAGGACGTCGAGGTTGACATCCTTGACCGCGCGGTCACGGCCTTCATCGGGCCTTCGGGATGCGGCAAGTCCACATTCCTGCGCTGCCTGAACCGCATGAATGACACTGTCGCCTCGGCCCGGGTGTCGGGCCAGATCCTGCTGGACGGTGAAGATATCTACGACCCCCGGGTCGACGCTGTGCAGCTGCGGGCGAAAGTGGGAATGGTGTTCCAGAAGCCGAACCCGTTCCCGAAGTCGATCTACGACAATGTGGCCTTCGGCCCGAAGATCCACGGGATGACCCGCTCCAAGGCCGAGCTTGACGCAATCGTCGAGGACTCGTTGCGCAAGGCGGCCCTCTGGAACGAGGTCAAGGATCGTCTGGGCGCATCTGGCACTGGCCTCTCGGGTGGTCAGCAGCAGCGCCTGTGCATCGCGCGCGCCATCGCCACGGCACCCGAGGTGCTGTTGATGGACGAACCCTGCTCGGCGCTGGACCCGATTGCGACCGCACAGGTCGAAGAACTGATCGACGATCTGCGCAATCACTTCTCGGTCGTGATCGTCACCCATTCGATGCAGCAGGCGGCGCGGGTCAGCCAAAAGACGGCGTTCTTTCATCTTGGCAATCTGGTGGAGTATGGCGACACGACGCAAATGTTCACCAACCCCAAGGACCCAAGGACCGAAGCCTACATCACCGGACGCATAGGGTAGATCATGGCCACGAGCGATTCCCACATTGTCAGCAGCTTCGACCGGGATCTTGAAGCCTTGCAGGCGCATATGATCCGCATGGGCGGTCTGGTCGAGACAGCACTTGTCAATGCCGCGAATGCGCTGGAAGCTCAGGACCTTGCCGCCGCAGACGCGGTCATCCTTGGCGACACTGCGGTCGATGCCCTGGAAGAGTTCATCCAGACCGAAGCCGCCGCGCTGATTGCGCGCCGGGCGCCGACGGCCAGTGATCTGCGCCTTGTTCTTGCGGTGATGCGCGCGTCGCACAGTCTGGAACGGGTCGGTGATTACGCCAAGAACATTGCCAAACGCACCCGCGTCCTTGGCAAATCGGCACCGCTTGAAGGCCATGCAGGCTCCATCCGCCGCATGTCGACGCTGGTGGTGCGCATGCTGGAAGACGCCCAGCTTGCGCTGGTGCGCAAGGACGCCGCTCTGGCCGAAGCCGTGCGCGCCCGCGACCTTGACATCGACCAGATGTACAACACGTTTTTCCGGTCCTTGTTCACCTATATGATGGAAAGCGCCGCCAATATCGGCCCGGCGATGCATCTGCATTTCATCGCCAAGAACATCGAACGCGCCGGCGACCATGCCACCACAATCGCCGAACAGGCATTCTACTTGTCCACCGGCAATCGGCCAACGCATTCACGCCCGAAAGAAGAGTTGATCCGTGCCCCAACTGCCAAAGAACAGGGATCGTGACGGGGCGATCAGAACCCCCTTCAACTGCGTTCGCAGTCGCGAAAGCAGCCCCCATCGCGGCAAGACCTGAGGCCAAAAGTGCCCGACATCAACCTAGGCTTGAGCCTCAGGTGTGCGATGCTTCTTGCCGGTCAGTCCTTTCGGCGCGGGTGACTTCCGTTCCGCCACATTCAGCACATTTGTGGTCGGCCTGCAGGCGCACTAGGCCACAGGCTGTGCAGCATGCAGTGGAAAGCGCGTCTGGCGCAGGCAGGTGGCGCAGCTCCAACGGCGGCACGATGGTCAGGCCCGGGCGGGGGTGATCGTAGAGGAAAGTGGATACGGTGCCCGACGGTTCCATATAGGCATATTCCACCTGCCCAAGGTTGCGGACGCCAGCGCGCCGCAGCATTTCCATCACTTCGGTTGGCCCTATTCCCTTCTTGTCGAGGCCCGCTTGGCAAAGATGGCCGTCGCGCAGGATTTCGGTGGGCCTTCCATCAACCAGACGCTTTGCCTTGGTCCAGTATCGGAACGCATGGTCAACAGCCTTGTCCGCAAGCACGACAAGCACAATGGCGAGCATTCCATACAACAAGGGAACGTCAGGCTGGAACATCGGGTCACCGACTGCCGATCCCAAAGCGATGACCAGCAGGAATTCGACCACCGACATCTGCGAAATGCTGCGACCGCCGACCCAGCGCAAAAGGATGATCGTCCAGACCCAGATGACCCCCACACGCACAGCAATTTCGACGTAGATCAATGCGGGCGCAGTGCCCCAGATCATGCGTTGCGGATCGAAGGGAATGATCTGCTCCATTGCCGTCAGCTCCCACAGGTTGGCAGAAGGGTGATCGGGATCACGGTCCAGACCGTCGCCACAAGGGCGATGACAGCAAGCGCCAGGCCCGTTTGCCGCAAGAACGCTGAAGCGCCGCCGAACCGTGATCCGAAAAGCAGGAAGATCATGGCCCCTTGCGTCAGGATCGCGGCTGCAGCGGCAGCCAGAAAGACCGTTCGCCCAAGGGTCAGGCTGCCAAGTCCGGGCAAGGCCCCCCAGTTGCCAGCGCAGATCAGCCCATGCAGCCCGTAGACTGCGCTGAAGGTGATCAGCCAAAGGGTCAGCGGCAGCGACAGGCGCAAGACATCCCTCATGCGAATGCCCCCGGTGCCCATGCGGCAGCCAAAGCCATCACTGCGGTCAGCGCGGTGAAGTCGGCCCACAGTCGGACGATCCGCGCCTCTCCCACCCGGCCGGAAGAGGCGTAGCCCGCCCAGATACGGGCGGACAGGAAGCCCAGCATGATCAGCGTGATCGTGGTGTGCAGCGCGACATGGCCTGCCAGCAGCCAAAGCGTCGCGTTGTAGGCGTGGCCTGCCGGATCAGGCAGCGAAAGCCAGACGGACCCCGCAGCCATGGTCAGGGCAATCGTGCCCAGAATGGCAAGTCCAAGCCCCGGCCAGGTTCTGCGGTCCGCGGCGATGGCCGAGACGACCAGACGCGGGCCGACAACCAGCGCGGCAATGCCGCCAAGCGCCAAGAGCGGTGCCGTTATTCCCGGTGCAACCCATGCGGGGGGCGGCCAGTTCGGCGCGATGGTCCAGAGGAAAGCGTAGCCGAACAAGAGCGATCCGAAATGCACCCCGTCCGCCAGCAACAGCATCAGCGACCCCCACCAGCCCGGCGGGTCGGCCACCTCCCACGAGGTTGGCAGATTTGCGCCATGGCCGGCGTCAACCGGGCCTTCGACAGTCTTTGCCCCCAGACCCCAGCACCAGATCAGCGCGATCACAACCACCGCCCCCAAGGCGATGCCTGAGACGATGTAGGCCCCGAACAGCGGCGCAAGGAACGAGGCGCTGGTGGCCACGGCCAGCGGGAAAGGCAGCCACGAGTTTCCCGGCAGGATCGCGACCTGTGCTGGCGACCCTGTTGTCGTGTCGACGATCAGCGTCTCGCGTCGGCTGCGCGCGGGGTTGGCCAGATACCCCTCGCCCCGCGCGATGCGGTGGGCCAGTTTGGGGTCTTCGGCCAGCGGGTAGCGGCCCGCCACACTGGGAACCGATGCGAAGCCGTAGACCGGAGACGGCAGGATCGTGGCCCATTCCAGCGTTCCCGCGCCCCAGGGGTTGCGGCGACCGCGGACCGCGACGAGGCTGTTCACCACGATGTCCAGGATGAACAGCGCAAAGCCGATCGCCATCACGAAGGCACCGATTGACGCGACAAGGTTGATCGCCTCCCAGCCTTGCCCTGCGTCATAGGTGAAGGTCCGTCGCCGCTGACCCAGAAGCCCCACCCAATGCACCGCAAGGAAAGTGACGTGGAACGCGGGAACAGTGATCCAGAAGGCGATCTCGCCCAGACGGAAGAACCGCGTACGACCGGTGAGCGTTGGCAGAAAATAATAGACCGCAGCGACCATCGGGAAGACGTAGCCGCCGATGAGGACATAGTGGAGATGCGCCACCACGAAATGCGTATCATGCGCCTGCCAGTCGAAGGGCACGATGGCCAGCATGACCCCCGTCAACCCGCCGATCACGAAGGTGGCGAAGAACCCCATGATCCACAGCATCGGCAGGTGCATGGTGGGACGGCCTTTCCACAGCGTGCCGATCCACGAAAAGATCATCACCGCCGTTGGCACGGCAACCAGCGTCGAGGCAGCCGAGAAGAAGGCAAGGCTCAGGTGCGGGATGCCCGTAGTGAACATGTGGTGGACCCAAAGCCCGAAGCTGAGGACCGCGAGGGATATTGCTGCCGTGACAACCCAGCCGTAGCCTAGCAGCGTTGTCCGCGCCATCACCGGCAGGATCGTCGCGATCATTCCGGCAGCGGGCAGGAAGATGATGTAGACCTCTGGGTGGCCGAACAGCCAGAAAAGGTGCTGCCAAAGCAACGGGTCGCCCCCGTTTTCCACCTGAAAGAACGGCCAATCCAAAGCGCGTTCGACCTCAAGCAGTAGTGAGCCAAGGATCATCGGCGGAAAGGCGGTCAGGATCATCACCGCCACGACAAGAATGAACCAGGCAAAAATGGGCATCCGTGCCAAAGACATCCCCGCAGCCCGGTAACGCAGCACGGTCACAACGATTTCGCAGGCGGTGGCGATGGCCGACACCTCGATCGACGTTATCCCCAGAAGCCAGACATCCGCCCCGACGCCGGGCGAAAAGGCGGCAGAGGATAGCGGGGGATACATGAACCAGCCGCCACTTGGTGAAAGGCCCATCAGCATCGCGATGATGACCGCGCTGCCGCCGAAGATGTAGACCCACAGGCCGAAAGCCCCCAGTCGCGGAAAGGCCATGTCGCGCGTGCCCAGCATCCCCGGCAGCAGAAGCATGGCCATCGCCTCGAAGAAGGGGATGGCGAACAGGAACATCATCACCGTTCCATGCATGGTGAAGATCTGGTTGTAGACCTCGGGCTCCATGAAGGCCGAGCGGGGTGAGGCCAGTTGCGCCCGGATCAGCAGGGCCAGCAGGCCGCCGATGATGAAGAAGGCCGTGGCGACGCACAGAAACAGCACACCGATGTCATTGTTGTTGTTCGTCGTCAGCCAGCCACGCAAGCGCGGGTCGGGCGACCAGATCGGCATCAATCGGCGGTGAAGCCGCAGGGCGACGGCGCGGCGGGGCTGGGGCGCGGTCATCGCAGATCCGCCGTCAGGAATGCGGCCCAGGCTGCCGGATCATGCGCCCGGACGGTGAAAACATGGTCGCGGTAGCCGGTGCCGCTGAACTCGGCGCTTGCTCCGGCATAATCGCCGGGAAGGTCAGCCTCGATCCGCAACCGGTTGGTCCGGCCGGGAATGGCGTCCAGCTTGCCCGCCAGACGTGGCACCCAGAAGGCGTGGACCACATCCCGGCTCGTGATCTCGACATCAACCGGTCTGCCGGCGGGGATATGCAGGATGTCAGCGGTCGTAATGCCCGGGGCGTCGGCATAGCCGAAGGACCAGGCCCATTGCCGCGCTTCAGCCCGGACAACAACGACATCCGGGCTTGCCACCGGGCGCAGCCGTTCCCCCAGAACAAGGCCATAGGCCGTCAGGGCCGTCAATGTCACTAGGGGAAAGGCAAGCCCCAGACCCCAGAACCACACGCGATCACCCGCATGCGCGCCCTTGCCGCGCCAAGCCATCACCAACAAAAGCATGACGAACAGGAAGATCCCCACCGCCCCGATCAGCATCACTGTCCACAACGTGGCGATTTCGCGCGCGGCCGGCCCAGCCGGATGCAGCGCCGACAGAGTTTCCGTGCAACCGGCAAGCCCGTTCAGCGTTGTCATCGCAACAAGCGAGAAGGCATGGTGGCGATGGCACAGGAAATGGTACAGCCTGAAGGCAAGCCTGCACCGGGGCTGGACGACCCGGTCGCCGAGTCGATCAACTCTGGAAACAGCGAATCCAGGATCGCGATCTGGGGCCATCCGCTGCACGCGATGACCGTGGCCTTCCCCGTTGCGTTGACCTTTTGCGCCTTCGGGGCGGACGTCTTTTACTGGTGGTCCGGCGCGGCCCGCTGGGCTTGGGCGGCCTACTGGGCCTCGGGCACGGCGTTTCTGTTCGGGCTCATGGCCGGGGCAACCGGCACGCTGGAGCTTTTGAGCGTCCCCGGTATCCGCATTCGCGCCGCGGCTTGGACCCATTTCATCATCGCGGTCCTGCTTCTGTCGCTTCTGGGCTTGAACTGGGGCTGGCGGCTGACCGGATATCAAGAGGCCGTGCTGCCGTGGGGCATTCTGATGTCCGGCTTTTCGGTGCTGGTCGTGATTGCGACGGGCTGGCATGGCGGGATACTCGTCTTCGACTACGGGTTGGGCACGTCGAAGGGCAAGCCGCGCCCCAAGGGTTGAGCAAGCCAGTTCGGCACCGGCAGTTCGTCCAGTTCCGGCTTGGCAAGGACCAGGGTAAGGACGGCAATCGCCAGAACGCACAGGATCATCGTGGGCAGGATGGGTCCCGGTGGTTCATGGCGCCCCTCGGTTTCGGCCACAGCGACGATGGTATGGCCGACCCAGGCGTGGACGGTCACCAACCCGGCGACGCCAACAAGCTTGACAAACATCCAGCCGGTGAACACGTCGCGGAGAAAGATCAGCGTGGTTCCCGTGGCCACGGTCAGCACGGCGGCGGGGGTCAGGAACCAGATATAGCCGTAATGCGTGGCCCGCCGGATCCGGGCGAAGTCGCCCTGTCCAATGGCACGGTCGTGCCGGGCAAGCATGGCGGGAAGCGCCGCCAGCCCCGCAATCCAGAGCGCCATGAAACCGACATGCAGAGCCTTCAGATGGGGAATTATCGCGTCGAGGGCGGTCATGCCAATGCCCCCAGTCTGCGCCAGCCGCGCCGGCCAATCAGGCCGATGATGACAAGAAAGGGCAGTCCTGCCGGTATCCACATGATCAAGCCGCCAAGCTGTTGGTCAGCAAGTTGCGACAGCCCGAAGGCCATCGGCGCGGTCATGTGGATTGCGTAAAGACCTTGCGGCGCGAAGGTCAAAAGCGCGCCCAGAAGCGCCATTTGCACGAAGGCCCCCAGCGCGGCCATAATCGCCAGTTGAGGCGGCTGCGCGGGGTTCAGGACGCCTGCCCAGAAGGCGACTGCCGAGCCCAGAAGGGATGCCTGCATCAGCCAGTAAACCGCGACGTTGCCCAAGGCCAGGTCATAGGCCGCAGGCAGATGCCACAGCCACAGGACAGCCGTCGCCGCCACAAACGCCAGAACCGGCGACCGCGCCGGACCCTTTGCGATACCTGCCGCCAGCAGGGGGGCGGCCACGGCCACCAGCAGGACGTGATGGACGACGCGGGCCGAAAACAGGGCCGCCGACAGCGCGCAAAGCGGGGACACGAAGGCCACCGCGAGCACGGCGACCCCGGACAGGGCCATGGAATTTCGCCTGACCGAAACCGCCATCAGCAACAATGCCACCAGCAGGACCGGGTCGAGGTTCCACCGCGACCACAGCCCGGTCGGGTCCGGCGCTGGCCCGCAGTAGATGCCCTGAAGCGCCGCAAGGTCCATCGGGGCCCCGCCTACTGTTCGGCCAGACGGTAGGCCACCACCTGATCGGCCACCTGTGGTTTCAGGATCGAATTGCCGCCAGCGGTGAAGACGACGTAGTCCACCCCTTCATGCGTGAAGACGGCCGGGATCGACACCGAAGGTGCGGCCACGATGTCGGACCAAAGCTCACGTCCCGTGCTTGCCTCCAGCGCGCGGACCCGTCCATCCATCGATGCGCCGATGAAGACGACCCCGCCAGCCGTGACGACCGGCCCGCCAAGGGTTGGCGAACCCCAGTCGCGCAGGCCATAGAAACCCCACTGCTGCGACAATCCGAACGGCACTTCGTAAAGCTGCTCGCCCGTGGACAGGTCATAGGCGGCGAAGGTACCGAAGGGCGGTTCCCAACAGGGCAGCCCCAGACTGTTCGTCCATTCGAAAAGCTCGATCCCGTAGGGCGAGCCTTCCTGGGCGTGAAACCCGGCTTCATTACCGCCCTCGATGCTGCCATTCGTCGCGTCCTGCACCTCGGCCTCATAGCTTTCGCGCGGGATTAGGCGGATCACCTGCACGACGCGGCTTGTGTTGACGTAGAGGATCCCCGTGCGCGGATCGACCGCCGCCCCGCCCCAGTTGTTGGCCCCCGCCGTTCCCGGCCAAAGAAACGTCCCTTCCACAGATGGTGGGGTGAAAAGACCGTCGTATCGGTAGGTCTGCCGATCCTCGGAACACTCACCAAGGGACAGCGTGTCGGCCAAGGCCCAGACGTCGGGCATCGCCTCGATCGGAGCGGTGGGCGGGGGGGTGGCGACAAAGGGCTGTGTCAGGGCCGCCACTTCGCCTTCTGCGGTGGAGGCGGGAACGGGTCGTTCCTCGACCGGGAAAAGCGGCGCGCCCGTGCGACGGTCGAGCACGAAGATGAAGCCTTGCTTGGTCGTCTGGACCAGCGCCGGGATGGTTTCGCCGTCGCGCGAGATGTCTATCAGCGTCGGCGCAGAGGGCGTGTCATAATCCCAGATGTCATGTCTGATATGCTGAAAAGACCAGGCGATTTCACCGGTCTCGATGTCGACCGCCGTGATCGAGGTTGCCAGCGGGACACCTTCCAGCCGGTTTCCCCCCCAGTAATTCGGCGAAGGCGAGGATACGGGCACATAGACCAGCCCAAGCTCAGGGTCCGCCGACATGGAGGACCAGATGTTGGCGGTCCCCGTTTTCGCGATCAGGTCGGCCGGGATGAAGCCTGTATCCCAAAGAAGCTCACCGGTCCGCGCGCTGACTGCCATCAGATTGCCCGGAGGTTCGACGGTATACGCCCAATCCTTGCCGGACCAGCCGATCAGGATGGTGTCACCCACGATGGTTGGCGGCTGCAGCAGGGAAAAGGGAAAGACGTCGTTCGTCTCGTTCCACTGGTTGACGTTCAGGATGCCGTTCTGGCCGAAGTCCTGACAGGGCAGGCCGGTATCGGCATCGACAGCGTGCAGGGTCGCGTCCATCGTGCCAAGGTAGACACGCTTTTCGCACTCCCCCTCGGCGCCGCTTTCCCAATAGGCCACCCCGCGGTTCTTGAGGGCGGGCTGGGTCAGCGCCTCAAGCGTCGACTGGCTGTCATAGCGCCACCGTTCGGCCCCGGTCGCGGGATCCAGCGCCAGAATGCGGTAGAACGGGGTGCCAAGGTAAAGCGTGCCGTTCGCATAGACCGGCGTGGCTGACCAGACCGTTTCCGGCAGATCCCCGGAACCGTCCGACACGTCACCGGTCCGCACGTCCCAAGCGCGCTGCAGGTCGCCAACATTTTCCGGGGTGAACGACGTCACATCCGCGAATTTCGTCGCATCAAGCCGGCCGTTGAACGTGTCCCAGCGGGTTTGGTCGGCATGGGCCGGGGCTGCACAGGCAAAGGCCAGCAAAAGTACGAAACGTGTCATTAGGTGTGAACCCTCCGGCTGGATAAGCGGCGGCTTGCGACGAATGGCATGCAGAGGCAGACGAGTGCCATGATGGCGGCGAGGATGTTCTGCATCAGGAACCATGCAGCCAAGGCAGTGAGGCCGGACGCGAGGATTGCGATCACTGCGACCAGCCCCTGCATGCCGCGTCCCATCCTCACCCCGACAAGAAGGACCACGCCAATCAGCGCTGCCGCCGAGCCCAGAACGGCCAGCCACGCGCCCAAGGTGCCTGTGACGCCGGTGCCATCCGTCACAGCCGCCAGAAGCGCCAACGTGAGACCAGCGATAGCTGCCAAGGTGACAAGGGGATTGAGCACGTTTTCTTCCTTTGACTGGCAAACTTCAGGCGGACAGGGCACGGCGGGCTTTCAGCCCCCGGGAAGGCCCCGGTCCTGCACAAGCAGGATCAGGGCTGTGCCGGCGGCTGCGGGTCGTCCGCTGGTGCGGGTGGCACGCTTTGCGGTTCAGGCGCTGTGTCAGGCGCCGGCGCGACGGTATCCGCTGTTTCTGGCGGGGGAACCTCGGTGGCGTCGGTGGCATTCCGCGTTTCATAGAACAGCCAACCCAGAAACAGGACCGCGACAAATCCCCCTACGGCCAACATTCCCAGGAGTGGCCCGCGGTGACGCGAGACTTGGCGATCGACGTTGGTCTTTGGTGCGGACATGCGTGGCCTCCTTTGGCAAAGTCACACCGATACAACCGACGGTGGCCAAGAAGGTTCCCACTGAAGTTCCCGCTTCCGTTCAAACACGACAGAGGCCGCCAAGGTTGGGCGGCCCCTTCCGTTGTGGGAACAGCTTTACCGCCGCTGCTCTTGATTGCGGTCCTGCTGACCCTTCTGGCGATCATGCTGCTGCTGGCCATGCTGCTGCTGGCCCTGTCCGGCGTTGCCGCCTTTCTGCTGCCGGTCCTGATCGCGCTGGCCTTGCCGGGCCTGCTCGGCTTGCTGGTCCTTGTGCGGATTCTGGTCCTGATTTTGGTTTGCCATCCTGCAGTCTCCTCTGTTTCAGGTGGGTAAAGGGCAAACCAGTGGCGGCAGGTTTTGTTCCCGGGAACCAATCGGCTGGCGGCAGGTTGCATCCAATGCAGAACCGGAGTTCGCGATGCCAAGACAGAGTTTCTGGAAAGGCTACCTGAAGCTGTCGCTTGTGACCTGTCAGGTGGCGATGCAGCCTGCAATCTCGGACAGTGAGCGGGTCAAATTCCATACGATCAACCAAAAGACCGGCAACCGCGTCCAGCGCAGGTATGTGGATGCGGGGACAGGCAAGCCCGTCAAAGACGAAGATCAGGCAAGGGGCTACCCGCGCGGCGAGGATGACCATGTCGTGCTGGAGGAGGAAGAGCTTGACGCCGTCGCACTGGAAAGCACACGCACGATCGACATTCAGGAGTTCGTGCCGTTCGAACGGATCGGCTGGATCTGGTTTGACCGCCCGCACTTCCTGCTGCCCGATGACGGTGTTGCGGAGGAGGCGTTTGCCGTCATCCGTGAGGCGATGCGGTCCACCGGAACCGTAGGCATTGCCCGGCTTGTCCTTTATCGGCGCGAACGCGCCGTGATGCTTGCCCCGCGGGGAAAGGGCATCATCCTGTGGACGCTGCGCTATGGCGACGAGGTGCGCGATGCCAAGGCGTATTTTGACCGCACCGGCAACGAAAAGCCCGATGCGGGTGCGCTGAAGCTGGTCAAACAATTGATTGACCGCCGGACTGCCGAATGGACCCCGAAGATGGTGGAAGACCCGGTGCAAGACCGCCTGCTGGAGCTGATCGAGGCAAAGCAGAGCGGTCGGAAGCGACCGCGCAAGGCTCAGGCGAAGGAGCCGCAACAAAGCGGCAAGGTCATCAGCATCATCGACGCCCTGAAACGCAGCATCGACGCGGAAAAGGGCACATCCCGCAAAGGCTAACCGAAAAGCCGGATGGAGGGGCGCGCCTTAACCCGGAAGCGGGCGGCCTGAGGCGGCAAAGTCGCTCCACGGATCGCGGCGCAAGGCGGCCAGTCGAGCGGGCATCGTGCGGATGGTGAAGTCGGCGGGGGACAGGCCTCTGTCCAGTTCGTCCCAGCTGACGGGGGCCGACACCAGCCCCCCCGGCCGCGCGCGGGTGGAGTAGGCGGCCACCGCAGTCGCCCCGCGCTGGTTGCGCAGATAGTCAATCAGGATCTTTCCCTGCCGCTTGGATTTGGTGATCGTCGCCACATAGCGTGCGGGATCGTCCCCTGCCATGCTGCGTGCAAACTGGCGGCAGAAGGTCTTGACCGCAGGCCATTCGGCCTTCGGGACCAAAGGGGCCACGACATGCAACCCCTTGCCGCCAGAGGTTTTGACAAAGGCCGCAAGCCCCGCGTTTTCAAGGCGCTGGCGAACCTCTTGCGCGGCGAAGGTCAGGCCATTCCAGCCCACGCCGTCGCCGGGATCAAGGTCGATGACAATCCGGTCAGGCCGTTCCCAATCCGCAAGGGTGCTGCCCCAGGGGTGAATCTCCAGGCTGGCGGCTTGGGCAAGGGCGGTCAGGCCGTCAAAATCGGCGATGGCAATTGACGGCGCGTCCTTCGGATCGCTCGGGTCCTTGACCCGCAGGATGGCAGCATTCATCCCTTTCCAGTCGTGTTTTTGAAAGAACTTCTGGCCGTTGATCCCGTTTGGGCAACGAAGCAGGGCAAGGGGGCGGCCGGTGACATGCGGGGCGATCCAGGCCCAGACTTCGGCATAGTAATCGGCAAGGTCGGCCTTGGTGATGCCTTCGTCCGGCCAATAGACCCGGTCGGGGTTGGTCAGCTTGATCCGTCGCACTGGCGGGGCAGGGGGCGGTATGCCGTCCTTTGGCGCAGACGGGGGAGCCGAGAGGCCCTCGCCCGTAACGTCATGCGGGTCCTTATCCTCGCGCAGGCCGCGGAAGGCGGCGTGGCGCAGGTTGCCGTCATCCGTCCAGGCGCGGAAATCGACTTCGGCGACAAGATCGGGGCTGACATGGCGCACCCCGCGCTTTGCCTGGCCCTTGAGCGGCGGATCGAACGGCGACTGCGCCGTTTCCAGCGCGGTCAGGCGGGAGTAAAGGTCCTCTGCCACGGCAACGGAAAAGCCGGTGCCGACGCGGCCCACGCTGCGCAGCCGGTCGCCATCATAAACGCCCATGACCAGCGACCCGATAGCGCGGGGCGAGGCGGTTGATGGCACGAAACCGCCAATCACGAATTCCTGGCGGGCCGAGCATTTCGACTTGACCCAGGAATTGCTGCGCCCGGACCGATAGTGGCTGTCACGCAGTTTCGAAATGATCCCCTCCAGCCCCATGCGGCAGGCGTGGCGCAGGACGATGGCACCCTGGTCCGACAGGTGCTCGCTTAAGCGGATCGGACCCTTCGCGCTGTTCAGGGCATCAACCAGCAGTCGCTTGCGTTCCACCAGCGGCATTGGCGTCAGATCGCGCCCGTCAAGGTGCAGCAGATCAAAGGCATAGTAGGTCATCCGGTCGGTGCGGCCTTCGGCCAAATCAGCCTGCAGCGCCGAAAAGTCGGACGTACGGCCGCCGGTTTCCACCACCACTTCGCCGTCGAGAACTGCCTGATTGACCGGCAGCGCTCTCAGCGCATCGGCAAGGGCCGGACCGAAGCGGTCAGTCCAGTCCCGTCCCGACCGGGTGAAGAGGCGGGCCTTGCCGCCCTGCACATGGGCCTGGATCCGGTAGCCATCAAACTTGATCTCGTGCAGCCAGCGGTCATCGCCCGGCGTGGTCTTGACTAGCGAGGCCAGCATCGGCGGCAGAAAGCCCGGCATCGCTTTGGCCTTGCCTTGCGCCGCAGTCTTTCGGGTCGCAGTCTTTCGGGTCGCAGTCTTTCGGGCGGGCTTGCCAGCCAAGTCTTCTATGGTGCGACCAGACTTCACCGACTGTGGGCTTAGTTCCAGAATATCCGGGTCGGACGGGTCACGCGCGCTGGCGTCCTCGCCCTTGATCAACAGCCAGTTTTCGCGCTTTTCCCTGGGCTTGCCGCGCATGCGGATCAAGTGCCAGCGACCGGTCAGCTTTTCGCCCTTAAGCTCGAACTCCAGATGCCCCTTGGCATAGCCCTTGTGCGGATCAAAGACCGGGGTCCAGGTGCCACGGTCCCAGACGATCACCGTGCCTGCGCCGTACTGGCCTTCCGGGATCGTGCCTTCGAAATCACCGTAGTCCATCGGGTGATCCTCGACATGCACCGACAGTCGCTTTTCCCCGGGGACAAGACTGGGGCCGCGGGTGACGGCCCAGCTTTTCAGAACACCCTCCAGTTCCAGCCGCAAATCGTAGTGCAGGCGGCGGGCGGCGTGTTTCTGGATGACAAACCCCAAAGCGCCGGCAGACTTGCGCTTGCGCCCTTTGGGTTCCGGCGTTGCCTTGAAATCGCGCATCGACTGATAGGTTTCAAGCATCCTGTCACCCCGCCTTGCGCCGCGGGGCCTTTGTCGCCTTGACGCTGTCCCTGAGCGCCGACATCAGATCGACAACCTTGGCCTGCGGTTCCGCTTTCCGGCGCGGTGGGGAGCGGCCTTCCAGTTTCGCACGGACCAGATCGGCCAGTGCGGCTTCGTACCTGTCATCGAAGGTCGAGGGGTCGAAGTCGCCAAGTTTGGTACTGATGATGTGTTTGGCAAGGTCCATCATCTCGGCCTCGATCTTCACGTCGCCAATGTCGGCGAAGGCTTTTTCCGGCGACCGGACCTGATAGTCGAAATTCAGGGTATTGGCGATGAAGCCCTGACCATGCGGCCGGATCATCAGGGTCCGAAGTCGGCGGAAAAGGACAGTCCGCGCCACTCCAGCGACCTTTTGCCGTTCCATGCCGTCGCGCAGCAGCGAAAAGGCATCGACCGAGGGGGCGTCAGCCGGGGCAAGGTAATAGGGGCGGTCGAAGTACAGCGTGTCGATGTCCTGACAGGGCAGAAACACCCCGATCGCCAATGTCTTGTCAGACGCGGGCACGGCCGCGGCGATTTCCTCTGGGTCAAGGTGGAGGTAGTCGTCGGTGTCGACCGCATAGCCCATGACTTCGTCTGCCTTGTCGACAGGCTTGCCCGTCTCGGCATCAACAAGTTCCGCCCGCAGACGGTTGCCCGTGGCGCGGTTGATCATGTGCAGGGCGATGCGATCTGACGTGCCGGCTGCAGTGTAAAGGGCCACGCCAAAGGCGACGTCACCAAGCCTGATCCTGCCCTTCCAGTTTGCGCGCGGCGCCATTTCCGACTTCCTTTGCTCAACCGGGCACAGCCCGTGTGGGTCTGAACCGATTTGCGCAGCGATTGGTTCCTGAGGGCTGACCGTTTCAGAGCAGCGATCTTGGCAAGATCGTGCCGCCCTGCAGGGAATTTCGACCAGACGGCGGAACCGGCAGTCGTTGGCGGCATTAATTTTCGGTTAATCTTACAGTCCCGCAGGAGGGAACTGATGTCCGACGACGTGCTGAAGCATATCCCGGCCTTGCGCTTGTTCGCGCGGTCGTTGACCGGGCGCTATGGCGATGCCGACGATCTGGTGCAAGATACGCTTGTAAGGGCGATTTCCAGTGCGGCGAGCTACACCAGGGGCACGAATATGCGCGCGTGGCTGTTCACGATCATGCGCAACCATTTCTACAATCAGCGCGTAAAGCTCGCCCGTGAACGCCCCGGGCTGGCGGACTGCGTGTCTGGGCAACCGACCACTCCGGATCAACAGCAGTATTGGCACGTTCGCGGCCGCGAAATCGAGGTGGCGCTTATGGCATTGCCCCGCAGCTACCGTGAGGCGGTGATGCTGGTGCTGGTGACGGGCGAAAGCTACCAATCGGCGGCTGAAATTCTTGAAGTCGACATCGGAACGATCAAAAGCCGGATCAACCGCGGACGCCGGCAGTTGCAAGAGGCCTTGGGCGAAGAAGTGTAGCGGCCGGGAACAATCCGAGGGGCAGGCGGTTGAAGCAGAACCAACGCTGAACCGGATTGGCAGGAGCTGACCATGAAAACCAAGACCCTTGAAGACCTGTTCCACGAGACTCTGAAGGACATCTACTACGCCGAGCGCAAGATCCTCAAGGCGCTGCCCAAGATGGCACGCGGGGCGCAGTCGTCGGAACTGCAGGCGGCATTCGAAAAACACGCAGAGGAAACCCAGATGCAGGTCGAACGTCTGCAGCAGGTTTTTGAACTGATCGGCAAGGCGGCGCGCGGAAAGACCTGCCCGGCGATCGACGGCATCATCGAAGAAGGCGAAGAAGCGATGCAGGCCTTTGCCGACAGCCCGGCGCTGGACGCAAGCCTGGTCGCAGCGGCACAGGCGGTCGAACACTATGAAATCGCGCGCTACGGCACCCTTTTGCGCTGGGCGCAGGTGATGGGTCTGAACGATGCGGCCAAACTTCTGGAGCAGACGCTTCAGGAGGAAAGCATGACCGACGAGACCCTGACCCAGATCGCCGATGGATCGGTCAATCAGGCAGCGCTTGAGGCTGCGTGACACCAACTTGGTCCTGTGCCGCGCCGGCCTTCCCGCCGGCGCGGGCAAACTGGCGGGGCGTTGCGGCCCCGCGCTGAGGAGGACGGCGATGATGAGCCGGGACAGCAAGCCACTCCCCGCAAATGAAAGACTGCGGCGCCCGAAGGCGAACGTGATCGACCAGCGCCAGCAGCAGATTGATCCCTCCGGCCAGCATCGGCTGGACCCTGACGCGCGCCCGGATGCCAACCGAAAGCAGCCGGGCGGTCACGTCCGCAAGGGCGAACGCTCCGACGAAGGACCCGCATCATGAACGACTTCCCCAAACCACCTTTTCCGAAGCAGACGCAAAGCGCCCCGGGCAGCTTTGCTTCGATGCAGCCGCGCCCCGACCATGGCGAAACAACCTGGGTCGGCGCGGGTCGGCTGCAGGGCCGCGTTGCGCTGATCACCGGGGCGGACAGCGGCATTGGCCGCGCCGTTGCCATCGCCTTTGCCCGTGAGGGCGCAGACGTTGCCTTGTGTTTCCTGAATGAATGCGACGATGCGGCCGATACGGCGAAAATGGTCGAAGTCGAGGGCCAGAGTTGCCTGAAGATTCCGGCCGATCTGTCCAATCCTGACGAATGTCGCAGCGTGGTGCAGCAGGTGGTGAATACCTGGGGCCGGATCGACATCCTGGTCAACAATGCCGCCCACCAGACTGTCTGCGACCGGTTCGAGGACTTGACGCCCAAGGAATGGGACAAGACCTTTGCAATCAACATCGACGCTGTGTTTCATGTCACTCAGGCGGCGGTGCCGCACATGGGCGCGGGCAGTTCGGTGATCAACACCGCCTCGATCAATTCCGACAAGCCCAATCCGTCCCTTCTGGCCTATGCCACCACCAAGGGCGCCATCCGGAACTTCACCGCCGGACTGGCTCAGTTGCTGGCCGACCGGGGGATCCGCGTGAACTGTGTTGCCCCCGGTCCGGTATGGACCCCGCTGATCCCTGCCAGCATGCCGGGTGAAAAGGTGTCCACGTTCGGTCAGGACAGCCCGATGAAGCGTCCGGCGCAGCCGGTGGAACTTGCCTCGGCTTACGTGATGCTAGCCGAGCCGATGTCGAGCTACGTCTCTGGCGCCACGATCGCCGTCACGGGCGGCGCCCCGATGCTGTAGCCGTTGCAGCTGGGAACAATCCCGATCGCTTCCGGTTCTATCTGCAGTACGCGCTTGCGACAGAAAGGATACCTCATGACCGACCTTCCCCCCAGAACTCCGCCCGGAAAGGTGGATCGGCGCATACCCGAGGCGCGGTCCCCCCAGATGGGCATGTGGCTTGTCCTGCTGGTTGTCGTTGCCTTGATCGTGGCCGTGATGGCTTTCAGCTTTGATCGGTCGGACAGTGTCGTCGATCAGCCCACAGCCCCCGCAGCGACGGCACCTGACCAAAGCGGCTCGCCAACCCCGGCCGACAGCGATGTGGTGACCCCCGATACTGCGACCCCGGATGCGACAGGCAATGCCACCGTACCACCCACAGACCCTGGGATCGACGATGGCGCCGCTCCGGTAGACCCGCCTGCGCCGGGAACTGCGGGCGAAACCCCGCCTGCAGAACCCTAGGCCGACGGAAATCTGCTGTCAGAAGAAGGTCGTGCCCGCTTGGCGCGGCCTTTTTTCATCTGAAGTTTGCGCATCGTCTGCCGGGAGCATCTGCGTGTTCCCTCATCGGCCCTTGGCCTTTGCGAGACGGCTTAACATCCTGAATTCGTCGGCCCGGGCCAGTTCCAGTTCGACCCCCGCACTTGGCACAGCGGCCGGGTCTTCTTGCCCGTCGTGCAACAGCGTGCGGTCCTCCATCCACTCCATGAGCTCATCAATGCGGTCGGTGGGAAGACGCTGCATAAGCTCTACCAGAAGGCTGCGATGGGCCAGCAACCGCCCTTCCAACGATAGCGAAAAGCGGTTGAAGTCTTGCCGATCCGTGTCTTTCGTCATTCTGAACCCCTCCACAGCGGTCTGGTGGGAACGCTCAAGCCGGCTGACATGTTCCCTTGCGGGGGCGAAACGACGTTTAAAGGCATCAATGCTGAACTACGATCAGGACATAGCCAACCTCGCCCGCGCCTTGATCGGGGCGCGGCTTGTGGTGCGCGAGGTCGGCGGCACCGTGATCGAGACCGAGGCTTACGCGCGCGACGATCCCGCATCGCACAGCTTTGGCGGCCAGACGGCGCGCAATGCGGCCATGTTCGGCCCACCGGGCAGCGTCTATGTCTACCTGTCCTACGGTTGCCACCTTTGCCTGAACGTCGTCGGTCGGGCAGATGAGGCGGTGCTGATCCGGGCGATCCGTCCCGAGATCGGTGTCCCCCTGATGCAGCAGCGCCGTGGCCGGGAGGATGCGCTTGCCACGGGTCCTGGTCGTCTGGGCCAGGCATTGGGGATCCGTCTTGCGGACAATGGCAAGCCGTTTGGAGGGGACGAGTTCTTGCTTGATCCGGGCGCAGCCGGTGGGCCGTTGCTTGTCGGCCCGCGGATCGGCATCACGCGGGCCGCTGAAAGGCCCTGGCGGTTCGGGCTTGCCGGGGCAGGGGGATTCAGTCGCCCGTTCCCGGTCGCGAACGCAGGCTAACGGCGGTAGCCAAGCCACGAGAAGAAGCGGTTCTCATCCCTGTGGTGGCCGCCTTGGACTCCGCCGATCACAGCCGCCGCAGCCGCGACTAGCGAGGCCGCCGCCACCAGAAAGGCCGTCAGGATCGCGCTTTTCCGCGCGGTTTCCGCTGCGGCGCGGGCCTCGGCCTCTGGCCTAACGGACCCGCTCGGCTGCTGAAACGGCGGAAGTCCGCGACCTTCCTGATGTCTAGTGAAAAGGCAGGAACAAATCGCCTGGGTTGCGACTTGAAGGACCGTCAGGACGCGTGAGGAACACCCGAATGCCGAACGAACCGAAGCCCGCCGCGCGCAAGCGGACACCACCGCAAGACCGGCGGAATGCGCAAAGCGACCATGAAGGGTCGCCCCACCGGCCCGAAGAATTTGACGATGCCAATCCGGCGAAACAGATCCCGGTGAAGCCGACTTGGTCAGAAGACTGAAAGGAGGTGAGACAATGCCCGCAAAATCCAAAGCACAGCAAAAGGCCGCAGGCGCAGCCCTGGCCGCAAAGCGGGGCGAGGCGGACCGAAAGTCGCTTGTCGGTGCGTCAAAGGAAATGGCGAGTTCGATGAGCGAAAGCGAGTTGGAAGAGTTGGCCAGCACCTCGCAAAAAGGTTTGCCAGAGAAAAAGAAGTGAGACCGTTACGATATCGGGAACAATTCCTCGCCAACCGCATTGATTGTCCCAGAAACACGGATCTTTTCCGGTTTAGCGCAAGGAATTCTGACATGAACCACGATACGCACGGCTCATCCGGTCGTATTGACCTGAACGAGGCTGACCTGATCGGCACCCCGATCTATGACATCGACGGCGAGAAAGTCGGCAGTATTTCGCATCTTCACCATACGGCAACGACACGTCAGGCGGTCGTGGATGTGGGCGGCTTTCTGGGCATTGGGACCAAGCCCGTTCTGGTCAGGCTTGATGACCTGAACATCCGGCAGGATCCGGACGGGAATGTGCACGGCGTGACGTCCTGGACGAAAGACCAGATCACCGCGCTGCCCGAGCATTACGAGTGAGTGGCCGCGCCTTCTGTCATCTCCACATGCCCCGTCACTTCCATATGAAGGATACCGAAATGCAGATGTCCCAAGACGGGCGCCCGGGTGACCAACCGGACGTTCCCTCACCGCCCGACCTTCCCGTGCCCGGCGATCCTGCCGAGCCGGATGTCTTTCCCGACCCAATGCCAGACCCGCAACCCGTTCCTCCGCAGGACCCGATCCCGCCCGCTCCCGGAGAGATCACGCCCCCGATCCATGCAGGTTAGCGGGGTGGCTCTCCGGCTTTGCCGTGGCTGCCGCGATCTTGACTATGGTCGGCTGCCTGCTGCGCAATCGTGTCTTCAAGTTTCCGGGCCAGTTGGCTGATTGCCGCAGGAATTGGCTCCGCTTCCGCGTCTTCAAGGACGATCTTGACGGCAGCGGCCATGCGTGCAGCCCCTTTTCCATCGGTTCTTGAGTCTTGCGACATGGATCCCTCCGCGGGCCGGATTGATGGCAGACACGACTAAGTTATATCTCAGTCTGCAAAGTAAAGCCGAAGAGTTTGTCTTTTCGCCGTGTTCGGCGGGGTTGCGGCTTTGGGTGCACGTCCCTCACAGAGCTGCCCCTTCCACGACAGTCAGGGACATTCGATCCGCGCGAGCTGATCCGCAGGCGGCTGGAACATTTCATCGCTCTGTCGGTTTGGAGCATTGGCAACTTCAGGCCAACCGTGGAAGCCGCATGTTTCCGCGCGTTATCCAGCAAAGACGGAAAGGATCGACCATGAAACACTTCCTTGCGGTACCGGCATTGGCCCTGTTTGCGGCGACTGCCATGGCCCAGACCGATACGACCACAGGCGTTGCAACCGGCACCGATGCGGCGGCTGGTTCTGGTGAAACCTTCGGGACAAACTGGTCACTCTCGGTGGGGACGACCTTTTTCACCGATGGTGAGAACGGCACCCTGCGCCCCATCGAAGAACTGACGTCCGGTTGGCAATCCCTGCCACAAGAAGACCGCGACATGATCACGGCGGATTGTCAGGCGTTCGAAACCGCTCATGGTGACGCCGCTGCAGCCGGTTCGACCGACACAACCGGCGCAGCCGCCACCGATGGCACTGCCGGGACAACGGCAGGGACCGATGCCGGCACGACCACGACAGGTACGGTAGATACTGGCACGGCCGACGCTGGCACTGCTGATACCAGCATGACCGATACGGGCACTGCTGCCGGCAGGACAGATACCTCGCAGCCGGTAGGCTACGACATGGCGGAGATGCAGGCCATCTGCGACGCCGTGGGCCAGCTCTGACAGCGCCGGATGGTCGGTAGTACCCGACCGCCCCTGCCTGACTTTTGGCAGATGTGACCCCTCAGCATCTTGCCGGGCCGGTGACCGAAGCGGAAACGCAGGTCACCGGCTTTTTCATGCCTGCCTCTGCGGGAAACATCCACCCGGCTGGAACATTCCCAACCTGCGCCGGTTGGGAAGATGGCTGCGGAAAACAGCCCGGCTCCGCGGACACTCAACGGGAGAGAAGCATGGCACACAGATACGGCGACGACGAGCAGCGCAGGCGCTTGGTCCGGAATGATCGTGACGACCATCGCAGCCCACAGGGGGGCTACCGGGGCCGCACGCGTGAGCAATCCGGGCGGGGCGCGTCTGTCGCTGAGGGCCACCAGGATGAAGACGGCGACGGGTCCCGGCGTGGATCGGCATCGCGGTGGTCCGGGGATGACGACAATTCGGGAGCGTCAGGCGGCAGCGCAGCCGGGTGCCCGGGTGAGTCCGGCTCACGGGATGACAAGTCGGCGTCGTCAAAGAAGAGCTGAAGATCGGCGGTGGCAGCGGCTTTGCCCAAAGGCGGGGAACAATCGCCCGTTCTTCCGGTTCAGAAGGCAATCCCGCGGTGAGGTCTGGCCGCACAATCAGCAACGGAGACCAGAATGCACAGGAATTCGAACGACCGCGAGCACGATTCTGACAAGGGACGCGGTTGGTACGGTGACCGGAAAAGTCACGCCAAAGCAGCCCTCTGGGGCTGTTACAGCCGCGATGAGACCGACCACAGCGCACGGTCCGAGGGCCGTGGTCGAAGTGGGAGCGACCGTGGCCAAAGCGGTTGGATCAAGGACCCAGAGGGCTACCGGGTAGCGGCCCGTCGCGGTTGGCGTAACCGCTGACGGGGCCGCGCTGGCCCCGGCAGCTCCCCCCCGTCGGGGCCAGCTTTACATTTTCCGGGCACCGAAGCCCACAGGAGGCGACGATGAAGATCAACACCCAATTGCAGAACGGAACAGACGGTGGCCCGGCCGAAGTCCACCAGACAGTGGATGCCGGGGCGGAAGCTCTGACGACCTCTCAGGGGGTGAAGATCTCGGACAATCAGAACAGCCTGAAGGCTGGCGTGCGGGGGCCGACCTTGCTGGAAGACTTTGTCCTGCGGGACAAGATCTTTCATTTCGACCATGAACGTATTCCCGAACGCGTGGTCCACGCCCGCGGCTTCGGGGCGCATGGCACTTTCGAATGCACGCGCGACCTGTCGCATATCACCCGCGCCGCGCCGTTCCAGACCGTCGGCAAGCTGACCGAAACTTTCGTTCGATTTTCCACCGTTGCCGGGTCCAAGGGGTCGATGGACCTCGCCCGCGACGTGCGGGGCTTTGCGGTGAAGTTCTACACGGACGAGGGCAACTGGGACCTGGTTGGCAACAACATCCCGGTCTTCTTCATTCAGGATGCGATGAAGTTTCCCGACCTCGTCCACGCGGTAAAGCCGGAACCCGACCGGGGCTTTCCGCAGGCACAATCGGCGCATGACACCTTCTGGGATTACATCTCGTTGACCCCGGAATCGATGCATATGATCATGTGGCAGATGTCCGACCGCACGATCCCCCGGTCATTCCGCACGATGGAGGGGTTCGGCGTCCACACCTTCCGGTTGGTCAATGCCGCGGGCGAGTCACAGTTCGTCAAGTTTCACTGGAAGCCACGGCAGGGGCTGCAGTCGGTGTTGTGGGATGAAGCGGTCAAGATCAACGGCGCCGATCCAGACCACCACCGCCGCGACCTGTGGGAGGCATTGACCACGGGCGACCATCCACAATGGGATCTTTGCCTGCAGATCTTTGACCAGGACTTCGCCGACAGCTTCGACTTCGACATTCTGGACGCCACGAAGATCATCCCGGAGGAACTGATCCCGGCCGAGCGGGTGGGCACGCTGACCCTTGACCGCGCCGTCGACAATTTCTTCGAGTTTACCGAACAGGTTGCCTTCTGCACCCAGAACGTCATCCCCGGCATCGACTTTACCGACGACCCCCTGCTGCAGGGGCGGAACTTTTCGTACCTCGACACCCAGCTGAAGCGGCTTGGCAGCACCAACTTCACCCAGTTGGAGGTCAACCGCCCACGGGGATGCCCGGTGCACAACTTCCAGCAGGACGGCCACATGCGGAAAGGCAACCGCAAGGGGCGCGTGATGTATGAACCGAACGGCTTTGACGCAGGCCCGCGCGAGGATCCGCTTCAGGGCTATGTCAGCTATACCGCCCCGGTCGAGGGTACAAAGGTGCGCATCCGGGCGGAAAGTTTTGCCGACCATTACAGTCAGGCGCGGCAGTTCTATCTTAGCCAGACCCCGGTGGAGCAGACCCACCTGCGCGATGCCCTGGTGTTCGAGCTGTCCAGATGCGAGCTGGCGCGCGTCCGCGCTGCCATGGTTGGCCATCTTCGCAACATTGACGAAGACCTTGCCTCGGGCGTGGCAAGTGGCCTTGGTCTGCCGGAGTTGCCGCCGCCAGCAACTGCGGCGCGGCCAACCCGGCAAGACCTTGCGCTTTCGCCCGCCCTGAGCATTCTTGCCAACGGTCCGACCAGCTTTGCCGGTCGCGTGATGGGCGTGATGATCAGCAACGGCTTTGACGCAACAGTGCTGGACAGCCTGACGGGGGCCGTGACCGACGCGGGTGGCAAGGTAAAGCTGATCGCGCCCCGCGTCACGGGTGCGCTGGACGACAAGGGTGACCTGCGACAGGCCCAGTTCAGCATCCCCGGCGGCCCATCGGTTCTGTTCGACGCCGTGGCCGTGATCCTCGGCGCGGATGATGAAAGCACCGTCGCCCAGATGCCCCAGGCCCAGACCTTCCTGCGCGATGCCTTTGCCCATGGCAAGTTTATCGGCCATGCCGGTGCCCATGCCCTTTTCCAGACCTCCGGCTTGGACGCCAAGATTGACGACGGCTGTTTCGACCTTGGCCTGATCGACGACGGCGACACGATGGCCAGATTCATCGCAAGCTGCGCGGATCTGCGGTACTGGGCGCGACGTGGAATGGTCTGATCCGACCGACCCGGCTGCAGCAACTGAAGATTGCCTTGCGGACAATTACTGCCATCGCACTCGTCCTGTTGGTGATAGGCCCTTCCCTCATCGCTTCTTTGCGGCAGTCTTTTCCCGTTCAGACTGGTGAGGGGCCCCTCTGATTGCGCTGTTGTTTTGAGCCGAAAGCCAAATTGCGCCGATGCAAGACAGTAAACCCGAACGCGGCATTCCGACCAATGATCCGGATATAATTCCATTCCGTAGCGTCGCGCCCGGGGAACCAACCGGCGCGAAGATTGTTTGTTTCCCAAGCGTACCAATCTGGGGCGCCACCATTACAACCATGGAGAGAGTAATGAAAAATCTTATGCTTGGAACCGCAATGGCGCTGGCATTCGGAACGGCGTCATCGGCACAGGATCTGTTCCGTGCCGAAATGGATCCTGTCGCAATTGCTGCATCCGATTTCATCGGTATGCGCGTTTACGCTGCCGAGGCCGCGGTTGACGCAGAGGAATACGCCGGCGTTCAGGAAGGTTGGGAGGATATTGGCGAAATCAATGACGTGATCCTGACCCGCGATGGCACCGTCGATTCCGTGCTGGTCGACATCGGCGGCTTTCTTGGCATGGGCGAACGTCAAGTCGCGCTGGGTATGGAAAGCATCCGCTTCGTGTCAGACAGCGCGACGGCGGATGCGGCGAACGACTTCTTCGTCGTGATCAACGCCAACCGGTCGGTTCTGGAAGGCGCGCCGGACTACATGCGCACTGGCGACACTGCGGGCGACATGATGGCTGATCCGGCCGCCACGGATACGGCCACGGATACGGGCAACGACACCGCAATCTCCGACGCTGCAACCGCTGATGACCCGGCCACAGCGCCGATGACAGACGGTGCGGCGACCGATCAAGGCCAGATCGCAACCACGGAAGGGGCTGCCACAGACGATGCCGCGCCAATGGACGGCTATGCCGAGGTTGACGTGGCGGGCATCACCGGGGACGAATTGCGCGGTGTGCGCGTCTATGGTCCGAACGAAGAAACCGTTGGCGAAATCTCCGATGTGGTACTGACCGACGCGGGTGCGCCCAACCAGGTCATCGTGGATGTCGGCGGGTTCCTGGGGATCGGCGAAAAGCCGGTTGCGCTTGAGATGACCGCGCTGCGGCTGGTCCAGTCGTCCGACGGCGGTGATCTTCGCGCCTATGTGCAGATGACTGAGGAAGAACTTGAAGCTCTGCCCAGCGCGGAGATGTAAATCTGCAGCACAACGTGCAAAAGGGCCCGCAGTTTGCGGGCCCTTTTTTCGTTTGCTCTGATCGCCGCAAGATCACAAGGGGGCCAAAGCCGACCAGCATTGCAAAGCCAGATGTCGGGAACAATCCCGGCACGGTCCTGTTTGGATAGCTGATCGATGACGGAAGGGATTTCAGATGTTTCGGCACTTTCTCTGTGTGGCCTGCGTGGCCGCAACTCCGGCCTTTTCCCAGACGGCAAGCGACGATCAGCCGTCGACGGAAAACTGGTGGGATCGCGTGGGTTCCGGGTTTTTCAGTGACGAGGGGCTGACCCTCCTGCGCCCCGAACCTGAAATTCGGGCGCACTGGACCGCGTTGAGTTCCGATGATCAGGCGGCCGTTCTGGAACGTTGCGCGATCTTGATGAACCAGGCAGGAACGCCGGACACCGGCGGTGTATCAGTGCCGTCGGAACAACTCGGCTCGAACACCGAGCTTGGCGAAGCCCCGTCCGACGGCAGTGCCACTGGGGACCAAGCTGGCAGCGTCTTGCAGGGCGACAATGTGGAACTGCCCGCCGATGAAGGCACGCTGCGCGCTGATGCCGCTGGTCCTGCGAATGAGACATCCGTGACCGGTGCCGTTGACGGGGCCGAGGTTCACAGCCCGGGCGATGACGTGCCGGCCGATACCGGGCTTGCGGGTGGAGTATCGCCCGAAGACGCGCAGTTGCGTCCTGTCTGCAGCGTGATTGCGGGAATCTAGCCGCATAGGGGTTTTCTTTGAGGCGACCGGGCTCACCCGGATCGCCATGCGGGATGACCCTCAGCAATCAAACAGTGCGGTAGTAGAGCCAAGTGCGGCTTTGGCCGAGCAATGCGACCTTGCGCAGGTGCGCTTGGTCGTCAGGTGAAGCAATACCGAGGGCGAGCGGCCGTTCCGCCAAGGCCTTTGGGGCCGCGCGCCGCATCATCCCAAGGTCCCATTCCCGATCAGTCCCCAACCCGCGATGCCTTGGCCCGGTCCGGCTGCGGGCAAGTTTGGCCCTTTTCATGCCCCCAAACTGAACCGCAAGAGCGGCACCGTCGCGGCAGCTTCTGCGCCGCAGGGCCCGGGACCGCCCGCTAACGTTCATTCATCCACATTCCATGAAACGCAAAGGACAAGTTCATGACATTTCGCAACGGCCTCAACTCGCTTCTTCGCCCTGAAGACTCGGTCCTTGTTCTGATCGATCACCAGCCTTACCAGCTTGCAAACCTGAACAGCCACGACCCTCAGGCGGTCGTCAACAACACGACCGCGCTTGCCAAGGTGGCCAAGGTGTTCGGCGTGCCGACAATCCTGACCAGCGTCGTCGCGGCCCGGGGCGGCGTCATCTTCCCGCATGTGACCGAAGTGTTCCCTGACCAGGAGGTCATTGACCGGACGACCATCAACACTTGGGAAGATCCGAAGGTTGTCGATGCCGTCAAGGCAACGGGGCGCAAGCAGTTGATCATCGCGGGTCTGTGGACCGAGATCTGTGTGGCCATGCCCGCAATTCAGGCCGCAGGCGAAGGCTGGGACGTGACAGTGATCACCGATGCGTCGGGTGGCACTTCGGTCGAGGCCCACGAGGTCGCGATCCAGCGGATGATTGCGGCGGGCATCAACATGATGACCTGGTTGGCTCTGGCGTCCGAATGGCAACGCGACTGGGCCCGGGCCGAGACGGCCATGCCCCTTAACGACGCGCTGAAGTACCACATCGGCGGCAGCGCCATCGCCTATCTGTGGGAGCAGCAATTGCTCAACACGCCAGTCCCACAGGACGCAGCCTGACTCAGGCGGGGATCGGGTGACGCCACGGCAACGACCGATCCTCATTATTCCCCCTGACGGGGCTGGTGAGAACAGCAGCAACTCAATCGGTGTGACATGGAACTCCCGGCATATCTTACTTTTGTCGTCATCAGCGCTGCCCAGGTGGCGACTCCTGGACCGTCCACGTTGTTCATCGTGAACAACGCCGTTGCTTACGGGTGGCGGCGAGCCTTGAGCGCACTGAGTGGCGATCTGGTTGCCATCGCCATTCTGGCCACGCTTTCCGTCGTGGGCTTGGGCGCTTTGCTTGAGAGGTACCCCCCGGCATTTCTGGCGCTCCGTCTTGCGGGCGCGATCTATATCATCTGGCTGGGGTGGAGCTTGCTTCGCCCATCCCGGCCGCAACCAGACCAGACGGTCGCAGGGCATGGCGAGGGGGGCCCAATGCTCTGGCTTCACTCGTTTGGTGTCGGGATCAGCAATCCTAAGGCCGTCCTGTTCTTTGCCGCACTGTTTCCCCAGTTTCTTCCGGCTGAAAGCAGCCCACTTCTGCTGGCTCTTCTGGTTTCCACATTCGTTGCCGTGAAGTTCATGGTTCTTGGCGGCTACGCGCTGGGTGCCCGGCACTTGGTGCGCCTTCTTCGCAAGCCAGAGCATGCGAGGCGCGGGCGCGTTCTGACGGGCATCATCTTCCTCGGCTTCGGGGCGCTGATGATCTGGTCCGCCCTGACAGCGCCTTAGGTGGACAGGGGCGGCAGAGGAGGCTCGGCAAGCAGGGCGGCCCGACGACCTTTCCGACAAGCGTGTTGTGGCCCATTGGCCGCCCGCCTGATCCAGTAACTGCTTCAACTGCCCGGCCATCAAGCCAAACCGCGTCGGCTTCCCGAACAGGGCCGCGTCATGGTCGGCAAGGTCGGTCGGTGCGGCGGTCGCGGTGTCATCCTCGATGAAGCCGGCGAATTTCGCCTATATTCGCAAAAGCAAGGGGTTAAGATCGCCCTCTCGACAGACCGTTTTTCCGTCACCTTGCGTCAACCGCGCGCGGCCGAGGCGTGGCTTCCAGTGGCAAAGGTCCGGTGCAACTGCGCGGACGACCGGAACGGCGAACTCACTGCGCGTGAAATCCATGATTGCAACCCGACAGCCGGCAGTCTTCAGGCGCTTCATGCAGGCATCAAGGTCAACGTCGGCATCTGAATGAAGAACGGGTTCGCTGCGCGGCTGATCGACAAATGGCACCAAGCGGTCGAACCGAACCTCCTGAAACCACGACTTCAGGCTTGCATCTGCCGATCGTGGGGATTGCGCGGCCCCGACCCGGAGTTCCATCAACATAAGTTCGCTCACTGCCGCGCCAACGGCGGCATTCAGGTTTGCCCGGGTCGCGAAGCCCGCCCCGATGTGACCACCCGCTGCATCCATCGCCAAGGCCGCAACGGTTGGAACGCCAATGTCAGACGTCACGTCGAGCAGCAGCAGGCGGCGTCCTCGCCGCCCCAGATGCGCATGAACAGATCGGCAGACCTCGTGGGACGCTTGTCCGATCACAGGTGCGTGTCTTTGGCCATACCACCACAGCCCCACCGCATCGCGCTCGATCAACTCGAAAAGGGCGCGCAGGCACGCGTCTTCCGTCGTCACGCCTGCGGCGCAGCCATTGGTATCCGCGATGGCACAGGCCGCCGCGTCCCCCGGCGCACGCCGTCCGATCAGCACGCAATCCGCCGGAACGAAGATTGCCTCACCGCTGAACAGGCATTTCGCCTGCATCCAGTCGAGCGGCCGAGCCGGATCTGCGATGTCGGGGACCCAGTCGAGCCCGGTGAGGCGGCGGTTCCAGTCGTCCCGATCTGCGGTCTGGGCGGCCGAGAACCCGGACAGTTCTGCCGGTGCGAAACTTGGGCCCGGCAAGTCCGCTTGCGCCGCCGTTCTGATGTCTTCGTCGCCCCAGACGCAGCAACTCGCGATTTCCACAAGCTCTCCAACAGCCCGCGTTCGTGCTGTCGCCACGTCTTCGCCCGCGCCATGCCCCAACCGTTGCTGCGCAAGCGTCGCGCCTTGCGGAAAGCGGGGCCACGTTTCAAGTGCTTCCACCCCGGCAAAGGCGGCAATCACGTGGCGCGGCCAATCCGGTGGCGACATTCGAATTTGCTGAAAATGGCGCTCTAGTGTATCCAGCGATGACATCAGCGAAATTCCGGATCACGATGCATGAGCTTGTCGCCAGCACCGATGAACGGACGGATGTCCACCACGGACAGCCGACGACAGCCGTGACGCGGCATCACGCTGTGCTGTTCGCCGACATTGTCGGCTACAGCGCCCTCATGAGCCGCGACGAGCTTGGCACGCTGGACTTCATGATCGCGTGCAGCGACCTTGTCGAAGAACTGTGCGCCCGCTTTGGAGGACGGCTGGTCCAGACGACGGGCGACGGCTATCTCGTTCTGTTCGAGCGGGTGATGGGTGCTGTCGAATTCGGCATGGAATTGCATCGTCATGTCTCCAAGCGACAGGAAGGGCAGGCGACGCGGACCCGGTTCCGTGTGGGAATTCATGCCGGAGACGTGCATGACGTCAATGGTGCGATCTACGGCCACGCTGTCAACGTGGCAGCCCGCATTCAAGCCGAGGCCCTGCCGGGCAGCTGTGTCCTGTCGGAACGTGCCTACAGCGAAGTTCGGCAAGAAAGCGGGTACCGGTTTGAAGCCTTTGGCAGCCCTCCCCTCAAGAACATCGCCGAGCAGATACCGCTTTATATCCTCCCCGAAGAAGGTGCCGTATCCCGCACGCAGGACGTTGAAATTCCGCTTGTGACGTTGGTCGGCAAGCTGGCGCTGCAGTTTCCGGGGGCAGAGGTGAACTTTCCGGCCAGCAGAAAGTCCTCGGGTCTCTTCGGCTTTCTTGTGCTGAGCGAAGGCCTTCGACAGCGCCATGAAAAGCTGGCAAGCCTGCTTTGGCCCGGAGAGCAGAAGGCGGCGGCCCGCGCTTTTGCCGAATGCCGTCGCAAGCTGATGCAGGCGCTTTCCGGGGATCTTGCGCGGCTTGTTGTGTCCGCGGACGGCTGCATGGGCCTGAACGAGTTGCATTTCGATACCGACCTTGTGGTCGCCGAACGCGAGATCCGGCGGGGCAGGGTGCCTGACCTTCTGCTCAAGACGCCCGACTGGCCGGATCTCATTCTGGACGGCTTCGACGGGCTGAGCCCGGTGTTCACGGGATGGCTTCGGGTGATGCGGGCTTCCTGGCGGTCGCGGATGCTGGCGGCCTTGTCCGGTCTTCTGGGCAGATCCATACGCGGGGACGATCTTGGCCGCGATGCGGCACAGGCAATCATCGGGATCGACCCCGGCAACGAAGCCGCCTCGGCCGCGCTGATCTGGTACCATGCGCTCAACCAGAACCGGGCAGCGGCGCTTCAGGAATATGCCCGGCTGGAAAGCTATCTGCGAACCCGTTACGATCTGGCTCCCAGTGCCGATGTGAACGCAGCGCTGCGGGCAGCCCGCGGGGGACCGCTTGCCGAGCCAGCGTCGGCCAGACCGGATGCTGGTGCCAGTCAGTCCGCGCGCACCCGGCTCTTGCGCATCGACGTGCTGCCCTTTGGCGGAAGTGGTCTGGTCGACGACCATGTCATGGCAGGCTTTCGAAGCGAACTTCTGGCAAATCTGGCGCGTTTCCGCGAATGGTCGGTGACGGACAGGGACGAACGGGGCATTGACGCGAAGACGGACCCGGCACCGGGGCAATACGCAATCTCTGGCACTTACCTTGCAACGCCATCGGGCCCGCAATTGCGGATAAGGCTTCGTGACACCGGAAATCGGGTGGTGTGGAGCGATGAGTATACCGTCAGACTTCAAGACTGGGAAAATCTGCAGCGCACCATCGTCGGGCGGATCGCAGCACATCTCGAAACATACATTTCCGCCGACCGCCTTTACCGCGTGATCCGCTCGGGCGGGACTGATGCGCTGAGCCATGATGAATGGCTGCGGGCAGAACAGGTCTTTTCCCGCTGGGAGCCTGCGGCGGCGGATGAAGCGGAAGCGATCCTGTTGCGCATCATCGAGCGGGATGAGGGCTTTGCCCCGGCGTATTCCAGCCTTGCCAGCTTCCGCAACGTGCAGCATGTGGTGCGCCCGGGCCTGTCTCGGTCCGTTGCCAGTGCCCGGCAGGCACACGCCTATGCCGAGCGGGCCGTCGAGATTGATCCCCTCGACGCGCGCAACCACCTTGCCGTGGCCTGGACCGCCGCGATGACCGATGCCTTCGACCGTGCGGCGATCCATTTCGATCTGGCGGCGCGCCTGAACCCCAATAGCGCCGCAACGCTGGTATCCTGCGCCATGGGCTACGCCTTTGTCGGCCATCCCGATCGGGCGCAGGCCCTCGTCGCGCATGTCCAGCGCATCTCGCCCCTGCTCAGCGATTACCAATGGTGTTACATCGCCTCGGTGCATTTCCTGTCCGGACGACATGAAGAGGCCGTGGCGGCCGCGCGGCTTTCGGGCGACCGGATCGTGGACAACCCGGGCTGGACTGCCGCGTCCTTGGTGCGGCTTGGTCAAATTGATGCGGCACGGCAGGAATTCGGGCGTCTGATCGACACGGTCCGCCCGGTCTGGGCCGGCACCGATCCCCCGACTGCCGAGGCGGTGCTGAACTGGTTCACCAACGCTTACCCGATCCGCAACCCTGCGGACCGCGAAAGCCTGCGCACGGCACTTGAAACCGCGATGCGCGGGCAATGACCTATTTGCAGCGACTGATAAGGGTTGCAGCGGCGAAGAATTCGATCGACCCCGCAGCATGGTCCTGCGCTGAAAGGGCGTTGAACAGGTCAAGATAGGTGGTGTGGTCGCCAATCGGCATCGTGATGTTCATCTTTGGATTGGTCCCGCCTTCGTCCAGATGAACCTGAATTCTGAAATTGCCGCCTTCAGATTCGGTAAAATTGATGTTGATGCCGGATCTGGTTGGATTGGTAAGTTTGACAAATCGGGAAAGCTTGTTGCTCCAATAGTAGACGGTACATCCATTTGCGATCGCATGCTGAAACGCGAGCTTCAGTGATTCCGCAGCAGCCTGGGCCGAAGACTGATCATAATTGTTGATATGGAAGTTCCCGAAGATCTTCATTCCGGCAAGCAAAGCCTGCACATGAGAAGGCGGAATGTTGGCCATATCGGTGGATGGAAGTTCCTGTGTCAGCACAATAATGGACGGCATGGCGCGTCTCTCCTATGATTGCCACCGCGCGGCATGCGCGATCAGCTCCTGCAAATGAAATTCGTTTCTGCCCGAAAGCGATTCTTCGGCGGTGAATGTGATTGTCTGCCCGTCGTTCGCGACAATCCCGTCTGGCGCCGCCTCGATGGCAGCGTGGATCGTTTCCATCACGATCCGGCTCGTCAGCGGGCCGAAGCGCCGACCCCCGCAAAACATGCGCGATTCCGCCAGGCAGTAAAGCCAAAGCGGTGTGTTCGCGTGCAGCCCGGATTTGCAGAGGAAATCCCCAAGCGGCGTGGCGGGCGCGCCGCTGTCAGAGAATGCCGCGGCGATCTCGGGCGGGGTCAGCACCGGAAATTGCGGTCCGGGGCCAATGGCTCCATTGACGACATCGGCCGTCTGCTGCCCGGAACTCAACTCGAAACCTCTCTGCCTTAACAGGGTTGCCCGTGCGACGCTGGTCAAGCCGGAGCCGCCCCCCTTCGGTGTGCTGGCTGGGAAAAGACGGTCCGGCAGGTTGTGCAGGCCCGCCGCAAGGGTTGCATCGATGCCTGCGGCCATGTTGCGCAGGCTGGGTGGGTTGGGCTGTTCCAGCATCGACGCCCAGTTGATCCGCCATTCCTCTGATAGGTGGCGCAGCTCGAAAAAGCCGCCTCCCTGACCTGTCATCAGCAGCAAAGTCTGCAGGCGAATGGGCCGCACGCCATATTCCCAAGCCTCGTATTTCTCGCGCACCATGCTGTGACCCACCCGGAAGCAGGCGGCGGCGAACTCGATGGGGATCAGGAACGGCGTTTCGGTCAGCAGGCCGCCGGGGTGGATGACACGCCGTCCGTGCAACAGGATGTCGTCGTATATCCCCGGCTCGATTACTCGGCGCAGGTAGTCGTGCAATACTACGGACTGGACGTGGCGGCGCGTGATGCGCCGCGCTGCGTCGTCACTGCGGTGGCCCAAGTCATTGGCGATGCGCTGGTGGAACTTCGACAGCGCCAGATGCAGCTGCGCCAGCGCAAGGTTGCTGTCGTTGCGCGCATCGGCGATCAACGCCTTGCCGTCCGTCCTGCGCGGCAGATCTTCATAGCGCACGTCCGGGCCAAACGACCGCGCCTGCCCGATGCCGACACCAGCTTTCCAGAGTTGCGCCTGTGCCGGCAGAGGCGGTTCCGGCACTGCACCGAAGAGGCTGTCAAGGTCCAGCGCTGCCGAGCGTATGGTGACCATGCCAGCCGGATCAAGTACTCGGAGGTCGGACAGGTCATGCGCGATGAACTGCCCCAGATAGGTGTAGGCGGCGGGAATGTCGGTATCCGGCGCTGCAGTGCTTCGCGTTGGTCCGGACGTTTTCAGAAGCTCTGCCAGCTGTTCCAGATCATCCGATTCAGGCTGGTCAACCCCCTTCACGCTGGGTGCGATGCGGCAATAGAACTTCAGCCCCTCCCCGGTGACCAGTTTCGCGACCCGCGCCCCGTTCGCAATCGTCAATGTGGTCGATGGTGCGTCGAACCCGGCAACGTTGCCGACAAGATTTGGGGTTTCAAGAACGCCCTCGGCTCCATAAACATTGAAGCCCACGTTTTGCCGGCTCAACCGGGCAATCCCGACACATGGGTCTATCGTCACTGCGGAAAATCCGCCTCCGTGAAGTGAACTGAGGGACATCAAGTGCCTCCGTTTCACGGCACACAACAAACCCGATGTGCCAAACTCACCTTTTCAAGGTGCGCCAACTGCAGGGCCAAATCAACACCGATCTCATCTTCAAGGGCTGTGAGGCTGGCCGTGACCGGTGCTTTCATCGCGGTTGGCGCAAAAGCGGTTGGGTGCCGTGCACAGGCCTGAGGCAGTTTGCTTGCCCGTCGCCATCCGTTCGCCGCGGAAAGCGGCGCAGGTACGACAGGTCTAATCTAGCACAGCATCCGGTTGCCGCTGAACTTCGGGAACCGCGGCAGCGCCCCACGCGTTGCAGACGGTAGTTCACCTGGTCAAACCGGAAGGATCGCCCAATGCTTACCCCCCAAATGGCTGGCATGATGCTGGCTGAAACCGCGACCGAGCCTTCCGCTGGCGTGCCAGACCCTGATGCTGCACTGGCCACGCTTCACACGCGTACAGTTGACGCGCTGAAAGGCTTTGTGAAGATGGTAGAGAAAGCTGAGCCTGAGTTCCGGCCGGTGGTCCAGCGCTTCCACGATCTGCACGTCCGGCATGCTGACGACATCGGTCAATTCTTGCTGGCCAGAGGCAAGCAAGTCGACGCCGATGGGTCATTCATGGGGACGATCAACGAGACCGTGGTTGGTCTGCGTGCCTTCTTCGACGAAATTGACGAGGAGGTCATGAACAGTGTTCGCAGTGGTGAAGGCCATGTTCTCAAGGCCTTTGATGCTGTGCTCAAAGCCCCGCTTGAAGCACATGAACAGGCCGAGATCACGAAGATGCGGGCAGAGTTGGCTGGACTGCTTCACGAAACGCGGCATCTCGATTGAAGGACGCCAGGTTGACTTGATCCGGTTGTCGCAGCTGGCTTATGGCTCTTGCGACAACCGGATCAGGTCGTCCACCAAGGCGGCCCCCAAGGTGCCCGCGTTGGTGCCGGATCCAGCACTGGTTTCAATGGCCGAAAGAATGGTTTCCGAGTCCATAGCCTCAAGGCGCGTCCGCGCCGTCGTCGCCACAACGGGATCGTTCATGCCCGCCGCTCGCGCCATCCAGACGGCGGCTGCAACTGGATCGGCGTCGATGCCGATGCCGTCAGCATAGTATCGACCGAGATCAAACTTTGCCCTGGGGTTCGATTCCTCGGCCGCCCGTTGCATCGCCGCAAACGCCTTTGAGTGGTCCACGGGCACCCCGAAGCCCTTTTCAAGGTTGAGCGCGTGCTGTCTCCACGCCCAGCCGTTTCCGCCTTCGGCTGCAGCCCTTGCCAGTTCCGCCGACCGCACCGGATCTTGCAAAACAACCTTTCCATCTGCCAGCAGTCGGGCCAGGTCCAGCATCGCCCACACGTCACCTTCCGCCGATGCGTCGTCCAACAGCGCGACTGCCCGTTGGCCGTCGGGCGCACCGCTATAACCCTCGGCCAAGGCCCTTGCCAGCGGCCTGCGCGCAGCCTGATACCCGGCGGCAAGGGCGGATTCGTAGTATTGCAGGGCGATGCGTGGGTCGCTTTCTGCGGACATATCACCGAGACGCACCAACGCCCGCCCATGGCCAAGATCCGCAGCCTTTCGGACAAGAGCTTCTCCCCGTGCAGGATCCGCAGCAATGCCGGTACCGCTCATCAGCGCGTCGCCCAGCCAATAGATCCCCTCCGGCTCCCCACGATCAGCCGCTTTCTGGTACCAACTCACCGCTGCCACCGGGTCGCGGTCAGTGCCTTGGCCCTCGGCGAACAGGCGACCGAGCCGGGCCTGCGCATAGCCAGCGCCTTGTCCGGCTGCACTTTGGTACCAGCGGAACGCGGCGCCGGCATCGCGGAGCACACCCCAGCCAAATTCGTTGAATTGCCCCAGCCGCATCTTCGACGAAATATCGCCAAGCGCTGCGCCCTTGAGATACCAGTCATAGGCTTCCATGTAGGATTTTGGCACACCCCATCCAAACTGATAGGCCTGTCCCAAAAGATTGTGAGACCAGTCATGGCCAGTGGCAGCCGCTGAACGGATCAGATCCAGCCCGCCTGCCTCATCACGGGGCACGCCGCTTCCCGACAGCATCAACATGCCAAGTTCCGCCACCGCACCGACTTCACCAAGGTCAGCAGCACGTCGGTACAAGTCTGCCGCCCGTGGAAGATCCACAGGTCCGCCTTGCCCAAGCCTGTGCATCTGTCCCTCCATGAGGATGGCGGACGGATAGCTTGCAGCGACGGCTGCCTCATTCCAGCGGCGTGCCTCAGCATAGTCTCCGGCAACCCGGTAGGCACGGGCCAGAAGGGCGCGGAACCGCAAAACCTCGGGGTGTCGCTCCACCGCGGATTGGCAAGCCGGGATGGCGAGTTCTGGCCGGATCAGTTCCAATCTTACACCACGCCCGACCCGGTTCGGATCATACTGGTAGCCAGCCACCATGTCGCAGGCGTTGATGTCGACGGTCAATTCAGTCGTTGCGGAATAGCTGCCTGTATCCGTCGTGAAGTCGATCTTGATTGGTCCGATGTCACCAAAACGGCTTCTCTCCAGAGAATACCTCAACTTTGCAAAGTCTTCCATCGTCAGCGCATCCAGCGCAGCGCCTTCCGGAGGCGCCAAATTCAACGCCGTTGGAGACTCTACAATGCGGATGCGAAGGGACGGATCTGCTGGACTTACACCTGCGAAGGGCAATTCCAACAAGCCGCCGGTGCCGGCGGACAGGACTGTCCGGGTCGGCAGCAGCGTTCCGTCTGCCATGTATCCCGCCATGTCCAGATTGTCCCCTCGCGAGGGGCGATTTTCGCGGACTGCGGGGTCTGAAAGCAATTCCACTGCCTCATCGCGATACGCCCCACTTGGGAAATACCGCAAATACACCTCATAGGCAGCCGCGCTGTTCGACGTCTTCGCGGATTCCCAGAAGCCCGAGTCCAATATGCTTTCCGGTGGAAGCAGGCCAAGTGTGTCGGTCGTTCTTTCGGCCACGAGAGTGGGTACGCTGTCCGCACTGAGAAAGTAGAAACTGCTTTCGAGCGATGAGCTTACCCAAGGCAGTTGACGACCCTCCGTCGCTCTTCGGACATCGGCGCGGACCCGGCGGAACAAGTGCCCGATTTCAAGCCCCGGTTCCGCCATATGACGGGCCAAAGCGGCACTATAGGGGCTGTTGCCGTTCTCTGGCCCGTCAAACGCAACCGAGCCGGGCGCTGTAGAAAAGCCAAGCACAATCTCGTTGGATTGGGCGGGCAAGTTGATCGGCGCAAGTCCCGAGATTTGGGCTGTGGGATCATCCTGCCCAGCCGACAAGCGATCAATTGCGTTCTCTGATTGCGGGGTCAGGCCAGAGCTGGAATATGGATTATCTCGACAGGCGTCAAGAATGATGACCGAAAGCGCCGCCCCTGAGCCAGTCAGCGTCGATACAATTTCGTCAGCCGACAGCGCATGCTTCAACACATCACTGGCCGATCTGATGGGCGCGTCACGGGTCAGTAGATAGTTTACCCCGTCTATCTGAATTCCATGACCAGCGAAGAAGAATACTGCCTGTGCGCCGGGCTGCAGCCTGTCGCTCATGACCTGTAAACCTGCGCGGGCGCTTGCAATGTCGGGGTTGATAAGCTCGATGACTTCAAACCCGGATTTCCACAGCTCTCTGGCTATGGTCCGCGCGTCATTTTCCGGGTTCGGCAAGTTTGGTGCCGCGTCATATGTCCCTATTCCAATCACAAGCGCAACACGGTGACCATTGGCGCTGTTGGCAAGGGCCGGGATCGCAAAAACCAGAAGGACCAGGAAGGTTTTCAAAAATGCGAACATTTTACGCTCTCCGCTCTGGGAGTGAAAAGAACGAAAATTGAAATGCTATTTCAAGTCGGGGTAAAAGAACTCGCCTGGGCATCCGCGGGGCGGCCAAGATCAACAAAGTATCGTCTGATTCGCGCTTGTGGATCAACTTCTTTTGGGTGGTGAAACACGGCCGGCCCATGGGGATCGGGCAACCAGTGGGCATGCTGTGCCACTTAAGGCGCGATGTCCCCATCAAGCGGCTTCGCCAAGTTGCGCGTGATGATCGTCGCGGGGCCGGACAACCTGGGGCGCTTTCAGGGGCGATTCATTGCGCGGTGCCACGTCCTGACCGCCCTTCACGCCTGCAGTCCGGACCACGACGCTTGATGCCCTGCGGCACAACCAGCAGGCCCGGAAGTACGGATGTGTCACACGGAATTTAACCGAATATGCAGGAAACTGACCTGCGCCAGTTTGCCGCCTGCATTGCAGCGCTTGCCTTTATGGAGGTCACGCGCCTGATCACAGGGGCGTTGGAACGGTCCGAATGTTCGGTTGTCGTGTCAAGCTGGACTTGGCAACTGCCCTTGCCTTGGCCCGAGACACGACCCGATCAAAGAAGGCGTCAATCCCAAGTGTGCCGACAAGACCCGGCTGAATCGGGGAACCCATGGCGATGTCAACTTCCATGGGAGCCCCGGTATCGAAGACGCAATTGCTGTCATCAAGCAAAGACTGGATTTCACTTTCGACCGTTTCTGGATCAAGCGGCAAGGCGCAATTGGAGCTGCAAATGAAAACGCCTGGCGTGAACTGAGCCATCAGGTAACCATAGGGCTGCAAAACTGTATGGATCGCGCGGACGATCTCTGCAATGAAATAGGTGCGTTCTTCAATGGTGGAACGCGCCTCTATGTTGACGAAACCATCGGCCTTGATCGCGAAAACCTGCGTACTGAGTTGACCGCTTACTGAGAGTGCCGTGAGATAGTTGCCAAGCGCTGTCACGCCTATGATGGTGTCCAGGCCCGCAATGTGAAGGGGCTCCGGATCAGGGTCTTCCGCAAGGGCCGTATTAGCAAGTTCAGTGGCCTCCAGGGCCGCAGTTTCCTTGCCCATTTTTACCAGCCGTTCTGCCATATTCAGACGAGCCCGGAGTTCAATCATATCAAAGGGTTTCGTAGCATAATCCGTCGCGCCAGCCAAAAACGCCCGGTCGATGAACGACTTCTCGGTCATCGCCGTCAGCATGATGATCGGCGTGTGCCGATAGCCTTGCAACTGCCTGACGCGCTGGCAGAGTTCAATGCCATCCATACTGGGCATCTGGATATCAAAGAGGAAGCAATCAAACGGTACTGGTTCCGACCCGATGACGTTCAGCGCATCAATGCCGGATTGCGCAAGGATGACCTCGTGAGCGCCAATTTGCGCAACAAGCAGCGGGACAAGCTCTAGGATATAGCTGTCATCGTCAACCACAAGTATCTTCAAGACCAGCATCCTATTGCTCAAGTCCGGGCGTTCAGGCACCGTGGGCATTAATCAAATACGATGAAACTCTACCAGCCCACACCGATACCTCACCACGAAGATCGCCCATTCCGATCTCTTCGCGATACGAGGTTCTGTTCGCAACACGTCCACATATTTAACGGATCAGCTTTTCAACCTGCGAAAAGTGGAAAACAACCATCTGCGACTATCTTCATGGTAGAGAACAATGCAGTAGGCAGCAACCTCCAGAACGGGGCTCAAGGGGGTAAATGTTCGGTGGGCCTTCTTGGCGCTGCGGTCACTTGTCGGCATGGCAGGAGGGTGCGCGGGACAAGCGCACTACGGCAACACGGCGACCAGCCGGCTCCAGCTACGGTCTGGGTCAGGCGGACAGGTACCTGAGCGCGCAGGTCTATCCTGATGATTTATCGGACTTTTGGCGGCGCGCGCCCAAGTTCCCGGAACCTGTCCAACACAACTTGATGATTGCATCCGCTGTCGTGCCGCCCTAAGCCCATAGTCTCAGCACCGCGTCCTCGGGTGAACCTGATGAAGAACACGCTCTACCGCCGGCTGGAGTTCGCTCTGTACGGCATAGTCTTCGCGGTGAGCGTCGGGGTTGGCGCGGTGACCGAGCGTCTCGACTACCGTCTGTGGCACCAGGCCATTGCCGCAGAAATCGATAACGTGAACCAAAGCTATGCTTACGGCCTCAAAGCAGGCATCACGCACTTGGTAGCCTCTGCAAATGGACTTGCGGCCGCCGTCATTCTGAAGCCAGAGATGACCGACGAGGAGTTCAGTTCGGTCGCGTCGCGTCTGGGAACCGATGAAACGGTCGTTCTGAACATAGCTTTGGCAACCGATGGTGTCGTGCAGAATGTCTTTCCCATTGGCCGCAACGCTTTTTTGCTCGGAACAGATCTCAAGACCGTGCCCAGTCAGCAAGAAGGCGTTGAACAGGCGCTGGAAAGCCAACAGCCAGTGTTCCTCGGCCCGTTGGATCTGCTGCAGGGTGGCAGGGGCTTCATACTTCGACTGGCTTTTGCACCGACCATGGCGGGCACAAGTTCAGTTGATCAGAGAAAACTGATCTCTATTGCTGTGGATGCAACACCATTCCTCGAAAAATATACTGAAGGTGCTGCAAATCCTGAAATAACAACGGTTATCACGCACGCTGAAAACGGGGCGTTGATCTACGGCGATCCCTCCCGTCTTGCAGAACAACCAATCGTCCGGGAGATGGCCACACCGACGGAGGTCTGGCAGATTGCATCGGCGCCCGTCACCGGCTGGTTGATGTTTTCGCCCAATGCACCTGCGATCGCTGGCCTTGCCCTTTTGCGATTTCTGATTGTTTGCGGGGTGCTTTGGGCAATCTTCGGCCTTGTTCGCAAGCAAAAAGCAGCAGAAGAGCAATTGTCTGACGCGATTGAAGCCCTTGACGACGGCTTTGCGTTGTTTGACGCCGAGGATAAGCTAAAGCTTTCGAACCGCCGTTATCGTGAACTTTACGGCACATCCAGTGACATCTTGTTTCCCGGTGCTTCGTTTGAAGAGATCCTACGTTCCGGCGTGGAACGCAAGCAGTACCCGGACGCAATCGGTCAAGAGGAGGACTGGATCAACAGGCGGCTGGAGGCCCACAGGCAAGGCGGTTGTGTTCTTGAGCAAAAGCTGGACAACGGGACGTGGCTGCGCGTGGTGGAGCGCAAGACCAAGGACGGCGGAACTGTCGGTTTTCGTGTGGATATCACCGAGTTGAAGGCGGCAATCTCGGCCGCCAAAGCCGCGGAACGGGCCAAATCCGAGTTTATTTCCGTATTAAGTCATGAGCTTCGTACACCGCTGACTGTCATCATGGGATATGTCAGTTTGCTGCTGGAAGTCGGCAAGTCCCCAGCGGCAAAAGATCTGCAGGCCGCGATCGAGGCGCAATCAGTAACGGATGGTCAAAAGCGGCTTGACGGTTTGGTAAGTTATGTTGTTGATCTGGCGTCGAGGGCACATAGGTCCAATCTTCAACTGCGCTCCTTGATTAATCACCTTCTTGACTTCTCAAAGATTGAGGCGGGCAAAATGCGCCTTGATATCGCCGATTGCGATGTTGGTGAAATCCTTGAGAACATATCACACGCGTTCAGGGACATTGCGGAAAAAAAGGGTCTGGACTTCACGGTATCGGGTGTCGCGTCAACGGTACATGCGGATCCCATCCGGTTGACCCAGATCCTGATGAACCTTGTCGGAAATGCGATGAAATTCACCGAAGCGGGAAGTGTTGCTTTAAGGGCGTCGCTGCAGGCCGATATGGTACTTTTTGAAGTTGAGGACACCGGTTGCGGAGTGCCTGCCGGGTTTGAGGACAGGATTTTTGGGCATTTTGAGCAAGCCGATGACTCTTATATTAGGAGGGCCGGTGGGACGGGTCTTGGGCTTGCGATTAGCAGGAAACTTGCTGAATTGATGGGTGGGAAGATCGGAGTTAGAAGTAGAAATGGGTCTGGTAGTGTTTTCTGGTTTACCGTTCCACTGTCGGGACGTGAAGGCATGCGTCGCAACATAGCTTCAGACGCGGCGATAGCAGAAGATCCTCGCTTCAGGATTTCTTAACCTTCTGAAAGTGTTTCGAATTCTATCCAACTCCTTGAAGGGGCTGGCAAGGTCTGCAATCAGGTCGATGGTTTTTCTGCGCCCAACTGCACAGACGGGCAGGAGGGCCAGGCTTCACGGTGCACGCAGGTGTTGCAGCAATCCATCGCCAGCGACGGCCAGGCCTTCACCATCGCGGTGGTCATCACGAACGGGGCCTATCTTGGCGCGGATCAGGTGATGATCGCGCCGCCCGGGTCAACGCTTCACCTGCGCAGCCCGGCGCTTGGGGCAAGCCTTGCCATCGTCGTGCGCTGCGGACCGGATGGAGTGGGCTGCATCGCAGTTTCCCCATGCGCTTGACTGGCTGGGGGCGATCAAGGACGGGGTCCATTCCCTGCATGTCCCCGAATTTGCGCGGCTGCACAGCTTGCGTAGCCATTGTCAAAGACAAATAGCGTGATACTAATGTGTTTGTTATAGTTGGTTTGTCGTCATTCTGTGGACGAATGGCTGCAAGCCTAGAGCAGTTTAGGGTCTTGCAGCCGTATAGAGTTGAAGGGCCGACCGAATACGATTGAACGCCTTGGGGGGTATGCTTTGCTGTGCCCAAACTGCGCTACGGAAAACTTGCCGAATGCAAAGTTTTGCCAGGAGTGTGGAAGCAAACTTGCCCGGGTCTGTGCGACGTGCGGTGCTCAGGCCAATTCTGATGCGAAGTTTTGCATAGACTGCGGCTCAGCCTTCATTCCCGGGGCACCCTTCTCCGTACCCGACGCGGCCCCCAATGCCGCGAAACCCGTGGCCGCCAGAGGTGACCAACCTGACCCTGCCGACCTTCTTGCCGAGCGGCGGCAGGTTACGGTGTTGTTCAGCGATCTTGTTGGATCGACTGCCATTTCCGGCCTGCTTGATCCTGAAGACTACCGTGAGCTGATCGCGCATTACCGCATCCTCGTCACCGATATCGTCGCAAGATACGATGGCAGCGTTGCGAACTTTGTCGGCGACGGGGTGGTGGTCTATTTTGGCTACCCGGCCGCACATGAAAGCAGCGCCTATGCCGCCGCCCTTGCCGGGCTGGACATCGTCGATGCGGCGCCCGGTATCGGACAGCTGTTCAAGGCCTACGATCTGCAGACCGCCGTGCGGGTTGGCCTGCATACCGGATTTGTGGTCATCGGACAGACCGGCTCTGGCATCCATGAAGAGAAACGTTCGCTTTTCGGCGATACTCCCAACATCGCCGCCCGCATTCAAGCCCATGCCAAGGCCGGGCAGACCGTGGCCTCGGCCTCGACGCGGCGGCTGGTCGGATCGCAACTGGTGTTCAAGTCGCTTGGGTTGCAAGCCCTACCCGGCGTGCGCGAGCCGATTGAACTTTTTCAAGCGCTGCGTCCGACAACGGCATCAGACCTTATCGAGCGCCACAGCCAGCACCCCAAAACCCCCACGATCGGCCGCCATGCCGAGATCGCACTTGTCGCCACCCGTTGGAATGACGCGATCGAGGGGGACGGGCAAGTGATGGTGATTTCGGGCGAAGCGGGGATCGGCAAATCTCGGATCGTCTTTGCGATGGACCAGGAGTTGGCCGAAGGAACCGTCAACCGGGTGGCGCTGTTCGGATCGGTCATCCACAAGAACAGCGCCTTCTACTCGGTTCGCTTGGCGTTTGAGGCCTTGCTGGCCATGGCGGATTCGGACTCGCTTGAGATCAAGCGCGAGAAGCTGATGGCCTATCTCGCCGAACTTGGCCTTGATCCGGTGCTTGTCGGCGAGCCCATACTGGAGCTTCTGGGGGTTCCGGATGGTACGGGCCTGGTTCGACCCCCGTCATTCCCAGAGCGTGAAAAGACCAAGATCATCAAGGCGCTGTTGCAGCTGTGCGCTGCGATGTCGGAAAGCAAGCCGCTGTTGATGCTGATTGACGATGTGCATTGGATTGATCCATCGACGCTGGAGTTTCTGTCGCGCTGGATCGAAGCCATGTCCTTGCGGCGCTGTCTGATGCTGATCACCGCGCGCCCGGAGTTCGAGTCGCCCTGGAAGAACCTGGCGCATGTCTCTGCGCTGGAGCTGAACCGGTTGGGGAGGCGCGAGTCGATAAAGCTGATCGAAAGCATTGTCGGCAGGCCCATGCCCGAACCGTTGATGCAGCAGATCGTTTCAAGAACCGATGGCGTGCCGCTGTTCATCGAAGAATTGACGAAGATGATCGTGGAAGCGGGCTTTCTGGAAGGCACCGCCGATTTCAGGGAGGATCTGCTGCATTCCATCCCTGAATCCCTGCAGGCCTCGCTCTTGGCGCGCCTCGACCGCATGTCGGAGGTCAAGGAGGTGGCGCAAGTCGCTGCCGCCATCGGCCGGACCTTTCAGCGGCCACTGTTGGTACGGGTTCAGGGGGGCAGCGATGAAGGCGTCCAGGCCGCGCTGACAAAGCTGATTGATGCTGACCTTGTCGTGCCGGTTGGCGAACATGGCGACGAGCCGACCTACCGCTTTCGCCACGCCCTTGTGCAAGAAGCGGCCTACCAGTCGATGTTGCGGGTCTCGCAAGTCAAATGGCATGGCAAGATTGCCGAGGTGCTGGAACGGGATTTCCCGGACACCGCCGAACGCGAGCCAGAGGTGCTGGCCCATCACTTCACTTTGGCCCGCAATCATCTGCAGGCCGAGAAATACTGGTTCACCGCCGCGCGTGTGGCCATGTCCCGATCGGCCTCAGTCGAAGCGATCGAGCATCTGCATCAGGCCTTGGCCAATCTTGCACAGACCCCGGCCACCCCGGAACGTGATCGTCGCGAACTGGACCTGCAGATTGCCATCGCTGTGCCGCTGGCCTCGGTCCACGGCTACGCTCAGGAGAAGGTTCGAACCGCCTATTCCCGGGCGCGTGAGCTTTGCGGCCAATACGGCGAGACCGAAAAACTGTTCATGGTTGTCTATGGCCAGTTCCGTTCGGCCCTGATTGGCGGCGAATATGCAAACGCCCTCGAAAATGCAGAACTTCTTGTCTCCTTCCTGGATGGGTCTGACAACCCCGTTCTGACAGCGGCCTCTCTGCGGTCGCTTGGGTCGGTGCTGATCTACCTTGGCCGGCCGCATGACGCGATGATCCACCTTGAACGTGGCCTGAAGATTGACCTGACGATGGAGGATCGCCGCCACAGTCTTGGCTTTGACGTCGTGGATCTGCCCGTCGCCCTGCACGCCTATTCGGCCATCGGGCACTGGCTTGCAGGGTCCAGCCATGCTGCGCGAACGGCAATCGAAAGATCGCTGGTGCTTGCGCAGGAAACGGACCACCCGTTCTCGATCTCATTCTCCTTGGCATTCGCCAGTTGGGTGTATCAATTCCTCGGCGACGAAGCAGCGCTGAAGCAATGTTCGGCCGATCTGATAGCCCTGTCGGAATCCAACACGTTTCATTTCTGGCTTGGCTGGGGGCGCGTCATGAATGGCTGGGCCCGGCGGGAAGAATTGGGCGAACGCACGCTGGATGTCATTGAACAGGGGCTTTTGGAATGGCACGGCACGGCATCTGGGGTCGGCTCAAGCTATTTCGCCTATCTGCATGCCGATGCAGCGCTGTATCTCAATCAGTTTGGCAAGGCCCGCGAATTGATTGCCGTGGCCCAAGCCTTTGAAAAGACCAGCGGAGAGGCGTTCTGAAAACCGGAACTGATCCGCTTGAGCGGTGAAATAGCCAATCGCAGCGGGGACCAGGGCGCCGCCATCCAGTTGTGGCAACAGGCCCATGATATTGCTGCACAGTCGGGAATGCAGTTTCCGCAATTGCGGGCTGCGGTCAGCATGGCGCATGCGGCCGACGGCGCCACAGACCGCCAGCATGCGGCTATGCTGCTTGGGAAAGCGCTGGCAGAGCTTGAAGTCGACAATCAGACGGCCAGTGATGCGCAAGCATTGTTGAGGAAGATGGAACGGCAGGGGAGGGAAGCGATATGAAACATCGGCATCTGGCGATCATCAAGAACCGCCCGATCAACAGCAGGTTCGGCTGTCAAGACTATAGCCTGACGAATAGAGATTTGCTTAGCATGGGGTGTGCATCATGACCAATCCAGAAGCCAATCCGGGTGGAGGTCAGTTGCCCGAAACCGGTATAATGCCGAAGTTGCCGAAACAGTTCAGTTCCTTTCCATTCTATTACGCATCGCTCCAATGCCAGTGGATCTACTGGTACACCACTGTTGAAGCGGCAGAGCCCTTTGTCAAAGGCACCGGATTGTGCGTTGCGCGCTTCCCGGTCAAGAACGATAAAGGGGAGGATGAGGACCGCGCCGTTATCGTCCTGAACTTCCAACGCTACACGTCGCACTACAACAATGCCCTCGGAACCACGAATGAGGTTGAATTCAACCTTCTGGCCTATCCGGCAAACCGGGTTCCGGGTGTACCAAAGATGCCGCTGTGGGAATATCTGCACGGCAATGATCAAACCGAAACGATTGGCCACCTGAGATTGCATGTGGCGGCTGACAACAAGGTTGCCGTCGAAGCCGGGCGTGAGGTTTTTGGAGAGCCAAAGTTCTATGGGGTCTTCAACTACGATGTTCCATCCCTCAATGCCCCGATGACGGCCACCATTCCGCCAACGCAGGTCCAGAAGTGGCGGATCCAGCTTGTCAGTCCGGACGATCCCGATGATTTTGTCTACCGGCTGAAAGCAGACTTCACGGGTTATCAATGGACCAAGACCGATTCCACGCCCATTCCGGAATTTGCGACTGGGCTTGGTCGGACTGTCTGGACAAGGTGGACAATCGTGGGTCTGTTCGACACGGCAATTCTGTCGGACGCGCAGGCTGAAGGTATCAAGCTGGAGATTGGCTTGAACGACTTTCCGATGACCAAGGACATGCGCGCCTTGTTCAAGGACCTGAAACCGGTCGCAGCCCAGATTTTTGAAAGCCCGCCTGCGTGCATTGAACCAAGAGGGTTCTACATGGATGTATTGGATCAGGATTCGCATGATGACCGCAACTGAACGTGAATATGGAATGGATGACTTCGTTGCAATCAGTACCGTCCTTACCGGCTACTCAAGGGCTGAGCTTTTCGGGACTGGCTGTGCAGATGAATACTGGCATCAAGTCCGCCGTGTTGTTCCCGCACATATCCTTGCCGAGTTTCTTGAGAATGCCTCGAAACTTGAGAGTGATCAGAAGATTGATCCTGAAGCTGTCGCAAGGGAAATCAGAACCCACTATCTGGCGAGTGAAAAACTGGGGCCCGTTGCACGAACCTTGATACAGCTTTGGTATCTTGGCCAATGGGTTCCCTTGCCGCCTGCCTGGCGACGCAGCTTTGGGGCGTCACGGTTTGACGTTTCCCGCGTCATTTCCGTGCTTGCCTACAAGGAAGGCCTCGTCTGGGATGCAATCGGGGCGCATCCGATGGGGGCCAAGCAGCAGGGGTTTGGATCTTGGGCGAAAGAACCACCAAAGGGCGGGGTGTAGGGTATGACTATTCCGCTGGATGATGAAGAAACATATGATGTGGTCATTGTTGGCGCCGGCATTGCCGGAGGCATCCTGTCCAAGCAATTGCTGGCAAAAGGCCGCCGCGTCCTCATTCTGGAGGCGGGTGCAGATCATGGCGATGACTGGCAGACCTACCGGGGCTATCTTGATCAGTTCTACCTGAGTCCTGCAAAGGTCCCGAATTCGCCCTACCCGAACCTGCCAACCGCTCCTTCGCCAACCGTCCTTGATATTTCGTCCGTACATGGCACCACTCCCGATAGCAGTGGCTATTTTGTCCAACGGGGGCCAATGCCTTTCGGGAGCGACTATCTGCGAGCCTATGGCGGTACGACCTTGCATTGGCTTGGCACCGCTTTGCGAATGCTGCCCGCCGATTTCGAGACCAGCACCCGCTACGGCCAGGGAATTGATTGGCCCATCACCTACAAGGATTTGCTTCCGTATTACGAGAAAGCCGAGTGGGAAATCGGAGTGTCGGCCGAGGTCGAAGATCAGACGCCCGAGGCTTTGGGTATCCATCTTGCGCGCCCAAGCGATGCCTGTGGCTACTTCGCGGAAGGATATCATTATCCTATGCATGCGATCCCCTGTTCCTACAGCGACAACTACTTTGCCAAGGGTGCGGACGGCACTGCAATTGCAACGGGCTATCGAGCCGATTTCGCCGATACGGCTGAACCGGGGCTAGATTTTTTGCAAATAAAGGTTTCCAGCACCCCACAGGGGCGCAATTCAACGCCGCGCGCCCCTGAGAAAGTGAAGGGTGGGTTCAATGTCGGCGGCGACCTAGTCGATCCATTTCTACCGCGTGGGGCAACCGGATCGTTTGCGTTCAAGGGCCAACGCTGTGAGGGTAACTCGGCCTGTATTCCGATCTGCCCAATTCAGGCCAAGTACAATGCGATGAAGACATTGGCGGATGCCCGGGCATTGGCAGAGGGCAGGACAAGAAAGCCGGATGAAGCAAACGACACGGTCAATTCTGCAGCGCGCGTTGCTGACATTGAGAAGAACTTCAGAATCCGGACTCAGGCCATCGCGTCACGGGTTGAGTTGGATGTGAATGGTCGAGTAAGTGGCATTGTATACAAGTCCTATCTGTTCCCCGGAATGCCGCAATATGAGTTGCGACGCGCGCGCGGGACAATTTATGTTCTCGCAGGTGGTGCGATCGAGAACAGCACATTGGCCCTTGCATCGGGGCTGTGTCGGTCAAGTCAGGAACTGGGCCGCAACTTGATGGATCACCCCTATATGATGGCTTGGGGCCTGGCGCGCGAGCCAGTTGGCGCGTTTCGAGGACCGGGTTCAACCGCCGGAATTGAATCGTTCCGTGATGGCGCGTTTCGTGACCAGAAGGCCGCATTCCGATTGGAACTTGGGAACACAGGCTGGGATTTTGCAGCCGGTGCTCCGTACTCAGATGTCAGAAATATGGTTGAGAATGACAATCTTTTTGGTCCGGAATTGCGCAAGAAGCTCTATCACGATGTACAGCGTCAGGTTCGAATTGGCGTATTGGTTGAGCAAATGCCTGACGCGTCCAACAAGGTGACCATTGATCCGTCCTATGTCGATGCGATGGGCGAGTTTCGGCCGGTCATCAGCTACGACATCTCAGATTATTCGCGCGCAGGGTTGGCCCTTGGGCATAGCGCCTGCATGCAGATATTTCAAAGGCTGGGTGTGAAAAACTACACAAGCTACAGCCCGTCCGACAACGGCTATCTGACATATGATGGCAATGGCTACACAGTTTACGGAGCCGGCCACTTGGTGGGCACACACAGGATTGGCAACAACCCGAAGACATCAGTGACACGTCCTGACATGCGGACGCACGACCATGACAATCTTTGGATGGTTGGTTGCGGATCAATGCCGACTGCAGCCACGTCAAATCCTACCTTGACGATGGCCGCGATGGCTTTTCAGGCAGCCGAAGCAATAGATGGGGCGCTCGCATGACCGATGAAAGTTCACTCGAAAAGGATCGCCGCGAGCTTCAGGATCTGCTTCAGTTTGCTCTGATGGTCGAGCTTTCGACGATACCTCCCTATGCGACTGCCTGCTATTCGATCAAGGAACAGGGTCAATACGACCGCAGTTCACCCGAGATCGTGAACGCGGAGCCGATTGAGGTTATCCGTCAGGTCATGGTTGAAGAAATGCTGCATATGGTGCTTGTCGCAAACGTTATGAACGCAATCGGTTTCTCTCCGATCCTGACCGATCCTGACCAATTGCCGAAGTATCCACGCAGGCTTCTGATTGACAGGGGACCAGAGCTTAGGTTGCGGCGCTTTGATCGGGATCAGATCAATGGATTTCGTGAAGTGGAGCGGGCTGTTGGAGACCCAAAAAAGGAACGTGATGGCCCGTACAACACGATTGGGGGGCTTTATCTTTTCATCGTCAAACGCTTGCAGGATGCATGTAACGCTCATGGCGCCGGAAGCATCTTCATTGGGGATGACAGCCTCCAAATTGACGACGGTGACTACTACGGTGCGGGTGGTGTTGTCATTCCGGTGACTGATCTTATCAGTGCCATCAGTGCAATCACCGAAATCATGGAGGAAGGTGAGGGGGCGGACCTTGGCAAGACCGCCAATGACGGAGATCGGATCCCAGGGCCACCCGGCGAAGACCGAATGGATGTCGCCCACTATTTCAAGTTCAATGAGATTCTTCACAGTCGATACTACCAGCCAAAGGATCTTTTTGACGCGCCGCCAAGTGCTGGTGACATGATTGTTGACTGGAGCGCGGTGTGTCCGATGCGAGATGACCCTAAGTCGGGCGACTATGTTGGATGGCCAGACATCCAGGCGCTTTCAGACAGTTTCAACGCCAGCTATAGTGAATTGCTGTATGGTTTGGAGTTGGCTTTCAGCGGCAAGAAGGACCAGCTGCGCGCGCTTGTGCCTGTGATGTATCAGTTGCGCGACCGGGCGCAGAAATTGATGCGTGTTCCTTTGCCCGGGGTTGTTCCAGTCGCGACGGCCGGGCCGACCTGGGACTATATCGGTCCGAGACATACCGGTAATCCTGGCAAGGATTTGGCAAGGGATGGCTCCGGCAAGACGACGTGACGCACGCCATGACACGGCCGGGTACCCGAAGTAGGCCGGGATCAACCGTGCGTGGTTTTAGTGCACTTCGACCCTGCATTGTCATGGAGGAACGCGGGCAATGAGGCCCTTTCTGACTGTCCTGCTTGTCTGTCTGCTTTCGACGAACGCGAATGGTGAGACTGTTGCGACATGGCCCTTCCAGCCCGCAGAAGACATATTTGAAGACACCGCCGCTTTGGATCTGTCCTACCTGAATGAGCAGGTTGCGGGCGAAAGTGGCTTTGTCGGACGGTCAGCGGATGGTGCCGCGTTTGTTCGCGGCGATGGCACTCCGATCCGGTTCTGGGCGGTAAATACCGATGTCGCCCGAAAGGGAATTGACGAACTCCGCAAGCACGCCCGCTTCCTTGCAAAGCGGGGGGTCAATATGGTCCGGCTGCATGGCCAGATACCCCGGCAAGGGCAGGCAGGCAGTGAGATTTCGGCAATTGATTTGGCCGAGCGCGAGCGATTGTGGCAACTGGTCGCGACGATGAAGGAGGAGGGGATTTACGTCACTTTCAGCCCCTACTACCCCCATGCTGTCCAAATTCAGACGACGCAGAACTGGCGCGTTCCGAAGGATAGCAGTGGCCTGACAGGGATGATCTATTTTGATCCGGTCTTGCAGGAGGCGTACAAGACTTGGCTGCGAGAGACGCTTTTGCCAGTAAATCCATACACCGGCCTTGCTCTCAAGGATGATCCATCCCTTGCCATCATTCAGATGCAGAACGAAGACTCGCTTCTCTTCTGGACGTTCGGCAATATCCGTGGGCATGAGGCAGCGTTGCTGGGCGAATTGTTTGGAGAGTTCCTTAAGGACAAATACGGCTCCTTGGCCCAGGCCAGAGAGACATGGAACAGGAGCGATGCGCCCGGGCCGATTGACGGAATGCAAGACGACTGGGACAGGGGTGTCATCGCCCTTTCAGATATCTGGCATCTGACGTCGGACGGCGAAGTTGGTTCTGCAGAAATAAGGCTTCGCGACCAGACTGAATTCCTGACGCAAACAATGCGGACGTGGCACGCCGAGATTGCACGCTTCCTGCGCGAGGATATTGGTGCCCGGCAACTGTTCAACGCGGGAAACTGGCGAACAGCAGACGATGTCACAATGGATGATCTTGAACGCTATGCCTACACTTCCGGTGACATCATTGGGGTGAACCGCTATGTCGTCGCACTGCATGAGGGCGAGCACCAAGGGTGGGCAATCGTCGCCGGAGACCGCTTTCGTGAGGATGGTTTGCTGACGCGACCCTTGGACCTTCCCACGACATTGCGGCAACCGGTTGGGTATCCCTACATCATCAGCGAAACGCTTTGGGTTCCGCCAATGTGGCAGCAGGCGGAAGGCCCGATCCTGATGGCGGCCTATCAGGCGTTGACAGGCATTGATATCAGCTATTGGTTTTCCGTTGACGAAACCCAATGGAGCCCGCCCCAAAGTGCAAATGGCTATCTGCCCAGCGTTGGCAAGTGGGAGGTGGCGACACCGCAGCAGATCGGTGCTTTTCCCGCCGCCGCCCTGATCTTTCGCCTTGGCCTGATTGATGAGGCATCGCCCGTGGTTGTCGAACATCGCAGCCTTGCGGAGCTTTGGTCGCGGGCAGGGCCATTGGTTGCCGCACGGCAGGGCTACGATCCAAACCGTGATCTCAATCTTCGCGAAACCGATCTGTCCGGGTCTTTGGGGGGCCGGCAGGCAAGTTCGTACAGCTTTCTTGTTGGTCCGGTCCAGGTCGCTTTCGACAGTGAAACGCCGGATTATATCCACCCAGACCTCGAAGGACTTGTGGACAGTGACAAGCGTATTGCCACCAGCCTGACGCGACAGTTGGTTTGGGATTGGGGAAATGGCGTCGTAACGCTTGATGCGCCGCGCGCGCAAGGTGTTGTTGGGGCATTGTCATCGCGGTCCCGGATCGAATTGCAGGACGTGACAGTTGACAGCAAAGCACCTTACGCAAGCGTCGTGGTTGTCCCGCTTGATGGTAAGCCCATTGCGCAGTCCTCCCGCCTTCTCGTCCAGATTGGCAGTATTGCGCGCCCGACTGGCTGGCGATCTTCACCGGCGCAGCACGAGGGGAGCCCGGCGTTGATCGTCGAAGACTTTGGTGGCCCGCCCTGGCAGGTTGACACGGTCGAGCTAAGCCCGACGGTACACAACCCCGGTCTGTCGCAAGCCACCGCGCTTGACGCGAACGGCATGGCCATGGGTAAAGCCGCAATCTCACGCAGCGAGGGGGCTCTCACAATGAACCTGCCGGCTGGGGCTCTCTATGTTGTGATTGAATGAGGCAGTGTGCTTTGGCCTTGAAGGATTGACGCCGCCTGTCGCCCGACAGTCTTTTCAGCATTGCAGCAGGTTCCGCATGCGCCTGAACAAAAAGTTGGCCCGGATCGGCGCAGACCGTGCATTCGACGATTGACTGTCTGAACTCTCCAGTCCAGTCAGTGTATCGAACCCGACATCAAGATACCGGTCCGCAGCGACTGTAGTAACGGAGCCATTCCATGTTCAAACGGCTTGTCATCGCGGTCGTCGTGCTGGGCATTCTGGTCGGCGGCATCGTCTGGTACAAGTATTTCCGCGATGGAATGATCGCGCAGTTCTTGGCGGGGATGGCACCTCCTCCGGTGCCTGTGACCGCCGAGACGGTTGAAGCGGTGACCTGGCAGCCGGGGATTGACGCCATCGGCACGGCGCTGGCCGCGCGCGGGGTTGATCTGGCGATCGAATCCGGTGGGCTGGTCCGCGAAATCCTGTTCGCCGCAAATGACGCGGTGACGGCAGGTCAGCCGCTGGTCCAGATCGACGATGACAGCGAAAAGGCAGCACTCGCCGCGGCGCAGGCTGCCCTTGGCGTGGCGCAGACCGAATTGCGGCGGACCGAAACGCTGACGGCGCGCGGGGTGAACGCCGCCAACACCATGGAAAACGCCGAGGCGCAGACCGAAAGCGCGCGCGCCTCAGTGGCGCAGGTGCAGACCGCGCTCGACAGCAAGCGGATGACCGCGCCATTCGCCGGCGTCATTGGCATCTCGCGGATCGAGGTTGGCCAGTATGTGACGCCCGGCACGATCTATGCCACCTTGCAGGACCTGAGCCAGATGCAAGTCGACTTCGCCGTGCCGGAACAACAGATCGGCGCTCTTGTCCTGGGGCGGGAGATCACCGTTGCCACCGAGGTGGGCGATTTCAGCGCCACGGGCCGGATCATCGCCATTGAACCGCGGATTGACCCGAACTCGCGCCTTGTGTCGGTCCGGGCCGAGGTCGACAATCAGGCTGGCAACCTTTTCCCCGGCCAGTTTCTGCGCGTCCGCATTGCCCTGCCGGTGGAGGATGGGGTGATCGCCGTGCCGCAAACGGCAGTCAGCTCGACGCTTTACGGCGATTCAATCTACATCGTGCAGCCCGGAGAGGGTGACGGCGAACTGGTCGTCGATCAGGTGTTCGTCAAACTGGGCCGCCGCTCGGGCGCGCGGATCGAAGTGGTCGAAGGCCTCGCGGCAGGCCAGCAGATCGTCACCTCGGGCCAGAACCGGTTGATCGACGGGGCCAAGGTCGTGGTCGACACGTCGGTCACCCTTGTCGCCCCCGCCGACGAATAGGACGCGGATCATGCATTTTTCGGAAATCTTCATCCGCCGACCCGTCCTGTCGACCGTGCTGGCCGCGCTGATCCTGTTTCTGGGTCTGGCATCAGTCCTGAACCTGCCGGTGCGCCAGTATCCTGAAGTGGAAGAGACAGTGGTGACGATCACCACCGTCTATCCCGGCGCGGCGCCCGATCTTATTCAGGGCTTCATCACCTCACCCATCGCCGCGGCGGTGTCGACGACGGAAAACACCGACTACATTACCAGCCAGTCGCGGCCGTCAGCTTCGGTCGTCACGGTGCAGATGAAGTTGGGGGCCGATCCCGACATCGCTCTGACCGAGGTCTTGTCGAAGGTGCAACAGGTCCGCGGGCAACTGCCGCCGGAATCAGACGATCCGGTGATTGCCAAGGGCACAGGCGAGAGCTTTGCCCTGATGTACCTTGCCGTGCAGAACCCCAACATGACGCCGGAACAGCTTACCGAGTATCTGGAACGGGTCGTGCGGCCACGGGTCACCAACATCGACGGCGTCGCGCAGATGGAAATCCTTGGCGCATCACAGTTTGCCATGCGCGTCTGGCTGGACCCGCTGGAACTGTCAGCGCGCGGCGTGACCGCGTCCGAGGTGCTTGCGGCGATCCGGTCGTCGAATTTCCTGTCGGCACCGGGCAAGACCGAGAATGAGTATTTCACCTATTCGCTCACGCTGGAATCGACCATCCAGACGCCGGAAGCCTTTGGCGCGCTGCCTTTGGTTCAGGGCGAAAACGGTGTGGTCCGGCTGCGCGATGTGGCCGACATCGAACTGGCCTCGGGTGCTACGGATGCTGTCGTGACCTTTGACGGCGAACCCGGCACATTCATCGGAATCATTCCGGCCCCGGGTGAAAACCAGCTGGACGTGGCCACAAACGTCCGTGACGAACTGCCCGGTCTGGTAGAGACCCTGCCGCGCGGCATGACCATCAACCTTGTCTACGATTCCACCGAAACCATCGCCGCCTCGATCAGCGAGGTGTTCAAGACCATCGCCGAGGCGGTTGCCATCGTGATTGTGGTGATCCTGCTGTTTCTGGGATCGTTCCGGTCGGTGCTGATGCCCATCGTCACGATCCCGCTGTCGCTGATCGGCGTCTGTGCGATCATGCTGGCCTTTGGCTATTCGATCAACCTCTTGACCCTGCTAGCAATGGTTCTGGCCATTGGTCTGGTAGTCGATGACGCCATCGTGGTGGTCGAAAACATCCACCGCCATATCGACGAAGGCATGTCGCCGGCACAGGCCTCGATCAAGGGGATGAAGGAAATCACCGGCCCCGTCATCGCCATGACCATTACGCTGGCCGCCGTGCTTGCCCCGCTGGCGTTTACCGGGGGGTTGACCGGATCGCTGTTTGCCGAATTCGCCCTGACGCTGGCAGGGTCGGTGATCTTGTCGGGCATCGTGGCGCTGACGATCACGCCAGCCATGTCGGCGCGGTTGTTGACCCATGGTGAACCGGGGCGGTTCCAGCGCACTGTGGACCGGGTCCTGAACGGCCTTGCCAACTGGTATGAGCGGCGGGTGTCATCGTCATTGGACTACCGCCCCGTGACGATGCTGATGGTCCTGTCCTTGGTGGGGGCGACGGGGTTCATGTTCCTGAACACCTCCAGCGAACTGGCGCCCGAGGAGGATTCCGGCGCCCTGTTCGCGATCCTGAACGGGCCACGCTATGCCACGCTGGACTATACGGCTGCCTTCACCGATGAAATCGCCAAGCGCACCAAGGATATCGAAGAGGTGCAGACCTCGTTTTCGGTCGCGGGTTTCGGCGGGGCCACCAACAGCGGGTTCTATATCTGGGCCTTGAAAGACTGGGCTGACCGCAGCCGTGGTCAGGCTGAGATCCAGCAGCAGATCCAGGCCAGCCTTGATGGCGCACCGGGCGTGCAAGGCTATGTGTTTGCCCCGCCGTCGCTGCCCGGCGCGGGGGGCGGCTTGCCGGTGTCGATGGTGCTGCAATCCATCCACGCGCCCGAACGGGTGTTCGAAATTGCCGAGGAAATCCGGCTGAAGGCGCTTCAAAGCGGCATGTTCATCGTGTTGCAGAACAGCCTGTCCTTTGATGCGCCTCAGGTCCGCATCATCATCGACCGCGACCGCGCGGCCAATCTGGGCGTGACCGTCAGCGAAATCGGCAACACGCTGGGCCTTCTGGTCGGCGGTGGTGCCATCGCCCAGTTCGACCGGGACTCCAACAGCTATGATATCATCACGCAGGTTCCCGCCTCATGGCGCGACAACCCGGAAAAACTAGGGGAGTTCTTCGTCCGATCCGGCTCGGGGGCGATGGTGCCGCTGTCCTCTGTCGTGACGCTTGACGCGGGCGTGACCGCCGCCTCGATCGAGCAGTTCAACCAGTTGAACGCCGCCACCCTGTCTGCCATGCCGATGCCGGGGCTGTCTTCCGGCGAGGCGCTGGCAGAGCTTGAACGCATCACCGCTGAGACGCTGCCGGATGGTTTCTTCGTTGACTATTCCGGTCAATCCCGGCTGGAAAAGACCGAAGGCAACACCATCCTTCTGGCCTTTGCGGCGGCCCTTGTGGTGATCTACCTTGTGCTGGCGGCACAGTTCGAAAGCTTCCGCGACCCGTTCATCATCCTGATGTCCGTGCCGCTGTCGATCTTCGGCGCAGTGCTGCCGCTCTACCTTGGGCTTGGCACGCTGAACATCTACACGCAGGTCGGTCTGATCACGCTGATCGGTCTGATCACCAAGCACGGCATCCTGATGGTCGAATTTGCCAACCAGCAGCGCGAAGAGGGAATGTCGCGCCGACAGGCCATCGTCGCCGCCGCCAAGACCCGCCTGCGCCCGATCCTGATGACCACGGCGGCCATGGCGCTGGCCGTCGTGCCGTTGATCATTGCCGAAGGGGCAGGGGCAGCGGCGCGTCAGGCCATGGGTCTGGTGATCTTTACCGGCCTCTTGATCGGCACATCTTTCACGCTGTTCGTGGTGCCGATGTTCTATTCGCTGATCTCTCGCAGTGACAGTTCGTACCTGTTGCACCGGAAATCGGTTGAAAAGACCTTTGGCGCGTCCGGCTGACAAGGGCAGGGTAGGGGTCCCGGAACCCTGTGCCGGGATCGCCGTAGACCAAAGATTTCAGCAGTGCCGGGCGTTTCCCCGGCACTGTGGCAAACGCAAGGTCCGCCCTCAGAACGTCAGGGTCGCGCCAAGGACAGGCCCACTCATCGCGCCTTTGAAGACCGTCCCGTCATCGGAATAGTCGACATAGAGGTGCCGCCACCCGACCGAAAGATACAGCCGTTCCGACGCCTGATAGTTCGCCGTCAGGGCCACCTGCCACGTCAGGTCCGACCCAACCCCGAAACCGCCAACATCGAAGTATCCCAGCAGCGACCAGCGGTCCGCAAGCGGGGTGTTTACCCTGAGCGCAAGGATCGGGTCCACAAAGTTGGCACCCGGCGCGACGCTGATGGCTGCCGCCGGGACCGCGACCTGACCATCAAGGTCCCACGCGCGCAAACCGGCCATCGCGTCAACGGTTGTGCCACCACCCGCATCAAAGCGCTTCCCGGCTGCAAGGGTCAACGACCGGAGTGTCACTTCACCTGACGCTGGGGCACCCGGTGGCACCAGCCCTTCGCGCGACGATTTCGAATAGGTCAGATCGCCAAAAACCACCAGATCGCCACGGCGGGCAAACCCGGTTGCAAAGAAGGCGCCATCCAGATCCTCAAGGATCTCGGAAAGCGACTTGTCGAACGACAGCGTCGGCGCACCCGTGAAGGGCGTAAAGTCGCCCGTCACGCCAGCCCCCCAGCCGTAAAGCGTAACCTGACCAGACCAGTCCTGAGCCTGCACCGGGGCAGCGGCGGCTGCGGCAAGTCCGATGGCAGCAACGGTAGTACGGAAGGCAGGGATCGGCATTACAACTGCTCCTTCAAGATGCGCCCATCCTTCATGATGAGCCGCAGGTTGGTGTCAGGGTCGGCAATAAAGGCAAGGTCGGTCGCGGGATCACCATCCCAGACCAGAAGGTCGGCCAAGGCACCTTCGGCGATCACCCCAAGCTGGCCCTGATAGGGCGCGCGTTCGCCCGACATGGCCAGAAGCTCACCAGCGGCCCCGGTCGCCATGCGCAGCGCCTCAAGCGGGGGCATGAAGCGGGTCAGCTTGCCCAACTGGCGCCCTTGGGTCGCCGCACCGTGCGGGTTGAACAGCACATCCGTGCCGAAGGCCATATTGACGCCCTCGGCCTTGCCCTCCTGAAAGGCGCGCACTGTGCCATCGGCCACTTGTTGCTGCTTTGCCTGACTGCGCGGGTCGGAATACTGGTTGGCGTCTTCATCCGCGAGAAAGGGCTGGATGCTCCACCACACACCCGCAGCGGCCATCGCGCGGATCGTCGCCGTGTCGGCCAATTGCCCATGCTCGATCGACCGCACCCCAGCCTCAACGCACCGCATGATCCCCGTGGGGGTGTAGACATGGGCGCAGACGTAAGTGCCCCAGTCGGCCGCAGCCTCGACAGCCGCTCGCATCTCGTCCAGCGTGTACTGGGCCGTATCCAGCGGGTCATAGGGTGAGGCGACGCCTCCACCGGCCATGATCTTGATCTGGCTTGCGCCCTTCATCAACTGCTCGCGCGTACGGCGCAGCACCTCGTCGCGCCCGTCGGCAATCGCCGCGACGCCAGTCTGTTCGGTGTAGTCTGCCGGATTGCCCGGCATCCGCGGCAGCGCGTTCAGCAGTCGGAAATCCCCGTGCCCCGAGGTTTGCGACAGCATGGCACCCGAGGGAAAGATGCGCGGCCCGGCCACGGCACCCTGATCAATCGCCAGCTTCAGGCCGAAGACCGGGCCACCAGTATCGCGCACTGTGGTAAAGCCCCGCATAAGCGTGGCCCCCGCTTCGCGCCCTGCCATCAGGTGAACCCAGCCGATGTCCTGCGTCAGGGCCGCGATCTGGCTGATCCCGACAAGCGTGGCGTGCCAATGGCAGTCAATCAGCCCGGGTGTCACCGACCTGCCACCGCAATCAATCACCTCGGCCTCTGCCGGGCCGGTCCCCGTCGCCGGCAGACCGGTGATGCGGCCACCCTCGATCACTATGTCACGCCCGGTTTGCATGGTCAGCGTGACGCCATCGAAAAAGCGCAGGTTGGTCAGCACGACCGGCCGCCCGGCACCTTGCGCCCGTACCTCACGCGGGGCGAGGCCGAAACCAGCAAACAGCCCCATGACAGCGGCCGCCCCTCCCAGCAATTGCCGCCGGGAAATATCAGCCTCGATCCGCTGCATCGCCGCCTGGGTTTCCGGTGCCCCACAAAGGCAGGGATTGATCACCGCATGACCGCTTTCGATTGCTTCACAACACGCCAGGCACATTGGGCAACACCCTCTCTGTTGTCATGACACCTACAGGTCTTTTGACTTTGTTTTTTGACGATGCCCGCAACCCTCACGTCGATCAAGGCTTTGGTGCTGACCGCAAAACGCACGCGAGGTCCGGGTTGCGGTCGTGACCGGGTGCAAATCACGACGAAGACTGGCAGACCCGGAAAGACGTAAGTCGGGACAGTTCATTGGCAAGGCAGAGCCTGTATGTCATCAGGGCCTGAGCTTCCAGACGGCCTTGGCCAATTCCGTCATTCCCCTTCGGACGTTGCGGTTGCCGCAACCAAGGCGGGGGGCAGACCCCCCGTCAGTCCCCCCGACTGCCCAACGTCGGAAGGGCAGGGGGCCGGTGCTTTCCTGACGGGGCGACAAGCGCCTGTCCCGTGGCCTCGCCCATGCCCAGATCGACCAGGATGGGGCAATCGGGCCGGTGATCGCCGCAGCAGGCATCTGCCAGATGCTGAAGCGTGTCGGCCATTGCCTGCAGCTCGGCGATCTTTCGTTGCAAGCCGTCGATCTGCTCTTGCGCAAGGCGCTTGACGTCCGAACTGTGCCGTGACCGGTCCCGCCACAGCGCCAGAAGGGCTTGAATCCTTTCGACCGGAAACCCAAGGTCGCGCGCGCGGCGGATGAAGCGCAGCATCTGCACCTCGGTCCCCGAATAAAGCCGGTAGCCGGACTGGGTCCGCCCCGCAGCCGGGATCAGGCCGGTGGCTTCGTAATAGCGGATCATCTTGGCAGACACGCCGGATGCCTTGGCGGCTTCACCGATATTCATGGCTGGCTCCCTGATTGAAAGGATGGCTGGAAACGGCGCAGGCGCAGCGCGTTGCCCAGAACAAAGACGCTGGACAGCGCCATTGCCGCTGCCGCAAAGACGGGTGACATCAGCAGCCCGTAGGCCGGATAAAGCGCCCCTGCTGCCACCGGAATCAGCGCTGCGTTGTAGATGAAGGCCCAGAACAGGTTCTGGCGGATGTTCCGCATCGTGGCCCGGCTGAGGGCGATCGCATCGGGAATGGCCGTCAGCCGCCCCGACATGAGCACGACATCGGCAGCGTCGATCGCGATGTCCGTCCCCGTGCCGACGGCGATGCCGACATCCGCCTCGGCAAGGGCAGGGGCGTCGTTGATGCCGTCGCCCACGTAGGCGACTTTGCCCAGTGACTTCAGGCGCTTGATGGCCGTGACCTTGTCTGCCGGAAGAACCTCGGCCACCACATCGTCGATCTGCAGCGGATTGGCGATGGCTTGGGCCGTGCGGGCGCTGTCGCCCGTGACCATCACCACTTTCAAGCCAAGGGCGTGCAGCGCGCGGATGGCCTCGGGGGTGGTCGCCTTCACCGGGTCAGCGACGGCAAGGATCGCCGCCAGACGGTCGTCAATCGCGGCGTAAAGCGGTGACTTCCCTTCGTCGCCCAGCCGGGTCGCCTCGGCCGCGAAGACGGACACATCAAGCCCAAGCTGCGCCATGTAACGGTCCGCCCCGATGTGCACCCGCCGACCGCCGACCGTGGCCACAACCCCCAGCCCGGTTGTCGAATTGAAGTCGCTGACCGCCGGGTGCACCAGCCCCTCGGCCGCAGCCGCCGCGACAATGGCCGCAGCAATCGGGTGCTCGGACTTCGCTTCTACGGCGGCCACTCGGGCCAGCACATCCGCCCGGTCAAATCCGGGGGCAAGGACCAGATCGGTCAACACGGGTTTGCCTTCGGTCAAGGTCCCGGTCTTGTCCAAGGCCACCACGGACACGCCTTGCAGGGCCTGCAGCGCCTCACCCTTGCGAAACAACACACCCAGTTCGGCCCCGCGCCCGGTTCCAACCATGATGGACGTGGGCGTGGCCAGCCCCATGGCGCAAGGGCACGCGATGATCAGGACGGCAACTGCATTCACCAGCGCCAGCCCCAGCGCCGGGCTGGGCCCGAAGATCAGCCAGACCGCGAATGTCAGCGCGGCAAGGCCCATCACCACCGGCACGAACCACAAGGTGATGCGGTCGACCAGCGCCTGAATCGGCAGCTTGCCGCCCTGTGCCGCCTCGACCATGCGGATGATCTGGGCCAGCATCGTCGCCTCGCCCACCGCCGTTGCCTGCATGGTCAGCGCCCCGGTCTGGTTGATCGTGCCGCCGGTCACCTGCGCGCCAACCGACTTGGCCACCGGCACCGGCTCGCCCGAGATCATGCTTTCATCGACCCAACTGTCGCCAGCCGTAACAACCCCATCCACCGGCACCCGTTCGCCAGGGCGAACCTCGACATGGTCACCCGGGCGAACCTCGGCAATCGGCACTTCAACGGTCTGGCCATCGCGCTGAACCTGCGCGGTTCTGGGCTGCAGCCCGATCAGGCGCTTGATCGCGCCTGAGGTGCGGCCCTTGGCCCGCGCTTCCAGAAACCGCCCCATCAGGATCAGTGTCACGATGACGGCGGCGGCTTCATAGTAGACGTTGACCGTCCCCGGCGGCAGCAACCCCGGCGCAAAGGTTGCGACCAGCGAATAGCCATAGGCCGCCGTCGTGCCGACCGCGACAAGGCTGTTCATGTCGGGGGCCGCGCGCCACAGGGCGGGATAGCCCGTGCGATAGAACCGCCGACCCGGCCCGATCAGGACAAGGGTTGTCAGAAGAAACTGCACCAACCAGCTCGCCTGCATGCCGATGGTCTGCGCGATCAGGTGATGCATCGGCGGAAACAGATGCGCGCCCATTTCCAGAACGAACACCGGCAGGGTCAGACCGGCGGCGAGTACCAGATCGCGCCGCAGATGTGCCTGTTCATCGGCCTTGCGGGCTTCGGCTTCCGGATCACCGATGACCGACCGCTGGGCTTGATGCGCATCATAGCCGGCATCCTTGACCGCCTTGACCAACAGCCCGATGTCGGCCGCCCCACTGACCGTTGCCCGTTCGGTTGCCAGATTGACCGCCGCCGATTGCACGCCGGGCACTGCCTTCAAGGCCCGTTCCACCCGTGCCACGCAGGACGCGCAAGTCATGCCCTCAATCACCAGATCGACCGGCTCGGCCGCAACCTCGTAGCCCGCATGGTGGATTGCGGCGACCAGCGGGCCAAGGTCTGTCGGGCCTGCGGTGGTGACTTGCACCCGTTCGGTGGCAAGGTTCACAACCGCCTCTGTCACGCCCGGCACCGTGCGCAGCGCGCGTTCCACCCGCGCCACGCAGGACGCACAGGTCATGCCTTGAACAGATAGAGACAATGTCTCGGCTTGGTTGGCAGCGTTGGGGGGCGCGGGGGCCTGCATGGCGGTGGTCTTTCCGGTTGGGTTCACATCCGCTGACTGAGGTAGGGCTTCCCATGATTGGAAGGTCAAGAGGAAAATTTCAGGAATTTTCTCTTGATTGCGCATTGACCTTCCAACGGTGGGAACCCCTATCTGACATTGCATGAGACGAAACCAAGGAGGATCTCATGCAGTTCCATATCGAAAACATGACCTGCGGTGGCTGCGTGCGCAGTGTGACCAAGGCGATTCAAGAGCTGGATCCGGCGGCCCAGATCAGCGCCGATACTTCCACACGCAGGATTGATGTCCAGACGACCATCCCCCGTGCCACAGTCGCATCCGCGTTGGCGGATGCAGGCTTTGTCGCCAACTGACGTCAAGACAGGAGTATTCCAATGACCAACCGCACCACACTGCTGATCACCGCCGCCTTTCTGGCTATGGGCGGCCTAGCCATCGCGCAGACGGCGACCGAGGGCATGGACCATTCGGGTATGGACCATTCCGGCATGGACATGGGGGCCATGGGGGGCATGGACCACAGCACGCTCATTCCGCCCGAATTCGCCGAAGACCCGGCGACGCTCGCTTATGCCAAGGCGATGGATGACATGACGGCCGCGATGATGGTCCCCTTCACCGGCGACCCGGATGTGGACTTCATGCAAGGCATGATCCCACACCACGAGGCTGCGGTTGAAATGGCGAAGATCGTCCTTCAGTACGGCAAGGACCCCGAAGTGCGCGCCCTCGCCGAAGCTGTCATCGCGGCGCAAGAGGCAGAGATCGCGCAAATGACGGCATGGCTTGCTGCGCGCGGCAGATGATCCGGGCCGGACGGGCCGGCATCTCTATGGTCACGCCGGGCGAGTTGGCTTTCAGCGAAGGCAATTGCGCCGAAAGGTGATTGTGCCCACCGTCACCAAGCTGTTTACCTGACGGGAAGATGCTTTTCAAAGCCGCGCCCTTCCCATAGGACTGCGAGGTGACCATGCCCCAGCCGATTGCCCCATCGAACGACATGGATGTGTCGTTCCTTTTGAACGATGCCCCGGTCGCGCTGATCCTTGCAGATGCGGCCGGAACCATCATCTGGGCAACGGCGGCGGCAGCAGCGATTTTTGCCCTGGACCCCGCCGATCTGCCGGGCCGTTCGCTGCCGGTGCTTCTGGGCATCAACCAACTGGACGATATTCTTGGCCAGACGCCCTCCAGCCGCTTGGGTGGCACGCCTTTGGCGGTGGCGCTGAACAACGGGAACCAGATCTTCGTGGCGGCGACGGCCACGGACCATGAAACACCAGCGGGCGCGCGGGGTTTTTCCGTTGTCCTGCAGGATGTGACCGTGTGGCAGCAGAAAGCCAGCAAACTAAAGCGCGCGCTGGATTGGCTGGACCTTGCTCTGGACGGCGCGGGTATCGGGGTCTTCGAAATTGACCTTGTGACTGGCAAGTCAACCGTTTCGCCGGGGTGGTTGTCTATGATGGGGCTCCCGTCTGGCACCCATATCGACAGTCCCGGGCTTTTTCTGGAAAAGATCCACCCCGACGACCGGGCCACTGTTGAAGCCGCCGACCGGGACTGCATCGAGGGGCGAAGCGACCGTTCGGTCAGCGTGTTTCGCATGAAATCCTGCGATGACAAGCATTGGCGCTGGATGCGGTCCATCGCCGTGGTCGGATCAAGGGATGCTGACGGCAAGGCCACGCATCTGGTCGGTGCGCAGACGGACATTACCGAGCAGCGCGAAGCCGAAGAGGCGCTGCGCCTGACGATGGAGGAATCCCTTTCCAGCTTCGAAAGCGCCCCGATCGGCAAGGCGATCGTGGGGCTTGACGGGCGCTGGTTGCAAGTCAACTCGGCCCTGTGCGATTTGCTGGGGTATCCAAGGCAAATGCTGCTGGAAACCGACTTTCAGACCGTGACCTACCCGGATGATCTGGAGGCCGACCTTGACCAGCTCCGCGCCTTGGTTGCAGGCAAGGCTTCAACCTACAGACGGGAAAAGCGCTATGTCAGGTCTGACGGCACCATCATCCTTGCGGACCTGAGCGTCGCGATGGTGCGCGACAAGGCCGGCGCGCCCCTGCATCTGATCGCACAAATTCTGGACATCACCGAACAGCGCAATCTGGAACAGATGAAAAGCCATTTCGTGGCCAATGTCAGCCACGAGCTGCGCACCCCCCTGACCTCGATTCTCGGCGCGCTGGGGTTGCTGGCCTCCCGGTCCGAGGATGAGTTTCCCGATGACGTCAACCGCCTGATCTACATCGCCCAGCAGAACGCCGAGCGATTGAAGATGCGTGTCTCGGATATTCTGGATTTTGAAGGGCTTACAACGGGGCAGCTTCGGTTGTCATTGGCACCGGAACGGATTGCTTCCCTTCTGGACAGATCGCTCATGAACAGTCTGGTCTTTGCCGAAAGCCACGGGGTCAGCATTGAAATGGACCCGCTGGATCGCAGCATTGTCAGCGCCGTTGACGCCGACAGGTTTGAACAGGTCATGTCCAATCTCTTGTCAAATGCAGCCAAGTTTGCCGACCGCGGGTCGGTCATCCGGGTCGGGATGACATCATCAGATGAGATGGTCAGCGTTCACGTCACGAACCGCGGGCCGAAGATCCCGGACAAATACCGGGCCGTACTGTTCAAGCCGTTCGCACATATCGAAAAATCGGTCGCACAGAAGCGGGACGGAACCGGACTTGGCCTGAGCATCTGCAAGCAGATTGTCGAACAGATGGGCGGGAAGATCGGCTTTGAAAGCGAAGACGGGACCACGACCTTCTGGTTTACCTTGCCGCCCCTGACGTAGCGTCGATCACGCTGGGACGGGGTTAGAACTATCCAAAGTTCGGCAGACGGCGGATGTTCGGCTGCTTGTGCGATTCGTCCTGCGTTTGGGCCCTTGCTTTCGCGCGTCCGATGACCCGATTGAACAGCGCATCAACGTCGTTGGCCCTGACCAGGCCCGGCAGGATGGGATCACCTACCGCGACAACGATGTCCGTCATATCTCCCCCGTCCGGGCTTAGGGGCTTTTCGTCAAGCAACGACTGGATTTCGCTTTCGATGACCTCGGGCTCTGGCAGTGCCGTGCTGTTCGAGACGCAGATGAACTCACCCGGTCTCGCGCAGGCCATGAGATAGCCATGCGGCCCAAGCGTTTCGTCGATGGCACAGGCAACCTGCGCCAGCAGATCGTTGTGTTCGGGGCCGATGCCGCCCGTCTGCTTCCCCCCGACAGCATTGGCGTCCACCGCAAAGACCCGCGTGCTGTGCTGGCCGTTGGACGACAGCACTGTCAGGTAGTTGCCCAAGGCCACAAAGCTGATGAGGCTGTCGACCCCGTCCACCTGAAGCGACGCCGTGCTGTGTTCCGCCCCCGCCCTGACATCAACCTCTGGATCGCCTTCCGCAGTTTGCCCTTTGTCCGCAGCCTGTCGCGCCGACCGGACCAGCAGGTCCGCCTTGGCAAGCCGCGCCAGCAGATCGGTCACGTCGAACGGTTTCGTTGCAAAGTCGGTCGCGCCGGCCGCAAAGGCCTTGTCGATGAAATGCCGTTCCGTCATCGCGGTCAGCATGATGATCGGGGTTTGGCGATAGTCCGACAGACTACGGACACGCCGACACAATTCGATCCCGTCAATTCCGGTCATTTGAATATCGAATAGGAAACAATCAAATGGTACTGTTTCTGCGGAGATGAGTCCAAGCGCCTCTTCACCGGACAGCGCCAAAGTCACGTCGTGGCGGCCCGACTGCGCAATGATCATCGGGATCAGTTCAAGAATAAAACTGTCGTCGTCAACGGCGAGTATCTTCAACGATCAAGCCTCCTGCGGCAACCCACGCCACAAATCCTCAAGATGCAAAATGCTCAGTTCAGACCAATCTGAACTGAATACACCAAAACGCTCCTTCTGTCGAACAGGTTCCCATTGTAACAATTGAATGCAACCGAGGTTTGGCGGAGCACGCCAAATGGTATTTTCTCAAGGCATTCACAGATAACCATTTAATCGGTGGTATCGAGCCCCAATGGGGCTTCAGATACTGCACGCAAATTCGGCTATGCCATAGGTTTCTTGACACGGTCAAGCGCCGATGCCGTCGTACATCGCCGCGTTCGCGACGATACTCTTGTTCAACCCACGATTGACCGTGTCCACAAAACACTCTCGCGCAGGGCTGTCTGCACCGCGCGATCAAAACCGCCAACCAGCGTCAACGTATCGTCCGAACCGACCATCTCGGTTACGGCAATTCGCCGCGATGCAACAATGCGGCGGTCCGATTCCCGGATCAGGGTCAGGACCATACCGACCTTGATGGTGACAGCTTCGGTGTCCGGGCCGACCGGTTCGGCCTGGAATTCCTGCAGCTCGGTCATCAGGGTATAGTCGGGCATCAGACCCGCGCCCGTTCGCCCGACCAGCCGAAAGCCGCCAAGGTTCTGGAACGAGGTGACGAGCAACGTTTGCAGCAGGGCAGGGGCCGGTTCCGTCCAGCGGCCATCGGGCAGGTATTGGGCCTGATAGGGCACGGGCTTGATCAGTATGCGGTCCGTTCCCAGCGCGCCCGCCGATGTCGGAAGCTCGACGATCAGGTGACGGCTGCCTTTTGCCGGCGGGCCGTCGGCGCTGGCCGGAGACAAGGTGTAGGCGTCAAGCTCCTTGCTGGCCTCGGACAGGGAAGACAGGGCACCACAGCCGGATGCCATCGGCAGGAAAAGGGTCAGGACCAAAGGGGAAAGCCAGCGCATCGGGGTCAATTCCTGTAAGCGGGGGTCTGGTTGCCAAGCAGGAAGCGGCCCGGATCGCTGCCGATACGGTCGGCCAGCGCGCCAAGATCGGCCAGCAGATTGCGGGCATCTGTTGCCAAGGCACCGTACTCTGGCAGGCGGGTCCGGGCAAACTCTTTCAACTCGGCCGCCATCGCGCCGACATCGGCAACCGTCACTTTCAGCCCGTCGACGACGGCCGGAAGGTCATCCTTGATGACCGCATTGGCGCTGGAGAACGTGACTTCGGCCGCTTGCAAGGCCGCATCGGCCCGCGCGAGGGTCCCCTCGGCAGCCTGGATCACCGCCTCGGCCCGGGCGGCAAGATCGTCGATCCGCGACGTGGCCTCTTCAACATTCTGCAGGATTTTCGTGATCGAGGCCCGATTTTCGGGCGTGGCGAACCCGCGAATATCTTCCATCAACGCAATCGCCTCTTTCAACAGGTCGGGCGCGGCGGTGGTCAGTTCCTGAACCACCGAAGGCTTCGACGCGATCACCGGCACAAAATCCGGCGGCTCGGGCACCAAGGGCTCCGACGCGGGGCTGCCGCCTTCAAGTGCCACGAACGACACGCCCGTCACCCCTTGCGACGCAAGGGTTGCCACCGTATCCGTCCGCACCGGGGTCGTGGCGTAGATCTCGATCCGGACGCGCACCAGCGCCGGGTTCTCTTCGTCGAGCGCGATGGCCAGCACATTGCCCACATCCACGCCGTTATAGCGCACCACACTGGCCTGGCTTAGACCCGCAACCGTATCGAAGACGATGTCATATTGTGAAAAGGTCCGGTTGATCTGGAACCGGGCCAGCCACAAAAGGAACGCAAGGGCCGCCAAAAGGCTGGCAAGCGTGAAGATCCCGACAAGAATATAGCGCGCGCGCGTCTCCATCAGGCGGTTCCTTGCGTTGGTTGTGCGGCATGGGCGCGAGGCCCGTGGAAATACGCATGAACCCAAGGGTCATCGACTGTCAGCATCTCGGCCATCGTGCCGGTGACCAGCACCTTCTTGCCGGCCAGAACAGCGATGCGGTCACAGGTTGCATGCAAGGTATCTAGGTCGTGCGTGACCAGAAACACGGTCAGACCCAGCGCCTTTTGCAAGGCCACGATAAGGTTATCGAATTCGGACGCGCTGATCGGGTCAAGCCCGGCGGTGGGTTCGTCAAGAAACAGGATCTGCGGATCAAGCGCCAGTGCGCGGGCCAGACCGGCCCGCTTTCGCATGCCGCCCGAAAGCTGGGATGGATAAAGATCCCCGGCCGATGCGGGTAGCCCGACCATAGCAATCCGCAGATCCGCAAGGGCAACCCGGGTGGCCGCATCGATGCCCAGCTTTTCGCGCATTGGCGCTTCGACATTTTCCCGCACCGTCAGCGACGAAAACAGCGCGCCGTCCTGAAACATCACTCCCCAGCGGTTCTGCACCGCCCCCGGGTCATCGCCCCTGTCGTCCTCGTGGTCGTTGGGCGGGTCGGTCAGCACTTCGGTCCCAAGAACGGTGATCTGCCCGGCAGCGGGGCGCTGCAGGCCGACAATGCTGCGCAGCAGGACCGACTTGCCACTGCCCGATGCGCCGACGACGCCCAGCACCTCACCGCGCATCACATCAAGATCCAGGGCTTCATGCACCACCGTCTTGCCAAAGCGGTTGGTCAGGTTGCGCACAGTGATGACCGGGGTTTCGTCCATCAAATTCCCCAGACGGAAAAGAAGATGGAAAACACCGCATCCACGACGATGACAAGGAAGATCGCAACCACGACGGAACGCGAGGTCCGGCTGCCAAGGGAATCCGTGTTGCCGGCAACCTGCATGCCCTGATAGCAACCGACGACCGCGATGATCAGGGCGAACAGCGGGGCTTTTGACAACCCGATCAGCGCATGTGTCACCGAGGTGTTGGCCAGAAGCTGGGTCGTGAACATCCCCGGCGAAATCCCAAGGTCGATCCACGCCATCAGCCCACCGCCGAACAGGCCCGCCATATTGGCCACAAAACCCAGCACCGGCAGCAGGATGATCAGCGCAAGGACTCGCGGCAGGACCAGAAGCTCGATCGGGTCCAGCCCCAGAACCCGCATGGCATCAATCTCTTCGCGCATCTTCATTGACCCGATGGCCGCCGTGAACGCGGAGGCGGAACGTCCCGCCACGATGATCGCCGTCAGAAGAATGCCCAGTTCGCGCAGCATGGAGATGGAGATCAGGTCGACGACATAGATTTCGGCCCCGAATTGCTGAAGCTGTGACGCCCCCTGAAACGCCAGCACGACGCCGATCAGAAACCCCATCAGCGCGACGATCGGCACCGCGTTCAGCCCGGCTTGCTGCATGTGATGGACCAGGGCCGTCACCCGAAGCCGCGAGGGGTGCAGCACGGCCTGCCCAAGGCGCAGGATCACCAGACCCAGAAAGCCGATGGTTTCGCCCATTCCGACCGCAAAGACCGACACTGTCTTGCCAAGCTGGGCAAGCTCGTCCCCCGCCTGGTGGTGCGGCATGCGGCGGCGGCGGCGTTTGCGGGTCGGCGGCATCGCCTCGGTCACGGTTTCCAGCAGGAGCAACTGCGCCGCACTGGCACCGATGATCTTGACCCTGCGACCCTTCGCCTTCTCTGCCGCCTGAAAGGCCACAATCGCCCATGCGCCCGCCGTATCAAGCGCAGTGACACCGGACAGGTCAAGCGCACCGGCCCCCGCCAGACGCGCAAGCTGGTCCTGACACTGGGACAAATTCGACAGGGTAAGCTTCCCGGTCAGCGCCGCAGGGCCAGCGGCTTTCCCGGCTTTAGCGGCAGAGGGTGACAACATTCCTGCCCCTGGCCTCTGGCTGCACGCCTGTTTCCACTGCCGGCGAAAGCCGTGACATAGGTTTCACCAGATTGCCCTTCACATGGAAACACACAACAAGGAACGCGCGGCACCACCATGTGGTTCCCGATGGCGCAGCCTGCTTCAGATTTAAGGGCGTGGTCATGCCCGGTTCAAGTCCTCATGCACCTCGACCGACACGGCAAGGCCAAGGCAGGTCGCCTCCAGACCCTGGAAACTGCCCGATATGGGCGAGGCCTGCGACGGTGTGCGCGTTGTCGCCACCCGGATCAGGGCGCTTCCCGCGGTGATCCGATTGGTCGGATCAAACTCGATCCAGCCTTCGTCCGGAATGAAGACATCGGCCCAGGCATGGGTCGCCCCGCCCCCGATGGCCGAGGCTTGGCCCTGCGGACGGTCATCCAGATAGCCGGTCACAAACCGTGCCGCAAAGCCAAAGCGACGTGCGGCCTCCATGAACAGGAAGGCAAAGTCGCGGCAGGTGCCAATGCCGCTGCGGATCGTTTCGGCGGCGGTCTGGGTTCCCATCTCATCGCGCGCGGAATACCGCAGGTTCAGGTGGACCGTATCGCTTAGCCCGCGCAGGAACGTCAGGGCATCCTCCCCCCGCTGATGGAACTTTTCGCCAAGCCATGTATCCAGAAGCCCTGCGTCCTGAGGATTGTGCAAACCAAGGAAGGGATGCAGGTCGCGCAGGTCGTCGGTGTCGTAGGCAAATGGATAGGGGCAGATATGGGACCCATCCGCGCGCAGCAGCCGATCCGAAACATACCGGCGCAGCAGAAGCTGGCTTTCGATCACCAGCAGGTCCGTCGCGTCGCGAAAGCTGGCCTCGGCCACCGAATTGCCGAAGGTTTCGAAATACCAACGCAGCGTCGCCTGTGGCTGAATGGTCAGAAAAGCATCATCCACCCACAGGTCATGCCCATCGCGTGGCCGCAGCATGAGCCGATGCGGGTTCAGGATGACCGGACGATCATATCTGTATTCCGTTCGGTGCGTGATCGTGATGATGCTGGCCATGGGAACCTCTCCGGGGTTCGGCGCGTTGCTGTCCGCGTGACGGTGTTGTCCCCAAACGAACCTGCGCCGCACATCGTTCCAATGACAAGGCTGACGTTATGTTGATACGGTTCGGATTCGAGATTGATGTTGAAAGCACGGCCCCGGTGCCGATGTTGCTGGCTTTGTCGACGCACAGTGAACTTACTGGCAATGACCCGTCACTGCGGCTTATCGGGCAGGATCATGTGCGCACGTCGCCCGACTGCGGTGCGCGGCGCTACAAGGACCGTTTCGGCAACTGGATCACGCGGGTGGTTGCACCCGTCGGGCATACAAGGTTGTGGACCGACTGTGTGGTCGAGCTTGAGGGCAATCCCGATCCGCAATCGCCCTCCGCGCGGCAGCATGCGATCCCCGATCTGCCGGATGAGATTTTGCAATACCTGATCCCAAGCCGGTACTGCGACAGCGATATCCTGACACAAGAGGCGTGGTCGCTGTTTGCCAAGACCCCGGAAGGCTGGGCACGCGTGCAGGCCATTACAACCTTCGTCCACCAGCACGTCACCTTCGGCTATCAGTTTGGCCGCGCCAGCAAGACCGCCTCGGATGTCTTTCGCGAAAAAACCGGTGTCTGCCGCGACTTTGCCCATCTTGCCATTGCCCTCTGCCGGGCGATGAACATCCCTGCGCGCTACGCCAGCGGCTATCTGGGCGACATCGGGGTTTCCTACTCTGGTCCCGGTGACTTTTGCGCCTGGTTTGAGGTTTTCCTCGACAACCGCTGGCACACCTTCGACGCCCGCTACAACGTGCCACGGATCGGCCGTATCCTGATGGTGCGCGGAACGGACGCGTCGGACGTTGCCATGATCACGTCCTTTGGCGGCTACAAACTTGGCCTTTTCCGCGTCTGGGCCGACAGGCTGGAGGACAGCCTTGGCACCGCCGAGGTTCTGGACCTGCTGGAAACCCGGCCAGACGCGGCGCCGCTGGTCTATCCGTCATCCGCCCGCGCCGCCTAGTCGCGGGATTGGCCCCAGCGCCGGGATGTGGCCGTTCAGGCGTCCTGTGTTTGCGTTTCCGCCGCGATCACACCCGCTAACCGTTCGGCATCGCGCCATGCCCCCCAGATGAAGGCTGACCCCCGGCAAGACAGCCAAGGCAGGCCGATGAAATACAAGCCGGGCACCTCGGACACGCCGTCGCGGTGGCGCGGGCGACCGCTGGCATCAAAGGCATCCATCTTGATCCAGCCAAAGTCGAGCTGGAACCCCGTCGCCCAGATGATCGTCGAGATGCCTTCCGCAGCAAGATCAAGCGACAGGATCGGATCGGTCACGGAAGGGGGCAGGGGCAGGAACACCCGCGCTTCGGGTTCTTCAGGCAGGTCAAGCCCATTGGCCCGGGCATAGGCGTCAGCTTCGTCCAGCACCGAAAGGTAATTCTTGTCACCGTTTTCGATGTTGCGGGCCAGATCCGGGGCAAAGTGCAAGGTCCCGTCGCGGCAGTCGCCCGCGCGCCCGACAAGGGTGACTCCAAGGGCTGCAATACGGCGGAAATCCATCGTATGCCCGCCGTAAGCCCCTGACACGGCAATCGTCACATGCTCGGTCCCCGGTGTTGGGGCCTTCATGTCCCACTTGCCAAGTTTGCCCAGCCACCAGACGAAATCCTGCCCGCGATAGCGCCGGGGCGGGCGGTCATGCGGGCCGACCGACAGGATCACCCGGCGCCCGGCGCGGGCCAGTTCTTCGGCAATCTGCGCACCCGATGATCCGGCACCGACCACCAGTACTGCGCCTTCGGGCAGGGCGGCAGGGTTGCGGTAGCCGCTTGAATGAAGTTGCGTGATGCCCGGGTCGGTCACCACCGCCGGGATCACCGGTTTCTGAAAGGGGCCGGTGGCCACCACGACATTGCGCGCCTCGATCACGCCGTCCGATGTGGTAGCCCGAATGCCCGACCCGTGCTTTTCAAGAGCGGTGACCGTCACCCCGGTGCGAACGGGCAGGCTGCGGCTTTGTGCGAAGGTCTCAAAGTAGTCGGCAACACGTTCCTTGCCGGCAAAGGCCTCAGGGTCGATGTCGTCGAAGGTCGCGTCAGGAAAGCGGTCATGCCAAGCCGGGCCGTTGGCAACCAGACTGTCCCAGCGTTCGCTTCGCCAGCGTTCGGCGATGCGGGCGCGTTCCAGCACGATATGCGGGACGCCCGCTTTCGACAGGTGGGCCGAGGTGGCGACCCCCGCCTGTCCCGCGCCAATGACAAGGGTGTGGATCGTTTCCATGGGGGCCTCGCTTTCTTGGCTATTCATCGCCCGGCACGCCATAGGATGGGGCCCGGGTCGGGTCTGCGGCACGCTGGACATAGGCCTGCATCTGGGGCGCATAGACGTCCCATGCCGCACGCAGCATGCCGATGGGGTCATCGGCCCAGTCGATGCGCAGGTCGACCACGGGCCAGTCCAGCCGGTCCGCGACCTTGAGGCCCGCCGAATGGACCGGCCCAGCCTCGCCGCCCACCTGCAGCCCCATTTCAAGCGCCTGCATCAAGCGTTCGGCAAGCTGGCCCTTCGCGGCCTCGAAGGCGGCGACCATCGCGGCGGGAACCTGTTGATTGGCCAGAAGATTGCCCCCGGCCGCACAGTCGGCGCCCGTGGCCTGACCCCAGACCCCCAGCACCTCGGCGCCCGAATGGATGGCCGTGCTACCCTGCCGGTCCACCACCAGCAGCTGCCGGTAGTCAATATGCGGGCGGTTCGTGGTGACGGCGGCCAAGGCATCGGGCGCGGATTTCCCCAGCGCCAGTTGGTCCAGCGCCAGCGGCCCAAGTGCCGGATCGGTGATGTTCTGGCTGGCGACGGCCCCGACCCCGGCCCGGACATGCGCGCAGCGGGCGGCAACGGCGGGCGATGAGGATGAGATCACCATCCCGAACTGCCCGGTTTCCGCGCATCTGGCGACAAGCGAGAAGGTCATCGGATCAATCCGGGATCACTGCGGTGCCGTCAATTTCCACCAGCCATGACGGCCGGGCAAGGGCCGTCACCACCACCCCGGTCGACACGGGATGCACGCCCTTGATATATTCGCCCATGGTCCGGTAGACGGCCTCACGGTGGCGGACATCGGTCAGATAGACCACGACCTTGCACAGGTCCGCCATGCTGCCGCCGACTTCCTCAAGCAACTGGCGGATGTTCTGCATCACCTTGTGGGTCTGTTCCACCGGATCATGGCTGCCAATATCCTGCGCCGTATCAAGGTCTTGCGGGCACTGACCGCGCAGAAACACGATCCGCCCCCGCGCAACGACGGCTTGGGCAAGGTCATTGTCCAGCTTCTGTTCGGGATAGGTGTCCTTGGTGTTGAAGGGGCGGTGGCGGAAGTGGGTCATGATGTGCGTCCTTCGGTGTCTGGGATAAATTGGGGCAGAAGCGAGAGGCCGGGATGCAGCGCGGCGATCTCGCGCCGGAAGGTGGGGGTGTCGCCCGGCTCTGGCTGGTCAAGGGCTTCCGCCCAGGCGCGCCCGGCATAGGTGGCCCATGCGATGGGGCCGGGGGCGGCAGCGTCGCCGATCAGTTTCAGGGTCCTGATGCCGCTGCCCTGCCAATCCAACGCTTTTGCGTCATGGAAAAGGCTGTCATTGGGGGTGCGAGAGGTGACGAAGACCACCGCATCGGCCGGGATTGCCGATTGTCGGCCAGTCCATGTGCAGCCAAGCATAACCTCTTTTGCGCCAATGGCTTCTGGGGCTTTGCTCAGGTGGACCGACACCCCGATCTCCAGCAGGCGGCGCATGATCGTGCCTTGTTCCAGCGTGTTGTCGGTCCATTCCGCAACCTTGACGGCGGGGGTGACGAAATCCACCTGCTTGCCCTGCGCTACAAGCAGTTCGGCAAGAACCGACCCCATGTAGAAATGATCGTCATCATAAAGGGTTACACGGTGACCTTCCGGCGGTTCGCGCGCCATCAGATCATCGGGAGTGAAAACCGGCATCGCCGGATCGGTGGGGATCGGGTGCAAGTGCAGCCGGGCCACGGCATCGCGCCGCCAGCTGGCACCCGTGGCGATGGCAACGTGATCGGCGCCCATGGCAAGGATGTCCTCAGCCGTCAGGCGGCTGTCGCGGTAAATCTCGACATTGGCCATCGGGGCAAGCTGGCCAGTGCGGTAATCCGCCACCCGGCCCCATGCCGACAGGCCGGGCAGGGTGCGTTCACGGGCAACGCGGCCGCCAAGGGTGGTTGTCGCTTCGGCCAGCGTCACGGCATAGCCGCGCTTTGCGGCCTGCAGCGCAGCCTCTAGCCCCGTGGGTCCAGCCCCGACGATCAGGACAGTCTGGGACGCGCCTTTGGGCCGGGGGCGTTCAGGGTGCCAGCCCTTGCGCCATTCCTCCATGAAGGCGGTGTTCTGCGTGCAGCGGCTGATCGCGCCGGTCATGTCGCCCGTGACGCAGATATTGCAGCCAATGCATTCGCGGATGTCTTCGTAGCGGCCTTCCTGAACCTTCAGCGGCAGGAACGGATCGGCAATCGAAGGCCGTGCCGCGCCGATGAAGTCAAGGACGCCCGCCTTGATCTGCCGCACCATGGCATCGGGTGAGGTGAAGCGGCCGACGCCGACGACAGGTTTGGAGGTCAGCGCCTTGATGCCCTTCACAAGGTCCTCTTGCGCGCCTTCGGGCTTGAACCGGCTGGTGCCGGAGCACGCCTCCCACGTGCCATGGGCAAGATCCCACAGGTCAGGCAGATCGGCGTGCATTGCGATGAAATCGCGGAGTTCGGTGTTGGAAAAGCCGAATGGCCCGGCCTCATGCAGGGACAGGCGAAGGGTGACGCCAAGTTCACCCTTGGTGACTTCCCTTGCATCTTCAATGACTTCGCGCAGAAACCTCGACCTGTTTTCCAGGCTGCCGCCGTAGTCGTCGGTGCGGTGGTTGGTGGCGCGGGACAGGAAGTGTTGCAGGATGCCAAAGCCATGTGCGCCGTAAAGGCAGATCAGGTCGAAACCCGCCTGCTGCGACCGGCAGAAGGCGGCACGGAACCAGTGGCGCAGATCACGAATGTCCTGCAGGTCCATCGTGCGGGCCTGAACCGGGTCGGAGGTGAAGGTCAGGATCGGCCCGCCAGTGACGGCCAAGGGAACCTCGCGGCTGTAAAGGTTGGGGCCATTGATCCCGCTATAGGCCAGCTGGATGCCGGCAAGCGCGCCGTGGGATTTCATCGCCTCGGCCATGGCGGCAAGGGCGGGGATGTCCTTGTCCTCCCACAGGTGCTGTTCGATGAAGGGGGTGATTTCTGACGTGGGGTGAATCTCGGTCTGTTCGGTGAAAATCACGCCCCAGCCACCCTCGGCCTTGGTGCGGCGCATCTCGGCCACTGCGGATGGGTCACGGTAGCCGCCACCGTTGCAATGCGGGACTTGGTAGAAGCGGTTCTTCGCGGTCTTGGGGCCGATCTTCAGCGGCTCGAACAGGATGTCGTGGCGCGGATCGCGGGTCATTTCAGCACCCGAAGGTCCGCGGTCTGCGTCGAGAGGTGGACGGGGTCCCGGGGCGGAAGCTCGGCCACAAGCAGCGCGGGGGTTTGGCCCGCCTGCGCAAGGATGTCCCCATGCGGGCCGGCAATCAGTGACCCGCCGACATAGGTCAGGTCACCCTCCTGCCCGCAATAGTTGGCGTAGGCGATCGAAACTGCGTGGTTTGCCGCCATCGCAGGAACGGTGTGGCGGATGACATGGGTGAAGGGCTGCATATTGGCGGTGGGGCAGAGGATCACGGTGACGCCTCGGTCTGACAGCGCCTTGATATGGGGTGCGAATTCAATGTCGTAACATATCAGAATCGCTACGGTTTCACCGCCAAGCTGGAAGGTGGCATAGACGTCACCGGGCGTGTAGAGCGACCTTTCGCGCGGGCCGTAAAGCTGGACCTTGCGGTAGTTGGCCAGAAGCACGCCGTCGGGGCCAAAGCAGGCGGCAGAATTGTAGACGCCAGCGCCATCCCGTTCGGCATAGCCCACAACCAGCGCGCAACCGGACCGCTTGGCTGCGGCGGCAAGGCGGTGCATCGGCGGGCTGTCAAGCGCAACCGCCCGCACCGGGATGTCGGGCTGGTTGTACCCCTGCAGCCAGATTTCGGGCAGGACAAGGGCGGCTGCCCCCATCGTCGCGGCTGCCGCCAGCCCAGTTTCTGCCTGAGCGCAGGCGCTGTCGAGGTTCGAAGCGGGCGAGGTGCCCTGCCAGAGTGCGAGTTTCATGTGGTGCAACCGGGGGCCAGCCCCCGGACCCCCGGGATATTTTGGGACAGAAAATGGGGGGCCGCGGGTTTGGCGGCCCCCGCACGGGTTATTTCTTCAGGTTGGTCCAGATCGCGTCATAGAGCTTTTGCGTTTCCTCATCGCAGGCCTGCGCAAAGACGCCGGGCGTTATGCCTTCGGGCGGATTGTTTTCCGGGCTGGTCTTGATCGCTTCGTCCAGAAAAGGTTCCACCCCCGCGACGCCCGAGGTGTAGGCGGCATAGTTGGTGACGGCGGCGGCGTTTTCGGGGTCCAGCAGGAAGTTCATGAACTTCAAGGCGTTGTCGCGGTTGGGGGCATCCTTGAGCAGGACGACGTTGTCCATCCAGACCACATGGCCTTCGGTCGGGTAGACATATTCGACGTTTGCCCCTTCCGCCCGCGCTTTGGCGGAAAAGCCGTTGTAGATCATCCCCGCGGCCGCATCGCCGGACACCAGCACGTCCTTGGCGATGTCGGACCCGAAGCTGGCCCAATGCGGTTTTGCCGCCAGCAGCATGTCGTTCAGGGCCTGCAATTGCGCCCGGTCCTGCGTGCACTGCGGGATGCCAAGGTAAAGCGAGCCCAGGATCAGCACCTCGTTCTGGCTGTCGAGCACGTTGATCTTGCCCTGCAGTTCCGGCGGCGGCGCGAAGATCGTGGCCAGCGATGAGATATCGCCCTGATAGACATCGCGGTTCACGCTGAAGGACGTGGTGCCCCACTGATAGGGGATCGAGTGTTTGCGCCCGGCATCAAACGGCACATCCAGCCACTGCGGCGCGATATTGCCAAGGTTCGGCATTTCTTCGGGGGTGAAGCTGTCAAGCATGCCATCGGCGGCCATGATGCCCACCATGAAATCGGCAGGGACGGCCACGTCATACTGGCCCAGCTTGCCGGCCTTCAGGGCCGCCAGCATGGCTTCGTTGCTGTCATAGGTGTCGATGGTCACGTCGATGCCGGTCTCGGCCTCGAACTTGTCCACCAGCTCCTGCGGGATGTATTCGAACCAGTGGTAGACCTTCAGCTCACCTTCCGCAAAGGCGGGCGAGGCGAGAAGGGCGGTTCCCAGAAGCAGCTTTTTCATGTGACTCTCCATGTCGGGGTTTGGTCAGGGGGGCGGTCAGGGGCTTTGGCGCCCCTTGCGGTTGATAAGATAGGCGGCGGTCACAAACAGCACGCTGACTGCCAGCATCAGCGTGGAAATCGCCATGATGTTGGGCTTGATGCCCTGCTTGACCGATCCGAAGATGGCGGTCGGCAAGGTCTCCATCCCCGCGCCCTTGACGAAGTTGGTGATGATGAAATCGTCAAGGCTGATGATGAAGGCCAAAAGCCAGCCCGAAGCAAGGCCGGGGGCCAGAAGTGGCAGCAGGATCAGGCGGAAGGCTTGGGCGCGGCTGGCGTAAAGGTCGCGCGCGGCCTGTTCGAAACTGGCCTCGATCCCCTCTAGCCGGGCGGCGATGGGCAGGTAGGCGAAGGGGATGCAGAAGGTGACATGGGCGATCAGGATGGTGCCATAGCCGGTGGTCAGCCCGATGGTGGTGAAGAAGATCAGGAGGGCGACGGCTGTCACGATCTCTGGCACCATCAGGGGCAGGTTGATCAGCGCAAAGCTGGCCGTGCGGCCCCGGAAGCGCCCGCCCTTGACCATTGCAAGGGCGGCAGCGGTGGCGATCAGCGTGGCGGCCGTGGCGGCCATCAGCGCGATGGTCAGGGAATTCCACGCAGCCTGACCAAAGCGCCCGGCCTCAGGCCCGGTGAACACATCCGCATACCAGCGCAGGGAAAACCCGCCCCATTCGGTGATCGAGGTTGATCCGTTGAAGCTGTAGGCCATCACCACGGCAAGCGGGGCGTAGAGAATGACAAGGCACAGGAGCGTCAGCGCCAGAAACCCCGGATAGTGGCGGACGCCCTTCATCGGGCACCCTCCCGTCCTGCGGCGCGGGCGTGCAGCAGCAGGGCCACAAGGACCAGCGTCAGCAGGATCATGCTGACCGCAGCACCAAAGGGCCAGTTGCCCTGACTGCCCCGAAACTGTTCGTCGATCAGCGATCCGATCATGAAGGTCTTCGCGCCGCCCAGAAGGTCGGGGGCCAGAAAGGCCCCAAGCGCGGGGACAAAGACCAGAATGCAGCCGGCGATGATGCCGGGCTTGACCACCGGCAGCACAATCTCACGCAGGGTGGTCCAGCGGGTGGCGTAAAGATCGGCCGCGGCTTCCGACAGCGCGAAGTTGTAGCGTTCCACCGCCGCGTAGATCGGCAGGACCATGAAGGGCAGGTAGCTGTAGAAAAGCCCAAGCTGCACGGCAAGGTTGGTGTTCACGAGCGGAAGGGGGCCGTCGATCAGGCCGATGGACATGAGGGATTCGTTCAATGGCCCGTTGTCACGGATCAGGAATTTAAGGCTGACGGTCCGGATCAAGAGGTTGACCCAGTAGGGGATGGTGATCAGGAACAGCCAGATCCCGCGGGTTTGGGCGGGCCGGGTGGCAATGAACCATGCGGTCGGAAAGCCCACCATCAGACACAGGATCGTGCAGACCCCCGCCTGCCAGAGCGACCGCCAGAAGATCGAGATATAGGTCCACTCCAACTGCGCCGGCTCATCCCCGAACAGCCCGCGTGTGACGAAGAACTGGTCGTAAGCCGCAAGGGTGAAGTCCCAGATGACACCGCCGCGGAATTCCTTGGTCAGAAAGGAATAGACGGCCATCAGAAGGACGGGCAGCAGCGCAAAGGCCCCGACCACCACCCATGTCGGGATCAGAAGCGGGCGGACAAGGGGCCGCCAGTTGTCGTCCTGCCCGGCCATCAGTCGGCCAGAAGGCGCGCGGCACCTTCCTCCAGATGCAGGCCGATGGTCTGGCCGGGGTTGGGAACTGACGTGCGCGCGGCGTTTTGCAGGCGGATGGTGAAGGCGGACCCATCAGCAAGCCGGGTCAGAACCTGAAGGTCCGAACCAAGGTAGACCACACGCTCCACCGTGGCCGACAGGTCGGCATCGGGGCCGATGGTCACGCGCTCAGGCCGGATCGACAGGGCGTGTTTGCCCGGGCTCACCGGGGCCGAGGGGCAGGTCAGCGGGTGGCCGCCGGGCAGGGTAACCGTGGCGCGCCCTTCGCTCACCTCATGAACATCGACCTGCAACAGATTGGTTTCGCCAATGAAATCGGCCACGAACCGGTTCAACGGGGCTTCGTAGATGTCCTGCGCGCTGCCCACTTGCTGGACCCGTCCCGCCGACATCACGGCGATCTGGTCGGACATGGTCAGCGCTTCTTCCTGATCATGGGTCACGAAGATGAAGGTGATGCCGGTCTCTTCCTGCAACTGCTTCAGTTCGACCCGCATCGCCTGACGCAGCTTCAGGTCAAGCGCGGACAGCGGTTCGTCCAGCAGCAGCACCTTTGGCGCGGGGGCAAGGGCCCGGGCAAGCGCCACGCGCTGTTGCTGGCCGCCGGACAGTTGTGCGGGCTTGCGGTCAGCCAGGGCAGAAAGATGCACCATCTCCAGCATCTTGCCCGCCCGGGCGCGGCGGGCGGCCAGATCCATGCCCTGCATCTTCAGCCCGAACGCCACGTTGTCGATGACCGACATGTGCGGAAACAGCGCGTAGTTCTGAAACACCGTGTTCACCGGGCGCAGGTTCGGCTCCAGCCGGGCGATGGTGTCGCCGAACAGCCGGATTTCGCCAGAGGTCACATCCTCAAACCCGGCAATGAGCCGCAGAAGGGTGGTCTTGCCGCAGCCGGACGGTCCAAGCAGGGTGAAGAAGGCATTGTCGCCAATCGACAATGACACCCCATGCAGCGCCGTGAACGTGCCGAACGTCTTGACGACATTGCTGATGTCCACCGCTGTGGTCATGTGCCCCCGCCATACCCCCAGAATTGTCAGCCAAGGCTATGCGCAGCCGCCCTCAGGGGTATATACCCCTAATGAGGTATGAACCCCATGATGCAAGCCCTGCCCAATCTGGCCGAAAGCCGCCTGGCCGAGGCGATCACCCGCGTCGGGCGCGACCGGTTCGAGGCCGCCCTATGGGACCTGTTCCTTGCGCTTGTGCGACCGGACAATCTGATCATCCTTGCCTACCGGGATGCGGGGCCGCCGACGGTATTGTATCGGCGGACGGGCGATCCGCAGGTCTTTGCCGAGCTGGACCTGACTTACGTCGCGGGGGCCTTCCGGCTGGACCCATACTATGACCTGCATCTGCAGCGCGCGCCGGGCGGGGTTTATCGGCTGCGGGAAATCGCGCCGGATGCGTTTCATCGCAGCCGCTATTTTCTTGAATACTACGACCAGACCACACTGGTGGATGAGATCACCTTTGTCGTCTGGCCTGCACCCGGGGTGTCGCTGAACCTCTGCCTTGGCCGGGATGCCACGTCGGGCAGGGCCTTCACCCCGGCCGAGATGGAGACCTGCCAACGCCTGTCCCCGGTCATACTGGCGCTGGCCGCGCTGCAATGGCCGGGGTTGGCGGAAAGCGCAGGGCCTGCCGAAGACACCGCCGTGGTTCTGGCTGATGCCGCGCGGCGCCGTCACGGAATCGCCTTGTCACGCCGGCAGGCCGAAGTGGCCCTGCTGATCCTGCGGGGCCATTCCACCGTGTCGATCGCCCTGCGGCTGGGCCTGTCGCCGCAGACCGTCAAGGTCTTTCGCAAGCAGCTTTACGCCCGCTGCGCCATTTCCTCGCAGGCCGAGCTTTTTGCCCTGATGCTGCCCCTGCTGAAGGACGGTGCCTAAGTCTGGACAACGGCAGGTTGTCCTTTGGCCCCGGAGCCGAATTTTTACAAAAATGTAGTTATTCCATCATCTCGATGTTGCCATCTGCACGAAGGGCTTGGCGCGATAGATCAACTGATAAGGAACGCGCCAATGTCCAGAAATCTGCTTTGCCTGACCTCTGTGGTCGCCCTGACGGCCGGTCAGGCTGTCGCGCAGGACATGTCCTTCAATCGTATCGCCAGTTTTTCGACCATCCTCAACATGGCCGAAGGTGAAGACCTGACCCGAACCAGTTCGGCCGAGATCATCGCAGCCTCGGGTGACGGGATGACGCTGATCTATACGGACAGCCCGCTGGGCGTTGTCGGGATGATCGACATCACCGATCTGGCCAATCCGAAGCCGCTTGGGAACCTGAGCGTGAATGGTGAGCCGACAGCCGTGTCCGTCATCGGCAACACGGCCTTCATCGGGGTGAACACCAGCGAAAGCTTCACCAATCCGTCGGGCCATGTCATGGCGCTTGACCTTTCCACCCGCAGCGAAATCGGTCGTTGCGATCTGGGGGGGCAGCCCGACAGCACCGCCGCGGCGCCGGACGGCAGCTTCATCGCCGTTGCCGTGGAAAACGAACGGGATGAAGAGGCAGGCGACGGCCGTGTGCCGCAGATGCCCGCCGGGCATGTCGTGTTGGTCGATGTCGTCGATGGCAATCTGGCATGTGACACCCTGATCCAGGCGCAGGTGACCGGCCTTGCTGCTGTTGCAGGCGAAGACCCGGAACCGGAATTCGTCGACATCAACGCACTGGGCGAAACGGTCGTCACGCTGCAGGAAAACAACCACATCGTCGTGCTGAACCGCGATGGGTCGGTGCAGTCGCATTTCAGCGCGGGCGCGGCGGACCTTGAAGGCATCGATACGACCGACGAACAGGCGGCAATGACCTTTGACCAGAACGTGGCCGGCGTCTTGCGCGAACCCGATGGCATCCAGTGGATCGACGACAGCCACCTTGCCATGGCCAATGAAGGCGACATGGACGGCGGTTCGCGCGGCTTTACCGTGATGACCAAGACGGGCGAGCTGGTGCATGAAAGCGGCTCGGCCTTTGAACATGCCGTGGCGCAGATCGGGCACTACCCGGACCGTCGTTCCGATGCCAAGGGCGTGGAACCCGAAGGGATGGAGTTTGCGACCTTTGGCGGCACGCCGATGCTGTTCCTTCTGGCCGAGCGTGCGTCGGTCGTGGGCGTCTATGACATGACAGATCCGGCAAACCCGGTGCTGGCGCAGCTTCTGCCGTCTGGCGTGTCGCCTGAAGGGGCCTATGCGATCCCACAGCGCAACTTGCTGGTCACGGCCAATGAGGTGGATCTGTACGAAGATGGTCTAGCCCGGGCACATGTCATGATCTACCAGTTTGCCGAAGGTGCGCCCCGCTATCCCTACCTGACGTCTGAAGGCGCGGATGAGCTGATCGGTTGGGCCGCGATGTCGGGTCTGGTTGCAGACCCGGCGGTGGAGGGCCGCTTCTACGCCGTCAACGACAGTTTCTTCGGCTACCAGCCGACGATCTTCACCATCGACGCGACGCAGACCCCCGCCCGTATCACCGTTGCCCTGCGCGTAACGCGCGCCGGCTATCCGGCGCAGAAGATCGACATGGAAGGCATCGCTCTTGACGGCGAGGGCGGCTTCTGGGTCGTGTCCGAAGGCCGAACTGACCGGATGATCCCGCATGCGATCTACCGGGTGAATGCAGAAGGCCAGATCACGCAGGAAATCCCGTTCCCGGCGGAACTGCTGGCGGTGGAGACGCGGTTCGGTGCGGAAGGTGTCACGCTGATTGACGGAACGCTCTGGATCGCGATGCAGCGCGAATGGGGCGATGACCCGGCCAACCATGTGAAACTGGTGGCCTACAACATCGAAAGCGGCGAATGGGGTGCTGTGCACTATCCCAAGGCCGAACAGGCCGAAGGCTCCTGGGTGGGCTTGTCGGAAATCGTGGCGCATGGCGACCATGTCTATCTGGTCGAGCGCGACAACCAGATTGGCGCTGCCGCCGCGATCAAGCTTGTCACGCGCGTGCCGCTGGCCGAGATGGTGCCGGCCCCGCTTGGCGGCGTCCTGCCAGTCGTCACTCGTGAGGTGGTGCGTGACCTTGTTCCCGATCTGCTGTCCAACGGTGGCTATGTGCTGGACAAGGTGGAAGGTCTGGCCGTGACGCCTGGCGGGATCTTTTGGGCCATGACTGACAATGACGGCGTGGATGACGCATCGGGTGAGACCATGTTCTGGTCGCTTGGGGCGTTCTGACCGGAACCGACGACCTGCGACCTGGTCTTTTGATCGTACGGGGCGAAGGCAGCGATGCCTTCGCCCTTTCCGTGCCCAGCCCGGGCTTGCACCGAAACGCAACCAGACTGACACGCCATTGTCACCAAGGTGTCGTACCCCCTAGGGCACGAGGCTCCTCAGGGACAATCAGATGACCGACACCAGCTTTTCCGCCGACCTGCCACAGCACCCGACCAGCTTCACCTATTCGCATCCCAGCCAGTCCCGGTTTCGTCGCGGCCTGATCCGCACGGTCGAACGGCTGAGCGGGCGGCCCCGGTTGCACCGGCTGTATTGCGACTGGCAGGAACGCGGGCAAAGGTCCGGCGAGCCGGTCTTTGACGCTGCCTTGCGTCTTCTGGACGTGCGCCTGCAGATCGAGAACGAGGCCTATCTGGCGCAAATTCCCGCGACAGGTGGCCTTCTGATCGTGGCAAATCACCCATTCGGTATTCTGGACGGGCTGACCATCGGCCAGCTTGCCATGCGCCTGCGCGGCAATGTGCGGATCCTGACCAACAGCGTCCTGTGCCAGGTGCCCGAGATTGCGCCGCACCTTTTGCCCGTCGATTTCTCTGGCACGCCCGAGGCGCGGCGTCTGACAAGCGCCACCCGCCGCCGCGCGGCCGAACTTTTGGCCGAGGGTCAGGTTGTGGCCATCTTTCCCGCCGGAGGGGTGGCCACCGCGAACAAGCCGGTCAAGGGCCGGGCCTGCGATGCCGAATGGCACCCGTTCGTCGGGCGGCTTGCCACCATCCCCGGGGTCACGACGCTGCCGTTGCATTTCTCGGGTCAGAACTCGCGGCTGTTCCAGATCGCAAGCCACCTGTCCTATCCGCTGCGCATCGCGCTGATCTTTCACGAAACCCGTCGCCGCATGGGTTGCCCGTTGCGTCTGACCGTCGGCGCGCCGATCCCGGCCACCGCACTTGACCGGATCGCCCGTACCGACGTCGCGCATTACCTGCGCCGCCAGACAATGGCGCTGGCCGGATCAAGGGACAGCGACCCGGACGAGGTGTTCGTCTGGCCAAGTCATGTGAAGTGGTAAGTTAGCCTGGAGACGGGCGATTTACGCCATTGCCGGCACATCGACCGCAGGGCAGGCGACTTCCAGCCCTTCGGCATAAATGACCTCGTCCTCGGCAAACCGCAGCGTGAACAGCCGCACCTGACGCAGAACCTCGGTCACGATGAATTCGCCATCGGCAAGGCGTGAGGCTGGAATGGCCGCAGCCTCCACCCCATAAAGGGCGCGGGCGCGCCAGTCGCGGATCATCACCGGCTGGCCGGGGGCAAGAAGCAAGTCCTGCTCGGGCCGGTCATGGCCCAGCGTGGTGGCGCGGATCCGCACGACAGCCGCCATCCGGCGCTGCACGACCGACACCGCCACCAACCGCCGCGCCCCGGCGCGAGTCACGATCCGGTCACCGGGCTCCAGAAACTCTACCGGCAGCACACCGTCCAGCGTCCGCACCTGGGTGCCCGCCATCAGGCCAAGCACTGACGGCTCTGCCGACATGTCGGTCCGCGTGGAAAGCTCAGTCCCGATGTCCATGGCGAGCCCCTTCTGGTAGCCATTCCGTTGCAGCAGGCTCACACGGGTTTGTGACCGGTGTTCGGTCCGCTTTCGTTGTTTTCGGGGCAGTTGTGGCCGCATCGCGCTGTGGTTGCGGCAGGATGATGGCAGGCGATTGCCTCTCGCCCCCGCAATCAGGCTTTGCTAGAAGGGCGGCGCGCGGGTGTGGCGAAATTGGCAGACGCACCAGATTTAGGTTCTGGCGCCGCAAGGCGTGGGGGTTCAAGTCCCTCCACCCGCACCATGGCTGGGCGTTGTCCGGCCGCTGACTGACCGACAGTCCGTTTTGGATCCGGGCAATGCCGTGGTTTTCTTGGGCTTTGTCTGATTTCCGGGCCGTCGAATAGCCCTGTCGAAATACCCCTTACGTCGCCGCGAAACCTTTGCTAGAAGGCCCGGAAAGTTGCGCTGGGCCTCCCGCCCGGCGATCCAGTTCTATTGTGCAATTGCACCCCAGATGACGTCAGGAAGGACATCCAGCATGCAGGTCACCGAGACCCTGAACGAAGGCCTCAAGCGCGGCTATACCATTACCGTCACCGCAGCCGAGCTGGACGCCAAGGTGCAGGAAAAGCTGCTCGAAGCCCAGCCCGAGGTTGAAATCAAGGGCTTTCGCAAGGGCAAGGTGCCGCTGGCGATCCTGAAAAAGCAGTTCGGTCAGCGCCTGATGGGCGACGCGATGCAGGAAGCCATCGACGGCGCGATGAAGGACCATTTCGACAAATCCGGCGACCGCCCCGCGCTGCAGCCCGAAGTGAAGATGGTTGGCGGCGAGACCTGGAAAGAAGGTCAGGACGTTGTGGTCGAAATGACCTATGACGCGCTGCCCCCGATCCCGGACATCGACGCTGGCAAGATCAAGCTGGACCGCCTGATCGTGAAGGCCGAAGCCGCCGCCGTGGACGAAGCGCTGACCAACCTTGCCGCCTCGGCGCAGTCGTTCGACGACCGCAAGAAGGGTGCCAAGGCCAAGGACGGCGATCAGGTCGTGATCGACTTCAAGGGTTCCGTCGATGGGGAACTGTTCGAGGGCGGCTCGGGCGACGATTACCCGCTGGTGCTGGGCTCAAACTCCTTCATTCCGGGGTTTGAGGCGCAGCTTGTCGGTGCCAAGGTCGGCGACGAAGTGTCGGTCAACGTGACCTTCCCGGAAGCCTATGGCGCCAAGCATCTGGCCGGCAAGGCCGCCGTTTTCGCCTGCACGGTCAAGGCCGTGAAGGAACCGAAGCCTGCTGAAGTTGATGACGAACTGGCCAAGAAGTATGGCGCGGAAGACCTTGCCGCCCTGAAAGCCCAGATCGCCGAACGGCTTGAGGCGGAATACAAGGGCGCCGCCCGCGCGGTCCTCAAGCGTTCGCTGCTGGACCAGCTGGACGGCATGGTCAAATTCGACCTGCCCGCCAATCTGGTCGAGGCTGAGGCGGGCCAGATCGCCCACCAACTGTATCACGAAGAGCACCCCGAAGATCACGGCCACAACCACGGCGAGATCGAAACGACGGACGAACACAAGGCCCTTGCCGAACGTCGGGTCCGCCTTGGACTTTTGCTCGCCGAAATCGGTCGCAAGGCCGAAGTCACCGTGTCTGATGCCGAGATGACGCAGGCCGTCCTTGCCGCCGCGCGTCAGTACCCCGGGCAGGAACGTCAGTTCTTTGAATTCGTGCAGAAGAACCCGCAGATGCAGCAGCAACTGCGCGCGCCGATCTTTGAAGACAAGGTTGTCGATCACATCGTGGCTTTGGCCAAGGTGAAGGACAAGGACGTCTCGAAGGAAGACCTGCAAAAGGCCGTCGAGGCGCTGGACGAGATGTAATTTCCCCGCAAGGGTGAAGGGCTCAGGCCGCGCCTTCGGGTGCGGCCTTTTCCATTTGCGGGTTGCGGATCACTACCAGCCCGGCGCCGATGATGATGGCGGCCCCCAGCCAGCCGACGGCATCGGGAAGCTCGCCCCAGATGACCCAGCCCCACAACACCGCCCAGAACATGAAACTGTATTCGAACGGTGCGACGGTCGAGGACGGTGCGACCCGGTAGGCGTGGGTCAGCAGCGTCAGCCCCACCGCCGCGATGACGCCACAGGCCGCCATCAGCGCAAGGTCGGTGGCGTCCGGCGTCACCCAGCCCCGCGTGAGGAAGGCCATGGACGGGTGCGACGCATCGGCCAGCATCCCCGTGCCATAGACCGCCGACAGCGCCAGCGCGCAGATCAGAAAGCAAAGATTGCCCCAGAACGCCATCGCCGCCGCTGTCTCGGTGCGGCCAAGGGGGCGCGCTGCGATCATGGCCAGCCCGTATCCCAGCGCCCCAAGGACGGGTAGCAGGGCCGCAATCTCGAACCCCGCCGTTCCGGGCTTCACGATCAGCAAGACCCCGGCAAACCCGGCCGCAACTGCAACCGCCGCCACCATGCTGACGCGCTCGCCCAAAAGCACGGCGGCGGCGATGGTGATGAACAGGGGGGCGGTGAAGAACAACGCCACGGTATCCGCCATCGGCATGGTCGCAAGTCCAAGATAATAGGCGGTATAGGCCACAAACCCCAACACCCCGCGCGCCAGCATCTTCCACCAGCCCGGCGTGATGATCGTCGACAACCGCCCGTCAAACCACCAGACGATGGCCAGATGAAAGGGCAGGGCCACAAGGCTGCGCAGCACCATCGCCTGATGCAGGGGATAATCGCCAGACAACTGCTTCAGGATCAGGTCTTGCACCGAAAAGACGGCGATCCCGGCGACAAGGGCCAAAATGCCCTGAGTGGTGGGTGACATGCGCATGAACGGCAGGCTATGCGCGCCCTTGGCCGTATCTGTCCTGCCGCCGACAGCGGCTTGTCAAAGCGCGCCCAAATCAGGAGGAGATGGGGGGGCGACCGGGCGCTTCTGTCCGGGCTGCCCCGGCACCATGCAACGGCCTGCACATCATGGGGGGAAGGTGGGCGCGGATCGAACCCACTGTGATGGTCCGTCCAGCCAGCTTGCGGCAACGGCCATCGCACCCAACCGTCCAGCCCCAAACGCAAACCGCGCCGGGTTTCCCCGGCGCGGTTTCATGCCCCCGGAAAGGGAAAGGCTTACTCTTCCGACGCTGCAGCGCCCATTTCGTCGAACAGCTCGGCAATCTCGAAGTCTGCCGCGGCTTCGGCTTCAGCCGCCAGATCCTGGATCGATTTGCCCGAAGCCTGCAGTTCGGCTTCTTCCACCGACCGGGCCACGTTCAGCTTGACCTTGGCCATCACTTCCGGGTGCAACTGCACCGTGACAGTGTGGATGCCAAGTTCCTTGATCGGCTTGTCGAGCACGATCTGGCCGCGATGCACGGTAAAGCCCGCTTCGGTTGCAGCATCGGCCGCATCGCGCGGCGTGACCGAACCATACAGAGCCCCGGCGTCGGAGGCCGACCGGATCACCACGAAGGTCTGGCCATCCAGCTTGGCGCCGACAGCTTCGGCTTCCTTGCGGGTTTCCAGGTTGGTGGCTTCCAGCTGGGCTTTCTTCGCTTCGAACGACTTGATGTTCGAATCGTTGGCGCGCAGCGCCTTGCCCTGGGGCAGAAGGTAGTTCCGCGCAAAGCCGTCCTTGACGTTGACGACTTCGCCCATCTGGCCAAGCTTGGCCACGCGTTCCAGAAGGATCACTTGCATGTCATGTGCTCCTTATTTCACGGCATAGGGCAGCAGGGCGAGGAAGCGGGCACGCTTGATGGCCGTGGCCAGTTCGCGCTGCTTCTTTGCCGACACTGCGGTGATACGGGACGGCACGATCTTGCCACGCTCAGAGATGTAGCGCTGCAGCAGACGCGTGTCCTTGTAGTCGATCGCCGGAGCATTGTCGCCCGAGAAGGGGCAGACTTTCCGGCGGCGGAAAAATGGTTTGTTCGCCATGGTATATGTCCTTTCCTGAGATCAACGACGCGGCGCGCCGAACGACGGGCGCTCGCCACGGTCGGGACGGTCCCCGCCAAAACTCGGCCGTTCGCGGCGTTCGCCACCAAAGCCGCCGCGATCACCGCGGTCACCCCGGTCGCCGTCACGCTCTTCGCGCTTCTGCATCTGGACCGACACGCCTTCGGCATGCTTGTCGACCTTGATGGTCAGCACGCGCATCACGTCGTCATGCAGGCGCATCAGGCGTTCCATTTCCTGCACGGCAGCGGCGGGCGCGTCCGATTTCAGAAAGGCATAGTGGCCCTTGCGGTTCTTGTTGATCTTGTAGGCCATCGTCTTGACGCCCCAGTACTCGTTTTCAACGACTTTGCCGCCGTTGTCCGCAAGGACGGTCGAGAAGTGTTCGATAAGGCCTTCGGCTTGCGCGTTGGACAAGTCCTGACGCGAAATGAAGACATGCTCGTAAAGAGGCATGCGGGTATCCTTCGTTTCGAGGCGGCTTCAAAGGACGGGCAAACTTCCCTGCGGCCCGTCCACGAGAGGCATCGCCGGTTCATGGAAATGCAGGGAAGATGCGGCCTTATACAGGCGTTTGCCGCAGGCGCAAGCGGAATGGCCGTCCCTTTGCCCACCTGCGCCCGGGCAGCCCCGCGCAACCCACGCGCCTCACCGTCTTCTGTTCGCTGGCGAACACTCAACCTTCCCTTGTGCCGGATTGCCGCACCGCGGCGTCCCCGCGCATCTTCCGCCTTGTCAACCGGGCCGCCGTGCCCCCGTAACCCAAGGTGAAGAATGACCCGTTTTGCAACCCTTGCAGCCGTTGCTGCGCTTGTCTCTGCCCCGGCCCTTGCCGCCCCGCTGACCTACACCATCGACCAAAGCCACGCCCAGATCATCTTCTCGTACAACCACGTCGGCTATTCGACCGGCTATGGCATGTTCTCGGGCTTTGGCGGCGAAGTCGTCTATGACGCCGAAAACCCGGCCGCGTCGACCGTTTCGGTCACCTTCCCGGTCCGTTCGATGCTGACCGGCTGGGAAGCGCGCTTTGAACACTTCATGTCGCCCGATTTCTTCGACGCCGCGGAAGATGAGGCTGTCAGCTTCACCTCCACCGCGATCGAGGTGACCGGCGACACCACCGGCAAGATCACCGGCGACCTGACGCTGAACGGCGTGACCAAGCCGGTTGTGCTGGACGCCACGCTGAACAAGTCCGAACCCTATCCGCTGCCCCCGTTTGAGGGCAAACCGGCAGTCGGCTTCACCGCCACGACCACCGTGCTACGGTCGGAGTTCGGCCTTGGCAACTATGTCCCCTTCATCAGCGACGAAGTTCAGATCCAGATCAGCTTCGAGGCGATGGCGACCGAGTGATCGCTGCCAGCCTCTGTTACAAAGGGGCCGCCCGGGCAACCGGGCGGCCTTTTTTCGTCTCCCAGATATGGACAACTGGTCAGCCTTCTTCCTTCGCCCGGAATCAAGGCGCTTGCGCCGCCGGGCAGCGCCCGCCATCCGGCCCGGCCACGGGCCGGGCGTTCTTCCCGGAAATCGTCCACTGGACGATTTCTGATCGTTCATCACCCCCTCGGGCGGGCGCTTTACCCGGTCAGCCCATAGAACTTCGGTGGGAGGGGCTGCACCATAAACCGCCTGGAACTGCCGTAGCAGCGCCAATCCGGCGGTCAGGCGCTGCCCTCTCTCGCTGTCAGGCTGTCACTGCACCCGCTCTGCCGTCAGGTCCACCGATACGACCACCCCGAACCCGACCGAGGATTCGTCGCCGTAGCTTGCCCCCATCCCGAAATCGCGGCGGTCCAGCGTCACCTCGCCCGCCATCCGGGCCTGATCGCCCGTGAGCTCAAGCGTGAAGGGCAGGGTGATCGGCTGTTCCACCCCGCGCAGGGTCAGCTTGCCTTCGGCGACATAACCCGCCGCTGCCGGCAGGAGGTCAGCGGTAAAGCTGGCCGTTGGATGCGTGGCCACATCAAAGAACTCCGGTTCCAGCGCCTGCTTTGTCACGCTGCCCAGCGTCAGGCTGGCAGTGTCGATGGTCACGCTGACCGACCCATGCTTGCCATCCGCCACAGCTTCGTCGAACCGGATATCTGCCGCCCAGTTGGCAAAGCTGCCCCCGACATCGGCACCCATCTGGCGAACGGAAATCGCCAGCGTTCCTTCAGCCACTCGCCAGTTGCCGGATGTCTCGGCAGTGGGGGCACTGGCCGCCACGGCCTCGCCATTCGGAACCAGCAGCGCCGCGATCCCGGCGCCGACCGCATAAAGCACGAAGGCCACCAGCACAGGTACGCTGCCCTTGCGCACCGGTTCCGGTCGGGCGGGTGCGGGAACGCCGCGCAGCATCCGCAGCAGGGTGGCGTCCTTGTCGATCAGATGGTGCTTCAGCGCCCCGGCAATGTGCAACAGGATCGCCAGACCCAAGAGCTTGGTAAACACCCAATGCGCCGCCCCTGCGGCTGTGGCCACCGCCTCGGATTGCGGCACGAAGGGCAGGGTCTGGCCGAACGGCCACAGGATCGGCGCAAAGCCCGTGACGGCGGCATGATGCACCCAGCCTGACAGCGGCACTGCGACCAGCGAGATGTACAAAAGCCAATGCACTGCCCCGGCCAGCGTCAGCTCCGCCGTCCGGTCGGGGTGCAGGGGCGCGGGATGGCGCTCGAACAGGGCCCAGAGGATGCGCCCAAGCCCCAGAAGGAACGCGGCTACCCCCAGTGTCTTGTGCAGCGAGAAGAGCTGCGCCTTGATCGCCAGCGCCTCGGCAGTGTCATAGGGCAGCTGGTTGGCGATCACCCCAAGGGGAATCGCGGTAAGGATCAGCAGCGCGGTCAGCCAGTGAAAGACGCGGGTTACGGTACCAAAGCTGCGGTCGCTGTTGCGGGCGGGCATGAAAAACTCCTGAGTTACTGGTACAAGATGAGCCGCCCCGCCCCCCGCCGATAGTCCAGCTTTCGCACAGACCCTGTGCAACAAGACTTCCGGGCGATTGCATGGCAGCCCGCCGCAGGCTATCCCCAAACCAAAGCAAAGGGGAACACCATGAGCCGCGCATTCGTCTTTCCGGGGCAGGGCGCCCAGACCATCGGCATGGGCCGCGCTTTGGCCGACGCCTATCCAGCCGCCAAAGCCGTGTTTGATGAGGTGGACGCCGCCTTGGGCGAAAACCTCTCCAGCCTGATCTGGGAAGGCGACATTGCCGAACTGACCCTGACCCAGAATGCCCAGCCCGCGCTGATGGCCACCTCTATCGCAGCACTTCGGGCGCTGGAAACCGAAGGCCTCGGCCTTGACCAAGCGAGCTTTGTCGCCGGGCACTCGCTGGGCGAATATTCCGCCCTCTGCGCCGCGGGTTCGCTGACGCTCTCCGACACCGCCCGCCTGCTGCGCATCCGGGGCCGCGCCATGCAGGAAGCCGTCCCCGTCGGCATCGGCGCCATGGCCGTCCTCCTTGGCCTCGACTTCGACGCCGCCATCGCCGTCGCCGCCGAAGCCGCACAGGGTGAGGTGTGCCAGGCCGCCAACGACAACGACCCCGCGCAGGTTGTCGTCTCGGGCCACAAGGCCGCCGTCGAACGCGCCGTCGACATCGCCAAGGCCAAGGGTGCCAAGCGCGCGATGATCCTGCCGGTCTCCGCCCCCTTCCACTGCGCCCTGATGCAGCCCGCAGCCCATGTGATGGCCGAAGCGCTGGCCGCCACCCCGATCCTTGCGCCAAAAGTCCCCATCGTCGTCAACGTCCGCGCCGAGGCGGTCACCGAACCCGACCGCATCCTTGACCTTCTGATCGCGCAAGTCACCGGATCCGTCCGTTGGCGCGAGAGCGTCCAATTCATGGACCGCGCGGGGGTTACCGAGTATTGGGAGCTTGGCGCCGGCAAGGCCCTGTCCGGCATGATCCGCCGCATTGCCGCCAATGCCACCACCCGCGCCATCGGCACCCCCGATGACATCGCCGCCGCCAAAGCCTGAGAAGGAAGCCACCATGTTTGACCTCACCGGCAAAACCGCCCTTGTCACCGGCGCATCGGGCGGCATCGGCGCCGACATCGCTCGCACGCTCCACGCCGCCGGTGCCACCGTCGGCCTCTCCGGCACCCGCACCGGCCCGCTGGAGGCGCTCGCCGCCGAGCTTGGCACCCGCGCCCATGTCCTGCCCTGCAACCTCTCCAACCCCGAAGACGTCGAAACCCTTGTGAAACGTGCGGTCGAGGCGATGGGCGCGGTCGACATCCTCGTCAACAACGCCGGCATCACGAAAGACGGCCTTGCCATGCGCATGTCGGATGATGACTGGCAGTCGGTTATCGACGTCAACCTGACCGCCACCTTCCGACTTTGCCGCGCGGCGGTCCGGGGGATGATGAAAGCCCGCTATGGCCGGATCATCAACATCTCCTCCGTCGTCGGCACCACCGGCAATGCGGGGCAGGTGAACTACGCTGCCTCCAAGGCCGGGATGGTCGGCCTGTCAAAATCGCTCGCGGCCGAAGTTGCCAGCCGGGGCATCACGGTAAACTGCGTCGCCCCCGGCTTCATCGAAACGGCGATGACCGACAAGCTGAACGACCAGCAGCGCGCCGGCATCCTGACAGCGGTCCCCGCTGGCCGCATGGGCACCCCCGCCGAAATCGCCGCCGCGGTGCTTTACCTTGCGTCAGCCGAGGCGGGTTATGTCACTGGTGCTACCCTGCACGTCAACGGCGGCATGGCGATGGTGTGACGAACCGTCGCGCATCCAAGGTTAAAGGGTTTGCCTTGCGCGCATCGCCTTGCTATAGGCGCGCAGGATTCCGACCGGGCAATCGCCTGGCTGGCAGCCGCCCCAAGTCGGGCAGAAACTGAAAGCGGCCGGGACAGTCCCGCCAAGATAGAGGAACGGACATGAGCGACATCGCTGACCGCGTGAAGAAGATCGTCGTCGAGCATCTGGGCGTCGAAGAGGACAAGGTGACCGAATCTGCCTCGTTCATCGATGATCTGGGCGCGGACTCGCTGGACACCGTCGAATTGGTCATGGCCTTCGAGGAAGAATTCGGGATCGAGATTCCTGATGACGCCGCCGAAACCATCCAGACCTTCGGCGATGCGGTGAAATTCATCTCCGAAGCCGCCTAAGGTCTTTTGTCCCCGAGTGGACCGTAAAGGCACCCCATCGGGGTGCCTTTTGCGTTTGGCGTTGCGTTCTGATCGTTGGCGCAGTCAGGGGAAGCGGCACATCTCAATCGTGCGCCTTGTGCAAGGGCGCTACTCAGCGTCGCTTCCTATGTCTTGGTCCTTCGACGGTCAGGCTTCCACGAGGCCACAGGAAAACCCCCTGATTTGCTCTTTTCCAAATACTCCCGCCGGAGGCGTCCGCCGCCTGCCCGTTGCAGACCGTTGCCCTGATCTTCCGTGGCAACGCCGCCAAGCGGGGGCTCGATGCCCCCCGAGGCGGCTCCCTTTTCTGAAGGACGCCCCCGGCGAACCCCCGCCACCCGCCCCACACCGCGCTTGCCAAGCTGAGGTCTGGCGCGCCACTCTTTCGGTCAACGAAAGGCGCATCCCATGTCCGGCAACGCGGCCCTTGGCACCATGTTCGGTGCTGCTCCGGTAGACACCTTCCTTGGCCTGCCGCGCATCCGTGACCTTGCGCGCACAACGGCGCGGATGGTCCTGATCGGGGCCGATGGCTGCACCCCGTACCCCAGCGTCGGCTTCTACTGTGCCGGTGGGCCGGCGGCGATCCGCGCTGCGGGCGGGGCCTATGCGGCCAACCTCTCGCACATGAACTTTGACCTCGGCGGCCCGGTCTTTCCCTCCGGCGTCTCGGCCGTCGATGCGGGCGACCTGCCGCAAGACGAAGCCGACGCGCCCGGCAACCGCGCCCGCATTTTTGGTGCGGTGGGGCAGATCCTTGACCGGAGGGCGGTGCCCATCCTGATCGGCGGCGATGACAGTCTGCCGATCCCGATGCTGGAGGCTTACGCCGCCCGCCGCCGCCGCTTTACCATCCTGCAGATCGACGCCCATATCGACTGGCGCGATGAGGTGGGTGGAGAACGCCTTGGCCTGTCCTCCACCATGCGCCGCGCGTCGGAAATGGCCCATGTCGAGCGCATCATTCAGGTCGGCCAGCGCGGTATCGGCTCGGCCCGGATGCAGGACGTGGCCGATGCGGAAGCCTGGGGGGTCCACTTCGTTCCGGCGGGGGAGGTGGTCCGCAGCGGCCTTGGCCGCGCCATCGACCTTGTGCCCCCGGACGCCGAGGTGATCATCTGCCTCGACCTTGACGCGCTGGATCCGGCGATAATGCCCGCCGTGATCGGGCGGGCAGCGGGTGGCCTTGGCTACTGGCAAGTGTTGGAACTGATCGCGGGCGTGGCCGAAAAGGCGCGGATCGCGGGCTTTGACATGGTGGAATTCATGCCGGAACGCGATGTTGACGGGCAGGGCGCTGCCGTGGCCGCCCAGTTGCTTGCCGCCGTCATGGGCATTATCGCGCGGCAGGGCGGCAGTTGAGAGCCCGCAGCCGCCCGAAGGCCTGATCCTGTCTGCTTGGCCGGATGTCCCCCATCAGCGACACGACCCGCGACCGCCGACCCCGCACCCCCAAGGTTGCGCGGCCAATGGGGGCCGTGTATCACCCGGAAAAAGCCTAGTTTGCGGGAGAGAGCAGCATGCGTCGTGTCGTGGTCACCGGTCTCGGAATGGTCACCCCTCTGGCCTGCGGGGTGGAAGAGACGTGGAGCCGCCTTCTTGCCGGGCAGTCTGGCGCGGGGCCGATCACCCGCTTTGACGCCTCGAACGTGGTGACGCAGTATGCCTGCGAGATCCCGCGCGGCGATGGGTCTGACGGCACCTTCAATCCTGATGACTGGATGGAGCCGAAAGACCAACGCAAGGTAGATGACTTCATCCTCTACGGCATGGCCGCCGCCGTACAAGCCGTCCGCGACGCCGGATGGGAAGCCCCGTCCGAGGACGGGCGTCTGCGGACGGGGGTGATGATCGGCTCGGGGATCGGCGGGCTGTCTTCGATTGCCGAGACGGCCGTCCTGATCAAGGAAAAGGGCCCAAAGCGGGTATCCCCCTTCTTTATCCCCGGCGCGCTGATCAATCTGGTGTCAGGTCAGGTCAGCATCCGCTTTGGCTTCAAGGGCCCGAACCATGCGGTTGTGACGGCGTGCTCCACCGGCGCGCATGCCATTGGCGATGCGGCGCGGCTGATCCAGTGGGGCGATGCGGATGTGATGGTGGCCGGGGGGGCGGAAAGCCCGATCTCGGAAATCGGGATCGCGGGCTTCAACGCCTGCAAAGCCCTGTCCACCAAACGCGCCGATGATCCGACCAAGGCCAGCCGCCCCTATGATGCCGACCGTGACGGCTTCGTCATGGGCGAAGGCGCGGGCGTAGTCGTGCTGGAGGAGCTGGAACACGCCCGGGCGCGGGGCGCAAAGATTTATGCCGAAGTGCTGGGCTACGGCCTGTCTGGCGATGCCTATCACATCACCGCCCCGTCCGAGGATGGCGACGGCGGCTATCGGTCCATGGCTGCGGCGCTGGCGCGGGCCGGGCTGACGCCTTCGGACATCGACTACATCAACGCGCATGGCACCAGCACCATGGCCGACACGATCGAACTGGGCGCGGTGGAGCGGTTGATGGGCGACGCTGCCGCAGGGGCGGTGATGTCTTCGACCAAGTCGAGCATCGGGCACCTGCTGGGCGCGGCAGGTGCTGTCGAGGCGATTTTCTGCATCCTCGCCCTGCGCGATCAGGTGGCTCCGCCGACGATCAACCTCGACAACCCGGCCGTCACGCCAAAGCTGAACCTTGCAGCGAACAAGGCCGTGCATCGCAAGATCGATGTGGCCCTGTCGAACAGCTTTGGCTTTGGCGGCACCAACGCCAGCCTGATCGTCGGCAAGGTCCGCTGAGGATGTGGAAGGGCATCGCCTCGAACGCGTTGACGTTCTTCATCGTCATCCTTGTCGCTATCGCGGCGCTGGTGGCTTGGGGGCGCAATGAGTTTGTGGCGCCGGGCCCGCTTGCGCAGCCGATCTGCCTGCAGGTGGAACGGGGGGCTTCCTTCAGCGCGGTCAGCCGGGTTCTGGAAGAGCGTGGGGCCGTCACCGATGCTCGCATATTCCGGATCGGCGCGGATTATTCGGACCGGTCGGATGACCTCAAGTTCGGCAGCTACATGATCCCTGCCAATGCCTCGATGGTCGAGGTGCTGGAGGCGATCACTGCGGGCGGGCGGTCGACCTGCGGGCGGGATGTCAATTTCCGCATCGGCGTGACGCGCAGCGACGTTGTGCTGAGCGAGTTGGACCTTGGCACCAACACCTTCGTCGAAGTGGTGCGCTTTGACCCCGGCGCAGAGCCGATCCCGATGGAGTATCTTGAGGTCGCTGATGACGCGGACCTGCGGTTCCGCATCACGATGGCCGAAGGGGTCACCAGCTGGCAGGTCGTGGACGCGCTGAAGAAAGCCGATTTCCTGACTGGCTCGCTGGAGACGGTTCCGGCAGAAGGCACGCTTGCGCCTGACAGCTATGAGGTGGAGCGCGGCACGGAGCGCGGCGCTGTCGTGGCCGAGATGACCCGCAGGCAAGAGGTTCGTCTTGCCGAGGCTTGGGCCAACCGGGTGCCGGACCTGCCCTATGACACGCCGGAAGAGGCGCTGATCATGGCCTCCATCATCGAGAAGGAAACCTCGGTCCCTGATGAACGACGGCAGGTTGCCAGTGTCTTTGTCAACCGGATGCGCCAAGGCATGCGGCTGCAGACTGACCCGACGGTAATCTACGGCATCACCAAGGGCGAGGGTGTGCTTGGCCGTGGCCTGCGGCAAAGCGAACTGCGCCGCGAAACGCCGTGGAACACCTATGTGATCGACGGCCTGCCGCCAACGCCGATTGCCAACCCTGGGCGTCTGGCGATCGAGGCGGCGATGAACCCGGACACGACCGACTACATCTTCTTCGTGGCAGATGGGACCGGCGGGCATGCCTTTGCCGTGACGCTGGAGGAGCACAACGAAAACGTGGCCCGCTGGCGCGCGATCGAAGCCGAGCGGGGCACGGAAGGCGAAACGGTTGTACAGGGTGAGTGAGACTTAACAAAAGATTAAGCCTGCGTTCGTCAAGCCATTGATATGACTGTGTTTTGCGCTTGACTTAGCGCGCGGTCCGATGTAGACATTTGGCATGCTAGAAGAAGTGTCGAAGCGGCCCGGGGTGACCCCGTTGGCCGCTTTTCCATTTTGCTCATGCGGTGGGCAGCATGAGGGGTGGGCGGACCTGAATGACAACAAGGATGGGTGGCGACGGCGCGGTTCCCGAGGACGTGCTTGCCGTTGCGGAAGGGCTTTATCGGGAAGCGGCGGTGGAATTGCACCGCGTGATCGAGGCGCTGCGGTCGGGCGAGTTTGGCGAGGTCAAGGCCGCACAGGCCGTGATCCGCGATCTGCGGGCGACAGCGCTGCATGTTCTGGACGAGAGGGGCAAAGTTGACAAACTCCGCAAGCAGATTGCCGGCCAGGTCGGTGCCGGGGGGGATCTTGATTTCGAAGGTGCCCGCGCTGAAATCGGGCGCAGGCTGGCTTGCCTCCGCGACGCCGGAGGAGGTGGATGAGTTTCTGGGATCGCTGAGTGAAAACGCGCTGTTGGCGCTGCCCTGGCTGTTCGAGTTCTGGGCCCTGCCGCATCAATTGCCGCCGCGTGGCGACTGGAAGACATGGGTGATCATGGGTGGGCGCGGGGCGGGCAAGACGCGCGCCGGTGCCGAATGGGTGCGCGCGCAGGTGGAAGGCGCCGGGCCGGGCGATCCGGGGCTGGCCAAGCGGGTGGCGCTGGTGGGCGAGACGGTCGATCAGGTGCGCGAAGTGATGGTGCTGGGCGAAAGCGGGATCATCGCGTGCTCGCCGCCCGACCGCCGGCCGGTGTGGCATGCCAGCCGGGCGCAGTTGCAATGGTCGAACGGGGCGGTGGCGCAGGTCTTCTCGGCGCATGAGCCCGAGGCGATGCGGGGCCCGCAGTTCGATGCGGCCTGGGCGGATGAGCTGGGCAAGTGGAAGAAGGGGCATGAGGCTTGGGATCAGCTGCAGTTTGCGCTGCGGCTGGGGAGATCCCCGCGGTCGGTCGTGACGACGACGCCGCGCAATGTGGCGGTGCTGAAGGCAATCCTGAAGAACCCTTCCACCGTCGTCACCCATGCGCCGACCGAGGCGAACCGGGCTTATCTTGCGGAAAGTTTCCTGACCGAAGTGCAGGCGCGCTATGGCGGCACGCGGCTGGGACGGCAGGAGCTGGAAGGTGTGCTGGTCGAGGACGAGGAGGGCGCGCTTTGGACGCCTGCCATGCTGGAGCGGGCGCAGGTGGCGGAGATGCCAGTGTTCAGCCGGGTGGTGGTGGCGGTGGACCCGCCGGTGACCGCGACCAAGCAGAGCGACGAATGCGGGATTGTCGTGGTGGGTGCCGATACGCGGGACGATCCGAAGGATTGGCGCGCGGTGGTGCTGGAGGATGCCTCGGTGAAGGGGGCGTCTCCGGAAGGGTGGGCGCGGGCGGCACTGGCGGCGATGGAGCGGCACGGGGCGGACCGGCTGGTGGCCGAGGTGAACCAGGGCGGGGACCTTGTGGAGCGGGTGGTCCGGATGATCGACCCGCAGGTGCCGTTCCGTGGGGTGCATGCGACGCGGTCGAAGATGCTGCGGGCAGAGCCGGTGGCGGCTCTGTACGAGCAGGGCCGGGTGGCGCATGTCCGGGGGCTTGCCCAACTGGAAGAGCAGATGTGCCAGATGGCGGTGACGGGCTGGAAGGGCAGGGGCTCGCCCGACCGGCTGGACGCGCTGGTCTGGGCGCTGACCGAGGTGATGGTGAACCCGGTCGGGCGGGGCGGACGACCCACCGTACGGTCGCTTTAAAGGTTTTAAGCCTCCGGCGGGGATACTTGCACAAAGATGAAAGCCCTTAGGGGCAGTTGTCTTGCCGGTTGCGGCAGGGCGCGGGTTCGATTTGCCCGAGGGCATCAAGGAGCGGCGAAATGGTATTCGATTTTCTGCGGAAGCCTGCCCCGGCGGCGGTGCCCGAGCGCAAGGCCTCGGCCGCAAGCCGGGTCGTGGCTTGGGGCACGGGCGGCCGGGTTGCGTGGAGCGCACGGGACGCGGCGTCGCTGGCGCGGACGGGGTATCAGGGCAACCCGATCGGGTTTCGCGCTGTGCGGCTGATTGCCGAGGCGGCGGCGGCGCTGCCTATCGTCTGTCAGGACAACGAGCGGCGGTACGAGACGCACCCGATCCTTGATCTGATGAAACGGCCAAACGGGGCGCAAGGGCGGGCGGAGTTTCTGGAAGCGGTCTATGGCTATCTGCTGCTGGCCGGGAATGCCTATGTCGAGGCGGTGCCGGGGGTGACGGCCCTGCCGGGCGAGCTGCATGTGCTGCGGGCCGACCGGATGAGCCTGGTGCCGGGCACGGATGGCTGGCCGGTGGCCTATGACTATACGGTCAGCGGGCGGTCGCATCGGTACCAGATGGCGGGCGCGGCAAGCCCGATCTGCCACTTGCGCAGCTTTCATCCGCAGGATGACCACTACGGCTTTTCGCCGCTGCAGGCGGCGGCGACGGCGATTGACGTGCATACCAGTGCTTCCACCTGGTCGAAGGCCCTGCTGGACAACGCTGCCCGGCCCTCGGGGGCGATTGTCTACAAGGGGGCGGACGGGCAATCGGCGCTGTCGTCCGACCAGTATGACCGGCTGGTGAGCGAGATGGAAAGCCACCACCAAGGCGCGCGCAATGCCGGGCGGCCGATGCTGCTGGAGGGCGGGCTTGACTGGAAGCCGATGGGGTTCAGTCCCTCCGACATGGAGTTCCAGAAGACCAAGGAGGCGGCAGCGCGCGAGATTGCGATTGCCTTCGGCATCCCGCCGATGCTGATCGGGATCCCGGGGGATGCGACCTATGCCAATTATCAAGAGGCGAACCGGGCGTTCTACCGGCTGACGGTATTGCCCTTGGCGACCAAGGTGTTGGCGGACCTTGCGCATTGGCTGTCGGTATTCGGCGGGGTGGAGGTCGATCTGCGACCGGACCTTGACCAGGTGCCGGCCTTGGCGGGGGAACGGGATCAGCAATGGGCGCGGGTCGGGGGGGCGGATTTCCTGACGGTTGCCGAAAAGCGGATGCTCCTCGGGCTGCCCAGATTGGCGGATGAGGAATGACCGTACGGCGGAGCGAGGGCGGCTCGCGGTTCCTGTACGACAGTTTTGACGCCGCTGCCGCGCGGATCGAAGCGAACGAACGTGTCGCGAACGAGCGGTGGTCGGGGCTGGAGTACCGGCTGGGGCTGATTGAGGCGACGCTGGAGCGGTTGGAGAAACGGATCTGGATCGGCGTCTACGGCGTGGCGGCGTTTCTGTTGGCACAGATGGCCGAGACGGTCATTCAGGCAGCAATGAGGTGAGGCGATGAGCATTGATTTTGGTGCCCCCGAGCGCAAGTTCCACCGCCCCGATGCGGGTCTGGTGGTGACCGAGGGGCATGTGGTGGCGGGCCATGCCTCGCTGTTCGGCAAGGCCGATCAGGGTGGGGACGTAGTACAGAAGGGCGCGTATGCGGCGAGCCTGAAGCGGCTGGCGGCGCGGGGGGGGCGGGTCAAGATGCTGTGGCAGCATGATCCGGGCCAGCCGATCGGCGTCTGGGACGAGGTTCGGGAAGATGCGACGGGCCTGTGGGTCAAGGGGCGCATCCTGACGGAGGTCGAGAAGGGCCGTGAGGCGGCGGCGCTAGTGCAGGCCGGGGCCATTGACGGGCTGTCCATCGGCTATCGCACGGTCCGGGCGGAACGTGACGGCAAGGGGCAGCGCCTGTTGTCGGAGCTGGAGCTTTGGGAAGTGTCGCTGGTGACCTTCCCGATGCTTCCCGAGGCGCGGGTCGCGGCCAAGGCGGAGGCCTTGGACTGCGACTGGCGTGACATGGCGGCGGTCTTCGAGGACGCGCGCCGGGCGCTATCGCAAAGGTAACCCCCACCCCCATCCCCTCCCCATCAGGGGGAGGGGAGGCGCGGGCAGGCCGCGTCGGGCTTTATCTGCAACAAAAGAGGACCACAGATGACCGAGATCAACTCTCGGGCCGGGGAAGGTTTGTCCCCCGCCCCTACGCCGGCTGCGGAGGCGAAAGCCGCCATGGCGGGTTTCCTGAAAGAATTCAGCAGCTTTCAGGACGACGTGAAATCAACGCTGAAATATCAGGAAGAGCGACTGACCATGCTGAACGCAAAGACGATGGCCTATGGCCGCCCCGCACTTTCGGCCCTTGCAGAGGTTGAGGCCCCGCATCAGAAGGCGTTCAACGCCTATTTGAAGTCGGGCGATGACGATGGCCTGCGGGTGCTGACTCTGGAAGGCAAGGCGATGTCGACCGCCGTGGCTGCCGACGGTGGTTATCTGATCGATCCGCAGACGGCGGACCGGATCCGGTCGATGTTGTTTGCGACCTCCTCCCTGCGGTCGGTGGCCAATATCGTGCAGGTCGAGGCGACCTCGTTCGATGTGCTGGTTGACCGGTCTGAAGTGGGCTCGGGCTGGGCGACGGAAGTTGCGGCGACGACCGAGACGGCATCGCCGGTGATCGAGCGTATCTCGATCAAGCTGCATGAGCTGGCGGCGATGCCCAAAGCCTCGCAGCGGCTGCTGGACGACAGCGCCTTTGACGTCGAGGGCTGGCTGGCGGAAAAGATCGCCACCCGCTTCATCCGCGCCGAGGCTGCGGCTTTCATCAACGGGGATGGCGTGGACAAGCCGCGCGGCATTCTGCTGCCCACCAAGGTAGCGAATGCGTCCTGGACCTGGGGCAATATCGGCTATGTGCCCACGGGGGCGGCGGCGGATTTTGCGGCGGTGAACCCGGCGGATTGCATCATCAACCTGGTCTATGCGCTGGGCGCGGATTACCGGGCGAATGCGAGCTTCGTGATGAACTCCAAGACCGTGGGCGCGGTGCGCAAGATGAAGGATGCGGATGGCCGTTTCCTTTGGTCCGACGGTCTGGCCGCGGGAGAGCCGTCACGCCTGATGGGCTATCCGGTGCTGGTTTGCGAGGATATGCCCGACATCGCGGCCAACGCCTTCGCCGTCGCTTTCGGTGACTTCCGCGCGGCCTATACGATTGCCGAACGCCCCGACCTGCGCATCTTGCGTGACCCGTTCAGTGCCAAGCCGAACGTGCTGTTCTACGCCAACAAGCGGGTGGGCGGCGATATCACCGACTTTGCAGCGATCAAGCTGCTGCGGATTGCAGTGTCCTGATCCTTGGCTCTTGCCCGGCCCCTTACCGGGGCCGGGTTCCGGAGGTGTGCGATGGCGCGCGCCCCCGCCGATCTTGGGCCCCGCAGTGAGTGGAGACATGGCCATGATGTTGACTGAACAAGCCCCGGTGCTTTCGGCCGTATTGCCGCTGGCGGAGTTGAAAGATCACCTGCGGCTGGGCAGTGGGTTTGCCGACGATGGCCTGCAGGACGGGCTGATCGAAAGCTATCTGCGGGCCGCTATGGCCGTGATTGAAGGGCGCATCGGCAAGATGCTGTACCGCCGCAGTTTTCTGTGGGTCGTGGAATACTGGCGCGAAAGCGATGAGCAGGCGTTGCCGGTTGCTCCGGTGGCGGCGATTGCAAGTGTGACTTTGGTTGATGCGCTGGGCGGTGAGGTTGTGGTGCCAGAGGCAGCCTACCGGCTGGTTCCCGACTTGCAGCGACCGAGGATCGCCGGAAGCGGGGGCAGTTTGCCCAGCGTGCCAACTGGCGGTCTGGTGAAGGTCGTGTTCGAGGCGGGGTTCGGGCCGGACTGGACCGATATTCCCGTGGACCTGCGGCAAGCGGTGTTGCTGTTGACCAGCGAATATCACGAGCATCGTCAGGATGATGGCAGTCAGTCTGCAGGCTTGCCCTTTGGTGTCGTGACGCTGATCGAACGCTGGCGGACGGTCCGGATTCTGGGCGGGGGGCGGACATGAAGGCGCCGCATCTGAACCGAGCCTTGGTGCTGGAGGGTGTTGTGCGCACGGCGGACGGGGCAGGCGGCTTTACCGAAGCCTGGGCCGCGCTGGGCACGCTTTGGGCCGAAGTGCTGCCGGGGTCCGGCAGCGATGTTCTGGGCGAAGAGCGGATGCTGTCGGCGGTGCCCTACCGGGTGACGGTGCGGGGCGCGCCGTTCGGGTCAGCCTCACGCCCGAAGGCCGGGCAGCGGTTCCGCGAAGGCTTGCGGTTGTTCCTGATCCAGGCGGTGACCGAGCGCGACCCCGATGGCCGCTATCTGACCTGCTTTGCCCGTGAGGAGGTGCCGAAATGAGCTATGGTGCAGCGCCTGCCTTGCAGCAGGCGGTCTTTCAGCGGCTGACCGGCTTTCCGGCGCTTGGGGCCGTGGCGATCTATGACGCCGTGCCCCCTACGGCGACGGGGACCTTTGTCCTGATTGGCCCGGAAGAGGCACGGGATCAGTCTGACAAGTCGGGTGCGGGGGCCGAGCATCAGCTGGTGATCAGCGTGATCACCGATGCGACCGGGTTTCTGTCGATCAAGACCATCGCTGCCGACATCTCGGACGCGCTGATCGGTGCACCCTTGACGCTGACGCGGGGGGCGCTGGTGAACCTGTTGTTCCTGCGCGCCTCGGCCCGCCGGATCGAAGAGGGCGAGACGCGGCGGATCGACCTGACCTTCCGGGCGCGGGTTCAGCTTTAGGTCTGGTGCCCCCCCCACGCCCATCCCTTCCCCACAAGGGGGAGGCGCAGACGCCTGCTTTCATTTTTTTTTTGACGGAGAACGGACATGGCTGTGCAAAGCGGCAAGGATCTGCTGATCAAGATCGACCAGACGGGGGACGGGCAGTTTGTGACCGTTGCCGGGCTGCGGGCGACGCGGATCAGTTTCAATACGGAATCGGTGGATGTCACCAGCCTGGAAAGCCAGGGCGGATGGCGCGAGCTGTTGGCGGGGGCGGGGGTCAAGTCGGCCTCGATCTCTGGCTCGGGAGTGTTTCGGGATGAAAACACCGACGAACGCGCGCGGCAGATCTTCTTTGATGGGCTGATCCCGGGGTTTCAGGTGGTGATCCCGAGTTTCGGGGTGATCGAGGGGCCGTTCCAGATCACCTCTATCGAGTACGCGGGAAGCCACAATGACGAGGCGACCTATGAGATGTCGATGGCCTCAGCGGGCGCGCTGACCTTTACGGCGCTGTGATGGCGAACCCCTGGACGGGCGAAGTGGCGATCTGGCTGGATGGCCAGCGCCATGTGGCCAAGCTGACGCTGGGCGCCTTGGCGGAACTGGAAGTGGCGCTGGAGACGGGGTCGCTTCTGGATCTGGTGGAGAGATTCGAGAACCGACGTTTCAGCACGCGGGATGTGCTGGCGCTGATCGTGGCGGGCTTGCGGGGCGGTGGTTGGCAAGGCACGGCGGCCGACCTTTTGCGGGTGGAGATCGGCGGCGGGCCGGTTGAGGCGGCGCGGGCGGCGGCGGAACTGCTGGCGCGGGCATTTTCGCTGCCGGGTGAGCCATGACCAAGCCTGCGACCGGGATCGACTGGCGCGGGTTGATGCAGGCGGGCCTGCATGGGCTGGGGCTGGACCCGGCGGTCTTCTGGCGGCTGACGCCGGTCGAATTGCGGATGATGCTGGGGCGGGAACAGATGGTCCCGCCCCTGACGCGCGCGCGGCTGGCAGAGCTTGCCGCCGCGTTTCCCGATGCAAGGAAGGATCATGGCGATGGCGGATATCGGAACGATGCAGGAGCAGCTTCAGGCGCTTGAGGCGCAGCTGGGGTCATCCGTGTCGATGGTGGCGGCGTTTGATGGTGAGCTTGCGCGGATGCGGGACACGATGGTGTTCACGGGGCGCGAGGTGACCACGCTGTCCAGCGGGATCAGCGGCGGGTTGAGCAAGGCGTTCAACGGCCTGGTCTTTGACGGGATGAAGTTGAACGACGCGCTGAAGACGGTGGCGACCACGATTGTCGACAGCGTCTACGCCATTGCGATGAAGCCGGTGACGAATGCGCTGGGCGGGTTTCTGGCGCAGGGATTGTCGTCGGTGATGGGCGCGGGGATGCCCTTCGCCGCGGGCGGTGCCTTTTCCCAAGGGCGCGTCATGCCGTTCGCAAGGGGCGGCGTCGTATCGTCGCCGACCGCCTTTCCGATGCGGGGTGGGCGCGGCCTGATGGGCGAGGCCGGCCCCGAGGCGATCATGCCGCTGGCCCGCGGGCCGGACGGCCGGCTTGGAGTGCAGTCGGCGGGGGGCAGGGCGGTGAACGTGGTGATGAACATCACGACGCCGGATGTTCAGGGGTTCCAGCGCAGTCAATCGCAAGTGGCCGCTCAGGTCAGCCGCGCCTTGGCGCGTGGCCAGCGCAACCGGTGAGGAAAGATCATGGCCTTTCACGAGATACGCTTTCCGGCAAACCTGAGCTTCGGGTCCGTCGGCGGGCCGGAACGGCGAACCGAGATTGTCACCCTGGCAAACGGGTTCGAGGAAAGAAACACGCCCTGGGCCCATTCGCGCCGGCGGTATGATGCGGGGTTGGGGCTGCGGTCTCTGGACGATGTCGCCACCCTGATTGCATTTTTCGAAGCCCGGATGGGCCAGTTGCACGGCTTTCGCTGGAAGGACTGGTCGGATTTCAAGTCTTGCTCGCCCACGGGCACACTAGCCCCGGATGACCAGCATATCGGGATGGGGGACGGGGTTTCGACCGTGTTTCAGCTGCAGAAAACCTATGTGTCCGGCCTGCAGGACTATCTGAGGCCGATCTGCAAGCCGGTGGTCGGGACGGTTCTGGTTGCGGTGGCCGATGACCAGAAGATCGAAGGGCTGGAGTATACGGTCAATGTTGAAACGGGTGAGGTGATCTTCGCCCTGCCGCCTGATCTGGGCACGCGGGTGACGGCGGGGTTCGAGTTTGATGTGCCGGTGCGCTTTGACACGGACATCGTGCAGACATCGGTCGCATCGTTTCAAGCTGGCGATGTGCCGTCCGTCCCGATTGTGGAGGTGCGGCTATGAGTGAAGCGCTTTACCGGCATCTGGAAAGCGGGGCCACTACGGTCTGCCGCGCCTGGACCGTGCGCCGGACGGATGGAACGCTGCTGGGCTTTACCGATCATGACCGTGATCTGGTGGTGGACGGAATTGCCTGCCGCGCCGATACGGGCCTTACCGCAAAGGCGTTGCAGCAAACGACCGGACTGTCGGTGGACAATACCGAAGCTGTCGGGGCGCTGAGCGATAGCTCGATCCGGGAAGCGGATTTGCTGGCGGGGCGCTTTGATGCGGCGGACGTTCGGTCCTATCTGGTGAACTGGGCAGAGCCGGGGACGTGGATCGAGCAGTTCAGGGGAAGTTTCGGCGAGATCGTGCGCGCTGGCGGTGCCTTTCGCGCCGAATTGCGCGGCCTGACCGAGGCGCTGAACCGGCCGCAGGGCTTTGCCTACCAGCCGGTGTGTTCAGCCGTTCTGGGGGACAGCCGTTGCAGGTTCCAAACCGATACGGCCGGCTACTTTGCCGAGCAGGCTGTCGAAGCGGTAGAGGATTGCAGGTTTTTTGACTTCACCGGCTTTAGCGGCTTTGAAGACCGTTGGTTCGAGCATGGCCGTTTCGAAGTGCTGACCGGAGAAGCGGCGGGCTTGGTCGGCGTCGTGAAGAACGATCGCCTGACTGCGGACGGACGGCAGATCGAGCTGTGGCAGTCCATCGGGGCAGCCATCTTGCCCGGTGACAGGTTCCGGGTGGTTGCGGGGTGCAACAAGTCTGCTGCGACCTGTCGCAACAAGTTCGCCAACATGCTGCAGTTCCGAGGGTTTCCCCATATTCCCGGTGAAGACTGGCTGGCCTCCTACCCGGTGTCTGACCGCCCGAACCGAGGGGGCGCGCGAAACTCGGCGGTTGGGGCATGACCGGTTCGGCGCTGATTGTTACTGAGGCGCGGCGCTGGATCGGGACGCCCTATCTGCATCAGGCTTCGGCGCGAGGGGCGGGGACCGATTGTCTGGGGCTGTTACGTGGCATCTGGCGCGCCGTTCTGGGTGCCGAGCCTGAGGCGGTTCCAGCCTATACGGAAGACTGGGCCGAACCATCCCGACGCGAAGTGTTGATGGAGGCCGCCGAACGCTGGCTGGTTCCAAAGGCAATGGGTGCGGCGGGGGCTGGCGACGTGCTGCTGTTCCGGATGCGGGACGGCAGCATCGCCAAGCATCTGGGTATCCAATCCGACGCTGGTGCCACGCCGCGTTTTGTCCACGCCTATACCGGGCACGGTGTGATCGAAAGCCCCCTGTCGCAACCCTGGCAGCGCCGGATCGTGGCGCGCTTTGCTTTTCCGGAAGGTTTCAAATAGATGGCGACGCTTCTTCTTTCAGCCGCTGGTGCCGCAGTCGGTGCCGGTTTTGGTGGTACAGTCCTTGGCCTTTCCGGTGCCGTGATCGGCCGTGCCATTGGTGCGACGCTGGGCCGCGTGATCGACCAGCGGCTGCTTGGTGCAGGGTCTGACCCGGTTGACGTCGGTCGGATTGACCGGCTGCGCCTGACGGGAGCGGGCGAGGGTACTGCGATTGGCCAGATCTGGGGGCGGATGCGGGTGGGAGGTCAGGTCATCTGGGCGACCGACTTCAAGGAAACCGTTCGACGCCGCAAAGCTGGCAAAGGGGCGCCCCGGCCAAAGGTCAACGACTACAGCTATTCCGTCAGTCTGGCGATCGCGCTGTGCGAAGGCGAAATCCTGCGTGTTGGGCGGATCTGGGCCGATGGCAACGAAATCTCGCCCCGCGATCTGAACCTGCGCGTCTACAGCGGAAGCGAAGACCAGCTGCCCGATCCGAAGATGGAGGCGGTCGAGGGGGCTGGCAAGGTGCCCGCCTATCGCGGTCTTGCCTATGTCGTTATCGAGGATCTGGAACTTGGCCAGTTTGGCAACAGGGTGCCACAGTTCAGCTTCGAAGTTGCCCGGGCAGCGCAGGGATCGGCGGTTGACCAGACCGAGACGCTGGGGGGAGCAATCCGTGGGGTGGCGCTGATCCCGGGAACCGGGGAATACGGGCTGGCGACCACGCCGGTGCATTATGCCGAAGGCCGCGGCCGCAATCGTACGGCGAATGTGCATTCGCCCTCAGGCCTGACTGATCTTGCCACCAGCCTTGAGCAGCTTGGCGAAGAATTGCCGTCGGTGCGTTCGGTGTCCATGGTCGTGTCCTGGTTCGGGAACGATCTGCGCTGCGGCAGTTGCGAGGTGCAGCCCAAGGTCGAACAGAAACAGTTTGATGGTGTCGGGATGCCATGGCGGGCAGGGGGGATCAACCGCTCTGCCGCGCAGGAGGTTCCACGGGTTGACGGAGCGCCGATCTATGGCGGCACGCCCTCTGATGCCTCGGTGATCGAAGCGATCCGCGCGATCCGGGCCGCGGGCAAGGATGTGGTATTCTACCCGTTCATCCTGATGGATCAACTTGCCGGAAACAGCTTGCCAGATCCCTGGACCGGTACTGTAGGCCAGCCAAGGCTGCCATGGCGTGGCCGCATCACGCTTTCGGTCGCGCCCGGCCGTGACGGGTCGCCCGACAGGACTGCGGCTGCGGCGGCAGAGGTCGCGAGCTTCTTTGGTACCGCCCAGCCGTTCCACTTTGGTGGCTCTGGAGAGACCGTTGCTTACTCTGGACCTGCAGCCTGGGGCTATCGGCGGTTCATCCTGCACTACGCGAGCCTTTGTGCCGCTGCGGGTGGGGTCGATGCGTTCTGCATCGGATCGGAAATGCGATCGCTGACGCAAATTCGCGGTGCCGGGGACAGCTTTCCTGCGGTCGAGGCGATGCGCGCCCTTGCGGCGGATGTCCGGTCGATCCTTGGGCCGACAACCAAGATCAGCTACGCGGCTGATTGGTCAGAATATTTTGGCCTGCAGGCCGACGGGAACCTGTACTTCCACCTTGATCCCCTTTGGTCAGACGAAAACATCGACTTCGTCGGGATCGACAATTACATGCCGATTTCCGATTGGCGCGATGGTGAGGATCACGCCGATGCCGCATGGGGATCGGTGTATGATCTTGACTACCTCAGGTCCAACGTGTCCGGCGGCGAAGGCTTCGACTGGTACTATGACAGCCCTGAAGGTGCCCTTGCGCAACGGCGTTTGCCGATCACCGACGGCGCCTTCGACGAACCTTGGGTATTTCGCTACAAGGACCTGAAGTCATGGTGGTCAAATCTGCACCATGACCGAATTGGCGGGGTGCGGTCCGCCAACCCAACGGCTTGGGTCCCCGGTTCCAAGCCGATCTGGTTCACCGAGTACGGCTGCCCGGCGGTCGACAAGGGCAGCAATCAGCCGAACAAGTTTACGGATCCCAAATCCTCGGAATCCGGGTTGCCGGCATGGTCAAACGGCAGACGTGATGACCTGATGCAGATGCAATATCTGCTGGCTGTGACGTCCTATTGGTCTGATCCGGCTGTGAACCCGATTTCACCCGTCTACGGCGGCTACATGGTCGACCTGGATCATGCGCACGCATGGGCATGGGACGCCCGCCCATTCCCCGAGTTTCCGGGCCAGAGTTCGGTCTGGAATGATGGCGAAAGCTATGTGCGGGGCCATTGGCTGAACGGACGCGCCACCAATCAACCGCTTGCGGCTGTCGTCGCAGAAATCTGCGCGAACTCTGGCGTGCACGCAATTGATACAAAGGGATTGTTTGGCCTGGTGCGAGGGTTCCAACAGTCAGAGGTTTCCTCTGCCCGCGCCGCGTTGCAGCCGCTGATCCTCGCCCATGGTTTTGATGCATTGGAACGCGAGGCGCAACTGGTCTTCCGCAGCCGCGATGGGCGTGTCGTGGCCGAGCTTGGCCCCGAGGATCTGGCCGTGCTGAGCGATAGCGACGGCAGGATTGAAACGATCCGCGCGCCAGAGGCGGAATCTGCCGGGCAAATCCGGCTTGGCTTTGTCGATGCCCAGTCAAATTACGAAGTGCGTTCGGTCGAGACCCGCTTCCCGGATGAAGAGGCGCGGGGGGTTTCCCAAACCGATCTGCCCCTGGCTTTGACCATGTCTGAAGGGCAGGCAACGGCCCAACGCTGGCTTTCGGAAGCGCGCATCGCCCGAGACGGAGCACGATTTGCCTTGCCGAAATCGCAGCTTCGGATCGGGGCCGGTGACGTTGTCCGTCTGTCCGGCCGACGCTACCGGATTGACCGGGCAGAACAGGCCGAATCGCAGATGCTGGAAGCGGTCCGGGTCGAGCCTGGTGTTTATGTCGCAGCCGACAGCGACGATGAGGCGATAGCCTCGCGCTTCTTTCAGGGGCCAGTCCCAGTCTTTCCCGTATTCCTTGACCTACCCCTGTTGACCGGTGACGAGGTTCCGCATGCCCCTTATCTGGCGGTTGCATGCGAGCCATGGCCCGGATCGGTTGCACTTTGGTCGGCAAATCAGGACTCGGGTTACGACGTCAATCGGCTGGTCGCAGCGGCGGCGATCATCGGTGTGACGGAAACGCCCCTCGCCAAGGCAAGCCCTGCGGTGTGGGATCGGGGCGCTCCGCTGCGGATCAAGCTGTCTTCCGGCGAGTTGGCTTCGGCGGACATGTTGGCCGTCCTGAACGGCGCAAACGCCATGGCAATCGGCGATGGCAGCAACGCGAACTGGGAGGTCTTCCAGTTCGTGGATGCCATGATCGTTGCCCCGGACACCTACGAACTGTCGATACGTCTGCGGGGTCAGTTGGGCACGGATGGGCTTATGCCGGACATCTGGCCTGTCGGTAGCACGATTGTGCTTCTGGATCTTGCCCTTACCCAGATTGAGCTGCCCCTCTCAGCCCGCGGCCTTGGGCGCTATTACCGGATCGGTCCTGCCGGACGGGGCCTCGATGATCCGAACGTGGTTCTTCGGGTCGAGGCTTTTGACGGGGCGGGGTTGCGACCTTACCCCGTTGCCCATCTTCGCACATCGGCCAGCCCGTCAGGCGATGTGCTTGTGACCTGGAAGCGCCGGACGCGGATTGACGGCGACAGTTGGCAAGCCATCGAAGTTCCGCTTGGCGAGGAAGGGGAAGGCTATTCACTGCGGGTGGTTCAAGGTGCGGAAACAAAGGCAAGCTATACCTTGGCGCAGCCCCAGTTCCTTTACACCTCGGCCATGCGATCCGCAGACGGGGTCGCAGGTCCATATCGGATCGAGGTGGCGCAGCTTTCGGCGCAATACGGACCTGGGCCCTTCAGGGCCATCATCCCGCCCGTTTGAAATGCGGGACCCGGTCGGAGCGGAGCTTCTTCTCTTCGCGCGCGCATTGACTTTGTTTCCCCATGAAGACCGCGCCGCAATCGCATCCGGGATTCTTGCTGAGGTTGAGGCTGCCCATCGGACTCTGCGTCTGTCGGGCAGATGTCATCCCGCCTATGGCGATGGAAGCCTGATGTCGCGCTGTGCCTTGCTCCCGCTTCGACCCGAACCCCTTGCCCATGATGAAGATTTCCTGTCCGCCATGGTCGTGGCATGCGACGCCCTGCTGCTCCATTCAAGATCGTGATGGATCACCGCACAACTTTGCCGGTGGCCTGACCGATTTCATATGGTATGAATTGCCTGAACAGGAGATTTCGCCATGCTAGAGACAAAAGCGAAAGTGACTGCCGTTGATCCCGTTTGGCGTCGCGTCTGCGAGGAAGCTGTCGACGCAATTCGGCTTGAACCGCTGCTGGGCGGTCTCATCCATTCGGGCCTTCTGCACCACGCCACAATGGAACGGGCGCTGGCGTATCGCTTCTCACTCAAGCTCGCTTCCGGTGAGATGAGCGAACAGATCCTGCGGGAAATCGCGGATGAGGCGTTTGCATCTGACAGCGAACTTGGTGCAGCGGCGCGATCAGACCTCATGGCCGTGTTTGAACGTGATCCGGCATGCCACCGGTTCCTGCAGCCGATACTTTTTTTCAAGGGATATCAGGCAGTTCAAGCCTATCGTGTGGGTCACTGGCTTTGGCAGGCCGGCCGGATTGATCTTGCCTATTTCGTTCAGATGCGGGTGTCTGAAGTCTTTGGCGTCGACATTCACCCTGCCGCAAGAATCGGAAAGGGCATCATGATCGACCATGCCCATTCCATCGTCATTGGCGAGACTGCAGTCGTTGGTGACAACGTGTCGATGCTGCATTCCGTGACACTTGGCGGCACCGGCAAGGAAGACGGCGACCGCCACCCCAAGATCGGAGACGGCGTCTTGATCGGGGCGGGTGCCAAGGTGCTTGGCAACATCAGCGTTGGCCAATGCTCCCGGATTGCTGCCGGATCGGTTGTCCTGGAGGATGTTCCGCGCAACACGACCGTTGCTGGCGTGCCGGCGCGGGTCGTCGGCAAGGCTGGCTGTGCACAGCCGGCCCTGACGATGGACCAGATCCTGAAGACCGAGTGACCCGACCAGCATGACCGCGGCCTTACGATCCTTCGTGGCCATGGCTGTGGGTCAGGCAATCTCGGTTTTTGCCCGTTTCATGACCGCGCCCCGCGCGATCTGGCAGGGCATCGAACCGGTTCCGCGCCAGCGGGTCTACTTCGCCAACCACAGTTCAAACGGCGATTTTGTCCTCTTGTGGACGGTCCTTCCCGCGCCGCTCCGCCGCCAGACCCGGCCCGTGGCGGCGCTGGACTACTGGCTGACATCCCCCCTTCGCAGTTTCATCGGCCGCGATGTGTTCAACGCCGTCCTGATCGACCGCCGCCCCGAGGCGCGGACCACCGATCCAGTCGCCCAAATGGTCGAGGCGCTGGATCAGGGCGCCTCCCTCATCCTGTTCCCCGAAGGTGGGCGCAACAGTTCTGACACGGCGCTTCTTCCCTTCAAGTCGGGGCTTTACCACCTTGCCAAGGCCCGGCCAGAGGTTGACCTTGTCCCCGTCTGGATTGCCAACCTCAACAAGGTCATGCCCAAGGGAGAGATCATTCCCGTGCCGCTGATCTGCACCCTTACCTTCGGAGCCGCCTTGCACCTGTCCCCTGATGAGGCGAAAGACGCTTTCCTGACCCGCGCGTCGGCCGCCCTCACGGCGCTTGGGCAGCCCAAGCCATGACCAGCCCGCATCTTCTGTGGCTGCTGGCGGGGGTGGCGGGCATCCTGATCTTCGCCTCCATTCTGGGTGAGGTCCTTCGGCAACGCCTGTCGCCGCAAGGTGGCAACCCGGTGATCGAAAACCTGAACGCCCGGATCACGGCATGGTGGGTGATGGTGATTCTGCTCGCCATCGCATTCCTTGCTGGCAAGACCGGGGTTGTCCTCCTTTTCGCGCTCTGTTCCTTCGCCGCGCTGCGGGAGTTTCTGACCCTGACGACCCACAACCGCGCTGACCATTGGTCACTGGTGGCCTGCTTCTTCGTCGTACTGCCGCTGCAATACTACTTCGTCCTGATCGACTGGTACGGGATGTATGCGGTTTTCGTGCCGGTCTATGTTTTCCTCTTGCTGCCGGTCCTGTCCGCCCTGCGCGGCAGCACACAGGATTTCCTCGTCCGCGTTTCGGAAACCCAATGGGCGCTGATGATCTGCGTCTATTGCGTCAGCCATGTGCCAGCGCTTCTTTACCTGCAGATCCCCGGGTTCGAGGGGCGGAATGTCATCCTGATCGCCTACCTCATCTTCGTCGTGCAACTTTCTGACGTCATGCAATATGTGTGGGGCAAGCTTCTGGGCCGCACCAAGATCGCCCCCACGCTCTCGCCCTCCAAGACGTGGGAGGGGTTCATCGGCGGCGCCCTGACGGCCACTCTGGTCGGCACCTCGCTTTGGTGGATGACGCCCTTCACCCTGCCGCAGGCCGCCGCCATGTGCCTGATCCTGACGCTGATGGGCTTCTTCGGCGGGCTCGTCATGTCAGCCATCAAACGGGATCGGGGGGTCAAGGACTGGGGCCACCTGATCGCGGGCCATGGTGGATTCATCGACCGGCTGGATTCGGTGATCTTCGCCGCCCCGATCTTCTTCCACGTCACCCGCTACTTCTGGTCGCTCACATGACGGACCCTGCCAACCGCCGTCCCCTCGTCTCGCGCCAGTCGGCCTGGGCCGGCCGGCTTGCCACCCGCGCCGTGCAGCGTGGCATCACACCGAACCAGATCTCGCAAGCCTCGACCGGCTTTGCCGCGATTGGCTTTGCCACCTATGCGCTGGTCCCCTTAAGTCCCGGCCTGATCCAGTGGCTCCTCCTGATCCTCGCCGCCGCAACGATCCAGGCGCGGCTCGTCTGCAACCTGATTGACGGCATGGTCGCGGTCGAAGGCGGGCAGGGCACCAAGGACGGCCCGTTCTGGAACGAAGCCCCGGATCGCGCTTCTGACCTCCTCCTGCTCCTCGGCGCAGGCATTGCCGCGGGTGATCCCGCTCTCGGCGCGCTCGCCGCCGCTCTTGCCATCGCCACCGCCTATATCCGAGAACTTGGGCGGGCCGAGGGCTTTGCGCCCGACTTCTCCGGTCCCATGGCCAAGCCGCATCGGATGGCGGCCCTGACCCTCGGCACCGCCATCGCCGCTTTCTATGCAACGGAATCGGTGCTTTTGCTGACACTCTGGATCATTGCCGTCGGTACAGCCGCCACAATCCTTCGCCGTTCCCTTCGCCTGATCTCAGCCTTGCAGGGGCGATAGAAAAGGGCCCCGCCAAGGGCCCTCAACTTTCTCTTCTCCAAATATCCCGCGGGGGGTGCGGGGGGCGCGAAGCCCCCCGCTTCCAACTCTCAGGCCAGCATGGCCACCGGGTTTTCCAGCCCTTCGATCACCGCCTTCAGGAACTCGGCCCCCAAGGCGCCATCAATCACCCGGTGATCGACCGACAGCGTCATCGACATCACCGTCGCCACGCCAATCGTCCCATCCGCCATCACCACCGGCTTCTTGATCCCCGCCCCGACAGCAAGGATCGACCCATGCGGCGGGTTGATGACGGCATCGAAGTTCTCGATCCCCATCATCCCGAGGTTGGAGATCGCGAACGACCCGCCCTGATACTCTTGCGGGGCCAGCTTCTTGGTCTTCGCCCGCGCGGCCATATCCTTCATCTCGGCTGACAGCGCGCTCAGCGACTTCTTGTCGGCATCGCGCAGGACGGGGGTGAAAAGGCCCCCCTCCACCGCGACTGCCACCGCCACATCCGACGGTTTAAGCCGCAGCATCCGGTCGCCTGCCCAGACCGCATTGGCATTCGGCACCGCCTGCAAGGCCATCGCGCAGGCCTTGATGATGAAGTCGTTTACCGACAACTTCACCCCGCGCCCCTCCAACTGTTTGTTGAGCGTTTCCCGGAACGCCATCAATGCGTCCAGCCGCACTTCACGCCGCAGATAGAAATGCGGGATCGTCTGCTTGGCTTCGGTCAGCCGCGCAGCGATGGTCCGCCGCATGCCGTCCAGAGGGATTTCCTCGAACTGCCGGTCGGCATACATCTTCAACACGGTTTCTGCCGCCATTCCCGTTGGCATCGACCCAGCCGCTGGGGCAGGGGCCGCCTTTGGCGCTTCTGCTGCGACCGGGGCCGCCGCTACGGCCTTGGCCCCCTCGACATCGGCGCGCACAATACGCCCGTGCGGGCCCGAGCCTTTGACGGACCCCAGATCCAGCCCCTTTTCCTTTGCGATACGCCGCGCAAGTGGCGACGCAAAGACCCGCCCCCCAGCCGGAGCTGGCGCCGCAACCTGCCGCTCATCGCTCGCTTTCGCGGCGCTCTTCGCTGCGACGGGGGCCGCTTCAGGTGCCGCCGCAGGTGCCGCCGAAGACGGAGCGGCAGCGACCGATGAGGCATCTTCCCCCTCGTCCAGCATCACGGCAATCGGCGTGTTGACCTTCACCCCCGCCGTGCCTTCAGCAATCAGGATCTTACCGACCACGCCCTCGTCAACCGCCTCGAACTCCATCGTGGCCTTGTCGGTCTCGATCTCGGCCAGGATCTGGCCCGACTTGACCGCATCCCCCTCCTTGACCAGCCATTTGGCAAGCGTCCCCTCCTCCATCGTCGGGGACAGCGCGGGCATCAGAATTTGAACAGCCATTTTCCCCTCCTTACCGGTAGCAGACGGATTTGACGGCGGTCACGACTTCCGCAGGCGTGATCAGCGCAAACTTTTCCAGGTTCGCCGCATAGGGCATCGGCACGTCCTTGCCCGTGCAGGTGATGACCGGAGCATCAAGGTAATCGAACGCCTTCTGCATGATCGTCGAAGCGATGTGGTCCCCGATCGAGCCCACGGGGAAACCCTCTTCAACCGTCACACAGCGGTTGGTCTTCATCACCGAGGCCAGCACCGTATCGTAGTCAATCGGGCGCAAGGTGCGCAGGTTGATGACTTCGGCGCTGATCCCGTCCTTGGCCAGGTCTTCCGCCGCCGCCAGAGCGTGCGAGCAGCCGATGCCGAAGCTGACAATCGTCACATCCTTGCCGTCACGCAGGATCGACGCCTTGCCAAGTGGCACGGTAAAGTCCGGATCGGTGGGCACCTCGAAACTGCGCCCGTACATGATCTCGTTTTCCAGGAACACAACCGGGTTCGGATCCCGGATCGCCGTTTTCAGCAGGCCCTTCGCATCTGCCGCCGAATAGGGGATGCAAACCCTCAGCCCCGGGATCGCCGCGTACCAGGCCGAATAGTCCTGCGAATGCTGGGCACCCACCCGCGCCGCCGCCCCGTTCGGGCCACGGAACACCATCGGGCTGCCCATCTGGCCCCCCGACATGTACAGGGTCTTTGCCGCAGAATTCAGAATATGGTCAATGGCTTGCATCGAGAAGTTGAAGGTCATGAACTCAACGATCGGCTTCAGCCCGCCCCATGACGCGCCAACCCCGATCCCGGCAAAGCCCATCTCGGTGATCGGCGTATCAACCACCCGGCGCGGCCCGAATTCATCCAGCAGGCCCTGCGAGATCTTGTAGGCCCCCTGATATTCGCCGACTTCCTCGCCCATCAGGAACACTGTCGGATCGGCGCGCATCTCTTCGGCCATCGCCTCGCGCAGGGCCTCGCGCACGGTCATCGTCTTGGTTGGGCCTTCGGGCAGGTCACTGTGCGGCCAACCCTTTGCCGCCACCGGGGCAGGGGCCGCCGCAACTGGGGCAGCCGCCACAGTGGCAGGTGCCTCGGCCGCCACCGAAGCGGCTGCAACGGCCGCCGGTTTCGGCGCATCGGCCACCGTCTCGCCATCCTCGACCATGACGGCAATCGGCGTGTTCACCTTCACGCCTGCCGTGCCTTCGGCGACCAGCAGTTTGCCGACCACCCCTTCATCGACCGCCTCGAATTCCATCGTGGCCTTGTCGGTCTCGATCTCGGCCAGGATCTGGCCGGATTTCACCGTTTCACCCTCTTTCACCAGCCATTTGGCCAGTGTGCCTTCCTCCATGGTGGGGGACAGCGCGGGCATGAGTATTTCGGTTGCCATGGTTTCCCCTCCCTCAGGCGTAGATGTCGGTCCAGAGTTCCTCCAGCGGAGGTTCCGGGCTGTCTTTCGAGAACTCGGCCGCCTCATTGACGGTGGCCTTGATCTCCTTGTCGATGGCCTTCAGCTCTTCGTCCGAGGCAAGGCCGCCTTGGGTCAGAAGGTCCCGCACATGTTCGATGCAGTCCTTCTCGGTGCGGATCTTTTCCACTTCCTCGCGGGTCCGGTACTTCGCCGGGTCCGACATGGAATGCCCGCGATAGCGGTAGGTCATCATTTCCAGAATATACGGTCCGTTCCCGGCCCGGCAGTGCGCAATCGCCTTCTCGCCTGCCGCCTTGACCGCCAGCACGTCCATGCCATCCACCTGCTCACCGGGGATGCCATAGGCCAGCCCGCGACCGTAAAGCGTGGTGGACTTGGTGGACCGCTTCACGCTGGTCCCCATCGCGTAGCCGTTGTTTTCAATGACGAAAATCACCGGCAGCGCCCAAAGTTCCGCCATGTTGTAGGTCTCATAGACCTGGCCCTGGTTTGCCGCGCCATCGCCGAAATAGGTGAAGGTCACATTGTCATTGCCAAGGTACTTGTCCGCAAAGGCCAGCCCGGCCCCCAACGGCACCTGAGCGCCAACAATCCCGTGTCCGCCGTAGAAATGTTTCTCTTTCGAGAACATGTGCATCGACCCGCCCTTGCCCTTGGAATAGCCCCCGATGCGTCCGGTCAGTTCGGCCATCACGCCCTTCGGGTCCATCCCGCAGGCCAGCATGTGCCCATGGTCGCGGTAGCTGGTGACACGCTTGTCGCCGTCCTTCGTCGCAGCCTCAAGGCCCACGACCACCGCTTCCTGCCCGATGTACAGGTGGCAGAACCCGCCGATCAGGCCCATGCCGTAAAGCTGGCCGGCCTTTTCCTCGAACCGGCGGATCAGCAGCATCTCGCGGTAATATTTCAGAAGGTCTTCCTTCGAGACATTCGGTCTCGCATCCGGCTTCTTGGCCATCGGCTCCTCCCAGGGGCTTGGAATGGTTCAACGTTAAACCATCCTTACACCATCGGGGATTATTGGGTCAAAGCAAAATCCTGCCGCAGGGGCATGCGTGCGGAATGGCACGCATGCTCTGGGCGAATGACAGGAAGCAGCGAGAGGGGGGTTAGCGGATCGCGATTTCGTCGGCGCGCATGTAGCCCAGCACATCGCGGGTCTGCTGGTCCAGAAGATCAAGGTCAAGGAACCCGTCCGACAGGCGCCGCGTCAGGTTCTGCATCTCGGCAAGCTCGCTTGTCAGCCTGTCACGTTCAACCGCAAGGCTTGCCGCTTCGGCGTTGATCGCCACACGGCGGAACATGCCATAGTCGCCCTGCACGGCGGCAAAGGTGAAATAGATGCCCAATGCCAAAGCCAGCGCGAGGTAGATCAATCCACCCAGACCCTGACCTGTCCCTGATCGTGAATGCGCAGTGCTCATGCTTGCCTCGGACGCCCCTCTTTTCTGGGGGCCTTGCGCGAATCATTGCATATCGGGATTCAGTTGTGAATCCCGAAAATGCACAGCTCTCAAAGACTTGGGCCGGCTTTCAACTGCTGGCGGCCGCGCGTGTCAGGTAATCGACGCCGCGTGGATGCTGTCGATCGCGCCCTTCAGCACCGCGTCAAATTCGGCATCGCTTTGCTGCGCCGACAACCCTTCGCTCAGGGCGCGGCTGAAACTGGCGATGACCCCGTGGTTCTGCGCCAGAATCTCATTCGCCTTTTCGCGGCTATGCCCGCCCGACAGCGCCACCACCTTCAGCACCTTCGGGTGGTTGACCAGAGGCTGGTAGAAATCAGGCACCGTCGGCAGGCTCAGCTTCAGCATGACCTGACCCTCAAGCCCTTCCAGCGCCTTGAGAATTTCGGTCTGCAAAATCACTTCCGCCTCAGCCTTGTCGCTGATCGAGATGGTGACTTCGGGCTCCAGGATCGGCATCAAGCCATGGGCCGCAACCTCGCGCCCCAGCGCAAACTGCTGGGCCACGATCGCTGCGATCCCCTTGGCATTGGCGGCGTTGATGACCGACCGTTCCTTCGTGCCGTAAATCCCCGCTTTCGCCGCGCGGTCCAGAAGATCGCCCAAGCCCGGGATCGGCTTCATGAGCTGCACACCGTCGGCTTCCGCCTCCAGCCCCTTGTCGATCTTCAGGAACGGAACCACGCTGCGCTTTTCCCACAGGAAAGTGGCCGTGGGGATGCCGTCGATGGTGCGGTCCATGGTCTGCTCGAACAGGATCGCGCCCACAACCTTGTCACCGGTAAAGGCGGGCGACTTGATGATTCGCGCGCGCATCGCGTGGATCAGGTCGAACATCTGCTCTTCGCCCGAGTATTTCGTCTCGGCCACGCCATACTGCTTCAACGCCTTGGGGGTGGACCCACCCGACTGGTCAAGGGCGGCAATGAACCCCCGGCCGTTCTTTACCTGTTCGGTCATCTTCGCGTTGGTCATGTCCATCTCCCACTGGTCCCACCCGGCATAGCGCGGGCCGGGGCGCCTCTCAAGTCATCAAGGCTTGCACGCCGGGCAATTCCTTGCCCTCCATCCACTCCAGAAACGCCCCGCCAGCGGTCGAGATGAAGGTGAAGTCTGCCGCTGCCCCCGCCGCGTTCAGCGCCGCCACCGTATCCCCCCCGCCCGCGACGGAAATCAGGCCCCCCGCCTGCGTCAGCCGCGCCGCAGCCTGTGCCGCAGCATAGGTCGCCTTGTGGAAAGGCTCAATCTCGAAGGCCCCCAACGGCCCGTTCCAGATCAGCGTCTTGGCAGAGGCGAACACCTCCTCCAGCGCCGCGACCGTCTTTGGCCCCGCATCAAGGATCATCGCATCCGGCGGGCAGTCGCGCACGCCCAGCGTCTGGCTTTCCGCGCCCGCCTTGAACTCACGCGCAACGACGATATCCACCGGCAGATGGATCTGGCAGCCCGCCTTCTGCGCCCGATGCCGGATTTCCCGCGCGGTTTCGGCAAAATCGCGTTCGGCCAGCGATTGGCCAACCTCGATCCCCTCGGCCACAAGGAAGGTGTTCGCCATCCCGCCGCCGATCACCAGATGATCGACCTTGGTCACAAGGTTGGCCAGAAGCTCGATCTTGGTCGATACCTTGGCCCCGCCCACAACCGCCACCACCGGCCGCTGTGGCGTGCCCAAGGCCGCCTCAAGCGCGCGCAGTTCCGCCTCCATCAGACGGCCCGCCGCCGCAGGCAACAGCCGCGCCAGCCCCTCGGTCGAGGCATGGGCCCGGTGCGCCGCGGAAAATGCATCGTTCACGAACACATCGCCCAGCTTGGCCATTGCGGCAGCCAGCGCGGGATCGTTCTTTTCCTCGCCCGGCTGAAAGCGGGTGTTCTCCAAAAGGACCACATCCCCCGGCCCGGCCTTCAGAATGGCCGCTGAAGCGACCTGCCCGATACAGTCAGCCCCGAAAACCACTGTCCGGCCCAAGGACGCCGCCACCGCCTTTTCGACATGCGACAGGCTCATCGCGGGCACGACCTTGCCCTTTGGCCGGTCGAAATGCGCCAGCAGCACCACCTTGCCGCCCTTGGCGATGATGTCTTCGACCGTCGGGCGGATCTTGTCGATCCGGGTCATGTCGGTCACCTGACCGTCCTCCATCGGCACGTTGATATCCACCCGGACCAGCACAACCTTGCCGGCCAGCGCCACGTCATCCAGCGTTTTCCAGGGCATCGGATTCTCCTTGATGAAAGACTGCCCGCTTTTGGCCCCCATATCACGCGCCCGTCAACCGCTTTGGACGCTTTGCCCTTCCCTTGGCCGGATGCCGCCATTACGGTCCTGCCCGACCGAAACGAAGGGAGAGGCACCGATGCCCGACATCAAGGACCCCGAAAACACCATCATCCTGACGCTGAAGGACGGCGAAGTGGTGATCGAACTCTTGGCCGACGTGGCCCCCAAGCACGCCGAGCGGATGAAGCAGCTTGCCCGCGACAAGGCCTATGACAACGTGGCCTTCCACCGGGTGATCGACGGCTTCATGGCCCAGACCGGCGATGTGGAAAACGCCAACATGGAAAGCCCCAACTACAACCCGCGCCGCGCGGGTACGGGCGGGTCCAAGTATCCCGACCTGCCGGCGGAATTTTCCAAGCTGCCGCATGACCGTGGCACGCTGGGAGCCGCCCGTTCGCAGAACCCCAACAGCGCGAACAGCCAGTTCTTCATCAACTTCAGCAACAACCATTTCCTGAACGGCCAGTATACCGTCTACGGCCGTGTCATCAGCGGAATGGAGCATGTCGACAAGATCATGAAGGGTGAGCCTCCGGCCAACCCGGACCGCATGATCAATGTCAGGGTGGCCGCCGATGTCCAGGTTTGACACCTACCTCGCCGCTGGTCTCTTTGCCGCAGGCCTTGCCGTCGTCGGCGGCTATGGCCTCAGCCAGTCCGCCCAGGCGCAAGAGGCGACCGATGGCCCCGGCCCGAACCTTGTGATCGAGGTCGCCGGTGCTGCCAACGGCACCATCGTCATCGACCTTCTGCCCGACGTCGCCCCGCTGCATGTCGCGCAGATCACCGCGCTAGCCGCGGAAGGGGCCTATGACAACGTGGTCTTCCACCGCGTCATCGACGGCTTCATGGCCCAGACCGGCGACGTGTCGAACGGCAAGGCCGGCGGCGATCTGTCGATGGCGGGCATGGGCGGATCAATCCTGCCCGACATCCCGGCTGAGTTTACCAATGACCTCAGCTTCCAGCGTGGCGTTGTCGGCATGGCGCGGGCGCAAGACCCCAACAGCGCCAACAGCCAGTTCTTCATCATGTTTGCCCCGGGCGAATTCCTTGACGGCCAGTACACCATCTTCGGCAACGTCGTCTCGGGGATGGACGTGGTGGATGCCATCCAGCGCGGCGAACCGCCAGCCACGCCGGATGTGATGACCAAGGTCACTGTCCAGCCTTGATGGCACGCAGATCGTAGCAAAAGGGGGCCGCAAGGCCCCCTTTCTCGTCAGTCCAGATCGACGTCCGCCACCTTGTCGCGGAAGTCCTCCTGCGGCTTCACGCCGAACAACGCCTTGATCCCTGCCGTCAGGGATGAAGCGTTTTCCCAGATGCGCGCGCTTTCCAGATCCATCCGCAGAAGTGCTATATCGGGATCATCCTTCCCGTCATACCATGCGGCGACAAAGGGGTTCCAAAGCCGTTCGATCATCGCCGGATCGGTGGCTTCGGTCAGCTGCCCTTCGATCCGGGCAAAAAGATCATGCCCCTTGGCCACGAAGGTCGCCGTCGCAGGACCGGCACCGGCAAGCAGCAGATGGCTGTCCTGACTGGTGAAGAACCATAGTGGCCCGGCATCCTCATCCCCGTCGATCATGGCCGTCATCGGGCGCGCGGCGCCTTCGCCATCGTCGCCCGTCTGACCCACGGCGTCGGCGGTGATCTGACCCCGCCCTCCGGTTCCATGGCCGTCACGCTCCAGCATGACCGTCATGTCCGAGCGCAAGCCCGCCCAAAGTTTTGCTTCCAGCTCTTCCGGTGTCGGCATTGCCGCGTCTCCCTATCGGTTAGGACAGGGAAACACCGGGGCAGGGGAAGAAGTTCCCCCGCCCGGCGCATAATCAGCCCAGCACGACCAAAGCGTGCCGTTTCTTGCCGGCGGTCAGCTTCATCGGCTCGTTCAGGTGGCTTGCGCCATAGCGCAGGCTGACGTCGGTCACGATGTCATCGTTCACCTTCGCCCCACCTTCCGCGATCAGCCGCTTGGCATCCTTGCCGCTGGCCGCAAGCCCGGCGCGCACGAACAGCTGCACGATTCCCACACCCTCGGCCAGTTCCTCCGGCGCAAGGGTCACGGTCGGCAGATCGTCCCCGATCCCGCCCTTCTCAAACACCTCGCGCGCAGTGGCTTCTGCGGCTGCCGCTGCTTCGTCACCGTGCAACAGACCAGTTGCAAGGTTGGCAAGGATGATCTTCGCGCTGTTGATCTCGGACCCGCCAAGCGCGCCCAGCCGGTCACATTCCTCAACCGGCAGTTCGGTGAAGATCTTCAGGAACCGCCCCACATCGGCATCGGTCGTGTTGCGCCAGAACTGCCAGAACTCATAGGGCGAAAGCATGTCGCCGTTCAGCCAGACCGCACCACTGGCCGACTTGCCCATCTTCCGCCCGTCGCTGGTGGTGAGCAGCGGAGTTGTCAGCCCGTAAATCTCCTGGTCGATCACCCGGCGGGTCAGGTCGATCCCGTTGATGATGTTGCCCCACTGGTCACTGCCGCCCATCTGCAGGATGCAGCCATAGCGGCGGTAGATTTCAAGGAAATCATAGGCCTGCAGGATCATGTAGTTGAATTCAAGGAAGGACAGCGACTGCTCGCGGTCCAACCGGGACTTCACGGATTCAAAGCTCAGCATCCGGTTGACGCTGAAATGCCGCCCGATGTCGCGCAGGAAATCAAGGTAGTTGAGCCCGTCCAGCCACTCGGCATTGTTCAGCATGATGGCGTCGGTCGGCCCGTCGCCATAGCTCAGGTATTTCGCAAACACCTGCTTCAGCCCGGCAATGTTGACGTCAATCGCTTCTGGGGTCAGCAGTGGCCGCTCCTCGCTGCGGAAACTGGGGTCGCCCACCTTGGTCGTGCCGCCCCCCATCAGGGTGATCGGCTTGCCACCGGTCTTTTGCAACCAGCGCAACACCATGATGTTCATCAGATGGCCCACATGCAGCGACGGTGCCGTGGCATCATAGCCGATATAGGCCGGCACCACGCCCTTGCGCAGCGCTTCATCCAGCGCCTGATAGTCGGTGCAGTCGGCGACAAAGCCACGCTCGAACATCACGCGCATGAATTCTGATTTTGGATGGTAGTTCATGGCCGCCTCGGTCTAGGATGGCCGGGGTATAGCTTCGCATGGGGCACAAGGGAAGATGCGGAAGGCCATGGCAAAGGATGGTCCACTCTGGGCGCTTGGCGCGATGTCCGGCACCTCGCTTGACGGGGTCGATGCCGCGATGGTCCTGACCGATGGCGTGACGATCGAAGGTTTCGGCCCCTCGGCCTACCGCCCCTATGCGCCCGATGAGCAAGACGTTCTGCGCGCGGCCCTAGGTCAATGGCCGGGCGACCCCGACGTTGCCGCCGCCGCCGAGGTGGTGGAAAACGCCCATGCCGAGGTTTTGTCGCGCTTCACCGGTGCCGAACTCCTTGGTTTTCATGGCCAGACCCTTGCCCATGATCCCGCCGGGCGTGGCACGCACCAATGCGGCAACGGTGCGGTTCTGGCCCAGGTCCTGAACCTGCCCACCGTCTGGGACTTCCGGTCCTGCGACGTGACCATGGGCGGGCAGGGCGCACCGCTTGCCCCGTTCTTCCATTTTGCCTGTGCGCGCCACATTGGCGCGACCGAACCTCTTGCGTTCCTGAACCTTGGTGGTGTCGGCAATCTGACATGGATCGACCCAAGCGCCGACAAGGCCGAGGCTCCGGGCGCGCTTCTGGCCTACGATACCGGCCCCGCGAACGCCCCGCTGAATGACCTGATGCGGGACCGGCTGGGTCTGCCCTTCGACGCCAATGGCGCCCTCGCCGCACAGGGAGAAGTTGACGAAGCCTTCGTCGCCATGGTCATGACGGACCCCTGGTTCGATCACCCCCCGCCGAAGTCACTGGACCGAAACGACTTTCACGGGCTTCTCGACCACCTTGAGATGCTGTCGGATGCCGATGCCGCCGCCACGCTGACCGCCGTTGCCGCCGCCGGGGTAGCTGCCGCACAGATTCACTTCCCCGCACCGGTCAGCCGGATTCTGGTCACGGGCGGCGGGCGTCACAACCCCCGCTTGATGGCCGAACTGCGCCGCCGCATCCCCAGCACCATTGATCCGGTGGAAGCCGCCGGCCTTGATGGCGACATGCTGGAAGCCCAGGCTTTCGCCTTCCTTGCCGTCCGCGTGCTGCGCAAGATGGCCACCTCCAGCCCCGGCACAACCGGCACTCCGGCGCTGGTCGGCGGCGGACAGATCAGCCGGCCCGATCCCTAAATATGATCCCTGAACCGCGCCGACACCAGCGGCAAGGAATAGACCACCAGCGCCCCCCAGATCAGCCCGAAGGCCGCCAGCTTGACGTGACTAAACGGCTCGTCAAAGATGAAGACCGCTGTCAGGAAGATCATCGTTGGCGCGATGTATTGCATGATCGCGATGGTTGACAGCCGCAACCGCTTGGCCCCGTTGGCATAGATCATCAAAGGCCCGGCCGTGACAATCCCGCAGCCAATCAGCAGCGCATTGTCCCAAGTCACGCCTTGCAGAAAATGCCCGCCCCCTGCGCCCCAAAGCCAGACCATGTACCCCAGCGCCAGCGGCAACAGGATCAGCACCTCCAGCGCAAAGCCCTGGTTGGGGCCAATCGGCAGCCATTTCTTCAGAAAGGCGTAGAACCCCCAGGTCAGCGTCAGGGCCAGCGCCACCAGCGGCAGCCGCCCCGCATCCCAGGTCAGGACTGCGACGGCAATCACCGCCAGCGCAATCGCCGCCCCCTGCCAGCGCCCGATCCTTTCGCGCAGCAGCACCGCGCCCAGAAATATCGAGAACAGCGGGTTGATGTAATATCCCAAAGCGGCATCAAGCGCATGCCCGGACCCGATGGCCCAGACATAGATCCCCCAGTTCACCGAAATCAGCGCCGCCGTCACCGCCCCCATGGCCAGCATGCGCGGGTTGCGCACAGCGCTGCGCAAATCCCCGGTCCGCCCCAGCACCCACAACACGGCCAGTGCCACGGGCACCGACCAGACCACCCGATGCGCGATCACTTCCACCGGGGGAATATGCGCCAAAGCCTTCATGTAAAGGGGCAGAAAACCCCAAAGCAGATAGGCCGTCAGCGCAAACAGAAAGCCCGACAGACTGTCTTCGTTGCGGGTCACAGGAACGGGGGCAGGATCGCTCATGCCAACCCCGTACCCAAACTGCCGCGCCGCGGCCACGCCAATCTTGTGTCCCACACAATCACCGTCTGGAATACCAGCCAACTACAGCTTGCTCTTGTTGAAATACTCCGGGGGTCCGGGGGCTGGCCCCCGGTCGCGGCCAGCCAAAAGGCCGTTCCGCCGGTGGTCCGGGCCTAAAGCCGCCGCTCCAGATAGGCTTTCGTGAACGCCGCGTAGCCCGCCGCTGTCACTTGCAATTCCTGACGCATCAACCGATGCACCTCGGGCAGCCGATGAAACGGCACGGCGGGCCAGACGTGGTGTTCGACATGATAGGGCATGTTCCAGGCCAAGAACCTGACCAGCCGGTTCGTGAAGGTCGTCCGCGTGTTCTGGAACATGTTGGCCACGCGCGGGCAGTCGCCATGTTCCGCCAGAAGGTAGACCCGCAGGAACGGCTGTCCCAGCAAGACCGGGACGACCCACACCCAAAGCAGCATGGGCGAACACAAGACGGTCACGCCTACAGCCACATATCCCAGCGCCATCACCCGCGCTTCCGCTACGATCCGGCGCTTCGCACCCTCAGGCAGATAGTCGCCCTCTGCCCGGCCAAGCACCAGTGTGGCCAAAAGCCGAAGCTGGGACCCCCAATAGGGCAGGCCAGACACATGCCAGACCCAGGCCCCAAGCGTTCCAGGCTTCTCTCCCAGCAGTTCGGGGTCCTTGCCCTCGATATTGGTCCAGCGGTGATGGGCGAGGTGAAAGTAGCGAAACCACTCGAACGGCAGAAGCAGAAGAAACCCCGCCGCCCGCCCCACCCAGTCGTTCAGGCGCTCGCTGGCAAAGGGTGTGCGATGCGTGGCTTCATGTTCCAGCGTGAACAGGAACACGATCAACACCCCCTGCACGGGCAAAAGCACCCACCACCCCGGCGCGCCGGACGCAATCAGACCGCCAACCGCCAGAATTGCCCCCAGATGCAGCGCCAGATGCCGCAACCCCGGCCCGTCTGACCGTGCGGTCACCCGCTCGCGCAGATCGGGGGGCAGGGCGCTGACAAAGGCACGGTGATCCATCAGCCCTCCACCGGCAGGGTCCAGCCCGGGGGGGCCAGTTCGAAGCCCTCGAAGCGGAACCCGGGGCTGACCGTACAGCTGACCAGCGACCATGCGCCCATGGACCGCGCCGCCTGCCACCAGCCCGCCGGCACCACCGCCTGCACCAGATCACCGCCCAGCACATCCGGCCCCAGCCGATGTTCCCGCGCGGCGCCCACTCCCATCGCCAGCACCAGCGGCGCCCCCGCATGCCAAAGCCAGATCTCGTCGGCATCCACCCGGTGCCAATGGCTGCGCTCGCCAGCGCGCAAGAGGAACAGGATCGCCGTCCCGCTGGCACGACCACCCACCTCCGGCCCGACCCAGGTCTGCCGGTACCACCCGCCCTCTGGGTGGGGCTGCAGCTCCAGCTTGCGGATGATGTCCTCTGCGCTCATGCCTGTCTCCATTCCCCCGGCGCCAGACCGTCCAAGCTCCAATCCCCGACCCGCCAACGGATGAGCCGCAGGCAAGGCAGCCCCACCGCCGCGCACATGCGCCGAACCTGCCGGTTCCGCCCCTCGCGCAGGGTCAGTTCGATCCATCCGTCCGGCACGGTTTTCCGCACCCGGATCGGGGGCATGCGCGGCCAAAGCCAGTCAGGCTCCGCCACCGCCTTCGCCCCTGCCGGCAGGGTGGGGCCATCCTTCAGCGCCACCCCCGCCCGCAATTGCACAAGCGCGGTCTCAGTCACCACCCCCTCCACCTGCGCGAGATAAACCTTCGCCAGCTTGTGCCGCGGGTCCGCTATGCGGGCCTGCAGCCCCCCGTCATCGGTCAGGACCACCAGCCCCTCGCTATCCCGGTCCAGCCGCCCGGCCGGGTAGACGCCCTTCACCGGCACAAGATCCGCAAGAGTCCGCCGCCCCTCACCATCGGTGAACTGGCAAAGCACATCGTAAGGCTTGTTCAGCAGGATCAGCATCGCCCATAGGTGCCACGGCGACAGGAAAATGAAAACGGGCACCACCGGTGCCCGCAAATCTTTTCGAAAAGATTTGCAAGGATTTTCAAAAATCCTTGCGCGCCCGGCCTGTCAGCCCTTCAGGACCGACCGACCAGCATATTCCGCCGTCTCGCCCAGCATTTCCTCGATCCGGATCAACTGGTTGTACTTCGCCAGCCGGTCCGACCGCGACAGCGAGCCGGTCTTGATCTGGCCGCAGTTCGTGGCCACCGCCAGATCGGCGATGGTGGCATCCTCGGTCTCGCCCGACCGGTGGCTCATCACGTTGGTGTAGCGCGCGCGGTGGGCCATATCGACGGCCTGCAGCGTTTCGGTCAGGGTGCCGATCTGGTTGACCTTGACCAGCATCGAATTTGCGCAGCCGGTCTTGATCCCCTCGGCCAACCGGCGCGGGTTGGTGACGAACAGGTCATCCCCGACCAACTGGATCTTTGCGCCCAACCGGTCGGTCAGCAGCTTCCAGCCCGCCCAGTCATCCTCGGAACAGCCGTCTTCGATGCTGATGATCGGGTAGTCGGCCGCAAGGCCCGCCAGAAAATCGACATTCTCCTCGATGGACAACGATTTGCCTTCGCCCTTCATCTCATACCGGCCGCCCTTGAAGTATTCCGTCGCGGCGCAATCCAGCGCCAGATAGATATCCTCACCCGGCTTGTAGCCAGCCTTTTCGATGGATTTCAGAATGAAATCAAGCGCGTCGCGGGCTGAGTTCAAGTTGGGCGCAAACCCGCCCTCATCGCCGACATTGGTGTTGTGACCGGCTTCCGACAGCTCTTTCTTCAGCGTGTGGAACACTTCGGACCCCATCCGCACCGCCTCGCGGATGTCTTGGGCGCCGACCGGCATGATCATGAATTCCTGAATGTCGATCGGGTTGTCGGCATGCTCGCCGCCGTTGATGATGTTCATCATCGGCACGGGCAGGATGCGGGCGCTGGTCCCGCCGACATAGCGGTACAGCGGCTGCGCCGTGAACTCTGCCGCCGCCTTGGCCACCGCAAGGCTGACCCCAAGGATCGCATTGGCCCCAAGCCGCGACTTGTTGGGCGTGCCGTCCATCTCGATCATCGTTCGGTCGATGCCGACCTGTTCGGTCGCGTCAAACCCAACCAGTTCTTCGGCCAACTCACCGTTAACCGCTGCAACCGCCTCAAGCACGCCCTTGCCCTTGTAGCGGCCCTTGTCGCCATCGCGGCGTTCATTCGCCTCATGCGCGCCGGTCGATGCGCCCGAGGGCACTGCGGCCCGGCCCATGCTGCCGTCTTCCAGCGTGACGTCCACTTCGACGGTGGGATTGCCCCGGCTGTCGAGGATTTCGCGGGCGTGAATGTCGATGATCGTGCTCATGGGTGGTTCCCTTTGGCCGAAGGATGCTCTCAGCCGCCCGTTTACCCCGGCCCCGTCCGCAGGGGAAGCCAGTTTCACCGCCGTGGCTTGCCCTTCGCATCCCACCCATGCACAAAGCACGGGCACGAGGGGGACAAGATGCACCGCAAGGACCGGCTTGACGTTTTCGGGGGCTCTGTCCTTCTGGGTGTGACCCTGCTTCTGTCTTTCAACCAGATCATCGTGAAACTGGTGAACGACGGTCTGCAACCGGTGTTCTTTGCCGGTCTGCGGTCTGCGCTGGCGGTTTTCTTCGTCTGGGCATGGCTGGCCTACAAGGGCCGCCCGCCGCGCCTGAACCGCGCAGCCGTCTGGCCGGGCCTGCTGATGGGCGCGGTCTTCGCGGCCGAGTTTCTGTGCCTCTTCCTCGCGCTTGATCTGACGACGGTGGGGCGCGCTTCGGTCATCATGTATTCGATGCCGGTCTGGTTTGCGATCATGGCGCATTACGGCCTGAACGAACCGATCAGCCGCCAGAAGGCGGCAGGCCTGTCGCTGGCCTTTGCCGGCTGCGCCTGGGCGATCTTCAGCCGCCCGGACACGGGTGAGGCCAGTCTTGCGGGCGACCTGCTTGCCCTTGGGGCAGCGCTTGGCTGGGCGGGGACCGCCTTTGTCGCCCGCCGCCCTGTAATGCGCGCCGAGGGGCCCGAGATGCAGCTGTTCTGGATGGTGCTGGTATCGGCCCCGCTTCTGTTGCTTGCGGCGCCCCTGTTCGGACCGCTGATCCGCGACCTTCAGCCGATCCATCTGATCGGTCTCGTCTTTCAGGCTTCGGTCGTGGTGGCGGGCGGGTTCATCGCCTGGCTTTGGTTGATGTCGGTCTACCCTTCGGCCACGGTCGCGTCGTTTTCCTTCCTGACGCCGATCTTCGCGATCTGTCTTGGTGCCCTTATCTTAGGCGAAACCATCACTTGGCCGATTCTCGGGGCGGCCGCGCTGGTCGCCGCGGGAATCGTTCTGATCAATCGGCCAACCGCGCCGCGCGGCTGACGGCGGCACAGGGAATCGCTTCGGGCGGCTGCGGCCACCTCAGCCGATTTGACAGCCCCGTCCGGCAAACGGGCCGGAAAGCTTGCAAATCCGCCCCTCCTCACAGATTGCGCGAAGTCTGTCCCCAGATATGTCCACAAGGTTGCGCGGCAGGGGGGGGAACACGCCCTCTGTGATCTTGGAACCGTCAAGCCGCAAAATTTGCATCTGTGCTAAATTTTCCCGTTGATTGGGGGGGCGGATTACGACAGTTTGACAAAGCGGCAGGGGACACCACTAAATCTAGTGCCGCGGCAAACAGGCAAGACGCACCACAGCAAAGGGCATCCAAATCGGGTGCGACCATCCCGCCGGCTCACCGGCAGGATATGTGGAGTTTTGTTGCCACGCCGCGCACGGATCAAGCGACCCCCTCCAGTTTTAACAAATTGTTCGGCCAGCACGGCCGCAAAAAACAGGAGTTCAGGGGCATGAAGATCGAGCGGAAGTTCACCACCGAAGCTACCGGCGCTTATGGGGCCTTGGCGTTTGCCATCACCACATCCGAGATCCGGAACCCGGACGGGACAGTCGTGTTCCGCAACGAAGCCGTCGAGGTTCCCGAAGGCTGGAGCCAGGTTGCCTCGGACGTGCTCGCCCAGAAGTATTTCCGGAAAGCGGGCGTTCCGGCGGCCTTGAAGCGCGTGAAGGAAAAGGGCGTGCCCGAGTTCCTGTGGCGCTCGGTCCCTGACGAGGCCGCCCTTGCAAAACTTCCGGCGGATCAGCGCAACGTCGGCGAAACCTCGGCCAAGCAGGTCTTTGACCGCCTTGCCGGCGCTTGGGCCTATTGGGGTTGGAAGGGTGGTTATTTCACCACCGAAGCCGACGCTTCCGCCTATTATGACGAGATGCGCTTCATGCTGGCCCGCCAGATGGCCGCCCCGAACAGCCCGCAGTGGTTCAACACCGGCCTCCATTGGGCCTACGGCATCGACGGCCCGAGCCAGGGGCACTTCTACGTCGACCACGAAACCGGCAAGCTGACCAAATCCAGCTCCGCCTACGAACACCCGCAGCCCCACGCCTGCTTCATCCAGTCGGTCAAGGACGACCTCGTGGGTGACGGCGGCATCATGGACCTTTGGGTCCGCGAAGCGCGGCTCTTCAAATACGGCTCCGGCACCGGTACCAACTTCTCCTCGCTTCGCGGGGAAGGGGAAAAGCTGTCGGGCGGCGGCAAATCCTCTGGCCTCATGGGCTTCCTCAAGATCGGTGACCGCGCCGCTGGTGCCATCAAGTCCGGCGGCACGACCCGCCGCGCCGCCAAGATGGTCATCATCGACATGGACCACCCCGATGTCGAAGACTTCATCAACTGGAAGGTGATCGAGGAACAGAAGGTCGCCTCCCTCGTCGCCGGTTCCAAGCTGCATGAAGCCCGCCTGAACGACATCTTCGCCGCCATCAAGGCCTTCGACGGCACGATGGAAGGTGCGACCGACCCCGCCGCCAACCCGGCCCTCAAAGCCGCGATCAAGGCCGCGAAGAAGTCGATGATCCCGGACACCTACACCAACCGCATCCTGCAGTACGCGCGGCAGGGCTTCACCTCGATCGAATTCCCGACTTACGACACCGATTGGGATTCCGAGGCCTACATCTCGGTCTCTGGCCAGAACTCCAACAACTCGGTCCGCGTGACCGACGCCTTCCTGCGCGCCGTGAAGGAAGACCAGCCGTGGGAGTTGATCCGCCGCACCGACGGCAAGGTCGCCAAGACCGTCTCGGCGCGTGAGCTTTGGGACCAGATCGGCCATGCCGCCTGGGCCTGCGCCGACCCCGGCATCCAGTTCCACGACACTGTCAACGCCTGGCACACCTGCCCGGAAGACGGCGCGATCCGCGGCTCCAACCCGTGTTCGGAGTACATGTTCCTCGACGACACCGCCTGCAACCTGGCGTCGATGAACCTGCTGACCTTCTTCAACGACGGCAAGTTCGACGCCGACGCCTATGTCCACGCCTCGCGCCTGTGGACCGTTACGCTGGAAATCTCGGTGATGATGGCGCAGTTCCCGTCCAAGGAAATCGCCCAACTCAGCTATGACTTCCGCACCCTTGGCCTTGGCTACGCCAATATCGGCGGCCTTCTCATGAACATGGGCCTTGGCTACGACTCGGACGAGGGCCGCGCCCTTTGCGGTGCGCTGACCGCGATCATGACCGGCGTCAGCTATGCCACCTCAGCCGAGATGGCCAAGGAGCTTGGCCCCTTCGCAGGCTACGCCCGCAACCGTGACCACATGCTGCGTGTGATCCGCAACCACCGCGCCGCTGCCCACGCGACGGGCGTCTACGAAGGCCTGAACGTCCCCGCCGTGGCGCTTGACCACGCGAACTGCCCGGACCAAAGCCTTGTCGCCCTTGCAAAATCCGCTTGGGACGAGGCGCTGAAACTTGGTGAACAGCACGGCTACCGCAACGCGCAAACCACCGTCATCGCCCCCACCGGCACCATCGGCCTTGTCATGGATTGCGACACCACCGGGATCGAGCCCGACTTCGCGCTGGTGAAGTTCAAGAAACTGGCAGGCGGCGGCTATTTCAAGATCATCAACCAGTCGGTCCCTGCTGCGCTTGAAAAGCTGGGCTACTCCACGGCTCAGGCGGCGGAAATCGTCGCCCATGCCGTCGGCCACGCCTCGCTTGGTCAGGCCCCGGCCATCAACCACTCCTCGCTGATCGGCCACGGCTTCGGCCCGCGTGAGATTGAGAAGATCGAGGCCGCCCTCCCAAGCGCCTTCGACATCAAGTTCGTCTTCAACCAGTGGACCCTTGGCGTCGACTTCTGCAAAGGCACCCTCGGCATCCCCGAGGACAAGCTGAACGACCCGACCTTCGACCTTCTGCGCCACCTCGGCTTCACCAAGGCCCAGATCGACGCCGCCAATGACCATGTCTGCGGCACGATGACCTTGGAAAACGCGCCACACCTGAAGCCCGAACACTACTCGGTCTTCGACTGCGCCAACCCCTGCGGCAAGACCGGCAAGCGGTTCCTGTCGGTCAACAGCCACATCACCATGATGGCCGCCGCCCAGTCCTTCATCTCCGGCGCGATCTCCAAGACGATCAACATGCCGAACAACGCCACCATCGCGGAAACGCTGGCGGCCTACGAACTGTCGCACTCGCTGGGGATCAAGGCGAACGCCCTCTATCGCGACGGCTCCAAACTCTCGCAGCCGCTGGCAAGCGCCCTGATCGAGGACGACGAAGAGGCCGAAGAGGTGCTGACCAACGGCTCCTTGATGGAAAAGGCCCAGGTGATTGCCGAGAAGATCGTCGAAAAGGTGATCATCAAGGAAATCGTCCGCAGCAACCGCGAAAAGCTGCCCGAGCGTCGCAAGGGCTATACCCAGAAAGCCATCGTCGGCGGCCACAAGGTCTACTTGCGCACTGGCGAATATCAGGACGGCTCGCTTGGCGAGATCTTCATCGACATGCACAAGGAAGGTGCTGGTTTCCGCGCGATGATGAACAACTTCGCCATCGCGGTCAGCGTCGGCCTGCAATACGGCGTGCCGCTGGAGGAATTTGTCGAGGCCTTCACCTTCACCCGCTTTGAACCGGCGGGCATGGTCCAGGGCAACGACAGCATCAAGAACGCGACGTCGATCCTTGACTACATCTTCCGCGAATTGGCGGTCAGCTACCTTGACCGCACCGACCTCGCCCATGTCGCCCCGAAAGGCGCCAGCTTCGACGATCTTGGTCGCGGCGAGGAAGAGGGCAAGCGCAACATCTCGGAACTCACCGACGCCGCCGCGACCCGGGGCCTTGAGGTGCTGAAGCAGATCAGCTCCACCGGCTACCTCAGGAAGCGCCTGCCGCAGGAACTTGTCGTCCTGCAAGGCGGCATGGGGGCAACCGCGCTGGCCAATGGGACAGACCCGGTGTCCACCCTGAACATGCTGGTCCCCGAAGGCCGGATGACGGGCTTCTCAGAATCCGTCTCGACCTTCGCCATCAGCACCGCCACGACGACGACCGACGCCCGCTCCAAGGCCAAGCTGCAGGGGTACACGGGGGACTCGTGCTCGGAGTGCGGCAACTATACGATGGTCCGCAACGGCTCCTGCCTGAAGTGCAACTCCTGCGGCGGCACTACGGGGTGTAGCTGATCTGAGATTGTGTTGGGGTGTCTCGCGCCAACGGGACACCCCAGCTTTCCGGCGTGTGAATGGCACAGCGTCGGAGAAGCTTTCTCGCCCCTCGCGGGACGATGGTCTTTAGGACCACGGTTCTGGGAAAGCAGCAATACCGTGCCTGAAACTGTCCACCGCTAATCCGCACCTGTGGATAGTGGGGATAACTTGAAAGGCAGGTGATTGAAGTGAGTACTCGGAAAAACAGTGAAGTGACAAGCAAACGGGCAGCCTCAGCTGCATCCAAAGTTTTGCGTGATCCTAAGTCGAGTCCAACAGCCAAAACAGCAGCTGCATCGGCCCTGACGCAGCGCCCAAGCAAAAAACGTCGCTAGTGTATAGGATTGCTGCCAAATGAACGGGCGGGGACTGCTTCCCGCCCGTTTACCATTTGCGCAGCTCCAGCCCTTTCCCTCCCCAAATATCCCACGGGAGGTCCGGAGGGTGTGAAACCCTCCGGGGCCAGCCACAGGCGCAACCCCGGCCCATTTGACCCCGGCGTCGCCACTGGCTACCATCCCGGAATGAAACCCGACCCCGCCCGAGAAATGACCCAGGCCCTCCGCGACGGCGGTGTCCGTGTGACCCGCCAGCGCGAGGCGCTTCTGAAGGTCCTGACCGAAGCGCAGGACCACCCCGACGCCGCCGAACTCCACCGCCGCGCCCGGGTGATTGACGACAGCCTGTCGCTGGCCACGGTCTATCGGACGCTGTCAGTGCTGGAACGGGAAGGGGTCGTCCTTCGCCTCGCCCTCGAAAACGGCGGTGCCCGGTATGAGGTCGCGGACGCCCCGCATCACGACCATATCGTCGATCTGGATACCGGCCGGATCACCGAATTCCGGTCGGACAAGATTGAGCAGTTGCAACGCGAAATCGCGGCCGAGATGGGGTATGAGATCGTCCACCACCGGCTGGAGCTGTACTGCCGCAAGAAGCGCTAATCGGCAAAGCCGCTGTAACGGCCCTGGCTGAAAATCAACGGCGCGCCGTCGCGAACCGTGACCCGCAGCACCCGGCCAACCAGAATGGCATGGTCCCCCCCATCATGGGCGGCATGGGCCGCGCAGTCGAAGCGGGCAAGGGCTGTGGGAAGAACGGGCAGGCCCTCGCCGGTCACCACATGGTCAAGCCCGGCGAAGCCTTCACCGGTTCGGGCAAAGCGGGGGATCCAGTCGGCCTGCTCGACCCCCAGCACATGGATCGCGTAATGCGTCGCGGCTGAGAACACCCCGAACCGCCGCGAGGCCCGTGCGGGCGACCACAGGATCAGTGGCGGATCAAGCGACACCGAGGAAAAGCTGTTGGCGGCAAAGCCCACCGGGCCATCCGGCCCCGTCGTGGTGACCAGACAAACCCCGGTCGCAAAGCGACCGAAGGCGTCACGCAGGCCGCGGCTGTCGATGGGTAGCGGTGTTCCGTCTGGCATGGCGGGCCCTTTCCTGAGCCATAGCAGATATTGCGCCCCGCCAGACAATCAACAGTGGCAAACCCCTCAAACCACCCTTAGCAACCGCAGAGCGTCATAAATGGCCGCATGCGTGTTGCGCGCCGCAACCGCATCGCCGATCCGGTACAGCGCAAAGCCGGGGGGGCCGTTGCCATCGGGCTGCGGGCGGCCGTCGATCAGTGCGTCATGGTCCACCATGCCAAGATTGGCAGACAAGGGTTTGAGATCAAAGTAGATCTCTGCCAAGGGCTGCGTGCCGTGGTTGACGACGACCTGATCGTAAAGCGCGGTCTTAGCCAGCTTCATGTAATCCGACCCGATGGTCGCCTTCAGCTGGTTTCCGGCCCGCGCGACTGATAGCAGCCGGTAAGTCACGGTAAAGGTCACGTCCTTGTCCTGCATGGCGCGCATGTAGGGGACAAGGTTCATCGCCATCACATCGGGGGCGAAGGTGCGGTCGGGGGTCATCACCTCGACCTTCGCACCCGTCTCGGCGATCAGTTGGGCGGCTTGCATCGCCGCATGGTCGCCCGCGTCATCGTAGAGAAGGACATTTGTCCCCGGCTTTACGTCACCCGACAGGATGTCCCAGGCCGACACCACCAGATCATTGCCAGCCGACAGCACGTCCGTTGTCGGCAGGCCACCGGTGGCGATGACCACGACATCCGGGCTTTCGGCAACAACATCAGAGGCTTCCGCGAATGTGTTGAAGCGGAACTCAACACCTTTGGCCGCGCATTGGGCCATGCGCCAGTCGATGATCCCGATCATCTCGCGGCGTCTTGGGGTGCGGGCGGTCAGCAGGATCTGCCCGCCGGGCTCTGCCGCCGCTTCGAAGACCAGAACGCTGTGGCCGCGCTCTGCCGCGACCCGAGCAGCCTCCAGCCCCGCAGGGCCGGCACCGACGATTACCACCTTCTTGCGGCTGGGGGCCGGGGCGATGCTGTGGGGCATCGTCTCTTCCCGCCCGGTCGAGGGGTTGTGGATGCACAGCGCCATGCCGCCCTGATAGATCCGGTCCAGACAATATGTGGCACCGACACAGGGGCGAATGTCAGCCTCACGGCCCTCGGTGATCTTCTGCACGATATGGGGGTCGGCCATATGGGCGCGGGTCATGCCGACCATGTCAAGCTGCCCGGTGGCCACGGCATGGCGGGCGGTGGCGACATCGGGGATGCGGGCGGCGTGGAAGGTGGGCAGGCCAACTTCGGCCCGCACCCGTCCGGCAAAGTCGAGATGGGGGGCGGCGCGCATGCCTTGGATCGGGATCACGTCGGTCATGGCAGGATCGGTATGGATGCGGCCCTTGATGATGTTAAGAAAGTCCACCAAGCCACTGTCACGGAACATTTTTCCGATGGCGATGCCTTCGTCGGCATCAATCCCGCCAGGCTCACCCTCATCGGCGGTATAGCGCACCCCCAGCAGGAAACGGTCGCCCACGCGCTTGCGACAGGCAGCCAGAACCTCCATCGAAAACCGCGCCCGGTTTTCCAACGACCCACCATAGGGCGCGGGCAGCGCGTTGGTGAAGGGCGACATGAACTGGTCCATCAGATGGCCGTAACATTCGAATTCCACCCCATCGAGACCGGCAGCCTTCATCCGTTCAGCGGCGTCGGCGTAGTCGTTGATAATGCGGGTGATATCCCAATCTTCAACTACTTTCGGGAAGGCGCGGTGGCTGGGTTCGCGGGCCGGGCCGGCCGCGACGACGGGCAGCCAGACCCCCTTGTCCCAGCGGGTGCGGCGGCCAAGGTGGGTCAGCTGGATCATCACGGCCGCCCCAGCCTCGTGGCAATCATCGGCAAGGCGCTTCATCCACGGCACCACCTCATCCTTGTAGGCGAGGATGTTGTTGAACACCGGGGGGCTGTCCTTGGACACGGCGGCAGAGCCTGCGGTCATCGTCAGGGCAACCCCGGCCTTTGCCCGCTCCAGATGGTAAAGCCGGTAGCGATCCTTGGGCATTCCGTCCTCGGGATAAGCCGGTTCGTGGCTGGTCGTCATGATCCGGTTGCGCAGTGTCAGGTGTTTCAGCTGGTAGGGTTGCAGAAGCGGATCGTTCGACATGGCCGGGCCTTGCGCTGAGGATTTGGCGCAAGGATAGCGGCGGGGGGAAGGTCGCTCAAGAAAAATCGACACATGTGTCGAGTTTGTCGGCCTTGTGCCCGGGGCAGGGGCAGGCATAGGGTCGGGCCATGGACAAGGAACGGTCGGAACGCGGCTGGCGGGGCACGCCGGAATTGTGGCTGGATGCCGCCTATGGCCTTTTGGTCGAAGGCGGTGTCGAGGCTGTGAAGGTCATGCCCTTGGCGCAACGGCTGGGCCTGTCGCGCACGTCGTTCTACTGGCATTTCCCCGACCGTGAGGCGCTGCTGGACGGGCTTGTCGCGCGCTGGCGGGCGCAGAACACCGGCAATCTTGTCGCCCGGTGCGAGGCTGCAGCGCCGACCATCTCGGCGGCGATGCTGAACCTGATCGACTGCTGGGTCGATCCGGGGCTGTTTGACAGCCGTCTGGAATTTGCGATGCGCACCTGGGCGCTGACCGATCCGGCCGTGGATGCCGCCTTGGTCGAGGCGGACGCAACGCGTCTGGCCGCGATCAACCGGCTGTTCCTGCGCTTTGGTTATGCCGCGACCGAGGCGGATACCCGGGCGCGGACATTGTACCTGACGCAGGTCGGCTATATCGCGCTGCGGTCCGAGGAAAGCTTTGACGTCCGCATGGGCAGGATCCCGGCCTATGTGCTCACGTTTTCAGGCGTTGCCCCCAGCGAGGCCGAGGTGGCGGCCTTCCGCATGCGCCACGCGGTCAGGTCAGTCGGGTCAGAAGGGCTAGAAGCTGGCTCTGTTCGTCAGGCGTAAGCGGGGCGAGGGTTTCGCCCGATACCGCCAGCGCAGTGGTGGCGCGGGCGGCAAAGAGGGCCGCGCCGCTTGCGGTCAGGGAGACGGTCAGGCGGCGGCGATCCTCGGTATCGGCTGCGGTCGCCACATAGTCCAGCCGGGCCAGCCGGTCGACAACACCCTTGATGGTGGCCGCGTCCATGGCCGTCGCGCGGCCAAGTTGGTTTTGCGACAGGGGGCCAACTTCGGCCAGCCGTGCCAGAACGGCGAACTGGGTGGTGGTCACTTCGGGGATATGGGCGGCAAAAATCGCAAGATGCCGCTGCGTGACCCGACGCAGGACATAACCGATCTGGTCGTCAAGTCGGTACTCGGCGCGGCTTTCGCGGGCATCGCTCATATCTTTGCGATACGCGTTGCGCCGCCTTGGTGCAAGACAGTTGACAGGGGCAGGGGCATGGCCGCAGACTTGTTTCTATACAAACGAAATACCGGGGTGCCCAGCCCGTGACGCCGCCCGTAGCGACGCCTGACGCCAGACCAGCTTACGCCCGTCCGGACACATTGGCCGAGGCGTTGGGCCTGTTGTCTGGTGGCGACTGGCGGGTGCTTGCCGGGGGCACGGACCTTTACCCGGGGGCCGGAGCGCAGCTGTCGGGTCCGGTGCTGGATTTGGCCGGGCTTGCCGACCTTGCTGGGATCAGCGCGGCGGGGCAGGGTTTGCGGATCGGCGCGGCCACGACCTGGGCCGACCTTGCCAACGCATCGCTGCCCGGTGCCTTTTGCGCCTTGCAACAAGCGGCGCAGCAAGTTGGTGGTCGGCAGGTTCAGGTGGCCGGCACCATCGGTGGCAACCTTTGCAATGCCTCGCCCGCTGCGGATGGGGTGCCGCCGCTGCTGGTCCTTGGGGCAGGGGTGGAATTGGCCTCGCAAGCGGGTGTCCGCCACCTGCCTTTGGCCGAATTTCTGCTTGGCCCCCGCCAGACCGCTTTGCAGCCGGGCGAAGTGCTGACGGCCATCCTGATCCCGCAGCAAGGGATGCAGGGCCAGTCCGCCTTTGTGAAGCTGGGCGCCCGGCGGCATCTGGTGATTTCCATCGCGATGGTTGCAGCGCGCGTGGTGGTTGAGGCTGGCCGCCTTGCTGACGTGGCCCTGGCCGTGGGGTCCTGTTCGGCCACGGCAACCCGACTGCCGGGGGTCGAGGCGGCGCTGTCCGGCGTCCCGGTGTCCAAGGCCCTGACGCGGGTAACGGAAGCCGACGTGACTGCGGCACTCTCCCCAATCGACGATGTCCGCGCGACCGCCCTTTACCGCAACCATGCCGCAACGGAACTCGTGCGCCGCGCCTTGACCGAAGCACTGGCAGGGGGGGTGAAATGATTGCCTTCACCCTCAACGGCAAGCCCGCCACGGTCGATGCACCGCCCACCGAACGGCTTAGCCTGACCTTGCGCGAACGGCTGGGGATGGTGGGCACCAAGGTCGGCTGCGATGCGGGCGATTGCGGTGCGTGCACCGTGCTGCTGGACGGCGCTGCGGTCTGCGCCTGCCTGACGCCCGTGGCCCGCGCAGCCGGGCGCTGCGTCACCACGGTCGAGGGCGAGACACCGGAACTGACGCGCCTGCGGGCGGCCTTTCTGGCGCATGGGGCCGCGCAATGCGGCATCTGTACACCCGGGATGCTGCTGACAGCGGCCGAGGTTTTGACGGTCACCCCCCAACCCTCCGCTGCCGAGGTCGAGACCGCCCTTGGCGGTGTCCTCTGCCGCTGCACGGGCTATCGCAGCATCATCGCGGCTGTGGTGGCCGCAGGGCAACCCATCGCGCCGGTGGTGACCGAGGGCGGCGTCGGCACAGCGGTTCAGCGGCTGGATGGGGCCGCCAAGGTGGCGGGTGACAGCTTTGGCGCTGACGCTTGGCCGTCAGGCGCGCTGATGGTCAAGGCGCTGCGGTCACCGCATCCCCATGCCGCCTTCCAGATCGGCGATCTAGCCGCGTTTCGCGCCCGCCCGGGTGTGGCGGCTGTTTTCACTGCAGCCGACATTCCCGGTCGCAACGCCTTTTCCGTGATCCCGCCCTTTGCCGACCAGCCCGCGATTGCCGCCTCACCCGCCCGGTTTCGCGGCGAATGCGTAGCACTTGTGGCGTTCGAGCCCGATGCCGACCCGGACCTTTCCGGCTTTCCGATCCTCTGGACCCCCCTGCCTGCGCTTGCCACGATGGCTGAGGCTGAAGCTGGCCCGCTCATCCACCCCGACCGCCCCGGCAATATCCTGATCGAAGGGCAGGTCAGAAAGGGCAATGCTGCCAATGCCTTGGCCACCAGCGCCCATGTCGTCGAAGGCACCATGACCACGGCCTTTGTCGAACATGCCTATATCGAGCCCGAGGCCGGGGCCGCCTGGATGGACGGTGACCAGCTTGTCATCCGCGCCTGCACGCAGGCCCCCGGCATGGACCGCGAAGATACGGCTGCCGTACTTGGCCTGACGGCCGACCGGGTGCGGATCATTCCGTCTGCGGTCGGGGGCGGGTTCGGCTCCAAGCTTGATCTGTCGCTGCAGCCCCTGATCGGTCTGGTCGCGCTGCGGACCGGGCGGCCCTGCCGGATGGTCTATGATCGGCAGGAAAGCATGGCATCGACCACCAAACGCCACCCGGCACAGATGCGGGGGCGGATCGGCTGCGATGCCACCGGGCGGATCACGGGGATGGAGTTCGAAGGGCGCTTCAATACCGGCGCCTACTCCAGCTGGGGGCCGACAGTGGCAAACCGGGTGCCGGTGCATGTGTCGGGGCCTTACTTGACCCCGAACATCTCGGCCAAAGCGCGGGCGATCCATACTCATGGCCCGGTTTCTGGGGCCTTCCGGGGCTTTGGGGTGCCGCAAGGGGCGCTTTGGCAGGAAACGCTTTATGACCAGCTGGCGGACAAGGCGGGGATCGACCGGCTGGAGTTTCGGATCCTGAACGCCCTGCGGGAGGGCGACCCAAGCGCCACCGGGCAGGCCCTGCGGGCGGTGGGTATTCAGGACTGTCTGACGGCGCTGCGGCCGCTTTGGACCCGGGCATTGGCCAGCGCTGCCGGCAAGTCCGGTCGCGGCGTCGGGGTTGCCGCGTGCTGGTACGGTTGCGGGAATACGGCGTTGCCCAACCCCTCCACCATCCGCATCGGCCTGTCTGCGCGGGGTGAGGTCGTCCTGCATCAGGGGGCGACCGACATTGGCCAGGGCTCGAACACCGTGATCGCGCAGATCGCGGCGGAAGCGCTGGGTCTGCCGCTGTCGGCCGTTCGGCTGATCGGGCCAGACACCGCGCTGACCCCGGATGCGGGCAAGACCTCGGCCAGCCGGCAGACCTTCGTGTCAGGCCGCGCGGCCAAGGCGGCGGCTGAGCGTCTGCGGGCCGACGTGCTGCGCCGCGCCAATGCGGGGGAGGGCGCGACCCTGACGCTTGACGGGGCCGCCGTGCTGGTGCGCGATGGGGCGATGGTCGCCCGGATCGACCTTGCCAGCCTGGCAGCCGATGCCCACGGCCTCGCGCTATCGGCAGAAGCGACCTATGACCCGCCAACCTCGGCCCTCGACGCGGACGGGCAGGGGGTGCCTTACGCCCTCTATGGCTACGGCGCGCAGATGGTCGAACTGGAGGTGGACCCTGCCTTGGGCACGGTCAACCTGCTGAAGATCACCGCGGCGCATGATCTGGGCCGGGTGATCAACCCGGTGCTGGCGCGCGGCCAGATCGAGGGGGGCATTGCCCAGGGCATCGGCATGGCGCTGATGGAGGAATACCTGCCGGGCCGGACGGAAAACCTGCACGATTACCTGATCCCGACCTTTGGCGACGTGCCGCCCGTCGAAAGCCTCCTGATCGAGGTGCCCGATCCCGAAGGCCCCTTCGGTGCCAAGGGCCTGGGCGAGCATGTGCTGATCCCGACGGCCCCGGCAATTCTGAACGCCATTCGCCACGCCACAGGGGCCCGGATCACGCAGGTGCCCGCCCTGCCGCATCGCGTGCTGGCCGCCATCGGGGATGTGGCATGACACAAAATGGCTTTCTCTTCTCCAAATATCCTCCGGGGGTGCGGGGGTTGAAAACCCCCGCTCCAACCGTCGGCACAGGGCACTCCGCATGACCAATGCTCCCGAAAAGCTGCGCTGCGATGCCTGCCCGGTGATGTGCTACATCGCCCCGGGCCAGACCGGCGCCTGCGACCGTTATGCCAATGACGCGGGCCGGATCGTACGGACCGATCCGGTGGTGATGCTGTCGCGCACGGTCGAGACGGGGGGCCGCGTCGTACCCTTTGCCTTGCGCGACTGGGATGGCTCCACCGTCCCGGCTGATGCTTTCGTGACTGGGATCGGGTCTGGCACCACCTACCCCGATTACAAACCCGCGCCCTTCATCATTGCCAGCACGGTCGATGGGGCCGAAATGGTGACCGTAGTGACCGAGGCGATCTTTTCCTATGCCGGCGTCAAGGTGAAGATCGACACGGACCGTTTCCTTGGCCCCGAAGGTGCCGAAGTGCGCATCGACGGAGAGGTGATCGGCCACGTCACCACAGCCGAATACGGCAGCCAGATGCTGTCGCTGGGCGGGGTGCACCATCTGACCGGCGGGGAAAAGGCCGAAGGCCGGGTGACCTGCGCCGCGATGTTGGCGCTGTGCAACGGTGCGCCGGTCGCGATGGAGATCGCGGGTGGCTCCAGCGTCGTGGTGCAGGCCGGGCAGGCACCCATCGTCGACGGGCAGTGGGAACGGCGGATGCGGGTGGGCTGCGGGTCGGCCACCATCGGGATGTTCGCGGTGCAATGGCAGGGGCTGGTCGATGAGGTCGTTGTGGTGGATGACCACATCACCGGTGTTGTCAGCGAACATCAGGCGGGCCGCGTGCTGGGCTGGCCTGCGAGCGGCATACGGATCAAGGGCCACCGCTCCACCCCCGGGCGCTACTTCCGGGTCAGCGAGCCGGGCCTCGGCTGGGGCGGTACGAGGCTGACTGACCCGCTTGCGATCCTTGGCCCCTGGAACCCGGCGAAGGGTGCGCGGCCCGGCTTGACGCTTCTCATGGTGTCGACGACGGGCGAGGACAGCGCCTATTTCGTGCTGGATGACACCCTGCAGCCGATCCGCCACGACATGCCGGAAGGTCTGGCGCGAACCGTGGCGCTGATTGCGGAAAACTGTGAGCCGTCGCTCTGCACGGTGCTTTTCATGGCCGGGGCGGGGGGGTCGTTGCGGGCGGGCGTGGCGAAAAACCCGGTGCGGCTGACCCGGTCGGTGCAGGACGGGATTACCCGGCTGACGCTGGGCGGGGCCGAGGCCTATGTCTGGCCGGGGGGTGGGATCACCTTCATGGTCGAGGTGACACGCCTGCCGCCCGGCGCTTTCGGTTACGTCCCGACCCCGGCGCTGGTGGCACCGCTGGAATTCACCTTGCCGCGCGCCGCCTATCTGGCCATGGGCGGGCATGAGGCGAATATCCGCACGTTGGACGAGACGATGTCGGAAGGCGGGGAGTACCCCGTCGCCGCGAATATCCTGCCATGGCCCGCCCGGTGACCGCCGCCTTTCAAACGGCGCAGCCGCGCATGCGCGCGCGGCTGCAAGAGCCTGTCTCGCCTCTGGCCGTTCCGGCCAACCGGCTCGGGACTGCCTCCGGCGGGAGTATTTTGGCAAAGAGCAATTCGGGGGACGGGGGCTGGTCGGCCGTGGCAGCGCGTCTGCCGGACGGGCGGCTGCATCTGCAGCAAGGACCGATCGACATTGTCGCCGAAGCCTTTGGCGAGGCCGCGGCGGTTGAGGCGGCCTATTGCCGCGCTGCGCGGCGCTTTGTGCCGGTGCTGAGCGGCCTGGTGGCCGAGTTGCCTGCCCTGCGGTCGGTGGATGGGACTGTGCGCGACGAGATCGGGCAAGCCATGGCGGCGGCGGTCGCTCCGTTCCGCCCAGCCTTCATCACGCCCATGGCGGCGGTGGCGGGGGCTGTTGCGGATGCCGTCGTGGCCGCAATGGCGGGGCCGGGGATCACCCGGGCCTATGCCAACAACGGCGGTGATATTGCGATCTGGCTGGCGCCGGGGGCTGAACTGACGGCGGCATTGGCCGTGTCAGCCGGGACTGACCGGGTGACGCTTCGGGCGGCGGATAGGGTGCGGGGCATTGCCACCTCGGGCTGGCAGGGGCGCAGCTTTTCGCTGGGGATTGCGGATTCCGTGACGGTGCTGGCGCCGACGGCGGCGATGGCGGATGCCGCGGCGACGATGATTGCCAATGCGGTCGATCTGCCCGGACATCCGGGGATCACCCGCCGCCCGGCCACCGATCTGAAGAGCGACAGCGATCTTGGCCATCGGCCGGTGACGGTCGCCGTGCCGCCGCTGGGTGCCGCCGACCGCGCGCGGGCGCTGGCGGCGGGGCTGGCGGCGGCCGAGGGCTTCCGGGCCCGGGGGCTGATTGCCGGGGCGGCGCTTTATCTGCAGGGTGAGGCGCGGATGACCGGGCTTACGGGCCGACTTGTCAATGGAGGGGACCATGGCTGATTTCACTGTCCGCAAGATCGTGCTGCAGTTGGAGGAGATCCGGCATGAAGGCGGGCCGGATGTCACACCGCCACCGCTGCGGGGCGCGGTCTATGCGATCTGCCGCAACCCCTTTGCCGGGCGCTATGAGCCGGATCTGCAGCCCGCGATGGAGGCGCTGAAACCGCTGGCGCTGGACTTGACCGACAGGCTGGTCGCGGCACTTGGCGGACGGACCGGGATTGACGCCTATGGCAAGGGCGCGCTGGTGGGCGAGGCGGGTGAAAGCGAGCACGGGGCGCTTTGGCATGTCGCGGGGGGCTATGGCATGCGCGACCGGCTGGGTGAGGCGCGCGCCATCGTGCCCTCGGCGATGAAGGTTGGCGGCATGGGGGCGTCGCTGGACATCCCGCTTGGGCATCTGAACGCGGCCTATGTCCGGTCACGCTTTGACGCGATCACCATCAGTTGCGCCGATGGCCCGCGTGCGGGGGAGGTGCTGTTTGCCCTTGCCATGGCGCGGGGGGGGCGGGTGCACAGCCGGATGGGTGGGCTTGAGGTGGATCAGGTCACCGGCCTTGACGGGCTGCGCTAGATGCCGCGTGCCGCGCCGGGGTTGGTTGCCGGGGTCGATGTGGGGGGCACCTTCACCGATCTGGTGATCCTTGACCCGGCCTCGGGCGCGGTCCGGTTGGCGAAGGTGCCGACCACATTGCCCAATCAAGCCGAGGGGGTCTTGGCGGCTTTCGGGGCTGCAGAGGTGGATCTGGCCGGGATCGACCTGATCGTGCATGGCACCACCACCACGACCAACGCGGTCCTTGAACGCCAATTGGCGCGGACGGGCATGATCACCACCCAAGGGTTCCGCGATGTGCTGGAGCTTGGCCGCCGCACCCGCCCGCAGGCTTATGGCATGCACGGCCACTTCACCCCCGTCATCCCGCGCGACTTGCGGCTTGAGGTGCCCGAGCGGATGGATGCGCGCGGCCAAATCCTGACGCCGCTGGATGAAGTGGCGGTGGAGCAAGCGGTGCGCCAGTTGCTGGCTGCGGGCTGCGAAAGCCTGGTGATCCATTTCCTGCACGCCTATGCCAACCCCGCCCATGAAGTGCGGGCTGGGGCATTGGCCAAGGCGCTTTGGCCGAATGGCCACATCACCCTTGGCCATGCGCTGCTGTCGGAAAGCCGTGAGTATGAGAGGGGGGTTACGGCAGCCGTCAATGCCTCGGTTCAGCCTTTGCTTGAGCGGTATGTGGCGCGGCTGGCCGATCAGCTGGCCGCAAAGGGCTATCAGCGCGACCTTCTGGTGATGAACGGCAATGGCGGGATGGTGACCGCCCGCGATGTCGGGCGTGAGGCGGTGAAAACCGTGATGTCCGGCCCCGCCTCGGGCGTGATGGCAGCGGCGGCGACGGGGAGGCGGGCAGGGATGACCAACCTTCTGACCTATGACATGGGCGGAACCTCAACTGATGTGGCGATGATCCGGGGTGGGGTCGCACCGGTGTCGAATGAGATCGAGGTGGAATATGCCATGCCGATCCATGTGCCGATGGTGGATGTGCGCACCGTGGGCGCAGGGGGCGGCAGCATCGCGCGGATTGACGCGGGCGGTATGCTGCGGGTGGGGCCGGAAAGTGCGGGGTCGGTTCCCGGGCCGGTCTGCTATGGCCTTGGCGGCACGCGGGTCACAATCTCGGACGCGAACCTGATCCTTGGCCGCCTGCCCGCCAGCCGCTTCGGTCAGGCCGCTGCGGCCGCGCGGCAGGCGATGGCCGACCAGATCGGCGCGCCGCTTAGCCTTGGGGTCGAGGCGGCGGCGGCGGCTGTGATCCGGATTGCCAACACCCATATGGCCGGGGCGATCCGGATGGTGTCGATCTCGCTTGGGGCGGACCCGCGCGACTTTGCGCTGTTTGCCTTTGGCGGGGCGGGGCCCTTGCATGCCGTGGCGCTGGCCCGAGAGCTGGGGGTGCCAAGGGTGCTGATCCCGGCGCGACCCGGTATCACCAATGCGCTCGGGTGCGTGGTGGCGGACCTGCGGCATGATTTCGTGCGCACCCTGAACCGCCCGCTGGACGCAGCCGACATGGCCGAAGTGCACGCCATCCTTGCCGCGCAAGAGGCTGAGGGGCGTCGTCTGATCGGGGCCGAAAAGATCACGCTGCAGGCCACGCGCACGACCTTTTCCGCCGACATGCAGTTTGTCGGCCAGACCCATCTGCTGCGCGTGCCTGTCGCCTCGGCCACTCCCAGCCGGGCAGACCTGCAGCTGGGGTTCGAGGCGGCCTATCATGCCCGCTTTCGCGTCGATCTGCCGACGATCCGCGCCAACCTTGTGAACCTCAACTGCTCGGTCATCGGCGAGCGTCCGGCGTTTGACCTGTCGCGCCTGATCGACCCCGCAGGGCGCAAGCCAACCGCGGTGCCAACCGAAACCCGCAAGGTCTGGTTCGACGGCTGGCACGATGCGCCAGTCTACTGGCGCGACCACCTGCCGTTGGAGATGGACATGCAAGGCCCGGCGATCATTGAACAAATGGACACGACCATCGTCATCGACCCCGGCGCCCGCGTCACCTCGGATGCTGATGGCAACCTGATTGTCGAGGTAGACGCATGACAGACCAGCCCCCCACCCCCATCCCCTCCCCACAAGGGGTACGGGCGGGATCGCTGCAGACTTCGCAGAGCGAGGGCAAGCCATGATCGACCCCGTCACCCTTGCCGTGATCCAGGCCGGCCTTCAGCAAGTCTGCGACGAGATGGATCTGACCTTTTCCCGCGCCGCCTTTTCCCCGGTGATAGCCGAGGCGGATGACCGGTCGGACGGCATCTATGCGGCGGGTGACGGCAGCCTGATCGCGCAGGGGGCCAAGGGCCTGCCGGTCTTTGTCGGCGTCATGCAGTTTTCCACCCGCACCATTCTGGACCGCATCGCCAAGGGCCTGACGGCGGCGCCGGAGCCGGGGGACATCTACATCGTCAACGATCCCTACCTTGGCGGCACGCACCTGATGGACGTACGCTTTGCCATGCCGGTCTGGCGCGGCGGGGCGATCTACTGCTGGCTTTCGAACACCGGCCATTGGCCCGATACCGGCGGCGCGGTTCCCGGCGGTTTCAGCGCCAGCGCGATCAGCGCGGAACAGGAAGGCCTGCGCATTCCCCCGGTGAAGCTGTTCAAGAAGGGCGTGCTGGATACCGAAATCTACCAGATCATCTGCTCCAACATCCGGGTGCCGGACCAGCGGATCGGCGATGTGCAGGCGCAAGCCTCGGCCCTGCTGGTCGGGGCGGAGCGGCTGGCAGCGCTGCTGGACCGCTACGGCGACGCCACTGTAACCGAGGCGATTGCCGAGATGCGCCAGCTTGCGGCGGCGCAGATGCGGGCGATGATCGGGCTGATCCCGCCCGGACCATGGCGCAGCACGGCGACCATCGACAGCGACGGCGTGGTGAACCAACCCCTGACCATCGCGCTGACCGTGACCACCACGGCCAATGCGCTGACCTTCGACTTCGCCGGCACCTCGCCGCCCTGCATGGGGCCGATGAATTCGGTCCGCGCCACCACGCTGTCGTCGGTCTACTTGGCCATGCGCCACATCTTCCCGGACGTGCCGATCAGTGCCGGCGCGTTTGAACCGCTGGTCGTGACCGGCATCGAAGGCACCTTCCTTGATGCCCAATACCCCCGCCCTGTGTCGGGCTGCGCGGCCGAGGTCAGCCAGCGCATTGCCGAGGCGGTGTTTGCCGCACTCGTACAGGCGATCCCGGACCGGGTCACGGCGGCACCTGCGGGCACCAGCGGAAATTTTGGGCTGGGCGGTCATGACCCGGAAAAGGGCCGCGACTATGTAATGTACCAGATCTCGGGCGGGGGGTATGGCGGCTTTGCCGAGGGGGATGGCATCGCGAACGGCTGTTCCACGATCGGCATCTCCAAAGCCCCGCCGGTCGAGATCATGGAGCAGACCTACCCCGTCCTTTACCGCCACTATGCCTTGCACGAAGGGTCGGGCGGGGCGGGGCAGCACCGGGGCGGGCTAGGACTGGATTACGAGATCGAGCTTTTGCGCGGCACCGCACGGGCGAGCTTTGTGATGGACCATGGGCGCGTCGGGCCACAAGGCGCGCTGGGGGGCGGTGACGGTGCCGTCAACCGGGTGGAGGTGACCCAAGGCGGCGTCTCGCTGATCCCCGAACATCTGTCCAAGGCGCAAGACATCGCCCTGAAGCCCGGTGACCGCGTCCGAGTGCGGACCCCCGGCGGTGGTGGCTATGGCCCGCCTGTCGCACGCGATCCGGCGCTGGTGGCGGAAGATGTGCGCCTTGGTCGGTACACGCAAACGCAGGCTGACAGGCTTTGGCCGAACGACTGAGCCGGGACCAAAATTCTTCGAAGAATTTTGCAATTTTCTTCGAAGAAAATTGGTCCCCGCCCAAAGGTTCCGCCCTATTCCGCGGCGTGCGGTGCCGCCTTGCGCCGGGACAACGACTCTTCCAGCGCTGACAACCTGCCTTGCAGCAGCGCCATATCCTCGCGTCCCCGTTCGATGCGTTCTGCCAGCACATGGGCCTCGGGGCTTTCCGGTTCGGCCTCTTTCTTGCCGACGAAGCGGCCAAGCACCCAGCCGAACAGCCGCGCCAGGTCATCCATCACCAGATACATCGACGGCACGACCACCAGACTCAGGACGGTGGACACGATGATCCCCCCGATCACCGCAATCGCCATGGGCGCGCGGAACGCCCCGCCTTCACCCACGCCAAGCGCCGAGGGCAGCATCCCCGCCGACATCGCGATCGAGGTCATCACGATGGGCCGCGCGCGTTTGTGCCCGGCCTCGATCACCGCGTCGATCCGCTTCATGCCACGCGCCCGCATCTCGATGGCGAAGTCGATGAGGAGGATGGCGTTCTTCGCCACGATCCCCATCAGCATCAGGATGCCGATCAGCACCGGCATCGACAGCGGGTTCTGTGTGATGATCAGCGCCGCCGCCACCCCACCGACCGACAGGAGAAGCGAGAAGATGATCGTAACCGGCTGCACGACCGAATGGAACAGCAAGATCAGCACGAACATCATCAGAAGCACACCCAGCACCATGGCATTCACGAAACTGCCCAAAAGTTCCGCCTGCACTTCGGCATCGCCTGAAGGCGTGATCTTCACGGACGCTGGCAGGTTCAAGGCGGGCAGGATTTCCATGAACCGGGCCGTGGCCTGATCCAGCACGAAGCCCGGCGCGATGTCGGCGCCGATGGTAGCGACGCGCTGGCGATTGAGGCGTTTCACGACCGAAGGACCCTCTGCCACCTCAACCGTTGCGACGGCCGAAAGCGGGACCGGACCAATCGCCGTCTGCACTTTCAGCGCCGACAGCCTTGCCAGATTGTCGCGGGACACTTCGTCCAGCTGCACCCGGATCGGCACCAGCCGATTGTCGATGGACAGTTTGCCAAGGGCCGCCGAGACATCGCCAATGGTCGCGACCCGGACGACCGTGGCAATCTGTTGCACCGTCACCCCCAGACGCGCGGCCTCTTCGGCCTTTGGCGTGATCTGGATTTCGGGGCGCGGCAGTGCCGCCTCGGTCGAGACGTTCAAGAGCGTCGGTTCGTCCAGAAGCGCGGTTTCGATCTTCTGGATCGCCTCGTTCAGGTCGGCCTCATCCGTCGACAGCAGGTCAAAGCTGAACGGCCGCGATGCGCCCCCTGCGCCACCGATCTTGAAGGCCCGCACATCGGGGATGGCGCGCAGGGCGACAAACACCTCTTCCTCGATCTCGCCCTGGGGGCGGATGCGTCCCTTGACCGGGGTTTCCGGCAGCAGCGGACCGATCACCGGCAGCGCTTGGCCAAGGTCTGACAGCTTGCGCCCAAGGCCGTTGTCCAACCGGTCGAGAATGATGGTAAAGGTTGCCCGCCGGGTGTCCCGGTCGCCAAGGGGCGTCGATCCGCCGACCACCAGTACGGATTTCACCCCGTCGATATCCGTCACGACCCTCCGCATCGCTTCGGTCGTGGTGGCGGTGTCGTCCAGCGTGCTGCCCGGCGGCAGTTCGACGGAGACGATGATCCGGCTTTCGTCTTCCGGCGGGAACAGGCTGCCCGGGACCGCCAGCATCGCCTGCACCGAGAAGACCACCAGCACCACTGCCGCCACCACCGTCAGGTAATAGGTCGGCAGACCCAGCCAGCGGATCTTCGTCGGACGCCAGACCCGCGTTGTGGTCCGCACCAGCCCCATGTAGCCGCGCATGACCAGCCCGTCCCGTTCGCCGCCTTCGTGCACGGCGTCCTTGGTCCGCATCAGATAGGCCGCCATCATCGGCGTTATCAACCGCGCGACCAGCAGGGAAAAGAGCACGGCTATGGCCACCGTCAGGCCGAATTGTCGGAAATATTGCCCCGGGATGCCGGGCATGAAGCTGACCGGCACAAACACCGCGACGATGGTGAAGGTGGTGGCAATGACCGCAAGGCCGATCTCATCGGCGGCTTCGATCGCCGCGCGATAGGGGGATTTGCCCATCCGGATGTGGCGGGCGATGTTCTCGATCTCGACGATGGCATCGTCGACAAGGATGCCGGTGGCCAGTGTCAGGGCAAGGAAGGACACGAGGTTCAGCGAAAAGCCCAGCATGTCCATCAAGAGGAACGTGGGCACCGCCGACAAGGGCAGCGCGACCGCGGAAATCAGCGTTGCACGCCAGTTGCGCAGGAAGGCAAAGACCACCAGCACGGCCAGAAGGGCCCCTTCCAGCAGGGTGTGGATCGCCGCCTCATAGTTGCCGTAGGTGTAAAAGACGGAATCGTCGATCAGCGAGATGTCGACATTCGGATTTTCCAGCCGCAGCTGGTCAACCACCGAATTGGTGACTTCGGCCACGCTGACTTCAGACGCACCTTTTGACCGGAACACCAGAAAGCTGACTAGAGGTTCGCCATCGACCCGGGTGAAGCTGACCAGCTCTTCATAGCTGTCGATCACCTGACCAAGGTCCGTCAACCGCACGAAGCGGCCCGAGGGCAGGGCGATTGTCGTGGCGCCAAGCTGTTCGACCGTGCCGCTGTCGCCCAAGGCGCGGATCACCTGCTCGCCCGCCCCAAGGCTTAGCTTGCCGGCGCCAAGATTGGTGTTCGTGGCGGCGATCTGCGCGCTGACCTGCTGGGCCGTGACGCCCAGACTGTCCATCTTGACGGGGTCAAGCTCGACCCGGATCTCGCGGTCCGCCCCGCCGATGCGGGTGACGCGGCCAATGCCGGGGCGGCCCTGCAAGGCGCGGGTGACGGTGTCATCGACGAACCAGCTGATCTCCTCCATCGTCATGTCGGGCGCGCGGACGGCGAAGGTCATGATCGCCTGACCTTCCACGTCGATGCGGGTGACGATGGGCGCTTCGACATCGCCGGGAAGGTCGCCGCGGATCTGGTCCACCGCGTCCTTCACATCCTGCACCGCCTTGTCGGTCGGCACGTCCATGCGGAACTCCACCACCGTGCTGGACAGCCCGTCCGTGACGGTGGAGGTGACTTTCTTCACCCCGGTGATGCCAGCGACGGCATCCTCGATCTCTTTGGTGATCTGGGTTTCCATCTCGGCCGGGGCGGCGCCCGACTGTGAGACGCTGACTGCGACCAGCGGCACGTCGATGTTCGGAAACCGGGTGATTGGCAGGGTATTGAAACTTTGCCAGCCCAGAACCATCAACAAAAAGAACGCCAACAGCGGTGCGACAGGATTGCGGATCGACCAGGCGGAAAAGTTCATGGCTCAGCCCTCAGTTCGTCTTGGCCGGGTCAAGCACCGGATTGATCCGATCCCCCGCCCGCACAAAGGCCCCGGCCTTCGACACCACCAGATCGCCCGCCGCAAGGCCGTCGATCACTTCCACATACGCGCCGTCGCGGATGCCGGTCTTGACCACCACCCGTTCCACCAGCCCGTCGCGCACCCGCATTACCGTGATCCCCTCGGGCGCAGAGCCGATTGCGGTCAGCGGTACGGCCAGCGCCTCACGTTCGGCGACGATGACTTCGGCCTCGACGAACATGCCGGCGCGCAATAGTTCAGGATCGGCCACCGCAATCCGGGCACGGCCCAGCCGGGTGACCGTGTCGATGGTGGGTTCGACCAGATGGACGGTGCCGGCAAGCGCGCCCACCATGCCGGCGGTGCGCAGCCGCGCGGGCTGGCCTTCATCAAGGCGCAGGATGTCGGATTCGGCCACATCGGCACGCAGTTCCAGCGCGCCGTCGCGGATGATGACGAACATCGGCTCGCCCGCTGCCGTGGCGATGGCCCCTAGCTTCGCGTTCCGCGCCACGATCTTGCCCGCGACAGGGGCCTTCACTTCGGTCCGGCTCAGTTGCAGGTCCACGTTCTCCAGCCGCGCTTCGGCCAGCGCCAGTTGGGCGCGCGTCGATTCAAGCGCCTGCCGGGCAACCTGTACCCGCGCTGCCGCTGAAACGGCATTTGCCGTCGCCGTATCGGCCTGAGCCTGCGGCGCAGTGCCCTGTTCGCGCAAAAGCGTCGTCCGGTCGGCCACGCGCTGCGCTTCGGCGGCACTGGCCTCGGCCTCGACCAGTTGCGCCTCGGCTTGCGCAATCGAAGCGGCAGCAGCGGCAAGGGACGCAACCGCCTCGCTGCGCTGCAACTCCAGCGAAGACCGTGACAGAACGGCCAGCACCTGACCTTCGGTCACCGTATCGCCCACGTCAGCCGCCAATGCCTCAAGCGGTTGGCCCTCGATCAGGGGGGCGACCTGCACTTCTTCCGTCGCTCCGATCAGGCCCGAGGCAATGACCCGGTCGGTCAGTTGGCGGGCCCGCACTTCGGCCACGGAGATCGCGGGCAGGCTTTCGGTGACGGGGGCAGGCGCGTCCACGGCTGCCTCGGCCTCTTGCGCGCGCAGGGCGGGGGCGGGCAGGGCCGCGGCGACCGTAAGCATCAGAACTGGTATCAGGCGCATCATGTTTCAGCCTTTTGGGATATCGTTCGAAATATCGTTCAGGATCATGTCGATGGTCCGCACGACCATCGCGGCCATGGCCGGGCTGGCCGGGCCGCATTGGCTGGTCCGCATCGCCACGGCCTTGACCAGCATCACCAGCATCTGGCTGTGCCCGGCATAGCGCTGCTGCACATCTGCCATGCTGCGTCCGGTGACGCGGGCGAAGACCTCGGCCATATGAGTCACGATCGTCGCTTCCATCTGCAACGCGGCCACGCCGATTTCGGGCTTGCGGATTGCCGCTGCCGTGATCTCGGCCCAAAGCCCGCCGTCCTCCATGCAGTCTTCCGTCAGACGGGAGAGGATCTTTTCGCGCAGCCCGGCAAGCGGGTTATCCGACACGAGGATTTCCCCGAAATCGCGCTGTATCTCGGCCAGATCCAGCCCGACCATCGCCTCGACGATGGCAGCCTTCGACGGGAAATAACGGTAGAAGTTGCCCACGCTCATCCCCGCCGCGCGGGCAAGGTCCTGCATTGACGCGCCGTCAAAGCCCTTTTCGGCAAAGGCCTGACGGATCGAGAACAGGATCTCGTGGCTGCGTTCTTCGGCGGCTGGGGTAGGCTGGGGCAGGGACACCTTGGGTACGACTCAGGTTGGGAATGAACGTTCATTCACGCAATTAGCGATTGAATGCAAAACGTCAAGAAGTTTGACAACCCGCCGCCACCAGTCCTTGGCTTTTTCCGTCAATTAGCTCAAACGGGCGGCAGACAAGGTACGATCATCCGTTTGACACCCTGGGATCACGCAATGGCGACAGGCTTCACCTTTTCGGTCGCGGCAACGGACGGCGCCGCCCGAACCGGGGCGATCAAGACCCCCCGGGGCGAGATCCGCACCCCCGCTTTCATGCCGGTCGGCACTGCTGCCACAGTCAAGGCGATGCTGCCCGAAAGCGTGCGCGCCACCGGGGCGGACATCCTTTTGGGCAACACCTATCACCTGATGCTGCGCCCGACTGCGGAACGCATTGCGGCCTTGGGTGGCCTTCACCGCTTCATGAACTGGGACCGGCCGATCCTGACCGACAGCGGCGGGTTTCAGGTCATGTCGCTTGGCCCCTTGCGCAAGCTGACCGAGGAAGGCGTGCGGTTCTCGTCGCACCTTGACGGGTCCAAGCACATGCTGACCCCTGAACGCAGCATGGAGATTCAGGCGCTTCTCGGGTCTGACATCGTGATGTGTTTCGACGAATGTCCCGCCTTGCCCGCGACAGAGGCCGAGGTGGCGAAATCCATGCGCCTGTCGATGCGGTGGGCGCAGCGAAGCCGCGATGCCTTTGGCGACCGGCCGGGTCATGCGCTGTTCGGCATCATGCAAGGCGGCGTCACCCGCGACTTGCGTGAGGAATCCGCCAAGGCGCTGACCGACATCGGCTTTGACGGCTACGCGGTTGGCGGGCTTGCGGTGGGCGAGGGGCAGGAGGCGATGTTTTCCGTCCTCGACTATGCGCCGGGGTTCCTGCCCGAAGACAAGCCGCGCTATCTGATGGGGGTGGGCAAGCCGGACGACATTGTCGGTGCGGTAGAACGCGGCATCGACATGATGGATTGCGTGCTGCCCTCACGCTCCGGGCGGACGGGGCAGGCCTGGACCACGCGCGGGCAGGTGAACCTGCGCAACGCCCGCCACAAGGATGACCCCCGCCCGCTGGAGGAAAGCTGCACTTGCCCGGCCTGCACCGGCTACAGCCGCGCCTATCTGCACCATGTGGTGAAATCGGACGAGATCATCGGGTCGATGCTGCTGACCTGGCACAACCTGCATTACTATCAGGTGCTGATGCAGGGCTTGCGGGATGCGATTGCCAAAGCGTCGCTGACCGACTTCATCTCACGCTTCCACGCGACCCGGGCGGCAGGGGATATCGAGCCGCTTTGACCGATCGCCTGATTGGTCCGACCAGTGCCTTCTAAAATCTAGATACGTTCATCCTGCATTCATCTTCAGCCAGTTAGCACCTTCTTAACGGAATGTGTTCTGCAGCAAGGATGGGAACAGAGTGGCGCTTTCACCAATTTACTACGCACGGGGCGACAGCAACAGCGCGAACAACGCGGAATTGAACGTCAGAAATGAATCGCAGTATCCGGTGACGCCGATCCAGTTCACCAGCGGCACCAGCGGTGATCTTTTACTGGATTTTGTGCCAGACGGCGGCGATGCCAATACTCTGCCCGAGTTCGATCCAGATACTCAGGTCATCATCGGCGGCCAGACCTACAGTTTCGTGTTCCTGAAGTCTGGCACGCTTGATCCGGCGCGTGTGCCTGCCGCTTTGGCCAATGATCCGGTCTACGTCATCAAGGTCGACATGAACAATGATGGCGATGTCGACGACGCCGGTGACGTTCAGATCTTCTTCACCACCAGTCCCGACGGCACGTTGGAGAATATCTCGGACATCTCGAACGGGGCCCTTCGGATCGGCAGTATTGATCTGACACCGCCGCCCGATCCGGTCTGCTTCTGCGCCGGGACATTGATCGGAACCCCGTCAGGCCAGCGCAAGGTTGAGACGCTGTCGGCAGGTGACCTTGTGCTGACCGCCAATGGCGCGGCGAAACAGGTGATCTGGGTGGGCTCGACCCAGATCTCCGAGGCGTCCTTGCGTGAAAACCCGCACCTGCGCCCGATCGTCATTTCGGCCGGAAGTCTGGGGCACGCAGCGCCCGCCGCCGACCTTCTGGTGTCACCGCAGCACCGGGTCATGATCCAGAACGCGGCCTGCGGTCTGCTCTTTGGGGAAGAGGCGGTGCTGGTACCTGCTAAGTTCCTTGTCGGCACGCTGGCCGAAGTGGCCAAGGTTGCGGGCGATGTGGAGTATTTCCACATCCTGCTGCAGGATCATGACATGGTGCTCAGCAACGGATTGCCGACCGAAAGCTTTCAGCCTGCGCGCCGGACGATGGACGTCATGGGCGATGCCGCCCGGTCGACGCTTGAGGCGGTTCTTGTGGCCTTGGGCGAAGACCAGATGCTGGCCCGCAAGGACGGCCTGCGCAGCCTGCGCAAGCATGAGGCGCGCGTTCTGATGCATTTGCTGAAGGGTCGCGCGGGTACCGAAAGTAAGGCCCGCAGTTCGGCAGAGCGCACGTACCACTAGCCGCGCCACGACCGGCGCTGCCTGCTCTTGCCCTTGGCGATGCCCTTCGCCGGGGGCGCTTTGCTGCAATCGGACTTGTGGACAGCCGCGCTGCGGTTCACACTGCCGACTCTGCAAGGCGCTTGAAACCCGTTGCTCGCGACCACAAGTTAACACTTCGAAACGGCGGAGCGCGCCGGGTTGCCGATGGTCGGGGCCCCGTTCGTTGCCGCAGCAAAAGGACATCAGATGACTGACCAGCTGTCCCCCAGCTATCCCGTCCTCCCCCTCCGCGACATCGTGGTGTTCCCCCACATGATCGTGCCGCTGTTCGTCGGACGCGAAAAATCGGTCCGCGCGCTGGAAGAGGTGATGCAGGACGACAAGCAGATCCTCCTTGCCTCGCAGAAGGACCCCACGGTGGATGACCCGTCAACCGACGGTATCTTCCGGACGGGTGTTCTGGCCAACGTGCTGCAATTGCTTAAACTTCCCGACGGAACCGTCAAGGTTCTGGTCGAAGGCAAGGCGCGCGTGCGCATCACGGGTTTTGTCGAGAACCCCGCGTTTTTCGAAGCCTCCGCCGAACCTCTGACCGAGATTGAAGGCGATGAAACCGCGGTCGAGGCTTTGGTCCGCGCCGTGGGCGAGGAATTCGAACGCTATTCGAAGATCAAGAAGAACATCCCCGAAGAGGCGCTTGCCGCCGTGTCAGATACCCGCGACCCTGCGCGTCTGGCCGACCTTGTCGCCGGTCACCTTGGCGTGGATGTGCGTCAAAAGCAGGAAATTCTGGAAACCCTCGACGTGGCCGAGCGGTTGGAAAAGATCTATGGCCATATGCAGGGCGAACTATCGGTCCTGCAGGTGGAAAAGAAGATCAAGTCTCGCGTCAAGACCCAGATGGAAAAGACGCAGCGCGAATACTATCTGAACGAACAGATGAAGGCGATCCAGAAGGAACTGGGCGACGGTGAGGAAGGCCAGAACGAAGTGGCCGAACTTGAGGCCCGCATCGCCAAGACCGCCTTGTCGAAAGAGGCCCGCGAAAAGGCGGATGCCGAGCTGAAGAAGCTGAAATCCATGTCGCCGATGTCGGCCGAGGCAACGGTGGTGCGCAACTACCTGGACTGGCTGCTTGGCGTGCCATGGGGCGTCAAGTCACGGATGAAAAAGGATCTTCCTGCGGCGCAAAAGGTTCTCGACAAGGATCACTTCGGGCTTGAGAAGGTCAAGGAGCGGATCGTCGAATATCTTGCCGTGCAAGCGCGCTCGACCAAGCTCAAGGGTCCGATCCTGTGCCTCGTCGGCCCTCCGGGTGTCGGTAAAACCTCGCTTGGCCGGTCGGTCGCCAAGGCCACGGGGCGCGAATTCATCCGCATCTCGCTTGGCGGCGTGCGCGACGAATCCGAGATCCGGGGTCACCGGCGGACCTATATCGGGTCGATGCCCGGCAAGATCATCCAGAACCTGAAGAAGGCCAAGACCACCAACCCGCTGATCCTTCTGGATGAAATCGACAAGATGGGTCAGGATTTCCGGGGTGACCCGGCAAGCGCGCTGCTGGAGGTGCTGGATCCCGAACAGAACTCCACCTTCGTCGACCACTATCTTGAGGTGGAGTATGACCTGTCCAACGTGATGTTCATCACCACGGCGAACTCTTACAACATGCCCGGCCCCCTGCTGGACCGGATGGAGATCATCCCGCTTGCCGGCTACACCGAGGACGAAAAGCGCGAGATTGCCAAGCAGCACCTGCTGCCCAAGCAGATCGCCGCGAACGGTCTGAAGAAGGGCGAATTCAGCGTCAGCGACGCAGCCCTGACCCACACTATCCGCTATTACACCCGCGAAGCCGGGGTGCGGAACCTTGAGCGCGAGATTGCAAAACTCGCGCGCAAGGCGGTGACGGACATCCTCAAGGGCAAGACCAAACGTGTCGACGTGGACCCCGCCAAGGTTGAGGAATATCTGGGCGTCCAGCGCCACCGCTATGGCCTGGCCGAACTGGAGGATCAGGTCGGCGTCGTCACTGGTCTGGCTTGGACTAGTGTCGGTGGTGATCTGCTGCAGATCGAGGCGCTCAAACTGCCCGGCAAGGGCCGGATGAAGACGACCGGCAAGCTGGGCGATGTGATGAAGGAATCCATCGACGCCGCGGCAAGCTATGTCCGGTCTATCTCGCCGCAGATCGGGGTGAAGCCGCCCAAGTTCGAAACGATGGACATCCACGTCCACGTCCCGGATGGGGCGACGCCCAAGGACGGCCCCTCGGCCGGTCTGGCGATGGTCACCTCCATCGTATCGGTCCTGACCGGGATTCCGGTCCGCCGCGACATCGCCATGACGGGCGAAGTTTCGCTGCGTGGCAATGCCATGCCGATCGGCGGTCTGAAGGAAAAACTTCTGGCCGCGCTGCGGGGGGGGATCAAGACCGTCTTCATCCCTGAAGAGAACGCCAAGGATCTGACCGAGATTCCCGCCAATGTGAAAGAGGGGCTGACGATCATCCCCGTAAAGCATGTGCGTGAGGTGTTGGCCCAAGCCCTGACCCGCCAGCCCGAGCCGGTGGAATGGGACGAAGCCGCGGAAGAGGCTGCCGCCGCCGCACGGGCGTCGCAAACGCCGCCTCCGGCGCAGACGGCCCACTGAACCAGCGCCCCTCGGGGCCCATCGGCCGGCGCAGCCTCTGGTTGCGCCGGCCTTTTTCATCCCGGCTCGCTGCACCTGAAAGCTGTGGCAAAGCGGGGGAACGCACACTAAGGTCATGGCGCATCTTTTCCCCCTTTTGCCAGAAAGCAGCCAAGGCGCACGAATGCCCAAATCCACCGACGCCAAACCCGCCAAACCCGCCCGGGGCGACAAACCTGCCGCCGCAAAGGCCGCCCGTGCGGCCAAGCCTGCGGGCGAAGCGGTTGCTGCCGCAGCGGTCGCCGCACCCGCCAAGGCCCGCCCAAAGCCCGAAGCCAAAGGTGCCGCGAAGGCCGCGTCCCTGCCCACCGGTCTCAAGCTGCGCGACCTGATCGACAGCGTGGCCACGGCGACTGGGGCGAAGAAGCCTGATGCCAAGATCGCGGTCGAGGCCACCCTCGCCGCCCTCGCCGAGGCGCTGAAGTCCGGGTCCGACATGACCTTGCCGCCGCTTGGCAAACTGCGTGTCGTGAAGCTCGCTGAAAAGGGCGGTGCCACGATGATGACCCTGAAACTGCGGCATGGCGGCGGCGCTGGAAAAGCCGGTTCAAAGCCTCTTGCGAAGGACGGCGAGGACGACTAAACACCGCCCACCGAATAGCTTCGGGCGATTAGCTCAGCGGTAGAGCGCTTCGTTCACATCGAAGATGTCAGCGGTTCAAATCCGTTATCGCCCACCATTTCCCGAAAGGCGCACCCCAAACGGTGCGCCTTTTCCCTTCCCCTCAGCCGGAAAGGACCCTGCGGATGACCACCGGACATGTCTTCATCGCCACCAGCCTTGACGGTTTCATCGCCCGCCCGGACGGCGCGCTTGACTGGCTGCTCAGCCGCGACGCGCCCGGAGAAGACCACGGCTATGATGCCTTCATGTCTGGGATCGACGGCCTAGTGATGGGCCGCGGCACCTATGAGGCGGTCGCAGGGTTTGACCCTTGGCCCTATGACAAGCCGGTTCTGGTGCTGTCAAAGCCCCTTGCCAATACCCCGGTCCCGGCCCGCCTTGCAGGCCGCGTCCGCTTTGCCGACCTCTCGCCCAAGGCGGCTATGCAGGCTTGCGCGGCTGATGGCATGGCACGCGTCTACGTCGATGGCGGCCAACTGGTGCAATCCTTCCTTGCGGAGAATCTGATCGCCGACATGATCATCACCAGCGTCCCCGTGCTGCTTGGCGTGGGGCGTCGGCTGTTCGGTCCCATGCCGGCCGACATTCCGCTGACTCATCTGAGGACTGTGGCCTTCCCCTCTGGCCTTGTTCAATCGACCTACAAGGTTGGCATCTAATCCGCCCGGCGCGATGGGACCTTCGCCCATGCCAAGGCGCTGGCATCAAGGTCATGAACACCCGCCCCACGCGCCAGCACCTCCCTTGCCATACACGGGCCGGTCGGTGTAGACCGCATACCGCGGGCGGTTAGCTCAGTTGGTAGAGCGTCTCGTTTACACCGAGAATGTCGGGGGTTCGAGTCCCTCACCGCCCACCATCCGCGTCAATGGTCGTCTGTCATGCCAATGGTTGCGGGTCCTGCTGGACTGATCCGGCTCACTCTTGCAGCCAGACAGCGCGCGCGGCGGCAGCATCGCCCGCTCTGAAAGCCGCACCTCGCGTCATCCTTTCTGCGAAAATATCCCGGGGGTGCGGGGGCTGGCCCCCGCTCCGCCATCCGCCACAGGGCGACCGAAGCCCGAAACGCCCAACTGTTCACCCCCGCACACCCGGCGCGCGCGACCCTTGGGGTGCATTCTGGTGGCGAAAGGTCTACCTTTCCCCAAAGGAGACCGACAATGAGCTGGAACCCTATCCTTGACCCGCAGATCCCCATCGGTGACGCGGTCGATGCGATCGAGACCGTGATCATCCCGCGCGCCCGCGACCTTGGCGGGTTCGAGGTGCGCCGGGCGCTGCCGTCGGGCAAGCGGCAGATGGTTGGCCCCTTCATCTTCTTCGACCAAATGGGCCCGGCTGAGTTTCTGACCGGTCAGGGCATTGACGTGCGGCCTCACCCGCATATCGGGTTGGGGACGGTGACCTACCTGCTGAAAGGCCGCATGCACCACCGCGACAGTCTGGGGACAGACCAGTGGATCGAACCGGGCGCGGTCAACTGGATGAAGGCCGGCTGGGGCATCACCCATTCCGAACGCACTGATGGCGAGGTTCGCCAAACCGGGCAGACGCTGTTCGGTCTGCAAACCTGGCTGGCTTTGCCCAAGGCGCAAGAGGATGATCCGGCGGCGTTCATTCACACCCCTTCCGCTGACCTGCCGATTCTGGAGGGTGAGGGCAAGACAGTGCGGCTGATCCTTGGGCAGGCATGGGGCGAAACCGCGCCGATGGAGACCCCGTCCGAGATGTTCTACGCCGATGCGACCCTTGCACCCGGTGCCGCGATTCCGCTGCCAGACGGGCAGGAGGACCGGGGGGTCTATATCCTGCAAGGTGAGGTCAACGTGGCGGGTCAGACCTTTCCCACCGGGCAGATGCTGGTCTTTCGACCCGGCGACCGGATCAGCGTGAAGGCCGGTCCGGCGGGCGCGCGGATCATGCTGCTGGGCGGGGCCACGATGGACGGGCCACGGCTGATCTGGTGGAATTTCGTCGCCTCGTCGAAGGACCGGCTTGACGCCGCGAAAGAGGCGTGGCGGGCGGGGGACTGGGCGCATGGGCGGTTCCAGTTGCCGCCGGAGGACAATGCCGAATTCATCCCCGCGCCCGAGAGCTGATTTGCGAAAAAGCCCGGTCGCACCCCATTGACGCCGCCCGACCCCTTGCGTAAGACGGCGGCTGTTCGGGGGTGACCTTCGAACGAAGAGATGCGCGGTGGTAGCTCAGTTGGTTAGAGTACCGGCCTGTCACGCCGGGGGTCGCGGGTTCGAGCCCCGTCCACCGCGCCACTCTTCGATCCTTCCCAAAATTGCACTGAAGGCACCTCCCGGGCAGGGCGGGTTACCGCCTTCAAGCCTTTCAAGGGCTTGCGTGGCGACCTTCTGACTTCGTCACCATCTGACCCTGCTTCCCCCCGACTGAAAACCCGCCGTTTCCCGCTTGACGCCCTGCGCGGGACGCTCTATCCCGCCCATCACGCGCGGTGGTAGCTCAGTTGGTTAGAGTACCGGCCTGTCACGCCGGGGGTCGCGGGTTCGAGCCCCGTCCACCGCGCCACTTTCTTCCACTTGACCAACCAGACGCGACGCCCTGTGTGGCTGTCGTCACCAAGGGCAAGACTGATCCCGGGAAACAGTGAATGTCCCTGCTTGACCGCCTGCCACTGTCTGTCCTGTTGATTGCCGCGCTGGCCTTGGGGCTGGCGCCGTTTGTGCCCGAGCCGCACCTTTGGGAAAAGCTGAAGATGCTGGTGGCAGGCATGCTGGTAGAGCCGGTCGACGTGTTTGACCTGCTATTGCACGCGACCCCGGTTCTGCTGCTGGCGGTGAAGCTGCTGCGGTTGGCGACCAAGGCCTAGCTGGCCAAGGCTGCCAGCCGGGCTACAGCGCCATCCGGTAGCGGATATGCCCGTCTGACGCGACATACTGGTCATAGAGCGCGCGGGCGCGGGTGTTGCCTTCGTTCGTATGCCAGTAAAGCCGGGCCCAGCCCTTGGCGCGGGCAATTGCGATCAGATCGTCGATCAGCGCGCGGCCAAGGCCTTGGCCACGGGCGGTATCGGTGACGAACAGGTCTTCCAGATAGGCATCCTCGGTCGCGACCCAGGTGGAAGGGTGGTGCATGTGGATGGCGAATCCCATGACTTGCCCATCCACCACCGCCAGCCGCGCCTTGACGGGCGAGGCGGGGTCCATCAACCGCGCCCAGGTGGCCGCAGTGATGGCGGGCGCAAGGTCGACCTTGTAGAAGGCAAGATACTGGCCCCAAAGGCCGCGCCATGCGCCTTCGTCGCCCGGGGTGGCGTCACGAATCGTGGTCATGCGCTTCCCCTCAGGCGATTCTGGCCAGAATCCGCGCCCAGCTGCGGATGCCGTGGTGGAAGGACGCCAGATCGTATTTTTCGTTCGGGGAATGAATCTGGTCGTCATCCTTGCCAAAGCCGATCAGCATCGCATCCATCCCGAGGATCGACTTGAAATACCCCGCCACCGGGATCGACCCGCCCGAGCCGATGAAGGCGGCGGGGCGGCCCCATTCGTCGGTCAGGGCCTGACGGGCAGCCTCAAACGCCGGGTCGGCGATGGCCATGACCGATGCAGGGGCACCGTCGATGCCGTCGTGCCAGATGATTTCGCAATCTGCGGGCATCTGCGCCTCGGCCCAGGCGCGGAAGGCGGTCAGGATCTTGGCCGGGTCCTGGTTCGACACGAGGCGGAAGCTGACCTTGGCATGCGCCTCGCCCGGCAGAACGGTCTTGAAGCCTGCGCCGGTGTAGCCGCCCCACATGCCGTTCACCTCGGCCGTCGGGCGGGACCAGATCATTTCCAGCGGAGTGCGGTCCTGTTCGCCTGCGGGATGGGACAGGCCAACGTCGCCAAGGTAGGTCGCATGGTCGAAGGCAAGCGACTGCCACTGCTGGCGCAGGGTGTCGGGCAGTTCGGCCACGTCTTCATAAAAGCCCGGCACCGTAACCGCGCCGGTAGAATCGTGGAGGCCTGCCAAAAGCTGCGACATCACGTGCAGGGGATTGCGCGCCAGCCCGCCATACATGCCGGAATGAAGGTCTCGGCTGGGGGCGCGGATGGTAAACTCCGCCTTGCAAAGCCCGCGCAGCATGGTGGTGATCGCGGGCACGGCGCTTTCGAACAGGCCGGTGTCGCAGATCAGCGCCAGTTCGGCCGACAGTTCCGCGCGGTTTTCCTTCAGGAACGGGATGAGGGAGGGGGAACCGGATTCCTCCTCCCCCTCAAGAAAGATCGTCAGGTTGCCGGGCAGGGTACCGTGGACATGTTTCCAGGCGCGGCACGCCTCAATGAAGGTCATCAGCTGGCCCTTGTCGTCGGATGAGCCGCGGGCGCGGATGACCTTGCCCTTGGGGGTGTCCTGCAGTTCGGGGTCAAACGGGTCGCGGTCCCAAAGGTCAAGCGGGTCAACAGGTTGCACGTCATAGTGACCGTAGAAGAGGATGTGCCGCTTGCCGGTGCCGCCGTGGCCGATGACCATCGGATGGCCCGGCGTGGCAGCGGCGCGGGCGTCAAAGCCCAGCGATTGCAGATCGGCCACCAGCCAGTCCGCCGCGCGGGCGCAATCGGGCTTGAAGGCTGGATCGGTGGAGATGGAGGGGATGCGCAGCAGGTCCATCAGCCGGTCAAGGGCCTCGGGCAGGGTGTCATCGATACGGGCAAGGACGGCGTCAAGGGTCATCGGGCGGGCTTTCCTGTCGGTTCGGCTTTTTCAGCGTCCGGGCAAGCCTAGCAGGCAGGTCGGGGGTGTCCAGAGCGCGCCGCCGCTCGCAAGGACGTGAGGGGGTGTGGGGGCGACAAATCGCCCTCTTGGCCTTAAGTCGGGTTGACCAAGATCAAGGCAAGGCTGCAAAAGGCGGCTCAAGTTGGCCATGCAAGGCCGCAAGACCTGCCCCCGCAAGACTTGGCAATGATGGACCAGACGCATGATGGATTTTGAAGCCGCCCTCGACGCAAGCCTGCAACGGCTGCACGACGAAGGGCGCTATCGCACCTTCATCGACATCGAACGCCGGCAGGGTCAGTTCCCCCATGCGGTGTGGACCAAGCCGGATGGCAGCCAGAAGGACATCACCGTCTGGTGCGGGAACGATTATTTGGGGATGGGGCAGCACCCCGACGTGCTGGCCGCGATGCATGAGGCGCTGGAGGCGACGGGCGCAGGCTCCGGCGGGACGCGCAACATCAGCGGCACGACGGTCTACCACAAGCGGTTGGAGGCCGAGATTGCCGATCTGCATGGCAAGGCGGCGGCGTTGGTGTTCACCAGCGCCTATATCGCGAACGATGCGACGCTGAGCACGCTGCGGGCGATCTTTCCGGGGCTGATCATCTATTCCGACGCGCTGAACCACGCCAGCATGATTGAAGGCGTGCGGCGCGGGGGCGGGGAGAAGCGGATTTTCCGGCACAACGATGTGGACCACTTGCGCGCGCTGCTGGCGGCGGATGATCCGGCTGCACCGAAGCTGATCGCCTTCGAATCGATCTATTCGATGGATGGCGACTTTGGCCCGATTGCCGCGATCTGCGATCTGGCGGATGAATTCGGCGCGCTGACCTATATCGACGAGGTGCATGCCGTGGGCATGTATGGCCCGCGCGGGGCAGGGGTGGCGGAACGTGACGGCCAGATGGGCCGGATCGACATCATCAACGGAACGCTCGCCAAGGCCTATGGGGTGTTCGGTGGGTATATTGCTGCATCTGCGAAGATGGTGGATGCGGTGCGGTCCTACGCGCCGGGGTTCATTTTCACCACTTCGCTACCGCCTGCGGTGGCGGCCGGGGCTGCGGCGTCGGTGCGGTTCCTGAAGGGCGAGGGCGGCCAAGCCTTGCGCGCGCGGCACCAGACGCAGGCCAATGTCCTGAAGCTGCGGCTGAAGGGGATGGGTCTGCCGATCATCGACCACGGGTCGCATATCGTGCCGGTCCATGTCGGCAATCCGCACCACTGCAAGTTGATCTCGGACATGCTGCTGGAGAATCACGGCATCTACGTCCAGCCGATCAACTTTCCCACCGTCCCGCGCGGGACGGAACGGCTGCGCTTTACCCCATCGCCGGTGCATGGCGCGAAGGATGTCGAAGCGCTGGTGCATGCGATGGATGCATTGTGGAGCCATTGTGCGCTGAATCGTGCCGAGGCGGTGGCTTAAGCCATCCTGGATGTGCAAAGGGCCTTGCCCTGTGCTACCGTTTCTAGAATACGAAAAATTGAGTGAGTCGTTCGGGAAGGCGGCTTCTCGAGAGCGGTGCACCAAAGGGGACAGGGGCATATGATCGGTTGGAGGTCGAAACCTTCGACAACCGAAGAGGACAAGCCCAAGGGCTTTGACGACTTTGAGTTGCGTCTTGGTGATCTGATGCGGGGCGAACGCGCCACGCTTGGGAAATCGCTGCTTGATGTCCAGCGTGAGCTGAAGATCAAGGCGACCTATATCGCCGCCATCGAAAATGCCGACCTTTCCGCCTTTGAAACCCCCGGCTTCGTGGCCGGCTATGTCCGGTCCTACGCGCGCTATCTGGCGATGGATCCCGACTGGGCCTTCGAACGCTTCTGCGCCGAGGCGGGCTATGCCGTGTCGCATGGCCTTTCGGCGGCTGCTGCGCCGCAGCAAATCATCAAGGCTCGGGCGCGGTCTGATTTTTCTGATCCTCTGGGCAACCCGAACGCCAGTTTCGTCCCGCGGGGCGAAGCGATGTTTGCCCATGTCGAGCCTGGGGCTGTCGGGTCGATTGCAGTGCTGATCGCCCTGATCGGGGCCATCGGCTATGGTGGCTGGTCGGTCCTGCAGGAAGTGCAGCGCGTGCAACTCGCCCCGGTCGAGGAGGCCCCGACAGTGGTGGCCCAGATTGATCCGCTCGCCAATGCGGGCGAAACCGCGCCGCAGTTGGTGACCACGCGGGCCGACACCCCTTCGGAAACCGCGGTTGATCTGGCCGAGGCGGCGACGACCTTTGGGTCGGACATGATGGACCGGCTTTACCGACCGCAGGCGCTGGACGTGCCGGTGCTGACGTCGCGCGATGGTCCGATTGCCGCGATTGACCCGCGCCAGACCGGTGTGCTGGCCGATGCCGGTGAAGCGGCGGCCGTGGATGCGGCGATCTCCGAGGCTTTGGGTCCGGATGTGCAGGTCGTCGCATCTGCCCAGCAGGGGGTGGAGGTTCTGGCCGTGCGCCCCGCTTGGGTGCGGGTTGATGCCGCCGATGGCACGGTCCTGTTCGAAAAGATCCTTGATGCTGGCGAACGCTATGCCGTGCCCGCGCTGGAAGAACCGCCGGTGTTCCGCACCGGCAACTCTGGCTCGGTCTACTTTGTGGTCGACGGGGCAACCCTTGGCCCGGTGGCCCCGGGTGCCAATGTCGTGCGCAACATCGCCCTGTCGCCCGAGGCGTTGACCGAGACGATGGCGTCTGCCGATCTGACCGCGGACGAAGATCTGGCCCGCTTTGCCACCGCTGACGCAACCGGGGTGGCCCCGGTGGTTGAGGGTGCGACAGACTAATCCACCCTGACCGCCGCGCCTGATGGTTGCGCGCTGTTGCCGTTGCTGACGGCTGCGCCTATTCTGCCGTCAGAATTGCAGCGGAGCCGATCAGATGTCCCACAACCCCATCCGTCCCTGGCGCAACATCGACCGCCGGGTGTCGCGGCAGATCCGGGTGGGCAAGGTGCTGGTCGGCGGGGATGCGCCAATCTCGGTCCAGACGATGACGAACACGCTGACCACGGATGTGGCGGCGACCATCGAACAGATCCAGCGCTGCGCGGTGGCGGGGGCGGATATCGTCCGCGTCTCGACCCCTGACAAGGAAAGCACGGCGGCGCTGCGCGAGATCGTGGCGGAAAGCCCGGTGCCGATCGTCGCCGACATCCATTTCCACTACAAACGCGCCATCGAAGCGGCGGAGGCAGGGGCTGCCTGTCTGCGGATCAACCCCGGCAACATCGGCGATGCCAAGCGCGTGGCCGAAGTGGTGAAGGCCGCCAAGGACCATGGTTGCAGCATCCGCATCGGGGTGAATGCCGGATCGTTGGAAAAGCACCTGTTGGACAAGTACGGCGAACCTTGCCCCGATGCGATGGTGGAATCGGGTCTGGATCACATCAAGCTGTTGCAGGACAACGATTTTCACGAATTCAAGATTTCGGTGAAGGCATCGGACGTGTTCATGGCAGCGGCGGCTTATCAACAGCTTGCCGGGGTGACGGACGCCCCGATCCACCTTGGGATCACCGAGGCTGGCGGGCTGATGTCGGGCACGGTGAAATCGGCCATCGGGCTTGGCAGCCTTTTGTGGTTCGGGATTGGCGACACAATCCGTGTCTCGCTGTCCGCCGACCCCGTGGAAGAAGTAAAGGTGGGCTTTGAGATCCTGAAATCGCTTGGCCTGCGGCATCGGGGGGTGACGATCATCAGTTGCCCATCCTGCGCGCGACAGGGGTTTGACGTGATCAAGACGGTCAGCGCGCTGGAAGAGCGGCTGGCGCATATCACCACGTCGATGAGCCTGAGCATCATCGGCTGTGTGGTGAACGGCCCGGGTGAGGCGCTGATGACCGACATCGGTTTTACCGGCGGCGGGGCGGGCAAGGGTATGGTCTATCTGGCGGGCAAGCAGGACCACACGCTGTCGAACGACCGGATGGTGGACCACATCGTCGAACTGGTCGAGGCGAAGGCGGCCGAGCTTGACGCGGCCGAAAAGCGCGCGGCGGAGGATCTGGCGGCCGAGTAGGCCGCCAAGTCCTTACCCGTCGGCGCGGACTTCGGCGATGATCTGCTGCATGCCTTCCAGCGGTACATAGCCCCGGACCATCATGTCCTTCATCACGAAGGTCGGTGTGCCGGAAATCTGCATCTCATCCGCAAGGGCATGGTTGGCCGAGATCACGGCCATCACATCTTCGCTGGGCATCTTGGCAAGGATCGGGGCCGGGTCATGGCCCAGATCAGTGGCAAGGCGGCCAAGCGTTTCCGGTGTGGGATCGCCGCGCAGGGTGATAAGCGCGTCATGCGCGGCCTTGTAGGCGTCATCGCCATGCAACAGCCGCACCGCGATGGCGAATTGCGACGACAGAAGCGAGCCTTCACCAAGGATCGGGAATTCCTTGATGACATAGCGGATATTGCCATCGGCTTCGACGAGGGTCTGCACCTCGTCATGGGCCTTGCGGCAGTAGCCGCAGCGGTAGTCCATGAATTCGACCAAGGTGACGTCGCCTTCCGGGTTGCCACCCACCCAGTCGGCCGGGCTGGTGAAGATCTCCTCGGCCTTGGCTTGCAGCAGCATGGCATCGCGTTCGGCGCTGGCGGTTTCTTCGCGTGATTGCAGGATGTCCATCGCTTCGATCAGAACTTCCGGGTTTTCCAGAAGATAGGCCCGAACCTCGGCACGGAAGCTCGCGCGTTCCTCAGCCGTCATGTCTGCAGCCCCTTCGGCATGGGCGGCCACTGTGACAAAGCTGGCAACAAGGGTGGTCATGATGCCAAGGGCGACAAGACGGCGCATGGAAAGCTCCTTCAGGGGTTCCGCAAGGCTTTGGCGGGCCAGTCGCACTTGCACGGCGGCGCGGCAACCGTAAAGGGCGCTGGCAGGCAAGATCAAGGCAGGGAACGACAACTTCCCCCTTTTGTGATGCATGACTCTTTGGGCCAAGCGGGATTTGCCTTTTCGGCGGGAAGCGGGGATAAGTCGCGCGATGCGGATTTCGGGTTTGTCCTTCCTTGTGCGGCTGGTGCTGCTTTGTCTGACGCTGGGGGGCCCTGCGGCGGCGCAGACGCTGTCCGCCCTTGCGCGGCTGGAGGTGGAGGCGTCGACGGTCACCCGCAAGGCTGCGGGGCTGGAGTTGCGTCTGGTGGTCAGCCAGCCGGTTCCCTGGCGGCTGCGGTTCGCCGATGGCCCGCCACGGCTGATTCTGGACGCGCGGATGATCGACTGGACCGGCCTGAACCGGCTGCCGCTGCGCGACCCGGTGGTGGCGATGCGGGCGGGCAGTTTCCGGCCGGGCTGGTCACGGCTGGTGGTGGAACTGGCCGGACCGCAGCGGGTGGTGACCTCCGAGATGGTGACGGGCGACGGTGGCACGGTGATCCGCGTGATTCTGGCGCCCACGGACGCCAACAGCTTTGCCGCCGAGGCCGCGCGCCCCGATCTGCCGGAGTGGGCAGCACCGGACCCGGCCCAGATCATGGCGCCCTTGCCGGAAGGCGCGGGGCCGATCGTCGTGGTGCTGGACCCCGGGCATGGCGGGATCGACCCCGGCGCGGAGCGCGACGGGCAGACCGAAGCCGCGCTGATGCTGACTTTCGCGCGCGAACTGAAAGAGGTCCTGCTGCGCGACGGCCGCTTTGCCGTGGTGATGACCCGGGATGACGATGTGTTCGTGCCGCTGGAGGCCCGAACCTCCATCGCGCGGGATGCGGGGGCGGATATTTTCCTGTCCCTGCACGCCGACGCGCTGGCCGAGGGCGAGGCGCAGGGGGCGACGGTCTACACGCTGGACGAAGAGGCGACCGATGCCGCCAGTGCAGCCCTTGCCGAGCGCCATGACCGTGACGACCTTTTGGCCGGGGTCGACCTGACGGATCAGGACGATGTGGTGGCCGAAGTGCTGATGGACATGGCGCGCACCGAAACCCAGCCGCGCACCGACCGGCTGGCCAGTGCGATTGTCGGTGCGATCAAGGCGGCGAAGATCAGGATGCACCGCCGCCCCAGCCAAAGCGGCAGCTTTTCGGTGCTGAAATCGCCCGACATTCCTTCGGTATTGCTGGAACTGGGGTTCCTGTCGTCTGAACGGGATTATACCCGGCTGATTGATCCCGACTGGCGGGCCAAGATGGCCGAGGCCATCCGCGTGGCGCTGGTGGCGTGGGATGCCGAGGAAGCCGCGATCAAGAACCTGAGCGCGGACTGAAGCGCAAACCGGGCGCTGTGCTGCGAAACCCCGCCACAAAGACAAATCGTGATCGGCCAAGGTTTTGACGGGCGCGCGCGTCTGGTATAGTGCAAGGGTTCATGGCAACGGAGGCTGCGGGTGCTTCGCTTTATCGGATCGGCATTGGGGGGCATCTTCTCGGCGGCAACGCTGGGGCTGATCTTTGGCGCGCTTACGGTGGGCGGGATTTTCTACATGTACTCCCGCGACCTGCCCAGCCATGAGAGTCTGGCGCAATACACGCCCGCCACGATCAGCCGGATCTATTCCGGTGAAGGCCAGATCATCGACGAATTCGCCGAAGAACGGCGGTTGTTCGTCGCATCCGAGGATATTCCCGATCTGGTCAAGCAGGCCTTCATCAGCGCCGAGGACAAGAATTTCTACAATCACCACGGCTATGACACGCGCAGCATGGTGGCCGCCTTTATCGAGGCGGTGCAGACCCGGGGCGAACGGGTGCGCGGGGCCTCGACCATCACCCAGCAGGTGATGAAGAACTTCCTTCTGTCGTCGGACCGTACGGCAGAACGCAAGATCAAGGAAATCATCCTTGCGACCCGCGTGGAAACCGCGATGTCGAAGGAGAAGATCCTTGAGCTTTACCTGAACGAGATTTTCCTCGGCCAGAACTCCTACGGGGTGGCGGCGGCGGCGCAGACGTATTTCAACAAGGCCTTGCAGGACCTGACCGTGGCCGAAGTGGCCTATCTGGCGGCGCTGGCTCAAAGACCGGGCAACCTGCACCCGCTGCGGCAGAAGGACGATGCCATTGCCCGCCGGAACTATGTTCTGGGGGAAATGCAGGACAACGGCTATATCGACGAAGCCGCCTATGAAGAGGCGAAGGCAGCCCCGCTTCTGACCGTGCAGGGCGGAGATTATGAGGCGTTCCGGGAATCCCTGCCGCCGCGCGACTATTTCACCGACGAAATCCGCCGCCAGCTGTCCGGCACCTTTGGCGAGGATGAGTTCTTTTCCGGCGGTCTGACGATCCGCGCCACCGTGGACGCCGACCTGCAAGAGGCCGCCGCTGCCGCGCTGCGTGACGGGCTGGAGAAGTATGACCGCGGCCAAGGCATCTGGCGCGGCACCGGGCAGGTGCTGCCAGCCGATGTGCTGGGGTCCGAGGCCAGCTGGCGTGAGGCGCTGGCTGCGCTGGAACTGCCGCGTGACATCGCAACATGGTTCCCCGCCGTGGTGCTTGAGGTGGGCGAGAATGACGCCCGCATCGGCATTGAAGGCGTGATGGATGACGAAGACGGCCATTTCATCCCCGCTGATGACGTGACTTGGGCCCGCAAGCAGCTTGAAGGCGGTGAACTTGGCCGCCGCGCGCGGGTGGCAGGCGACCTTCTGGCGGTGGGCGAAGTGGTGCTGGTCCGCGCGGTGACGAATGATGACGGGACCTTCCGGCGCTGGTCGCTGCGGCAGGTGCCGGAAGTGCAGGGCGCCTTCATGGCGATGGATGTGAACACGGGCCGCGTTCTGGCGATGCAGGGCGGGTTCAGCTATCAGGATTCGGTGTTCAACCGCACCACGCAGGCCACGCGGCAGCCGGGGTCCAGCTTCAAACCCTTCGTCTATGCCGCCGCGTTAGACAGCGGGTTCACCCCCGCCACCATAGTTGTCGACGCCCCGATCGAGATTGACACGCCGCAGGGCCTGTGGACGCCGAAGAACGCGTCGAACCGCTTTTACGGGCCAACCCCCTTGCGCACGGGGGTTGAACAGAGCCGGAACCTGATGACCGTGCGGATCGCGCAGGAAATCGGGATGCAGACGGTGGCGGGCTATGCCGAACGCTTTGGCGTCTATGACCGGATGGGGCCGTTCCTCGCAAACTCGCTTGGCGCGCAAGAAACCACGCTGTTCAAGATGGTCGCCGCCTATTCCATGTTCGCCAACGGCGGTGAGCGGGTGGAACCCACGCTGGTCGACCGGGTGCAGGATCGGTTCGGCCGCACGATCTATCGCCATGACCAGCGGGTCTGTGAAGATTGCGCCGCACCGGACCTGGCACCGGGGCAGGGGGTCAAGATTACCTCCAACCGCGAGCGGGTGATGAACGCGATCACCGCCTATCAGCTGACCAGCATGATGGAAGGCGTTGTCCAGCGCGGCACGGCGGCGGGGATCAACCTGCCGGTGCCGGTGGCGGGCAAGACCGGGACGACGAACGACAGCAAGGACGTGTGGTTCATCGGCTATACCAGCAACATCGCGGCGGGCTGCTACATCGGCTATGACCAACCGCGCACGATGCAGGGCGCCTCGGGTGGCGGGTTCTGCGGGCCGGTGTTCGAGGATTTCATGAAGGTTGCCATCAAGAAATACGGCGGGGCCAAGTTCGCCGTGCCACCGGGCGGCTATTTCATCAAGATCGACCGATTCACGGGCCAACAGCTGCCCGATGATGCCACGGGGGATTTTGTGGTGGCCGAGTATTTCCGCGACGGTGAACAGCCGATCTTCGGCTTGGGCGCGATGGTGGATGGCGGCTTTGCCATGGGGGAAAACCTGCCCCTGTTCGCCTATGGCGAGGGTGAGGTGGACAACGGCACCACCATCACCAATTCCGAAGGGGAAACCGTGGTCGTGCCGAAGAAGGCCGATTTCGGCACCGTTTCCTCTGGCGGTCTTTACTGACACTGCGTTGCCGTCCGGGCCGCACCCTTGCCGGGGCGCGGCCTTGACGCTATCACGCCCCCAGAAAACTACCGCAGAAAACGATCTTCAGGACCTGACCCGACATGCGCGCCGAAACTCAAGGCAACATCGAAGCGATCGAAAAGACGCTGAAGCTTCTGGCCCAGCGGATGGACTGGGAAACCGCGCCGCACCGTCTGGAAGAATTCGACGCGATGATCGAAGCGCCGGACCTGTGGAACGACCCGGCCAAGGCGCAAAAGCTGATGCGGGAGCGGCAGGCGCTGATTGACGCGCTTGGCACCTACAAGCTGATCGACGGCGGCCTGCGCGAGAATGTCGAACTGATCGAGATGGGCGAGGCCGAGGGCGACACCCAGATCGTCACCGAGGCTGAGGCAGCCCTGACCGACCTCGCCAAACTCGCGGCTGGGAAGGAGCTTGAGGCGCTTCTGGATGGTGAGGCGGACGCCAACGACACCTTCCTTGAAATCAACGCCGGCGCGGGCGGCACGGAAAGCTGCGACTGGGCCAGCATGCTGGCTCGGATGTATGTTCGCTGGGCCGAAAAGCGCGGCTTTACCGTGGAACTCCAATCGGAAACCGAAGGCGAAGGCGCGGGGATCAAGTCGGCCAGCTACAAGATCAGTGGCAAGAATGCCTATGGCTGGCTGAAGTCCGAGGCAGGGGTGCACCGGCTGGTGCGGATCAGCCCCTATGACAGCGCGGCGCGGCGGCACACGTCGTTCTCATCCGTCTGGGTCTACCCGGTGGTTGATGACAACATCGAGATCGAGGTACTGGACAAGGACATCCGGATCGACACCTTCCGGTCTTCGGGTGCGGGCGGCCAGCACGTCAACAAGACCGACTCGGCCGTGCGGATCACCCACTTTCCGACCAATATCGTCGTCACCTCCAGCTTGAAGTCGCAGCACCAGAACCGTGACATCGCGATGAAGGCGCTGAAAAGCCGCCTTTACCAGATGGAGTTGGACAAGCGGAACGCAGCAATCCTTGACGCCTATGAAAACAAGGGCGACGCGGGCTGGGGCAACCAGATCCGGTCCTATGTGCTGCAGCCCTACCAGATGGTGAAGGACCTGCGCACGGGGTATGAAACCTCGGACACTGCCGGGGTGCTGGACGGGGATCTGGACGGGTTCATGTCGGCAACGCTCGCCATGAAGGCCAGCGGCAAGAAGCGTAGCGACTTTGACGACGTTGAATAGGTGCGGACCCCCTGAGTTGCGGGATTGCGCGGTGGCGGAGTAGTCTTTCGGCAGCCTTGAGGTTTCCGATGCACCTGTCTGCTGCCCTTGCCCTTGTCGCAACTGTTCTTCCCACCGCCCTGTTGGCTGACATCGGTGGTCGTAGGCTGCCTTGTGGTCAGGTTACCGCTGCCCCCACCTGCGAACACGCGGCTGAGCTTTGGGGCTTTGTCCCAAGTGGGGGCATTGCGGTCCTTGACGATCGCCTTCGCCTTGTCGGGGTGGAAAGTCGGCCCGGCGATGACCGTGCGGTGATCCTTGACCTGGCACTCCCGGGGGGTGAGGTTCTGGCCGTCGTTCCGTTGCCGCCCAGCGTGCCGCTGACAGCGGTGACTGAACTTTCACCGGACGGGTCAGTGCTGCTGGTGGTTGACCACGTGGCGGAACCTGAACTGGACGCGATAGCACCGCAAACCTTGCTGGTTTTCGATGCCACCGGCCAGCAGATCGGTGCGGCAGAGGGGCTTGCCGTCAGCGCGATGGCGGATGCCTTTGGTGAAAACCGACTGGGCTTTGCGGCGGGCCGGGTCACGCTTGACCTCGGGCATCTTGGGGTCACGGGGGCAGTCTCGGTCAGCTACGACGGCGGAGCGGTCGAGGGTGGCGCGCTGATCCCGGACGGGATGTGGCTGTACGACGCGCTGTTCGACCGGGACCAAAGCTGGCAGCAGGACGACGCCACGGTGGTCGCCACTTACGCCCGGGACGGCAGCCCTTCAACGGTCGTGTTGCAAGGCGCAACCGCGACCCAGACGCTGATCGCATCGGACAGTCCGGGCACAGCCTCGGCCTATGGTGTCGAATTCTTTGGCCCCGTCCTGTCGCCCGATGCTGGCCGTCTGGCCGTCATGCAGCTGGGCGAGGCTGCGCCCGGTCCGATCCTGCTGGCGCTGGACATCGCCTCGGGCGAGGAGATCTGGCGGGGGAGTGTCGCTTGGCACAAGGCGCGCTGGCCGATCTACCGCTGGACCCCGGACGGCGCGCTGGTGGTCCTTCAGCCGCATCCGGTGCTGCTGGACCTGTCTGTGCTGACGTTGTTTTCGCCAGCACCCTGACGCAAGCACTTGCGTCGCGCCGGGCAGGACGCCTAACATTTCAGCATGACCGCAGTGCATCCGCCCGCCACGCCCGAAATCAACGAACTGGACCTGTCGGACCTGAAGGCCAGCCTGTCGCTGGGCTGGCAGGACCTGCGCCGCGCGCCCCTCTACGGGCTGATCTTTGCGGCGGTCTATGTGCTGGGCGGCTGGTTGATCTTCTGGGCCACAACGACCAAGGGCCAGATCTGGTGGACCTTGCCCGCGAGTGCCGGGTTTCCGATCCTTGGCCCGTTCATCGCCTGTGGGTTCTACGAAATCTCGCGCAGGCTGGACGCGGGTGAGGCGCTGGACATGCGCGGCATCTTCGGGGTGATCTGGCAGCAGAAGGATCGGCAGATCCCGTCAATGGCGGCGGTGATCGTGGTGTTCTTCCTGTTCTGGAACTTTCTGGCCCACATGATCTTTGCGCTGTTTCTGGGTAATGCGCCGATGACCAACGTGTCATCCTCGCTTGCGGTATTTGCCACGACCGAAGGCATGGCGATGCTGGTGGTGGGCACAGCTGTCGGTGCGGTCTTCGCGACGCTTCTGTTCAGCCTGACGGTCGTCAGTTTGCCGATGCTGCTGGACCGCGAGGTGGATTTTGTCACCGCCATGCTGACCAGCTTTGCCTTGGTGCGGGAAAACCCCGGCGTGATGCTGTGCTGGGGCGCGCTGATCGGGGGCGCGCTGTTTCTGGGGATGCTGCCGGGGTTCCTGGGGCTGTTCTTGGTGTTGCCGCTGTTCGGCCACGCGACCTGGCACCTTTACCGCCGGGCGATCACCTGACAGGGCGGCCGGTGGTCAGCGCAAGGGCTGCGGCCAGCCCCGCCATGACCGCAGCGATCAGCGCCACTTGGGCAAAGGCCGCCCCAGTCGCCGCCAGATGCGCCGCATCGCCGCCAAGAGTGCCGAATCCCGGGCCGCCCGCACCATAGGCCGTAGCGGCCACCCGGCCCAGCAGCGCCACGGCAATCAGCCCCGCCACCCGCGCCACCGCGTTGTTGATGCCCGAGGCGGCCCCTTGTTCCCCTTCCTCGGCGCTGTGCATTACCGCGGCGGTCAGCGGGGCGACGACAAGGCCAAGCCCGATCCCGGCCAGCACCATCAAGGGCACGATACGGCCCCAGAAATCGCCCTCGGTCGCGAAGAAGGACAGGCCACCATAGGCCAACGCCACAAGCGTGGAGCCTGCGGCCATCAGCGGCCCGGGCCCAAGGCGGTCTGCCCAGCGGCCAGCGGGGGCGGACAGCAGCCCGATCATCAGCGAAATCGGCAGGAATGCCGCCGTCACCTCCAGCGCGGTCACGTTCCAGGCCGAGACTGCGGTCATCGGCAGGTAGAACATCACCCCGTTCAAGGCGAAGTAGAGCGCCAGCGTCACGATGTTCGTCACGGCAAAGCTGCGGTTTCGGAACAGGCCAAGGCGGATCATCGGGGCAGGGGTCATCGCCTCCCATATGAGGAAGGTGGCAAGGGCGGCCAGCGCCAACGCCCAGTGCCACAGGCCCGCCGCCGCATCGGTCAGGACCCAGGCCAGCAGCCCCAACCCGATGGAGGCCAGCGCTGCGCCGACCAGATCAACCCGCACGCCCGGACGGCCCCGGTCGCCCGGCGTGCGGCCCCGGACCAGCCAGAGCGCCACCAGCCCCAGCGGCAGGTTCAGCGCGAAGATCATGCGCCAGCCGATCTCACCCCCCCAGGTGACCAGCATGCCGCCCAGCACCGGGCCAAGCGCTGTCGTCATGGTCGAGGCGGCGGCCCATAGCCCCAAGGCGCGACCGCGTTCCGCACGCGGATAGGCGCGCGACACCATGGCCATCGACCCCGGCACCATCAGCGCCGCCCCCACGCCCTTGGCCGCCCGCGCGGCGATCATCTGGCCGGGGTCCAGCGCAAAGGCGCAGGCGATGGAGCCTGCGACGAAGATGCAGATCCCGATGGAGAACACCCGCGCTGTGCCGAACCGGTCCCCCATCGCCCCGCCGGCCAGCACCAGCGCCGACAGGGTCAGCAGATAGGCCGTGTTGATCCATTGTGCCTGCTCCAGCGTCGCGCCAAGGCTGGCGCGCATCGCGGGCATGGCGATTGACGTGACCGAGCTGTCGATGAACCCCATGGATGAGGCAAGGATGGCCGCCCACAGGATCACCCGCCGATCTTCGGGCGCACAAAAGGAAACGGGCACCGAGGGGTCCCCCGATGCCCGCGAAAGCGTCATGTCAGGTCAATTCAGCCAGCTTCGCCGGCGGATGGGGCAGCCGGGCTGTCCAGACGCATTGACGGCGCAGGGGCGCGGCCGGTCGAAAGCGGATCTTCCTGCCGCTGAACCGAGCCTTCGAAATGCGCGCCGGATTCGATGGCGATGGTCTTGTGGATGATGTCGCCTTCAACCCGCGCGGTTGAGGTGAGGCGGACCTTCAGGCCCCGAACCCGGCCAATGACACGACCGTTGACCACGATGTCATCGGCCACGATTTCACCGCGGATCGTGGCGCTTTCGCCCACGGTCAGCAGGTGGGCGCGGATGTCACCCTCAACCGTGCCTTCAACCTGAATGTCGCCGGTAGTGCGCAGGTTGCCAACCACGGTCAGGTCGGACGACAGCACGGAAACCGCAGCCTTGCCCTTCGGAGCCGAGGGGGTGAAGTCCATGCTGGGTTTCGTCATCGGTGCCTCCGGGGCTTTGGGCTTCTCGGCCTCGGCTTTCGGGCCCGGCTCGTTGATGCGGCTTTTAGAAAACATTTTTCGCTGCCTTTATGAAGGTCATCGGGTTAACGGCAGAGCCGTCGAGGCGGACCTCGTAGTGAAGATGCGTGCCAGTGGACCGGCCTGAATTGCCCATATCACCGATCCTGTCCCCGCGCGAGACCCTTTGGCCCACCTCGACCCGGATCTGGCTGAGATGCGCGTAGCGCGTCTCGATCCCGAAGTCGTGACGGATCTTCACCAGACGGCCATAGCCTGAATCCCAGCCCGCATGGGTGATGACCCCATCAGCCGTGGCAAAAATCGGCGTGCCATAGGCGCCGGCCATGTCGGTGCCTTCATGCATCCGGTTGCCTGCACCCTTGGGGTCGCGGCGGTAACCGAAACCGCTGGTCCAGCGGAAGCTGTCCTTGACCGGCATCGCGAAGGGCAGCTTGAAGGCCGCGATCCGGTACATGTTCATCCGGTCAAGCCCGCCCAGAATCGCATTGGCCCGCATTTCTTCCGGGGTCAGCACGCCGCCCGAAGTTGACATGGCAATCGGCGTCAAGGGGCCACCCTGGCCCGAGTAGCCCTGGCGCACCGAATCCAGCAGGTCTTCGGGAGACATCCCCGCCTCACGGAACATGTTGTCCAGCGGCTCCATCGAGATGGTGACCGCTTCCTCCAGCTTGGCGAAGATCAGGTCATTGCGCTGTTCGACCAGACGCTTGGCATCGGCGATTTCGCGGGTTTCCTCGCGCGCGATTTCGGCTTCGGCCAGCATTTCGTCACGTTCCTGGGCGGTCAGGCCAAGCGCATCCGTCAGGATTTCCAGCGTTGCGATCGCATCGCGGGCGCGGCCCATTTCCGTGGCACCGCCGGACTGTTCGTTCAGGGCAAGCGTTGCACGGTCCGCCTCGCCCCGCGCTTCGTCGCGTTCCTTGATCGTGCGGCGCAGGGTTTCCTGAATCGCGTCGATGCCGGTTTCCAGTTCCCGCCGCCGGTCTTCCGACGCAAGCAGGCGTTCCTGCATCTCGGACACTTGGGCAAGTGCCACGTTGAAGCGTTCCTGCGCACGCGCCGCCTCATCCGCGCGCAGGTCGCGGTCGGTAGACAGGGTGTTCAGCCGTTCCTCATACAGGGCCTGCTGGCGGACAGACTGTTCGCGGGCCGAGCCTGCGCCGATGCTGTCCATCATGATGAGTGCCGTAGCGACGATGGTCCAGGAGAGGGCAAGGGTAAATCCGGCCAGCGCGATGATCTGGGTCATCGGGCGCAGACGGATAAACCGGGTCTCGGTATCGGATTTCAGGAACAGCCGTTGTTCGGGAAAATGCCGCTCCAGACTTTGGTGAAACCGATAGGCGAGGCGGTTCAGCACGTTGCGGTCATCCGTTTATTGCTTCCGGGCGCGCAGGCACGGACGCCCGTCGGGCATCCTTGGCAGCGGTTGCAACTGATTAGCCACCCCATTACAGCCCCGCAACAATTTTGACCGGAAGGTGGGTTTTTCCGCCCGAAGCAGGGGCTTTTCGGCAGAAAACCGCCGATCTGGGGCGGGTTTCGGGGCGCTGGTCAGGTCGGGCGCGTTGCCCGGGGTTCAAGTCCCGGTCCCGGCGAGTGGCCAGTAGAAATCAGGCGGCAGCCCGGCATCGGCGCGCTTCGCCTCGTTGAACGGCGGCTTCAAGTTGCCGTGGAAATAGCGCCGGACAAGGGTGTGGAACACGTCCTTGGGGTCCGTTCCATCCCGGCCACACAGCCAGTTGAACCATTTCGAGCCATAGGCGACATGCGACACTTCTTCGGCATAGATGACCTCAAGCGCGGTCAGGGCCTGGGTTTGGCCCGCGGAGCGGAAGATTTCGATCATGCCGGGGGTCACGTCCAGCCCGCGCGCTTCCAGCACCATGGGAACCACGGCAAGGCGGCCGTGGAGGTCATGGGATGTATCTTCGGCGGCGCGCCACATCCCGGCATGAGCGGGCAACGCACCGTAGTGGCTGCCCATCGCTTCAAGACAATCGCAGATCAGGTTGAAATGCTTGGCTTCTTCATCAGCGGCCTTGACCCAGTCGTCATAGAACCCGATGGGCATCGGCTGATCGGTGAAGCGGGCGATGATGTCCCAATGCAAGTCGACGGCATTCAGTTCGATATGCGCCACGGCATGAAGCAAAGCGATGCGCCCAAGCGGGCTGCCCGGGCGGCGACGCGGCACGTCGCGCGGGTTCAACAGTTCCGGCTGGGCAGGACGGGCAGGTTGGTCGGGCGGGGTGGCGTGACCGACGGGCAGGGTCTGGCCCGCCGCGCGGGCGGCGAACCAAGTGGCGGCATGGGCGCGGCCGAGGGCGGTCTTGGCGCGGCCGTCGGCGGTGGTCAGCACCTCAACCGCCATCGCGGCAAGTGATAGAGGGGCTTGCGCTTTCACAGCGCCTTGACCGCAGCCAGGACTTCGTCAGCATGGCCCTTGACGCTGACCTTGGGCCAAACCCGGGCCACGTTGCCCGCGCCGTCAATCAGCACGGTCATCCGCTGGATCCCCATGTAGGTCTTGCCATACATGCTCTTCTCGACCCAGGCGCCGTAGTCTTCGCAGGTCGTCCCCGCTTCGTCCGAGGCGAGCACGATGGACAACCCGTGCTTCTTGCAGAACTTGTCATGGGCTTTGACGCTGTCTTTCGACACGCCGATCACTGTGGCCCCTGCGGCAGTGAAATCGGCCAGACGGGCGTTGAAATCCTGCGCCTCCAGCGTGCAGCCGGGGGTGTCGTCCTTGGGGTAGAAGTACAGCACCACCTTGCCGGGCCGCAGCGCCGACAATGTGACGGTGGCCCCGCCATCGCGCGGCAGGGTGAAATCGGGGGCGGGCGATCCGGTGGACAGCATGGGCGGCTCCTTGCCTTGTCAGGATATGTGATTTTGGTTCTAGTTGCCTTCGCGCAAAGATAAAGGCAAGCACGGGGTTACCCGTGAGCCTTGACATCAGGCACCCGACCACGGCGGCGGACACAAGCAGCGAGGCACGCAAGGCAAGATGCAGGACGAACCGGCGGGCCAGGACGATGGGACCACGCCCCCCGACCGTCCGGCCCGTGGGGGGCGTGGCTTGGGTTTTGGCGCCAGGTCCGGTCGCAAAAGGCCAAGGCGCACGCGCTTCAGCCTGACCGTCATCCTGACGCTTCTGGTTCTGGGCTTGGGCTTTGGCTATCTGACATTGGCCTACAGCGGCAAGACCTTGCGCTTTCCGGTCCTTGCCGTTGCCGAGGTTGAGACGCGGCTGAACAGGGGGCTTGGGGACACGCGCCTGCCAGAGGGGGCCGCCGTATCACTGGGCGGGGTCGAGTTCGGGGTCGACACCAGCTTTGTGCCGCGCTTCCGGCTGGAAGATGTGCGGCTGATCGACCCCAGCGGCCGGTCGCTTCTGGCCCTGCCCGAGGCGCAGGTCACCTTCGACCCCATGGCGCTGCTGTCGGGTTATATCCGCCCAAGCTCGGTCCGGTTGATCGGGGCGCGGCTGGCCGTCCGGCGCGATGCGGAGGGGCGTCTGGATCTGGAGTTTGGCGGCGCTGCCGGGGCAGGGCCGAAAAGCCCAGGCGATGTGCTGGATCTGGTGGATGCCGTGCTCGCCTCGCCCGGTCTGTCCGCACTCCGCGTGATCGAGGCCGAGGCGCTGACGCTGACGCTGCGGGACGATCGCGCGGGGCGGTCGTGGCAGGTGGGCGACGGGCGGCTGACCATCGACAATCAAGCAACAACCGTTGCGGCCGAGCTTGGCCTGACGCTGCTGGACGGCGAGGTTCCGGCCCAGGCGACGCTGACGATGGTCCTGACCAAAGGCGGCGGCGGCGCGCGGATGAACGCCCGGCTGGACAACATGGCCGCGGCTGATCTTGCGGCGCTGGCACCGCCGCTGGCATGGCTTGGCTTTGTGAAGGCACCCCTGTCCGGTGCGCTTGTGGCCGAAGTTGCACCCAACGGCACCGTGGCCAACCTGACGGCTGATCTGTCGCTGGCCGCGGGCAGCATCTCGCCCGGGGAAGGGGCGCGGCCTATCGACTTTGACCGCGCCGCCTTGTCGCTTGGCTATGATCCGGTGACGGCACGGCTGCAACTGACCGACCTTGCCGTCGACAGCCCCTCGCTCCGGCTGAGGGCGCGCGGGCATGGTGATTTGCTGGATGCAAAGGGCGGGCCGCTTGCAGCGGGCGATCTGCCGGCCAGCGTGCTGGCGCAGATCGCCTTTGCCGAAGTGATGGTTGACCCCGAAGGCCTGTTCGAGGAACCGGTGCGCTTTACCCAAGGGGCCTTGGACCTGCGGCTGCGGCTGGACCCGTTCCGCCTTGATATCGGCCAACTGGCGCTGGTCGAGGGCGGGGAGCGGCTGTTGCTGTCCGGCGCGGTCGAGGCGGGTTCGGGCGGCTGGGGCGGTGCCTTGGACGTGGAACTGGACCAGATCGACGCGGACCGGTTACTGAAGCTGTGGCCGATTTCGGTTGTGCCCAAGACCCGCGACTGGTTTGCCGGCAACGTGGGGCAGGCCATGCTGACCGATGTGCGCGCGGCCCTGCGCCTGACGCCCGGCACCGCCCCGCGCTTCAGCCTGGGCTATGAATTTGCCGAGGCCCAAGTCCGGTTCGTCCGCACCCTTCCCCCCGTCCTTGACGCGCGCGGCCATGCCACGCTGGAGGGCAGCAGCTATACCGTGCAGCTGGACCGGGGCCATGTGGTGCCGCCCGAAGGCGGGCAGATCGAGGCGGCCGGGTCGGTCTTTCAGGTCGTCGACATCACCCAGCGGCCAGCGACGGCGAAGATCACGCTGGTCACATCGTCAACCCTGACGGCAACGCTGTCGCTGCTGGATCAGGAACCGTTCAGCTTCTTCTCCAAGGCCGGGCAGCCGGTGAACCTTGGCGACGGGCGGGCCGAACTGCGCACAACGCTTTACATGCCGCTGATCACCCGCGTGACCTTGCCCGATGTAAGTTTTGTCGTCACCGGGCGGATTGTCGACTTCACGTCGCCCGCGCTGGTTCCGGGGCGGATTCTGCGTGCGCCGGAAATCGACGTGGCGGTCGATACCAAGGGGCTAAGCCTGTCGGGGCAGGGGATGCTGGACCTGCTGCCGGTCGATCTGACCTATCTGCAAGGCTTTGGCCCCGAACAGAACGGCCGCGCGCGGGTGAACGGCACGGTCATGCTGTCGGATGCGGCGCTGCGGGATCTGGGGATCGAACTGCCCGAGGGTGCGGTCCGTGGTGAAGGCCCGGCGGCGATCGACATTGCGCTGATCAAGGGGCTGCCGCCGCAACTGACGCTGACGTCAAACCTTGTGGGTCTTGCGTTGCGGCTTGACCCGCTTGGCTGGTCAAAGGGGCCGGACACCCGCGCCAGTCTGGACCTTGAGGCGCGCCTGACGCGAGAGCCCAGCGTGGACCGGCTGGTCCTGAATGCGCCGGGCCTTGAGGCGGAGGGCGACATCACCACTGCCGAAGGTGGCGGGCTTCAGCGTGCCCGCTTTTCCCGGGTCAGGGCGGGCAACTGGCTGGATGCCCCGGTGACCCTGACCGGCACCGGGCGGAACCGTGCGCCGGATGTGGCCATCACCGGCGGCAGGCTCGACATCCGCGCCATGCCCAAGGGCAACAGCGGCGGGCAGGGGGGCAGCCCGCTGCGCGTCAATCTTGACCGGCTGGTCATCTCGGACGGGATCACGCTGACCGGATTTCAGGGTGAATTCGTTGACAACGGCGGGCTGAATGGCCGCTTCACCGCTGCGGTCAATGGCCGAGGGCCGGTTCAGGGCGTCGTGGCGCCAGCCGAGGGCGGCAGCGCCTTCCGGATCACGTCGGACAATGCGGGCGCGGTGATGGCGGCGGCGGGCATCTTCGAGAATGGTCGCGGCGGCAGTCTGGACCTGACGCTGCGCCCACGCGGGCCTGCGGGCCAATACAATGGCCGCGCCCTCTTTACCCGGCTGCGGATTCAGGATGCGCCCGCCTTGGCGGAGCTTCTGTCCGCGGTGTCGGTCGTGGGCCTGCTCGAGCAGATGGACGGCGAAGGTCTGGCCTTCAACAATGGCGAGGTGAACTTCATCCTGACCCCTGATGCCGTGGAGATAACCCAGGGCTCGGCCGTAGGCGCGTCTTTGGGTATTTCTTTTGCCGGGATCTACCTGACGTCTGGCGGGCGGCTTGACCTGCAAGGGGTGATTTCGCCGATCTATCTTCTGAACGGGGTGGGGCAGATCTTCTCGCGCCGGGGCGAAGGGTTGTTCGGCTTCAACTACCGGCTGACCGGAACGGCGGCGAACCCCAATGTTTCGGTCAACCCGCTGTCGGTCCTGACGCCGGGCCTTTTCCGCGAGATTTTCCGAACGGCCCCCCCGAATCTGAAGGACAGCGGCGGATGAAGCTTGCCGATTTTGACTTTGACCTGCCCGAGGCCCTGATTGCCACCCGTCCGGCCCGGCCGCGCACCCATGCCCGGCTGTTGCTGGCCGAAGGCGACCGGATCAGCGACCGGCATGTCTATGATCTGCAAGACATCCTGCGCCCCGGCGACCGGCTGGTCCTGAACAACACCAAGGTCATCCCGGCCCGCCTGTTCGGCACCCGCCAACGCGGCGAGGCGGTGGCCAAGGTCGAGATCACCCTTCTGGAGCCCCAACCGCTGGGCTGGCGGGCGCTGGCCAAGCCCTTGCGAAAAGTGAATCTTGGCGAGGTGGTCCGGTTTTCCGACCGGCTTTCCGCCACCGTGGTGGCAAAGTCGGAAACTGACCTGACCCTTGCCTTCGCCTTGAGGGGCGATGACTTCGACACCGCCTTGGCCGAGGCGGGGGTGATGCCCCTGCCGCCCTATATCGCCGCCAAACGCGCCGCCGATGATCAGGACCGCACCGATTACCAGACCGTCTTTGCCCGCCATGCCGGGGCTGTCGCCGCCCCGACCGCATCGCTGCATTTTGACGAACCACTCCTGCGCGCACTGGCGGCCAAGGGGGTCGATTTCACCGAAGTGACCCTGCACGTCGGCGCGGGCACCTTTCTGCCGGTGAAGGTGGAGGACGTGACCACCCACAAGATGCATGCCGAATGGGGCCGCGTCAGCGCCGCCGCCGCGGATGAGATCAACGCGACGAAGCGGGCAGGGGGCCGGATCATCCCCGTTGGCACCACCGCGCTGCGGCTGATCGAAAGTGCCGCCAGCCCGGACGGCACCCTGCACCCATGGGAGGGGGAGACGGATATCTTCATCTATCCGGGCTACCGCTTTCGCATCACCGACGCGCTGATGACCAACTTTCACCTGCCGAAATCGACGCTGGTTATGCTGGTTGCGGCGCTGATGGGCGAGACAACGATCCGCAAGGTCTATGACCATGCAATTTCAACGGGCTATCGTTTCTTTTCCTACGGCGACAGTTCGCTGCTGATCCCTGACCCCGGAGGCGGTGCATGAGCTATTTCGCAGTCAAGGCCATCCTGTCCGGGCTGCTGATCGCCCTGATTTCCGAAATCGCGCGCCGCAGTCCCGGCGTGGCGGCTTTGGTGGCCTCGTTGCCGCTGGTGTCCATTCTTGGAATGATCTGGCTATGGCGCGATACCGGCGATGTGGCCCGGATCGCATCGCATGCCGAGGCGACGTTCTGGTATGTCTTGCCGTCGCTGCCGATGTTTCTTCTGGTTCCATGGCTCATGCGGTCGGGAACCGCCTTCTGGCTGTCGCTGGGGGTCGGCTGTGGGGTGACCGTTCTGCTCTATAGCTTGCTTGTCTGGCTTGCTCCCAGGTTCAACCTGCCGCTCTGACGAAAGCCCCCGATGCTGAAAGTTCTGTCCCATTCCTGGCCACTTCTGATGGGGGTCATGCTGCTGATGGTCGGCAACGGCATTCAGGGCACGCTTCTGGGTATCCGGGGGAACCTTGAGGGGTTCACGACCTATCAGCTGTCCTATGTCATGGCGGCCTATTTCCTTGGCTTTCTCTTCGGGTCCTGGATCGCGCCAAAGATGATCCGCCGGGTCGGGCATGTGCGGGTGTTCGCAGCACTTGGGTCGCTGATCTCGGCGATCATCGTGATCTACCCGGTGTTTCCCGACTGGATGGCCTGGACGGCGCTGCGGGTTGTGGCGGGGTTCTGCTTTTCCGGCATCTACATCACGGCGGAAAGCTGGATCAACAACACCGCCAGCAACGACACCCGGGGTCAGGCGCTTTCGGCTTACATGATCGTGCAGATGCTGGGGATCATCGCAAGCCAGGTGCTGATCAACGTGCCGGACCCGTCGGGCTTTGCGCTGTTCATCATCCCGTCGGTGCTGGTGTCTCTGGCCTTCCTGCCGATCCTGCTGGCGCCGGTTCCCGCCCCCGCTTTCGACAGCACGCGAAGGCTGCCCTTTACCGAGCTGTTCCGCATCTCTCCCCTTGGCTGTATCGGGATGCTGCTGACCGGGGGCGTGTTTTCGGCGATGTTCGGCATGGCCTCGGTCTGGGGGGCGCAGGTCGGGCTGTCGGTGCGCGACATCTCGATCTTCGTGGGCGCGATGTATGTGGGGGGGCTGGTCCTGCAGTACCCGATCGGGATGGCGTCTGACCGGATGGACCGCCGGATGCTGATCACCGTCCTGTCGGCGGTGGCGGCGGCGGTGATGCTGATGGCGGCCTTTGTGGACTTGCCCTTTGCCGCGCTGATCGGTGTGGCCGTCCTTCTGGGCGGGATCACCAACCCGGTCTACGCCCTGCTGATCGCCTATACGAACGATTTCCTGCCCCGCGAGGAGATGGCCGCCGCATCGGCCGGGCTGATCTTCCTGAACGGGTTCGGCGCGATCTTTGGCCCCCTTGTCACTGGCTGGATGATGGAAACCGTTGGCCCCTCAGGCTTCTTCCTGTTCATCGGCGTGCTCTTTGTGCTGCTGTCGGCCTACGCGATGTGGCGGATGACCCGCCGCGCGGCACCCAGCGTCACCGGCGCGTTCCGCGGGGTTACCCCCACCGCGTCGCCACTGGCCGTGGGGGCCGTGCTGGACGAGGCTTCGGTCGAGGTGCAGGCCGCACGGCCCTGACATGGGTGGTTGCGGGCCGGCCCAAACCCTGCAAGGCTTGCCCTGAAAAGGGAGGTGCGCATGGCAGACCCGATGGAGGTTCTGGAATTCTGGCTGCATGAGATTGGCCCGAAGGGCTGGTATGCCGGCGGCGCGGCAATTGACGCTGCCTGCCGTGACCGGTTCGGCGATCTGTGGCAGGCGGCCCATGACGGCGGGTTGGAGCATTGGGTCGATGGCACGGTCGGCACGCTGGCCTATCTGATCGTGACCGACCAGTTCCCCCGCAACCTGCACCGTGACAGCCCGCTTGCCTTTGCCACCGACGCCCGGGCGCTTGATGCGGCGCGCAAGGCCGTGGCGATGGGTTGGGACATGAAGGCCCCGGAACCGGAGCGGCAGTTCTTCTACATGCCCTTCGAACATTCCGAAGACCCGAAGGATCAGGAACTGGCCGTCGTGTATCTGACGGAACGCCTGTCGTCCGAGCCGGACAAGGCCCTGCATGCGCGCGCCCATCAAGAGGTGATCCGCCGCTATGGCCGCTTTCCAACCCGGAATGCCGCACTCGGCCGCATCTCGACGCCCGAGGAGCAGGCCTATCTGGATGCGGGCGGCTATGGCGCGCTGGTGAAAAGCCTCAACGTCTGAAGCCATGCGTCTGGCGCATAGGCCTGTGGCGGCGCCTTTGTTGCTTGGAGTTCCAAATTGGTTTAAGGGCAAACTACTTTTTCGGCTAAGGGAAAAGAGTGGGGGAGGAAAGAATGGCAGGCCAAAGTTTCGACGTAGTTGTGATCGGTGCCGGACCGGGGGGCTATGTCGCGGCCATCCGTGCCAGCCAGTTGGGCCTGAAGGTCGCCATCATCGAACGCGAGAATCTGGGGGGCATCTGCCTGAACTGGGGCTGCATCCCGACCAAGGCGATGCTGCGGTCGGCCGAGGTGTTTCACCTGATGCACCGCGCCAAGGAGTTCGGCCTTGGCGCCACGGGGATCAGCTATGACCTGCCCGCCGTCGTCGCCCGCAGCCGTGCGGTGGCAAAGCAACTGTCGGGCGGCATCGGCCATCTGATGAAGAAGAACAAGGTGACCGTGTTCATGGGCTCGGCGACCATCCCGGCCAAAGGCACCGTGTTGGTGAAGACCGACAAGGGCACGGAAACGCTGACCGCCAAGTCCATCGTCCTTGCCACCGGCGCGCGGGCCCGCGAACTGCCGGGGCTGGAGGCGGACGGTGATCTGGTATGGTCCTACCGCCACGCGCTTGTCGCCAGCCGGATGCCGAAGAAGCTGCTGGTCATCGGTTCGGGCGCGATTGGCATCGAATTTGCGTCTTTCTTCAACACCTTGGGTGCAGATACCACGGTGGTTGAGGTGATGGACCGCATCCTTCCGGTCGAAGATGCCGAAATCTCGGCCTTTGCGAAGAAGGCCTTCGCCAAGCAGGGCATGAAGATCATGGAAAAGGCCACGGTCAAGAAACTGGACCGCAAGCCGGGGCAGGGCGTCACCGCCCATATCGAGACCGGCGGCAAGACCGAGACGATGGAGTTTGATACCGTGATCTCGGCTGTCGGGATCGTCGGCAATGTCGAAGACCTTGGGCTTGAGGCGTTGGGCGTCAAGATCGACCGCACCCATGTGGTGACCGATGAATACTGCCGCACCGGGGTGGACGGGCTTTACGCCATCGGCGACATCGCCGGTGCGCCGTGGCTTGCCCACAAGGCCAGCCATGAAGGCGTGATGGTGGCTGAACTGATCGCCGGCAAGCACCCGCACCCGATCAAGCCGAATTCCATTGCCGGCTGCACCTATTGCCAGCCGCAGATCGCCTCTGTCGGCCTGACCGAGGAAAAGGCCAAGGCGGCGGGCTATACGCTGAAGGTGGGCCGCTTCCCCTTCATCGGCAACGGCAAGGCAATCGCGCTGGGTGAGGCGGAGGGGATGATCAAGACCATCTTCGACGCCAAGACGGGTGAGATGCTGGGTGCCCATATGGTCGGCGCGGAAGTCACCGAACTGATCCAGGGCTATGTCGTCGCCCGCGGGCTGGAGACGACCGAGGAAGACCTGATGAACACCGTCTTCCCGCACCCCACCCTGTCCGAGATGATGCACGAATCCGTGCTGGATGCCTACGGCCGCGCGCTGCATATCTGATGCGTTATCTGAACCGGGTGGTGATGCAGCAGACCAGCCGCGACTGGATTCGCGCGCTGGGGCCGGAAAAGCTGGATGCGGCCGAGATTTCGGGGGAATGGGGCAAGGGCTATGGCTTTCGGTCCTACAAGACCTACCGCTACCCCGACTTTGACCCCTGTGCCGGGCCGTTCCGCGATGCCGAGGGCCGGGTCATCAAGGTTGATCTGATCCTCGCCAATCAGGTCTGGGAACATGTCGACCGCCCCCATGCCGCGACGCGGAATGTCTGGAAAATGTTGCGCAAGGGGGGGTGGTTCTGGCTGGCCGTGCCGTTCTTCATTCCTTACCACGCGGTGCCGGTGGATTGCAGCCGCTGGACAGCGCGCGGCCTGCGCAACCTGTTGGTCGAGGGCGGCTTTGACGAAGCCTCGATCCGCGCGGCGCAATGGGGCAACCGCGCTGCCGCCCTGCGCAACCTTGAAACCCCTTGGCCCCCGGAACTGCGGCCTGACGACGATCTGACCGATGATCCCGAGTTTCCCATCGTTGCCTGGGCGATGGGCCAGAAGGTCTAGACTGAAACCGTAACCCGCCGAACAGGCCCTGACGCCGCCACTGGCGCTTTGACGCAGGACTGGCTACCAAACCGACATGCGCCCGTTCCCCCCGATGATCCTTGTCCTGCTTCTCTGGTGCGCCGGCCTTGGGGCTGCGGCACAGTTCGGCAAGATCTCGATCCTGTACGAATCCCTGCGCGCCACCTATGGCGGCAATGGCGAGGTGGCGCTTGGCCTTGTCGTGTCTATCGTCGGCATGGTCGGCTTGATCTTCGGCACGACGGCGGGGCTTCTGGTTGCCCGCATCGGCCCGCGTCGGGCCATCGTGGCAGCCCTTGCCGCCGGGGCGGCGATGTCGGCGATACAGGTGCTGATGCCCGCCTATCCGCTGATGCTGTTTTCCCGCATTGTCGAGGGCGCGTCGCATCTGGCCATCGTGGTTGTGGGCCCAACGATGATTGCCACCTTGGCACCCGAAAAGTCGCGCCCGCTGGCGATGACGCTGTGGTCCAGCTTCTTTGGCGTCACCTATGCCGTGCTTGCGCTTGTCGGTCCCTACGCCACGTCCACGGGCCTGTTTCTGGGCCATGCCGCCTATATGGCGGTGCTGGCGGTGGTTCTGGCGCTGACCTTGCCGCCGGACCCCAAGGCCGCCCCGGCCCCGATGCGCAACCTGCTTGCGCAGCATGCGACCATCTATGCCTCACCCCGTCTGGCGGCCCCGGCGATGGGGTTTTGCTGCTATACTTTCCTCTATGTCGCGATCCTGACCCTGCTGCCGCCCGAAACCCCGCTGACCCATCGGGCGATGATTGCTGCCGGGATGCCGCTGGCGTCGATCCTGGTGTCGCTGACACTGGGTGTCCGGCTGTTGCGACGGATGTCAGCGGTGCGATTGGTGCAGGCCGGCTATCTGGCGGCGATCCCGGGGTTTGTGGTGCTTTGGGCGCTCTGGGGCAATGGCGCGGGGATGATCCTTGGCGGCTTCTGGCTGGCGGCGGCGCTTGGCATCGTGCAGGGGGCCAGCTTCGCGTCGATCCCCGAGCTTAACAGCACTGCGGTTGACCGCGCCCGCGCGGCTGGGGCGGTGGCACAGCTTGGCAACCTTGGAACCACCACCGGAACCCCGGTTCTGGCGGCCTTGTTGGCTGCGACTGGTCCAACCGGACTGACCCTTGCGGCAACGCTGCTTTGCGCGCTTGGCATCTTGCTGCACGCCATTCAAGCGCGGCGGCGCAGTGCTTTGCCGATTTGACGCGCGTTCACTTTTCGTTCACAAATTCAGGTTGGAGACTCGGCCGCAACGCCCTATCTGTTGCGGCGGCATCCGGGGGTAGACCATGGCCGAACAGAAGTTCATCGAAGTGCGGGGTGCCCGCGAGCATAACCTCAAAGGGGTTGATGTCAGCATCCCGCGCGACCAGCTGGTGGTGATCACCGGGCTGTCGGGGTCGGGCAAGTCGTCACTGGCCTTCGACACGATCTATGCCGAAGGCCAGCGCCGCTATGTCGAATCGCTGTCGGCCTATGCCCGGCAGTTCCTTGACATGATGGGCAAACCGGATGTTGACCACATCTCGGGCCTGTCGCCTGCGATCAGCATCGAACAGAAGACCACGTCGAAGAACCCGCGTTCCACCGTGGGGACGGTGACCGAGATTTATGACTACCTTCGCCTGCTCTTCGCCCGCGTCGGCACGCCCTATTCCCCCGCGACCGGCCTGCCGATCACCGCGATGCAGGTGCAGGACATGGTCGATGCGGTGATGGCGATGCCGGAAGGCACCCGCGCCTATCTGCTGGCCCCGATCATCCGCGACCGGAAGGGCGAATACAAAAAGGAATTCCTCGACCTGCGGAAACAGGGCTTCCAGCGCGTCAAGGTCAACGGCACGTTTCACGAGCTGGAGGATCCGCCAGTTCTGGACAAGAAGTTCCGCCACAACATCGACGTTGTGGTCGACCGGATCGTGGTCAAGGAAGGGATCGAGACGCGTCTGGCCGACAGTTTCCGCACCGCCCTGAACCTTGCCGACGGCATCGCGGTCATCGAACTCGCCGAAGCGAATGAGGGCGAAGCGGCGGAACGCATCACCTATTCCGAGAAATTCGCCTGCCCGGTCAGCGGCTTCACCATCGCCGAGATTGAACCGCGCCTCTTCTCCTTCAACGCCCCCTTCGGCGCCTGCCCGGTCTGCGACGGGTTGGGGATGGAGCTGTTCTTCGACGAACGCCTTGTCGTGCCCGACCAGAACCTGACCCTGATGCAAGGGGCCATCGCGCCGTGGTCCAAGTCGAAATCCCCCTACCTGACCCAGACGATGGAGGCGCTGTCCAAGCACTATGGCTTCAACCTCAAGGCCAAGTGGAAAGACCTGCCCGACAGCGTGAAGGAGTTGTTTCTGCAAGGCTCCAAGGGTGAGGAAATCCAGTTCCGGTATGACGAGGGCGGGCGGGTCTATCAGGTCAAGCGCGTCTATGAGGGGATCATCCCCAACATGGAACGCCGCTACCGCGAGACGGACAGCGCCTGGAGCCGTGAGGAGATGGAGCGGTATCAGGCCAATCGTGCCTGCGGGGCTTGCGGCGGCTACCGGCTGAAGCCGGAGGCTTTGGCGGTGAAGATCGCCAAGCTGCACATCGGTCAGGTGGTGCAGATGTCAATCACCGAGGCCTATGCCTGGATCGAAGGTGTCGCCGACACGCTGACCAAGCAGCAGAACGAAATCGCCCGCGCCATCCTGAAAGAAATCCGCGAACGCCTTGGATTCCTTGTGAATGTCGGCCTCAACTACCTCACGATGAGCCGCGCTGCGGGCACTTTGTCGGGCGGCGAATCGCAGCGCATCCGGCTGGCCAGCCAGATCGGCTCGGGCCTGACCGGCGTGCTTTATGTGCTGGACGAACCCTCCATCGGCCTGCACCAGCGCGACAATGACCGTTTGCTGACCACGCTGAAGAACCTGCGCGATGCGGGCAACACCGTGCTGGTGGTGGAACATGACGAGGATGCCATCCGCGAGGCGGATTACGTGTTCGACATGGGGCCGGGCGCGGGCGTGCATGGCGGCATGGTCGTCAGCCACGGCACACCCGCCGAAGTGGCCGCCGACCCGGCCAGCCTGACGGGCCAGTACCTGTCCGGCGTGCGCGAAATTCCGGTGCCGAAAGTGCGCCGCAAGGGTAGTGGCAAGAAACTGACCGTGGTCGGCGCGACGGGCAACAACCTGAAGAACGTCACGGCGGAATTTCCGCTGGGCATGTTTGTCTGCGTCACCGGCGTGTCTGGCGGCGGGAAGTCGTCCCTGACGATCGAGACACTGTTCAAGACCGCCGCCACCCGCTTGAACGGCGCGCATGAAACGCCCGCGCCTTGTGAGACGATCAAGGGGTTCGAACACCTCGACAAGGTCATCGACATCGACCAGCGCGCCATCGGGCGGACCCCTCGGTCGAACCCGGCGACCTACACCGGCGCCTTCACCCCGATCCGCGACTGGTTCGCCGGGTTGCCCGAGTCCAAGGCCCGGGGCTACCAACCGGGGCGGTTCAGTTTCAACGTCAAGGGTGGGCGGTGTGAGGCGTGTCAGGGTGACGGCGTGCTGAAGATCGAGATGAACTTCCTGCCCGATGTCTATGTGACCTGTGAGACCTGCAAGGGCAAGCGCTACAACCGTGAAACGCTGGAAGTAAAGTTCAAGAACAAGAGCATAGCTGACGTTCTTGACATGACCTGCGAGGATGCAAAGGACTTTTTCCAGGCCGTCCCCGCGATCCGCGAGAAGATGGATGCCTTGGTCGAGGTCGGCCTTGGCTACATCAAGGTTGGCCAGCAGGCGACGACCCTGTCAGGCGGCGAGGCGCAGCGGGTGAAGCTGTCAAAGGAACTTTCCCGCCGCGCCACGGGGCGAACGCTCTATATCCTTGATGAACCCACCACTGGCCTCCACTTTGAAGACGTGCGCAAGTTGTTGGAAGTGCTGCACTCTTTGGTCGATCAGGGTAATACGGTCGTGGTCATCGAACACAACCTCGACGTGGTCAAAACCGCCGACTGGGTGATCGACATTGGCCCTGAGGGCGGCGATGGCGGGGGCGAGATCGTCGCCACCGGCACGCCGGAAGCCATCTGCAAGGTCGAGGCAAGCCACACCGGCCGCTACCTGAAGGACCTGCTGAAACCGCGGAAGATGGCGGCGGAATAGTCAGTTCAGGGCATCATCGATGATCCGGACTGCCTCGATCACGACCAATGTGTCGCGGACCACGCGCAGGATCTGGTCATCGACGCGCAGATAGGTGCTGCCGTCACGATAGTCGCGCAGGTTCCACCGCCGCCAATCTTCGCGCGGGATCCAGACATAGTCACCACGGATCCGGTCGCCCCGGTTCCAGGATTTGCCAACCTGTCCCGGCGGCACGCACGGCGGGTTCTTCTTGGCCAGTCCGGGCGGGCAGTGCTTTTGCTTGGCTTCAGCCGGAACGCTGGCCAAAAGGGCGCTGACGGACAGGGCGGCGACAAGCAAGGTGCTTAGGCGGGACATGGCAGGCTCCATCGAAGGGTATGTAAGGAAAATGCCGCAACCAGCGGTCAGGTTCCACCCGCGAGGCCGACAGGTGCCACGCATGGGCCATTTGCCGCCGTGGGGCTTGCGACAATAAATAGGGCGCGAAACCTTGGTCGGTTCCGCGCCACCATTCAGTTACCCTGTCAGGGCAAAGGTCAGTCCAGCGCTTTGAAGTTCAGCGCGGCCCCGTCCTTGATGCCGCTGAACCAGCGCGCGGTCACGGTCTTGGTCTTGGTGTAGAACTTGAACGCATCCGGGCCATACTGGTTCAAATCACCAAAGGCCGACCGCTTCCAGCCGCCAAAGCTGAAATAGCTCAGCGGCACCGGGATCGGGAAGTTGATCCCCACCATCCCGACATTCACGCGCGACGCAAAGTCCCGCGCGGTGTCGCCATCGGCGGTATAGATCGCGGTGCCGTTGCCGTATTCGTTGTCCATCACCAGCTGCAGCGCCTCGTCATACGACCCGGCGCGGACCGTCGACAGCACCGGACCAAAGATCTCCTGCTTGTAGATTTCCATGTCCGGGGTGACGTTGTCGAACAGGCTGGGCCCGACGAAGAAGCCGTTCTCATAGCCCTGGATCTTCAGGCCACGCCCGTCGATCACCAGTTTCGCGCCCTGATCCACACCCGAGGCGATCAGCCCCAGCACACGCTCCTGCGCCTGCTTGGTGATCAGCGGCCCGAAATCCACATCATTTCCAGCGGTATAGGGGCCGACCTTCAACTTCTCGATCTTCGGGATCAGCTTTTCGATCAGCGCATCCGCCGTCGTCTCGCCCACCGGCACCGCCACGGAAATCGCCATGCAGCGTTCGCCCGCCGCGCCAAAGCCCGCGCCCACCAGCGCATCGGCGGCCTTGTCGAGGTCAGCGTCCGGCATGATGATCATGTGGTTCTTGGCACCGCCAAAGCACTGCGCCCGCTTGCCGTTCGTGGCCGCGCGCCCGTAGATGTACTGCGCAATTGGGGTCGATCCGACAAAGCCCACAGCCTGAATCACCGGGTGGTCCAGAATACCGTCGACCGCCGCCTTGTCGCCGTTCACCACTTGCAGCACGCCATCGGGCAGACCTGCCTGCTGCAGAAGTTCCGCAAGGTACAGCGAGGTTGACGGGCAACGCTCGGACGGTTTCAGGATCATCGCGTTGCCAGAGGCCAGTGCCGGGCCGATCTTCCACAGCGGAATCATGGCCGGGAAGTTGAACGGGGTAATCCCGGCAACCACGCCAAGCGGTTGACGCATGGCGAACAAGTCGATGCCGGGACCGGCGCTGTCCATCATCTCGCCTTTCAGCATGGCAGGCGCGCCCATGCACACCTCGATCACCTCAAGCCCGCGCTGCACGTCACCCTTGGCGTCTGGGATGGTCTTGCCATGTTCCCGCGCCACAAGTTCGGCCAGCTTGTCCATGTTTTCATTGATCAAAGCGCCAAACGCCATCATCACCCGCGCCCGACGCTGCGGGTTGGTGGCCGCCCAGCCGACCTGAGCCTTGGCGGCTTCGGCAATCGCATGGTCCAGCTCTTCGACCGAAGCCAGCGCGACCCGGCCCTGAACTTCACCCGTCGCGGGGTTCATGACATCGGCAAAGCGGCCCGAGGTGCCCTTGACCAACGCTCCATTTATCCAGTGACCGATCTCTTGCATGGAAGCCTCCCAAAACTGTTCGTCGGCATCATAGCCTTGCAATCGCGCAGGAAACAGTGGCAATACTCCAAGAAGGTTTTGCGGAAATGCAACGGTTGGGTGGTACCTGAATGCGGATTTGTGCCTTCTCGCGGATCATGGGCGAGCATCGGCCCCATTACCCGTCGCTGATCTCGATCCTGTCACCGATGTTCCGCGAGTTGGGGCTTCAGGTGACGGTGCTGACCACGGTGATGCCGGACGGCTCATCGGGGGTCCGGCAGGAAGGCATTGCCGAGGTTCACTATCTGGCCGGAACGAAGGCGGACCGGCTGGATGCGGCGTTCTATGCGGCCAGTGCGCGGGCGTTTGACGCGTTGCATGCCAAGCGCCCGTTTGACCTGACCTTCGGGCGGGGAAAGTCGGTCTGGGGCTTTGTCAGCCAAAGCGCCAACGCGGCGCGGGTGCCGCTGGTCCTGCATGAGGGGACCTATCCCAAGTGGCTCCACAAGATTGAAACGCGGTTCGGTCCGCTGGCCCCGGCGGTGGCGCGCGCGCTGGCCCCGGCCTTTGCGCTGAAGAATCGCGAAACCCGGGCGTGCAAGCAGGCGGCGGCGCGCGTGGTGTGCAACTCCTCAGCGCTGGCCGAGGCTGAACGGCTGGCGGTCTGGTGGCAACCGCCCCGCGCCGTTCCGCTAGAGTATGGGTTTGACACCGCACCCTACAGGGTGGAACCGCCCCCCGCCGGTCAGCCGCCCCGGTTGATCTTCGTCGGGCGGCTGACATGGGACAAGGGCATCCTGCCGATGATCGACGTCTTGGCGGGCCTGAACTACCGGACGGCAACGCTTGAGGCGATCGGCCCCGCATCGCCCGCCATCCAGCAGCGCCTCCTTAACCATGCGCGGCAGAGTGGGGTGGCGGATCGCTATTCCCTGCCCGGGCCGGTCAGGAACGATGAGCTACCGGATCACCTGGCCGGGGCATCGGTGTTCCTCTTCCCCTCCACCCATGGCGAGGGGTTGCCGAAATCGGTGCTGGAGGCGATGGCGGCGGGTTTGCCGGTGGTCGCCTACCGGACCAAAGTGCTGGAAGAAGTTGTGGATGACGGCGTAACCGGGTTTCTGGTGCCGATCCGGTCGCCCCGCGCGATGGCAGAGCGGGTGGACCAGCTACTCGCCGACCCGGCGCTGCGGGCCCGGATGGGGGCTGCCGCCCGGCTAAAGCTGGAGACCAAGTTTCGGCCAGAAGCGATCAACGCTCGCTGGCGCGTCCTGCTGGATGAGGTTGTGGCCGAAGCCGCCTCTCGTCAGTCGCGCTAAGATGGACTGGGACGACCTGCGCATCTTTCTGGCCGTCGCCCGCACCGAAAGCCTGTCTGCCGCGGGCAAACGGCTGAAGATCGACCCCGCCACCGTCGGCCGCCGCATTGCCCGGCTGGAAGAGGCGATCGGGGCGCATCTTTTCGCAAGGTCGCCCCAGGGCTACGTGATGACCGAAGCCGGAACCCGCCTGATCCCCCATGCCGAGGCTGCCGAACGGGCCACGCTTGGCGCTGTGGAAAGCCTCTCTGGCCCCGGGGGCCTGACCGGCCAGATCCGGCTTGGCGCGCCTGATGGCTGTGCGAACTACCTTTTGCCGCAAGTGCTGGCCCGGATCTGCGACGCCAATCCGGGGCTCGAAGTGCAGATCGTGGCCCTGCCGCGGGTCTTCAACCTGTCGAAACGCGAGGCGGACATGGCCATCGCCGTCAGCCGCCCAGAGGCGGGGCGGCTGACCGTGCAAAAGCTGACCGACTACCACCTGCACCTTGCCGCCAGCCGCAGCTTTCTGGCCGCCCATCCCGTGCAAGGCCCGGAAGACCTGCGCCGCCACCGCTTTGTCGGCTATATTCCCGACATGATCTTTGACAAGGAACTGGACTATCTTTCGGAAATCGGGGCGGGGCCTGCCGTGTTGACCTCAAACTCGGTCTCGGTGCAACTGAACTGGCTGCGGCATGGGGCAGGGATCGGCGTTGTGCATGACTTTGCGCTGCCCTCTGCGCCGGATCTCGTGCGGGTCATTCCCGACTGGGTGCATCTGACCCGCGCCTTCTGGTTGATCCGGCATGAAGGCGACAACCGCCTTGTGCGGCTGAACCGCTTTGCCGACCAGTTGACCCGCGAAGTCCGGTCCGAGATGGCGCGCCTTGAGGCCGCCGTTGCCGCATCTGAACTGCGTGCTTGACAGAATCCCGTGCCAGTCCGACCCTTGGCCTCCGGTCAGGAGGAGGGGCCGCCCCATGCTCGTGCAACAAATCCTCAAGTCAAAGGGCGATGACGGTGTCGTGACGGTGCCGCCCGGAACCACGGTCACCAAGGCCGCCGAACTGCTGTCATCCCGGCGCATCGGGGCAGTGATCGTGTCGCCAGATGGCAAGCGCGTGGCAGGCATCCTGTCCGAACGGGACATCGTGCGGGAACTGGGTCGCAGGGGCATATCGTGCCTGACCGACACGGTTGATGTGCTGATGACCGCCAAGATCGTCGGCTGCACCCGCAATGAAAGCACGGACGAAGTGCTGGGCCGCATGACCGAGGGCCGTTTTCGCCACATGCCGGTGATGGAGGGCGAGGAAATGGTCGGCCTCATCTCCATCGGTGATGTGGTGAAGGCCCGGATGATGGAACTTGCGGCCGAGAAGGATGCGCTGGAAGGGATGATCAAGGGTTTCTGACCCGCCGATTTCTTCAAAGAAATCGGACCGGAGCCTTCGAAGGCTCCGGTGCGGAGTTTTTGAAAACTCCGCTTCCAAAGCCTGCCGTCCTTTGAAACTTTTACCCTTGCAGGCAGGCGCGTGATCTTGTTGCCTGCCGTGTGTCAGCAGGGCGGGGGACAACCATGCGCATCGGGCTTTATCCTGGGACCTTCGATCCGGTTACCCTTGGCCATGTCGACATCATCCAGCGCGCCATGGCGCTGGTCGATCGGCTGGTGATCGGTGTGGCGATCAACCGCGACAAGGGCCCCTTGTTCACGCTGGAAGAACGTGTCGCCATGGTCGAGGCGGAATGTGCCGCGATCACGGCCAAGACCGGGGGTGAGATTGTCGTCCATCCGTTCGAGAACCTCCTGATCGACTGCGCCCGCGATGTGGGGGCCAGCATCATCATCCGCGGTTTGCGGGCCGTGGCGGATTTTGAATATGAATTCCAGATGGTTGGCATGAACCGCTCCCTCGATGCCAGCATCGAGACGGTGTTCATGATGGCCGATGCCCGGCGGCAGGCCATTGCGTCAAAGCTGGTCAAGGAAATTGCCCGGCTGGGCGGGGATGTGTCGCAGTTCGTCACACCGCCGGTCGTGGTGGCGTTGAAGGCCAAGTACGGCTGATATGCAAAGGGGGCCGCAAGGCCCCCGGATCGTCGTACAAGGTGTGGCTACCCTCAGGCAGCCTTGCCGTACACGGCTTCGCGCGCAATGCGGTCTGCGTCGCCGGGATAGATGCCGATGTCCAGCGCCACGTCGAGCGGCAGGTTGGCAATCTCGTCACGGGTCTGGCGAAAGGCCGCATAATTGCGGGCGGCGGTTTTCAGCATGTCGAACACGGTAATCATTTTATCGTCCTTTTTCACTGCGGGGGTCTGCTTGTCCTCCTCGCATGACCAGTATGTAGGAAAGGCGTTAGCGCCAACAACGGCCAATGCTGCGCTGCGGCTATGCGTGAAACGCATGGCTTAATCATGCAAAAGGGCGCCCGAAGGCGCCCTTTCCGGTGCAATTTCAGTGGCTTCAGATCAGCTTGCCCATAGCGACAGCCGTGTCAGCCATGCGATTGGAGAAGCCCCATTCGTTGTCATACCAGCTGAGGATCGACACGAACGTCCCGTCCATCACCTTGGTCTGGTCCATGTGGAACACCGAAGAATGCGGATCGTGGTTGAAGTCCGAGCTGACCAGCTTTTCGTTGGTGTAGCCCAGAATCCCCTTCAGCCGCCCATCCGCCGCCGCCTTGATCGCCGCGTTGACCTCTTCCGCCGTGGTTGCCCGCTTGGCGATGAACTTCAGGTCCACGACCGACACGTTCGGCGTCGGCACGCGGATCGACATGCCGTCCATCTTGCCCTTCAACTCGGGCAGGACGAGGCCCACGGCCTTTGCGGCCCCGGTCGAGGTCGGGATCATCGACAGGGCCGCGGCGCGGGCGCGGTACAGGTCCTTGTGCATGGTGTCGAGCGTGGGCTGGTCGCCCGTGTAGCTGTGGATGGTCGTCATCATCCCTTTTTCGATGCCGATGGCGTCATGCAGCACCTTGGCCACCGGAACCAGACAGTTCGTCGTGCAAGATGCGTTCGACACGACGATGTCGTCCTTGGTCAGCGTGTCGTGGTTGACGCCATAGACGATGGTCTTGTCCGCGCCGTCGCCCGGGGCGCTGATCAGCACCCGCTTGGACCCGTTTTCCAGATGCGCCTGGCATTTTTCCTTCGAGGTGAAGATGCCGGTGCATTCCATCACGATGTCGATGTCCGACCACGGCAGGTCCGCCGGGTTTTTCAGCGCCGTGACCAGCATGTGCCCGCGCCCGACGTCGATCCAGTCGGCGCCCGTGGTCACCGTGGCCGGGAACTTCCCGTGGACCGAATCGTAGCGCAACAGATGGGCGTTGGTCTCAACCGGACCAAGGTCGTTGATCGCCACGACCTCGATGTCGGTGCGTCCTGATTCCACGATTGCCCGCAGCACGTTGCGGCCGATGCGACCGAACCCGTTGATGGCGACTTTGACCGTCATGATCTTCCCTCCGTCCGGATGCGACTCACGTCGCTGTTAGCGGTAACATCCATCTATGCCCGCCGATTGCAACCACAGTTTGACGCGCTCAGCGCCAGAACGCCACCCATTCCACCAGCCGCAGGAACTTGCGCGCCAGAAAGGTCAGCGCGGCGCCGTCATTGGCCAGCAAATCAAGTCCGATGGCGGCGAACAAGAGCAGTCCAAGGAAAAACGCGATGGTGTTGGTCATGGCCGCCTTGTCGCAGGACTGCTGCCCGTGGTCTATACGGCAATTCTGAAGCGGGCGTGAAGGGGGGCTATGCCATTGTCATGGCATCGCGCTAGATAGACCCAAGCAGGATCGGAGATTGGCATGAGCGGACTACTCGCCCTTCTGGATGACGTGGCGGCGATCGCCAAGGTGGCAGCAGCCTCTGTTGACGATATCGCTGCCGCTGCGGGCAAGGCGGGGATGAAGGCCGCAGGGGTGGTGATCGACGATGCCGCGGTCACACCAAAGTATGTGCACGGCTTTTCGGCCGACCGCGAACTGCCGATCATCTGGCATATCGCGCAAGGATCGCTGCGCAACAAGATTGTCGTCCTCCTTCCGGCCTTGCTGGCGCTGGACCATTTCCTGCCGCAGGCGATCACGCCGCTGCTGATGCTGGGCGGCGCCTATCTGTGCTTTGAGGGCGCTGAAAAGGTGGTTCACGCCTTTGCGCCCCATGCCGACCATGTGGTCGAGGCGGATTTTGACACCAAGGACCCGACCCATCTGGAAGAGGAAAAGGTGGCCGGGGCGATCAAGACCGATTTCATCCTGTCGGCCGAGATCATGACCATCGCGCTTGCCACCATCGAAAGCCCCAGTTTCTGGATGCAGGCGATCACGCTGGCGGTGGTCGGGGCCTTCATCACCATCCTTGTCTATGGTGCAGTGGCGCTAATCGTGAAGATGGATGACGTGGGCCTGCACCTTGCCGCCACCGGGCGCACCTCTGGGGGTAGGGCGCTAGGCCGGGGGCTGGTTCTGGCGATGCCAAAGCTGATGGCGTTCCTGTCCACCGTCGGGACGGCGGCGATGCTGTGGGTTGGCGGCAACATCGTGCTGCACGGGCTTGAGGTGACGCATCTCTGGCCCTGGCCCTATGACACGATCCACCACATCGCCGACGCGGCCGCCGCAGCCTTGTCGTCGGCGCAGGGCTTCGTCGCATGGGTGGCCACGGCTACGCTCGACGGGGTTTTTGGGCTGATCCTTGGCACGCTGCTCATTCCGCTGGCCACGCGGGTCATCGGCCCGGCCATCGCCGCCGTCTGGCCGAAGAAGAAGCGCGCCGCATGACCCCAGCCTGGGGCGACCTTGCCACGCTGGTCGGTCGCATCCTGATTGCGGCGCTGTTTCTGGGCGGGGCCGCGCAAAAGACCATGGACCCTAGCGCGGTTGAGGCGCTGTTGGCTGGTCGCGGCTGGCCAACCGCCCTCGTCTGGCCCGCGCTGGCCTTCAACTTGCTGGCCGGGCTGGCGCTGGTCCTTGGGGTGGCGGTGCGGGCTGTTGCACTTGCCCTGGCGGGCTATTGCGCGGTCACCAGCCTCTTTCACTGGATCCCCGGTGATCCGTGGCAGATGTCGATCTTCGTCAAGAACTGGGCCATCGCCGGCGGCTGCCTGCTCCTTGCCGCGCATGGGGCAGGGCGCTATGCACTCCGGCCCTGACCTATCAGCCGCCCGCCAGCCGACGCGCCAGCGCCGAGACAAGGTCGGTCCGGGTCACAATGCCGACGAGCCGGTCGTCCTGCACCACGGGAACGGCCTCGGCCCCGCCGTCAGACAGGATCGGCAGCAACGCCCCCACCGGCGTATCCGCCCGGACACGCGGCACATCGGTCTGCATCATCTCGGCCGCTGCAAGGGTATCGGCGCGGCGGATCACGTCGATCTGGAAGATCACACCGGCCAGTCGGTCACCGTCGACCACGGGCAAGGAGGTGAAGCCGTGGCTGCGAAACAGCCCTGCCACCTCGGCCAGTGGCGCATCAAGCGCGACCGTCACCAGATCGCGCGACATGATGTCTGCCGCGCTGATCCCGGCCAGCCGCCGCGATGCTGCGGCTTCTTCCACCGCGCCGACCAGACGGGCAAGGTCGGCAACCCCAAGGTTGGCTGACTGTCGGTAATCCTCCAGAATCGCTTGCAGCCCCGCCGGATCAACGCCGATCCGCGCCTGCGGGGTGGGGTCGGTCGTGCCATGGGGGCCGGGGGTGTTGGGCTGGCGGAACGGATAGGCCCGGCCCGCCGCCCGGTTCCACAGCACCCCCGCCGCCATCACGACAAGCGACCCCAGCATCACGCTGCCAACCGTGCTGGCCCAGCCCGCGGAGTTGCCAAGCATCACCAGCAGCGCCACAGCCCCCCCGGGCGGATGCAAGGCCCGCAAGGCCAGCATCGCCATGATCGCCAGCCCCACCGCAATCGGCATCACCCAAAGCGCTGCGGGGGCCAGATCCACCACAGCCAGCGCCACGATGGCCGAGATGCCGTTGCCCACCACAACGGACCACGGCTGCGCCAAGGGGCTGTTCGGCATGGCAAAGACCAGCACCGCCGAAGCCCCGAACGGCGGGATCAGCCAGCCAAGCGACAGGCCCCGCAGCGCAAGCCCCGCCAACAAAAGCCCGGTCATCGCGCCAATCCCGGCCCGGGCCAGATCAATGCCCTTCGGCCCCGCCATCGCTGGGCCGTATGCCCGCCATCCTGCCATGCCTGCACCCCCCTGCGGCAGATTGACGGAAGCCGACGCCAATGAAAAGGCCGCCCAAACCGGGCGGCCGCTCCGTTTTCGCCATGGGGCAGGGGTCAGAGCAAAGCCTTGACCTTGGCCACGGTGGCTTCGGCGGTGATCCCGAACTCGGCATAAAGCCGTTCCATCGGCGCTGAGGCACCGAAGGTCGACATCCCCACGAAATCCGCTTTCGCCTCGCGCCCGCGTTCGCCCAGAAGCCAGCGGTCCCAGCCCTGTCGGACGCCCGCCTCAATCGCCACCCGCACGGGTCCGGCGGGCAGCACACGCTTGCGCCACGCCTCGTCCTGCGCCGCGAACAGCTCCATCGACGGCATCGACACGACCCTTGTGCCGATCCCCTCGGCCTCAAGCGCTTCGCGGGCTTTCAAAGCGATTTCCACCTCGGACCCCGTCGCCATCAGGATCACCTGACGCTTGCCGGTCGCCTCGGCCAGCACATAGCCGCCCTTGGCAACCATGTTCTGCGCCGTGTGGGTCTTGCGGACCGCTGGCAGGTTCTGCCGCGACAGGGCCAGCACCGTGGGCCGGGTCTTTTCGGTCAGCGCAATTTCCCAAGCCTCGGCAACTTCCACCAGATCGGCGGGGCGGATCACAAGGGTGTTGGGCGTGGCGCGCGAGATTGCCAGATGCTCAACGGGTTGGTGGGTCGGGCCATCTTCCCCCAGACCGATGCTGTCATGCGTCATCACATAGACGACCGGAATTCCCATCAGCGCCGACAGCCGCATCGACGGGCGAGCATAGTCGGTAAAACACATGAACGTGCCGCCATAGGGCCGCACGCCCCCGTGCAGCGCCATCCCGTTCATCGCTGCCGCCATTCCGTGTTCGCGGATACCGAAATAGACGTAGCGGCCCTTGCGATCTTCGGCGGTGAAGACGCCCAGATCCGCCGTCTTGGTGTTGTTCGACCCGGTCAGGTCGGCAGAGCCACCGATGGTTTCCGGCAAGACCGGGTTCACTGCCGCCAGCACCTTTTCCGATGCAGCGCGGGTTGCCAGCTTCGGCATGTCGGCCACGGCCTGCTTTTTCACGGCGCGCACGGTTGCCGCCAGCTTCGTCGGGGCCTCAAGCGCGAAGATGCGGGCGAATTCCGCCTGCTTGGCCGGGGACAGGGCGGCGATCCGACCCTCCCACTCAGCCCGGGCCTTGGCGCCCTTGGCCCCAAGCGATTCCCACCAGCGTTTGATGTCTGCAGGCACTTCGAACGCGCCGCCGGTCCAGCCATAGCTGTCCTTGGCGGCTTGCAGTTGCGCCTTGTCGGTCAGCGCGCCATGGCCCTTCGACGTGTCCTGCGCGGCGTGGCCCAGCGCGATATGCGTCTTGCAGGCCACCAGCGCCGGGCGGGGAGATGCCTTCGCCGCCGTCAGCGCCCTGTCAATATCCACCGGGTCGTGGCCGTCGCAGTCGAACACGTCCCAACCACTGGCCGCAAAACGTGCCTGCTGGTCGGTCACGTCGGACAGCGATACCTTGCCGTCGATGGTGATGCCGTTGTTGTCCCACAGCACGATCAGCCGCGACAGCTGCTGCTTGCCCGCCAGACCGATCGCCTCTTGGGAAACCCCCTCCATCAGGCAGCCGTCGCCGGCGATGACCCAGGTGTAATGGTCCTGCACCTTGGCCCCCCAGCGGGCGCGCAGGGATTCTTCGGCCATCGCAAAGCCGACGGCATTGGCAATCCCTTGGCCCAAGGGCCCGGTCGTCGTTTCAACCCCGGCCACATGGCCGTACTCCGGGTGCCCCGCCGTGATCGACCCCCACTGCCGGAAGGCCTTGATCTGGTCCAGCGTCATGTCGGCGTACCCGGTGAGGTAAAGGAGCGAATAGATCAGCATCGACCCATGCCCGGCGGAAAGGATGAACCGGTCGCGATCAGCCCAGCGCGGGGCCTTCGGGTCGAACTTCAGATGATTGGCAAACAGCACCGTCGCCACATCCGCCATGCCCATCGGCATGCCTGAGTGGCCGGAATTGGCGGCTGCCACGGCATCCAGCGTCAGGGCGCGGATTGCGGTTGCCCGCATCCAATGGTCGGGGTGCGTCTGGCGAAGGGTCTGGATGTCCACGGCAGCGGTCCTTTGGCTTTGGAAACGGGGGCAGGTGTTGTCCCGCGTCCTATCCACCGCCACCGGCAAGATCAAGCGCGCAGGCCAACACCTTGGCAAGAAAGGCCCGTCCCCTTTCCGGCGTTTCGCGTTAAGATCGGGATCAATCCAGACTGGCCGATTCGCAAGGCCGGATGCCGGGCAATGCACAGGCGCGCCACAGCGCCGGGACCAAGGGGTAGGGGATGCAGGACATCAGCGAACTTGAAGGGCGGATCACCGCCGCACTGGAACGGATCGGCAAGGGCGTGGACCGGCTTGCCGCCATGCCGCGCCCCGCGCCGCCCGTGGCCACCCCTCCTGCACCCGTAGCGGCTGGCGCTCCGTCCGGTGCTTCGGCCGCCGAGGCTGCCTTGCGCACCCAGCTTGAGGAAGAAAAGGCCCTGACCGCCCAGTTGCAGGAACGGCTGCGCGCGCTGAAGGATCGCGAACCGAAAGGCGACCTGCAGGAAAAGGTCGAACGCCTGACCCAGCAGCTGGATGTGCAGGGGCTGGAACTGCAGCGGATGCGCCGGTCCAACACCGCCCTGCGCGACCAGCTGGCCACCTTGCGCCAGGCGCAGATGGCCGGGGTCGCCGAACCCCAGCTGATCAACAAATCCCTCATGGCCGAGCTTGACGCCCTGCGCGCCACGCGCCTGACCGAAGTGGCCGAGATGGACGAAATCCTCGCCGCCCTTGAACCCCACCTGACGGAGGCCGGACATGCCTGATCTTGAAGTGATGATTGGCGGACGGGGCTTTCAGGTCTCGTGCCAGCCGGGTGAGGAACATTTTCTGCGTTCCGCCGCCGCCATGCTGGACGCCGAGGCGGCGCCGCTGGTCACCCAGCTTGGGCGGCTGCCGGATGCGAAAATGCTGTTGATGGCCGGGCTGATGCTGGCCGACAAGACCGCCGCGCTGGATGACGAACTGCGTGCCCTGCGCGCGCGGGTCGCCGAACTTGAGGCGCGCCCGGTCGCCACCCGCGACGTGGCGGTGATCCCGCCGCAGGTGATGGAAACGCTTGCCGAAATCGCCGCCCGGGCCGAAGCCATGGCCGCCCGCGTGGAAGAGCGGACCCCGGCATGATCCGCTGGTTAGCCCTGGCACTTCTGGCGGCGACGCCAGCCTTGGCTGAGACGCAGGTGGCTTCCACCCGTTACGCCTGCGACCGTGGAGTCGAGGTTCCGGCAACCTATGTGACCGCCGAAGATCTGGCGATTGCCGTCATCAACGTCGATGGCACCCAGATCACGCTTTTTCAGGAGGAGGCTGCGTCAGGCGTGCGCTATGGCTGGCCGTCCGATGGCGCGAATTACGTCTGGTGGACCAAGGGCAAGGACGCCACGCTTTATTGGAAAGAAGCCGGCACCGAAACGCCGCTTCTGACCTGCGCCGACACGCAGTAATGCCTCATGGTGGTCGAAGGTGGGCCGTCTGGCCCACCCGTCACGCCCGGATCAGGCCCCGATCAAGCATTCGCTTCGCGGATCTTTTCCGCCGCCGCCTTGTCAAAGCTGACACCCTTGGCTTCGAACAGCTGGTCCAGCTCGCCCGAAAGGGTCATCTCGGTCACGATATCACAGCCACCGACGAATTCGCCTTTGACATAAAGCTGCGGGATCGTCGGCCAGTCGCTGAAATCCTTGATCCCCTGCCGAACCTCGGCATCCGCCAGCACGTTCACATCGGCAAACTCCACGCCCATGAAGTTCAGCACCCCGGCCACGCGGGAGGAAAACCCGCATTGCGGCATCATCTTGGTGCCCTTCATGAACAGCACCACGTCATTCTTTTCGATCGTGGATTTGATCGTGTCTTGCGCGCTCATTGCCTGCTCTCCTGTACGTTTTCGCGGCTTGGCACCTCATCGGGTGCCATCCGCAGGTTGTCGGTCTGGCGTCCGGCCAGATAGGACGCCATGCGCCGTTCCGCTTCGGCTGTGGCTGCCCGCCGACGCTCGAAATCTTCATCCACCTGCACGGGGCCGTTGCGCCGTTTGGCGCGGGCGCGCAGCATCGTGACGATGCCGACCAGCGTCATCGCAACCGGTATCAGTGCGCCAAGGCCTGTTCCTGTGGCCATCTCAACCCCGCCTCATTCCGGTCTGACGCATCACACCATCCCCAGATCCCGACCAAGCACATAAGCTGCCGCCACGATGCCGACAAGGATCATCAGCGTGAATGGCGCGCGCAGGCCGGGGCGGTCCGCCATCGATTTCGGCAGCCGGGCCAGTGAGAAGAACAAGAGCGCAAGGATCGCCCCATGCAGCACCTGATTGAAAAGCAGGTACCAATCCGGCACGGCCTCCACGATCTCGCCGGGTTCGGGCCGGTCAATCCACTCCATCGCCGCGATGAAGATCGACCCAATGGACATCACGACCGCGGCAAACCGCTCCTGCTTTGCCTGTGCTGGGGACATGCTGTCAGTCCTTCTGATGCGAGGGGACAGGGAACCTTGCTTTGGTCTGCAGAGAGCGACGGGTACAGCTTGTCTGGTTGGCGCGTTCCTGTCGTGCCAGAACGATCAGCGACGCACCCAGCACTGTGACCACGGTCATCCAGAACTGGGGCATCGCAAGGACTGTCATTCCGGCGCCTTCGTCGTCAATGCCAGCGCATGCAGTTCACCTTGCGCGCCGTCCATCTTGCCCTTCAGCGCCGCATAGACCGCGCGTTGTTGCTGGACCCGGTTCAGGCCGCGAAAGCTTTCGTCGATGACTTCGGCTGCGAAATGCGCGCCGTCATCGCCCTGCACGCTGATCTTGGCGTTGGGAAAGCTGGCGCGCAGCAAGGCTTCGATGTCGCGGGCGTCGATGGGCATGGCCACTCCTGTCTGTCTGCACAAATGTAAGCGCAGGGGGCGGGGGCCTGCAAGGCTCGTCACCGGGCGTCTGGCTCGCTCTGCCGGGCCAGCCATTCGGCCCGCATCATGCCAAAGAGATGCAGATCGACCGCCCGGCCAAGGTTCGGACGCCACCAATGCGCGCGCTGAACGCCTTCGCGGCGGCAGCCTGCGCGTTCGTAAACTGTCATCGCCCGGGGATTTTCGCCACTGGCATCGAACCAGACCCGCTCTGCCGCCAGCTCCGTGAAGGCATGATCGAGAAGCGCGTTGAAGAACGCATCCCCGCGCCCGGTGCCCGCCTTGTCCAGCGCAATGCGGAACAGTTCGACCACGCCTCCAGGCGTGCCGATCTCACGAAACACGGCAAAGCCCCGGGCATCGCAACCGTCCCAGATCAGCACACGCGCCGCAGGGCTGTGCAGCCAGTCGCGCAGCGTCGCCTCATCCGAATCGCCGATGAAGGGCGAATACTCCGCCCGCGTGGTCAGCCCCCGGATAAAGGGCACATCCTCCAGCGTCGCCGCACGCAGTGTCACGATCGCCGCGTCCTTACCCGCCGCATCACCCACCCAGCGCCGTGGCAAAGGCGCTGCGGTAGAGGTCTGACAGCGACGCCATCGGCGCAACCTCGGCGCCAAGTCCAAGGTTTGTGCCGCCAAACTGCCCCACAGCGGCAACCGGCACGCCAGCGGCCTTGCCCGCCGCAACCAGTGCGGCCACATCGCCTGCCGCCACGGCCAGCAGATAGCGCGCCTGATCCTCGCCAAAGAGCGTCGGGATATCTCCCGCCTCCAGCACCAGACCCACGCCCGCAGCTTCCGCCATCTCGAACGATGCCAGCGCAAGGCCCCCGTCCGACAGGTCAGCACAGGCGCGGATCAGCCCGCGGTTAGCGCGCACGAACTCGCCATTCCGCCGCTCAGCGGCAAGGTCCACCGGCGGCGCATCGCCCGCTTCGATCCCGAACGCCTCGGCCAGCAGGGCCGATTGGCCCATATGCCCCAGCGTCGCACCCACAACCACGGCCACATCCCCGTCAACCGGCCGCCCGGCAAGGAGCTCGTCCAGCGATGCCAAGATCCCCACCGCGCCAATCGTCGGCGTCGGCAGGATGCCCTTGCCGTCGGTTTCGTTGTAAAGGCTGACGTTGCCCGACACGATCGGCATATCCAAAGCCGCCACCGCCTCGCCGATCCCTTTGATCGCGCCCACGAATTGCCCCATGATCTCGGGCTTTTCGGGGTTGCCGAAGTTCAGGTTGTCCGTCGTGGCCAGTGGCCGCGCGCCCACGGCACAAAGGTTGCGATAGGCTTCCGCCACCGCCTGCTTGCCGCCTTCGAACGGGTTTGCCTTCACATAGCGCGGCGTCACATCGCTGGTAAACGCCAGCGCCTTGCCCGTGCCATGCACCCGCACGACACCCGCGCCCAAGCCCGGGGTCACCACCGTATCCGCGCCAACCTGACTGTCGTATTGCTCATAGACCCAGGCCTTGTGGGCATAGGACAGCGACCCGATCAGCGCGCGCAAGCCGTCCAGCGCCGAAATCTCTGGCACCGGGCCCAAGGCCGCCGCCGCCGGGGTTTCGACCCAGGGCCGGTCGTATTCCGGCGCGCTGGAGGCCAGTTTCGACAGCGGAAGATCGGCCTTCACCTCATTGCCATGCAGGATCAGGAACTGGTCCTCGGGGATCGTCTCGCCCACGATGGCGAAGTCGAGATCCCATTTGCGGAAGATCGCCCGCGCCTCGGCCTCAAGTTCCGGCTTCAGCACCATCAGCATCCGTTCCTGAGACTCCGATAGCATCATCTCATAGGCGGTCATGTTGGTTTCGCGCTGCGGCACGTCATCCAGCTGCAGCTTGATCCCAAGCCCGCCCTTGTCGCCCATCTCCACCGCCGAACAGGTCAGGCCCGCAGCCCCCATGTCCTGAATGGAGATCACCGCACCCGATGCCATCAACTCCAGACAGGCCTCAAGCAACCGCTTTTCGGTGAAGGGGTCGCCGACCTGCACCGTCGGGCGCTTTTCCTCGATCGTGTCATCGAACTCGGCGCTGGCCATCGTGGCCCCGCCAACACCATCCCGGCCCGTCTTGGCCCCAAGATAGACCACCGGCATCCCCACACCGGACGCCACCGAATAGAAAATCTTGTCCGCATCCGCCAACCCGGCGGCAAAGGCGTTGACCAGACAGTTGCCGTTGTAGCTGGCGTGAAACCGTACCTCGCCGCCCACGGTCGGCACGCCAAAGGCATTGCCATAGCCGCCCACACCTTCGACCACACCCTTCACCAGATGTTTGGTTTTCGGATGCGACGGCACGCCAAATGACAGCGCGTTCATCGCCGCAATCGGCCGCGCGCCCATGGTGAAGACGTCGCGCAGGATGCCGCCAACGCCGGTCGCTGCCCCTTGGTAGGGTTCGATGTAGGACGGGTGGTTGTGGCTCTCCATCTTGAAGATCACGGCCTGCCCATCGCCGATGTCCACGACACCCGCATTCTCACCCGGACCGCAGATCACCTGAGGCCCCGTGGTTGGCAGCGTGCGCAGCCATTTCTTTGACGACTTGTAGGAACAATGTTCGTTCCACATCGCCGAAAAGATGCCCAGTTCGGTGAACGACGGCACCCGCCCGATGATGTCCAGAAGCCGGTCATATTCATCCGGCTTCAGCCCATGGGCAGCCACCAGCTCGGGCGTGATTGCGGGTTCGGACATCGGCAGGCCTCCACAATGTTTGGCCAGCGTCATAGGCCATGGGGCAGGGGAGGGGAAGCACCTCCAACCGGCGCCAAATTATTTCACCGAAAAATTTTGCCGTGCATGTCGAAATTCGCTCTCATCCTGCGTCCTTGGGGTACGATCAATCCAACGCCTTCAAACAGGAAACGACGATGCAATACCTTGCACTCCTTTACACCGACCCTGCCGCCGAACCTGCCTACGGCACCCCTGAGTTTGAAGAGCTGATGAAGGACTATTTTGCCTTCACCGCGTTCCTCAGGGAAAAGGGGGCGTTCAAGGGGGGGGATGGCTTGCAGCCGGTTGAGACTGCCACCTCCGTGCGCATTCGTGGCGGCAAGGTCGAAACCATGGACGGCCCGTTTGCCGAAACAAAGGAATATCTTGGCGGCTACTACCTGATGGAGGTGCCCGATCTGGATACAGCCCTGAAATATGCCGCGATGATTCCGACGGCACGCTATGGCACGGTCGAGCTGCGGCCTGTGATGGTCTTCTAGGTCGGCATGCAGGACACCGTCGCCCGCGCCGTCGAGGCCGTGCTGCGCGAGGATCGGGGGCGGCTTCTGGCCGCCCTCATGGCCCGGTTCCGCGATTTCCAGCTGGCCGAAGATGCGCTGCAAGCCGCCGCCCTGTCTGCCCTTGGCGCGTGGAACACGTCAGGTGTCCCGGCCTCGCCGCAGGGCTGGCTGCTGAAGGTGGCATGCCGCAAGGCCATCGACCGGCTGCGCCAAGCCACAAGCGAAGCCCGCAAGGCCACCGACCTTGCCCGTCTTGTCGAAGATCAGGCGGTGGAGGAGGAGCCCGAAATGATCCCCGATCACCGCCTGCGTCTGATCTTCACCTGCTGCCATCCGGCACTGGACCAGAAGTCCCGCGTGGCGCTGACCTTGCGCACAATCGGCGGCCTGACGACGCCTGAAATCGCCCGCGCTTTCCTTGATGCCGAACCGACGATGGGCCAGCGCCTGTCGCGCGCCAAGGCCAAGATCGCCGCCGCCGGTATTCCCTTCAAGGTGCCCGAACCCGAAGATTGGCCTGAACGGCTCAATTCCGTCCTGACGGTCGTCTACCTGATCTTCAACGCAGGCTATACTGCCGGCCCCGCGCAAGACCGCGACCTTTGCGCCGAGGCGATCTTCCTCGCCCGCCTCCTGAACGACCTCCGGCCCGCCGAGGCCGAGGTTGAAGGCTGCCTTGCCCTGCTTTTGCTGACCAACGCCCGCCGCGCAGCGCGGGTGGTGGACGGGGTAAGCGTGGCGCTGACGGACCAGGACCGCAGCCTTTGGGACCAGCCGATGCTGGACGCGGGCCTTGCCCATCTGGACGCCGCCATGGCCCGCAGTGACCCCGGACCGTTCCAGATCAAGGCCGGCATCGCCGCCTGCCAAATCCGCAGGCCCCCCGATTGGCCACAGATCGCCGCCCTGTTCAGTGTGCTTTACACCTATGAGCCGACCCCGATCATCCGCTTGAACCACGCGGTCGCCTTGGCCGAAACTGGCGATCTGGCGACGGCCCTTGCAGCCCTTGAGGCGCTTGCAGAACCGCTTGCGGACTATCAACCCTACCACGCCGCCTGTGCGGAATACCTGTCGCGCAGCCGGCAGACCAGCCCGGCGCTTGCCGCCTATGCCCGCGCCATTGCCCTGGCCGCATCCCCCGCTGACGCCGCCTTCCTGACCCGCCGCCGCGACGCGCTGCTGTCTTGAACGGCCTTGACCGGCGCCGCGCCAAAAAAAAGGCCGAGCTTCCGCTCGGCCAAGTCCAACAGGGAGGTATGAAGGAACGAGAGCACACTCATCGTTTCTTCAAGGCTCGAAATAGAGGCACCTGTTGGCGCAAACAAGGGCACACTGCCCGCTTATTCGGCATTGCTGATATGCACTTGCTGCATGACAGCAATCCGCTACGCCGCTGCCTCATCCTGCTGGCGGCGGCGGTAGGCCATGATCTCCTCGGTCACGAAATCGCGGAACGCCGCCACCCGTTTGGAGTGGCGCAACTCCTCGGGGTAGGCCAGAAACACAGGAACCTCGGCGCTTTGCACATCGGGCAAGACGCGGACAAGATTTGGAAAATCCTCGGTCAGATAGTCCGGCAGCACGCCGACGCCCAAATGGTTCAAGACCGCCTGCAGCACACCGAAGTAGTTGTTCACCGTCAGCGTCGAGGGAATGTCATGCGTCATCAGATCCTGCACCAGCACCGCCCCCGCCGCCACCTGCGGCGTCCCGGCATGCTGGCTGATCAGGCGATGCGCGCTCAGGTCATCCAACACTTCGGGCTTGCCGTGCATGGCAATATATTCCGGCGTCGCATAAAGCCGCATCTGAATGTTCATCAGCCGCTTGCGGATCAGATCGGCCTGTGACGGTTCCTTCATCCGGATCGCCACATCCGCCTCCCGCATCGGCAGGTCCAGCACCCGTTCTTCAAGCATGAGGTCGATCTTCAGCGCCGGGTATTTCTCATACAACCGCGCCAGACGCGGGGCCAGCCACAGCGTCCCGAAGCCCGTCGTCGTCGTCACCCGCAATTCGCCAAAAACCTCGTCCTCGCTGTCGCGGATCCGCGCTGCGGTGGCGTCCAGCCGCTTGACCATGGCTTGCGTCGCGTCAAACAGCAGTTCCCCCTGTTCGGTCAGGATCAGCCCCCGCGCGTGGCGGTGAAACAGCGTAACCGCCAGGCTTTCCTCCAGCGCGCGGATCTGGCGGCTGACGGCCGATTGCGACAGGTGGAGGACATCGCCCGCATGGGTCAGGCTGCCCTTTTCCGCAACCGCGTGAAAGATCCTCAGCTTGTCCCAGTCCATAACGGTCCTCTCAAAATACCAGCGGCACCCTAGCATGCCCGGCCCTAGATAGGGAAACGCGAACGCGATTGCATCCTGCCCATGGCCGCCAAGCGCCATTCTGCTTGGCCCTTTCGCGGGCGCACGCTCCACCGTATGATCGACAAAACGGCATCGCGTGGCCGGTTTGCGCGCGACCAGAAGGGAAACGGCATGGCAGTTGGCATCTTCGATTCGGGTCTTGGCGGCTTGACTGTCCTTGATGCGGTAACAAAGCGCCTTCCAGATGTTCCCTTTGTCTACTTCGGCGACAATGCCCACGCCCCCTACGGCGTCCGCACCGCCGATGACATCTTCAACCTGACTTGCGCTGCCACCGAACGCCTCTGGGCTGAAGGCTGCGATCTGGTGATCCTCGCCTGCAACACCGCCTCTGCCGCCGCACTGAAGCGGATGCAGGAAACCTGGGTGCCGCCGGAAAAGCGTGTCCTCGGCGTGTTCGTCCCGCTGATCGAGGCGCTGACCGAACGGCAATGGGGCGACAACTCCCCCCCGCGTGAGGTTGCGGTAAAGCACGTCGCTCTGTTCGCCACCCCCGCCACCGTCGCCAGCCGTGCCTTCCAGCGCGAACTGGCCTACCGCGCCATCGGTGTGGATGTTGAGGCGCAGCCCTGCGGCGGTGTCGTCGATGCCATTGAACAGGGCGACGAAATCCTTGCCGAAGCCCTCGTCCGCTCCCACGTCGAGGCCCTGAAGCGCCGGATGCCCCACCCCGAGGCGGCGATCCTTGGCTGCACCCATTACCCCTTGATGGACAAGGTCTTTCAAGAGGCGTTGGGGCAGGGGGTCAAGGTCTATTCCCAAGCCAAGCTTGTGGCCGAAAGCCTTGCCGACTACCTGACCCGCCGCCCCGAATTTCGCGGCAGCGGCACCCAGTCCAAGGCGCTGACCACGGGCGATCCGGTGAATGTCACGAACAAGGCCACCCAGTTCCTGCGCCGCCGGATCGTGTTCGAGGCGGCATGACATCCACCCTTTCCGACTGGCGTGCTGATCGGCTGGCGGCACTGACCGCCCCGGATGGCTGGTTGAACCTTGTGGCAAGGATCGAATTAACCCCCGGCAGCCATCCCGTCGGCCGCACGCAAGCGGTTGAACTGCCCTCTGGTCCTGACCTCCTCGGCACGCTGACCCTTGGTCCGAAGGGTGCCAGCTTCGCCCGCCCGGGTGCCGCAGCGCAGGCCTTTACCCCGGTCCCTGATGCCTTCCCGCAACTGCGGGTTGATCCCTTCTTGCTGGAGATCCACACCGTCGACGGCATCCCCGCCTTGCGCGTCCGTGACCTGACGCTGCGCCCGCAAGTCACGCTGCGCTATTTTCCGGTAGCGCCAGATTGGGATGTCCGAGCAACTTGGGAGAGGTTCGCTCCGGAAGCTACTGAAATCAAAATGAAAGACGGATCAACCGCCCCCGTCACGCTGACCCATCGCGCCAGCTTCCCCTATCAGGGCCGGACCGTCACCCTGACGCCGACGCATTGGAAATCAGGCAAACCGATGTTTGTCTTCCGCGATGCGACGGCGGGCGAAACCTACCCCGCCTGCCGCTTCCTGATCGGCGAAGAGGCCAGCGACACTGAAATCACCCTCGATTTCAACCGCGCCTTCACCCCACCCTGCGGCTTCACCGATTTTGCCATCTGTCCGCTGCCGCCCCCTGGCAACATCCTGCCCTTCCGGGTTGAGGCTGGCGAACTGGCCCCCTGACGCCCCAAACCCCTTGCCCCTCACCCCGCATAACCGCGTAGGTCGGGCTTCAGCCCGACTCTCCCCCCATCACCCCCCCCCTCACCCCCGCATCGCCCCAAAAGCATAGCGGTAAGCCAACGCCACACCCCCCGCGCCGCCCACGATGTTGCCCAGTGTGACCCACAGCAGGTTCCCGGCCACGCCGCCCGCTGAAACCTCGGCCCCCGCCCAGATCCCGGCGGGGAAAAGGAACATGTTGGCCACCGAATGCTCCATCCCCATGGCGACGAACCCCGCCACGGGCCAGAGCACCGCCAATATCTTGTCCGTCGCTGTACGCGCAGCAAAACTCAGCCAGACCGCAAGGCAGACCAGCGCATTGCACAAGGCGCCGCGCAGGAAGGCCGCTACGGGGTCAAGCCCTGCCTTGGCCACCGCTGCCCGCGCCGCTGTTTCGCCCATCGGCCCGTCCAGCAGGCCCGACAGGCCAAAGGCCACTGCCAGCCCGACCGCCCCCACAAGGTTGCCCAACCAGACAATCCCCCAGTTGCGCAAAAGCGCGCCGGGCGTGATCCGCCCATCCACCGCCGCCATCACCATCAGCGCATTGCCGGTGAAAAGCTCGGCCCCGCCGACGACCACAAGGATCAGCCCCAGCGCAAAGACCGCGCCGCCCAGCACCCGGGCAGGGCCAAAGCCGGGGTCCACCCCCGCCATCGCCACGCACCAGAAGGCCGCGCCAAAGCCGATGAAGGCCCCCGCCAGCAGCGCCAACGTCGCCATCCGGTGCAAGGGCAGGGCGGCCTTGGCAACCCCCGCCGTCTCGATCAGCGCGGCAATCTCGGCGGGGCGATAGGCGTCATGGCGTTCCGGCGGTTCTGCGGGCATTGCGGTCTCCATGCTCCGGGGCCCAACTTACCTGCTATATGACTTTCGCAAAGCGAAAAGGCACGCCCTGCGGCGTGCCCTTGTATCCTTGTCATCCAATGAACATCCAAGTCCAAGCCATTGATTGCCTTTGGCTTTGGCAAGTGTCCCGGCAGGGGCGTCAGTCTTTGGACCGGCCAACGTAAGAGTTGTCTTCGGTATTGATCTCGATCTTGGTGCCCGGCCCGATATGCGGCGGCACCATGACCCGCAGGCCGTTGGAACAGATCGCCGGCTTGTAGGAGGAGGAGGCGGTCTGCCCCTTCACCACGGGTTCCGTCTCGGTGATCTCGACGATGACGCGCTGGGGGAATTCGATGGCGATGGCGACGCCTTCGAAAGTCTTGAGGTAGACCTTCATTCCGTCGGTCAGGAACACCTTGCCATCGCCCACCACCTCGGGGTCGACCGTGATCTGCTCATAGCTGACCGGCTCCATGAAATGAAACCCTTCACCGTCTTCATAAAGGAAGTCATACTCCCGCTCATCCACCGTGGCCTTTTCGACCATCTCGGTCGTGCGCCAGCGTTCGGCGACCTTCACCCCGTCCGAGATCCGACGCATGTCGACGCTGGTCGTCGGCGTGCCCTTGCCGGGATGGAAGTTTTCGGACTTGAGAACGACATAAAGCCGCCCATCCAGTTCGACGACGTTGCCCTTGCGGAGCGAGGAGGCGATGACTTTCAAAGCGCGGTCCTTGTGTATGACGGGCGGGGTCCCTAAACGGGCCCAGTCCCTTAACGGGGATGGCGCGACCTAACCCATCCTGACCGGAATTTCCAGATGAAACCCGACAGCACGCCGGACCGCCCCTGGTGGACCCCTGCCACCCACGCCGACCGCCGCCCGATCCTGCTGGCGCGCAACCGGATTCAGGCAGGTATCCGGGGCTGGCTCGCGGCGGAAGGCTTCACCGAGGTGGACCCCGCCGCCCTTGCCACCTCGCCCGGGAACGAGGCGCATCTGCACGGGTTCCGGACCGACGCGATCGGCAATGACGGGGTGGCCCGGCCGATGTACCTGCACACCTCGCCCGAGTTTGCGATGAAGAAGCTGCTGGCGGCGGGCGAGACGCGCATCCACACCTTTTCCCATGTCTGGCGCAACCGGGAACGGGGGGCGTTGCATTCGCCCGAGTTCACGATGCTGGAATGGTACCGGGTGGGCGAGGGGTATGACGTCCTCATGGCGGATACCGTCACCTTCCTGCGGCTGGCCGCCAAAGCGGCGGGGGCATCGCTGCTGCGGTTCCGGGACCGGACCTGCGACCCCTTTGCCGAACCGGAGCGGTTGTCGGTGGCCGAGGCCTTTCGTCGCCATGCAGCGGTGGACCTTCTGGCCACGATCAACCCCGATGGCACGACCGATGCCGCCCGGTTGGGACAGGAGCTTGACAGGATCGGCTTGCGCCGGGCGGCGGATGACACCTGGTCGGACATGCTGAGCCGGGTGCTGTCGGAAAAGGTGGAACCGCATTTGGGGCAGGGGCGGATCACCATCCTTGACCACTACCCCAGCGCCGAGGCGGCCCTCGCCCGCAAGGTTCCGGGCGATGCCCGGATAGCGGAACGGTTTGAAGTCTATGCCTGCGGCGTGGAACTTGCCAATGGCTTTGGCGAGTTGACCGACCCCGCCGAACAGCGCCGCCGGTTCGAGGAGGAGATGGACGAAAAGGCCCGGGTCTATGGGCTGCGCTATCCCTTGGACGAGGATTTTCTGGCCGCGCTGGCGCTGATGCCACCGTCCGCCGGGATCGCCATGGGGTTTGACCGGGTGGTGATGCTGGCCACCGGGGCGCCGCGCATCGACGATGTGGTCTGGACACCGGTTCCCTGACGATTGCGCCGGTTGCGACGGTAGCAAAATCGAGCGCGTGCCGCGCAAGCCTTTGTCTCGCCTCTGCGCGCCAAGAGCGCGCAACCGGCTCGGGCAGCGGGGGTTTTCCACCCCCGCACCCCCGGAGGATATTTGGACAAATGTGAAAGGGCTGCAGACAACGGGGTGTGTGGTCTTGCAAAGGCTGGACGTGGAGCGCAAAGAGAGCACGTTTGTTGGACGGGAGGTTGCCATGACCCATCGTATCGCCATTCTTGGCGCATCGGGCTACACCGGGGCTGAACTGGTGCGGCTTATTGCCACCCATCCCGAGATGCGGATTGTCGCCTTGTCGGCGGACCGCAAGGCGGGGCTGGCGATGGCAGAGGTGTTTCCGTTCCTGCGCCATCTGGACCTGCCGCCGCTGGTCAAGATCGACGAGATCGATTTTTCCAATGTCGACTTGTGCTTCTGCGCGCTTCCTCATGCGACGACGCAAGAGGTTGTGGCGCGGCTGCCACGCGATCTGAAGATCGTGGACCTGAGCGCCGATTTTCGCCTGCGCGACCCTGCGGCTTATGAAAAGTGGTATGGGCAGCCCCATGCCGCGCAGGATCTGCAGGCCGAAGCGGTGTACGGTCTGACCGAGTTCTACCGTGACGAGATCCGGTCGGCGCGGCTGGTTGCGGGCACCGGGTGCAATGCGGCAACCGGGCAGTTTGCGCTGCGGCCGCTGATCTCTGCCGGGGTGATTGATCTGGACGACATCCTGATCGACCTGAAGGCGGGGGTCTCCGGCGCTGGGCGGTCGTTGAAGGAGAATCTGCTCCACGCCGAGCTTTCGGGCGGCACGCATGCCTATTCCGCCGGGGGCAAGCACCGGCATCTGGGCGAGTTTGACCAGGAGTTTTCCAAGGTGGCGGGGCGGCCGGTCCTTGTGCAATTCACGCCGCATCTTCTGCCGATGAACCGGGGAATTCTGGCCACGGTCTATGTCAAAGGCGACGCGAAGACCGTGCATCAGACACTTGAAAAGGCTTATGAAGCGGAGCCATTCCTGCGCGTGCTACCCTTTGGCGCGCTGCCGTCGACCCGTGACATTGCGGGCAGCAACTTCTGCCATCTGGGCGTCATCGGGGACAGGATCGCCGGGCGTGCCGTGGTGGTCGCGGTGCTGGACAACCTGACCAAGGGCTCCTCGGGGCAGGCGATCCAGAATGCGAACCTGATGCTGGGGATCGAGGAAACGGCGGGGCTGATGCTGGCACCGATGTTCCCGTGATCTTGCCGCGGGCGGGCTGCGGCATCCTGGGGTAGCCTGCGGCCCTTGACCGGGATCAAGGCATCCCCACTTTAGACGGGGCAAACTTCCCCCAAGGGGAAAGGACGGCGGTAGATGAGCGTGAAGCAGGAATTCCGGGGCCTGAAGGGGCTGAAAAAGCAGCGGCGGGTGCAGATTATCGCGCTGGCGGCAGTGGCGCTGGTCGCCTCGACCGCGCTGATCGGCTACGCGATGCGCGACGGGATCAACTTCTTCCGCAGCCCAAGCCAGGTGATGAGCGAACCGCCCGAACCGGGTGAGACGTTCCGGATTGGTGGGCTGGTCGTCGAAGGCTCGATCCAGCGGGGCGAGGGGGCGACGGTGGCCTTTGCGGTGACCGACACCAATGCGACCGTGCCAGTGACCTATACCGGGGTGCTGCCGGACCTGTTCAGCGAAGGGCAGGGTATGGTGGCACTTGGCCGGATGGAGGGCGACACGTTTGTGGCAACCGAAGTGCTGGCCAAGCATGATGAGACCTACATGCCGAAAGAGGTGATGGACGCGCTGAAGGAGCAGGGCGTCTATCAGGAACCGACCCCGGAAAGCTGAGCGCGCGCCCGGTCAGGGCGGCGTTAACGGTGCATCGGCAGGGTGGCCCCGCAAATGGGGGTGCCGATGCCGAATGTCCGCGAAATTGTCGAAGCGATTGTCGCCCGCGAGGGTGGGTTTGTGAATGACCCCGATGATCCGGGAGGGGCCACGAACCATGGCGTGACGATCCACACGCTGCGGCGTCTGGGGATCGACGTGAACCGGGATACGCGGATCGACGTGGCCGATGTGCGCGCTCTGACGCGCGCGCAGGCCGTCGAGATCTATCTGGAGCACTACTACACCCGCCCCGGCATCGCGGCTTTGCCAGAGGCGATTCAGGCCAGCGTGTTCGACATGTATGTGAACGCAGGCGGCAATGCGGTGAAGATCCTGCAGCGGCTTTTGACGGACATGGGGTTTCCCTGCGACCCGGATGGCGAGATCGGGCCCCAGACCATTCGCACGGCACAGTTGGCGCAAGAGGCGGCGCCGACGCATCTGGCGGATGCCTATGGGATCGCGCGGCGCAACTACTATTACGCGCTGGCGGATCGCCGGCCTGCCAGCCGCAAGTTTGCCCGGGCAAGGGACGGCGGCAAGGGCGGCTGGATCAAGCGGGCAGAGGAATTCATTTCGCCGCGCTATCACCTGACGGCAGCGCAGCATGCGGCTCGGGTGGCGGCATGGGGGTGATCGGCAGGCTGGTGGGGGCGCCGGGGGCGGTGACGGCACTGGGCGACGCGGCGAAGGGGGTGGCAGAGGTATTCCTGCCCTCAGCCACGCGGAAGATGGAATTGAGCGCCGATGCACAGATGGCCGCTCTGCGGCAGTTGGGGGAGGAGTATCAGCATCCCGCCCTTAGCTGGTTCGACCGGCTGGTGAACGGGCTGAACCGGTTGCCGCGGCCCTTGCTGGCCTTTGGCACGCTGGGGCTGTTCACCTATGCGATGGTTGACCCCGAGGCATTTGCCAAGCGGATGGTCGGCCTCAATGCAGTGCCAGAGCCGCTTTGGTGGCTCTTGGGGGCGATTGTCGCCTTCTACTTCGGCGCGCGCGAGACGCATTATTTCCGCACCAGGGGTGTGGTGTCGCCTTTCGCAGCCCAACCCCCGGCCGATGACAACGCCGCGCTGGCAGACTGGCGGCAGGGTTGAGCGATCCTTGACCTCTGGCGCACCCTCTGGCATGGCGAAGGGCGTCAGAGGATGTGATCAAATGAACCTTTTCGCCGATATCCGCGCGCTTGTCGTGGCCGAACTGCAGGCGCTTATGGCGGCGGGCGTGCTGCCTGCGGGCCTTGACCTTGCTGCCGTCGCGGTGGAACCCCCGCGCGATGCGGGCCATGGCGACATGGCGACGAACGCGGCGATGGTGCTGGCCAAACCGGCGGGGATGCAACCCCGCGCGATTGCCGATGCGCTTGCGGTGAAGCTGATGGAAGACCCGCGGATTGCCGGGGCCGATGTGGCGGGGCCGGGGTTCCTGAACTTGCGGTTGGAGCCTGCGGCGTGGCACGGTCTGGTCCGCGCGGTGCTGGAGCAGGGGACAGGCTATGGCCGCTCCGCGCTTGGGGCCGGGCGCAAGGTGAACGTGGAGTTTGTCAGTGCCAACCCCACCGGGCCGATGCATGTTGGCCACGTGCGGGGGGCTGTGGTGGGCGATGCGCTGGCGCGGCTTTTGGCTTATGCCGGCTGGGACGTGACGCGGGAATACTACATCAACGACGGTGGGGCACAGGTGGACGTGCTGGCGCGGTCGGCCTATGAACGCTACCGCGAGGCCAACGGCCTTGAACCCGAAATCCGTGAGGGGCTTTATCCCGGCGATTACCTGATTCCGGTGGGCGAGGCGCTGAAGGCGAAATATGGCGACAGCCTGCTGGACAAGGGCGAGCAGTATTGGCTGACCGAGGTCCGCGATTTCGCGACCGAGATGATGATGGCGATGATCCGTGAAGATCTGGCAGCCCTTGGCGTGCAGATGGATGTCTATTCATCGGAAAAGGCGCTGTACGGCACCGGCCAGATCGAGGCTGCGATCAAGGCCTTGCGCGAGATGGACCTGATCTATGAAGGCGTCCTTGAACCCCCGAAGGGCAAGGAGCCCGACGATTGGGAACCCCGCGTCCAGACCCTGTTCCGGTCCACCGCGCATGGCGATGACGTTGACCGCCCCGTGCAGAAATCTGACGGGTCTTGGACCTATTTTGCCCCCGACATCGCCTATCACTACAACAAGGTCCAGCGTGGCTTTGATGAGCTGATCGACATTTTCGGCGCTGACCATGGCGGCTATGTCAAGCGGATGAAGGCGGCCGTGGCGGCCCTGTCCAACGGCCGCGTGCCTTTGGACATCAAGCTGATCCAGTTGGTCAAGCTGTGGAAGAACGGCGAGCCGTTCAAGATGTCGAAACGGGCCGGGACCTTCGTTACCCTCCGCGATGTGGTCGAAGAAGTGGGGGCCGATGTCACCCGGTTCATGATGTTGACCCGCAAGAATGACGTGGCCTTGGACTTCGACTTTGACAAGGTGATGGAACAGTCGAAGGACAACCCGGTCTTCTATGTGCAATATGCCAATGCGCGGGTGAACTCGATCCTGCGCAAGGCGCGTGAGGCGGGGCTGGATGTGGCCGACACGACCCTGGCCGGGGCGCGGCTGTCCGATTTGGCGCATCCGGTCGAGCTTGAGATGATCCGAAAGCTCGCCGAATGGCCGCGTCTGGTGGAAATCGCCGCCAAGGGAAATGAGCCGCACCGGGTGGCATTTTACCTCTTTGAACTGGCGTCGGACTTCCACGGGTTGTGGAATCGGGGCAATGACGATGCCAGCTTGCGGTTCCTGCAGGACGATCAGGCCGTTTCAACGGCGAAAATCGCCCTTGTAAGGGCCGTGGGCGTTGTCATTTGCGCTGGCCTTGGTATCCTTGGCGTCACTCCGGTTGAGGAAATGCGCTGACTGAAAAGGCGCCCAGCCGGGGATGAGGCGCAAAAGCAGGGACGGACAAACCGTCCCGCAGGCAGGGGCAGCATATGGCGGACGCAGATTACGACGATCATGGCGGCCACTATGAAACGGACCCTCATCCGGTCTGGCAGGGCGCGCATCGATTTCAACGCTGGATAAACCTGGCAGGTGCGGTCGCATCCGTCGCGCTGGTCGTCGGGCTTGGGGTCTGGGGCTACCGGCTTGCCGTGCGCGATGTCACGGGCGTGCCGGTGGTGCAGGCGCTGGATGGCCCCATGCGGATTGCCCCCGACAACCCGGGGGGCGAGATTGCCAATCACCAGGGTCTGTCGGTGAATGACGTGGCCGAAGCCGGCGTTGCCGCAGCGGTTCCCGAAACCCTGATCCTTGCGCCACGCCCGGTCGAGCTTGCGCCCGAAGATACCGCCGGTCTGGCCGCGCCGCAGATGCCCGGGCTTGCCGAAGTGGCCGCCCCGCTGGCCAACCCCGGCATGGTCAGCCCTGACAGCGCCGATCTGGCGCTGGCCGCCGCCCCCCCCGTTGAAAGCGCCAGCCCGACGGAGTTGGCCGTGGACGCCGCCTTGGCCGAGGCTTTGGGTCTGGACCCAGACCCGGCTTCGACTGCCGGTTCATTGGCCGCAGGCCCCGCTGACCCCTTGGCCGAGCCTGTGCCCGCAACCGCCGAGATTGCGCCTGCCGGGGCGATCACCCTGTCACCGCGACCCAAAGCGCGCCCGGTCCGGGGTGCTGACACCCCTGCGCCAGCCAAAACGGTTGACCTGTCGGCCATAAACGAGATTGACCCGGCAACCATCCCGATCGGCACCCGGCTTGTGCAGTTCGGCGCCTTCGACAGCGCCGATGAGGCGCGGACCGAATGGGTGCGTCTGCAAGGCAGCTTTGGCGATCTGCTGGCGCAAAAATCCATGGTCGTGCAACCGGCTGAAAGTGGCGGGCGCACCTTCTTTCGCCTGCGCGCCCATGGGTTTGAGGATGAAACGGACGCCCGCCGCTTCTGCTCGGCTTTCGTGGCGCAAGACGCGACCTGCATCCCGGTTCCGCAACGATGACCGCCGCTTTCGGCGCCACGATCCTTGGCTGCGCCGGGCCTACGCTGCTGGCCGAGGAGCGCGCCTTCTTTCGGGCGGCCGAGCCGTTCGGATTTATCCTCTTCGCCCGCAACGTCGAGACGCCGGATCAGTTGCGCCGCCTGACGGGCGATCTGCGCGATGTGGTGGGCCGCGACGCCCCGATCCTGATGGATCAGGAAGGTGGCCGCGTCCAGCGCCTGCGTGCGCCCTACTGGCGCGACTGGGACCCGCCGCTTGAGACGGTGGAACGTGCCGGATCGCTGGCCGAAGCCGCGCGGATCCTGCGCTTGCGATCGCAGGTCATTGCCGCCGAACTTGCGGCTGTCGGGATCGACGCCAATTGCGCGCCGGTGGCCGATGTGGCCTTTGCCCAGACCCACCCCTTCCTGCGCAACCGGTGCTATGGGACTGACCCTGCCAGCGTCGCCACCATCGGTCGCGCGGTGGCTGACGGGCTGCTGGCCGGGGGTGTCCTGCCGGTCCTGAAGCACATGCCGGGGCATGGCCGGTCGCATCTGGACACGCATCTGTCCTTGCCGACTGTCACCGTCGGGTTGGACGATCTGCGCGCGGTGGACTTCGCACCCTTCCGCGCGCTGGCCGACCTGCCGATGGCGATGACCGCGCATCTGGTCTTTGCGGCGCTTGATCCTGACTTGCCCGCCACCCAATCGCCGACCATGATCCGCCTGATCCGTGACGAGATTGGCTTTCAAGGCCTGCTCATGACCGATGACCTGAACATGGAGGCGCTTTCGGGCAGCCTTGCGGACCGCACCGCGCGCTCGATGGCTGCGGGGGTTGACGTGGCCCTGCATTGCAAGGGCAATCTGGCCGAAATGGCGGCCGTGGTCGATGCCGCCGGGCAGATGACCCCAGCGGCCATGGCGCGGGGCAAGGCGGCGCTGGCCCTGCGGCGCAAGGTTGCCGCCGACATGCCCGCCCTCTTGGCGGAGCTGGCCGATGGCTGACGACGACAGCTGGGACCAGCCGGAACGCCTGCCCGTCGAAGACCGGATCGCCGCCGAGGCGTTGATCGTCGATGTCGACGGGTTCGAAGGGCCGCTGGACCTGCTGCTTACCCTCAGCCGGACGCAGAAGGTCGACCTGCGCAAGATCTCGGTCCTGAAACTGGCGGAACAGTACCTTGGCTTTGTCGAACAGGCCCGCAGCCTCCGGATCGAACTGGCGGCGGATTATCTTGTGATGGCGGCTTGGCTGGCCTTTCTGAAATCGCGCCTTCTTCTGCCGCCCGAACCGGGTGAAGCGGGGCCAAGCGCTGAAGACCTGGCCGCGCATCTGGCCTTCCAGCTGGAACGCCTGCAGGCCATGCGCGATGCCGCCGCCCGCCTGATGGGCCGTGACCAGCTTGGCCGCGATTTCTTTGTGCGTGGCGTGCCCGAGGATGTGACCCATCACCGCAAGATCACCTATACCGCCACCTTGCTTGACCTGATGCGCGCCTATGCCCGCATCCGCACCCGTGACGATTTCCGCCCCTTCGTGATGGACCGCGAACATGTGTTCACCATGGAACAGGCGCTGGACCGTCTGCGCGGGCTGATCGGCTATGCGGGCGACTGGGCCGATCTGACCAGCTTCCTGCCCGAAGGCTGGAACGTCACCCCCATGGCCCGCCGGTCCGCCACAGCCGCCCATTTCGCGGCCGTGCTGGAGCTTGCGAAGGCCGGGCAGATCACCCTGCGGCAGGGCGACACCTTCGCCCCCATCCAGCTGCGCCGGAGGGAGCCATGAGCGACCTTGACGAGCAAAGCCTGTTCGACGCTCCACCGATGGGGGAACAGGAGCGGATGGTCGAAGCGATCCTGTTCGCTACGTCGGAACCGGTCACTCAGGCCCAGCTGGTGGCCCGCCTGCCGCATGGGTCTGACCCGGCCGAAGCGCTGGTCCATTTGCGCAAACGGTATGAGGGGCGGGGCGTGAACCTCGTCAAGGTGGGTGACGCCTATGCGTTCCGTACCGCGCCCGATCTTGGCCACCTGATGCGCCGCGAAACGGTTGAGACGCGGAAACTGTCCCGTGCCGCAATCGAAACGCTGGCGATTGTCGCCTATCACCAGCCCGTCACCCGCGCGGAAATCGAGGAAATCCGTGGCGTTGCGGTCAGCCGCGGCACTGTCGACCAGCTGCTGGAGCTGGACTGGATCCGCCTTGGCCGCCGCCGGATGACCCCGGGCCGCCCGGTGACCTTTGTCGTGACCGAAACCTTCCTTGACCACTTCGGCCTCGAATCCGCACGCGACCTGCCGGGGCTTAAAGAACTACGCGCCGCGGGCCTGCTCGACAATCGCCCGGCCCCGGGTCAGGCTTTGTCCAGCGATGACGATGATGAAGCCACAGCCGGGCAGACCGAACTGTTTGAGGATTAAGGCCCAAGCCATGGATATGAACCGCCTGATTTCCATGCTGACCCGGATGTTCGTCCGCAAGGCAGTGCGGACCGGCATTGATTTCGCCGCGCGCAAGGGCAAATCAGACGCGGCCCTTACCCCGGAAGATCGCAAGCAGGCCAAGGCTGCCAATGCGATGGCCGATAAGGCGCAAAAGGCGGCCCGTCTGGGCCGCAGGTTTTTTCGCTAGGGCGTCGTCCGGAACTGCTTGGCCAGCTTCAGCCCCTGACCTTGGTAATTGGAAGAAATCCCGGTGCCGTAAAGGGTTTCTGGCCGTTCGCTCATCCGCTCATAGACCAGTCGGCCCACGACCTGCCCATGTTCCAGCACGAAGGGCGCTTCGTGGCAGCGCACCTCCAGCACCCCGCGCGATCCGCTGCCCCCGGCTGCAGCATGGCCGAAACCGGGGTCGAAGAACCCGGCATAATGCACCCGGAATTCGCCCACCATGGCCAGATAGGGCGCCATTTCGGCGGCATAGTCGGGCGGGATCGTCACAGCTTCACGGCTGACCAGAATGTAGAACGCGCCGGGATCAAGGATGATGCGGCCATCCTTGCTGTGCAGTTCTTCCCAGAAGTCAGCGGCGGGGTAGTGGCCGATCCGGTCAAGATCGACCACCCCCGCATGCGGCTTGGCCCGGTAACCGACCAGCGTGCCCTGTGCCGGGCGCAGATCCACGGAAAAGCCCAGACCCTCGGAAATCACCGCCTCGCCCGATACCAATGGGTCTTTGGCGTGCAGGCTGGTCAATTCGGCATCTGACAGCACCGCCTGACCGGACCGGAACCGGATCTGGTTCAGCCGCTGCCCGGCCCGCACCAGCACCGAAAAGCTGCGCGGGCAAACCTCGGCATAAAGCGGACCGGCGTAGCCTTCGGGGATGCGGTCAAACTCGATCCCGCCATCGGTGATCGTGCGGGTCAGCAGGTCCAGCCGCCCAGATGAGCTTTTGGCATTGGCCACCGCCGTCACGCCCGGCGGCAGGGCCAGGCGTTCGGCAAGGGGAATCACATAGACGCAGTTCTTTTCCAGCACCGCACCTTCGGTCAGGTTGACCTTGTGCATGGTGAATTCGTCCAGCCGGTCCTGCACGCGGCGGCCCTTGCCCGCCAGAAACGATGCCCGCACTCGGTAGGCCACCGTGCCAAGCCGCAGATCAAGGCTGGCGGGCTGCAACTGATCGTCCAGAACGTCGGGGCTGGCGGCAATGCCGCCCGCGGCGATCAACGCGCGCAGGGCCTGAGAGGGGAGCACACCGTTTGTCATCAGATCCCCGCCCCGGATGGTGAAAACGAAACCGCCCGCGCTGCCGCAAGGCAGGCGGGCGGTTTTGCAATGGTCGGGCCGGAGAGATTCGAACTCTCGACCTCCCGCCCCCCAGACGGACGCGCTAACCAGGCTGCGCTACGGCCCGACACGGGGCGATACATACTGATATTCCGGGCCGGGGCAAGCAAGAAAGCAACCGGTCAGCCACATGATACGCTCAGCCCTCGCCACCTTCGGCCCGGCTGGCCATCTGCGCGCGCAACGCGGCCAGACGGCGGGCCAGAACAGCGACTTCCGGCGCGGACCGTGCCAGAGCTTTGGGCGGCAATGCCCTGATCATGCTGGAAAAACTGGTATCTTCACGGTGGGTTGGCTGGCGCGGGGCAGCTTTGGCCGCGGCGGGCGCATCAAACAGCGGCAGGACAGACTGAACCGGGGTGCTGGGGGTGGCTGGTGCCAGCTCCTCATCATCCTCAACGTCGATGAACCCGGCTTCCGGGATGATTTCTTCGGGCGCATCGGGCGCAGGCGCGGCCTCGTCCTCAGTGTCCGGGGTCTGTCGGCTGTCCAGACGGATCACCTCGGCCGTCACGGCAGGGGCAATCAGACCTTCGACGGAAACCGAATCGTCCGAAAGGCCCGCCACATGGCGCACACCCTGATCGCGGAGGATTTTCTGCACCCCCCGGATCGTCAGACCTTCGTCATGCAACAACCGCTTGATGCCCGCCAGCAGCGCCACGTCCGAGGGGCGATAGTATCGCCGCCCCCCGGCACGCTTGACCGGACGGATCTGCGGAAAACGGCTTTCCCAGAACCGCAGCACATGGGCTGGCGTTTCCAGAACTTCGGCCACTTCGCTGATCGTGCGGAAGGCGTCAGGCGACTTGTCCATCCGCTACAGCCCTTTCAGCGCTTCTTTCCGGCAGCAACGCGATCCTTCATCAGGTGCGAGGGGCGGAAGGTCAGCACGCGGCGCGGGGAAATCGGGACTTCCTCGCCGGTCTTGGGGTTGCGGCCCACCCGCGCGGATTTGGCACGGACCGAAAAGGTCCCGAAGGACGAAATCTTCACCGTCTCGCCCGAGGCGAGCGCATCGGACATATGCTGCAGCACCGCTTCAACAAGATTGGCAGATTCGTTGCGGCTCAGCCCCACTTCGCGAAAAACCGCTTCGCTGAGGTCCATCCGGGTCAGGGTCTTCTCGCTCATCTCGTCCCCCCATGAGCTTGTGAACACGGCTCTTTCACCGACCATGCGGCGGATGGATTTCCGAGTCAATATCAACCACTTGAGGCGCGGGCTTAAAGGCGCCTACCAGCGCAGGACGACCGAGCCCCAGGCCAGCCCGCCGCCAATCGCCTCGGTCACCAGAAGATCGCCCGGCTTGATCTGACCGCGCGCCTTGCCGACCGACAGGGCCAGCGGGATCGACGCGGCTGATGTGTTGCCATGGTCCTGAACCGTGACAATCACCCGGTCCATCGACACTTGCATCCGTTTTGCGGTGCCTTCGATGATGCGGATATTGGCCTGATGCGGCACGATCCAGTCAACATCGTCTGATGTCAGCCCGGCCTTCTCCAGCGCGGTATGCGCAGTTTCTGCCAGCTTTTCAATGGCATGGCGGAAGACTTCCTTGCCTTCCATCACCAGATGCCCCGTGGTTCCGGTAGAGGTTCCGCCGTCCACATAAAGCAGGTCCCGGAACCGCCCGTCCGAGTTGAGGTCAGCCGACAGGATGCCCCGGTCGGCACTGCCGCCGCTGGCGTCAACCGCCTCAAGCACCAGCGCCCCGGCACCGTCACCGAACAGCACGCAGGTCCCCCGGTCCTTCCAGTTCATCAGACGGCTGAACGTCTCGGCCCCGATCACCAGCACGCGTTTTGCCTGACCCGACAGGATCAGCGCATTGGCGTTGGTCAGCGCATAGACAAACCCCGCGCAAACCGCCTGCACGTCGAAGGCATAGCCCTTGGTCATCCCAAGTGCGGCCTGCACCATGGTTGCCACGGAGGGAAAGGTGAAATCCGGGGTCGAGGTGGCGACGATGATCGCGTCGATGTCCGTAGCCACCATCCCGGCGTCGGCCAGGGCGGCCATGGCCGCCCGCGTGGCAAGGTCTGAGGTCAGCTGACCTTCGGCGGCGAAATGCCGACGCTCGATCCCTGATCGGCTTTTGATCCATTCATCCGAGGTATCGACAATGGCTTCGAACTCGGCGTTCGGGACAACGCGGTCGGGCAGGTAATGCCCGACGCCCCTGACTGTGGCGCGTATCGTCATGCGGTCGGACTGCTCCCCATCCCGGCGTCGCTGCCGGGCGCTTCCTGCGCGGCATCCTGCCCCGCACCTTCGGCCGATGCAACCCGGGCAGCCAGCCGTTCGATGAATCGGACCTGCGCCAGTTGATAGGCAAGGCCGATGGCCGCAGCCACACCCGTCGCATCCGCGGCACCATGAGATTTCACCACGGTGCCGTTCAGCCCCAGAAAGACGCCCCCGTTCACGCGGCGCGGGTCGATGCGTTTCTGGAAGCGCTTCAAGGAATTCATCGCCAGGAGGGCCGCAAACTTCGACAAGATGCCCGCCCCGAACGCCTCACGCAGGAAATCCGAGATCAGCTTGGCCGTACCCTCACCTGTCTTCAGCGCGACGTTTCCGGTGAAGCCATCGGTCACGATCACATCCACCCGCTTCGACGGCAGATCGCCGCCTTCGACAAAGCCGACATAGTCAAAGCTGCCGATTTCAGCCACAGCGGGCATCCGGTCATGCGCTTCCTTCAGCTCGGCCCGGCCCTTGTGTTCTTCCGTGCCGACGTTCAGCAGGCCGATGCGTGGCCGTGCCAACCCCATGCCATTGCGGGCATAGGATGCGCCCATCGTGGCATACTGCAGCAGATCATCCGCCTCGGCCTTCACATCCGCGCCCACGTCGAGCATCAGGTTGAACCCGCCCGGATTGCGCGACGGCCAAAGGCAGGCAATCGCTGGCCGGTTCACCCCCGGCAACTTGCGCAAGCGCAGCATCGACACGGCCATCAAGGCGCCGGTGTTGCCACAAGACACAGCAACTGTCGCCTCACCGTCCTTGACGCTGTCGATCGCCGACCACATCGAGGTGCCGGCCCCATGGCGCATCACCTGTGCGGGCTTGTCCTCCATCGTCACGACGCGGGGGGCGTGGCGCAAGGTGCAACGCCCGGTCATAATCGGGTGGCGGGCGACAAGCGGTGCAACCACCGCTTCGTCGCCATGCAGGATCGCGTCCATCAGCGCATGCTGGGCCATGGAATCGGCAAGACCGGCAACAACTGCTGCCGGTCCACGATCGCCGCCCATGGCATCTACCGAAATGACGACGCGATCAGAAGCCGAACCTGTGGCCGTGGCAGACGCAAGATCGGGTCCGGTGGCCATGGGATATGTCGCGCGAAAGGCGCGGCTTACGCCGCATCCTCATCAAGATCCACTTCACGGGCCATCGACACGACTTCGCGCGAATCGTAGTGGCCGCAGGACGGGCACACATGGTGCGGGCGCTTCAGTTCGCCACAGTTCGGGCATTCGTTCGGATTCGCGGCAACCAGCGAGTCATGCGCGCGGCGCATGTTGCGCTTGGATTTCGTAGTGCGGTTCTGCGGGACAGCCATGTCACAACCTCAGGCAGTGGGGACAGGCCCCTGGATTTCCTTTGCAAAGCGGCGCGGTCGGGGGATGCCTCGGCAATAGCCGACCGGTGCTGCTTCACAGCTTGAATGAGGCGCGATACATACTCGCATTTCTGGCATGCGCAAGCCCTTTTCGCCCGGTAGGCGGCGGGTTTCAGCCCTCTTTGTCCGGCTTTGCCGCCAGCCGTCCGGCAAGGGCGGCAAGCCCCGCGAAGGGCTTCAGGTCGCTGTCCTCCAGCGGTGCCACCCCGTCTGGTGCCAGTGTCACCTTGCCCAGTTCCGCCCCCGGCGCCCGGGGGTAAAGCGGCAGCGCCAGCATCAGCGCCTCAGCCGCGATGTCGGCAATATCAATGACCTCGGGCATCGGTTCAACGCTGTCATCCTCGGGCATTTCCATTTCGTCTGCGTCGGGCGCGGGCAGATCGGCAACATACCTGCGCCGCACCTCCTCGCTGATCCGCGCGCGCACCGGGGCGAGGGTCACGATGCAGGCCTGGTCACATTCCGCCGTCAGCGTGGCCGTCAGCACCATCGCGTCACGCCCGTCCGGCGTGATCTGGCCCGCAAACTCCAGCTTGTGCAGCGCCAGCAGGCCCAGATCCTGCGCCAGACCGGCCTGCACCCCGGCATCGGGGGCATAGTGAAAGCGCGTCGGCTTGCGCGGGCTAAGGCCGCCGGTGCGAAACCGGGTCGGACGGGCAGGGGCGGCATCGGTCATGGTGGGACCTTCACAAGGAATGATGGCAGGCAGCCCCGGTCAGGCGTTCCATTCTTGAACAAGGGGCCACCCTTCTGTTATCCCCTTTGCAAAGGGTTTTGAAGAACCCGCGTCGCGAGCGGCGTTTTTGGCGGGCATGAGGGCAGGTATGGCGGTATTCCGGTTGGCGCGGACGGTTCTGGCGATGTGCCGCAGGACGCGCAGGCAAGGCGCAATGCTGGTGCTGGTCGCAGGCCTTGCCGCCTGTTCGTCGGTCTATCGCAACCATGGCTACGTCCCGCCTGAGGACGAACTTGCCCTTGTCGAAGTGGGTGTCGACACGCGTGAGACGGTCGGCCAGAAGATCGGCCGCCCCTCCACCTCGGGCCTTTTGAATGACGAGGGCTGGTTCTACGTCCAAAGCCGCTATGAACATCGCGGCCCCCGCGAACCGCGCGAGATTGCGCGGGAAGTTCTCGCCGTCACGTTCAGTTCGTCCGGCACGGTTGAAAACATCGCGCGCTATGGTCTGGAAGACGGTCAGGTCGTCCAGATTTCACGCCGCGTCACCGAGACGAACATCAAGGGCATCTCGCTGATCCGGCAGCTCTTGGGCAACTTCGGGCGCTTCCAGGCTGGCGATTTCCTCGACGAATAAGCCTTGGGGTCAATCCTCGGGTTCGAACCGCAAGGCCACGCCATTGATGCAATAGCGCAGGCCCGTCGGCGCGGGGCCGTCCGGGAACACATGGCCAAGATGCGCCTCGCAGCGGTTGCAGTGCACTTCGGTGCGGCGCATGAACCAGCTGTTGTCCGACTGCTCGCCCACCATCTCGGCGTCAAGCGGGGCGTAGAACGACGGCCAGCCAGTCCCGCTGTCGAATTTTGTGGTATGGTCGAACAGGGGCGCGTCGCAACAGATGCAGCGGAAGGTGCCGGGCGCCTTCGGGAAGTCATCATGGGTGAAGGCGCGTTCGGTGCCGTGCTTGCGCGTGACCTTGTAGGCGAGGTCGGACAGTTGGGCCTGCCATTCGGCTTCGGTCTTGATGATCTTGTCCATTTCGGGGACTCCTGTTTTACAGATCCTATCTAGGGCGTGGTGCAGCGGGGGAAAAGGGCGTGCAGCCTTTGGTACGGGGCAGACTGATCGCGCGGCTGGCGCAGGGTCCGGGGGATTTGGGCCGGATCATGGACTTTCGCCGCGCCGCCTTTCCCCGGCACGTCGGCGAGGAAGAGGATGCGCAGGATGCGCTTTCCGCCCATGTCATGGTCGAATCCGCTGTGGGGGAGCTGCTGGGCTATTTCCGCGTCATGCTGTTTGGCTGGGGGGCTGGGCTGGAGCAAGGCTATGCCGCGCGGTTTTATGATGTGACACCGCTTGCCGGATACGCGCTGCCCATCGCCGAGATGGGGCGGTTCTGTCTGGCCCCTGGTGGCGTGCACCCCGATGTGCTGCGGCTGGCCTGGGGGGCGATGACGCGGCTGGTGGATGAGGGGCAGGCGGGGCTCTTGGTCGGCTGCACCTCGTTCCGGGGGGCGGACTGGCGGCTGCACCGGGCGGGGCTGGCTTTGCTGGCCGCGGGGCATCTGGGGCCAAGCGAGCATCGGCCGGGCAGGAAGGCGGCAGAGGTGGTCGATTTCCCGGCGCTGGCGGGGAGGGTCGAGGACCGCCGGGCCTCACTCGCCGGGCTGCCGGCGCTGCTGCGGACCTATCTAGGGATGGGGGGCTGGGTCAGTGATCATGCTGTGGTGGACCGCGAGCTTGATACCCTGCACGTCTTCACCTGTGTTGAGGTGGACAAGGTTCCGGCAGCCCGCGCGGCCAGCTTGCGGGTGGTGGCGGGGTAGGTGTCCCGGGCAGGGACAGGGACCCATTTGCGGCATATCAAGGGGTTACAGCTCGCCGTTCAGACATTCTTAGGGTTTCAGCGCGCGGCCAGCCGCCGCAAGGCGCCTATTCGGCGATCTGGTTGGTGAAGGATCTGGAGAACTCTGCCATGAAGGTTGGCCAATTGGTCGGGTGAATGCGCAGCGTCTGGAAGCTGGTGTAGAGCACCATCGCCCCCAAGACGAAAAAGACCGGCACGCGCCGCATGGGGAGGCGGCGCACGAAAAGGCCGATGAAGCCGATCAAAAAAGCAAGGCCCAACAGTAGAAAGGCAGCGATCGTGCTGCCCATCGCCATGGCGTTTGCGGTTTCCGTATTCACCTGGCCGGTGATGCCCATCTGCCGACCGGCATTGCCGATATACATGAAGAGGCAGGCCAGCCCACCCAAACCCAACCCCAGTAGTGAGAAGAACAGGCGCGCGCCTGCGGTTGTCTGGACTTGCGTTCGTGGTTCACTGGTCGGGGATGCGACAGACAGTGTGGGGTCGGACACCGGGCGAAACTGCAGGACCGTGCGGATCTTTATTGTGGCACCAGCGAGTGCAAGAACAAAACCCCCAAGGCCAAGCCCAGCTGCGGCGGAAAGACCGTACTGGTCCCGGATCAGTTCGTAATCATGGTTGGTATACCTGATGAGGAGAACGCCGCTTGTCAGCAGAAGGACACCAAGAAGAAAGCGGCCATAGCGAAAACGCTGCGTATCACTGGCGCGCGCCCCGGATTGCGGTGTGCCGGTAAATGAATGACCAGTTGCGCTGCGCGCCGAGCGGATAGCGCCAATCAAGCGCAACACACCAAAGATGACCATCGCAATGCCGACAAGCCCAAGGCCTGCAGCAATGGGGACGCCATATTGATCCCTGATGAAGTCGTAGTTGGCGTTGGCAACCTTTATCAGCAGCGCGCCGGCGTTCACCATGACCACAGCAACAATGAGGCGGGTGACATGACCGCTTTCTTCTCCCGAGGCGCTGGAGACGGTCGGGCGTTGCTGTCCCCCAGTCGCCTTGATCCGGCGAAGGCGGTCTTCGAAGTCTGAGTTGGACATAGGGCGGCCCGATCCGTGCTGGTCAGCAAAAGCCTAGCGGATTGGGCAGCGCAACTGCAAGGATGAACGAATGAATTTCGTTCATCTCTAGCGGGTTATGGGGTGTTGCCTACCCCCGGCCTTTCCGCCCGCCACGCCGCCCGGCCGAGGCCTGGCTGGCCGCAGCGGAGGCTTCGGCGAAGGTCATGCCGCCTTCCACCGCTTCCAGAACCTTGGCGAAGCGGATCCATTCGCCGCCGTTCGGGTCGTGGTTCATCAGGAAGTTGGCGGCGCGGATCGCCTCCATTTCCTGCTGGCGGACGGGGTTCATGATGGCAGAGGTCATGCCTGCGCCAATGGCCATGGGCAGGAAGGCCCCGTTGATGCCGTGGCGGTGGGGCAGGCCGAACGAGATGTTCGACGCACCGCAGGTGGTGTTCACCCCAAGCTCATCCCGCAGGCGGCGGACGAGGGTGAAGACCTGCTGACCGGCGGACCCCATGGCGCCGACCGGCATCACCAGCGGGTCCACCACGATGTCATGCGCGGGGATGCCGAAATCGGCGGCGCGTTCGACGATCTTCTTGGCCACGGCAAAGCGCACGTCGGGGTCTTCGGAAATGCCCGTGTCGTCGTTGGAGATCGCCACGACCGGCACGTTGTATTTCTTGACCAAGGGCAGGACGAGTTCCAGCCGGTGCTCCTCACCCGTGACGGAGTTCAGGAGGGGACGGCCCTCGCAGGCCATCAGGCCGGATTCCAGCGCCCCGGGAACCGACGAATCGATGCAGAGCGGCACGTCGACGGTCTGCTGGATGATCTCGATCAGGGCCTTCATCAGCGGCGGTTCGACAAAGTTGTTGTCGGCGTAGCGCGGGTCGGTCGCCATCATGTTGGTGAAGACGGCACCCGAGTTCACGTCAAGGACCGTGGCCCCGCAGGCGACCTGTTCCAGCGCATCCTTGATGACGGTTTCGAAATTGCCCTGCTCCAGCTCAGCCGCGAGTTTCTTGCGGCCGGTCGGGTTGATGCGTTCACCGATCACGCAGAAGGGTTCGTCGAAACCGATGATGACCGTTTTCGTTTTGGATTCAATGACAGTACGGGTCATTCTTAAACCTTTTCAACGTTTGCAGGGACGCCCGAGGCGCCGCCATTGTCGGTGACCCATTGGGCATTGGTCTTGATGCCGCCCAAGGGGAAGAAATGGACCTGTTCGATGCCAAAGCCGGGGTTTGCGGCCTTGTGGGCGGCAAGATCGGCCAGAACCTCGGTCGGTTCATAGGGCAGGAGGAGTTTCGTCACGTCCATCGCGCGCTTTTGCAGGACGCGCAGGCTTGGCCCCACACCGCAGGCGATGGCGAATTTGATCAGGGTCTGCAGTTTCGCGGGGCCAGCGATCCCGATATGGACCGGCAGCTTTACGCCTTCGGCTTGCAGACGGTTGACCCAGTCGATGACCGGCTGCGCCTCGAAGCAGAACTGGGTGGCCATGGCCATCTGGGCATCGGTGCGGTCCATGAAGGCGGATTTCCAGCGCGCGGCTTCCATCACCATGCGGTCGGACCCATCGGGGTCGATGTCCTTGTTGCCTTCGGGGTGGCCGGCGACATGAAGGCGGTCAAAGCCGGTAAAGGCCCCGGATTCAAGAAGTTGCATCGATGTCGCGAAGTCGCCCACCGGTTGGGCGACGCCGCCTGCAAGCAGAAGGCCCTGCCGCACGCCCACGTCCTTGTAGCGCGCGACCCAGTCGGTCAGGGTGGCCTTGTCCTTGATGATCCGCGCCGGAAAGTGCGGCATGGCGCTGTAGCCTTCCGCGGTGACCCGCGCGGCAGTCGCCACCATATCCTCGATCGGCGTGCCGTCGATATGGGCGATGTAGACCCGGGTGCCGGTGGGAAGGATGTCGCGGAAGCTGTCCACCTTTTCGGCGGTGCGCGGCATCACTTCGATCGAATAGCCCTTGAGGAACGCCTCCAGCGGGGCGGCGGCGGGTTCGTCCTTGCGGCGGAAGTTGAACAGGGCCATCACGGTTTCCTTGAGTGTCAGGGGCTTGGCGGGCGGCAGGGGCATCTGGTCAGGCCTTGGCCCAACCATCCGTTGCGATCAGGGCTTTCAGGCGGTCAGTGTCAAATTCGGCCTCAAGCCGGGCGGCTTCGGTCGCGGCGATTGTGTCAGGCTCACCTTCGACGTCGCCCACCACGGCCTTGCGCCATTCGGCAAGGTAGGCGTCAGCGTCCTTGGCACCGATCTTCATGGCGCAACGGTCGATGGCCTGTTCGAAGCGTTCCGAAAGCTGGACCTTCGACGCGCGACGGCCGGTGCCGACGATGACCTGCGCCGGGATGTCGCGCCAGTAGACGATGGTGACGGTGGTCATGGCGCGATCCCTTTGGCTTTCCTGCTAGATAATCGCCGGGCGGCGACGCCCCATGTCGATTTCCGACCTTGGACAAGCGTCAAGCGACGCTGACATCCTATCCCGATTGCGCAAGGGCCTGCCATGGCTACGAAGATGAAATCTTCCCATGAAAATCATGTCGGAACTTGCAAGCCGGGCCCTATGGTCGCCAGCCCGCGCGGCATTGCCGCCTTGGTGCGCTGTCACACCACTTGCACCATCTGTGGTTCCCGACTACCTTTTCCTCAACCACACATGGAGGGCGGTCATGACGCCCGAGCGTCCCCGTAGGGCGGACGCGACTGACGCGCAGGTCGAGACTTCCTTGGATGTTTCCCGCGCTGATGCACCGTCTGCCCTATCTGACCCGGGGTCAGCTCCGCTTTATGCGGCGCTTGATCTTGGAACAAACAGTTGCCGGATGCTGATTGCCCAACCAACGGGCAGTCAGTTCGTGATCGTTGACAGCTTTTCCAAGTCGGTCCAGCTAGGCGTCGGGCTGGAAGCCTCCGGGCGGCTGAGCCGGTCGTCGATGGCGCGCACGATCCAGGCGCTGCGGATCTGCGAGAAGAAGCTGGAAAAGCACAACGTGCGCCGGATGCGGCTTGTCGCGACCGAGGCGTGCCGGCGCGCGCGCAACGCTCGCGACTTCATCCGGCAGGTGCGACGCGAGACGGGATTGGCGCTGGAGATCATCGCGCCTGAGGAAGAGGCGCGGCTGGCGGTGATTTCCTGCGCGCCGCTCGTCAGCCACTCCACCGAGCAGTTGCTGGTCGTGGACATCGGCGGCGGCTCCACCGAGTTGGTCTGGATCGACCTTTCCGCCGTCGCCCCACCGGACCGGCCCAAGGCGATCATGCGGTTGCACATGGGGTTTGATGCGCAGGGCGAGGGGGCCGTCGCGCGGGTGGTGGACTGGATTTCGGTGCCGCTTGGTGTGGCAACGCTGAAGGACCAGTTCATCGACGTCGATGACGACGCGGCGCGTTTCGCGCTGATGAGCTGGTTTTTCGAAGAAAACCTCGCCAGCTTCAGCCCCTACAATGCCGAAAACCCGCGTGAGGGGTTTCAGATCGTCGGCACCAGCGGCACGGTGACGACGGTCGCGGCCAGTTTCCTGAACCTCAAGCGTTATGACCGGACCAAGGTTGACGGGCTGCAGATGACATCCGACCAGATCGACACGGTGATCCGCGATTACCTGTCGCTGGGGCCGGAAGGGCGGCGGAACGACCCGCGGATTGGCCGCGACCGCCACGCCCTGATCATGTCGGGTGCGGCGATCCTGCAGGCCCTGATGCGGATATGGCCGACGGACCGCTTGTCGGTGGCCGACAGGGGGCTTAGGGAGGGCCTCTTGTACGCGCAGATGAGCAGCGACGGAATTCTTGAGGACGGGCCTTACACATGACGGAAAAACCAACCTCGGGGAAGGCGACGTCGGGGCGCGGCCAGCGGGAATTGCGGGTGCGGGTCAAGACGGCGAAGGGGCGCAAATTGTCTTCGACGCTGTGGCTGGAACGGCAGCTGAATGACCCCTATGTGATCCGCGCCAAAAAGGAAGGCTACCGGGGCAGGGCGGCGTTCAAGATCATTGATCTGGACGACCGCTACGGATTCCTGAAGCCCGGGGCGAGGGTGGTGGATCTTGGCTGCGCGCCGGGGGGCTGGTGCCAGGTGGCGGTGGCCCGGGTCAATGCGCTGGGGCAGAACCCGAAGAAACCGGTGGGCCGGGTGATTGGCGTGGACCTGCAAGAGGTGGAACCGATTGCGGGGGCGGAGCTGCACCAGCTGGATTTCCTGTCGGATGAGGCGGATGAGCTGGTGAAGGGCTGGTTGGGCGGGCGGGCCGATGTGGTGCTGTCGGACATGGCCGCGGCGGCCAGCGGGCACAAGGCGACGGACCATTTGCGGATCGTGGCGCTGGTCGAGGCGGCTTTGGCCTTTGCCTTCGACGTGCTGGAGGATGAGGGGACCTTTGTGGCCAAGGTCCTTGCCGGGGGCGCGGAGAACGAAATGCAGACCATGCTGAAGAAGAACTTCCGCAAGGTGGCGAACGTGAAGCCGCCGGCCAGCCGGGCCGACAGTTCGGAAAAGTTCGTCGTGGCGATGGGCTTTCGCGGGCGCGAGGTGGGCGGGGACTGACGATCCTCCTCCTCCTCGTTCGACTTCGTCTTCTCGTCGGGGGGTAGCGAGGAGCGACGAAGTCGACGACGAGCGGTCAGCAGGTCCAAGAAATGAAAAAGGCGCCCGAAGGCGCCACTTTTCCAAATGTTCGGGGTATCAGCCGCCCCAGCTGCGAACCGGGCCACAGTCCATGTGGACGAAGTTCGACCGCGAATACTTGCCGACGCCGCCCGACGCGCAGGCCGCAGCCGCCTTGGCCATCTGGCCGACCGACCGCGACTTCAGCCGCAGGTCCGCCGCCTGGCCCTTCATGTGCAGCGAGTTCTTCGCCACGCCCCGAGACTTCGACCGGAGCATCGCGTTGGTCTTGGGGCTGCGGAAGCCCGACAGCAGCATGTAGGGTTCGCTCACGTCCATCAGCCGGTGCGACGCGGCCATGATGTCCACCGTGCGCATATCGATCCCGATGGCATCATCAGACCGCCAGTCGCGCATGAAGTAATTGATTTCCTTCATGACTTCCGGGATGTATTCGCCTTCGATCCAGTAGATCGTGTCGATGCTTTCGCCGGTTCTGCCCGAATACATGCGTATGCGGCGAATGTCGCCCGACCCTTTCAAAAGCCCGAAGGCATTCGAGTAGGTGGGCGCCGCAATCACGGCTGTTGCCGCAAACGCACCCAAAAGGCCACGCCGTGTGACGCCGAAACTTGTCTGGTCAGTCATTCTTACGCCTGTCCCCGTTGCTGTCTTTGACTGCCTTAGTGCAGCTTTCGTGCAACTTCTTCCCCAAGTGCCATTGGGTTATGGCACAACTCGAATCGAAGCCCAAGCCTCGATTGTCCTTCGGTTCCCCATCACAACCTGAATCGGCAAATTTTCGCTGAACGTGCCGGAAAGTTGCATGCTGTTGTGAGTCTGCATCGGTTTACCCGGGCATTGTTGCGTTTTTGGACACAGTAAAGGGGCCAAGTTTCCGTCCTACCCGTTTGTGAATGGACAGCGGCGCCGTTTTCAAGAAATCATCGCAAAACACTGCCCGAACGCTGCCAAGTCCTTGGAAATGAGAGTTGAATGACCCGCTCTGCCCCCTGCAAGCTGCCCGTCCTTTCCATCGTGTTGTCCTTGACCCTGGGGGCGTTGCTGCCGGCCCCGGCTGTTGCGCAACCCAGTGCATTTTCCCAGTCCCTGGCCGCCGCGGCGTCTGATGATGCGGTCATCGCCGAATGGTACGGCAAGACCGGGTATGAGCCGCTGTGGACCGGGGCTGACGATGCCGAACGTCGTCAGGCGTTTCTGGCGGCAATCGCCCGTGCCGCCGATCATGGCCTGCCGGTGCAGCGCTATGATGCGGTTGCCCTGACCAACGCGCTGCGCGCGGCGGAATCCGAAGGGGACAGGGGCCGGATCGAAGTGGCGATGACCCGGGCCTATCTGGCCTGGGCGCGGGATCTGACCTCGGGCGCGATTGATCCGGCGAAGGTGGATGCGGGCATCGTGCGGCAGATCGACCGGATTGATCCGCAGACCCTGCTTGCCCGCATTGCTGCCGGGAGCCCCAAGGCGGTCATGACCTGGCTGATGCCGAAGTCTCCGGCCTATCTGAACCTGATGAAGGCCAAGATCGGGCTTGAGGCGCAGATTGCCGCTGGGGGCTGGGGGGAACCTTTGGCCGTTAGCCCTGTCGAACCCGGCGACACGGGCGCTGTCGTCGTGGCGCTGCGGGACCGGCTGATGCGGATGGGCTATCTGGCACCGACGGCGACCGCCAGCTATGACCGCGCCATCCAATCCGCGGTGCAGGCGTTCCAGCTGGCGCATGGGCTGGTGGCGGATGGTCGCGCCGGCGAAGGCACGATCCTTGAGCTGAACATCAGCGCCGGGGACCGGCTGAAATCGGTCATCGTCGCGCTGGAGCGGGAACGCTGGCTGGATATTGACCAATCCGTGCGGCACATCTGGGTCAACCTGCCGGACTTCCGCGCCAAGATCATCGAGGATGGCCGCACGGTCTTTGATACCCGTGTGGTGATCGGGAAGAACGTCCCCGACCAGCGCAGCCCCGAGTTTTCCGACGAGATGGAGCATATGGTCATCAACCCGTCCTGGGGGGTGCCACGGTCGATCATCGTCAAGGAATACCTGCCGCTGTTGCAGCAGAACCCCAATGCCGTGGGGCATCTGCAAGTGATCGACGGGCGGGGGCGCGTGGTGCCGCGCGGGTCGGTCGATTTCGCGGCTTATTCGGCGCGCAGCTTTCCCTTTGGCCTGCGCCAGCCGCCTTCAGACGGCAACGCGCTGGGGCTGGTGAAGTTCATGTTCCCCAACCAGTACAACATCTATCTGCACGACACCCCGTCCAAATCCTTGTTCGGCAATGACGTGCGCGCCTACAGCCATGGCTGCATCCGGGTGGCTGACCCGTTCGACCTTGCCTATGCCCTGCTGGCGCTGCAATCGGACGACCCGGAAGCCGAGTTCAAGGCGCATCTCGATTCGGGCAAGGAAACTACGGTCAAGCTGGACAAGACCGTGCCGGTGCATCTGGTCTATTTCACCGCCTATCCGGACAGCAAGGGCCGCATCGGCTATCGTCGGGATGTCTATGGGCGCGACGCGGCGCTGTTTAAGGCGCTGGAAGAGGCCGGGGTGGCCTTGGGCGGGGTTCAGGGCTAATCCTTCCGTCACGGGCTGAGACGGAGGTTTCCCATGCCGCATACGATCCGCGACATTGCGCTGGCTCTTGGGGCCGAGGCGGCGGGCGATCTTGACCTGACCGTGGCCCGTGCGGCCGAACCGCAGGCCGCGGGGGCCGGCGATCTGGCCTTGGCGATGGACCCGCGCTATGCCGACGGCATTGCCAAGGGACAGGCGCAAGCGGCGATGCTGTGGCCCGGGGCGGATTGGCAGGCGATGGGCCTGAAGGCCGCGATCTTTGCGCCACGCGGGCGGCTGGCCATGGCCGGGCTGACACGGCTGATGGACCCGGGACCGGAGATTGATGCCGGGGTGCATGGGATGGCGATTGTTCACCCCTCTGCCGTGATTGGGGTCGGGGCGGCGATTGGCCCGTTCGTGACCATTGGTGCGGGTGTGGTGATCGGGCCGAATGCGCGGATTGCCTCCCATACCTCAATCGCCGAAGGCGCGCGGGTCGGCGCGGATTGCCTGATCCTGCAAGGCGCGCGGATCGGGGCGCGGGTGACAATCGGTGACCGCTTCATCTGCCAGCCCGGGGCAGTGATCGGCGCGGACGGGTTCAGCTTCGTGACTCCCGAAAAATCGGGGGTCGAGGAGATCCGGGAAACTCTGGGCAGCCGGGCCGACATCAAGGACCAGAGCTGGACGCGGATACATTCACTTGGTGCCGTAACCATCGGGGATGATGTGGAAATCGGCGCGAATGTCTGTGTGGACCGGGGCACGATCCGGGATACCGAGATTGGGTCGGGCACCAAGCTGGATAACCTTGTCCACATCGGCCACAACGTGCAGATCGGCCGTGACTGCCTGCTGTGCGGGCAAGTCGGGATTGCCGGATCGGCCCGGATCGGCGATCGGGTGGTGCTGGGCGGGCAGTGCGGGGTCAATGACAACATCTTTGTCGGCAATGACGTGATCTGCGGCGGGGCGACCAAGATTTTCACCAATGCGCCTGCCGGGCGGGTGCTTCTGGGCTATCCGGCGGTGAAGATGGAGACTCATGTGGAAATCCAGAAGTCGCTGCGCCGCCTGCCGCGCCTTGCTGCCCGGGTTGCCGCGCTGGAGAAGGGCGTTCCCTTCGCCCCGGAAGCCGAGTAGGAACCGCCACGCAAACACCGGGGATTGCAGGCCAGACATGCAAGCGGACGTGGAAACGGCAGTGATCGAGATTCTGGCGGCGCAGCTTTTGCTGGCCCCGTCCGAGATTGGCCCTGATGCGCGGGTCGATGATCTGGGTCTGGACAGTCTTGGCAAGGTTGAGGCGATCTTCGCGCTGGAGGAACGCTTTGGCATCACCATCCCGTTCAACGCCAACGAACCCGACCGGCCCGAGTTCGACTTCGACTCGGTTCCCGCCATTGTCGCGGGTGTGGCGCGGCTGATCGCCGAACGGGGATGAGGCGCGTCGTCATCACCGGCGTCGGTACGGTGAATGCGCTGGCGCAGGACGTGCCGGGCACCTTTGCCGCGCTGTCCGAAGGGCGCTGCGGCATCGGCCCCCTGACCTTTCGCGATGCTGACCGCCTGACGATCCGCATTGGCGGCGAAGTGCGGGACTGGGCCCCCACGCTCGACCCCGGACGGATGCCGCTTTACGACCGGGTGACGCAATACGCGTTGGTCGCGGGGGCCGAGGCGATGGCGATGGCGGGGCTGCCTGACGGCCTTGGCGCGCGGGGTGGCGTGATCCTTGGCACGGCGGCGGGCGGGATCAACACTTGGGAAGACAGCTATCGCGCGGTCTTTGCCGAGGGGAAAAGCCGCGTCTCGCCCTTGGTCGTGCCGCGGCTGATGCACAATGCACCAGCGTCGCATCTTTCGATTGCCTATGGTTTGCAGGGGCCGGTTCTGTCGGTCTCCTCAGCCTGCGCCAGCGCCAACCATGCGATGGGGCTGGCGCTGCAGCAGATCAGGCTTGGGGCGGCGGATGTGATGCTGACCGGGGGCAGCGAGGCGATGCTGTGCTTTGGCGGCGTCAAGGCGTGGGAGGGGCTGCGCGTGCTGGCACCCGATGCCTGCCGCCCGTTCAGCCTTGGCCGCAAGGGCATGGTCATCGGCGACGGGGCCGGGGTGCTGGTTTTTGAGGCGATGGATCATGCCCGGGCACGTGGGGCGTTGATCCTGGCCGAGGTTGCGGGTTTCGGCATGACGGCGGATGCAGGCGACATCGTTGCCCCCGATCCCCAAGGTGCCGCCCGCGCCATGCTGCTGGCGCTCGCGGATGCGGGGCTGGGCGGTTCGGACATCGGCTATGTCAATGCGCATGGCACCGGCACTCTGGCCAATGATCGCAGCGAAACCGCAGCGATCCTGCAGGTATTCGGGCCCGCGCCGCCGCCTGTGTCATCGACCAAGTCGATGCACGGTCACGCCATCGGGGCCACGGGCGCGCTGGAGGCCATTGCCTGCCTGATGGCACTGACGCGCGGCATCCTGCCCCCGACGATCAGCCATCAGGCACCAGACCCGGATTGCCTGCTGGACGTCGTGCCAAATCAGGCGCGGGAGGCGCGGGTGTCTGCAGTGTTGTCCAATGCCTTTGCCTTTGGCGGGCTGAACGCTGTCCTCGCCTTTCGCTCAGCCTGACGCAAAAGGGCCGGCCCTTGCGGGCCGACCCCAATCAGGCAGCGGTGCTGCGATCAGTCGTTCGCGGCAGGCGCTTCCGCAGGTGCCTCGGTCGCCGGTTCGGCGGGTGCAGCCGAGGCGTTGGCGGCATCGGCGGCGGCGTTGGCGGCATCCACAGCCGCAAGCCCTGCGGTGAAGCCTTTCAGCGAGATCGGCAGTTCGACCCGGGCGTCGGGGGCAACGAAGGGGACGATGGTGATCTTGGCACCGGCGCCCTTCTTCAACTGCGCCACTTCCTCGGCGGTAAAGCCAAGCCGGGCAATGCAGCCGATCTGGGTGCAGAAGGTGAAGGGATAGGCCTTGGGCGCCGCCGCATCAATCTGCAGCGTCATGCCCGCTGGCAGCAGCGTTTCAAGCGGGGCGATGAAGGTGGCACCGGCGACGGCCGGACCCTCGGCACCTTCCGGCAGGCCGAACATCGTGAACTCGGCGACGGCATTGCCCTGATCATCCTTCAGCAGCATGTAAAGCTGGCAAGGGTCGATCCCGGATTCCGTCCGCGCGCAACGCTGTTCCCAGGCTTCGAAGGTGGCGGCGACATAGGTGTCACCGATTTCGTTGCCGGTTGACACTTCCGTGCCCATCGACAGCCCGTCAAGCGATGCGCCATCGGCGGGGACGGCTTCGCCCTCAGCCGTGGCGGGGGCGTCGGTGGTTTGCGCGATCAGCGGTCCTGCTGCCAAGGCAAGCATCAGGGCAAGAGCGGTGGTTGTGGTATTGGCCATCTGGGGCGGATCCTCTGGTAGGACTTACAGTTGCGCGGTGCTTAGCATGGCTGGGCGGGTGAAGTCAGGTCAGAAAGTGCGCCATTGGCAACCTTCTGCCCGCCGTTCCAACCCCCGGATCACAAAATGAAAAAGGGCCGGTCAGACCGGCCCCTTCCGAATTTTGTTTTTTGCTCCCTGTCGGACTGGCCGACTTCATGGGAAGGGACGCTACGGTGGATTGAAGGGGCCGTCAACGGGATTCTGCACGCGTTGGGCCCGCCAATGCCGCAAAAAAACCGCGCCTTTTCAAGGGCGCGGCCAGTCGACAGGGAGGAAGTCACCCCCAGGTCGAAGCCAAGCCCCGGCCTGAGAGGTTCAGACTGGCACAAAGGGGTTAACAATGTATTTTGGCGAGACAGGTCATTTCGGCGGGCCTGTCTCAACTGGCTCGCCTCAGGGTTGCAGGATGGATCATGGTGGACGAAACAAGGCCGGCAGACAGCATCTTCATCGGTGGCGGCGGCGAGGGCTATGGCCTGCCGCAAAGCCTGCTTCTGAAGTATGGCAACCGGCACGGGCTGATCGCCGGGGCCACCGGCACTGGCAAGACCGTGACGCTGCAAATCCTGGCTGAGGGCTTTTCGGCGGCTGGGGTTCCGGTTTTCCTGTCGGACGTGAAGGGCGATCTGTCGGGCATCGCTGCCGCAGGGTCTGCGGCGGGCAAGCTGCACGACGCCTTCACCAAGCGCAGCCAGACCATCGGGCTTGACCTGCAGTATCGCACCTTTCCGGTGATCTTCTGGGACCTGTTCGGCGAAAAGGGCCACCCGGTCCGCGCCACGGTGGCCGAGATGGGGCCGCTGCTGCTGGCGCGGCTTCTGGAACTGTCGGAGGCGCAGGAGGGTGTCCTTAACGTCGCGTTCCGGCTGTCGGACGAGGAAGAGCTGCCACTGCTGGACCTGAAGGACCTGCAGGCGCTGCTGACCTTTGTCGCCGAACATGCGGATGAGATGTCGGCGCGCTATGGTCTGGTGTCGAAGGAAAGCGTCGGGGCCATCCAGCGGCGGCTTCTGGTGCTGGAAAACCAGGGTGGCGCGCGCCTGTTTGGCGAACCTGCGCTGGATCTGGCCGACCTGATGACGGTGGACGCAAACGGCATGGGCCGGATCAGCATGCTGGCGGCGGACAAGCTGATGAACTCGCCCCGGCTTTATGCGACCTTCCTGCTGTGGCTCTTGTCAGAGCTGTTCGAGATGCTGCCCGAGGTGGGCGATCCGGACAAACCGAAGCTCGTGTTCTTCTTTGACGAGGCGCATCTGTTGTTCGACGACGCCCCGAAGGCGCTGGTGTCGAAGGTGGAACAGGTGGCGCGGCTGATCCGGTCCAAGGGGGTGGGGGTGTATTTCATCACCCAGAACCCGGCCGATGTGCCCGAGGATATTCTGGGCCAGTTGGGCAACCGGGTGCAGCACGCGCTGCGGGCCTTCACCGCCAAGGACCAGAAAGACCTTGCCAAGGCGGCCGAGACCTACCGGCCCAACCCGCGCTTCAAGATTGACGAAGCGATCCGCGATGTCGGGACCGGCGAAGCGGTGACCTCGCTGCTTGAGGCGAAGGGCATCCCCGGCGTGGCCGAACGCACGCTGATCCGCCCGCCGTCAAGCCAGCTTGGGCCGCTGGAAGATGCCATGCGGGCCGCGGTGATGGCGGCCTCACCCGTTGCGGGCAAGTATGATGTGGCGGTGGACCGCGACAGCGCTTGGGAACGGCTGCGGGCCCGGGCCGACAAGGCGGCACAGGCGGCAGCAAAGGAGGCCGCCGAGACCGAAGCCCGCGAAACTGAAGCGCGCGAGTTCGAGCGGGCGCGCCGCTATGACGGCAAGGCCGAGGCTGCGCCGAAGAAGACCAGCAGCCGGTCTGACAGCATCGGGACGGCCTTCGCCAAAAGCTTCGCGCGCCAACTGGGCACGAAATCGGGGCAGGCGGTCATTCGCGGCGTGCTGGGGTCAATCTTCGGCAAGCGCTGAGGGCGGCGCTAGGCGGTCAGCTGTTCGAAAAGGGCTGCCAGCGTGGCATGGGCACGCTGGCGGCGGTTTTCGCCGGGTTCCCCTTCGGCGGCCCAGAACGCAAGGTTGATCGACGCACCGTTGAGAAGATGGCCCAAGGCCTCGGCATCCGGGGCGCGGATGCGGTCAGTTGCGATAAAGAGCTGCAGGTCCTCAACCATGCTGCCAAAGCCGGATTCCATCAGGATGTCGACGGACTTCATCCCCAGAACGGCAGGGGCATCCTGAAACAGGATGCGGCAGCGGTCGGGGCGCAGAACGGCATCCAGATAGGTGTGGAAACAGGCGCGAAACCCGTCCCACGGATCGGCCGCAGCATCGCCGACCGCTTGCATCTCGGCAGCGATTTCAGCGTCGATCCGGCGCAGGACGGCTTCGAACAGCCCAGCCTTGTTGGTGAAGTGATGGTGAAGCGCGCCGCGCGTCACCCCGGCCTCAGCCGCAAGGGCATCAAGCGACACCTCGGCAAAGCCGCGTGTGGCGAAGGCCTGATGCGCTGTGGCGATCAGCCGGTCGGTGGTGGCGATTGCGGCCTCAGCCCGGGTCTTGCGCTTGGTTGACATACGATCCGTATGTGAGTATTTCGACATACGGACCGTATGTCAATTGGAGCCAGGGCGCAAGATGTCCACCGCATCGACCATCCGCCGCGAGGTTCCGGCCATTCTGGCGCTGGCCGTGCCGATCGTGGCGGGGCTTGGGGCATCGACTCTGCTGGGTGTCACGGATTCGGTGATGCTGGCACCTTTGGGGCCGTTGCCATTGGCGGCGGTGGGGATCACCAACGCAGTGGCGGTGATACTGTTTGCAGCGATTTACGGCCTGTTGTCGGCAATGTCGGTCCGGGTCGGCACGGCGCATGGGGCGGGGCAGGGGCGCCGCATCCCCGGCATCCTGCGCAACGGACTGGCGCTGGGGGGCATCGTCGGCACGCTGGGCGCTGTGGCAATGCTGGCGGTCTGGCCGCTGTTGCCGCTGCTGGGGCAACCGGCGGAGGTGCTGGCGATCATGTTTCCTTATTGGGTCATGATCTCGGTGCTGATGGTGCCGTTTTCGGTGCTGACCGTGTTCAAAGCCACGTTCGAGGCGGTGGACCGCCCGTGGGTGGGGACCGGCTTTGCCTTCCTTGCGGTCGGGATCAACATTCCGCTGAACTATGCCTTGATCTGGGGGATCGGCCCCCTGCCGCAATTGGGGCTGACTGGGGCGGGCGTCGCCTCGCTTGTGGCGGAAGCGCTGGCACTCGGCTCGGCCTGGGCCTTCTGGCGGCGCGCGCGGTCGATGCGGAGGCTGCGGCTTCGCGCAGGGTTGTCGGGGGCAGAGATCGCCTCAGTCGCGCGTGAGGGTGCGCCGCTTGGCCTGATGTATGTCGCCGAAACCGGCGCAATGGCGGTGGCGACGCTGATGATCGGCACCTTCGGCGCGGTGGCGTTGGCAGGCAATCAGGTGGCGATGTCAGTGGGGGGCCTGCTCTACATGGTACCGCTTGGGGTGGCCGGGGCCGTGGCGATCCGCGTCGCGCAAGAGCGGGGGGCAGAGAACCTTGCAGCGCTGCGCCCGATCAGCTGGGCGGCGCTGGCGCTGGCGACGGTCTGGCTGGGCTGTGCCGCCTTTCTGCTGGGCCTTTATGGCCGAACGGTCGCGGCATGGATCACGGATGATCCAGAGGTCATCACCGTCGCCGCCGCAATCTTCTTTGTCTTCGCCTTTGCGCAGGTAATGGACGGGGTGCAGTCCACCATGACCGGGGCCTTGCGGGGGCTGTCCGACACCGGGTTTCCGGCGCTCGTGTCGCTGGCGGCGTACTGGGTGCTTGGCCTGCCGCTTGGCTGGGTGCTGGCCCATCCCGTCGGCAAGGGGCCTGCTGGCATCTGGGCGGGGTTCGTGATTGCCCTTGGGCTGGCGGGAATTGTGCTGGTCTGGCGCTTTCTTCGGCAGACGGGACCGGCTAGGGTCGCGCCGAAGACCGGAGGAGAGACATGAAACGATCCCGCATCAACGACATCATGCGCGCAGCCGATGACCTGATCCGCCAGCACGGCTTTGTGCTGCCACCCTTTGCCTATTGGACGCCCGACCAGTTCAAGGCCCGGACCGACGCGGGGGCTATCGTATCGGCCCGTTGCGGCTGGGACATCACCGACTATGGTCAGGGCCGCTTTGACGAGATGGGCCTGTTCCTGTTCACCCTACGCAACGGGCGGCTGGCCGACCTGCAGCGTGGCGGGGGCATGTGCTATGCCGAAAAGCTGCTGATCAGCCGTCAGGACCAGCTTTCCCCGATGCACACCCATGTCATCAAGGCCGAGGATATCATCAACCGCGGCGGTGCCACGCTGGTGGTGGAGCTTTACGGGTCGGACGACAAGGGCCAGTTCGCCCGGGATCGCGGTGGCATGGTGCATTGCGATGGTATCGCGCGGCCCTATGGCCCGGGTGAAAAGCTGCGCCTTGCGCCCGGGGAAAGCGTGACGCTGATGCCGGGCGACTGGCACGCCTTCTGGGGTGAGGGCGGCGATGTGCTGATTGGCGAGGTGTCGACGGTGAACGACGACCTGACCGACAACATCTTTGTCGAACCGATCGGCCGCTTTGCCGAGATCGAGGAGGATGAAGCCCCCCTGCACCTGCTGGTCAGCGATTACGACCGCTGGCTTTAAGACCCGGCGGCGGCAAAGCAAAGGGCGCTTGCGAAACCTTCGCAAGCGCCCTGTTTACTTGGTCACCAGTGGTCAGTCCGTGCCAGAGGCCGGCGGGCAGACCCCGTTCACCAGCGCCGTTGCACAGGCGGATGCGGCAGCAACGGCGGCTTCAGGTGCTGTAGCGGCCGGAGCGGCGGTGGAAACGACAGCCGGCGGGGCACCCACGGCGATGGACGGCGGCGGCAGCACCTTCAGTGCAGGCACGGCCCCGGCGGGCACGACAGGTGCCTCAACGGCCTTCTTCTTCGGCGCAGGTGGCTTGGGGATGTAAAGGCCCTTCGGCATCTCGCCAGCGGCGGTCAGCACCACGACCTTTTCGCCACCCTGCAGGCGGTTATAAAGGTCGATCACGTCCTGGTTGATCATGCGGATACAGCCGGACGAGGCATTGCGCCCGATGGATTTCCATTCCGGGGTGCCGTGGATCCGGTAGCCGTAATCCTTGCCGCCCGAGGTCAGATAGATGGCCCGCGCGCCAAGCGGGTTGGTCGGCCCGCCGGGCTGGCCCTTTTCCCATTTGGCAAGTTTCGGGTCCCGTTCGATCATCTCTTTCGGCGGGGTCCAGGTTGGCCAGGGCTTCTTGTTGGCCACAATCGCCTCACCCGACCATTCAAAGCCGGACCGGCCGACCGAAATGCCGTAGCGGATCGCCTTGTTCTTGCCGACGACATAATAGAGCAGCCGTGTCTTGGGATTGATCACGATGGTGCCCGGCGGCTGGTCCGTCTCATAGGCGACGACCTGACGGCGGTGGGTTTCCGGGATCTGTTCAACCGGCAGCGCCGGGATCTGGATGCCCGCATCCATCGACGCGACATAGACGTTTTCATTCGCCTTTGGCAGCGGCTGGTTCGAGGCAGTCGGGCCCATGGACGGGTCTACGCAGCCCGCAAGGATCAGCACGGACAAAAGCGCCGGGGCAGCGGCGGTCTTGCGAAGAAAAGTCATCAGGCGCATCATCAAGCTCACTTGTCCCAGGGGCCGCGGGTGCAGGGCCCGGACCTTCTTGCCGGCACGGTAACCGACCCGTGAGCGCGCGTCAAACCGTGCAGGGGTTCGAATGTGATCACGGGCGCGTGAAAATGACGTTAAAACAGGACGAAAGCCGGTCTTGACGCCCGGCTGCCCGGTTCAGGTCACTGCCGCGCGCTGCTTGAACTCGGGCTTGTCCCACGTGCCGTAGTCCATGATCCTTGCCAGCACGCCGACAGCGCGGGCCACGTCATCCTCGTCAATGTAAAGCGGGGTGAAGCCGAAGCGCAGGATGTCGGGGGCGCGGAAGTCGCCAATCACGCCTTCGGCGATCAGGGCCTGCATAATGGCATAGCCTTCGGGATGGCGGAAGCTGACCTGACTGCCGCGCATCAGGTGCGACCGGGGCGTGGCCAGCTGCAGCATCGGGGCGCGGGTTTCGATGCCCTTGATAAACTGGTCCTGCAGCCGCAGCGACTGGGCATGAACCTCGGCCATGTCGACATCGTCCCAGACGTCCATCGCAGCCTCAAGGGCGGCCATCTGCAGAACCGGGGGCGTGCCGACGCGCATCCGTTCAATCCCCTGACCGGGGCGGTAGCTGAGGTCAAAGGCGAAGGGGGCGGCATGACCCAGCCAGCCGGACAGGGCAGGGCGGGCGGTTTCGGCGTGGCGGGGGGCGACGTAGATGAAGGCCGGGCCACCGGGACCGGAGTTGAGGTATTTGTAGGTGCAACCCACCGCGAAATCGACCTGCGCACCGGCAAGGTCCACCGGCAGCGCGCCAGCAGAATGGGCCAGATCCCAGACGGTGATCGCCCCCATCTCATGCGCGCGGCGGGTGATTTCGCGCATGTCGTGCCGCCGCCCGGTCCGGTAGTCCACCTCGGTCAGCATGACCACGGCGACGCTGTCGTCGATGGCCGCCATCGCCTCTTCCGGGGCGACGGTTTTCAGCCGGTATTGCCCGCCAAGCGTGCGGCAAAGCCCTTCGGCCATGTAAAGGTCGGACGGGAAGTTGCCGGTATCGGACAGGATCACCCGGCGCTTGGGGTTCATCTCCAACGCCGAGGCGAGGGCCTGATAGACCTTGATCGAGAGGGTATCGCCCAGAACCACCGTGCCCGGCTCTGCCCCGATCAGGCGGCCCACGCGGTTGCCAAGCAGGGCCGGCTGCGCCATCCAGCCCGCCTTGATCCAGCCGCGGATCAGCATTTCGCCCCATTCGGCCTGAACCACCTTGTCCACCGCCGCAGGGGCCGTCTTGACCATGGGCCCCAGCGAATTGCCGTCGAGATAGGTCACCCCCTCGGGCAGGTGGAACAGGGCCTTCTTGGCGGCGAAATCAGTGGGCATGGGGCGGTCTCCTTCGTGGGCAGTTATCGGGGGAACGCGGGCGGTTGCCAAGGTGCAACTGCGCGGCTTGCGGTGGGCTGCGGGGTCTGCCTAGATCAGCGCGGTACGAAGGAGTGACCGATGCGCCCGATCCTGGCCCTGATTGACCTGCCGCCAGTCTGGCTGGCCTTGCATGTGATCGCCGCCTGGACGCTGGTGCCGATCTCGCCCAGCGTGTTTGGCGATGTCGGGGATGTGCTAGGGCAGGGGCTGGTGCTGCTTGGGGTGGGCATCACCCTGATCGCGGTCTTGCAGATGACCCATCACCAGACCACGGTGATCCCGCGTCGCAACCCCTCGGCTATGGTGACGACCGGGCTTTTCGCCTGGTCGCGCAACCCGATCTATCTGGCCGATGCGCTGATCCTGCTGGGCGCGATCCTGTGGCTGGACGCAATCCTGGCGCTGCCCTTGGTGGCGGTGTTCGTCTGGCTGATCCAGACCCGCTTCATCCGGGATGAGGAAGCGCGGCTGACCATGGCCTTCGGGCCGGAGTTCGATCTTTGGGCCGCGCGGACCCGGCGCTGGATCGGACGCCGTTAAGTTCAGCGCAGATGGACATCCTATGTGCAACAAACTGGGGTTTGAAATATTGTTGCGCGGTGATAGATGCAACGGGCTGGTTTCTATCGCTGGCAGCAGAAGCGGGGGATGACGGTGAAGATCGGAGCACTGACAGAAGTTTTTCCGGGTGAAAACCGGGTTGCGATGACGCCGGATTCGGCGGCGCAACTGGTCAAGCTGGGCCATACATGCTGCATCGAGGCCGGGGCAGGGGCGAAGGCGGGGTTTTCGGACGCGCTCTACTCTGCCGCCGGGGTGACGGTGCTGCCCAGTGCCGCTGAGGTGATCTCGGCGTCGGACGTCATCGTGAAAGTGCGTGGCCCCGAGGCTGCCGAGCTTGCGACCTTCGTCGAGGGCCAAACCCTGATCAGTTTCTTCTGGCCCGCCCAGAACCCCGAACTGCTTGAAGCGGCTGCGAAAAAGAACCTGACAGTGGTGGCCATGGACATGGTGCCCCGGATCAGCCGCGCGCAGAAGATGGATGCGCTGTCGTCGATGGCCAACATCGCCGGCTACCGCGCCGTGATCGAGGCCGGGAACAACTTTGGCCGCTTCTTCACCGGTCAGGTGACGGCGGCGGGCAAGGTGCCGCCGGCCAAGGTGCTGATCGTCGGCGCAGGTGTGGCGGGTCTTGCGGCCATCGGCACGAGCGTGTCGCTGGGTGCCATCGTCCACGCCTTCGACGTGCGCCCCGAAGTGGCCGAGCAGATTGAATCGATGGGCGCGAGTTTCGTGTTCCTTGAATTCGAGGACGCCCAGGATGGTGCCGCGACGGGGGGCTACGCCGCGCCCTCGTCTCCCGAATTCCGCGAAAAGCAATTGACCAAGTTCCGCGAACTTGCGCCCGAGATGGACATCGTCATCACCACCGCCCTGATCCCGGGCCGCCCGGCGCCGAAGCTGTGGACCGAGGATATGGTCAAGCTGATGAAGCCGGGGTCGGTCATCGTGGACCTTGCGGCGGAGCGCGGTGGCAACTGCGACCTGACCGTGCCCGACCAGAAGATCGTGACCGACAATGGCGTGACCATCGTCGGCTATACTGATTTCCCCAGCCGGATGGCCGCGCAGGCCAGCACGCTTTATTCCACCAACATCCGCCACATGCTGACGGACCTGACGCCGAAGAAAGATGGCGTGATCCTCCACAACATGGAGGATGACGTGATCCGCGGCGCGACCGTGGCGCATGTGGGGGCGGTGACCTACCCGCCGCCGCCGCCGAAGATCGCGGCCATTGCAGCCGCCAAGCCGAAGCCGAAAGCGGTGGAACTGACGCCCGCCGAACGCCGCGCGCAGGAAGTGGCGGCCTTCAAGACGCAGACGCGCAATCAGGTTGGGCTGTTGGTCGTCTCTGGCGGGCTGATGCTGCTGGCGGGGCTTTACGCGCCGGCCAGCTTCATGTCGCATTTCATCGTGTTTGTCCTGTCGGTGTTCGTGGGCTTCCAGGTGATCTGGAATGTCTCGCATTCGCTCCACACGCCGCTGATGGCGATAACCAACGCGATCTCGTCCATCATCATCCTTGGCGCGCTGATGCAGATCGGGTCGGGCAATTGGCTGGTCATCATCCTTGCCGCTTTGTCGGTCTTCATGGCCGGGATCAACATTTTCGGTGGCTTCATGGTCACCCGGCGCATGCTTGCCATGTTCCAGAAGTCGTAAGGGGCGCGCGTCATGGATTACGGATTCACTACGGCCGCCTACGTCGTTGCAGCGGTTCTTTTCATCCTCTCGCTTGGCGGGCTTTCGGGCCAGGAAAGCGCCAAGCGCGCGGTCTGGTATGGCATCGCCGGCATGGCGCTGGCGGTTGCCGCCACGCTTTACGGGCCAGGTGCTGGCAACTGGCTGATCAGCCTTGTGATGATCGCAGTTGGCGGGGCCATCGGCTGGGTCGTGGCCCAGCGGGTCCAGATGACCGAAATGCCGCAGCTTGTGGCCGCCATGCACTCACTGGTCGGCCTTGCGGCGGTATTCATCGGCTTCAACACGCATATCGAACTGGTCCGTGTGGCCGGGATGGATGAGGCCGCGCGGGCCTTGCTGGATGGGTTTGCCGCCGTCGTCGCCAAGAAATCAGGGGTAGAGGTCACGATCCTTCGGGTCGAGACCTTCCTTGGCGTGTTCATCGGTGCGGTCACCTTCACCGGATCGGTCATTGCCTTTGGCAAGCTGGCCGGCAAGGTTGACGGCAAGGCAAAAAAGCTGCCGGGCGGGCATCTGTTGAACGCGGGGGCGGCGATCATCTCGCTGGCGCTGCTGGCTGTCTACCTGCAGTCGGGCAGCACGCTGGCGCTGATCGGGATGACGGTGGCGGCGCTGTTCATCGGCTATCACCTGATAATGGGGATCGGCGGGGCGGACATGCCCGTGGTCGTGTCGATGCTGAACAGCTATTCCGGCTGGGCGGCGGCTGCGATCGGGTTTTCGCTGTCGAATGACCTGCTGATCGTGGTCGGTGCGCTGGTCGGCTCCTCGGGCGCGATCCTGTCCTACATCATGTGCAAGGCGATGAACCGGTCGTTCATCAGCGTCATCCTTGGCGGCTTTGGCGGTACGACTGGCCCGGCGATGGAGGTTGTCGGCGAACAGATCGCCATCGACACCGAAGGCGTGGCGGCGGCGCTGAACGATGCCGACAGCATCATCATCATCCCCGGCTACGGGATGGCGGTTGCGCAGGCGCAGCAGTCGGTGTCGGAACTCACCCGCAAGCTGCGCGCCAAGGGCAAGACCGTGCGCTTTGCGATCCACCCGGTTGCGGGCCGTCTGCCCGGCCACATGAACGTGCTTCTGGCCGAGGCGAAGGTGCCTTATGACATCGTGCTGGAGATGGACGAGATCAACGAGGATTTCCCCTCGACGGACGTCGCCATCGTCATCGGCTCGAACGACATCGTGAACCCGGCCGCACAGGAAGACCCGAACAGCCCCATCGCCGGGATGCCGGTGCTGGAATGCTGGAAGGCCAAGCAGGTGTTTGTCAGCAAGCGGGGTCAGGGGACCGGGTATTCGGGGATCGAAAACCCGCTGTTCTACAAGGAAAACACCCGGATGTTCTATGGCGATGCCAAGAAGTCGCTAGATGCGCTTCTACCGATGATCGACTGACGCGGGGTGGGCAGATTGCCCACCCTAACCGGTTCGCCTGGGTAATGAGTTTGTGTGTACGGGGTGCGGCATGTTCCGTCTGTTGTCTGTCTTCTTGCGTCTTGCCGGCCCGTGCCTTGCGCAGACTGCGGCCTGGACGGTCTCGGGCACCGGCGATCAGGTGGCTTTGCAAGCCTGCGCGCCGGACGGCCAATGCGTTGGCCTGAAATGCTTTGCGCAGAACCAGGGCAACCCGCAACTCAGCTTTGACTTGCGGGTTACAAGCGCGCTGCCGCCTGCCTCGGGCACTCTGCGGATCGAAGTGGACGGCCAGGCGTTCGAAGCGAACTTTTTCAACGAGATGTTTGAGGAAGTCGCGCCCATCCACCCCTATGTGGGTGACCTGATGCCGCTGTCGCCAAACCCGTTTCTGGACCTTTTGGCCAACAGCGCCGCGTTGAAAATACCGCAAACGGGCGGGTTCAGCGGCGTGACCCTTCGCATCGACGGTTTCAAACATGGACTTGCAGCCTTCCGGTCGGCCTGCGGTGCTTTTGCTGCGGCCCCGTTGCCTGTTGCCCCAACGCCTGCGGCCCCGGCGGTGGACGAGGTTGACCTTGTCGCCTATCGGGTGCTGTTTGATGAGGTGACGGTCAGGGGGCAGGCTGTCTGTGAAGGTGGCAAGGCCGTGGTCAGCGACGAAGCCTTCATTCCGCAGCCCGATGGCACCATTGAGGTGAACACCGGCTTTCTGGAATGCAGCCTTCCGGGATTGACCTTCCCGTTCTGCGGCGCGACGGGGTTTTGTGCGATCTGGACCTATGCCCTGCAATCGGGCCGCTATGTTCTTGTGCGGGACGAATTGCGCCGCGGCTAAACCTTTGGCGCAAAAGCCACACCGCTCCGGCATACCCCGGTATTCCAGCATTTTGCTGGCAAGGGCGCTGCGTGCGGCCTAACTCTGGCGGCACGACAGACAAAGGCCCATCCATGCCGCCGATCCCTGACCATCCCCTCCGCTACGCCACCGTGAACGAGTTGCACGCCCGGCCCTTCCCGTCGCTGGAGGTGCCGTCGACCGCCGTCTATGTGGCGATCAAGGAACCGGTGCAGGCGCAGAACCGCGACCGGACCAAGGACCTTGCGCATCTGCTGGCGCTGCTTGACCGCAACGGGTCGGCGCACCCTCAGCCGGGTGCCACGCATTTTCAGGGGCCCATCGGGCGGGCCGAGCTGAAGTGGGAAAGCCATACCGAGTTTGTCACCTACACCGCCTTTTCGCGCGGGTTGTCGAAGCGCCCGTTTGACCCGGCGGATGCCGAGCTTTTGCCGGAAGACTGGCTTGCCGCTGCCCCGGGCAAGCGCCTTACGTCGGTCCTGATCCGGATCGAACAGATGCCGGCCTCCGAAGCCGCGCTGTTTGAGCAGGTGGATGACTGGTTCGTTCCCGAGAGTCTGGCCGTCAGCCGGGTGGTTGACGGTGCCGCCGTGATTGCCGGCGACTTCCGCATCGACCCCGCCGGCCACATGCGCTTTGCCGTCTTTGTCCAGCCCGGCACCGGCCCGCGCCGCATCGGCCGCATCGTCCAGCGCCTGTGCGAGATCGAGACCTATCGCGCCATGTCGATGCTGGGCCTGATGCGGTCGCGCGATCTGTCGGCCAAGCTGAACACGCTGGACCCCCGGCTTTCGGCGCTTGTCTCGGGCCTAGACAATGCCGAACCTGCGCCCGAGGACGCGCTGCACAACCTGCTGACCATCTCGGCGGAACTGGAAAGCCTTGCGGTGCAGTTCTCCTTCCGTTTCGGGGCCACGGCAGCCTATGAGGCGATCGTGAACCAGCGGATCGAGGTCTTGCGGGAAGCCCGGATCGACGGCCGTCAGACCTTTGCCGAATTCATGATGCGCCGCTATGACCCGGCCATGCGGACGGTGAAATCCTCTGAGGGGCGGTTGCAGGCGATGGCCGACCGTGCCCAACGGGCGGCAGAACTGCTGCGCACACGGGTGGATGTGGAACGGTCGGCGCAGAACCAGAAGCTGCTGGAAAGCATGGACAAACGGGCCGATCTGCAACTGCGCCTGCAGCGCACAGTCGAGGGGTTGTCGGTCGTGGCGATCAGCTACTACGCGGTCAGTCTTGCCGCCTACCTCGCCTATCCGCTGGCCAAAGCCTTGCACATGGGCAAGGAGGCGCTGACTGCGGCCTTGGTCCTGCCAGTGGTGGGTCTGGTCTGGCTTTTGGTCCGCCGCATCCGTAAGGCGCTCCACTGACCTTTGCGCAGGGTCAAGGCGCGGGACCGTGACCTGTGCCAAACTGCCTTCGTCGAAAGGTGGAGGCGGCGATGGTCTGGGTGAAATGGGGGGGGCTGGCCCTTGGGGCGCTCGTGGCGCTTTGGGCGGTGCTGGCGCTGTATGGCGGCTGGCGCTGGCAGCAGCGGACGGCGGCGCTTGTCGCAGACCTGACTGCCGCGCGCCTTCCCCTGAGCGGGCGCTATGATCCGGCAAGCCTGGCAGGCCTGCCACCGCCCGTTCAGAGCTATTTCCGTGCAGCCCTGACGCCGGGCCAGCCGCTGGTGACGGGCGTCAGCCTGCAACATTCCGGCACCTTCAACATGGGGGAGGCGGCGGATAGTTGGAAACACTTCACCTCGGACCAGACGGTGGAAACGGCGCGCCCCGGCTTTGTCTGGGATGGGACCATCCGCATGGCGCCGTGTCTGCCCGTCCGGGTGCATGATGCCTATGTGGCGGGCGAAGGCGTGTTGGTGCCGGCGCTTTTCGGTCTGGTCAAGCTGACCGAACTGCGCGGCACCGGCGACATCGCGGAGGGCGAGCTTTTGCGCTGGCTGGCCGAGACGGCATGGTATCCAACCGCACTTCTGCCGGGGCTGGGGGTGGAGTGGTCGGCGATTGACGACCATTCCGCCCTTGCCACCCTGACCGATGGCATGGTGACGGCCCGCCTGACCTTTCGCTTCGGGCCGGATGACCTGATCGCTTCAGTCCGGGCCGAAGCGCGGGGGCGCACTGTGGCAGGTGCCATCATCCCCACCCCGTGGGAGGGGCAGTGGTCCGACTATCGCCGTCACGACGGCATGATGGTGCCCATGGCGGGCGAGGTTGCATGGCTGCTGCCCGACGGCCGGAAACCCTATTGGCGCGGCTGGATTACCGGTCTGGACTACCGCTTGTCCGACTAGCGCCCCCGGATCCGCGGGTCCAGCGCATCGCGCAGGCCATCGCCGATGTAGTTCACCGACAGCACCGTCAGCGAGATGGCAAGGCCCGGGAAGATCACCCGTTCGGGATAAAGCTGCATGTATTCCAGCCCCTCGAACAACAGCCGCCCCCAGGTCGGGAAGTCGGGCGGAAAGCCGAGGCCAAGGAAGGACAGAACCGATTCGGTGATGATCGCCTCGGCCACACCCAAGGTTGCGGCCACCATCACGGGCGACACGACGTTCGGCAGGATATGCCGCAGGATCACCCGCTTGGGCGTGGCCCCGATCGACCGGGAGGCCAGCACATATTCACGTTCCTTCAGCGCCAGCACTTCACCCCGGACGATGCGGGCGGCGTGCATCCAACTGGTCACGCCAATGGCAAAGACGATCAGGACGAAGGCCCCCATCTCGGGCCCCATGGCGCGCGACAGGTCATCGCGGAACAGCATCACCATGACCAACAGCAGCGGGATCAGCGGCAGGGCAAGAAACATGTCGGTCAGCCGCATCAAGGGGCCGTCCAGCCGCCGGAAATAGCCGGCCAGCACGCCGATCAGGGTGCCAAGGAAGATCGCGATAATCATCGCGACAAAGCCCACCGCAAGGCTGACCTTGCCCGCCGCCATCATCCGCTGCATCTGGTCACGGCCCAGTTGGTCGGTCCCCATCGGATGCGTCAGGCTTGGGCCAAGGTTTTTGCTTTTCAGTGCCTCGACCACCGTCAGCTTTTCCGGCGCCCAGACCAGCGGGCCTAGGACCGAAAACAGGATCAAGAGGCCTAGCACGATCAGCCCGAAGACCGCGCCCTTGTGCTTGCGGAACTGTGCCCAGACGGCGGCGCGGAACGTCTCGGGCCGGGAGGTTGCCATGTTGGTCTCAGTCATAGCGGATCCTCGGGTCAAGCATGCCGTAGAGAAGGTCAGCGATCAGGTTGAACATCACGATCAGGATCGCGAAGATGAAGGCCAGCGTCTGCACCATGGGCAGGTCATTGCCCCGGATCGCCTGAATCAGCGCCGATCCGATGCCGTTCACGCCGAAGAGGTTTTCGGTGATGATCGCGCCGCCGAAGATTGACGGAATTCCCAGCGCGATGACCGTGACCACCGGGATGAGCGAGTTCCTGAGGACGTGCTTCAGGACAACGGTGCGTTCGTCCAAGCCTTTGGCGCGGGCGGTGCGAACGTAATCCTGGCTCATGTTCTCCAGCATGGAAGACCGCATGTAGCGGCTGATGGCGGCCGCGTTCGCAAGGCCAAGGACCATCACCGGCATCGCCATCTGGCGCAGTTGTTTCAGGAAACTTTCCCAATCCGTGACCACCAGCGTCGTGTCGTACTTCGTCGGGAACCAGCCCAGCCAGACCGCGAAGATGATGATGAACAGCGTGCCGGTGAAGAAGGTCGGCACCGAAAAGCCGATCATGGCGAACATGGTGCCGAACTGGTCGAACAGCGAATACTGCTTGTAGGCCGAATAGATCCCGATCGGCAGCGCGATCAGGACGCCCACCAGATAGGCCGTGCCGATCACGGTCAGGGTCTGCGGCAAACGCTCACCGATCAGGGGAAACACCGGGCTGCGGCTTTGATAGCTGATGATCCGCTGCATGCCTTCGGCGTAGTTGGTGCCGAAGATCGCGTCGAAGCCGTTCAGCGGTTCAACCCAGAAGAACTGCTTCAGCCACAGCAGATAGCGGATGTGGACGGGCTCGTTTACGCCCAGCGCCTCTAGAATCTTCATCCGCACTTCCGGCGGGACAGTCAGCGGAATCTCCGAGGCCGGGCTGCCGGGGGCAAGATCCACCAGAAGGAAGATGACAAGACTGATCAGCAGAAGCGTCGGGATAGCCAATAACAGCCGTCTCAGCGTGAAGGTGAGCATGGGGCGGGCGCCTCTGATCAGCAGTCTGGTTGGAAGAAGGAAATGGCGGGGGCCTGTCGGCCCCCGCCTGCAGGGCGGGCAATGCCCACCCTGCGTGTCAGATCACTTCACGCGGAACCAGTCCTGGACGTTCCAAAGTTCGGTGTCCCAGGTGTTCAGCACAGCACCGCCAAGGGTGTTCGAGGCTGCCGACAGACGGCCACGGTCCACCAGCGGAACGACGACATAGCTGTCTTTCGTCAGCATCTCGTTCAGGCGGATCGCGATTTCACCACGCTTGGCCATGTCGGCGGTCTTCGACAGTTCGTCGACGAGCGCGTCATAGGCCGGGTCGCAGAAGCGGTTGATGTTTTCGCCCTGCCACTGGTTGTCCGGGCCCGGGATCTTGTCGCACTTGTACTGCGCGAGGTAGGGTTCCGGGTCGGTGCCATCAAAGTTGTTGGCGTACATTTCCACGTCGGCATAGAACTTCTGGAAGGTGTCGGGCGAACCCGCATCCCCGCCGAAGAAGACCGAAGCGTCGATGTTCTTCAGTTCCACGTCCACGCCCAGTTCGGTCCACCAATCCTTGATGACCGCCTGGAAGTCCTGACGGACCGGGTTGGTCGAGGTCTGGTAGACGATCTTCAGCGGCATGCCGTCCTTTTCACGGATGCCGTCGCCATCGGCGTCAACCCAGCCGGACTGCTCCAGCAGGGCCTTGGCGCCTTCCATGTCCTGCGCGATGCAGTCCGTGTTGGGCGAGGCGAACAGTTCCGGCGCGGGCACCAAGTTGCAGGTCGCACGACCGGCCGAGCCATAGCCGATGTCCACCAGGATCTGCCGGTCGATCGCCATCGACAGCGCCTTGCGGACGTTGAGGTCGCTCAGAAACGGGTGCGGGTGCTTGACGGTCGACCGTTCCCCTTCCGGCAGGTCCGGCGAAGGGTTGGTCATGTTCATCTCGATCCGCTCGACCAAGGTGCCGAAACCGTTCAGAAGCACGCCCTTGCCAGCGGCTGCCATCTGCATCTGCTGTTCGGGGTTGATCTGGGTGTTCCAGGCATAGTCGAACTCGCCGGTTTCCAGCACGGCGCGGGCTGCGGCTGCAGCGTCGCCGCCGCCTTTGACCGTCATCGTGGCGAAGGCAGGCTTGGCCGGGTCACGGTAGTTCGGGTTCGCGGCAAGGGTCACCACGTCATTCACCTTGAAATCGGTGACGACAAAGGGACCGGTGCCGATCGGCTTGAAGTTCTGCTCGGTGCAGGTGGAGGCCGCAGCGCCAAGGCAGTTGGCGAACTGCGCCGCCTGCAGGATGGGCGAGGTGCCACCGACGAAGGCCGTGTAGGGGTTCGGCTTCGGCGCGGTGAAGTTGATGACTACGGTCAGCTCATCCGGGGTCTCGATCGAGGCGATGCCTTCGTACCGCGCCGCCTGGGCGCAGCCGCCTTCGGGGTGGGTGCAGTATTCATAGGTGAACTTCGCATCGGCCGAGGTGACCGGGGTGCCGTCCGACCACAGAAGGCCCGGCTTCAGCTTCCAGGTGATCTGGGTCAGCTCGGCATTGATGCCACCGTTTTCCACGGTCGGAACCGATTCCGCGAGGCGCGGGAAGACCACGCCCTTTTCGTCAAAGCCCGCCAGACCCTCAAGGATCAGCGAGGCGGTTTCCACGTCCTTGGTGCCCGAGGACAGGTAGGGGTTCAGGATCGACGGCGCCTGCCAGTACAGCACGTTCACGTTGCCATCGGCCCCGCGTTCGGCAAAGGCCGCGGGCGCGAAGGCCAGCGCAGCGGCGGCGCCCAGAAGGGCGGTTCTCAGTTTCATCGGGTCTCTCCTTGTTGGTTACGCTCTGTTGCCTCGGACGCGCCGGTTGATCCGGCGACAAGAGTTGTTGGGTAAAGATGACAGGCGACGAAGCGGTTAGCCTCAACCTCGATCAGGTCGGGTTTCACGGTCCGGCAGATGTCCATCACCTTGGGGCAGCGGGTGCAGAAGTTGCACCCTTTTGGCGGGTTCGCGGGCGACGGCACATCGCCCGTCAGAATGATCCGGCGGCGCTTGGCGGCAATCACCGGGTCGGGTTCGTTCACGGCCGACAGCAGCGCCTCGGCGTAAGGGTGCAGCGGGCGGGAATAAAGGTCATCGCGCGGGGAAAGTTCCGCGATCTTGCCCAGATACATCACTGCGACCCGGTCCGCGATATGGCGCACCATCGACAGGTCGTGGCTGATGAAAAGATAGGTGAGGCCCAGCTTTTCCTGCATGTCCTCCAGCAGGTTGACCACCTGCGCCTGAATGGACACGTCAAGGGCGGCAATCGGTTCATCGCAGACGATGAACTTGGGGTTCAGTGCCAAGGCCCGGGCGATCCCGATCCGCTGGCGCTGGCCGCCCGAAAATTCATGCGGGAAGCGGTTGGCAAAGCGGCGGTTCAGGCCGACGGCATCCATCAGCTCATGGATCCAGTCCTGCTTTTTCGCCTCGGTCCAGTCGGTGTGTTCGTCCAACGGCTCGCTGATGATGCGGGATAGAGTCATCCTTGGGTTCAGGCTGGCTTGCGGGTCCTGAAACACCATCTGCATCGTCGGGCGCTTCTTGCGCAGGTCTTCGGGCGCAAGGGTTGCGACATCCTGACCGTCAATGATCACCCGCCCCGCCGTCGGTTCATAAAGCCGCAGGAGCGCCCGGCCAACGGTGGATTTGCCACAGCCACTTTCGCCAACCAGACCAAGCGTTTCCCCGGCCTTGATGCTGAAGGACACCCCGTCCACCGCCTTCACGTCGCCGGTATGCCGGCGCAGAACCCCGCTGTAGATCGGGAAGTGCATCTTCAGCCCGTCCACCTGAACCAGTGGGGCCGCAGTTGAAGGGACCGGGTGGGCTTCAAGCATGGGCAACCTCCTGCGTGGCGGGGGCTGTCCAGTGGCAGGCGACGTCATGGCCACGGCCTACCGGTTGCCCGTCAATGGCGCGGCGCGCGGGGTTGATGCTGTCGCAGGGCGCGTGGCGATATTCGCATCTTTCGCGGAACGGGCAGGCCAGCGGAGCGCCACCCATGATCGGCGGCTGCCCCTCGATCACCTTGAGCCGCGCATCCCGCGCGCCGCTGATCTTGGGGATGGTCTTGAGCAGGGCCCGCGTATAGGGGTGCTGCGGATTGGCGAAAAGCTCTGTCACCGGCGCCTGTTCCACCACCTGCCCACCATACATCACCATCACCCGATCCGCGATTCCGGCAATGACGCCAAGGTCATGCGTGATCCAGATGATCGACATGCCCAGCTTCTGGCGCAGGTCCTTCACCAGCTCCAGAATCTGCGCCTGAATGGTCACGTCCAGCGCCGTGGTCGGTTCGTCCGCAATCAGCACATCGGGGTCACAGGCGAGCGCGATGGCAATCATCACCCGCTGCCGCATGCCGCCGGAAAACTGGTGCGGAAAGGCGCGCAGACGCTTGCGCGCATCCGGGATGCCGACAAGCTCCAGCAGCTCGACCGCCCGCGTTTCGGCTTGCGCCTTGGTCATCCCCATATGGGCGCGCAGGGGTTCCATGATCTGGCTGCCGATGTTGAACACCGGATTCAGGCTGGTCATCGGGTCCTGGAACACGAACCCGACCTTAGCCCCGCGCACCTGACGCAGCGCCTCGGCGTCCATCTTGAGCAGGTCCTTGCCGTTCAGCAGAACCTCACCCCCGCGGATGTCCGCAGGTGGCGACGGCAGCAGCCGGATCAAGGACATCATCGTCACCGACTTTCCTGACCCGCTTTCCCCCACAACGCCCAAAAGTTCACCACGTTCAAGATGAAAGCTGACGTCGTTGACGGCGTGAATCTCGCCTCCGCGGGTGCGGAATACGGTTTTGAGGCCCCTGACTTCAAGGACAGGCAAGGCCTGATCGGCCATATGTACTCCCCGCGACGTTTCTTAGTTCTTGTTATTCTTGGGTCTTTTTGACCCTGTCAACCAAGGGTTGCCCCCCGGCAGTCCAACTGTTTCCCATTTTCAATACTCTATCAATCCCGATTTGCAGCGCGATTCTACAGCCTTCCACCGGCAGATTGACCGAAGTCATGGGCATTTCGCCAGATATTGACAGTCCGGGGCCCAGCCGACAGTCTGACCACAACATCTGGGAAGGCGCAAAGTGACAACGTTGACGGTGCTGACGCCACGTCAGATCCTTGACCGGCTGGTCAGTTTTCCAACGGTCAGCCGCGGTTCGAATCTCGACCTGATCGACTGGGTGGAAGGGTATCTGGCCAGCCACGGCATACCCGCCCACCGCCATTGGAACGAGGATCGCCAGAAGGCGGCCCTGTTCGCCCATGTCGGACCGTGGAAGCCCGGCGCGGTGGTCCTGTCGGGCCATTCTGACGTCGTGCCCGTGGATGGCCAGACCTGGACCACCGACCCCTGGACCGTGACCGAACGGGATGGCCGCCTCTACGGGCGCGGTACCTGCGACATGAAGGGGTTCGTGGCCCTGTCGATCTGGGCGCTGGTTGAAGGCCTGCACCGGGGCCTGACCACCCCGCTGCAACTGGCGCTGTCGTATGACGAGGAAATCGGCTGCACCGGCGCCCCCCCGATGATCGCCGCCATGCAGCCCGTCCTGCCCAAGGGCAATGCCGTCATCGTGGGTGAGCCGTCGAACATGGCCGTCATCACCGGACACAAGGGCGGCACCGGCTACCACGTCCACATGAAGGGGTTCGAGGTTCACTCCTCGCTTCTGCCCTATGGCGTGTCGGCGATCATGGAGGGGGCTCGGCTGATCGGCTGGGTCAATGACCAGAACGCAGCCATCCAGTCCCGCATCCCCGGCCCGGTTGCGGCGCAGTTCGTGCCGCCCTTCACCACCCTGCACGTCGGGATGATCGAAGGGGGAACTGCCCATAACATCACCGCCGCCGACTGCCGCTTTGCCGTGGAAATGCGCGTGGTGCCGGGTGAAGACATCACCGCCTACGAGGCCGCGTTTCGGGTCGAAGCCGCCCGCCTTGACGCCGCGATGAAACAGGTGCGCCCCGAAGCAGGGGTCATCCTTGACCGCTTCTTCGGCGTGCCTGCCCTTGTCCCCGAAACCGATGGCCCCGCCGAAGCGCTGGCCCGCCGCCTGACCGGCGCGAATACAACGGGCGTTGTCAGCTACGGCACCGAAGCCGGCCAGTTTCAGGAGGCCGGGTATTCCGCCGTCGTCTGCGGCCCGGGTGACATTGCCCAGGCGCATCAGCCGGACGAATTCCTTGAGATCAGCGAATTTCAGGCGGGGCACCGTTTCATGAAAGGGCTGCTGGACGCGCTGGCATGACCTTCCCAATCCACGACCGCAGCCCGATCCGCTTCAACGCGCCGCTTCCGGCGCGGTCAGATGTGGTCATCATCGGGGGCGGCGTCATCGGCGTGATGACGGCATGGTTCCTGCGTCAGAAGGGCCTGTTCGTCACCGTTTGCGAAAAGGGCCGCATCGCGGGCGAACAGTCGGGGCGCAACTGGGGCTGGGTCCGCCAGCAGGGCAGGGACCCGGGCGAACTGCCGATCATGGTGGAAAGCCTTGCCATCTGGAAACAGCTGGCCGCCGAGTTTGGCGATGGCCTTGGGTTCCGGCAGACCGGCGTCCTCTATCTGGCCAAGACCGACCGTGAGATGCAGGGGTTTGAGGACTGGACCGAACATTCCCGCGCCCATCAGATTGACACGCGCCTCCTGACTGCCGCTGAAACCTCTGCCATGCTGAAAGGGGCGGTCGCCCCGTGGAAAGGCGCGCTTTACACCGCCTCTGACGCCCGGGCCGAACCCTGGCTGGCGGTTCCCACCCTTGCGGCGGCTGTGGAAGACCGGGGCGTGATCCTGCGCGAAGCCTGTGCGGTCCGCGCGCTCGACATCGCTGCTGGCCGTGTCTGTGGCGTCGTCACCGAACATGGCCGCATTGCCTGTGACCATGTGGTGCTGGCAGCGGGGGCATGGTCGCGGCTGTTTCTGGCCCGCCACGGGATCGCGATCCCGCAGCTTTCCGTCCTCGCCTCGGTCGCCGCAACCGAACCGATGGCCGAGATTTTTCCCGGCAATGCCGCCGACGATGACTTTGCCTTCCGCCGCCGCGCTGATGGCGGCTATTCCATCGCCCCCGGCGGGTCAGAGCATGACTTCTTCCTTGGTCCCGACGCTTTCCGGTCCTTCGGCGCCTACCTGAGCATCCTGAAGAAGGAATGGCGGTCCTCCACCTTCCGCCCCATGGCCCCCAAGGGCTTTCCCGACGCATGGAGCACCAAGCGCCGCTGGTCCGAGGATGAGGCCACCCCGTTCGAGGCCACCCGCATCCTCAACCCCGCGCCGAACCTGAAGACCCTCGGCAAGGTGCAGGACGCCTTCGCCAAAGCCTTCCCCACCCTTGGCCGCCCGAAACTGAAAACCGCCTGGGGCGGGATGATCGACACGCTGCCCGATGTCGTCCCCATCGTCGACCACGCGCCGATTCCCGGCCTGACCATCGCCACGGGGATGAGCGGGCATGGCTTCGGCATCGGCCCCGGCATGGGCCGCGTGATTGCCGACCTTGTGACCGGCGGGCATGTCGGCCACGACCTTGGCCGCTTCCGCTTTGCCCGCTTTACCGACGGCACGAAAATCGCGCCGGGCCCCAGTCTTTAGCGCCCCGGACTTTACATCCCGCCGCCGCCCCGCTACCCGTGCCGCCCGTCCAGCGGAGCGCCCCCATGACCCCTGCCACTGGCATCGACTTCGGCACCTCAAACTCTACCGTGGGTCTTGCCGACACCACCGGCGCGCGCCTGCTGACGCTGGAGGAAGGCTCGCCCACGCTGCCCTCCGCCGTCTTCTGGCAGACCGAGGGCGCGCCGCCCCTGTTCGGCCGCGCCGCCATCGCCGCCTATCTGGAGGGTGAGGAAGGCCGCCTGATGCGCGGCCTGAAATCCACCCTCGGCTCGGGTCTGATCCACGAGAAAACCTCAGTCGGGGGCAGGGCGGTGTCGTTCCGCGAAGTGCTGTCGCGCTTCATCGGCCACCTCAGGTCCGCCCAACAGACCGCCGCGCCCGGCACCTCCGTCGTTCTGGGCCGCCCGGTGCATTTCGTGGACGACGATCCCGAGGCTGACGCGGCGGCCGAGGCCACTTTGGCCGAGATCGCCAAGGATTGCGGTTGGCAGGAGGTTGCGTTCCAGTACGAACCTATCGCCGCTGCCCTGCACTACGAACAGACCGCCGCGCGGGAAGAACTGGTGCTGATCGTCGACATCGGCGGCGGCACCTCTGACGTGTCGGTCGTCCGTGTCGGCCCCGGCCGGGCAAGCCTGCCGGACCGCAGCGCCGATATTCTTGCCAATGACGGTATCCGCGCGGGTGGCACCGATTTTGACCGCCTTCTCAGCCTGGCCGAGGCGCTGCCGCATCTGGGCTATCTTGCCCCCACCAAAGGCGGCGGCACGATGCCCCGGCACTACTACCTTGACCTTGCCACCTGGCACCGGATCAACGCGCTTTACACTGCCCGCACCGCAAGCGACCTGAAGGCGCTGCGGCTTCTGGCCGATGACCCCGCGCAGATCGACCGGATGATCCGCGTCGTCCATGGCCGCCATGGCCACGCGCTTGCCATGCGGGTAGAGGCGGCGAAGGTCGCCCTTTCGGACGATGCGGCCACCCGCCTGCCGATGTCCGACCTGACCGGCGGCCCGAACCCGATGCTGCGGCGTGAGGGCTTCGAGGCGGCGGTGGAGGCCCCCATTGCCCGGATCCGAACGCTCCTCCAGCGGGTGCTGGTGGACGCGGGCCTGACCCCCGACCAGATCGGCACGGCGTTTCTGACCGGCGGGTCAAGCCAGCTGCCGATTCTGCACGCCACCGTGCGGTCCATCATCCCCGAGGCAACGATTGCCACGGGCGACATGCTCGGGTCGGTTGGGACCGGCCTTGCACTTGAGGCGCGCCGCCGCTTTGGCTGACCCTTGCGAAGCCCCCGGTTTCGGATCAGGCTTGCCAGCAAAAGGAGTCACCCCATGCCGCCCAAGAACCGTTTCGCCGAACTTCTGCCCGAAATCACCGCATGGCGCCGCGATTTCCACGAACATCCCGAACTGTTGTTCGAGGTTCACCGCACTGCTGCCAAAGTGGCCGACCTCTGCCGCAGCTTCGGCTGTGATGAGGTGACGGAGGGGATTGGCCGCACCGGTGTGGTGGCTGTCATCAAGGGCAAGACGGATACCAAGGGCCGCACCATCGGCCTGCGCGCCGACATGGACGCGCTGCCGATCAAGGAACAGACCGGGGTCCCCTATGCCTCCAAGACCCCCGGCAAGATGCATGCCTGCGGCCATGACGGGCATACGGCGATGCTGCTGGGGGCGGCGAAATACCTGGCCGAGACGCGGAATTTCGACGGCACGGTCGTCTGCATCTTCCAACCCGCCGAAGAAGGCGGTGGCGGCGGGCGTGAGATGGTTCAAGATGGCCTGATAAGCCGTTGGAACATCGACGAAGTTTACGGCATGCACAACATGCCCGGCATCCCCGTGGGCCAGTTTGCCATCCGCCCCGGCGCGATGATGGCGGCGGCCGACCAGTTCGAGATTGTCGTGACGGGCAAAGGTGGCCATGCCGCCAAACCGCATGACTGCGTGGATACCACGGTCGTCAGCGCCCATATCGTTCTGGCCCTGCAGACCATCGCCAGCCGCAACGTGGACCCGTTGAAACAGGTCGTCGTCAGCGTCTGCACCGTGGAAACCGACAGCACTGCCCACAATGTGATCCCGCAGGTGGTCAAGATGAAGGGCACCGTCCGCACGATGGATGCCGCGGTGCAGGACTATGTCGAACAACGGATCGGCCAGATCGTCGAAGGCACCGCCCTTGCCTTGGGTGCCCGGGCCGAGGTGCACTATCACCGTGGCTACCCCGTCACGGTGAACGCACCGGAAAACACGGACTTCGCGGCGGAGGTCGCCTTGGCGGTCTCGGGCAAGGTCGATACCGACACCGCACCGCTGATGGGGGCCGAGGATTTCAGCTTCATGCTGAACGAACGCCCCGGCGCGTATATCTTCCTTGGCAACGGCGATACGGCGATGGTGCATCACCCGGCCTACAACTTTGACGATTCGGCCATCCCCTTCGGGTCAAGCTGGTACGCCGGCATGGCAGAGGCGCGGATGCCGGCGGCATGATCGAGGCGGGTCTGGTGGCACTTTAAAGTCAGAATACCGCTTTGCATTCAGCCCTTCGGTGCTACCGTCCTCCAAATCCTTGGGGGAGGAGCGACCGATGACCGCACACCGCAGCCCGCTGCCTGATGTTGCGCTCCGTGACGTCAGCATTACCGAACGGCTTTTCGAAGGCCTGACGCAAGCGGGGGACCGGGTTGTCCTGACCGACGGCCCCTCGGGTGAGGGGTGGACGGGCGATGCGCTGATCGACCGTATCCGTCAACTGGCGGGCGGCTTGCAGGCCCGGGGGATCGGTCCGGGCAGCGTGATCGCCCTGATGGCGCCCAACATGCCCGACTATGCGGTGGTTTTCCACGCGGTCGCCTTGGCCGGGGGAACGATCACCACGATCAACCCGACCTATACCGCCCCCGAGGTTGGCCACCAGTTGCGTGACAGCGGCGCCACGATTCTGTTCACGATCGAGGCGTTTCTTCCGGTGGCGCTGGCCGCCCTTGAGGGCACCCGCGTGGCTGAGGTGGTGACGCTGGCCCCAAGTCCCGGCCACAGCAGCATCGCGGACCTGATGGGCCAGCCCTTGGCCGCGCAAGTGCCGGTCGACCTTGATGGTCATGTGCTGGTGCTGCCCTATTCCTCGGGCACGACGGGCTTGCCCAAGGGTGTCATGCTTAGCCATCGCAACATGGTGGTGAACGTCGATCAGGCCTTGCCGCTGCTGGACGTGCGGGCGGGTGAAACCACGGTGGCCTTCCTGCCGTTCTTCCACATCTACGGCATGAACGTGCTGATGAACGCCTTCCTTGCCCGCGGTGCCGGGCTGGTCACCATGCCACGCTTTGATCTTGAGGCGCTCTTGGGCCATATCCAGCGTCACCGGGTGGAGAAACTCTACATCGCGCCGCCCGTGGCGATTGCGCTGGCCAAGCATCCGCTGGTGGATCAATACGATCTGTCATCGCTGAAGATTATCATGTCGGCCGCAGCGCCCCTTGGCCCCGAAGTCGCGGGGGCGGTGGGCCAGCGGCTTGGCTGTGCGGTGATCCAAGGCTATGGGATGACAGAGCTTAGCCCCCTGACCCATGTCGTGCCGCACCGTGCCCCGAAGCCCGGCGCGGTTGGGGTCAGCGCGCCAAACACGATGACCCGGATTGTGGATGCCGAAACCGGGCAGGACTGCGCACCCGATGAACCGGGCGAGGTCTGGGTCAAGGGTCCGCAAGTGATGATCGGTTATCACAACCGCCCCGAGGCGACGGCGGCGATGATCACGGACGGCTGGCTGCGCACCGGCGATCTGGGGGTGGTCGATGCCGACGGCTATCTTTTCATCCGCGACCGGCTGAAGGAGCTGATCAAGGTCAAGGGCTTCCAGGTTGCCCCGGCCGAGGTTGAGGCGGAACTGCTGGGCCTGCCGGGCGTGGCGGATGCCGCGGTGATCGGCGTGCCGGATGATGAGGCGGGGGAACGCCCGTTTGCCTTTGTCGTGCGGCAGGCGGGGTCTGATGCCACCGCGCAGTCGATCCTTGCTGCCCTGCGCCCGCGTCTTGCCAGCTACAAGCTGCCGCTTCAGGTGGAATTCATCGAGGCTGTTCCGAAATCCGCCTCGGGCAAGATCCTGCGGCGCGTGCTGCGCGACAGGCTGGCCGGCGGGTAAAGCGCGGGGCAACCGGTGCGGCCCCGTTTTCGCCCAAGTGTCATGTCTGTGATGGTCCGACAAGCCCCTTGCGCGCAAGGGTTGCAGGGGCGGGGCATCTGGCGGATACTTCCGGTGGTTTCACGCGCAGGGATCTGATGGGACGCACGGACCAGCTTGACCCCACCTTGGCCCGCCCGGTGCGGATCGAGCTTCTGGTCATCGACCTGATGAACCGGCTTCTGGACCCCGGACCTGAAGGAATTGACGCGGCGTTTGGCGAAGCCCTTGCCCGTCTGGGTGAGGCTTGCGGTCTGGATCGTGCCTTCCTGTTCCGCATCCGGCCAGATGGCACGCGGCACAGCCGTCAGGAATGGGTGGCCCCCGGCGTACCGATCATGAAAGACCTGATGAGCGCGCTCAAGCCCGACGCGCATCCCACATGGCAAGGCGCGTTCCGGGCGGGTCATACCATTTCCGTCACCAACCGTAACGACCTGCCCGAAGGCATGCCCGAACGCGCGTTTCTTGAAGCGATCGGGGTCCACTCGTCGCTGATGCTGCCACTGCGCGATGGGGATCGGTTGTTTGGCATCATCGGGTTTGACAGCCAGTCACCCGACCGCGACTGGAGCGAGACCGAGCTTTACCTGCTGAAATCCGTCGGGCGGGCGGTGTCGTCGGTCCTGCTGCGGTTGGAAGCGGCACAGGCCGAGGCCGAGTCCCGCAACCATCTTGAGGCGACCCTGCGCGCCTTGCCCGATCTGGTGATCGAGCTTGGCGCAGACGGGACCATCGTCGCCTGCCACAGCGACAAGCTGCCTTGGCTGTCCGGCCTTGTGCGTGCGGGCATCGGGCGGGACATCCGCGACGTCCTGCCCGATCCCCTTGCCCGGGTGCTGTGCGACCTGATCCGCGATCCGCCCGCCGCGCGCACGGCCCGCAGTCGCCGGGTGGGTGTGCCCAGCCTTGTCGCCCCGCATTGGTACGAAGTGTCGGTCGCCCCCTTGCAGATCGACGCCTCGAAGGGCGAAGCCGGGGTCGTCGCGGTGATCCGCGATCTGTCCTCGGCGCAGGCGTCCAGCGAGATGGCGTCCTATCGGGAAGGCCAGTTCACCGCCTTTTTCGAGATGTGTCCGCATCCGATCCTGCTGAACGACTATGACACGGGCGAACTTCTGGACGGCAATCGGGCCTTCATGCAGGTCTTCGGGTTTGACCCCAAGGAAAGCGGCGGCCGCGATGTCCGCCAGATCCTGCCCTCTGACGCGCTCTGGGTGATCGACCTTGCCGTCGAATCGCTGCGCGTCCGGCAAAGCTATGGGCCGGTCGAGGCACTGTTGCGCCGGGCTGACGGCAGCCGCTTTCCCGCCGTCTTGCGCGGCTTCATGAGCATTGATCCCAACGGGCGGCGGCTGGTCTGGGCGCTGATCGAGGATGTGACCGAGATCCGCGCCAAGGAAGCAGCGCTGCGCGACGAACAGAAGGCGCTGGAAGCCACACGCACCCGCCTTGTCACCGCCATCGAGGCGCTGGACGACGGGTTTGCCATCTGGGATGCCGATGACCGGCTTGTGCTGTGGAACACCCAGTACACCCGCGTCTTTGCCGGCATTGCCGACCAGATCAAGGTTGGCGCGCTTTATGATGATCTTCTGCGCGCGGCGATTGACGCCGGCATCTTCGGACCCGAGGGCGAAAGGGACGAAGCCAGCCTGCAGCGCCGTCTGGACCGGCCGCTGACCGAAATCTGGGATGGCGAGGATGCGCTGGCCGATGGCCGCATCATCTGGGTGCGCGAACGGGCCACGCCGTCGCGCGAAACGGTCGGGCTTTACGAAGACGTCACCGCCCGCCGTCTGGCTGACCGGCGTCTGCAACAAGTGATCGAGGGCGGCGAGATCGGGGTCTGGGACTGGGCCGCCGAGACCGGGCTAAGCGCGATGAACGACAGTCTCAGAAACATTCTGGGTCTGACGGAAGGCGCGGCGGATCTGCCGGATCTGTTCGCCCGGGCCCACCATGACGACCGGAAAGCCGCCGAGGAAATTCGCGATGCGCTATTCTACAAAGGCCGCGAAGACTTCGACATCCTCAGTCGGTTCCGGCATCAGGCCGGGCATTGGGTCTGGATCCTCGCGCGGGGCAGGGTGGTCGCCCGCCGTGCAGACGGCACCGCCCGACGCATCTCTGGGGTCATGCTGGATGTATCGCCCCGGATCGAGGCGGAACAGCGCCTGACCCGGTTGATCGACGGCGCGCGGGTGGGGACATGGGAATATGATTCCCAGCGGGAAGTGACGCTGGTCAATGACCAGTATGCCGCGATCATCGGCTATCGGGCGGTGGACCTGAACCCCTTCCCGCTGGCCCGGTGGCTGGAGATCGTCCACCCCGATGATGCCGCGGAATTGTTTGACAAAGTGTCGAGGTCCTTTGTCGACCGGGAATGGACGATGGAACACGAGTTCCGTTTGCGTCACCGGGATGGGCATTGGGTCTGGGTTCTGTCGCGCGGTCAGGTCACGGCTTGGGATGCGGAAGGCCGGCCCATCAAGATGAGCGGCATCTACCTTGATATCTCGGCGGCCAAGGCGCTTGAGGCGGCCCTTGCCCGCGAACGCGACACGCTGGCGCGGATCATGGAAACCTCGGTCTCGGGGATTGTTGCGGTGGATGGGTCCGGCCGGGTGGTCTTTGCCAATGCCGCCGCCGAAACGGTGCTTGGCCGCCCTGTCGCCGCCGGCGATGACCTGCAAAGCATCCTTGCCGCTGCCAATGTGTCCGACCGGTTTGGCAACGCCATCACCGCCGAGAACTGTCCTGTCAGGCGCGCAATGTCGGGCAACGCGGCGCAGCAGGACGTCCGCGTGTGCATCACCTGGCCCTGCGGGACGCGCCGGGTGTTGACTGTGAATGCGGCCCGGTTGTCGGCACCGGGGACGGACCTTGCCGCCCTCTGCGCGCTGACCGACATCACCGAAGTGGTCGACAGCGAGGACCGTCTGCGCGCCGCGATCACCGCCGCCGAAGCTGCTAACCGCGCCAAATCCGATTTCCTTGCATCCATGAGCCACGAGATGCGGACCCCGCTGAACGGCGTTCTCGGCATGGTCGAGATTCTGGACAAGGACCTGCAGAACCCGGACCATCAGGCCATGCTGCGGATCATCCGCGATTCGGGCGAACATCTTCTGTCGGTGATCAACGACGTCCTTGATCTTGCCAAGATCGAGGCTGGCTATCTGACGCTTGACCCCGGGCCGATCAACCTTGCCAACCTTGTGGAACGGGTGACCTCGGTCCACCGCTTTGTTGCCCGGGACAAGGGGATCAGGCTGACGTCAACCTGCACCGGACCCTACCGCGACGCCTTGCGGTTTGGTGATGAAAAGCGGCTGACCCAGATCCTGCACAACCTTGTCGGCAATGCCGTCAAGTTCACCGACAACGGGTCTGTCACTGTGGAGGTGCAGGCGGACTCGCCCGTCCGGCTGGTGATTGCCGTGACCGACACCGGCATAGGCATGTCAAAGGCCGAAATGTCGCGGGTGTTTGAGGAATTCACCCAAGGCGAGGGCGGCATTGCCCGGCGCTATGGTGGCACCGGGCTGGGGCTGGCCATCGTGCGGCGGCTGGCGCGGCTGATGCAGGGCGAGGTGACGCTGGCCAGCGCGCCGGTCCGGGGGCTGGTGGCGCGGGTGACACTTGAAATGCCGGTTTTGCCCGGCGCCTCTATCCCCGCGCGGGAAGCGCCGCTGCCGCAACTGCCGCCGATGACTGTGCTTGCGGCTGAAGACAATGCCACCAACCGCATCATCCTTGCCAGCCTCTTGCAGGCCCTTGGCATCACGGCCGAGATCGTAAGCAGCGGCGACGAGGTGTTGGGCCTTTGGGACCCCGACCGGCATGCCGCCGTGCTGCTGGACATCGCCATGCCCGGGCGCGACGGGCTTGCCACGCTGGATGCCTTGCAGGATCTGGCGGCGGCCCGGGGAGACCCGCCGCCGCTCGCAATTGCCGTGACGGCCAATGCCATGACGCATCAGGTTCAGGAATATCTGGTGCGTGGTTTTGCCGGTGTTGTCGCCAAGCCCCTGCGCGCCGAACGTCTGGCCGAGGCGCTGTGGGCCTGTCACGGGCGGCAGACAACACCGTCCTGAAAGACGAGCGCGGCTTCGGCACATTCCCTTTGACAGGGCGTCTTGTCCTGACCACTCTTTCCCTTGACGGGGCAGGGTGCTGCCTCTGCCGTCATGCCAAGGAAAGGACACCCGTGTCGCTGTCGCCACGCCATCACTGCCGGGGAGCCCGATGACCGCGCCAATTGATCCGATCGCGCGCGCACTGGCGCTGCCGCTCTGGTCGCAGAAGGCGACGGCTGTGCCGCTGGGTGGGGGAATCACCAACCTCAACGTGCTGGTCACCGATGCTGCCCGCCGCGCCGTGGTGCGTATCGGCGATGACATTCCGGTCCACCAGATCATGCGGTTCAACGAACTTGCCGCCAGCCGCGCCGCGCATGCCGCCGGGGTTTCGCCTGCCGTGATCCACCACGAACCGGGGGCGCTGGTGATCGACTTTGTCGAAGGCCGGACGATGACAGCCAGGGACCTGCAGGATCAGGATCTGCTGGAACAGGCCCTAGCCCTTGTCATGCATGCCCACCGCGACATTCCGCTGCATCTGCGCGGCCCGGCCTTGGCCTTCTGGGTGTTCCAGACCCTGCGCGACTATGCCGCCACGCTGGAGGAAGGGCGGTCCCGGCATGTGCCGATGCTGTCCTCCCTGCTGGACGAAGCTGGCCTGCTGGAACGGGCCGTTGGCCGGATCGAGCTGGTCTTTGGCCACAACGACCTTTTGCCCGCCAACTTCCTGCATGACGGTCGCCGGATGTGGCTGATCGACTGGGACTATGCCGGCTGGAACTCGCCCCTGTTCGACCTTGGGGGCCTTGCCGCCAACAACAACCTTGGCCCCACACAAGAGGAATGGCTGCTGACCGCCTATTACGGCACCGCCCCTGATGCCGACCTCTGGCGCCGCTACCGCGCGATGAAAGCCGCCGCGGCGCTGCGTGAGGCGATGTGGTCCATGGTGCAGGAAATCCATTCCGAACTGGACTTCGACTATGCCGCCTACACGGCAGACTACCTTGCAACCTACCGTGCCGCGCTGGCCGCCTTCAGGACCTCTGCATGACCGACCTTCCCACCACTGCCCGCGCCGTCATCATCGGTGGCGGTATCGTCGGCTGTTCCGTGGCCTACCACCTTGGCAAGTTGGGCTGGACTGACACTGTCCTGCTGGAACGCAAGAAGCTGACCTCGGGCACCACGTTCCATGCGGCAGGGCTTGTCGGCCAGCTTCGCACCTCGGCCAATATCACCCAGCTTCTGGGCCACTCGGTCGCGCTTTATAAGCGGTTGGAGGAAGAAACCGGCCTGCAAACCGGCTGGAAGATGAACGGCGGGTTGCGGCTGGCCTGCAACGCCGAACGCTGGACGGAAGTGAAGCGCCAGGCCACCACCGCGCACAGTTTCGGGCTTGAAATGCACCTCCTGACCCCGAAAGAGGCGCAAGAGATGTGGCCCCTGATGACCATCGACGATCTGGTCGGTGCTGCTTACCTGCCGACGGACGGGCAGGCCAACCCCTCTGACATTACCCAGTCCCTCGCGCGCGGCGCGCGGATGGCAGGGGTGAAGATCTTCGAAGATACGCCAGTCACGCGGGTCATCGTCGAAGACGGCCGCATCCGTGGGGTCGAGACCCCCTTCGGCACCATCGAATGTGAAAAGGTGGTCTGCTGCGCGGGCCAATGGACCCGCACCCTTGCGGCGACCGTGGGCGTCAACATCCCCCTCGTTTCCGTTGAACACCAGTACATGGTCACCGAAAAGATCGAGGGCGTGACGACCACGCTCCCCACCCTCCGCGACCCCGACCGCCTGACCTACTGGAAAGAGGAAGTCGGCGGGCTGGTTTGGGGCGGGTATGAGCCGAACCCAAAACCATGGGCGCAGAACGGCATCCCCGAGGGGTTCCACTTCGAACTGCTGACCAGCGACTTCGACCATTATTCCCAGTTCATGGAGGACGCCATCGCCCGCGTCCCGGCGCTGGCCACGGCAGGCGTCAAGCAACTGATCAACGGCCCGGAAAGTTTTACCCCCGACGGCAACTTCATCCTGGGCGAAGCGCCTGAACTGCGGAACTTCTTCGTGGGTGCGGGTTTCAACGCCTTCGGCATCGCATCCGGCGGCGGGGCAGGGATGGCGCTGGCCGAATGGGTCGCCACGGGTGCTGCGCCCTATGACCTCTGGCCCGTCGATATCCGCCGCTTCGGCCCCGCCCACCGCTCCACCGATTACGTCCGCACCCGCACGATGGAGGCTTATGCCAAGCACTACACCATCGCCTGGCCGTCGGAAGAGATGAAGTCCGCGCGGCCCACCCGCCGCTCGCCCCTTTACGCCCACCTCAAGGCGGCAGGTGCCTCATTCGGCGAAAAGCTGGGCTGGGAACGCCCGAACTGGTTCGCCGGGCCTGGGGAGGAACCGGTGGACCGCTATTCCTACCAGCGTCCGGGCTGGTTTGAAGCCGTGGGCCGCGAACACAAGGCCGCGCGGGAGGGCTGCGTGCTGATCGACCAGACCTCTTTCGCCAAGTTCACCCTGAAAGGGCCCGATGCGGCGAAGGCGCTGAACTGGATCGCCGCCGGGAATGTGGATCGGGCGGTGGGGTCGCTGACCTATACCCAGATGCTGAACGCCAAGGGTGGCATCGAATGTGACCTGACCGTCGTTCGCCGCGCCGTGGATGAGTTTTACATCACAACCGGCACCGGCTTTGCTACCCATGATTTCGACTGGATTTCCCGTAACTTGTGCGGCGATGCTCACCTGATCGACGTCACCTCCGGCTCCGCCGTCCTGTCGCTGATGGGCCCAAAAGCACGTGAGGTTCTGCAACCCCTCACCGAAGGCGATCTGTCCCATGCCGCCTTCCCCTTTGGCACCGCCAAAACCATCTACATCGCCGGCTGCCCCGTCCTCGCCCTGCGCGTCACCTATGTCGGCGAGCTTGGATGGGAACTCCACATGCCCACCGAAGTCGCCGTCACGGTCTATGAGGCGCTGATGGCCACCGGCGCCGTCACCAACGCGGGTTACCGCGCCATTGAAACCCTGCGGCTGGAGAAGGGCTATCGGGCCTGGGGCAGCGACATCGGCCCTGACCACACACCGGTCGAGGCGGGCCTGTCCTGGGCGGTCAAGATGAAATCCGGCCTGCCGTTCCTTGGCCGCGACGCCATCGCCGCCCAACTTGAAAACGGCGTGAAGAAGCGCCTTGCCACCTTCACCGCTTCGCCAGACACCATCCTTCTGGGGCGTGAGACGATCTACCGGAACGGCCAGCGCGTCGGCTGGCTGTCCTCAGGCGGCTACGGACATACCGTTGGCGCGGCCATTGGCATGGGCTACATCCGCCATCCGGAGGGTGTCACGGAAGATTTCATCCTGTCAGGCAGTTACGAGCTGGAAGTCGCCTCGGAACGGGTTCCGGCGAAGGTCCAGCTTGCCCCGCTCTACGACCCGAAAAACCTGCGCGTGAAATCCTAGGCGCAAAACTTTTCGAAAAGTTTTGCAAATTCCTTCGAAGGAATTTGGCTACCCGTCAAACCGCGTCGCGCCCCGGCGCTTTTCGTCCACCGGCTGCGTCAGGATCGTCGCCTGATGCGCCCGCTGGTCGCAGTTCGCGCGCGGACAAACCCGACAGTTGATGCCAATCGGCACCATCCGCGCCCCAGCGACACTGAACGCCTCGGCATAGCCAATCTCGCCCGCGTGTTCGATCATGCAGCCCATCGCCACAGCCAGCCGGTTATCCTGCGCATGACGGATCCAGGTTGGCCGGTCGACCGTGCGCGAGAAGACGAAATACTGCGATTTGTCCGGCATTTCAACGAATTGCGGCACGATCCTCCCCGGTGTGCGAAAGCTGGTATGCACATCCAACCGCGGGCATGCCCCGCCATACTCCGCCAAGTGGAAATCCGTCGCGTTGAACCGCTTCGTCACGTTCCCGCCCTTGTCGATCCGCAGAAAGAAGAACGGCACCCCCTGCGCCCCTTCCCGCTGCAGCGTCGTCGCGCGGTGGCAGGCCTGTTCGAAGCTTACGCCAAAGCGCGTGGCGATGTGGTCAAGGTCGTATTTCGTCGCCCGCGCTTCGGCCAGAAAGGCCGCGTAGGGCATCAGCACGGCGGCGGCGAAGTAGTTCGCCAGTTCCACCCGCAGCCGCGCCACCCCGCGCGGATCGGCAATCCCGGCCCGGTCGATCAGGCCATCCAGAAGCTCGCGCTGTTCCAGCAGGCCGCACATGTGAACCAGCTGGAACGTCCGGTTGGTGTGGTCCAGCGCCTCGGACAGCAGGATTTCCCGACGCCCCTCATCATACTGCCGCAGGGTGCCCGGCAGATCCTCTACCCGCACGAGGCGGACCGAAATCCCAAGCCGGTCGCGCAGTCGCCGTTTAAGGGCCACATAAACCTCATCCCGTTCCACCGGGGCGGTCCAGAACGCCTCGGCCGCCTCCTCCAGATCGCGGAAGTGGTTGCGCTGGCGGCGAAAGACGTTGTGCACGGCGGCCTCGGGCGTGGCGCTGATCGCCCGCACATCCCCCTCGCTGAGCGACAGAAGCTGGTCGGTCGCAGCCTGCCAGGACCGGTGCAGCCGCAGAAAGGCGCTGGCAAGGTCCGGCGCATGGACCAAAGCCGCGCGAAGCTGCGTCAGATCCGGCCGGGTTTCGGCGAAAAGGGGGTCCTGCAGCGCCGCCCGCAGATCGGCCAGCGCGCCCGAGCCATCTTCCTCGGCAATCTCGCGCCAGTCGACACCATAAGCCTCGAACAGCTTCAGCATCACCTGAACCGAGACTGACCGTTCGTTGTTCTCCAGCAGGTTGACGTAGGACGGGCTGATGCCCAGCACCCGCGCCATGGCGCCTTGGGTCTCGCCCCGCTCCAGCCGCAGGCGCCGCAAGTGCGGGCCGATGAAGGTTTTCTGCATACCGTCGCACACCTGAAAGGGTTTGTGGTGTTTACAATATTACAAAAAACTCAATCTGTAAACTTTCGCATTTACAGCGCGACCCAGTTTGCTTTTGCACATTCCGAAATTGGTGACAGGAGAGCTTAACCAAATTGGAGGACATCATGCGCACTGGCACCAACCACCTTTTCATCCCCGGCCCGACCAACGTCCCGGAAGACGTGCGCATGGCGATGAACGTGCCCATGCAGGACCAGCGCGGCCCCGATTTCGGCGCCATGACCCTTGGCATCCTTGCCGACCTCAAGAGGGTGTTCCGCACCACCACCGGCCAGATCATGCTGTTCCCCGGCTCCGGCACCGGCGCGTGGGAGGCGGCGATCACCAACACCCTCAACCCCGGTGACCGGGTGCTGATGGCGCGGCACGGCCAGTTTTCCACCCTCTGGGCCGAAATGGCGACGCGCCTTGGCCTGACGGTCGATGTGGTCGACGTCGCTTGGGGGGCAGGGGCCCCGGTCAACGAATTCATGCGCAAGCTGGCGGCGGACCGGAAGGGGGAGATCAAGGCCATCTTCGTCACCCACAATGAAACGGCCACGGGTGTCACCAGTGACATCGCCGCCGTCCGCCGTGCCTTGGACGACTGCTTCCACGATGCGCTCCTCTTCGTCGATGGCGTGTCGTCGGTGGGTTCCATCGACTTCCGGATGGATGACTGGGGCGTTGATCTGGCCGTCACCGGCAGCCAGAAGGGCCTGATGTGCCCGGCGGGTCTTGGCATCCTTGGTGTCTCGGCCAAGGCAATGAAGGCCGCAGAAACCTCCACCATGCGCCGCGCCTATTTCGAATTCCGTGACTTCAAGCAGACGGTTGAGACCGGCTATTTCCCCTACACCCCGCCGACGCAAATCCTGCACGGCCTCCGCCGCGCGCTCGACCGGATCAATGCCGAGGGGCTGGATAACGTCATTGCCCGCCATACCCGCCTTGCCGAAGGCGTGCGCCGCGCCGTCGCCGCCTGGGGCCTCAGCCCCTGCGCCGAGCACCCCTCGCTTGCGTCCAACACCGTCACCGCGATCCGGGTGCCGGACGGGGTGGATGCTCGCGACGTGATCCGCATCGGGTATGAGCGGTACAACACCTCCTTCGGTTCGGGCCTCGCGCGGCTTGCAGGCAAGGTGTTCCGCATCGGCCATCTGGGCGATCTGAACGAAGGCATGTGCCTGACAGCCATCGCAGTTGCCGAAATGGCGCTGGTTGAGGCGGGGGCGGATGTGACCTTGGGGTCCGGTGTGGCCGCAGCCCAGGCCTGGTACGCCCAAGGCCGTACGGCTGAAGCTGCCCTTCGCATCGCCGCTGAATAATCCATCAGGAACAGATAGATGAGCCACACTCTTCACCCGCTGCGCATGCAGCGGCTCCAGCGGTCTGAACTCGCGGTCCCTTCCTCGAACCCTTCGATGATCGACAAGGCCGCCGAAGGCCCCGCCGACTATGTGTTTCTTGATCTGGAAGATGCGGTTGCCCCGCCCGAAAAGGAACAGGCCCGCAAGAACTGCATCCAGGCGTTGAATGACATCGATTGGGCGGGGAAGGGCAAGACGGTCTCGGTGCGGATCAACGGGCTGGACACCCATTACATGTACCGCGACGTGGTGGATGTGATGGAACAGGCAGGGTCACGCGTCCACACCCTGCTGGTCCCCAAGGTCGGCGTCCGCGACGACCTTTACATGGTCGAAGCCATGGTCAACCAGATCGAACAGGCCAAGGGCTATACCACCCGCGTCGGCCTTGAGGCGCTGATCGAAACCGCCCTCGGCATGGCCAACGTCGAAACGATCGCCCAGTTCGGTGGCCGTCTCGAAGCCCTCCACTTCGGCGTCGCCGACTACGCCGCCTCGATGCGGGCCCGCACCACCAACATCGGCGGTCTCAACCCGATGTACCCGGGCGACCAGTGGCACGCCGCCATCTCGCGCATGGTCATCGCCTGCCGCGCCTATGGCCTGCGCGCCATCGACGGCCCGTTCGGCGATTTCTCTGACCCCGAGGGCTATAAGGACGGCGCCCGCCGTGCCGCCGCCTTGGGCTGTGAGGGGAAATGGGCGATCCACCCAAGCCAAGTGGCCCTTGCGAACGAAGTCTTCAGCCCGACTGAGGCCGAGGTGACCAAGGCGCGCCGGATCCTTGAAGAACTGAAACTGGCCGAAGCCCAAGGCAAGGGTGCCGCCAGCCTTGATGGCAAGATGATCGACGCCGCATCGGAAAAGATGGCGCGCAACCTTCTCGCGGTGGCCGAAGCCATCGCCGCAAGGTAGCCCCCATCCCGTCAGCCCGTGCGGGTGCCGGAACAATCGCTACCCCTCCCCCTCGTGGGGAGGGGAGAGGGGTGGGGGGCTCCCCGACCAACCATAGGGAGGACGAAATGGACATCCACGAATACCAGGCCAAGGAAATCCTCGCCCGCTTCGGCGTGCCGGTCCCGCGCGGCGGCCTCGCCTACTCGCCCGAACAGGCCGGCTACCGCGCCCGGGAGCTTGGCGGCAACGCCTGGGTGGTGAAGGCCCAAATCCACTCCGGTGGCCGGGGTGCCGCAGGCGGCGTGAAGCTCTGCCGCGACGAACATGAGGTCAGCGCCTTCGCCGCGACCCTCTTCGGCAAGCAACTGGTCACCAAGCAGACCGACGCCAACGGCAAGGGCGTCTACCGCCTCTGGGTCGAATCCGCCTCGGACATCGCGCGTGAGATGTATCTGGGCTTCGTCCTTGATCGCAAATCCGAACGCATCATGATCGTCGCCTCCGCCCACGGCGGGATGGAGATTGAGGAACTGGCCGAAACCGACCCCGACTCCCTTCGCCGCATGACCATCGACCCCGCCGTCGGCCTGTCGGAATTCCAGGCCCGCGAACTGGCCTTCCAGCTTGGCCTCAAAGGCGGCCAGATCGCCCAGATGGTGACGATCCTGAAAGCCTGCTACCGCGCTTACCGTGACCTTGACGCCGTGATGGTGGAAATCAACCCGCTGGTCATCACCGGCGCGGGTGACCTTGTGGCGCTTGATGCCAAAATGTCCTTCGACACCAACGCCTTGTTCCGTCGCCCTCAAGTCGCCGAACTGCGCGACCGCAGCCAGGAAGACCCCCGCGAAAGCACCGCCGGCGACCACGGCCTCGCCTATGTCGGGCTGGAGGGCGATATTGGCTGCATCATCAACGGCGCAGGCCTCGCGATGGCCACGATGGACATGATAAAACTTGCCGGCGGCGAACCCGCCAACTTCCTCGACATCGGCGGCGGCGCATCCCCCGAACGCGTCGTCCGCGCCTTCCGAACCGTTTTGGCCGACCGCAACGTCAGCGTGATCCTCGTGAACATCTTCGCCGGCATCAACCGCTGCGACTGGGTCGCCGAAGGCGTTGTGAAGGCGTATCAAGAGGTTGGCCTGACCATCCCCGTCGTCGTCCGCCTTGCCGGCACCAATGTGGAGGAAGGCAAACGCATCATTGAGACCTCCGGCCTCCCCCTCATTTCCGCCGACACCCTCGCCGAGGCCGCCGCAAAAGCGGTTGCCGCCAAAGCCGCCTGAAGGAGCCCCAAATGGCCATCCTCATCACCGAAACTACGAAAGTCATCGTTCAGGGCATGTCCGGCCGCATCGGCGCCTTCCACGCCGCCGACATGATCAAGCACGGCACCAATGTCGTCGGCGGTGTCACCCCTGGCCGGGGTGGAGAGTCCCACCTCGACCGCCCCCTTTTCAACACCGTCCGCGAAGCAGTTGAAGCCACCGGTGCCGAGGCCAGCCTCGTCTTCGTCCCGCCGCCTTTCGCCGCCGACGCGATCATGGAAGCCGCCGACGCAGGCATCAAGACCGCCGTCTGCGTGACCGACGGCATCCCGTCGCAGGACATGATGAAGGTCAAACGCTTCCTCAAACGCTACCCCGAGGAACGCAAGATGCGCCTAGTAGGGCCGAACTGCGCCGGGATCATCTCGCCCGGCAAGGGCTTCATGGGGATCATGCCGCCGCATATCTACATGCCCGGCCGCATCGGCATCGTCGGCCGCTCCGGCACCTTGGGCTATGAGGCGGCATCCCAGATGAAGGCCCTTGGCATCGGTGTCTCAACTTCGGTCGGCATCGGTGGCGACCCGATCAATGGCAGCAGTTTCAAGGACATACTCGCCCTATTTGAAGCAGACCCGGACACTGACGCCATCATGATGATCGGCGAAATCGGTGGCCCGCAAGAGGCTGAGGCCGCCGCCTATGCCCGCGATCACATGACCAAACCCGTGGTCGCCTACATCGCCGGTCTTTCCGCGCCGAAGGGCCGCAAGATGGGCCACGCCGGCGCAATCATCAGCGCCTTCGGCGAATCGGCGCAGGAAAAGGTGGAGATTCTTGAAGCCGCCGGGATCACCGTGGCCCCGAACCCCTCTGCCATGGGCGAAACGATGGCACGGGTGCTTTCAAAGCGGCAGGCTGCCTGACATATGCCCCGCCCCGGGCTTGACCCGGGGCCTCCTCCTCCATCCCTACCGCCCTTGTACGGGTGGAGGCCCCGGGTCAAGCCCGGGGCGCGGTTTCGTGCTGACCGGCAACAGCCCGCGCCAGGGCGCAGAACTGCTCCAACCCAATCTCCTCGGCCCGGGCCGTGGGCGGGATGCCGACACTCTCCAAAAGCCCCTCGATCCCCGGCCCCATGCCCTTCAGACTTGACCGCAGCATCTTGCGGCGCTGGTTGAAAGCCATGGCAGTTATCCGCTGCAACACCCCGAAATCACAAGGGAAACGCGGCTCGGGCAGGGCTGTCAACTGCACCACCGCCGAATGAACCTTGGGCGCGGGTGTAAACGCCTCGGGTGGCAGGGTCATCACGATCGCCACATTGCAGCGCCACTGTGCCATCAGCGCCAGCCGCCCGTAATGGTCCGTCCGGGGCTTTGCGACGATGCGCTCCGCCACTTCTTTCTGGAACATCAGCGTCAGCGATGACCAATAGGGCGGCCAGGGCGCCGACAGCCAGCGGATCAGCAGCTCCGTCCCCACATTGTAGGGCAGGTTCGCCACCACCTTGATCGGCGGCGTCAGATGCGCCAACACGTCCACGTCCAGCGCATCGCCAATCAGCACCTCCAGCCGCCCCGGAGCCGATACCGCAATCTCCTCCAGCGCCGGCAGACAGCGTGCGTCTTTCTCCACCGCCAGCACCCGCCGTGCGCCCTCGGCCAGCAGACCCCGCGTCAGTCCTCCGGGACCGGGGCCAACCTCCAGCACATCGCAACCTGACAGGTCCCCCGCCGACCGAGCAATCTTCGCCGTAAGGTTCAGATCCAGCAGGAAATTCTGCCCCAATTGCCGCTTGGCCACCAGATCATGCGCCCGGATCACCTCTCGCAGCGGCGGCAGTCCGTCAATCGTTCCCACTCAATCAGCCTTTCATTCTGGTATAAATATCCCGGGGGTGCGGGGGCTGGCCCCCGCTCCGACACCTACCGCCGCGCCGCCATTTCCCGCGCCAGGCGCAGTGCAGCCACCAAACTGGCCGGATCCGCCACCCCACGCCCCGCGATGTCATAGGCCGTCCCATGATCAGGCGAGGTCCGCACGAAGGGCAAGCCCAGCGTCACATTGACCCCCCCGGCAAAGTCGATCGTCTTGATCGGGATCAGCGCCTGATCGTGATACATGCAGACCGCCGCGTCATAACCCGCCCGCGCGCCTGCGTGAAACATCGTATCCGCCGACAGAGGGCCCCGTATTGCCATGCCTTCGGCGGCCAGCCGGTCGACCAGCGGGCGGATCAGTCGCTCATCCTCCCAGCCCATCGCCCCGCCTTCGCCCGCATGCGGGTTCAAGCCTGCCACCGCGATCCGGGGGGCGGCAATCCCGAAGTCACGGATTAGCCCGGCATGGGTGATGCGGATGGTCTCCTCCAGCAAGCCTTCGGTCAGGGCGGCGGGCACCTCGGACAGCGGAATGTGGATCGTCGCAGGCACGACGCGCAGGTCCGGGCAGGCGAGCATCATCACCACGCGCGACACCCCGGCCAGATGCGCCAGAAACTCGGTATGGCCAGGAAACGCGAATGCGGCCCCGTCCTTCAGGGCCTTCTTGTGGATCGGAGCGGTGCAGATGGCCGAAACCTCGCCCGCAAGAACCAACCCTACAGCGCGTTCAATGACGGCGATCACCCCCGCCGCATTGGCCGGATCGGGCTGGCCGGGCAGGGCAGGGGCCGCGAAATCATGGCGCAGCACGGGCAGTACCCGCTGCGGGACCAGTTCGGCCAGATCGGTCACTTCACGATAGGCAGTGCCTTTGGGCAGGTGGCGCGGATCGCCCAGCCAGACGAAGCGTTCGCCTGCCAGACAGGCCTTCACCGCGATTTCCGGCCCGATGCCGGACGGGTCGCCCGAGGTCAGCAGGATCGGCCGCAGGCTCACGGTTCGCGGATGATGGCGGCTGCGCGCAGCTCTTCCAGATACCCTTCCGCCAGACCTTCCAGCTTCTGGTTGATCACTTGTTCGCGTACGGCGGCGCGGTCGATCGGTTCAGCCTGCGTCGCCTCACGGCCGCAGAGCATGAGCAAGCGCCGGAACCCGCCCCGGGTCAGCGCAACGCTGCTTTCGCCCGGGTCAAGCTGCGCCAGTTCCAGACCGACGTCGCCCGGCACGTCGCTTGCAGCCTGTGTCGTCACCGTAAGCCGGCCGTCAGGCAAGCCGTTGGCCTGACCGTAAAGGTCAAGGCAAGTGTCCGTCTCGGCGCGGATGCGGGCGATTTCGGCGGCATCGTCGGGCACCAGGAATTCGGCCCATTCCACTGTCACGGCAATCGGTTCGGCGCTTTCATCCCGCGCCACGTCGCGCAACTGGAACAAAACCACGGCACCGGGAACCACCACCGGGTCCGACACTTCGCCCGGCCCAAGCGCCAGCACCGCCTGCCCGATCGCCCCGGGCAGGTTTGACAGCGGTACCCAGTCCAGCCGCCCGCCGTTGCCCGCCGTTGGCGCTGCCGAGTATTGCCGGGCCGCTGCGGCAAAAGCGCCCTCGCTGGTGATCTCGTCCGACAGCCGGTCCGCCAGTGCAAGCGCGGCCTCAACCTCGCCCTCCGCTGCTGGGATCACCAATTCCGACACCAGAACCCGCAGGGCCCGGGGCCGGGCCGAGGCTTCCAGCGCCATGTCCACGTCATTCTCGCTGATCGGCACCTGGCCCAGGAACTTGCCCCGCACGGCCTTGCGCCACAGCAGCCCTGCCGAGACGAAATCGCGGAATGTCTCGCCCGCGATGCCGACCTTTGCCAGTTCGGCCACCAGGCCTTCGCCGGTCAGGTTGGCGCGGCTGGCGAATTCGTTCATGCCTTGCAGCACTTCCTCATCCGTCAGGGTCAGACCAAGGCGATCCGCCTCGGACTGGCGCAGCCGGTCCTCGATCAGACCCTTGAGGGCTTCATCCTCGGGGTTGCCGGGGGCCTGCAGCACTTGCAGGAACATCGCCCGTTGCGCCACCTCATAACCGGTGATCACCCGGTCGTTCACGATCATCCGTGGTGCGAACAGATCCTGCGCCAAGGCCATGCCGGGCTGTCCGGCCAGAAGGGCCACAGTGCACAGCAGAACTGCCGCCTGCCGTTTTACAAAGGAAAATGCCATCGCCTCAGCCGCTCTTTCCTGCTTCTCGCGGGTCTCTGCCCGCCGATTCCGCCACCATCCGGTCATTGCCGACACGTCCGTGCCGGGCCGCCGGTCACCCCGCTGCCGAACCCGACCAGATCCAGCGACAGGGCGAAATCCGTTGTCGGCGTTACACTAGTGGATGACGTGAACCGACGCGAGAGGGAAACATCAAGCCGCACACACTCATTCAGGAACTCCAGACCCAGCCCGGCCACCGTGCCCTGATCGGCGACAAAGTCATAGCGTCCGGACACTTTGCCGGTCCAGTTGCTGCCCAGCTTGCGCCGGGCGTCAAAGGTGATTTCCTGCGTCGGGTCGGGGCGGTTTTCCATCGTGTCGGCCACGGCCCAGATCATGCTGGTAGCAACGGCGGTGCGGGTTCCGTTCAGCGCCAGCCGCGCTTCGCCCTTGGTCAAGTCAAGATTGTCGTCCATGACCACGCGCGCCGTGATCGCAATGCCATTGGCCAGATCGAAATTCACCGCAGCCAGCCAGTCGGATCGCTGGCCGTCCAGACCCGACCCCGGGCCGAACTGGCCAAGGTCCGTCTCGCGGTAGACCCGGCCCAGTGTGGCCCCCATGGTCCAGCCCGCGGGGTCATGCCGGGTCCAGCTGATCCCCAGATTGGCGCGCGGGCCGCGTTCCACCGCGTCCGACCCCGGAAATCGGTCCAGCGAGAACAGGTTGCCCTCATCAAATTCGACCAGCACCGAATCCTCATTCGGCAGGCTTTCGGCGTCCGACGACGACCAGATCAACTGCACGACCGGCTCGATCACATGGGTGGCGCCGGCCGAGCCGACCTTCAGCCAAGGCCAGCGCAGCTCGACCCCGGCGCTGCCATGGGTGCGGGTGGTCTGCTGTTCAAACAGGGCATCCTGCGCCACTGTATAGGCATCCGCCGTTGCCTCTCCCAGCACGGTCGCCTCGATCCCCATCGGCAGAAGGAAGCTGCGCCGCCAGTCGATCCGGGCCGAGATGCGGCCCATATCGCGGCCATCGGCGATGTCGTCGCTGTCGGCCCCATCCAGCGGATTGGTGGAACTGCGATAGTGGTTGTGGGTCTGCAAGCGCAACCCGCCTTCGCCCCCCAGCGGGCCTAGCGAGAAGCGGCGGTGAAAGGTCAGATCGGCAATGATCGACGGGATCGTCGTATTGTCCTCGCCATCGCGCAGGGTCTGAAAGCTGATGACCCGGGCCGAGATATGTTCGTTCCGCCGCGTCCGGCTGGCCTCGATCCGGCTGTCCAGACGGTCAAGGTTGGCAATGCCATAGTCCAGAAGATAGGCAGGGTCGGTGACCGTCTGGCCCTTGATCGTCAGGCCGAAATTCAAGGGCAGGGTGAATTTCCCGTCCACGAACAGATAGCCGCGCGTGTCGCCGGGCATCAGGTCATCCCGGGTGATCGCGCCGTTCACCTCGATTTGGCCGGTGGCGAAGGCTTGGCGGTAGCGCAGCCCCAGAGTCTGGCTGTTGCGCGCCGTAATGTAGGGTTCGAACGTCAGGTCGGCCGATTTTCCCAAGATCACGAAATAGGGCACCTTGATCCCGGTTCCCAGATCGGACGTCGTGCGGATCGACGGCATCAGAAACCCGGTCGCACGGTCCAGCGTCGGATCCGGCATCCGCAGGCGCGGGATGTAGAAGACCGGGATGCCAGCCAGCCGGAATTGCGCATTGTCGAAAAAGATCTGCCGCTGCTCCTGGTCATGGACAACCCGGCTGGCACGGATTTCCCACAGCGGCGTCGAGCTGCCTTCACAGACTTTGCAAGAGGAGGCCACCACCTGCTCCAGCGTTGTCTGGCGCCCCGCGACGGTGGTGATCCGGTTTGCGGCAAGCTGCAGCTGCCGGTTCAAGACCAGCCGGGCGCTGGTCAATATGCCCTCGCTCAGGTCGGCGGCAAGGTCGGCCTGCGAGGCAAGGATCAGCACATCGCCGCTGTCTTCGGTCAGCACGATCGGGCCGACAATCTCCAGCCGGTCGGTCGCTTGATCATAGACGATGCGCTCCGCGCTCATCCGGCGGCCCTTGAAGAACACCTCGACATTGCCGTCGGCAATCAGCCGGGTGTCGCCCGTAATCTGGATGCTGTCCGAAATCAGCGTGGCCTTGTCCTGTGCCAAGGCAGGCAGGGACGGGACCCAGAGCAACAGCACAAGAGCCACAAGGCGGGCCAGAGAATGGGCCATCAGCCATCCTCCAGATGCAGCAGAAGGCCAAGTGACATCAGACAGGCCGCAAGCGGCGGGGACCAGGCCGCAACTATGATCGGGATCTGCCCGGTTTCCCCCAAGGCCTGCGCGAAGTTGCGCAGAAAGAAGATGCCAAAGCCCGCCATCATCGCATAGATCACCATGCGCCCAGTGCCGCCAAAGCGGACATGCCGCATGGTGAACCCGGCGGCCACCAGCACCATCGCCGCCAGCAAAAGCGGTTGCGCCAGCTCCATCTGGAACCAAAGCCGATAGGATTGCGCCGAAAAGCCCGCCCGCTCCAGATCGGCGATGTAGCCGGGCAGGTCCCAGAAGGCGATGGCGCTTGGCGTGCCGAAACTGTCACGAATCCGCTCGGCCGTCAGGTCAGAGGCCAGCAATACCTCGGCAGTCGCCGCTTCGGCGGCAACTTCCGGGTTCGGTTTGGCAAGGTCCCAGGTCTTGGTGCCGGAAAGGACCCATGCCCCATCCGTCAGCTTCGCCGTATCAGCCTCGATCCGCGTGGCGGGCTGGCCCGTCGCATCAAAGCCCAGAAAGGTGACATCAAACAGCTCGGTTCCATCCAGATTGGACCGCGCCGCCTGAATCACTGTCTGGCCGTCCTCCGACCCCTGCCGCAGCCAAAGCCCCGTATCGGCGACCGACAGGACCGAGCCGCCCCCGCGTGACAGCGCCGACCGTTCCGCGTCATAGGCCTTGGACGTTGCCGCAACCAGCGGGTTCAGAAGCGCGACCGTCAGCAGCCCCAAAGCCACCGCCACCAGCATCGGCGTCAGCAGGAACCGCAAGCCCGACCGCCCCGCCGCCCGCACTACAACCAGTTCCGATGATCGCGCCAGCCCAAGGAAATTCGCAATCGCGCCCATGATCAGGATCAACGGCAGAATGCGGTAGAGCGTCTCGGGCACGCTCATCAAGGACAGCCGCGCCGCCTCGGCCAGCCCGACCCCTGCGTCGGAAAACCGGCGCAGCTGTTCGATCATGTCGACCAGCATCAGGATGGCGAAGAAGATCAGGAACACCCGTCCCACCGTCCCCAAAAACCGCCGCGCTATGTAGAGGCTTAGCGTCACGCGCGCACCCCCCGCAGCCGTCGCGGCATCTGCGCCACCACCAGAAGCCCCACGGCCACCAGCACACCAAGCGCCGGGGCGAGGTAAAGGGCCATCCACCCCCCCGCCGTCTGGATGGCGACGGCGCTGCCCCAGGTCCAGGCCAGTTGCAGCCCGATGATCAACCCCACCGCCAGCGCCATCTGCCGCCAGAGCCCAAAGCGCGAGAAGCCCCCCAGCATCAGCGCCGCAAAGCCGATCAGCGGTGCCGCGATCCCCAGCGTCGGGCCCGCAAGCCGCGAATGGCCTTCTTCCCGCATTTCGGCCGCGCTGACCCCCAGCGCCGCTTGCACCTCGGGGTCTGCTACCAGCAACTCCCGCGTCGGCAAGGCGTTCAGCGGCAGTTGGGCCACCCCGTTGACCGAAACGAGTCCGGCAAGGTCCAGCGTGAAGTCGGCAAAGCGTGTCACCGCCAGCCGACCGTCCGCGCGCAGAAGCCGCTGGGTCGAGCCCTCCAGCATCACCAGCTTCGGCGCCACCTCGCCCCGCACCAGAAACGCCTTCTGCGCCGTGTGGATCAGCCTTTCATCCTCGCCCCGCTCATCGGCAAGGAACAGGTCGATGAGCTCACCCGTCGGGGTGATGTCGCGGATGTAAAGCGTGATCCCCTTGGCCGGATGCATGAACTGCCCGGCATTCAGGAACCTTGCGGTGATGTTCTGCGAAATCTCGGCGCTTCGGGCGCTCAGCACCCGCTGGCTGGCCGGCACCAGCACATTGGTCAGCACCAGCTGCATCAGCATCACGCAAAGGCCGAAGTAAAGGACCGGCCGCGCCAGCCGAAAGGCGGAAAACCCCGTGGCCTGCATCACCACCAGCTCGCTTTCCTGCATCAGGCGGTTCACGACATAGACGCTTGCCGCGAAGGCCGCCACCGGCAGCACCAGCCGGATCGCGTTCGGCAGGGTCAGGATCGTGAACTCCAGAAACACCAGCGCCGACTGGCCATCGCCGATCAACTGGTCAAACAGCCCGACCGCCCGGTTGACCCAATAGACCGCCACCAGCACCAGCGCAAAAAAGCCAAACAACTGAAGCAGTTGCGACAGGATATATCTGTCGAATCTAGACACGCTGGCTTCAGTCCCCACAATATGTTGCGCTGACCCTAGCGGAATTCGCTGGCGGCGAAAACTCATATCTGGCCATTCCCGATGCCTGACTGTAGCCTTCCGGCGTAGGCTCGCCCAGTCCGGGCTTCCCCCCCTTTTTGACAAAGATGCCACCATGTCCCAACCGCTTGCGATCCAGTTTCAGACCACCGATCTTGAGAACCTTGCCACTGCAAAAGGGCGCATTGCCGTGCTGGCCGATGCGGACGCCCCGCTTAGCCCCGGCGCCAGGCGGCTTGACCGGCTGACCAAGGGGGCGTTGGCCCGGGCGGTTGCGTCGGATGCCTTTGCCAAGCTCAAGCCGGGCGAGGGGATGGATCTGGGTTATCCCGCCGGACTTGCCGCCGACGCGCTGCACCTTGTTCGCCTGCCAAAGCGCTGCGACGTGGCGCAGGCCCGCAAGGCCGGGGCCTCCGTGGGCCGGGCCCATGGGGCAGGGGGCACGCTTGTGCTGGCCGAAAGTCACGCCCGGGCGGCTGAGATTGCCTTCGGTCTGGCCATGCGCGCCTATGACTTCAACACCCACAAAAGCGGCGAGAAATCCACCCCGGGCCCGGTGACCATGATGGTCGCCAATGCCGAGGCCATCGCCCGCGCCGCAGCCCCGATGGCCGCCGTGGCCGAAGGCGTGTTCTTTACCCGGGATCTTGTGAACGAACCGGCCAACGTTCTGACGACGCATGACTTTGCCGCCCGGCTTGCGGCGATGCAAGAACTGGGCCTGCATGTCGAAATTCTGGAAGAAGACCAGTTGATGAAACTTGGGATGCGCGCGCTGTTGGGCGTGGGGCAGGGGTCGGAAAGCCCGTCCAAGGTCGTGGTCATGCAATGGAACGGCGGCCCCAAGGATGAGGCGCCCTTTGCCCTTGTCGGCAAGGGCGTGGTCTTTGACACCGGCGGCATCTCGATCAAGCCTGCGGCCGGGATGGAGGAGATGACGATGGACATGGGCGGCGCGGGTGTCGTCGCCGGTGTGATGCGGACCCTTGCCTTGCGCAAGGCCAAGGCGAATGTCGTGGGGCTGGTCGGGCTGGTGGAAAACATGCCCGACGGTCGCGCCCAACGCCCGGGCGATGTGGTCCGCTCGATGAAGGGCGACACGATCGAGATCATCAACACTGATGCAGAAGGTCGCCTCGTGCTGGCCGATGTGCTTTGGTATGCGCAGGAACGCTTCAAGCCCACCGGCATGATCAACCTTGCCACCCTGACTGGCGCGATCATTGTGGCCTTGGGCCATGAAAACACTGGCGTCTTTTCCAACAACGATGATCTGTGCAACGCCTTCCTCAAGGCCGCTGCGGCCGAAGGCGAAGGCGCGTGGCGCATGCCGATGGGCGATGCCTATGACGCCAAGCTGAAATCTCGGGTCGCCGACATCGTCAATTCCTGCGGGCGGGATGGTGGGTCAATCACCGCAGCGCAGTTCCTTGCCCGGTTCGTCAAGCCCGACATGCCGTGGTGCCACCTCGACATTGCCGGAACCGCGCTGTTGAAATCTGACAGCACCCTTGCGCCCAAGGGGGCGACAGGCTGGGGGGTCATGGCACTGGATCGGCTGATCCGCGACAAGTTCGAAAGGTGACGCTCCTCCCTCGCTTCGCGTCGCTCCTCGCAGCCGCGCGCCAGGCGAAGAGCGGTCGAAGACAAGCGATGAGCGGGTTGAGCAAGAGGCACACCCCATGGGTACGGTGATGTTCTACCACCAGACTCGCACCACGGCGGCTGACACGCTGGCTGTGAACCTGCCCCGCGCGCTGGGTCAGGGCTGGCGGGCCATGATCCGCAGCCCTGATCCCGCCACCCTTGACCGTCTTGACGCCGAACTTTGGCTGAAGGGCGGCGAGGACAGCTTTCTGCCGCATGGCCGCGAAGGTGGTCCGCAGGATGTCGACCAGCCGGTCCTTCTGGGCGCAGGCGCGCCAGTCAATGGCGCCAAAGTGCTGGCGCTCATCGACGGGGCAGGGACCGAGGATGCCGAAATCGCCGCGATGGAACGCGTCTGGGTCCTGTTCGACGGCAATGACGAAGCCTGCCTGCAAGCCGCCCGCGTCCAGTGGAAGGCCGTGACTGCCGCAGGACATGCCGCCCAATACTGGTCCGAGGAGGGCGGCCGTTGGGAAAAGAAGGCCGAAAGCCCCGCGCGTTAGGGTGTGACCAGCACGCTAAAGGCTTGCGGCAGGGAACCGGGTTCCTTTGGGCAATCTTGGTTAATGTTGTCTGAACGCGCCCCCACAACCCATTGAAATGCCTTGGGTCTGACCCCTGTCCCTGCCCGGGACATTACTGCCGCAGGATCAACCGCCCATCGGCAAACTCCATGCGGAACTGCCCCAGATAGTCCATCCCGAGAAGCGACCCCGGCATTTCCCCCTCGGTCACATAGGCCCGGAACCCCTCGGTCCGAAAGGGGCCCAACTCGACCACGGGCAGCGACACTTGCGCCGTCCGGACCACCCCATTGGCCGTCATCGCCTCGCCACGAAAGTCCAGACTGTCAGGTTCAATGCCCAGCCGCGCCGCATCATCGACCCCCAGCACCATCCCCGAAGCCCCGGTATCCACCATGAACGGCACCGCCGTCCCGTTGATCTGCAGCGTCAGGTAATAATGCCCATCCGGCGCGATCGGCACCTCGACCACGCCGGCGTCGGTGACCATCTGGCGGGGCATCACATCGTGCCGGATGTCGGACCACAGCCCATACCCCGCCATCATGCCGATAAAGATCAGCCCCCACGCCATCCCCATCCGCAGGGCCTGACCCATGCGCTGGCGGAACTCGACCATCACCCAGCCGCCAAGGGCCACCAGGATGACGCCAAGATAGGCCACGCGGGCAAGGGTTTCTCCGTCCATCAGAACCTCCGGTTTCCGATGATATGGGGGCAGGGGCGCGATATGGAAAGGTCACCCCACCATCCCGGTGCCCTTTATCCCGTCGATCACGAACTGCACCGACAGCGCCGCCAAGAGCATTCCCAGAAGCCGGGTAATGACAATCACCCCCGTCCGGCCCAGCATCCGCTCCAAGGGTGGCGAGGCGAGGAGGAAGCCATAGGTCACCACCATCATGCCAAGCAGCAGACCCAACACCCAGAACGTGCCCGACCAGTCCGGCCCGGCCTGACCGACCAGCAGGATCATGGTCGCAATGGCCCCCGGCCCGGCGATCAGGGGGGTGGCAAGGGGAAAGACCGACGGGTCATGGTCCGGTTCGGCCTGCTGCCCCTCGCGCCGCTGGGTGCGGCGTTCGAAGAGCATGTCAAGTGCGGTGAGGAACAGAAGAATACCGCCCGCAATCCGGAACGCCGGCATCGAGATGCCGATGAAGCCAAGGATCGCCTCCCCCGCCAGCCCGAACAGGAGGAGGAGGACGGACGCGATGATGCAAGCCCGCCGCGCCATGGCCCGGCGCTTTTCCGGGCCCATGCCACGGGTCAGCGCGATGAACAGCGGCACCAGACCGGGCGGGTCGATCACGACGAAGAGGGTGGCGAAGGCGGTGATGAGGAAGGCGGTTTCGGGCATCGGACCTCCGGTTGGCGAAGGGTAGCCCGGCTTTCCGGCCTTTGGAAAGCGGAACCTGCGGGCTGGGGCGCTGCCCCAGACCCCGGGACATTTGGGCAGAAAGAATGTCAGCAGTGTCAGGCGAGGGGCCGAGCGCTGCCGGGACCGGGCGGAACTGGTTGAAAGCAGGCAGAAATCACCGCGAGATGCAGATCACGCGGCGGCCGTTTCAAGCTTTTCCTGAGCCGTCAGCCACATCGCCTCGGCCTTGTCGAGGGCTTGCATCACCTCGGCGTATTTGGCGTTCCAGGTGGCAAGTTCACCTTTACGATCGGCTTCGTACAGCGCGGGGTCCGCCAGTTTCTTGGCCAGCTTGTCGCGCATGTCGTTCAGCTTGGCCAGCCGGTCTTCGCATTTCCGCACTTCGGCCTTCAGGGACAGGATTTCGTCGCGCGAGGCTTTTGGTTTCTTTTCAACCGGTTTCGGGGCGACCTTCGCGTCATCCTCGCCGGCCAGAAGCTGGCGGCGGTAAGCCTCAAGGTCTTCGGTGTAAGGCGTGACGGCGCCGCCCTTGACCAGCCACAGACGGTCCGCCACGAGGCCCAGTAGGTGCATGTCGTGACTGACAAGGATGACTGCGCCGGAATAAGCGGTCAGCGCCTCGACCAGGGCCTCGCGGGATTCGATGTCCAGGTGGTTTGTCGGTTCGTCAAGGATCAGAAGGTGGGGCGCGTCGATGGTTGCGAGGAGGAGCGAGAGTCGCGCCTTCTGCCCGCCGGAAAGGCGACCGACAACCGTATCGGCCTGATCGGCCATCAGGCCAAAGCCAGCCAGCCGGGCGCGCAGCCGGGCCTGCATTTCAGCGGGGCGGAGGCGCTGGATATGCTGCAGCGGGGTCTCGTCGATGTGAAGTTCATCCACCTGATGCTGGGCGAAGTAGCCGATCCGTAGCTTTGACGACCGGGCCAGCTTGCCTTCGCTGGCTTGAAGTTTCCCGGCCAAGAGCTTGGAAAGCGTGGATTTCCCCTCACCATTCCGGCCAAGAAGGGCAATCCGGTCATCCTGATCGATCCGCAGGTTCAGTTTGCGCAGGACCGGCGGGCCGCCATAGCCCACGGCCGCGCCGTCAAGGTTGATGATCGGCGGGGCAAGCTCCTCGGGTTCGGGGAAGGTGAAGACCACCTTCTTTGCATCCTCGGGCGCGGTGATCGGGGTCAGCTTTTCCAGCATCTTGACCCGGGACTGCGCCTGCACCGCTTTTGACGCCTTGGCCTTGAACCGGTCAACGAAGCTTTGCAGATGCGCGCGGCGGAGTTCGACCTTCTTCGCCTCAGCCTGCAGGACGGCGCGGCGTTCGGCCATCTGCCGGGCGAACTGGTCGTAAGGGCCGGTCCAGTAGGTCAGCTTCTTTGCGTCAAGATGCAGGATGCCTTGCACGGCGCGGTTCAGAAGGCCGCGGTCGTGGGAGATGATGAGCACTGTATGCGGATATTTCTGCAGGTAGGATTCCAGCCAGAGCGCGCCTTCCAGATCAAGGTAGTTGGTCGGTTCGTCCAACAGCAGATAGTCGGGCTGGGCAAAAAGCACCCCGGCAAGGGCCACGCGCATCCGCCAGCCGCCCGAAAAGGCCGAGCAGGGCATCAGCTGCTGTACCGCGTCAAAACCCAGACCTTTCAGGATGTTGGAGGCACGACCTTCTGCAGACCAGGCGTCAATATCAGCCAGACGGGCCTGAATTTCGGCAATCCGGTGCGGGTCGGTTGCTGTTTCCGCCTCGGCCAGAAGGCCCGCGCGTTCAGTATCGGCCTGCAGCACGGTATCGAGAAGCGAGGTTTCAGACGACGGCACTTCTTGCGCGACACCGCCGATGCGGGCGCGCTGGGGCAGGGTGATCGTGCCACCCTCCAGCGCCAGCTCGCCCCGGATCAGGCGGAACAGCGTGGTCTTGCCCGCGCCGTTGCGCCCCACGATGCCAACCTTGTGGCCCGTGGGAATGGTGGCCGTCGCACCCTCGAACAAGGGGCGGCCTTCGACGTTGTAGGTGATGTCTTCAATCTTGAGCATGGCCGGGGGATTGCCCGAAGCCGGGGGCGGCGTCAATGCCACGACACCTTTTCAACGCGGGCAGAGCGTGATAGCTGCCGCGCGTCCCATTCCGGCACAAGTTGTGCCCAAAATCAGCTGGAGAATCCCATGGCCGTTGAACGCACCTTGTCGATCATCAAACCCGACGCCACCAAGCGCAACCTGACCGGCAAGATCGTTGCCAAGTTTGAAGAGGCGGGCCTGCGGGTCGTCGCCTCGAAGCGCATTCACCTGACCGCAGCCCAGGCCGGCGCGTTCTACGCCGAGCACAAAGAGCGTGGCTTTTACGGTGAGTTGGTCGCCTACATGGCCTCTGAGCCGGTGGTCGTGCAGGTTCTGGAAGGCGAAGGTGCCATCCTGAAGAACCGCGAAGTGATGGGCGCGACCGATCCGGCAGCCGCTGCTGCTGGCACGATCCGTAAGGACTTTGCGCTGTCCAAGGGCGAAAACTCGGTCCACGGGTCGGACAGCGAGGCTGCGGCCGCGCGTGAGATTGCGTTCTTCTTCTCGGGACTTGAACTGGTTGGTTGATTTCCAGTCCTGATGTCTGCAAGGCCCGGCCATCGTGCCGGGCCTTTTTCATTGCAGAGTGGTGATGGGGGAGTTGGTCTGAGGCTGATCCGTTTATCGTATAATCAGTATTATGTCATGTAAACGGGGCTGGAAAGGCTGGAACTGCCGGGATATGAGGCGCTGACAGCGAAAGGATGCCATTTTGCCCTTCAATCGTTCGATCAAGATCGCCCCATCCATCCTTGCCGCCGACTTTGCCAACTTTGGTGCGGAATGTCGCGCGATTGAAGCCGAAGGCGCGGATTGGGTGCATGTTGATGTGATGGACGGCCATTTCGTGCCGAACCTGACCTTTGGCCCGGCGATGTGCGCGGCCTTGCGTCCGCATATCAAGGGCGTGATGGATGTCCACCTGATGATCGCGCCGGTTGACCCTTATCTTGAGGCCTTCGCCACCGCCGGTGCTGACATCCTGACTGCCCATGTCGAGGCTGGTCCGCACGTTCACCGCACGCTGCAAGCCATTCGTGCGCTTGGAAAAAAGGCTGGTGTCGCGCTGAACCCTGGCACCCCGGTCGTTGCTGTGGCTGATCTCTTGGACATGGTGGATCTGGTGTGTGTGATGACAGTGAACCCGGGCTTTGGTGGACAAGGCTTTATCGACAGCCAACTTCCCAAGATCGCCGAGCTGCGCCGCCTGATCGGTGACCGCCCGGTTCATGTCGAGGTGGACGGCGGTGTGACAGTGACGACTGCGCCGCTGGTGGCCAAGGCCGGGGCTGATGCGCTGGTTGCAGGCTCGGCGGTGTTCAAAGGCGGGTCCGTGGTGAACCCGGCGGGCTATGGCACCAACATCCGCGCCATTCGCGCTGCGGCCGAGGCGGCCCTTGCCTGACACCCTGAACTTGATCTTCGACCTTGACGGCACGCTGATCGATTCCGCCCCGGATATCCATGCGGCGGCGAATAAGGTGTTTCAGGCCAAAGGGTTGCAACCTTTTCCTTTCGCTGTGGTCAAGGGCTTCATCGGCAATGGCGTTGGGGTGTTGGTCAGCCGTCTGTTGGCCGATCAGGGCCTTGAACCGACCGGGCCGCTGCATCAGGAACTGGTGGCAAGTTTCATCACGCTATATGAAGAAGCCTTTGATCTGACAGTGCTTTATCCCGGCGTTTCCGAGGCTTTGCGGGCGCTGTCGGCACAGGGTCACCGTCTGGGGATCTGCACGAACAAGCCGGAAGGCCCTGCCCGCGCCGCCTTGCGCCATTTCGGGCTGGACCGCGACATGCGGGTATTGATCGGCGGTGACAGCCTGCCCCAGCGCAAACCCGACCCAGCGCCGCTCCTCGCGGCATTGGCCGCCCTTGGCCCCGGTCCGGCCCTGTTTCTGGGCGACAGTGAAGTGGACGCCGAAACAGCCCATGCGGCGCAGGTCCCGCTGGCGCTGTTTACCGAGGGCTATCGCAAAACCCCGGCTGACGCACTGGGCGCGAAGCTGATCTTCAGCGATTTCAGCGCCCTGCCCGGCCTGATCAGCCATATCGGCCGCAGGCTGTAGCCTGACAGGCGGGTTTTCCGCGGGTTTGATGACATCTTCCGTCATTTCTCCGTCAAAGCCCGTTTTCGGGGCATCTTTTCTCGACAGACCGGAAAAGCAGTCTTATCACTCGCCGCACGGCAAGGGTGACCCGGCGGCAGATGCCTGCAACCGTGAGTGTGCCCGGTGCTTGAAGGACAATCATAATGACCGAAATGAAAATTCTGACCCTGTTGAACCGGATTGCCGCCGCATCAAGCATTGACGATGCCTGGGACATGGCCACTCGCCATTTTGCGACGCTGGGCTTTCAACGGGTGAACTATGGCTTCACCCGGTTTCGCCATCTGAAAACGATCGGCGACCCCGATGACGCGCTGTTCCTGTCCACCTGTGATGCGGACTATGTGAAGCGCTATTTCCGTGGCGGGTTCTATGCCAAGACCCCCGTGTTTCGCTGGGCTGAACGGTCGTCCGGTGCCTGCACCTGGACCTGGGTGAAAGAGGCGTTCGAGGCGGGCAAGCTGTCCGCCGATGAGGCTGAGGCGGTGCGCCAGAATGCGGGCATGGGTGTAACGGCCGGAATCTCCGTCAGTTTTCCCGAGGTATCGTCCCGCTCCAAGGGGGCGCTGGGGCTGATTGCCGACGTAGGCCTAAGCCATGCGGATGTGGACCGGATCTTTGCAGCCCGTCAGGAAGAGATTCTGGCAGTTGCCAACATGATGCACCTGACCATCGTGCACCTGCCCCAATTGTCCCGCCACCGCGCGCTTTCTCCGCGCCAGCGTGAGGCGCTGGAATGGGTGGCTGACGGCAAGACCACGCAGGATGTGGCGCTTTTGATGGGGGTAAGCCCGGCGATGGTGGAAAAGCACCTGCGTCTGGCGCGTGAGGCGCTGGCGGTGGAAACGACGGCTCAGGCGGTGGCCAAGGGTGCCCTTCTGAACATGATCTTCCAGCGCCTGCCGGATGCTGCCCATGCCGCACGCTAAGCCCGGAAGTTTACGTTGGGTAAGGTTTTCCCTACTCGCCTGATCCGACAGGAGCGGGGCACAAATAGGCTTCGGGCACGGCGGAATCTTTCCGTGTTCCGTCTTTTACGGCCCTGTTCGGGCTTGGTTTCTTCAGCCATTCTTCCCCTTTGGCTGGTGTCAGTTCTGCCTCTCCCGTCCTTATCCCCAGTGGGATGGCAGGACCGTGCGGCGCGGCCCTTTGCAGGGTCGCGCCGAATGTTTTGGTGACTACGGCTTAGGCGGCTCGGTCGATAAGGAAAGGGCCGACGCATCGCTGCGCCGGCCCCCTGCCCCGGATGGAATGTTGATTTAGCCTTGCAGCGCCTTGGCGACTTCTGCGGCGAAATCTTCCGACTTCTTCTCGATCCCTTCGCCGACGGCGACACGGGCATAGCCGGTAATTTCCACGCCCGCTTCCTTGGCCGCCGCTTCCACGGTCAGGTCGGGGTTGATCACGAAGGCCTGGCCCAGCAGCGTGTTTTCCGCAAGGAAACGCTTCATCCGGCCCGGGATGATGTTGTTGTGGATGACGGCATCCGGCTTCGGCTTGGCCGAGGCGGCGTTTTCTTCCAGCGCCTTGGCGGTTTGCACAGCCAACTCCCGCTCCAGCACTTCGGGGTGCAGCGTGGCTTCGGACAGCGACAGGGGCGAGGTCGCGGCGATGTGCATCGCGAACTGCTTGCCGATCTCCTCGGCCTTGGCCTTGTCGCCCTTCAGCGCCACAAGGACGCCGATCTTGCCCATGCCAGCCGATGCGGCATTGTGGACGTAGGACACGACCGTGTCACCCTCCAGCACATGCATGCGGCGGAAGGTCATGTTCTCACCGATGCGGGAAATGGCTTCCTGCACGACGGTGTCCACGGTCTTGCCGTTCAGTTGGGCGGCCTTGACCACCTCGATCTCATCCCCGGCGGTCAGGGCGATGTTCGCCACATCGCGCACCAGCGCCTGGAAGTCGGCGTTCTTGGCGACGAAGTCGGTTTCCGAGTTGATCTCGACCGCAACGCCACGACCGTTGCTGACGGCAACGCCGATCAGACCTTCGGCGGCGACGCGGTCGGCCTTCTTGGCGGCTTTCGCAAGGCCCTTGGTGCGCAGCCAGTCAACCGCGGCATCCATGTCGCCGTTGGTTTCGGTCAGCGCCTTCTTCACATCCATCATGCCTGCGCCGGTGGCTTCGCGCAGTTCCTTCACCATCTGGGCGGTGATCGTCATTTTTCCCACTCCTCAGAAATCATGGTCCCGGCGGAGGTAGCCCCGCCGGGTGACAAGCTTGTGACGCGACAGCCGATCAGGCTTCGGCTTCGGCGACGGCTTCTTCTTCCGGGGCGGCCTCAAGCGCGCCAAGGTCAACGCCAGCCGCGCCCATCTGGGCCGACATGCCGTCAAGTGCTGCACGGCTGATCAGGTCGCAGTAAAGCTGGATCGCGCGGGCGGCGTCGTCGTTGCCGGGGATGACATGAGTCACGCCCTTGGGCGAGCAGTTGGTGTCGACGATGCCGACGACCGGGATGCCCAGCTTCTGCGCTTCCAGAACGGCAAGGTCTTCCTTGCCCACGTCCACGATGAAGATCAGGTCCGGGGTGCCGCCCATTTCGCGGATCCCGCCAAGCGAGGCTTGCAGCTTGGCCTGGTCACGTTCCATGCCAAGGCGTTCCTTCTTGGTCAGGCCTTCGCCGCCTGCGCCAAGCACTTCGTCCAGCTGCTTCAGGCGCTGGATCGACTGGGACACGGTTTTCCAGTTGGTCAGCGTGCCGCCCAGCCAGCGGTGGTTCATGTAGAACTGCGCGCAACGCTCAGCCGCCTCAGCCACCGGCTTTTGTGCCTGGCGCTTGGTGCCGACAAACAGGATGCGGCCGCCCTTGGCAACCGTGTCGCGCACGATCTTCAGCGCCTGGTCCAGCAGCGGAACCGTCTGCGTCAGGTCGATGATGTGAATGCCGTTGCGGTCACCGTAGATATACTCGCCCATCTTGGGGTTCCAGCGAGCGGTCTGGTGGCCATAGTGAACGCCAGCTTCCAAAAGCTGACGCATGGAGAACTCGGGAAGAGCCATGCCTTATCCTTTTCCGGTTTGATCCTCGGTGCCGCCGTCTTCACCCCCGGATGGGGGCAACCGGTGGACTTCACGGGATTTCTCCCCGCAAAAGCCCCAGCAACACCTGTGAAGTGGCGCGGCATTACCCTGCCCCATCTGCTGGCGCAAGGGCAAATCGCCTGCAAATCCGGGCAAAGCCGCAGGAAAACGGTCAAATTTGGCCCGCCGGTGTCGTTGTTCCTAGTGCAGGCACGGGGTGCGCGGCTAACCTGCCGCCCAAGCGCGCATCGCAAGGGGCTGCCCATGAAGATCAGATCCATAACCGCCTTGCCGGTGAACATTCCGTTCCATGCGCCCTACCGGTTCAGCTATGGCGCGATTGCGTCGCTGACCAAGACGGTGATCCGGCTAGTGACCGAAGATGGAGTCGTAGGCCTTGGCGAATGTGCCGATGGTGACCGGGCCGCCGATGTGATCGCCGCCGGGGCGCGGCTGGTTGGCATGGACCTGCGCGACATTCATGCCGCCGAGGCGAAGCTGGTCCCGGGGATGCGCTACACGCCCTGGGGCAATGTGCTGGCCGCGCGGCGGGTCTTCGGCGGGATAGAGATGGCGATGTGGGATGCGCGGGGCAAGACCGAAGGCGTGCCGCTGTTCCAGCTTCTTGGCGGGGCGGTCCGGACCGAGATTCCGCTGACCGAGTATTTCAGCTACCGCTGGCCCGGCGCGAACCAGCCCGGCGAAAGCACGCCGCTGGAGGTCGCGCGCTATTGCGCGATGATGATCGAACGGCACGGGTCGGTGATCTTTGAAGGCAAGGTCGGCGCGGTGGCGCTGGATGAGGAAGTGCAGATGGTCCGCGAAGTCCGCGCAGCCATCGGCGACCGGCCCCTGCAGCTTGATGCCAATGGCGGCTGGACAGTGCCCACGGCGCGGGATGCCTTGCGCCGGCTGGCCCCCTACAACATCAGCTGGTTCGAAGAACCTGTTGAAACATATGAAGAAATGGCTGATCTGCGCCGCCATTCCGACATCCCCTTTTCAGCCCATATGATCGACCTGCCCAAGGCTGTCACACTTCGCTGCCCGGATTGCATCGTGACCAACGTGAACGAACATGGCGGTATTCGCCGGACGGCAGACTTCATCCGCGCCTGTGAGGCGTTTGGCGTTGGCTTCCGCTTTCACTCCGGCGAAACCGGGATCGCATCCGCCGCCTACCTGCACCTAACCGCCGCGCTGGACCATGTCCGGGGGGCAAGCCAGACGCTGTTTCACTGGTATGCAGACGATGTCATCGAAGGTGGCCCCTTCACCCTTGAAGGCGGGATCACCCGGGTGCCTGATGGCCCCGGTCTTGGCGTCACGCTGGACGAAAAGGCGCTTGCCCGCTGCCACGACCGCTATCTGGCCGAAGGTGCCTTCCCCGATGGGCGCAGCGGCGGCTACGGCAGCCTTTTTCGCAAACGCTGAAGCCCCGTCCCGGGCTTGACCCGGGACCTCTGTCCAAGGCGCGCCCCCCTTGCACCGGCGCGGCGCTTCCCGCAATACACCACATATGACGCCAGACATCCTTTGCATCGGGTCCATCCTGTGGGACATCATCGGCCGCTCGCCCACCTCGATGCGGTTGGGGTCGGATGTGCCCGGCCGGATCAGCCGTCTGCCGGGCGGCGTTGCGATGAACATCGCGATGACGCTGCGCCGCTTTGGCATGACCCCGGCGCTGCTGACCGCGATTGGCCGCGATGCCGAGGGCGAGGAGCTGATCGCCGCCTGTGACCGCATGGGCCTTGTGACCGCCCATATCTACCGGTCCGACGATCTGCCAACCGACCGCTACATGGCGATTGAAGGCGCGAACGGGTTGATTGCAGCCATTGCCGATGCCCATTCGCTGGAAGCGGCGGGCAGCAAGATCCTTCGCCCGCTGGAGGATGGCCGTCTGGGCTCCGAAGCCAACCCATGGCCCGGACGGATTGCGCTGGATGGCAACCTGACCGAGGCGCTGCTGTCAGACATCGCCACCTCGCCGCTGTTTGCCGCTGCCGACCTGCGCGTCGCCCCCGCCTCACCCGGCAAGGCCGAGCGGCTTTTGCCGCTGCTGACGCATCCCACGGCCACGCTCTATGTGAACCTGGAAGAGGCGAACATTCTGGCCAAGGCGCAATCTCGCACGGCGCCGCAGGCTGCCGCAGCACTTCTGGCGCGGGGGGCCAGCCGGGTGCTGGTGACCAATGGTGGCGCTGTATCCGCCGAAGGCAGCCGCGATGGCGGCGTGATCGAAGGCGCACCGCCGCCGGTTCTGGTGACTCGCGTCACTGGCGCTGGCGACACGTTCATGGCGGCCCACATCGTTGCCGAAGCGCAGGGTGCGGCCCGCCAGACCGCACTTGACGCAGCCCTGCGCGCGGCGGCCAGCTATGTTTCAGGAGAGATCGGATCATGATCGCACCACTGCTCATGTCGCCCGAGGTGGCCGAGGCTGTTGCCAACGACACCCCGATTGTCGCGCTTGAAAGCACAATCATCACCCATGGCATGCCATATCCGCAGAATGTGGAAACGGCTCGCCAAGTTGAGGCCGAAGTCCGCGCCCAAGGGGCCGTGCCGGCGACCATCGCCATCATGGACCGACGCATCCACATCGGTCTGACAGAGGATCAACTGCAGTCGCTGGGTCAGGCGCAGAACGTGGCCAAGCTGTCGCGCGCCGATCTTGCCGCCTGTCTGGCCAGCGGCGGAACCGGGGCCACGACGGTGGCGGCCACGATGATCTGCGCAAAGCTCGCCGGAATTTCGGTCTTCGCCACAGGTGGCATTGGCGGTGTGCATCGTGGGGCGGAATCGACATTCGACATATCGGCCGACCTACGGGAACTGGCGGAAACTGCGGTGACCGTGGTCGCGGCGGGGGCGAAGGCCATCCTCGATCTGCCTAAGACGCTGGAGTATCTGGAAACCCTTGGTGTTCCGGTCATCGCCTATGGGCAGGACGCGTTTCCCGCCTTCTGGTCGCGCGATTCGGGCCTTAAGTCCCCCCTGCGGATGGACAGCGCCCGCGACATCGCCGCAGCCCATATCCTGCGCGGGCAGCTTGGACTGCCGGGTGGCCAACTGGTCGCCAACCCGATTCCCGCAGGTGACGAGATCCCGCGCGACGAAATCACCCCGCATATCGAAGCCGCCCTGGCCGAGGCCACAGCGCGGGGCATCGCCGCCAAGGCCGTGACGCCTTTCCTGCTGCAGCGCATCTTTGAGTTGACGTCTGGGCGGTCCTTGCACGCAAATATTGCCCTTGTGTTGAACAACGCGCGGCTTGCTTCCGCGATTGCTACAGAAATCGCGCGGCAGCGCACGGAAAGCTGACGGGAAAACCGATTGGGGCCATTGGCAAGGCAGGGTGGCCCCCATAGGTTAAGGCGTCTTCATTGCACCCGCCGGAGTCTTGATGTCCGAACCCCACCAGTCCCGCCGCCGCAGCATTCTTGCCAGCCTGCGGGCGAGCTTTCTGACCGGCCTTGTGGTGGTATTGCCGATTGGCCTGACGATCTACTTCGTCTGGACCCTGATCGGCTGGATTGATGGCTGGATCCTACCCTTGATCCCGTCGGCCTACCAGCCCGAGGCGCTGGTTGAACGCTACATCGGCCCAGATGCCAGCTTCCCCGTTCGCGGCGTGGGCGTGCTGGTGTTTCTGGTCTTTACCATCATCATCGGCTGGATGGCCAAGGGGCTGTTCGGCCGGTCGGTCATCCGCTGGGGTGAAGACGCGGTGGACCGGATGCCGATCATCCGGTCGGTCTATGGCGCGATCAAGCAGGTGGCTGAAACCTTCTTCAACAAGAAGGAACAAAGTTTCGATCAGGTCTGCCTGCTGGAGTTTCCGCGTGAAGGATCCTATGCACTTGGCTTCATCTCGACCCGGCCAAAGGGCGAGGTGGCCAATCGGCTGGCCCTGCTGGGCCCCGACTTCTCGGCCGTATTCGTGGGGCTGACGCCGTTCACCTCGGGCATGTTGCTGTTCGTTCCGACCAAGGATCTGACCATCCTCGACATGAAGATCGACGATGCGGCTAAGCTGATCGTGTCGGGCGGGCTGGTCTATCCCTTGCCGAAAGACCCGATCTGACCCCGGGGCTAGTCCCGCGCCAGCAGGCCTTGCAGGTTGACGCCCGGTTCCTGCCCGATATGCCGGGCATCCTCGGCCAGAAACCGGTCTGCCGCCGCCCGCCCTGCCTGTTTCAACTGATCCAGAAGCTGGGGTGAAGGGGCAAGTTTGGTGCTGGCGCTGAGGTCGTTCATCAGACCGTCATCGGCGATCATATGCACGCGGACCTCTTTCATCAGACCCTTGTCCATCCGGCCTTCCGCGATCAGGCGGCGGACAAAGTTGATGGCGCGCAGTTCGCCAAGCAGGCTTGCGTTGAAGCTGATCTCGTTGATCCGGTTCTGGATGTCCAGCGGCGTTTCCGGCACGGCCTCACGCCGCATCGGGTTGATCGAGACGACCAGCACATCTTCGGGCAGTTCGGGTTCATAAAGCGGAAAAAGTGCTGGATTGCCGGCATAGCCGCCATCCCAATACGCCTCGCCGCCAATTTCTACGGCCTGAAACACGGTCGGCACGCAGGCCGAGGCCATCAGCGCCTCGGGCGTAATTGCGGTGCCTTCGAAGACCTTGATCTTGCCGGTCCGCACATTCGTGGCGCTGACGAACAGGCGCGGGCCTTCCCCGGCGCAGACTTTGGCAAAATCCAGATCGCGCACGACCGGCTCTAACGGGTTTTGCCAGCTTGTCCCCCAGGAATAGGGCGAATAAAGCGCGGCCGTCAGGCTTTGGGGCGACACCGGCATCAGCGTTGCCGCCGCTTCCTGCCAGAACCGGACGGCGGGCAGAAACGGTTGCAGCCAGGGCAGCATCCGGAAATCACCGACCGCACCGACCTGGGTCCACAGCCGGTCCAGCCGCTTTTTCGCCGCCCCACGACCGCCCGCGATCAGCCCGGCCTTCAGCGCGGCCCCGTTCAGCGCACCCGCCGATGTGCCAGAGATCGCGGCGATCTCAATATCGTCTTCGTCCAGCAGTCGGTCGAGCACGCCCCAGGTAAAGGCACCATGCGCGCCCCCACCCTGCAGCGCCAGATTGACCCGCCGCTTGCCAGTCGCGGTCACAGGGCCGTCCATCCGCCATCAACGGAAATGCTGGTCCCGGTCACCTGATCGGCTGACGACGAGCACAGATAGACAGCCGTTCCGCCAATCTGTTCAACCGTCGCAAACTGGCGCGAGGGTTGGCGGTCCAGCATCACTTCGCGGATCACGGTTTCGCGGTCCATCTTGTGGGCTTTCATCTGGTCGGGGATCTGCGCTTCGACCAAGGGGGTCAGCACATAGCCCGGACAGATCGCGTTGCAGGTGATGCCCTGCCCCGCAACTTCCAGCGCCACGGTCTTGGTCAGGCCAAGGACACCGTGCTTGGCCGCGACATAGGCCGATTTGAACGGGCTTGCCGTCAAGCCATGCGCGCTGGCCACATTGACGATCCGACCCCAGCCTTTTGCCTTCATCCCCGGCAGGGCGGCAGCGGTGGTGTGAAAGGCCGAGGACAGGTTGATCGCCAGAATCGCATCCCATTTCTCGACCGGAAAGTCCTCGACCGGGGACACGAACTGGATGCCCGCGTTGTTCACCAGAATGTCGCAGCCACCCGCCTTGTCGATCAAGGCCCGACACTCTGCGCCCTTCGACATGTCGGCGGCGATGTAGCGCGCGACGACGCCATGCCGGGCACCAAGGTCGCGGGCAAGGTCGTGATCTTCGGGCCGGTCGGTGAAGCTGTTCAGCACCACCTCGGCCCCGGCGGCGGCCAAAGCCTCGGCCACGCCCAGACCGATTCCCGAATTTGACCCCGTGATGATGGCGCGCTTGCCTGCAAGTGTCATATCCTGCCCCTCATGCTGCAACTGCGAAACCATGCCATGCTGCGGCGCGAAGGGAAAGCGCTGCCACACCTTTGTGAAACGCACAAAAAAAACGCCGGCACGAAGCCGGCGTTAAGTCTTTGAGGCAGGTTTCATACAGGCAAGAAACCTATCGAGCAGTAAGGACTGTATAATCCGCTCTCTGCCGATGGCCAAGCTAAAAGTTTGAATTGCCACGATGACGGTCCTAATCTGGCGGCGACCGACAGCCTTTGCAGACAGGAAAACCTTGCCCATGTTCGCCGTCCTTCGCGCGACCCTTCACCGTATTGCCGCGCCCATGGTCCTTGCCCTGACGATCGGCGCGGCAGTCGCCGACCCGCAGCATGGCATAGCTATGTATGGCACCCCTGCCCTGCCCCCGGATTTTGTGTCCCTGCCGCAGGCCAACCCCGATGCGCCCAAGGGCGGCACCATCACGCTTTCGGTCAACGGCAGCTTTGACACGCTGAACCCCTTCATTACCAACGGCTCTCCGGCCGAAGGTGTGTCGGCCCTGACGTTCGAGACGTTGATGGCCCGCAGCTTCGATGAACCCTTCACGCTTTACGGTCTTCTGGCCGAATCGATCACCACGGATGACGCCCGGACCTATGTGGAATTCACCCTGCGCGAGGGGGCCCGATTCTCGGACGGGACGCCGGTGACCGTCGATGACGTGCTGTGGAGTTATGAGATTTTGGGCACCCTTGGCCACCCGCGCTACCACACCGCGTGGAAGAAGATCGCTTCGGCCAAGGCGACCGGGCCGCGCAGCGTGCGGTTTGATTTCAACACCGAAGACCGTGAACTGCCGCTGATCCTGGGCCTGCGCCCGATCCTGAAAAAGGCTGACTTTGAAGACAAGGTCTTTGATGCCACCACGCTGGACCGACTGACCGGGTCGGGCCCCTATGTCGTTGATACGGTCGACCCCGGCGTTGGCATCACCTATCGCCGCAACCCCGACTGGTGGGGCAAGGACCTGCCCTTCAACCGTGGCCAGTGGAACTTTGACACCATCCGCTACGAATACTTCGCCAACCCGGTCGCCGTCTTTGAATCGGTGAAGTCCGGCGCGATTACCGCCTACCGGGAAGACAACCTTGCCCGCTGGGCCAGCCGCTATGACTTTCCCGCCATCGCCAATGGCGACATGCTGAAACTTGAAGTTCCGCATGACCGCCCTTCGGGAATCATCGGTCTGGTGATGAACACCCGCCGCCCGCAATTCGCCGACTGGCGCGTGCGCGAGGCGATGATCCAGATGTTCAACTTCGACTTCATCAACCAGACGATGACCGGGGGGGCGGCACCCCGCATCACCTCGTACTTCTCCAACAGCCCGTTCGCCATGGTCCCCGGCACCCCGGCCGAGGGGGACGTGCTGGCCTTGCTGGAGCCGTTCCGCGCCGACCTTCTGCCCGGCACGCTGGAAGGCTATGCCTTGCCCGAAAGCGACGGGTCACCGGTCAACCGCCCCGGCCTGCGCAAGGCCCTTGCCCTTCTGGAAGAGGCGGGCTGGAACATCGGCGATGACGGCGTCCTGGGCGGCGCGGACGGCCAGCCCTTTGCCTTTGAAATCCTGCTGACCATCGGCCAGGACGAAGCCGCCAGCATCGCCGCGATCTATGTGGAGGCGTTGAAGACTGTCGGCATCGCGGCGCGGGTCACCATGCTGGACAGTGCCCAGATGAAGACCCGCACCGACAGCTTTGACTTCGACATGACCTACATCATCCGCACCATGTCGCTGTCCCCCGGCAACGAGCAGACGCTTTACTGGAGCGTCGCCGCTGCAGACACCGAAGGATCACGCAACTGGATGGGCGCGCGGTCCCCGGCGATCGACGCGATGATCGCGGCCATGCTGTCGGCCCGCGATCAGGACGACTTCACCACCGCGGCGCAGGCACTTGACCGGCTGCTGACCGCCGGGCGCTATGTGGTGCCGTTCTGGTTTGCCGACCGGAACCTGATTGTGCATGCCAGCACGCTTAAGCATCCTGAAACGGTTCAGCTTTACGGGGACTGGGGAAATTCGTATCTTCCGGCCCTATGGTGGTTCGAAGAATGACCGCCCCCGATCAAGCAAGATCAAGCAAGAGGCATGAGCATGCGCAAACTGGCACTGACCCTGATGGCACTTCTGGCCCTGTCGGCCTGCAACACCATCGGCGGCGTGGGACAAGACATCACGGCAGGGGCCGATACCGTCGCGGGCATGTTCTAAGGTCGCCTCAGACCAAAGACGTCACCCACAGGATCGTCGCATCCTCATCAGACAGGCTGATCACGTTGTGGCCCATGGCTGCATCGTAATAGGCGCTGTCACCCCGGCGCAGGTCGACGGGTTCATAGAACTCGGTGTAAAGGCGGATCACGCCGGTCAGGACGAACAGAAATTCTTCCCCGTCATGGCGGACCCAGCCGCTGAATTCGTCAAGGCTGCGGGCGCGGATTGTCGCGCGGTACGGCAGCATCTGTTTCTTCAACAGGCTTCCTGCCAGAAGCTCATGCTCATAGGTTGACGTCGCCTGCGCCTGCCCGTCGCCAGACTTGGTCACGGCCATACGCCCGTTGACCTGTGCCTTCGACGGCGGCGTGAACAGCTGCGGGACCGAGATGGACAAGCCCCCCGCCAGCTTTTTCAGCGCATCATAAGTCGGGCTCATCTGCCCGTTTTCGATCTTTGACAGGGTGGACCGCGCCAACCCTGCCCGCGTTGCCGCCTCTTCCAAGGTCCAGCCAAGGGAACGGCGCAGCTCACGCACCCGCAAGCCAAGATTGATTGGCTCGACATGGGTTTCATCCCCCGCCTCACGGGCGACGCGGATCATGGTCTTGGGATCGGTCGTGTGCATGGACCTTCGGATAGTCCAGCGCACCTGTCCTTGCAACTCTGATGCAGGCTTCTTAGGCATGGTGCGATGCTGTCATTGATCGACACCCGCCCTTTCCCCGCCCTGCCCGCCGCCTTCAACATGGCCGGGCATGTGCTGGCGGCTGGCCTGACCAAGCCGGAAAAACCCGCGCTGGTGATCCTGCACCCCAAGCGCGACGAGGTTCTTTCCTTTGCAGAAGTTGCCGCCCGAATCCTTGGCTGTGCCACTGCGCTACTGGCACAGGGGTTGCAGCCCGGTGACCGCGTGCTGATGCGGCTGGCGAATGGCCCGGCTTTCCCCACCGTGTTCCTTGGAGCCATCGCCGCCGGTCTGGTGCCCGTTGCCACCTCTGCTGCGCTGACCGAGGGCGAGGTTACGCGGCTGGCCCTGCGCGCCGACCCAAAGCTGATCGTGGCTGACCCGGACGTGTCCTTGCCACGCCACCCTGCCCCGGTGATTGCCTCTGATTGCGCCCTTTGGGCGACCTTGCCCCCGGCAACGCTGCATATGGGTGGCCCGCACCGTGAGGGGTACATCGTCTTCACCTCCGGCTCGTCGGGCGAGCCCGAGGCTGTGTCCCACGCCCATCGTGCCATCGTCGCGCGTCAGGCGATGCACTCCGGCTGGGAGGGGCTGACCGCGGACGACCGCCTGTTGCACGCGGGCGCGCTGAACTGGACCTATACGCTGGGTACTGGTCTGCTTGACCCCTGGACCCTTGGTGCCACCGCCCTGATCCCCGCCGCCGGAACGCTGCCCACAGCCTTGCCGGGGCTTCTGGCGCGGTCCCGGGCCACCATTTTTGCCGCCGCCCCGGGTGTCTTTCGCCAGATGCTGCGCGCGGGTCTGCCCGCCCTGCCCCACCTGCGCCACGCCCTGTCGGCCGGCGAGGCCCTGCCCCCGGCCCTGCGCGAAGACTGGCAGCACCAGACCGGAACCGAGGTGCATGAGGCGCTTGGGATGTCGGAACTCTCCACTTACATCTCGGGCGCGCCCCATCGTCCCGCTCCGCCCGGCACAGCCGGGTTTGTCCAGCCCGGCCGCCTTGTCGCCTGCCTTGATGACAGCGGAAACCCCGTCCCCCGCAACACCCCCGGCGAACTTGCCGTCTCCACCGCCGATCCCGGTTTCATGCGCGGCTACCTTGGCCGCCCTGCGCCGGAAGGCCCGTGGTTTCGGACGGGCGATGTCGTCACAATGTCAGACACCGGGGCAATCACCCACCTTGGCCGCAAGGATGACTTGGTGAACGCGGGGGGCTTCAGGGTCTCACCTCTGGACATCGAAGCCGCCTTTCACGATCTTCCCGGCCTCACCACCTGCGCCGCGGCCGAGGTTGAGGTTGCCCCCGGCACAAGGATCATCGCGCTGTTCTACGAAGGACCGTGCAGGATCGACGCCACCCATCTGCACCAGCGCGCCGAACTTGCCCTTGCCCGCTGGAAGCAGCCAAGGCACTACCAGCACCTTGACTCGCTGCCGCGGACGGCCAATGGCAAACTGATCCGCCGCGCCCTTGGCCCGCTATTCCAGAGACCTGACCCATGATCCGCCTTGATATCTTTTCAGATCCCGTCTGCCCGTGGTGCTTTATCGGCAAGGCCAATCTGGACCGCGCGTTGCAAGACCACCCCGTGAACCCCTTCGCCATCCAGTGGCACCCGTTTCAGCTGAACCCCGACTTGCCGCCAGAAGGTGTGGCAAAGCGCGCGTATCTTGAGGCGAAGTTTGGCGGTCCGGCCAAGGTGGACGCGATCCATGACCGCCTGCGCGAAGTAGCCCGTGCCGCCGGTGTGGATATGGACCCTGACATTCCCAAAAGGATGCCGAACACCCTGAACGCCCACCGCCTGATCCACTGGGCCGGGATCGAAGGACTGCAGCCCGACATGGTCCACCGCCTGATGCGGGCCTACTGGACCGAAGGCCGCGACATCGGGGCTTTGGAGACCCTTGCCGACATCGCGGGCGAGGCCGGGATGGACCGTGCCGCCACCTTGCGCCTTCTCCACTCGGACGCCGATGCCGAGGATATCGCCGCCCGCGATGCCGATGCCCGCGCCAAGGGTGTCAGCGCCGTGCCCACCTTCCTTGTGGCACAGCAATACGTCGTTTCGGGCGCGCAACCGCCCGAGCTTTGGGCCAAGGTCATTGCCGAACTGACCCCGCCTGCCGAAGGTCTGGTGAATTGACCGACACCTCTGTCGCGCAAAAGCCGATCTCGCAGACGGAATTCGTCGCGATCATCGCGATGCTGTTTGCCACGATCGCCATTTCCATCGACGCGATGCTGCCGGCTCTGCCCGACATCGCCGCCGCCCTGTCACCTGACGCCCCCAACGCGGCGCAGCTGGTGGTGACCAGCTTTGTCCTTGGCATGGGGATCGGAACCTTGTTCGCCGGGCCGCTGTCCGATGCATTTGGACGCAAGCGGGTGATCATGTTCGGATCGGCGCTTTACGCTTTGGCCGCCTTGGCCTGCTATTTCGCCCCGACGCTGGAGCTTCTTCTGATCGCGCGCGTCGTGCAGGGGATCGGCTCTGCCGCGCCCAGAACAGTTTCCATCGCCATGGTGCGTGATCTGTTCAGCGGGCGCGACATGGCCCGGATCATGTCCTTTGCGATGCTGATATTCACGGTCATTCCGGCCATCGCGCCGTTGATGGGCCAAGGCATCATCGCCATCGCCGACTGGCATGCGATCTTCCTTGCCTATATTGCCTTTTCGGCCATCACGATGCTGTGGATGGGCCTGCGCCAGCCTGAAACCTTGCCCGTCACAGCCCGCCGCCCCTTGCGGATGGCGACCCTGTGGTCCGCCACGCAAGAGCTTGGCCGCCACCGCGTCATCGTCATCTCCACCCTCGTGCAGGCGCTGACGCTGGGCGCGCTGTTTGCCACGCTGTCGTCGATGCACGGGATTTTCGAGCTGCGCTTTGACCGCGCCGAAACCTTCCCCCTCTGGTTTGCCTTCATTGCTGTCGGGTCCATGTCGGGCAGCCTTCTGAACAGCCGCATCGTGATGACCCTTGGGATGCGTCGGGTGATTACCGGCACCCTTGCCGCCCAGCTTGGTCTGACGCTGATCTGCCTTTTGACCATCGCAAGCGGCCTGATGCCCGAAACGCTCGCCTTCCCTGCACATCTTCTGTGGTCCATCGGGCTGTTCAGCATGATGGGCCTGACCATGGGCAACCTGAACGCCTTGGCGATGGAGCCTGTGGGCCACATCGCCGGGCTTGCCGCTTCGGTCATCTCATGCCTTGCGACGGTTGGGTCGGTCGCCTTGGCGTTCCCGGTCGGACTTGCGTTCAATGGCACGGTCATGCCGCTGTTGGCGGGTGTTGCCGCGTTGCTGGCGGGGGCGTTGGCGCTGATGCGCTACGGCCTGCCGGCGCGCTAAGGCTTCTTGCCAGCCTTCACCACCTCGGCCAGATCGCGGGCGATGTTGAAGGCGCCCTTGATCCGGTCGCTTTCGGTCTTCATCTCGCCGGTCAGGACGATCTTGTTGCCGTTGACCCGCGCCGCACCGCCTTGGGCCTTCAGGAAATCAACCAGCCCGGCGGGGTTGGCGAATTTGTCGTTGTGAAACTGGATCGTCGCGCCCTTCGGCCCGGCGTCAAGCCGGGAGATTCCCGCCCGTTTGCACATCGACTTGATCCGCACGATCAGCATCAGCGTGTTCACCTCTTTCGGCAGGGCACCGAACCGGTCGATCAATTCGGCGGCAAATCCCTCAAGCTCCACCTTGGTGCCGAGCGATGACAGCCGCCGGTAAAGGCCAAGCCTAATGTCCAGATCGGGGATATAGCTTTCCGGGATCATCACCGGCACGCCAAGGTTCAACTGCGGCGACCAGCCGTCATCGACCGTGGTCAGCCCCTGCAATTCCCCCGATTTGATCTTGGCAATCGTGTCTTCCAGCATCTGCTGATAAAGCTCATAGCCGACCTCGCGGATATGGCCGGACTGTTCTTCTCCCAGAAGGTTGCCCGCCCCGCGCAGATCAAGGTCGTGGGAGGCCAGATTGAACCCCGCCCCAAGGGAATCAAGTCCGCCAAGCAGCCGCAGCCGCTTCATCGCCTGCGGAGTCAGCGGTGCGCGGGGTTTGGTCGTGAGGTAGGCATAAGCCCGCGTCTTGGACCGCCCCACCCGGCCGCGGATCTGGTAGAGCTGGCTTAGGCCAAACATATCCGCACGGTGGACAATCATGGTGTTTGCAGTGGGAATATCCAGCCCACTTTCAACAATCGACGTGGCCACCAGCACATCATACTTGCCGTCGTAGAACTGGTTCATCCGGTCATCCAGATCGCCCGCCGCAAGCTGGCCATGGGCGATGACATAGGAAACCTCGGGCACATGGGTGCGCAGGAAATCCTCCACCTCCGGCAAGTCGCTGATCCGGGGGACCACATAGAACGACTGCCCGCCGCGGAACCGTTCGCGCAGCAGGGCCTCGCGGATCGTGATAGTGTCAAATTCGCTGACGTAGGTGCGGATGGCCAGACGGTCCACCGGTGGCGTGGCGATGATCGACAGATCGCGGACCCCGGTGAGCGATAGTTGCAGCGTGCGGGGGATTGGCGTTGCCGTCAGGGTCAGGACGTGAACCTCCGACCGCATCTCCTTCAGCCGTTCCTTGTGGGTCACGCCAAAGTGCTGCTCTTCGTCGATGATCAGAAGCCCAAGGTTCTTGAAGCTGATCCCCTTGGCCAGCAGAGCATGGGTGCCCACGACAATATCGACCGACCCGTCCGCAATCGACGCCCGCGTGGCATTGGCGTCCTTTGCGCTAACAAAACGTGACAAGGGTCTGACGGATATGGGAAATCCCCGGAATCGTTCCGCAAAGCTGCGATAGTGCTGGCGGGCAAGCAGCGTTGTCGGGCAGATCACCGCCACCTGCATCCCGCTCAGGGCCGCGACAAAGGCCGCGCGCATGGCAACCTCGGTCTTGCCAAAGCCCACGTCGCCCACGACGAGGCGGTCCATGGGCGACCCCTTTTCCAGATCCGCCACCACATCGGCAATTGCGGCAAGCTGGTCATCCGTCTCCTGATAGGGGAACCGCGCGGCGAAGGCCTCCCAGATCGAATGTGGCGCCTCCAGGATCGGCGCATGGCGCAAGGCCCGTTCCGCCGCGATCCGCATCAGGCGGTCGGCGATTTCCTTGATCCGCTCTTTGAGTTTGGCCTTCTTGGCTTGCCACGCGCCCCCGCCAAGACGGTCGAGCAGGCCCTCTTCATGGCCGTAACGGCTGAGAAGCTCGATATTCTCCACCGGCAGGTAAAGCTTTGCGTTTTCGGCATATTCCAGCATGACGCAGGCATGGGGGGCACCAAGGGCTGTGATCGTCTCGATCCCCAGATAGCGCCCGACGCCGTGTTCGACATGCACCACAAGGTCGCCGGGGCTAAGCGTGTCCACCTCACGCAGGAAGTTGTCGGCCTTGCGCTTGCGGCGCGGTTTGCCGACCAAGCGGTCGCCCAGAACGTCCTGCTCGGAGATGACCGCAAGGCCGGGCGCGACAAAGCCCGCCTCCAACGGCCAGACGACGAGGAACAGCTTGCCCTTCCCCTCGGGCACGGCGCGGAAATCGGCAATGTCGGTGACCCCGGCAACCCCGTTGTCGGCCAGAAGCCCGCGCAGGCGTTCCCGCGCGCCGTCGGACCAGCTGGCAATCACCACCTGCCCTGATTTGGCAAGGGCTTTGATATGGTCTGACAAGGCACCGAAAAGGTTGACCTTTTCCTGCTGACGCTCTGGCGCGAAACTGCGGCCGACCCGCGCCCCTGCGTCCAGAACCCCGGGCCCCGGGCTTTGCGGCAAGGGGGAAAGCTGCACCACCCGGTGGCCCGCCACGGCAGCCTCCCACCCGGCATCATCAAGGTAAAGTTCCCCCGGGGGCACGGGCTTGTAGACCGTGTCGATCCGCCCCTTTGCCCCCATCGCCTCATGGCGCGAGTCATAGCTGTCGTCGATCCCCTCCCACCGGGCCAGCCGGGCCGGGGTTACCTGATCGTCCAGCATCACCGAAGCATCGGGCACATAGTCAAACAGCGTCTCAAGCCCCGTGTGGAAGAACGGCAGCCAATGTTCCATTCCCTGATGCTTGCGGCCTGCGCTCACAGCCTCATAAAGCGGGTCATCGGTGCCCGCCGCGCCGAAACTGATGCGATAGTTCTGCCGGAAGCGCGCGATCGACCCTTCGTCAAGGATCACTTCGGACACCGCCGAAAACTCCACCCGTTTCAGCTTTTCAATCGTGCGCTGCGTTTCCGGGTCAAACCGTCGCGCGCCGTCCAGCACGTCGCCGAAGAAATCAAGGCGGATCGGCCCGCCCGGACCCGGCGGGAAGATGTCCACAATCCCGCCGCGCAAGGCATAGTCGCCGGGTTCGGCCACCGTCGACACGGGTGAGAACCCCATCCGCGCCAGAAACTGCTTCAGCCGCGCTTCATCCACCCGCTCGCCCACCACCGCCCGGAACGATGCCCCACGCACGACGTCGCGCGCCGGAATGCGCTGGGTTGCAGCGTTCAGGGTGGTCAACAGCACGAAGGGCCCCGCCATCCCGTCCACCAGGGCGGCAAGGGTTGCCATGCGCCGCGCGGAAATCTCGGGGTTGGGGCTGACGCGATCGTAGGGCAGGCAGTCCCAGGCCGGAAAGTCCAGCACCGCAACTTCGGGCGCAAGTACGGCAAGGGCTGCCCGCATCGCCTCGGCCCGCTTGTCGTCGCGCGCGATGTGCACAACCGGCCGCCCCCGCGCCAGTTCGCGGGACAGAAGCAGGGCGTCAAACCCTTCGGGCGCGCCGCCCAATATGATGCGCTCTGCGGTCATGGGTCGGGGTCAGTGCAGGATCGAGACGCTGATGTTCTGCCAGGTGCCATACATGGCGGTGACAAAGATCGCCACCATGCCGACGGATTGCGTCCAGCGCCGGTGCACGATCAGTCGCCGATGCAGGGCCGCCCCGGTGTTTTCCCCGGCCATGATCCGGCGACAGACCCGCACGCTAAGCCAGACGACCAGCGTCAGAGGCGACAGCAGCAGGAAGACGGCGGCGGCAAATTCGACGTCGTAGACAAAGGCAAGCACCCCAAGCACCGACAACCAGAAACACACCAGCGCCACGACAACCACTGCCCCACTGTCCACAATGTGCAAAAGCCGCCCGGCGTTGATCCTGACAAGGTCTTCCACATCCTGCTGTGCCTGCCCGCCCTCGCGCCGCGCCCGCTGGATCAGGTCATGCGGCACGCCCAACACCCAGTGGCTTGTCGACGACCACAGCACAGCCAGCGCGATCCAGTACCAGAGATTCGAGAAGGACCGCATGTCGATCACTTCGAAAACCGTGTCAATCACGTCCACCGGTCTGGTCTTCCTTTTCCGCTGCACGCCGAACCGGCGTCTAGTCGCTTGAGATGCGTCGCTTTCCATGGCAGGCAAGGGGCAAAGTCGCAAGCCCCCGCTTGCAAGTGCCCATCGCCGCAAGCCAGGGCTTGCATGGCCACAGCCAAGGAACCTGCGCGTGCAGCCGATTTTTGCCCCCTACCCCCAGACCCGCTTTCGCCGGACCCGTCGCAGCGGGGCGATCCGCGCGCTGACCCGGGAAAACACCCTGACGGCGGATGATCTGATCTGGCCGGTCTTCATCCGTGACGGCAGCGGTCTGCGGGAACCGGTCGCTTCGATGCCCGGCGTGGCGCGACTGTCCGTCGATCTTGTGGTCGAAGCGGCGGCCGAGGCGGCGGCACTTGGCATCCCCGCGATCTGCCTTTTTCCCTACACCGATCCCGCGCTCAAGACCGCCGACTGCCGTGAGGCATGGAACCCCGAAAACCTTGCCAACCGCGCGATCCGCGCGATCAAGGCCCAAGTGCCGGACATCGCGGTGATGACTGATGTAGCGCTCGATCCCTACAACGCCCATGGCCATGACGGGCTGGTGCAAGACGGCGTCATCCTGAATGACGAAACGATCGAGGCTTTGGTCAAGATGACCCTCGCCCAGGCTGAGGCTGGGGCCGATATCCTTGGACCCTCGGACATGATGGATGGCCGGATCGGCGCGATGCGATCGGCCTTGGAGGCGGCCGGGCACAAGGATGTGGCGATCCTCAGCTACGCCGCCAAATACGCGAGCGCCTTCTACGGGCCGTTCCGCGATGCGGTGGGTGCCACGGGCGCGCTGAAGGGGGACAAGAAGACCTATCAGATGGACCCGGCCAACAGTGACGAAGCCCTGCGACTGGTTGCCCGTGACCTTGCCGAAGGTGCCGACATGGTGATGGTCAAACCCGGGATGCCCTATCTCGACATCTGCCGCCGCGTGAAGGACGCCTTCGGCGCGCCGACCTTTGCCTATCAGGTGTCCGGCGAATACGCGATGATCAAGGGGGCCGCGCTCAATGGCTGGATCGACGGCGAGCGTGCGATGCTGGAAAGCCTGATGGCCTTCAAACGCGCGGGCTGTGATGGCATCCTGACATATTTCGCCCCGGACGTGGCACGCCTTTTGCGGGCATAGATTCACGGTCAGTTGAACTGGGCCTGCACGGTCGCCGTCAGGTCATTCAGCGAAAACGGCTTGGGCAAGAAGACCGAGTTCGGGATTCTTGCCTGATCTTCCGACAGCGCATCCTCGGCATAGCCTGACACGAAGATCACCCGGACGTTCGGGCGGTCTTTCAGCGCCAGGCGTACCCAAGACGGCCCATCCATCCCCGGCATGACCACATCGGTCACGAAAACATCAATCTCCAGCGTTTGGTCTTCCAGCGTCTGCAGCGCCTCTTCGGCGGTGGCTGCTTCCAGCACCGTATAGCCGCGCAGGCGAAGCGCCCGGCTGGCAAAGGCGCGAACCGGGGCCTCATCCTCGACCAGCAGGACCACGCCTTCGCCCGGTTTGCCCAAGGGGCGCCGGGCTTCGGGTTCGGGCAGGGTCAGGTCCATACCTTCATAGGTCGGGAAGTAGATCGAGAATGTGGTTCCTTTCCCAAGCGTCGAATCGGCGAAGATGAAGCCGCCCGATTGCTTGACGATGCCATAGGCCATCGACAGTCCAAGGCCGGTACCTTCGCCAACGCGCTTGGTGGTGAAGAACGGCTCGAAAATCTTTTGCAGGTTTTCTGGGGGGATGCCCATCCCGTGGTCGATGACCCTGATCACCGAATAGTCGCCCGCAGGCACAACCGCCCGATCGCGCCGAAGATCTTCGATCAGGGTCAGGGGCTCGGTCTCGATCACGATGCTGCCCTTGCCGGGCATCGCATCCCGTGCGTTGACGACAAGGTTGATGAGCACCTGTTCCAGTTGCCGCCGGTCAGCGCGTACCGGACGCAAGCCCTGGTCCGCCCCGCGCCCCAGATGCACCAGCTTCAACCCGGCCCGTTCCACCACCAGCCGGTTCAGCAGATGCGTCAGGTCGGCAAGCACATCCTCAAGGTCAAGGCGTTCGGGTTTCAGGGTCTGCTTGCGGGAAAACGCCAGAAGCTGCCCCACCAGTGATGCGGCGCGGTTGGCGTTCTGACGGATCTGTTCCAGATCCGAATAGTCCGGCGCATCGCGCCCGTGCCGCAGAAGAAGCGGGTCACAATGCCCGGAAATCGCTGTCAGCAGGTTGTTGAAATCATGGGCGATCCCACCGGCAAGCTGGCCGATCGCCTGCATCTTCTGGCTCTGGATGAACTGCGCCTCAAGCGTTTTCAGCCGGGTCGCATCGTTCAGCACGGCAAGCGCGCTGGTGCGGCCACCTTCGACAAACCGGCGCAAGGTCACTTCGATGAAGCTTTCCTCAGACCGGGTGCGCGCCCGCAACACCTCGGTCCCGCCGGGAAGGCGCCCGGCGACCACATCGCCGAGCCAGTCGGTCACCGGCCGTCCGAGTCCTTCGAAAAGGTCATGAAACAGCAATGACCGCAACTCACCTTGCAGCACAAGTTCCCGCGCTGCCCGGTTGGCGCTGCGCAGCACGCCATCAGGTCCGAAGATCATCAACGCAACCGGCACATCCTCCAGATCGGCCTGACCGGGATTGCAGGCAGGCCGGATGCCTTCTGGCTGCGAGGCGTCCACGGCCAAGCCATCCGTTGCATTGAACTCCTCAACCCGCCAGAGGAACCGATCCTTGCCGGATCGATGGACGGTCAGGCGCAACAAGCCCTGATGTATCGCCGCATCCTCACGCGCGGCACCATCGGCTGCGGCGCGCGCCTGCAGCTTCATCAGCATCGTCCCGGGGGTCAGGATGTTGCGCGAGAGTGCCTCGAGCATGGTTGTGCTGTCCGGGCCAAACCGTTCCTCTGCCGCGCGGTTGCGTAGAACCACCCTGCCCGCGGGATCGGTTGAAAAGCATGCGGCAGTGTCATGGGCAACCAGACGAAAGGTGCGTTCCTGTTCCTGCCGGTCACGCGCGCGCCGGGTGGCCGCCAGACCGCCCAGCAGGCATGCCGCTGCTACAATTGTCAGGCCGGCAAATCCTGCGCCGGTCCACAGACCCGGGCCCGACAATGCCAGCCCAACCAGACCAAGCCCCGTCAACCCCAACGTCGCTAGGCTGAGCGATGAAAGCCCAAACACGGAAAGCCTTGCCGACCGCCAGAAAGGTCTGCTGCCAGTCGGGGTCACGGTCGCACCACTGTTCCACTGTCACTCATTACCCAAGCATCGCTTGCGAAAGGTTAATTCAACCTTAACCGCCCCCGGATTGCAATCAAGACGGGATAGGTTTGAGCTACGATCGCCTTAAGGTGGCAATGTAGAAACCGTCACCTCCGGTCAGCGGCGTCAGCGCGAGACTGCGCTCTGGCGTCCAGCCCGGAGTCTTGGCAAGAAAACGCGCTACCTGTTCCGAGTTTTCCTCACGCAGCATGGAACAGGTGGCATAGGCAAGGCAGCCTCCTGCCCGCACCATCCCTGCGGCCCGCTGCAGGATCATGGCTTGCAGGCCCACCAGTTCGGCCAGACGTTCCGGGGTCAGCGCCCACTTGCATTCGGGATCGCGTCGCCAACTGCCAAGCCCGGAACAAGGCGCATCGACCAAGACAAGATCGTAGGGGCCTGTCGCTTCGGGTGCTGAGGTCAGGGTCACGTCCACACCCGCCCGCGCAGCCCTGCGCTGCAGATCGGCCATCCGCTGTGGCGCGATGTCATGGGCAAAGAGACGCAAATCCGCCCGTGCCGCCATGGCAAGGGTCTTGCCGCCCCCGCCCGCGCAATGGTCAAGCACGCGCATCCCGTCAGCCAGCGGCAACGCCTCGACCACCGCCTGGGACGAGGCGTCCTGCAGCTCGACCCACCCCTCAAGATAGGCCGCCGAGGTTTGCAGCTTGCGGACCTGCCCCCCCAATTCCAGACAGGCCGACGCCAAGGCATGCGGGCTGGCAGTGATCCCTTCGCCTGCCAGCGCCGCGACGGCCGCAGCAACCGTCGCCTTGCGCGGATTGACCCGCACAAACACCGGCGCCCGGTTGCGCATCGCCTGAAGGATCGCCTCGGTGTCACCGCCCAGACTGTCGTGCAGCTTGGGCAGCAGCCAGTCCGGCACGTCCAGCGCCTCTCCCGCCTCGGGCGTTCGGCCTTGTTCGTCAGGTCCGGGTGGCAAGGGCGCATGGCCCTCGCCGGAAAACAGCGCCTCTTGCCCGGCTTCGCGGCACAGGCCAAGCACCAGTCCGCGCCCGGTCAGGCCTCCGCCAAGTGCCGCCGCAGACCGGCGACGGCGCAGCGCGTCAAACACGATATCCCGCACCGCCGCCCGGTCCCCGGACCCGGCAAATCGGCTGGCCCTGCCCCAGTTGGTCAGCGCCCGTTCGGCAGGCGCACCGGCCAGAACCCGGTCAAGCACCTCGATCGCGGCGGCAAGTCTGGCAGAGGGGGTCATGCTGTCTCCGAACAAGGGCCGGGACATGCGCCCCGAAAGCTGCGTTGCCCGTCAGCCGACCCGGTAATTCGGGCTTTCCCGGGTGATCTGCACGTCGTGCACATGGCTTTCCTTCAGCCCGGCCCCGGTAATCCGCACAAACTGGCACTGGGTCCGCATCTCGGCCACGGTCGCGCAACCGGTATAGCCCATTGCGGCGCGCAAGCCCCCCACCATCTGGTGAATGACCGCCGCAGCACTACCTTTGTAGGGCACCTGCCCCTCAATCCCTTCCGGCACCAGCTTGTCACTGGCCGCGTCCTTCTGGAAATACCGGTCCGCCGACCCCCGCGCCATCGCGCCAAGGGACCCCATGCCACGATAGGCCTTGAACGACCGCCCGTTCCACAGGATCACCTCGCCCGGGCTTTCGTCCGTCCCCGCAATGGCGCTGCCGACCATGGCGCAGGATGCCCCGGCGGCAATCGCCTTGGCGAAGTCGCCCGAATACTTGATCCCGCCATCCGCGATCACCGGAACATCGCCCGCCGCCCGGGCGCTGTCCATGATGGCGGTAAGCTGCGGCACGCCCACGCCCGCCACGATCCGCGTCGTGCAGATGCTGCCCGGCCCGATCCCCACCTTGACCGCATCCGCCCCGGCCCCGATCAGCGCCCGCGTCGCCTCGCCCGTGGCGACGTTTCCAGCCACCACCTGCACGGTGTTCGACAGCCGCTTGATCCGCTCCACCGCCCGCGCGACACCTTCGCTGTGGCCATGCGCCGTGTCGATCACCACAAGGTCCACACCGGCGTCGATCAGGGCTTCCGACCGTGCAAACCCCGCATCCCCGACGGTCGAGGCCGCAGCGACCCGCAGCCGCCCCAGATCATCCTTGCAGGCCTGCGGGTTGAGCACGGCCTTTTCGGTGTCCTTCAACGTCAGCAGCCCCGTCAGCTTGCCCTTGCCATCCGTCACCAGCAGCTTTTCGATCCGCCGCGCCTTCATCAGGCTGATCGCCTCGGCCCGGTCCACCGGTTCGCGCAGCAGTGCCAGGTTTTCCGATGTCATCATCACGCTGACCGGCGTCCGGTCATCAACCGCAAAACGCATGTCCCGGTTGGTCACGATCCCAAGCACCCGGCCAGTCCCGTCCACCACCGGAAACCCGGTGATCGAATACCGCTCCATCAGCGCCTTGGCATCGGCCAACGTCTGGTCTGGGGTCAACGTGATCGGTTGATACACGACCCCGCTTTCAAACCGCTTCACCCGCCGCACTTCCCGCGCCTGTGCCTCAAGGTCAAGGTTGCGGTGGATCACCCCGATTCCCCCGGCCTGCGCCATGGCAATCGCCATGCGGCCTTCGGTCACCGTATCCATCGCGCTGGACAGCAGCGGGATGTTCATCCGGATCGCCTTGGTGACAAGGGTTGACGTATCCGCATCCGACGGCAGGACGCTGGATGCCGCAGGCACCAGAAGGACATCATCAAAGGTAAGGGCCTCACGAATCTCCATGGATAATCCCTCCGGAGCTAGCCTCGTTTGGCGGTTCCCCATTTCACGCAAGACCAGCCTTGGCAAGGGCAAATCCGCTTGCAGCCCGCCAAGGCCCGTGCACATCCTGCATAGCGAAATCCCGGAGCCCTCCATGCGCGTCGCCATCGTCGAGAACACCCGCGTCACCCATCATGGCCTTGTCGGGGTGGCGCTGCATGAACGTGCAGCCCTTGTCGATCTCCTCAAGCCCTGGACCGGCCAGCCCCTGCCCGCAGACCCGGAGGCCGACGCGCTGGTCGTTTTTGGCGGCGAACAGGCGGCCACCGATGACCACACCCACCCCTACCTGCCAGCCCTCGCCCGCCTGATGCAATCCTACACCCAGGCCGACAAGCCCGTGCTGGGAATCTGCCTTGGCTCGCAGCTTCTGGCCCGCGCCTATGGTGCAGAGAACCATCTTGGCACGGCAGTCGAATTCGGCTGGACCGATGTCAGCCTGACGGAATCGGGCCGTGCCGACCCGGTCCTGTCACAGCTTCCTGACACTTTCCCGGTGTTCCAGTGGCACTCCGACACCTTCACCCTGCCCCCAGGTGCCACCCACCTTGCCCAAAGTGCCGCCGCCGAACATCAGGCCTTCCGCATTGGTCGCGCCACCTATGGCACCCAGTTCCATTTCGAGGCCAGCCGCCCGGTCGTTGCCGACTGGCTCGCCCGGTTCCCTGATCTGGTGGACCAGATGGCCCCGGGCTGGTCGGTCCGCCACGACAGCCTTGCCCAGACCAAGGGCCAAGCCGCCGACGGCCACGGGCTTGCCCTCGCCCGCGCCTGGGTCAACCTGATCGGCTGACGCAGGCCTGTGCCAAGGCGCCCCAGTGTTTTGCTCTTTGACAAATACTCTCAGGGGGTTTGGGGGCAGAATGCCCCCATCGGCAGGCACAGGGTCAGGCCTCGGCCGCGTTGGTCACGGCCGCCAGCCTGCCCCCCGGCCAGCGCTTGAGCACCCACCACAGGATCGCCGGGATCGCCACCAGACCGATCGCAGTCAGCCCCAGCCCCGGCCACAGCCAACCATCGCCCGCGCGCAGCATCGTGGTCGCCAGCGCCGCGAGCGGAAAGGTGAAGGCGCCCCAAAGCGGCGTGATCCCGGTCCCGGCCAGCCAGCGCCAGGACGCCACCAGCGCCACAGTCAGCGCGGTGCCTATGGCCAGGAACGCGCCGGCCAGTTCGACCATCCCAAGCAACCCCGCCACCGATCCAAGCAGTGCCGCGGGCGCCACATGGATCGCCAGTAGCGGGCGGAGTGGTGGTGGTGGCACGCTGCGGATGAATTGCAGCGCGCTCAAGCCCCAGTTCAGCACGGCCACCGGCAGCGTCAGCCAGAAGATGACGGTCGCCACCTGCTCCATTCCAAGAGCCACGGCCGTTGGGGCCGCCACGATGAAGCCGACAAAGCTCAGATGCCATGTCGGGTTCACTTCGCGCGCCACTGGCGGCAGCGTCAGCAGCAGGCGGATCAGCAGCACGGCCAGTACCGCGTGGCCAACCAACGCCACCACCATCAGTGCCAGTGCCGGGCCCTGCGCATAGGCCGCGACGAGTGTTGCCGCCGCCATCCCGCCCATCGTCATCGCCGCAAGGCCTGACCGCCCGGGCAGAACCCGCAGATCCTCGATCACCACAGCCGGGCGCTGCATGGCCTTCATGCCATAGGCCAGTGCTGCGAAGGCCCACAAGGCCACCGCAAGACCCGCCAGCAGATCGCCCAGACCCCGATCAAGCCCGAGGGCCCCCAACGCCAGTTGCAGCGCGATCGCCAGCCCCAGAAGGCCAAGGATCGGCGGAAAGATCGCAGGCGGGGTTTTCGCGAACGCCGCTATACGCCGCGGCGGAAACTCGGGCGCAGGGTAGCGTTTCGGGCGGGCCTCGGGTCGGGTATCGCGTGTGGGATCGGGGGGTGTCATTCGGGTCTCCTTGCTCCCCTCATATCGCCACCGGCGCCGAAGGCAAAGACCGATCAAGCCGCCCCATGCAGGACCGGAAACCAGTCCTCTCGCAAGCGTTCGCCGGGCTTCATCCCATGCCCGGGAAACGGCGGTGAGGTTGGCCCCGGACGTTCCACATAGCGGGCATCTTCCCCCACCAGCCGCAGCGAAAAGGCCCGCCGCCGCGTGGCGGCAAGGTTGCCGCGTGCACTATGTAGGGTACGAAAGTTGAAGGCCACCGCATCGCCCGGCTCCATCTCCCATTCGCGGATCACCATCCCCTCGGCCTCGGGGTCGGGGACGGGGATATAGTCGTGGTCGCCGGGATAGAACTCGGTCTCGCTGACCCAGCGGGTCGGCAGCACATCCTTCGGCCAGAGATGCGACCCCGCCACGCAGCGCAAGCTGGCCTCTTTCACCGGATCCAGCGGCGACCAGAAACTGACCGTCTGCCGCCCCTCGACAAAGTAATAGGGGCCGTCCGTATGCCATGGCGTGGGTTTCGTGGTCCCGGGTTCCTTGACCAGCACATGGTCGTGAAAGAGCTGCACCCGGTCCGATCCCATCAGCCGCGCGGCGACCGCAGCCGCAGGGGATTGGCGGATCACTGCCGCAAACTCCGGGATGCGCTGCCAGTTGCAGTAGTCGTCGAAGAAGGACCCAGCCTCGCCCGGTTTCAGGGTCGCCATCTGATGCGTCGGTGCCGCCATGTTTCGGGCAATCCCGGCGCGCAGCATGTCCACCCAGTCGGCCCAAAGCCCCTTGACCAGCACGACGCCGTCGCGCTGATAGCTCGCGACCATCTCATCCGTTACGGTGACCATCCCGGCTCTCTCCTGTTACCCTGCCCCACCGCCCGCCTGCCAAAGGCAAAGGGGGAAGCTCAGGCCCTACCGATACAGCAACGACCGGCCATTGGCGAAGAGATGCACCTTCTTCGGGTCTGCGGTCAACTTGACTGTGGTGCGCCGCAGTTCCGGGCGGATGCCGGGCAGCTTTGCCACGACCTGAGCCCCATCGGCGGTCTTCTGGAAGTAAAGGAGCGTCACCTCTCCCAAGGCTTCGGTAATCTCTACCTCACCCGAATGGATCGCATCGCCGTTGGTTTCGGTGAAATCCTCGGGCCGGACGCCGATCTTTACCTTCAACCCCTTGTCGGCCGCCTGTGTCGGCACCGTTGTGCGTGCCAGCCCGCCGTTTTCCAGCCGGACGGTGGTCATTGCCCCGGTTTCCACCACCTCACCGGCCAGCAGGTTCATCGACGGGCTGCCGATGAACTGTGCGACGAATTCATTCTCGGGGCGTTCATAAAGCTCAAGGGGCGAGCCGACCTGACTGATCCCGCCGCCCGCAAGCACGACGATGCGGCTGGCAAGGGTCATCGCCTCAACCTGATCATGGGTGACATAGACCATGGTGGAATTCGGCATCGCCTCTTTCAACTGGGCAATCTCGATCCGCGTGGCCACCCGCAGGGCTGCGTCAAGGTTCGACAGGGGTTCGTCGAACAGGTAAACCTTCGGGTCACGCACGATGGACCGACCGATGGCGACGCGCTGGCGCTGGCCACCGGACAGGGCCTTGGGCAGGCGGTCAAGGTAGGGTGTCAACTGCAGGATACGCGCGGCCTTGTCGACGGCGGCATTGATCTCGGCCGTTGATTTTTTGGCGATCTTCAGCGCAAAGGCCATGTTGTCGCGCACCGTCATATGCGGATAAAGCGCGTAGGACTGGAACACCATGGCAATCCCGCGCTGCGCGGGGGGCACGTCGTTCATCCGCACGCCGTCAATGCTGAAATCACCGCCGGTGATCCGCTCCAGCCCTGCGATCATTCGCAGAAGCGTGGATTTCCCGCAGCCCGAGGGGCCGACGAAGACGATCAGCTCCCCGGTCTTGATGTCAAGGTTGATGTTTTTCAACACCTTGACCTCGCCATAGGCCTTTTCGACGTCTTTCAGCACCAGATCAGCCATGGAATTCCCCCCCTCAGGCCCGCTTGGCCAGATGAACGCCCCAAGGGGCAAGCGTCACGCGGCCCCCTGTGGCGCTCTGGCTTCCCAGGTCCGTTCCGATTGTCTGCCAATTGCCTTCGGGGACCCGGATCTCGACCGAAGTGTCCCCAAGATTAAAGGCGCAGAAGAGATCTTCATCCCCCCTGCGCCGAAAACTCGTTACCCCACCCACGGCATCTATGGTGTCCATCGTGCCGTTTCGCAAAACAGGATGCGCGCGGCGAAAGGCCAATGCGAGGCGGTAGTGCGCCAGAATCGAGGTATTATCGCGATCTTGCGTAGCCACCGCCAAGGGCAAATGTGGCGCCTTTACCGGAAGCCAGGGCTTGGCCGAAGTGAACCCGCCAGCGCGGTTGTCCGTCACCCAGACCATCGGCGTGCGGGCCCCGTCACGGCCCTTGAACTCGGGCCAGAACTGGATGCCGTAGGGGTCCTGCAACTCGTCAAGGGTCAAGTCAGCCTCGGGCAGGCCCAATTCTTCGCCCTGATACAGGCAAAGCGACCCGCGCAGGCAGACCAGAAGCGTGGCATAGGTCTTTGCCGCCGCATCCGTCAGACCCCAGCGGGTGATGTGGCGCACGGTGTCGTGGTTGGAATAGGACCAGCAGGGCCAGGCATCCGGTGCCGCAGCCGCCATCCGGGCAAAGGTTTCGACCAGCATTTCCGCCGTCAGCCGCGACGGCTGCAGCATTTCGAACGGGTAGCACATCTGCACCTTGTCCCCGCCCGAGGTGTATTCGGCCATGATCTCCAGCCCCCGCTGGGCATCGCCCACCTCGCCCACGGCGGCGGCGTTGTAGGGGTTGAGGACGGCACGGAATTTGCGCAGGAATTCAAGGTTTTCCGGCTGGTTCTTCGAAAACAGGTGCAGCTGGTGGTTATAGGGGTTCACGCTTGGCGCGATGCTGTCGTTGCGCAATTCCTTGGGCAAGGACGGGTTGTCGCGCAGGTACTTGTCGGCAAAGTAGAAGTTGATCGTGTCAAGCCGGAAGCCATCCACCCCCCACTTCAGCCAGAAACGGGCGACATCCAGCAAAGCCTCTTGCACGGGGGCATGGTGCAGGTTCAGGTCGGGCTGGCTGGTCAGGAAGTTGTGCAGGAAATACTGCTCACGCCGGCTGTCCCAGGCCCATGCGCTGCCGCCGAAAACCGACAACCAGTTGTTCGGCGGTGTGCCGTCAGGTTTGGCATCGGCCCAGACATACCAGTCGGCCTTCGGATTGGTCCGGTCGCGGCGGCTTTCGGTGAACCAGGGATGCGTGTCGGCGGTATGCGACAGCACAAGGTCGATCATCACCCGCAGGCCCAGATCATGCGCCCTTGCCACCAGCCGGTCAAAATCGGCCAGCGAGCCGAACATCGGGTCAACGTCGCAGTAGTCGCTGACGTCGTAGCCGAAGTCCTTCATCGGGCTTTTGAAGAACGGGCTGATCCAGATCGCATCGGCGCCAAGGCTGGCAATATGGTCCAGCCGCCCGGTGATGCCCGCCAGATCGCCGATCCCGTCGCCATTGCTGTCCTGAAAGCTGCGCGGGTAGATCTGATAGATCACCGCCCCCCGCCACCAATCCGGGTCCGCCGCCAGCACCTGACGGCCTTCACGTTCCATCAAGCTCACTTCACCGACCCCGCCAGCAGACCACGCACAAGGAAGCGCTGCATCGAGAAGAACACCGCCAGCGGCACCGCGATGGACACGAAGGCCGAGGCGCTCAGGATCTCCCAGTCGCCGCCGCGTGATCCCATCAGGTTGACGATGTTGCCGGTCAGCACTTGCTGGTCATTGCCGGTCCCAAGGAAGACGAGGGCCACCAGAAGGTCATTCCACGTCCACAGGAACTGGAAGATCGCAAAGCTGGCCAAAGCGGGGAAGGACAGCGGCAGGATGATCTTGGTGAAGATCTGGAAATCCGTCGCGCCGTCAACGCGGGCGTTTTCAATGATGTCGCGCGGCAAGCCGACCATGTAGTTTCGGAGGAGGTAGATCGCCAAAGGCAACCCGAACCCGGTATGGGCCATCCAGATGCCAAGATACCCCTTCCCGATGCCGATGTAATTGTGGAACTGCAACAGCGGGATCAGTGCCAGTTGCAGCGGCACGACCAGCAGCCCGACGACGAACGCGACCAAAAGCGCCCGGCCCGGAAAGTCCATCCAAGCCAGCGCATAGGCCGCGAAGGCCGCCACCAGAATCGGGATGATCGTCGCCGGGATCGCCACTGTCATCGTGTTCAGAAACGCTTGCCCGATCGACTGCCCCGCCAAGGGCGAGGAGATGACGTTGGTATAGTTGTCCAGCGTGAACTCGGGCGGGGTGGAGGCTGTGGCAAACACCCGCGGCATCCGGAGGTCTGCCATCGTCGTGGGTGAGGTCAGCGCGAAAGCGCCATCCGCAGCAACAGTCAGGGTGATGCCGTCATCCAGCGTTGCCACATCGCCCGGCGCGTAAGCCTCGGGCTGGACGGACGACGTCCCCCAAGCACCGACATCGGTTCCGGCGGCGAACAACTGCCCCTCGATGACAAAGACACCGTCCCGCTCCACTTCATCGCCGCTGATCCGCACGGGCGACAGTTGCTGCACCTGCGTTGACAGCGACTGCCACCAGCCTGACCCGACAATCTGATCCCCCGTGCGGAAGGATGACACCAGAAGGCCAAAGGTCGGCACGACCCACAAGAGCACCAGCGCCAACGTTGACAGATGCACCGCCCAGACGAGGCCCGATTTCTTGCCTGCAATCCCGTCCATCGCCGCCCCCTTACCGCATTTCCTTGCGCGCGTTGACCACGTTCCAGATCAGGATCGGGGTCACGAGCAGCATGATTATCATCGCCGAGGCCGAGCCCATGCCCCAGTCCAGCGAACGGAACAGCTTGTCGTACATGTAATTGGCCAGCACCTGCGTTTCCCACTGGCCGTTGGTCATGGCCAGCACGATGTCAAAGACCTTGAGGACCGTGATGGTGATCGTGGTCCACACCACGACAATCGTCCCCATGACCTGCGGCACCTTGATCTTGAAGAAGATCTGGAACGGGTTCGCGCCGTCGATGGTGGCGGCCTCGATCGTGTCTTCCGGCACACCACGCAGCGCCGCCGACAGGATGACCATGGCAAACCCGGTCTGGATCCAGACCAGCACCGCCATTAGGAAGAAGTTGTTCCAGTAGGGTTTTTGCAGCCAGACCTGCGGCTGGCCGTAGGGAAGCTCGTTGGTGACGATACCGTAAAGCCAGATTGCAAGCTCATAGGCCAGAAACGCCGCCACCAGCGCCCCCAGCACCCGCCCGGCCTTGACCAGCGCAGCACCACCCTGCCCTTGCAGCAGCGGGCGCAGCAAGGACCAGCCCGCCCAGACGATGGCCAGAAACAGACACCCGATCAGCACGAAGGGCACCAGCCGCAGCATCAGGAACGACCCTATGCCGCCTTCGAACTTCAGCCAGACGGCGTTGATCAGGCCGATCTGGGAAAGGTTCGCGTCACGGCTGTCATAGATCAGCTTGAAGATCACGCTTGCGCCGACGAATGAAATCGCCATCGGCATGAAGATCAGCGACTTGGCGAAATTGCCCCATTTGATCCGGTCGGTCAGCTGGGCTGCCAGAAGGCCAAAGGCGGTGGCCGCTGCCGGCACGACGATCAGCCACAGGATGTTGTTCTGCAGGCTTTCCACGAATTTCGGTTCAGCAAACATCCGGGTATAGTTGCCCAGCCCCACGAAATTGCCGTTCCGGTCCAGAATGGACAGCCATGCCGTCGCGAAGACCGGATAGGCAAGGTACAGGCACAACAGCGCCATGGCGGGGAAAAGGAACAGCCAAGGCCGGATCATGTTGGCGCGGTTGGTGTTGCGCCCGGCATTCGGGCCGCGTGCCGGGTACAGAACCTTGTCGAGGAAAAGGTTGGATGCGTAGAAGTAGAAGACGCAGCCGCCAACACCGATGACGATCACGAACAAGGCTTGCAGGGCAGGATGCATGGTCCCCTCCATCAGACGGTCTTGGATCGGGTCCTCTGCCGGGGCCCTTGGGCACGATAGCCGGGATCAGGCCGGGCGCGCTGTGGCGCCCGGCTCTGCCGTCTCAGATCACTTCGGCCAGCTGGCCTGGATCGCGTCAGCCACTTCCTGTGCCGACTTGCCGCCGACGTAATCCACCATTGCCGTCCAGAAGCTGCCCGCGCCGACAGCGCCCGGCATCAGGTCAGACCCGTCAAAGCGGAAGGTGGTCGCATTGGCCAGGATCTCACCCTGTTTCTTCAACGCAGCGCTGCCGTAAAGATCAAGGTTCACGCCGGTATGGGGTGTCACGAACCCGGTTTGCGCCATCCAGACTTCATGCGCGATCGGGGTCTTCAGGAACTCCATGAAGGACTGCGCAGCCGGGCTGTCCTTCATGATGAAGGCCAAGGTGCCTGCGCCAAGCACCGGTTGACCCAGATCCTTGTCGGCATAGGCCGGGAAGTAGAAGAAGTCCGCGTCGGTGCCCAGTTCCGTACCTTCGGGGAAGAAGGACGGGATGAACGACGCCTGACGGTGCATGTAGCACTGCGGCGGCGACGAGAAGAGACCCTTGGGGCTGTCGCGGAAGTCGGTCGATGACACGGCAGCCGCGCCACCGGCGACATAGCTGTCGTTCTTGGCGAAGTAGCCGAATTCCTCGATCGCGGCCACGACTTCGGGGCTGTTGAACGGCAGTTCGTTCGACACCCAGCGGTCATAAACCTCGGGCGGTTGGGTCCGCAGCATCAGATCCTCGACCCAGTCGGTCGCGGGCCAGCCGGTCGCACCGCCTGAGCCAAGACCGATGCACCACGGCGTGCCACCGTCGGCAACGATCTGGTCAGTCAGCGCCTTCAGCTCTTCCATCGTGGTCGGAACGGCATAGCCCGCATCGTCAAAGTTGTCGGGGCTGTACCAGACCAGCGACTTCACGTCCGCCTTGTAGGGGAAGGCAAACAGGGCCGGCGTCCCATCCGGCCCGGGATAGGTTCCAAGCGCTGCCCAGCTGGGACCAGCACCGTAATTCTCGCTCAGCCAGGTCGCCGTTTCGGCCGGCAGAGCAGTGATGAAACCCCGCTTGGCCAGATCGGCGATCAACCCTGGCTGCGGCAGGACGGCCACGTCGGGGGGCGATCCGGCCTCGGCATCGATGATCAGCTGCTGTTCATAGCCTTCCGACGATGAATAGCTGACCGTCACGCCCGTCGCGGCGGTGTAATAGGCCAGAAGCGATTCAACCAGAACCTGGTCTTCGCCGCGCCAAGGCCCGAAAATCGTCAGCGACTGGCCGTCAAGATTGAAGGCCTCGTCAAACGTGGTGTAGCTGTCCCAGTTGAACGCGCCTTCGCCCACGGGGAACTTCAGGTCCTGCGCCGTCGCGCCACCCGCGACCAGCGCCAGTGCCGTTGCACTGACGAGAAGTTTCGTCTTCATAGCATTCCTCCCGATTTCCCCGCCCTCATGGCGGGGCGATTTCCCGACAGCGGCAGAATCGCTTCAAACCGCTTTGGATTGAAACAGGGTCGCCTATCGGCGCTTTTGAGTCAATCCAAAGCGCCTTCAAATGATGCATTCTGGCGGTTCACTGCCCGTATTCCGCGCCGTAATCGATTACGGACCCCCGTGATATGTTTTGACGCACCCCGCCAAGCTGGCTAAGGTTTGGGCGGTTGAAACCGTTTTGAGCAGCAATTCCGATGAATCTCAAGGAACTCGCCACCAAGCTGGGGCTGTCGCCCACGACGGTGTCGCGCGCCCTGAACGGCTACCCCGAGGTGAACGAAGCCACGCGGGAACGTGTGGTGGCCGCGGCCAAGCGCCACAACTACCACCCCAACACCCGCGCCATCCGCCTTGCGACTGGTCGCGCCATGGCCGTGGGCCATGTCATTCCCATCGCCACAAGGCATGAGATCGTGAACCCCGTCTTCGCCGATTTCATTGCTGGCGCGGGCGAATGTTACAGCCGCAATGATTATGACATGGTCCTGTCCGTCGTCCCGGATGAAGTTGAGGAAGCCACCTACCGCAGCCTGAAATCCAAGGGCAATGTCGATGGCGTCATCGTCCACGCTCCCCGGATGAACGACCCCCGGATCCCGCTGTTGCGCGACATCGGCCTGCCCTTCGTCGTGCATGGCCGGGCCACCGGCACGTCGGAACCCTACTGCTGGCTCGACGTCAACAACCGCCGCGCCTTTCAGCGCGCGACGGAGTTCCTGCTGGATCTGGGCCACACCCGCATCGGTCTGGTGAACGGCCTTGAATTCATGGATTTCGCCATCCGCCGCCGTACCGGTTATGTCGATGCCCTGACTGCGCGCGGCATCGTGCCAGACCCTGCCTGCATGGCATCGGGCGAGATGACGGAAATCGCGGGCTTTCGCGCCGCGCAGGCCATGCTCGCCCTGCCCCGCCCGCCCACCGCCATCCTTGCCTCGTCAATGATCTCGGGCATGGGTGTCCGCCGCGCGGTCGAGACGGCGGGCCTTGTCCTTGGCCGTGACGTATCGGTCATCATCCACGACGACGATCTGTCCTACATGAAGAACGGTGAGGATGTGCCGATCTTCACCGCCACCCGCTCCTCCGTGCGTGAGGCGGGCCGACTTGCCGCCGAGATGCTTCTTGACGTCATCGCCCACCCCGAGGCCGGCCCCCAGCAGCGCCTGCTTGAGGCGGAACTCATCATCGGCCAGTCCACCGGCCCCGCACCCAGAACCTGATCCATGTCCTTGTCCCGCTTCGACTTTCCGCCCGGCTTCATCTTCGGCGCCGCCACCGCCGCCTACCAGATCGAGGGCTCTGCTTTCGGCGGTTGCGGTTCGTCGCATTGGGATACGTTCGCAGCCACGCCCGGCAACGTCGTCCGGGCCGAAGATGGCGCAAGGGCTTGCGACCACTATCACCAGTGGCCCGCGGATCTTGACCTTCTGAAGCAGGCCAACATGGACGGCTACCGCTTTTCCACGTCCTGGCCCCGCGTCATGCCGGATGGCATCAACGTCAACCCGCAAGGTCTTGATTTCTATGATCGCCTGGTGGACGGCATGCTGGAACGCGGGTTGAAACCGTTCCAGACCCTTTACCATTGGGACATGCCCTCGGCCCTTGCTGACCTTGGCGGCTGGACCAACCGCGACACCTGCCACCGCTTCGCCGATTTTTCCGAAACCATCACCCGTACCCTCGGCGACCGGGTGGCCTCTATCGCCACGATCAACGAACCCTGGTGCGTGGCTTGGCTGTCGCACTTTATGGGCATCCACGCCCCCGGCCTGCGTGACATCCGTGCTGCCGCCCGCGCGATGCACCATATCCTTCTGGCCCATGGGCTTGCCGTGGAACGCCTGCGTGGCATGGGGCAGCCGAACCTTGGCATCGTCCTGAACTTCGACCACGCTTCACCCGCGACCAATAGCCCAGAAGATCAAGCTGCATCAGACCTTTGGGACGGGATTTTCAACCGTTGGTTCATCGAGGGCATCACGAAACAGGCCTACCCGGCGAACGTGCTTCAGGGCCTCGCCCCCCACATGCCACAGAACTGGCAAGACGACATGCCGGTGATAGGGCAGAAACTCGACTGGCTGGGTGTCAACTACTACACCCGCCACCTGCATGCCCACGCCCCCGGCACCCCTTGGCCCAGCCTGAGGGATGTGCCCGGTGATCGTCCGAAAACCCAGATGGGCTGGGAGATCTATCCCGAAGGCCTGCACCATTTCCTGACGCGCCTTGCGAAGGATCATGTGGGGGATCTGCCGATCTACGTCACCGAAAACGGCATGGCCAATGCCGACACGCTTCAAGACAGCACCGTAACCGACAAGGTGCGTGAGGATTTCCTGTTCGCCCACCTTGCCGCCACCAAACAGGCCATCGCCGATGGTGCCAATGTGCAGGGCTTCTTCTACTGGTCGCTTCTCGACAATTACGAATGGGCCGAGGGGTATGAAAAGCGCTTCGGTCTGGTCCATGTGGATTTTGACACTCTGGTCAGGACGCCGAAATCCTCATATCACGCCCTCGCCCGCGCCTTGGCGCGCAACGAGTAGGACGCCGCAATGACCCTTGCCATCCTTGCCGATATCGGGGGAACGAACACCCGTGTGGCGCTTGCCGACGGTGCAACAGTGCGGTTGGACAGCATTCGCCGCTTTCCCAACGCCGACTATCAGGCGCGCGGACAGGATATTGCCCATGTCCTGCAGGACTACCTGACGCAAACCGGGGCCAAGGTGACCGGGGTCTGTGTGGCTGCCGCAGGCCCAGTTCAGGATGGGGTCGCCACGATGACCAACCTTGACTGGGTGATGGATGCGGCCAAGCTGACCCATGCCACGGGGGCTGCGAAAGTGGCCATTCTCAACGACTTGCAGGCGCAGGGTCAGGCCCTTGGCCATATCCCCGCGGCCAACTTGCGCCGGGTGATCGACGGCCCGGTCAAGGCCGGTGCGCCGATGCTGGTGGTGGGTCTTGGCACTGGCGTCAATGCAGCTCCGGTGCATCCCGGCGCACAGGGCCGTGTCGTGCCCCCTTCCGAATGCGGCCACGTCAACATGCCGGTGCGGACCGAGGAAGATTTCCGCCTTGTCCGCTTCATCGAAACCCGCCTCGCCGCTGAGGGCGAGGTGCCCCATGCCGGGGTCGAGGAAGTGCTCGCCGGCCGTGGTCTTGCCAACCTGCACGCCTTCGCGGCGGCCGAGGCGGGTCACCCCGCAACGCTCACCTCTGCCGAAGTCCTTGCGGCACTGGCGGCTGGTGATCCGGTTGCCGCCCATGCCGCCCGGCTTTACGTCCATATCCTGGCCCAGACGCTGGCCGACCTCGCGCTGATCCACCTGCCCTATGGCGGGATCTATCTGATCGGCGGCATGTCCCGCGCGATGACCCCGCATTTCAGGACCTTCGGCCTGACGGAGGGCTTCCGCGAGGCGCGGCGCGTGGACTTGCTGCAAAAGGATTTCTCGGTCACGGTGGTCGAAGATGACTATGCCGCCCTGACGGGCTGCGCGGCCTATCTGCACAGCCAGCCCTGACAGCGCGGCGCTGCATTGTCAGCGCGGCAGGCGTTCCTTCAGGAACTGCAGCGTCACGCCCAATCCATCCGGCGCAATGCCGTGGGCCGTGCCTTGCATGACATGGCCAAAGGTCGGGAACCCCGCCGCTACCAGCGCGCTCCCGGCCATTTCCATGCTGTCGAACGGCACCACCGGGTCCTGATCGCCATGCACCAGCAGAACCGGCGGCTTCACAATGGCCTCAGCCACCAGCCGCTCGGGCCGCAAGAGCCTACCGGAGATTGCCACGACCCCCGCCACCGGCTTTGCCCGGCGCGGCGCGACATGCAGGCTCATCATCGCGCCCTGACTGAACCCGACCAAGGCGAGCGCTTCAGGCGCCAACCCGAACTCGGCCAGTCGGGCGTCGAGAAACCCGTTCAGGTCTTCCGCCGCCGCATCCAGCCCCGCCTCGGCCGCCGCCTGGGGGGAACCGTCAAGCCAGGGGATCGGGAACCACTGATAACCAAAGCCCCCGCCCGCGCAGCGTTCCGGGGCATCGGGGGCAAAGAAAGCCACCCCCGGAAGATGCGGTTCCAGCACATCGGCCAGCCCCAGCAGGTCTGACCCGTCCGCGCCATAACCGTGCAGGAACACCACCAGCGCCGACGGGTCCGTTGCCCCTTTCCGACCGAACCGCAAGTCCCGCATCATGCCACCCCTTCCCGTTCTTTCGCGACCCGGTAGTAGGCCCAAAGGATGCGCGCCGCAACCGACCGCCAGGGCGACCAATCCTCGGCCATGGCCCGCAGCGCCTTGTCCGTTGGCCGCCTCTCAAGGCCGAACAGCATCCGCGCCGCCTCTTGCAAGGCAAGGTCGCCGGGCGCGAACACGTCCGCCCGGCCAAGCGCGAACATCGCGTAGATTTCCGCCGTCCAGACGCCGATGCCGGGCACGGCCACCAGCCGTGCCACAACCTCGGCATTGGGCAGTTCCCGCAGCGCGTCAAAGTCGATCCCGGCCTGCGCCAGTGCCCGGCCATAGCGCGCCTTCTGGCGGCTAAGGCCTGCCGCCCGCAAGACATCATCTGATGCGGCAGCCATGACGGCAGCGTCAGTCAGCCCCGCGTCTTCCAGCCGCGCCCAGATGGCCCGCGCGCTGGCGACCGACACCTGCTGTCCGACGATAGCCCTCAGCAAGGCGGCGAATCCGTCCGGCTCGCGCCGCAGGGGCAGATCGCCAACCAGCGGCAGTGCCCGGGCAAAGCCCGGTTCGCGCAGGGCCAGCCATGCGGCCCCTTCCGCGACACAGTCCAGCGATTGGATGATCCGGCCTACCATCCTGCCTGTCTACAAGCATCCCGGCTGCAGGCAACCCAAGTTTGGCTCTTGCCCCGCCCGCAACAGGCTCGTACCGATACGGTCATGAGCACTGACGCCCTCGCCAAACGCAACATCATCGTCCTTGTGGCAGCCCAAGCCATCCTTGGCGCGCAGATGCCGATGATCTTCACCATCGCCGGGCTGGCGGGGTCCACCCTTGCGCCCAATGTCTGCTGGGCCACCCTGCCGATCACGATGACCGTCATCGGGTCGATGCTGACCGCCACCCCGATTTCCGCGCTCATGCAGCGGCATGGCCGCCGCGCGGGGTTCATTGTTGGTGCGCTTGGTGGAGCACTTGGGGCGGCGATCGGGGCTTACGGTCTGGCCACCGGCAGTTTCCTTCTGTTCTGCATCGGCGCGCTGCTGACCGGTATCTACATGTCTGCGCAGGGGTTCTACCGCTTTGCCGCCGCCGATACCGCGTCAGATGCCTTTCGTCCCAAGGCGATCAGCTGGGTCATGGCCGGGGGGCTGTTGTCCGCCGTCGTTGGCCCGCAACTCGTCAAGGTGACCTCCGACCTGATGGCCGTGACCTTCCTTGGCAGCTACCTTGCCGTCATCGGATTGAACCTTGTCGGCATGTTCCTGTTCTTCGGCCTCAATATCCCGAAACCGCGCCCACCGGTTGCCGGTGCCCCGATTGGCCGCACCCGGGCCGAGTTGATCCGGACCCCGACCATCGCCGTCGCGATGATCTGTGCCACGGTGTCCTATGCCTTGATGAACCTGGTGATGACCTCATCGCCGCTGGCCGTCGTAGGCTGCGGCTTTGCCACCAGCAATGCCGCCGACGTGGTGACCGCACATGTGCTGGCGATGTATGCCCCCAGCTTCGTCACCGGCCATATCATCGCGCGCTTTGGCACCGAGCGGGTCATTGCCATGGGCCTGACGATCCTAGCCGCTGCCGGAGCCGTCGCCATGGCCGGGGTCGAGCTTGAGAATTTCTTCATCGCCCTGATCCTGCTGGGCATCGGCTGGAACTTCGGCTTCATTGGCGCCACGACCATGCTGACCTCGGCCCAACGCCCGGAAGAGCGTGGCCGCCTGCAGGGCCTGAATGATCTGGTGGTGTTCGGCGGCGTGACGATGGCCAGCTTTTCCTCGGGTGGCCTGATGAACTGCGCCGGTGGGTCGGTCGAGGCGGGTTGGCAAATGGTCAACCTTGCGATGCTGCCCTTCCTGATCCTTGCCGGCGGCGCGCTGATCTGGCTTTGGCTGAAGCCCAGCGAAAGCCGGGTCTGAGCCCAATCGATTTCTTCAAAGAAATCGCACCGGAGCCTTCGAAGGCTCCGGACCGGGGTTTTTGAAAACCCCGGAACCCCGCCTACCAGCGCCCCGAAACAGTTTGCCAAAGCAGCCGCCCACGACGGTTGAACTCGGATACCAGCGGAGCTGTTTCGGAAGACAACCCCGCAACCACTTGTTTCAAGATCATTTCTGCCTGCCAGCCCGCCAAAAGCGCTGGGGCCAGGTCCTTGGGCACCGTCTTGCGCCCTGCCCGTGCCGCCGCCAGCTTGGCCAAACCCAACTCGGCCACGGTTCGCGTGGCAAGCCCATCCGGCAAGGGCTGCCGTCCTCGCGCCTGCAACTGGGGCAAGGCGCGCAGATAGTTTGCCGCCGCCGCTGCCCAGCCATAGGCGCGCACGGCCTCTTCCGCCGTATCCGGCGCGCCGAGTGCCCGGGCCGCCAGCCACATCAGGCCTGCGCCGGTGTCCTCCAGATAGGTTTCAAGCGCTGCAAGGTCGGCATGCGGTTCGCGGTGAATATCCCAACGCCGCGCTGCAATCAGCCGGTCCAGCACCTCCACCGGCAGGCCGAAATCGCGGATCAGGTCATGCAGCGGCCCCGCCACCTCATGTGCCCGCGCCGCACCCGAGGCGGCGTTGTCCACCACATCGCGCCACCATTGCAGACGCATCTCGGCGATCAGCGGTTCTTCAGTGACCCAAGGGGCCCGGGCAACTTCAAGGTTGAAGGCGTACAGCGGGAAAAGCTGGGCGCGGGCTTCGGCAGGGGCGGCCATCACGGCAAGGAACCGGTCGGGGTCACCCCGTTCGACCAGCGCCGCGCAAGCCGCGATCGTCATGGCGCGGACCCAACGGGCGTGCCGATGTCGCGGATCAGCTTCCACTGGATCGCGTCCAGCAGGGCCTCGAAACTCGCGTCGACGATGTTGGCACTGACCCCGACGGTGGACCAGCGCCGCCCCTGCCCGTCTTCGCTGTCGATGATGACCCGCGTGACTGCCTCGGTCCCGCCGTTGGTGATGCGGACCTTGAAATCCACCAGCTTCATATCGTCAATGCAGGCCTGATAGGGGCCAAGGTCCTTGGCCAAAGCCTTGGCAAGTGCGTTCACCGGGCCCCGGTCACCGCCTGCTTCATCCATGCTGTCGCTGACCGACATCATCTTCCGCTCACCAATCTTGACCACCACAACCGCTTCGGAAAGGCTGATCATGCGGTCATATTTGTTCTTTCGCCGCTCAACCGTGACACGGTAGCGTTTGACCTCGAAGAACTCGGGGCAAAGCCCGAGTTCCCGCCGGGCGACAAGTTCAAAGCTGGCCTGCGCGCCGTCATAGGCATAGCCCTGATCTTCGCGATCCTTGACCACCTCGATGATCCGGCCAAGGCGCGAGTCCTTGGGGTCGATCACGATTCCCGCCGCTTCCAGCCGAGCCCGCAGGTTAGACTGCCCCGCCTGATTGGACATCGGGATGACCCGCTCGTTGCCCACCAGCGCCGGGTCGATGTGTTCGTAGGTGGTCGGGTCCTTGAGGATCGCACTGGCATGCAAGCCCGCCTTGTGGGCAAAGGCCGAGGCACCGACATAGGCCGCCGACCGCAGGGGCACGCGGTTCAGGATGTCATCCAGCATGCGGCTGGTCTTCAGAAGGCCCGCCAACGCCTCAGGCGTGACGCCGGTGTCAAACCGGCTGACGAAGGGTTCCTTGAGCAAGAGCGTCGGGATCAGGGTGGTCAGGTTTGCATTGCCGCACCTTTCCCCAAGGCCGTTCAGCGTGCCCTGAACCTGCCGCGCCCCAGCCTCGACCGCCGCAAGGGTGTTGGCGACACCATTGCCGGTGTCGTCGTGGCAGTGGATGCCAAGCCGGTCGCCGGGGATGCCGGCGGCGATCACCTCGGCGGTGACGCGGCCCACGTCTGCAGGCAGCGTGCCGCCGTTGGTGTCACACAAGACGACCCAGCGGGCACCGGCCTCAAGCGCGGCTTGCAGGCAAGAGAGGGCGTAGGCCGGATTGGCGCGGTAGCCGTCGAAGAAGTGTTCCGCATCAAACAGCGCCTCGCGGCCCTTGGCGACGAGGTGGCAGATTGAGGACGCGATGGCCTCGAGGTTTTCGTCGAGGGTCACGCCAAGGGCGGTGGTGACGTGGAATTCGTGGGTCTTGCCGACAAGGCAGACCGCCGGTGTGTTCGCGTTCAGGACCGCCGCCAGGACGTCATCATTTTCAGCCGACCGCCCGACCCTGCGGGTCATGCCGAAGGCGGTCATCGTGGCGCGGGTTTCGGGGGGGGCGGCGAAAAAATCACTGTCGGTCGGGTTCGCGCCGGGCCAGCCGCCCTCGATATAGTCCACGCCGAGGGTGTCGAGCGCGCGGGCGATCTGGACCTTTTCGGCCACGGAGAACTGGACGCCCTGCGTCTGCTGTCCGTCGCGGAGGGTGGTGTCGAAGAGGTACAGGCGCTGGCGGGTCATGGGGTGGGTCCGGTTGGGGTGTCCCGGGCGGGGACACTTTGCGGGGGTTTGTTATTCAAGGGGTTAGGCATGTCTGTTAATGTTGCCTTAACCAACTTTGGGGCTGATGACCAAAATCCTTCGAAGGATTTTGCAAATTTCTTCGAAGAAATTTGGGGGGTGTGAGGCGTCACTGGAGGGCCGCCAGTTTGGTGGGGTCGACGTGAGGATGCGTTGACGTCGACCGCGCCCCTGACTTGATCCGGGGCCACGGGGGGCTGGCGGAGGTCCCGGGTCAAGCCCGGGACGGGGATTTTTGGGGTCACTGGAGCGCCTCCAGTTCGGCGGGGTCGAAGTTGGGGCCGGGCACAAGTTCGACTCCGGCCTTTGACATCCGCACCTCGACGCCTGCGGCGATCAGGGCGGATTTCAGGGCATCGACGGCGGAGAAGTCTTTGGAGGTCATGGCGGCGGTGCGGAGTGTGGCCAACATTTCCTGCAGCTCGCTTAGTCGAACTGTCGCCCAAGCAGCTGAAAGAGCATCACGCCGCTTGAGCCTGTCTGTATCCAGATCGTTGAACCCAAGAAAGGACAGGGTTGCAAAGAAGGCTAGCGAAGCATCGCTATCTTGTTCTCTGGACAGCTTTGCCGCCTCTGCGAGTTTGTAGAGCCTGTTGATGGCCATCGAAGTATTCAGATCGTCGGCGAGTGCAGCAACAACCTCTGCGTCTGGTTTGATTTGGGCCAGCATCTGAGCGGCATTTGTACTGAGAGCCGCGCGCTTCAGAGCGTTCCAGCTGGAAAGGTGACCCTCCGCCTGCCGCGCCTTCTCTGCCGTCCAGTCCATCGGGCTGCGGTAATGCGTCATGAGGAACACGAAGCGGATCACCTCGCCCGGGATGCCCTGATCCAGCAAATCCCGCACGGTGAAGAAGTTGCCCAAGGACTTGGACATCTTCTTGCCCTCGACCTGCAGCATCTCGTTGTGGAGCCAGTAATGGGCGAAGTCGCCGTGGGGGTGGGCGCAGGCGCTTTGGGCGATTTCGTTTTCGTGGTGGGGAAATTGCAGGTCCAGCCCGCCGCCGTGGATGTCGAAGGATTCCCCCAGCAACTCATGCGCCATGGCGCTGCATTCGATGTGCCAGCCGGGGCGGCCCTTGCCCCATGGGGAGGACCAGCCGGGTTCTTCGCCTGAGGAGGGTTTCCACAGGACGAAATCCATCGGGTCTTCCTTGAACGGCGCAACCTCGACCCGCGCGCCGGCGATCATGTCGTCGATGCTGCGGCCGGAGAGTTTGCCGTAATCCTTGTAGGAGCGGACGCGAAAGAGGACATGGCCGTTCGCCTCATATGCATGACCCGAGGCGATCAAGCCTTGGATCATCGCGATCATCTGGGCGATGAATTCGGTCGCGCGGGGTTCCGCCCTGCGCAGCCCTTCGGGCGAGCTGTCATCTTTAACTTTGGGCCGCAGCGCGCCAAGCGCGTCCATATCGGCGTGATACCAGGCGATGGTTTCCTCGGTCCGCTGGTGGATCAGGTCTTCCAGCGTGCCGGGGCTGCCGGCTTTCTGGCGGCGCAGCGCCTCGGCGTTGATCTTGTCATCCACGTCGGTGAAGTTGCGGACGTAGGTCACATGGTCTGCCCCGTAGACGTGGCGCAGAAGGCGGTAGAGCGTGTCGAACACCACCACCGGGCGGGCGTTGCCAAGGTGGGCGCGGTCATAGACGGTGGGGCCGCAGACATACATCCGCACATTCGCGGGGTCGATCGGCGCGAAGTCTTCCTTCTTGCGCGTCTTCGAGTTCGTCAGGCGGATCGTCACCATGTCAGTCGTCCCTAGCCATGCGGCAGTCATCCTGCGCGGGACTGGCTTTTCATCCAAGGGGAATGACGAAGCGCCCGCGTGACCTTAGGTCAGCGGGTAATGCAGCAGATGGAGATGTTGCGCAATGTCGTCATGCGGGCGGCGTAGCACGGGGCCCCGGCCCCGTGCAAGCCTTGCCAGAGGTCAGTTGCCTTGACGGTTGAACTCACCCCGGTTGTCTGGGCCGACGGCCAGCCAGCCCGCCACAGTGCGCGCGACGTGGTTGGTGATCATCGACTTCTGCGATTGGCCTTTGCTGCGGGCTTCGCGCATCTGTTCGCCGGCAAGCGCGGGCAGTTCCGACCGGATCGCGGTGGCGGGAATCAGCACTTCACCCGTGCGGGCGTCAACGACCCGGGCGGTGAAGTTGATGTTGTGGACACCCCAGTTCTTGTCCTGCAGTTCGGCTTCGAACGTCAGGGCGTGGAAGCGGGTGACCGTCACCTCGATCGTGACGGGGCGCGCGCCGCGCAGGCCCTGGGCGCCACGGGTAACGGCATCGGTCATGATGGTATCAACCTGGGCGTAACGGTCGCCCAGCGGATCTTCGCGCCAGACGATGTCAGCCCTTGGCAGGATCGTCTTGGCTTCGGACACCGTCAGGGAACGGGGCACGTCCACCTGAACCCCGGCCAGCCGCCAGGCACGGGTGACGTCCGCGGACAGCGGATCGTATTCGGTCTTGAAGCTGCTGCCGACGCAGGCGGACAGCAAAAGCGCGGTCAGGCCAAACAGGGCAGTTCGGCGGACAATGGACATGACGGACCTCTTCCAAGCAGGGTTTTCTTGCATTTAGGCCTGAATCCTTAAGGACTCACCTTGGCCGTAACAAGGAGGTGACGTGTCGGGAACAGGGTAGATGCTTGCCGTTTTGCCCCGATCATGCCCAGTTGCGGGCCAGAACAAACGCAGGGCGGGAGAGCAGCATGGACCATGAAGACCTGAGGTTGTGGTCGAAGCGCGCGGCGGACTGGGCGGCCGACTATCATGCAGGGCTGCGCGACCGGCCGGTGCGCGCCCCCCTGACCCCCGGAACGGTGGCGCAACAAGTGCCCCAAGCCGCGCCAGAGACGGCCGAGCCGATGGAAACCATCTGGGCCGATTTTGAACGGATCGTGCCGGGGGGGATGACACATTGGCAGCATCCTCGGTTCTTCGCCTATTTCCCGGCCAACGCAGCCCCGGCGTCGATGCTGGCCGAACAGCTGGTCAACGCGATGGGGTGCAATGCGCTGATCTGGCAAACCTCACCCGCCGCGACAGAGATCGAGCAGGTGATGGTTGGGTGGCTGCGTCAGGCGGTCGGCCTGCCGGAGGGGTTCGTGGGCACGATCCACGACACGGCGACAACGGCGACGCTGTCGGCGGTGCTGACGATGCGGGAGCGGGCGCTGGGGTGGCAGGGGCTGGAGGAGGGCTTGGCCGGGGGGCCGGTGTTGCGGTTCTACGCAAGCGCCGAGACGCATTCCAGCGTGGACAAGGCGATACGGGTGGCGGGGATCGGGCAGCGCAATCTGGTCAAGGTCGCGGTGAACGAAGACCGGGCGATGACCGGGGCGGCCCTTGCGGCGGCGATTGCGGCGGACCGGGCGGCGGGAATGCTGCCTGCGGGGGTGATCCTCTGCGCCGGCGGCACCAGCGTCGGGGCCTTCGACCGGATTGGCGAGTGCATCGCCGCCGCGCAGGCCGAGGGCGTGCCGGTCCATGTCGATGCGGCCTGGGCGGGGTCGGCGATGATCTGCCCGGAGTTCCGCGGGTTTTGGGCCGGGGTCGAGGGGGCGGATTCGGTCGTCCTTAACCCGCACAAGTGGCTCGGGGCGCAGTTCGACTGTTCGGTGCAGTTCCTCAAGGACCCCGGGGCGCAGGTGCGCACGCTGGGCTTGCGGCCGACCTACCTTGAAACGGCTGGGCGGGAGGAGATCGTCAACTTCAACGAATGGACCGTGCCGCTGGGCCGCCGGTTCCGGGCGCTGAAGCTGTGGTTCGTGCTGCGGGCCTATGGGCTGGAAGGGCTGCGGACGCGCATCCGCAATCACGTTGCCTGGGCCGCTGAGTCGCGCGACCAGATCGCCGCGCTACCGGGGGTGAGAATCATCACCGAGCCAAGGCTGTCGCTGTTCAGTTTCGCGTTGGACGACAATACCGCGACTGAAGCGCTTTTGGCCCGGATCAATGACGACGGGCGCATCTATCTGACCCAGACCAAGGTCGATGGGCGCTTTGCGATCCGGGTTCAGGTCGGATCATTTGACTGTTGCCGCGAAGATGTCATGCTGATTGCAACGACAATCAAAGAATTGCTTGCATCATGTTCTTCAAAGCCCTCGTCCTTGTAGTGACGCTGGCGCCCCTGACGTTTTCCATGGGGGCTTTTGCCCAGACGTCCGACCCGCCACCCGCCGCTGGCCAGACCGACGCCGGTCTGGCGCTGCCGCAACCGGCAAGCGACACGGTCACCGATCTTGCCGATGTGCTTGATCCAGTAGCCGAAGCGCGCATTGCGGGGTTACTTGCGGCCACCCGGGCCGAAACCGGGGTGCAGATGGTGGTCGTCACCCTGCCCGACATCGCGGCCCATGGGGGCGCGGGGATGCGGCTGGATGCCTATGCCAAGGCGCTGTTCAACAACTGGGGCATTGGCGATCCTGAGCGGAATGACGGCATCCTGATGCTGGTTGCCACCGAAGCGAGCGAGGTGCGCATAGCGCTTGGGTCCGGGTATGACGCCGTCTATGACGGGCGGGCCGCGCGGGTGCTGTCAACCGCCGTGCTGCCCGCGTTTCGCGAAGGACAACCGGCCGCGGGGATCGAGGCGGGCATCGCGTCATCGCGTGACCGGCTGATCGCGCCATTTCTGGAAGGCCGTCCGGTCACGCTGACGGAAGGGTTCGAGGACGACTCTGCAGGGATTGCCCCTTGGCTGGGCGGTGCCGGTGCGATCGGGGCCGGGGTGCTGCTGATGATCTGGCGGTCTGCGCGGGCCAAGAAGTTGTGCCCGCGGTGTGGCGAGGCGACACTAAATCGCACGCGCGAAGTGATCGAACCGGCCACGATGATGGCCAGCGGTTCGGGGATCGAGCATCTGTCCTGTTCAAGCTGTGGTCATGTGGACCGCAAGTCCTTTACCGTCGGGCGGCTGCAGGCGCTTGGATCATCGCGCAGCCGCGACGGCAACCGGTCCTCCAGCAGCGGACGGTCCGGCCGCAGCGGCGGATTTGGCGGCGGGCGTTCGTCGGGCGGCGGCGCCAGCGGCAAATGGTAAGAACGGCAGGGGCTTGGGTGGGGCGGCTCTGAAGCTGAGGCGGCATCGGTTCCGCCCATTCGACTGCGTTCAGTCAAGGATATGGCCAAATCCACAATGATTGGGGATGGCAGGCGGGGAGACCCGCCATCCCCCACTCCCTCCCGCAAAGGGGGAAGGGGTGCAAGGCAACCGAAGCCGAGAGGCCCTGAAGCCCCACGGTCCTGCCGGTCAGAAGCGCAAGGCGACCTTGGCTTTCAGCGTGGTCGCGTCCAGATCGACACTGCTGTCGTCAAAGTCGTCGAACTTGTGCTGCAGCAGTTCGCCACCCACCGTCCAACGATCCGAAACGGCATAGTCAACCCCGGCGCCGATGAAATAGCCGTTGTCGCTAAGCTCGTCCCCGGCGACGGTGGCGCTGGCGCGGGCAACACCGGCGGTCGCGTAGATCAGGCTGTTGCCGAATTCAGCGCCGCCGATCAGCTTCAGACGTGCAACGTCGTCCAGCGTGCCGGTGGTCCCGCCAAGGTCGATGTCGGCGGAATCATAGTCCAGTTCGGCACCGGCCACATAGCTGCCGAAGTCCCAGCGGTAGCCTGCGTGCACACCGCCAAGGTAGCCGTTGCCGTCAAGGCCGCTGCCGTTGGAATCAATGTCGGCATAGCCGAACTGGGCACCGGCGTAGAACCCGGACCAATCCAGTGAAGCGGGGGCTACGGGGGCGTAAACCGGTTCGATGGTCGGTTCCGGGGCAACTTCAACCGGACCGCCGGCGAATGCCGGGGTAACGAAGGCAAGGGTCGCCAAGGCTGCTGCGATTTTTTTCATGATCTTCTCCTGCATGTGCCGCCCGGGTCTTTGCGGGCGCTGTCCTAAGGCTGGGGAGAGTGGGGGGCGGGTGCAATGCCGCCTCACGGCAGGGTGATGTGGCGTGTCTGGGCCGGGCAACAATGCGCCGAAGCGGGCTGCCGCTTTGGGCCGTTTGCTGCCGGGAAATCTAGGGTTACGCGCGGTCAGCAAGCTCCAGCCACTCGGCCTCGGCGGCGGCGAGGGCGGCTTGACGGTCCGCCATCGCGGCTGTGGCCTTGCGGAATTTCACTGGGTCGCGGGTAAAAAGATCGGCTTCGGCCAGCAGGGTGGCAAGTTTGGTAATCTCGCTTTCAAGCCGGTCGATCTGGGACGGCAGATCGTCAAGACGCTTGCGCTCGGTGAAGCTGAGGGCGCTTTGGCGCGGGGCGGCGGCTTTGGGTGCATCGGTCTTGGCGGTGTCGGCTTTTGGGCTGTAGGCTTTGGTTTGGGGCCTCGGTCCCTCGTCCGGGGTGCCCCGCTGGCGGGCATAGTCGGACCAGCCGCCGGGGTAGACGGTCGCCCTGCCCTGCCCTTCCATCGCGACGGTCGCTGTGGCGATACGGTCGATGAAATCGCGGTCGTGGCTGACAAGAAGGACGGTGCCGTCATAATCGCCAAGGATGTCCTGCAGAAGGTCAAGGGTTTCGACGTCAAGGTCGTTGGTCGGTTCGTCGAGGATCAGGAGGTTCGAGGGCTGGGCCATCAGCTTGGCCAGCAGAAGCCGGGCCTTCTCACCCCCCGAGAGGCTGCGGACGGGCGCGCGGGCGCGGGCTTCGTCGAAGAGGAAATCCTTGAGGTAGGCGACGACATGGCGGGGGTTGCCGCGCACCATCACCTGGTCGGCTGCACCCGAGACGCGCATCAGGGGATCGCCGGTCAGGCTGTCCCAAAGGGTGGCGTCGGGGTCTAAGCGGGCGCGGGACTGGTCGAAAACCGCAACCTCAAGGTTGGTGCCGAGGGTGACCTTGCCCGCATCGGGGGCGAGTTCGGTGGTGAGGAGCTTCAGGAGCGTGGTCTTGCCGACCCCGTTCGGGCCGACAAAGGCCACCCGATCGCCGCGCAGGATGCGGAGCGAGAAATCGCGGATCAGGTGCTTGTCGCCGAAGGATTTCGTCAGGTGCTGCGCCTCGATGACCTTCTTGCCAGAGGTGGTGCCGGTGTCCAGCGCCATGGCTGCCGTGCCTTGACGCCGGATCTGCGAGGAGCGTTCGGCGCGCAGGTCAGCCAGCGCGCGGACGCGGCCCTGGTTGCGCTTGCGGCGGGCCGAGATGCCTTCGACGGCCCATTTCGCCTCGGCCTTGATCTTGCGGTCAAGTTTGTGGCGGGCTTCGTCTTCCTCGGCCCAGATGGTTTCCCGCCAGTCTTCAAACCCGTCAAAGCCGGATTCGCGGCGGCGGACTTCGCCCCGGTCGATCCAAAGGGTGGCTTTGGTCAGCGCCCGCAGGAAGGCGCGGTCGTGGGAGATGAGGACAAAGGCGGTGCGGGTGGTGGACAGTTCTTCCTCCAGCCACTCGATCGCCTGGATGTCGAGATGGTTGGTGGGTTCGTCCAGAAGCATGAGGTCGGGTGCCTCGGCCAGAAGTTTGGCCAGCGCGGCGCGGCGCTTTTCGCCGCCTGAGGCAGTGGAAACCGGGGCTTCGGGGCGGAACTTCAGGCCTTCGGCCACGACGGCAAGGCGGTATTCCATGCCGTCGGGCAGGTTGGACGCAGCGAAATCGCCGAGGGTTTCAAAGCCGGACAGGTCCGGGTCCTGCTCCATGTACCCCACGGTTGTGCCGGGGGCGATTGTGCGGGTGCCGCGGTCGGCCTCAACCAGCCCCGCCATCACCTTCATGAGCGTGGATTTGCCAGAACCGTTGCGGCCAACAAGGGCAACCCGGTCGCCGGGTTGGACCACAAGGGTCAGGTCATCGAAAACCGGGTTGCCGCCGAAGGTCAGCGAGATGCCGGAAAGCTGAAGGAGGGGTGCGCGTGCCATGGGGGCGAGGTAGTGGGGGATTTGATCCGCGTCAACGCCCGGCGGTTCGCAAGCTGCCATGGTGACAGCGACTGGCTGAGAAAGGGCGCAGAAGATGGCACCGCTGGACGGGATTACCGTATTGGACCTTACACATGTGCTGGCCGGGCCCTTTGCCAGCCACACGTTGCAGGATCTGGGCGCGAAGGTCATCAAGGTGGAACGGCCCGGGGTGGGCGATGACACGCGGGCCTTTCCGCCCTTCGTTGACGGGATCAGCGCCTACTTCGCCACGCTGAACGCGGGCAAGCAATCCATCGCGCTGGACCTGAAGGCCGATGCTGACCGGATCACCTTTGAGGCGCTGCTGGCGCAGGCGGATGTGCTGATTGAAAACTACCGCCCCGGCGCGATGCACCGGCTTGGCTATGGCTGGAAGGTGGTGCATGCGCGGCATCCGCGGCTGGTCTATGCCTCGGTCTCCGGGTTCGGGCAGACCGGGCCGGATGCGATGAAACCGGCCTATGACATGGTGGTGCAGGCGCGCGGGGGTGTGATGTCGATCACGGGTGAGGCTGGGGGGCCACCCGTCCGGGTGGGGGCCAGCATTGGTGACATCGTGGCGGGGATGTTCCTGACCCAAGGGATTCTGGCCGCACTTTATGAGCGTGAAAGGACCGGACAGGGGGCGATGGTCGATGTGGCGATGCTGGATTCGCAACTGGCCATTCAGGAACATTCGGTGGCCATCACCAGCGCCACGGGCGTGCCACCGGGGCCAACCGGCGCGCGGCATCCGACGATCACACCGTTCTCCACCTATCGGGCCGCGGATGGCTTTGTGGTGATCGCGGCGGGAAATGATGCGATCTTTGCCCGGTTGTGCGATGTTCTGGGCCTTGGCATTGCCGACGACCCGCGTTTTGCCACCAACGCCGCGCGCTGCGAGAACTATGCCATGCTCAAGCGGTTGCTGGAGGCGGTGACGCTGGGCGAGACGGTCAGTCACTGGATAGCGGTGCTGGAGGCGGCGGGCCTGCCCACAGCACGGGTGCAGGACATGGCCGAGGTGCTGCGTGATCCGCAAATCCTCGCCCGCAATATGGTTCTGCCGGTAGCATCAGGCCCGGGAGGGCCGGGGTTCGTGGCGCCCGGCAATCCGATCAAGATGAGCACCCTGCCCGAGCTGGCCGAACGCGGCCCGGTCCCGGCGCTGGATGGCGACCGGGACCGGATCCTGAACTGGCTAGGCAAGATCTAGGGTTGAACGGCCGGACGCGCGGCTGTCAGAAGCGGGATCAGGAACAATGCCGCGAAGGGCACGTTTGCCACCACATTCAGCGGCGCCCCGGCCAAGAAGGACCCCGCGCTGTCGACCACGAACCAGCCAATCACCGCGTTGCGGAGGATCGGGCGGATAATCTCGGGGTCGCGGGCAAGGGGCGCGCCGGCCAGTTGCCAGATCATCAGCCCCCAGCCGAAGGTGATCCCGCCCATGATGGCCATGAGAAGCCGGGTTTCGCTGGCCGCCGCACCTTGGCCCCCGTCCACCGGCCAGAAGACCGCATCAAGGACAGCCCCCATCGGGCCAGAGAGTGGCGCATAGGCCGACAAGGCGCTGACAAGGCCGAAGCCGATCAATAGGACACTGGCGGCAAGGCGCAGGGTTGTCTGTTCACGGGTCATCGCACGTCTCCTTCATGTGGTGCAGTGCCGGGATAGCCTGACCCACGGAAGCAACCCAATTCCCTGCAAGGTAAGTGTATGGCCGCCCGATCTTCGCTAGGGTCGGTGAAACGCTTTGCTGAAAGGTCCCGACATGCATGACTTTCCCACGGCGCTGCGCCGCTGGCGCCGGACGCGGCGGCTGAGCCAGCTTGACCTTGCGTCCGAGGCCGAGGTGTCGCCCAGCCATCTTGCCTTTCTGGAAACCGGGCGGTCGCGGCCCTCACGCGCGATGGTCTTGCGGCTGGCCGGGGTGCTGACCTTGCCGCCGGTGGAGCAGAACGGGTTTCTGGCGGCAGCGGGCTTTGCGCCGCAGTTCCCGTCGCTTCCGCTTGGTGCTGCGGAAATGGCGCAAGTGCGTCAGGCGATGGACTGGACGATTGACCGGCACGCCCCCTACCCCGCGCTGATCCTTGACCGGCTGTGGCGGATCGTCGCGTTGAACGGTCCGGCGCAGCAGCTGTTCGGCCCGGCGGGATTTGCCCCGGGGGCCAGCCTGCTCGACGCGCTGTGCGATCCGGTGCTGTTCCCGGCGTTGATCGAAAACTGGGTCGAGGTGGGCCACCACACCGCCCTTCGATTGCGCGCTGAAAGCGCGCGGGCGGGCGGGATTGCCGAACTTGACCGCGCCGTGGCCACGCTTCTGGCCAATCCCGCCATTGCCGCCAGTCAGCCGCAGGCCACGGGCCGGGCGGTTCTGGCCACGATCTACCGGATGGGCGACCAGCGGCTGCCGTTCTTTTCGACCTACGCCCAGTTTGGCGCGGCGGAGGAGGTGGCCCTGTCGGACATGAAGATCGAGCTGATGTTTCCGGCAGATGACCATGCCAAGGCGGCTTTGCTGGCGCTTGCGTCCTGAAGCATCTTGCCTTGCGCCCGGCGGTGGCTAAGGCTGCGGCCCATGCCGTTTCGCACGCTAGACCCCGCAATGATCCTTGCCACGGCCGAACGGCTGGAGCAGCGGATTGCCGAACGCTTTCCCGACCGTGGCCTGAGCCTTGTTGCCCGCGAAGCGGTCAGCCTGTCGCGCACGGTCGCGGCCGAAGTGAAGACGCTGGAACCCCCGATCTGGGGATTGCGCATCCTGATCGGGCTGGTCGTTCTGGCCGGGGCGGCGGTGTTTCTGTGGGTGGGGTCTTTGATCCCGCTCAATCAGGTTGGGCGGGCGGCGATCGGGTCGGTTGAGACGTTCGAGGCGGCGATCAACACCTTGCTTTTGGCGATCCTTGGCCTTCTGGCGCTGGTGCGGCTGGAAGCGCGGGTGAAGGGGCGGCGGGTGGCGCGGGGGCTGCATGCGCTGCGGTCGGTGATCCATGTCATCGACATGCACCAGTTGACCAAGGACCCGGTGGCCCTGTCGCCCGATTTCGCGCCCACCGCCACATCTCCCCGGCGCGACATGGATGCCGTCGCGCTGTCGCGGTATCTGGATTACTGTTCCGAGCTTCTGGCGATCACGGGCAAGCTCGCTGCACTTTACGCGCAGGCAGTGCCCGAGGAAGGCGTCGCTTCGGCGGTCAATGACATCGAGGTGCTGGGGGCATCCCTGTCGCGCAAGATCTGGCAGAAGATCGCCTTGATCGAGGCAAAGCCTGCCGCGCGGCGGAAACGCGACTGAACCTGCCGGAATGTGCGCGCGACGTGCCGCTTCCGGGCATTGCTGTCGCCGGGCGCAGTTCTACAACTGCCGGGAACCTTTGAGGGCTGCCCCGTGACTTTGTCTAACGACGTGACTTTGTCCACCCCCGTGGCTTTGTCCACTACTGCGGCTTTGCCAACCCGCATGACTTCGCCCACCCGCGTGGATGCCTCCACCCTGCCGGACGAGTGTTGGGATGACCCGGCACGCGGCACGATCCGGTTTCGCACGCTGATCTCGGCCCCCGCGACGGACACCCTTGGCATGGTCTGCGGTGTGGCGATGATGGCGGCGGGCGACACGTTCCCGCTGCATTCCCACGCCGAGGCGGAGGTCTATTTCGGACTTGAAGGGACGGGCGAAGTGCTGATTGACGGCATGCCGCATTCCCTTGCACCCGGGGTGGCGCTTTACATCCCCGGGGGGGCCGTGCATGGCGTGCCACTGGCCAAGACCCCGATGACATGGTTCTACACCTTCGCCGCCGACAGCTTTGCCGACATCCACTACCGCTTCCTGCATGAGAGCCCCGAATGACCGACGACGCACTGGTGATCTTCACGCCCTCTGGCAAACGGGGGCGGTTTGCGCTGGGAACACCGGTCCTGACCGCCGCGCGGCAGTTGGGGGTGGATCTTGACAGCGTCTGTGGCGGGCGCGGCATCTGCTCCAAATGCCAGATCACCCCGGGCTATGGTGAGTTTTCCAAGCACGGCGTGACCGTGGCCCCGGACGCGCTGAGCGAATGGAACGCGGTCGAGGATCGCTACAAGCGGATTCGCGGGCTGGTGGATGGGCGGCGGTTGGGCTGTCAGGCCAAGGTGATGGGCGATGTGGTCATCGACGTGCCGCCCGAATCGCAGGTCCACAAGCAGGTGATCCGCAAGTCGGCGACCGAGCGGGTCATGGTGATGGACCCAGCCACCCGCGCCGTCTACGTCGAGGTGGAAGAGCCCGACATGCACGAACCGACCGGCGACTTCGAACGCCTGCAGCGCGCGCTTGCCGCGCAGTGGCAGGTGGAGGGGGTTGAGGCAGACCTGTCGGTCCTGCGCCGCTTGCAGCCGGTGTTGCGCAAGGGGGAATGGAAGGTCACGGTCGTCTTGCACAAGGGCAACCACGATGCGGCGACCCGTGTCTTGGACATCTTCCCCGGCTTCCATGAAGGGCCTTTGCTGGGCCTTGCCGTAGACCTTGGGTCAACCACCATCGCCGCCCACCTGTGCGATCTGTCGGATGGGCGCGTGCTCGGGTCCAGCGGGTTGATGAACCCGCAGATCAGGTTCGGCGAAGATCTGATGAGCCGTGTCAGCTATGTGATGATGAACCCCGGCGGCGATGTCGAGATGACCAGCGCCGTGCGTGAGGCGTTGAACGCGCTGGCGAAATCCATTGCGGATGAGGCGGGGGTGGACCCGGCCAAAATCTACGAGATGGTCGTGGTCTGCAACCCGGTGATGCACCACCTGCTGATGGGCATTGATCCGGTGGAACTGGGCCAAGCGCCCTTCGCGCTGGCCACCAGCGGCAGCCTGTCTTTGGACGCCCGCGATCTGGACCTTGCCAACCTTAACCGCAACGCGCGGGTCTATGTGCTGCCTTGCATCGCGGGCCACGTCGGCGCGGATTGCGCGGCGGTGGCCTTGTCGGAAGAACCGCAGAAATCCAAGGACATGGTGCTGATCGTCGATGTCGGCACCAATGCGGAACTGCTGTTGGGCAATGAGACCCGCGTGCTGGCCTGTTCCAGCCCGACCGGCCCCGCATTTGAAGGCGCGCAGATTTCCAGCGGGCAACGGGCCGCGCCGGGCGCGATCGAGCGGGTGGAGATTGATCCCGTGACCAAGGAGCCACGGTTCCGCGTGATCGGGTCGGACCTCTGGTCGGATGAGCCCGGCTTTGACGCTGCGACGGCGGTCAGCGGGATCACCGGCATCTGCGGGTCGGGCATCATCGAGGCCGTGGCCGAGATGCGGATGGCGGGGCTGGTCGATCCCGGCGGGCTGATCGGCGGGCCGGACCAGACCGGAACTGACCGGTGCGAACCGCATGGGCGCACCCATTCCTATGTGCTTTACGATGGCAGCGCTGCGGGCGGGCCGAAAATCCTTGTCACCCAAGGCGACATTCGCGCGATCCAATTGGCCAAATCCGCCCTATACGCCGGGGCGCGGCTCTTGATGGACGCGATGGGCGTGGAGACGGTGGACCGCGTGACGCTGGCCGGGGCGTTTGGCGCGCATATCAGCCCGAAACATGCGATGGTGCTGGGGATGATCCCCGATGCGCCCCTTGACCATGTGACCAGTGCGGGCAACGCGGCGGGAACCGGCGCGCGGATCGCCTTGTGCAGCGTTGCCGCGCGCGACAGCATCGAGGCGACGGTGCATGACATCCACAAGGTGGAAACAGCCATCGAGCCCCGGTTTCAAGAGCATTTCGTGAATGCCAACGCCATCCCCCATGCGGTGGACCCCTTCCCGCACCTTGCCGGGATCGTCACGCTGCCGGACGTCAGCTTCAACACCTCCGGCTCCGGGGGGGAGGGTGGGCGTCGCAGGCGGCGCGGCTAAAGTCGCCACGGCGGATGAGCCGCTTGCGCCTGCAGCGAAAACCCGTAACGTCGCGTTATGACTGACGATCCGGTTGCCTTGCTGATCGAAAAATGCGCCGCGCAGGATCGTGCGGCGTTTCGTGCACTCTATCGTGACACCTCCGCGAAACTCATGGGTGTTCTTTTGCGTATCGTAAGAGAACGCGCTGAGGCGGAGGATGCCTTGCAAGAGGTTTACACACGGGTCTGGCTGCGCGCGGGAAAGTACGATCCCGCGAAGGGCCGGGGCATGACCTGGCTGATCGCAATCACGCGCAACCTGGCGATTGACCGGCTGCGCGCCCGGCCGGACGCCACCAGCGACGACGGGCTGGACATGGTGCAGGACAGTGCCCCGCGCGCCGAAACCCGGCTGGTCGCCATGGGCGAGGCGCGGCGGATGTCGGATTGCTTTGCCACCCTTGAACCCGAGCGTGCCGACGCCGTGCGCGGGGCCTATCTGGGCGGGCTGTCCTATGTGGACCTTGCCGCACGCCATGCGGTGCCCTTGAACACGATGCGGACGTGGTTGCGGCGAAGCCTCCTCAAGTTGAAGGAGTGTCTGGACCAATGACCGACGCCCCTTTGACCCCGCGTGAGGCTGATGACGCCGAAGCCGCCGAATATGTGTTGGGCGTGCAGACCCTTGCCGAACGCACCGCATCGGCGGCGCGGGTCAAGCGCGAGCCGGAGTTTGCGGCCATGGTCGCCGCTTGGGAAAGCCGGTTCGAGGGCCTGAACGACGAATTCGCCGAAGCCCCTGCCCCGAACCTGCTGCCCGCCATCGAAGCCCGCCTGTTCCCGAAACCAGCCAAAGGACCGTCTGGCGCAGGATCACGCGGCGCGTTTGGCCGCTGGCTTTCGGGGGCGATCCTTGCAACGGCAGTTGTGCTGCTGGCCCTTGCGACACTTGTGCCGCCCAAGCCTGCGCTGGTGGCGGTGCTGTCCACGGCGGATGCGCGGCTGACGTATGAAGTCCGCCATTTCGGGGGTGAGCTGCAGATCGCCCGCGTCGCGGGCGTGCCGGCTGTGGCAGGCCGCGTGCATGAACTTTGGCTGATCGCGCCCGGGGCAGCGCCAATCTCGCTGGGGCTGCTGGACCGGGCTGAGCTGGTCGTGGACTATCCCCGGCCGCCGGAAGGCTGGACTTTGGCCGTGTCCATCGAACCTGCGGGTGGGTCGCCCATCGGCTCGCCAACGGGACCCGTGATCCTTGCGGTGGAAATCGGCGCGGAAACCTGATCACGAAAGCGTGTGCGTCGGGGCAGGCTGAAACTTCGCCCCTGACGGCTTCGTTGCTTTGGATGTGAGGCGGGACTGGCCCGCCCGGATCTGAAGGGACTGACGCCATGAAGGCTTTCAAACTTGCAACGGCAATCCTTGCGCTGTCGACCGGTATCGTGCTGGCCGAAGCCCATGCCAACCCGATGGTCGGTGGCGCCGAGATGTTCGCCGACAAGAACATCGTCGAAAACGCTGTGAACTCGGCCGATCACACCACGCTGGTTGCCGCCGTGACGGCTGCTGGTCTGGCCGAAACGCTGATGGGCGCTGGTCCCTTTACCGTTTTCGCCCCGACGAACGACGCCTTCGCCAAGCTGCCTGCGGGCACGGTTGATACGCTGTTGCTGCCCGAGAACAAGGAAACCCTCGTCAAGATCCTGACCTGCCATGTGGTCGCCGCGAATGCGATGTCGGGCGATATCATGGGCATGATCGAAGCCGACGGCGGCGAGCACAAGGTTGCCACCGTGGGCGGCTGTGAATTCACCGTGATGGCCAAGGACGGTGTGGTGATGATCAAGGACGGTCAGGGCAATGTGGCCAACGTCACCATTGCCGACGTCAAGCAGTCGAACGGCGTGATCCACGTCATCGACACCGTGCTGCTCCCTGCGATGTAAAAAGTCCCCAATTGCAGGCCAGCGGGGCCGCCGGGTGCGTCACTCGCCCGGCGGCCCTTGTCATGTGAGCCCCCCTGCATCTGCGACTTGATCGGGCGAACGGCATGGGTCAGAGTTGCTGCAATTACTGGTTGATTGGAGAGCCCCATGCGTCTGTTGTCTGCCCTGTCCATTGCATCCCTGATAAGCGTCCCGATTGCTGCTTTTGCCGAAGGAAAATCCATAATCGTGCTGGATGCCTCGGGGTCGATGTGGGGGCAGATCGACGGTCGGGCGAAACTTGAAATCGCGCGCGAAACGCTGGGAACGGTGCTTGCGGCGACAGACCCGGCAACCGAGATCGGGCTGATGGCCTATGGCCACCGCGAAAAGGGCAGCTGCACCGACATCGAGCTGGTCGTGCCACCCGGGGCAGGCACTGCCGGGGCGATCACCGAGGCCGCCAATGCAATGAAATTCCTTGGCAAGACGCCGCTGTCGGATGCGGTGAAACTGGCGGCGGAAGAACTGAAATACACCGAAGAGGCGGCCACGGTGATCCTTGTCACCGACGGGATCGAAACCTGCGAGGCTGACCCCTGCGCGCTTGGCGCGGCGCTGGAGGCGGCGGGTGTAGACTTCACCGCCCATGTCGTCGGCTTCGGCCTGACCGAGGAAGAAGGCCGCGCGGTTGCCTGTCTGGCCGAGAATACGGGTGGCAAATACATTCAGGCCTCGGACGCGGGCGCCTTGGTCGAGGCGCTGCGCACCACGGTCGCGGTGGCGGAACCCGAACCAGCACCGGAACCCGCCCCCACCCCCGAACCGGCACCGCTGGCCGAGAATGTGGATCCCGTCGTCCTTCTGGTCGCAGGCGGCGCCGAACCGGGTGAGCCCTTCGTCCAAGACGCGGTCTTCACCTTCACCCCGCTTGGCGCCGATGGCCAGCCCGCGGGCGATGCGGTCACGATCTACGGCCGGTCGCTGGGTTCCCTGCCCACGGGGCCCTACCAGATGGAGACCAAACTGCAGCTTGTGACCGTCACCCAACGGGTCGAGATCGGCCCCGCCACGGCCCTGTCGCAGCCGACCGCCGTGCTTGATGCCGGGATCATGGACCTGACCCTTGTGACCGAGGCCGGCGGTGCCCCCGCCGCCGAAGCGCAATGGGAATTGCGCGGGGCGGATGATCTTTACGACATCGGCTATGCCCGTGCCCTGCGGGTGGTGCCGTCCGGCGAACATGCGCTGTCGGCCAAGCTTGGCGCGGTAGAGGCGTCGGACAGCCTGGTCATCACCGCAGGCGAAGTGACGGAAAAGACCATCATCCTGGCCGCCGCCGTGCCCGTCCTTACCGCCTTCTACGCCCCCGGCGTGCCGGTAGAGGGTGATACGACCTTCGAGATCTTCGATCCCAAGCAAGCACTTGACGGCAGCCGCACCCGCATTGACGTGGTCTACCGCGCCGGGGACGGCCCCGAACTGCCGCCGGGCGATTATGTGGTTGTCGCCACCGCAGGCCAGGCCTCGGCCGAGATGCCCTTCACCCTGAAGGCGGGCGGGCGAGTGCCGGTTGATGTCGTGCTTAACGCCGGGATCGGCGCCTTTGTCGCCCCCAATGCCAGCACGATCGAGATTTTCGATGCCCGGCAGACGCTGGACGGCAGCCGCACCCGGGTTGAGGTGTTCTATGGCCCCGAAGGTACGGTGATCCTGCCAGTGGGCGATTACGTCGCCCTTGCCACGGCAGGCGAGGCCACCGCCGAAACCGCCTTTTCGATCAAGGCGGCCGAGCGCAGCACTGTCACGATCGAGGCCGCTGTCGGTGCCGTCGCCATCTCTGCCCCCGGGGCTGGCGCGATCGACATCCTGCCCGCCGCAACCGCGCTGGACGGCAGCCGCGAGCGGATCAGCTATTTCTACGATGCCCAGGCCGAGGCGCTGCTGCCCCCCGGCGATTATGTCGCGGTCGCCCGGCGCGACGATGTCAGCGCCGAAACCCCCTTCACCATCACCGCCGACCAGCGCGTCGAGGTGGTCGTGACCCTGGTGATGGGGCTTGCCGCGGTTTCAGCCGCCGGTGCCAATGCAGTCGACATCTTCCCGGCGGCCGCAGGCCTTGATGGCGACCGCCCGCGGCTTTTCTACGCCTACAGCGGCGAGGCCGAGGTGATGCTGGCCCCCGGCAGCTATGTGGCCGTCGCCAAGTACGAGGACGGCACCGAGGTCGAACAGCCCTTCACCATTACCGACGGTGCCCGCGCCGATGTGGTGATCACCCGGCCCTGAAGCATCGGGCAGATCGGGTGGGCAGATCAGGTGGGCGGGACGCATCTTGACGCGCCGCCCGCCTTGGCTTAGGTCGGGGGCGTCGCGGGTGTAGCTCAATGGTAGAGCAGAAGCTTCCCAAGCTTACGACGAGGGTTCGATTCCCTTCACCCGCTCCAGCACACACACTATGTGCCATATTTCTCAATAACTTCCGATACTTGCGTTCCTTCCGGTGCACATCGCGGCACACAAGGGGCACACATGGGACTTGTCTTGAAGCACGTTGAACGCACCAAAGCAGGCAGATGGCAGTATCGGCGGAGGGTGCCTCTAGAGGTGTCCGCGATCATCACCAAGCGGGAGTTCAAGCGGAAGCTGGGTGAGTCGCACCGAGAGGCCCTTGCGGCCTACCCCCGGTTCCATGCTGAGGTGGAGCGGGAGATTGCGGAGGCCAAGCTAGGCCGGGTGCGGTCTGAGAGTGTGAACAGAGAGGCAGCGTCGGAGCGGGAGGCCTATGCCGAGGCATTGCGGCGGAGGGCTGATCTGGTGGCGGCTGGGGCCTCTCAAGACGACTTGGAGATCGTGGCCGACAACCTGTCAGACGGATACGCCCAAGACGAAGACGGGCCGCTAGGGGTGCCCCCTACGGTGCGCCATACGATCAACCTTCTGCGGGATGTGCCGGGGAAGATCACGGCCCCTGAACCCACTCTCAGAGACGCCCTACGGCTTTACCTGAAGGAACACCTGAGGGCTGATGACCCAGAGACAGACAGCCGCGTTGTGAGTCTTGCGACCCGAGTTGTTGAAGCTGCCATCAGTTCCATCGGGCGTGACGCCAAGCTCTCCTCCCTCACCAAAGAGGAGGCAAGGGTAGCGCGGGACCACATGCTTGACCGGGTGAAGGTCACAGGCATCGGTGTCGGTGGGAAAGTGAGCGTGGCCACAGTATCGCGGGAGTTGTCGATCATCACTGCCGTGATCAACTTCGCCAAGGTGGAGTTCGGTTTGCCAGATACGGTGCAAAACCCCTTCAGCCGTCTGCCGTTGGAGCGCGTCGCCAAGGGTCAGGGCCGGAAGGCTTCCGAGAAACGTGACCCCCTGCCCCCCGAGATTCTCTCTGAGGTACGCGCTAGGGTCCTCTCCAAGGCGAACCCCGAACTGGCCCTGATCTGGCGTCTGATCGAAGGCACCGGGTGCAGGATTGCGGAGGTCACCGGGTTACGGGTGGAGGACATGCGGGTGGCGGATGACCTGCCGTTCATGAGCATTGAACCGCATAGCCTCAGAAGCCTTAAGACCGAGTCCTCCCGCCGTCAGGTGCCTCTTGTGGGGGATGCGCTGGAAGCTGCGAAAGAGGCCGTGAAGTTGGCCGGTGAGGCGCTGGTGTTGTTCCCGTCCTATGGTCGGTTGAGGGGTGGGGATGCAGCCTCCGCCTCCCTCATGAAGCATGTGCGACGGGTTTCGATGGACGAGAAGCACGTCGTCCACTCCTTGCGCCACAACATGAAGGACAGGCTGGTGTTGGCGGAGGTGTCATCCCTCGACCAGAATTTGATAATGGGTTGGACGCTGGGCGGCGTCGGGGACCGGGTTTATGGTGGGGCGATGGCCAAGCTGAAAGCGACCACGAAGGCCATGCACCGGGCCTTCGGTCTCTGATCTCTGCAAACTTGACAGAGGTCCAACCTTTGAGGAACCCCATAGAGGGCTTCTGATGTTCTCCCTTGGTCTGTTCAAGGAAAGGGGTGGCTCATGTATGAGGCTGCCCTGAACGCAGGCCGGAAGTTGTTCCCGAAGGGAGATGACACTCGGTTCGGCCGATGGACTGCTGACCTGAGCCCCGCATCTTCCTCCAGTTTGAGGTAGAATCCGCTCCGACAAGGAGACGGATGATGAAGCGATCAAGGTTCAGCGAGGAGCAGATCATCGCGATGCTGAAGGAGCAGGAGGCCGGCA